>ERZ777003.5-NODE-5-length-388722-cov-536.787299_pt1 | contig 388722 bp, 332 predicted proteins | sample MGYA00374956_ERZ777003 | MGnify/ENA primary metagenome ERZ777003 (study PRJEB29302, sample SAMN06268252) | bioreactor metagenome | isolation source: Joint BioEnergy Institute, California, USA | place: USA:Joint BioEnergy Institute, California, USA | collected... | reverse complement strand
CGCGGGAACGCTCTTACCGGCGTTCGCTCGCGCCGACGGCGCCAACGGACCGGCAGTGCGCACGATGCTGACGCGCTCGATCCCGAGCTCGGTAAGCGCAGAGCGCCTGCCCGTCATCGGCATGGGCACGTGGAACACGTTCGATGTCGGGCCGAATGCCGCGGAGCGCGCGCCGCTGCTCGACGTGCTCAAGGTCTTCTATGAGCACGGCGCTCGCGTCATCGACAGCTCGCCGATGTACGGCCAAGCCGAGCGCACCACGGGCGATCTCGTCCATCAGCTCGGCAAGCGTGCCGAGACATTCTTCGCGACGAAGGTCTGGACGAGCGGGCGCGAGCGCGGCATTGCGCAGATCGGCGAATCGCTCAAGCTGTTGCGGGCAGCGCCGCTCGATCTGTTGCAGATTCACAATTTGCTCGACTGGCGCACGCACATCGCGACGCTGCGGCGGATGAAGGACGAGGGCAAGCTTCGCTACATCGGCGTGACGCACTACACGACCTCGGCATACGAAGAGCTCGAAAGGGTGCTGCGCACGGAGCGCTGCGACTTCGTGCAGTTCAATTACTCCATCGCGACGCGCGATGCAGAGCGACGCTTGCTGCCGTTCTGCCGCGACCATGGCATTGCGGTGCTGATCAATCGGCCGTTCGAGGAGGGCGCGCTGTTCACGCGCGTACGAGGACGCGAGCTCCCCGCGTATGCGAAGGAGATCGACTGCACCAGCTGGGCTCAGTTCTTCTTGAAGTACATCGTCTCGCACCCGGCCGTCACCTGCGTGATCCCGGCCACCTCGCGCGCCACGCACATGCGGGACAACGTCCAAGCGGGCTTCGGCAGATTGCCGGATGAGGACATGAGGCGAAGGATGGCGCGGGAGCTCGACTAGGGGCGCGTCACCCGGCCCGCGGGCGCTCAACTCGCGGCATGCGTCACAGTTTCCCGGCGCGCACGCCGCGCGAGGCGTGCGTTCCCAACAAGTCATCGGCCATACTGCTCGGATTATGAAAGGTTGGAATTGAGGCCGCCTTCGCTGCGGGCGCCTGCCCGTGCAACAACCTCGCCTGCAGCGAGGGTGGGAGTCGAACATGGGTGACATCCTGATCGCTTTCGAACGCGAGTCCGAACAGAGCGCGGTCGAGCAATTGCTGGCCGGACGCGGTCATCAAGTCCGTAAAGCCGCCAATGGTCTCGTCGCATTGGACACGGCGCGACGCGAGCCGCCGGATCTCATCGTCTCGGACATCGTGCTGCCGCGCATGGACGGCTTCGCGCTCTGCCGCAAGTGGAAGCAGGACGAAAAGCTTCAGCACATCCCATTCATCTTCTATACGCGCCGTCACGACGATCCGAAGTACGAGCGGTTCGCGCTCGAGCTGGGCGCGGCGCGCTTCCTCGCGCGCTCGGTGGCGCCCGAGGCGCTCGCGACGGCCGTCGATGAGCTGCTCGCCGCTGCGCCTGCGCCGCAGGCGGCGCCCGCTGCGACGCCCGCGGCATTCATGGAGACCGGCGCACACCAGGCGCGTATCGCCGAGCGCACCGCGCAACAGCAGCAGGCCCAAGCCGAAGCGCTCGCACGCGTGCAGCAGGCACACGCGCGGTTGCGCCAGCAGGTGGCAGAGCTCGAAGCCGCGAACGAGCGGTTGGCAGCGAGCGAGTCGCGCTTCCGTCGTCTCTTCGACGCGAATGCGGTGCCCATGTGGATCGTGGATCACCAGACCCAGGGCTTCATCGCCGTCAACGACAGTGCGCTCGCGCTTTACGGCTACACGCGCCAGGAGTTCCTCGCGCTCAAGGCGTCCGCGCTCACGGCCGGCGACGAGGCAGGGCTCGTTCGCCATCGACGCAAGGACGGCAGCGAGGTGCTGCTTGCGCTCAACGTCCAGGAGATCGATTTCGATGGGCGCCGCGCCGAGCTCGTCTCGGCCTTCAACCTCACCGATCGCGCGGCGCTCGAGAAGCAGCTGCGCGAGCAAGCAAGCGCGGCTCAGCAGGCCCTGGCCGCACAGCGCCTCGCGCAGCGTCCGACCGAATTCGTACTCGACCTGTTCAAGCAGTCCGAGACCTCCGATGAAGCGGCGCTCGTCGCTCGGCTCGTCGATCAGGCGCTCGATCTGACCGACAGCTCGCTTGCCTTCTGCTACTTCGTCGATGAAGGCGCGGGCAGCGTGACGTTGGCGGCGTGGCGCGAGCGCGGCAAGTTGCCCGCGACGGCTGCGAACGAGGAGCGAGCGCTGGCGCAGACTGCGCCGCTTGCAGAATGCGTGCGCGCAAAGCGCGCGCTTGCGAGCGAAGCGTCGGCGCAGCTCGAAGGTTTGCCCGAGCTCAAGCGCCATCTCGTCGCGCCGATGTCGGTCGACGGCAAGATCGTCGGCTTGCTCGGAGTCGCCAATCGCGAGACGGCTTACTCGGAAAACGACCTGCACGCGCTGGCCGCTCTCGCCGAAGGCGCCGCGCGCGTGCTGCAGTCGAAGCGTGCGTATGCGCGCACGTTGGTGTCGCTGCAGCGGACCGACGTTGCCCTGCACGGCATGATCGATTCGTTCGTGCGCATGATCGAACGGCACGATCCGTACACCGGGGGCTCATCGCGTCGCGTTGCGGCGCTCGCTGTGGCGATCGCCCGCGAGATCGGCTTGGACGGTGAGCGCCAGCATGGCCTGAGGATCGCGGCGCTGCTGCACGACATCGGCAACATCGTCGTGCCGGCGACGTTGCTCGCCAAACCCGCACCGCTCACGGAAACCGAGCACGCGCTCATGCGCACGCACGTCGAGGAAGGCTGTCAGCTGCTCGCGGAGATCGATTTCGGCGCGCCCGTCGCCGACATCATCTATCAGCATCACGAGCGCTACGACGGCAGCGGCTATCCGCGCGGGATCAAGGGCGAGGAGATCATGCTGGAGGCCCGCATCTTGGCCATCGCCGATTCGGTCGAGGCGATGTGCTCGCCGCGTCCGTACCGGCCCGCCGTCGGCATGGACGCCGCGATCGACGAGATCAACCGCAACGCCGGCCGGCTCTACGATCCCAAGCTCGTCGAGGCCTGCACGCGCCTCGTGCGGCAACACGGCTTCGTCCTGCCCGAGTAACTCTCGGCACGCTCGTTGGCGTCTTTCGGTCGCGGCGGATGCTCCGTCGCGATCGCTCGCACCTCGGTCCTCATCCAGCGCTCATCTTTCCCCTGTCGGCGATTGCGCGTTCTGCCGAGCGCAGATGCGTCTGTCTGCCTCGTGCCGATACGGGCCCGCCCGATATGTCACATGCCCTGCGGACGGCAGACTGCCCTCCGTCGACAAGGGCAAAGCCGTCGTAAGGCGGTGACGCAAAGCCTCCGGTCCTCTTTACGCCGCTCGCGGTTGAAAAGGGGATAGCGGGGTTCCCGCTGCGCCAGCGAAGGCGCGGCGTGACCGAAGCGAGCAACACCAGCAGACGAACGTTCGCCTGCGCCTGTGCAGCTTCCCTTGGAAGACAGGTGCCGGCGCGTCGCGCGCACGGCGTTCGCATCCCTGCGTGCTCCTCGGAGTTGTTCGCTATGCAAGGTTCCTTGGCATCGATTCGGCTTGGATGGCCGGGGCGGCTGCTCGCCTCGTGCTTCTCGTTGATGTTGTCGCTGCTGCTCGCCGAAGCAGCGCTCGCGGCGGCTCCGACGATCTCGGGCACACCGCCGACTTACGTCATCGTCGGCAGCAAGTATTCGTTCCAGCCGAAGGCGTACGACCGCGACGGTCAGAAGCTTCGGTTCTCCATCACGAACAAGCCCGCATGGGCAAGCTTCAATACCTCGACCGGCTTGCTCACGGGCACGCCGACTGCCGTCGGCTACTGGCGCGACATCCGCATCTCGGTCACCGACGGGCAATCGACGGTGTCGTTGCCGAACTTCTCCCTCCGCGCGACCGCGCGGAACAACCGTCCCCCGACGATCTCGGGTACGCCGCCGACCACTGCGACAGTGGGCGTTCAATATCGCTTCCAGGCGATCGGCAAGGATGCGGACGGTGACGTGCTCATCTATCAGATCGCGAACAAGCCGAGCTGGGCGAGCTTCGATCAGTGGACCGGCGTGTTGTCCGGTACGCCGAGCAGCAGCCACGTCGGCACCTATTCGAACATCAAGATCACGGTGAAGGACGGCGGCCAGTCGGCATCGCTGCCCGTGTTCTCGATCAAAGTGTCCGCCGCGAAGACCAATCGTGCGCCGACGATCTCCGGCACGCCGCCGACCACCGCGCGCGTCGGGACGGCCTATAGCTTCCGTCCGACTGCATCGGACCCGGACGGCGATACGCTCGGCTTCTCGATTCAGAACAAGCCGAGCTGGGCGAGCTTCTCGACGTCGAACGGCACGCTCTCGGGCACGCCGACGGCGAGCGGCACGCACAGCAACATCATCATCAGCGTAAGCGACGGCAAAATTAAGAAGTCCCTGCCGGCCTTCACGATCACGGTATCGAAGCCGCAAACGACGAACACCGCGCCGAAAATCAGCGGTACGCCGGCGACGAGCGTGACGGCGGGCTCGGCGTACAGCTTCAAGCCGACCGCCTCGGATGCCGACGGCGACAAGCTGACCTTCTCGATCAGCAACAAGCCTTCGTGGGCGAGCTTCAACACCTCCACCGGTCAGCTGTCGGGCACGCCGTCGGCCAGCAATGCCGGCACGTACTCGAACATCGTGATCAGCGTGAGCGATGGACGCGCGAGCGTGTCGCTGCCCGCCTTCTCGATCAAGGTCAACGCGCAGGGCGCGCGCAATGCGACCTTGAGCTGGTCGGCGCCGACGCAGAACACCGACGGCTCCGCGCTCACCAATCTCGCGGGCTATCGCATCCACTACGGCACCTCCGCGAACACGCTCTCGGAGACGATTCAGGTGAGCAATCCGGGCCTGACCACGTACGTGATCGAGAATCTCTCGCCCGGCACGTACTACTTCGCGGTCAGCGCGTACACCTCGAGCGGCACGCAAAGCGCGTTGTCGAACGTGGTGAGCAAGGCGGTGCAGTAACCGGTGCCAGGTGCTCGAAACATTGCAGCGGCTGTCGTCGATCTCGGCGGCAGCCGCTGACGGATTTCTGGCGCTTGCACGATTTGCCTGGAAATCTTATGTGAACACGCATGCGTGCTGTCGTTGAGCAACGACAATTGCAAAGTCGCGAAAGGCTGTTGTTTACTCCGGCACGCTAGGCAATAGGCGATAGGCATAACCGTCGAAAGACGGCGACGCAAAGCTTCCGGTCCGAAGTGCGCGCTGCGCAGGATAGCGGGGTTGCCGGCAGAAATTCTCCATCTGCCGTCCTCTCGTGACTCATCCCGTTCGCATCAGCGCTCAAGCTTTCGGATCGATCGCCGAACATCCAAGACGAGTGCGCTTGCAAGCGCGCGTCGCGGAGTTGGGACTCGACGAGTTTTTTTGGGAGCAGGCAAATTGAAACGGGCAAACCCGTCGAAAGGCGGGGACGCAAAGCCACCGGTCTACAGGATTTCGATCCCACGACAGCGGGGTTGCCACATGAGGAATGAGATCGCTCATGTGTTAAACGCGGCTCGAAGCCGAACGAAGAGCGGACATGCGCGCGCCGAGCGTGCATCGGTGGCTCGTCTTCATCGCCCGTCGATGTGCGCCTTTCCCGCCGAAAAAGGTGGGCCGGTATGAACGAAATCATGCGTGCGCTGGCGACGCTGCGTCGCGCGTTGTGGCCGTTGTTGCTGGCGGCCGCTCTGAGCGGCTGCTTGGACTCGGGCGAGGACACCTCGGAAAGCAGCACGCCACCCGTTGCCGACAATCCGGCGCCCGCCGATCCGTTGCCGAGCAACCCGGTCGATCCGATCGACCTCTCTCCCGTCAAGCAGAATCGTCCGCCCGAGATCGCCGGCACGCCGCCGCTCTCCATCGAAGTGGGCGAGCTGTACACCTTCGTGCCGAAGGCGAGCGACGCCGACAACGATTTCCTCGAATTCACGATCACCAATCGCCCCGAGTGGGCCACGTTCAGCGAAGAGACCGGCGAGCTCACCGGCATCCCGACCGATAAGCACGTCGGCGAGACGGACGACATCACGATCAGCGTGAGCGACGGGCGCGATACGCGCTCGATCGGTCCGTTTCGCATCCGCATCATCCCGCGCTCGCAGGTTCCGGCGCCCACCAATGCGCCGCCGACGATCGAGGGCACGCCGGCCGGCTCCGTCATGGTCGATCAGTCGTACTCGTTCCGTCCGAGCGCCAGCGATCCGGACAACGATTCGCTGCGCTTTTCGATCGCGAATCGTCCGTCGTGGGCAACCTTCAGCTCGACGACAGGTGCGTTGACGGGCACGCCGCGCACGCGCCACATCGGCACGTACTCGAACATCGTGATCACCGTGACGGACGGTACGGAAACCGCTTCGCTCGGTCCGTTCACGATTCAGGTGCTCGGCCCGAACAATCGCGCGCCCACGATCAGCGGCACGCCCGCGACCAGCGTGCAGGCGACGCGCGGTTACTCGTTCACGCCGTCGGCCAGCGATCCGGACGGCGACAACCTCACGTTCTCGATCGTCAACAAACCGAGCTGGGCCTCGTTCAGCACCACGACCGGCCGCTTGAGCGGCACCCCGGCCGCGACGGACGTCGGCAACTACGCCAACATCGTGATTTCCGTGAGCGACGGGCGCGCGAGCGCATCGCTGCCCGCGTTCTCGATCAATGTCCAAGCGGCTCCGAACAATGCGCCGACGATCAGCGGCACGCCGCCGACGAGCGTGACGGCGGGCAGCAGCTATTCGTTCACGCCGACTGCGTCGGACAAGGACAACGACTCGCTCGGTTTCTCGATCGTCAACGCGCCGAAGTGGGCCCAGTTCGACACCGCGACGGGTCGTCTCTCGGGTACGCCGAGCGCCTCCGACGTCGGCACCTACAGCAATATCGTCATCACCGTCAGCGACGGGCGCGCGAGCGCCTCGCTGCCGGCGTTCTCGATTCGCGTCGATGCGCCCACCGTCACGAATCGTCCGCCGACGATCAGCGGCACGCCGCCGACGAGCGTCGAAGTGGGCACGGCGTACTCGTTCCGGCCGAGCGCTTCGGATCCGGACGGCGATTCGCTCACCTTCAGCGTGAGCAACGCGCCCTCGTGGCTGACGCTCGATTCGAGGACCGGGCGGCTGTCCGGCACGCCGACGGCTGCGCACGTGGGCCGTTACCAGAACATCGTCATCTCGGTCACCGACGGCCGCTCGACGGTCTCGTTGCCGGCCTTCACGATCACGGTGGCCCAGCCGGCCGCAACCGGTACCGCGACGCTGTCGTGGCAGCCGCCGACGCAGAACGTCGACGGTAGCGCGCTCACGGACCTTGCGGGCTTCCGGATCGCCTACGGCAAGTCGTCGGGCTCGCTCGATCAGTTGGTCGAGCTGCCGAATCCGGGCCTCACGACTTACGTCGTCACGAATCTCGGTTCGGGCACGTGGTATTTCGCGGTGCGTGCCTACAACACCAAGGGTGTCGAGAGCGATCTGTCGAACATCGCATCGAAGACGATTCCCTAGCACGGCGCTGTTCAGAGAATCGCGAAACTCAAGGCCCGCCTCGAGCGGGCCTTTTTTTGTCCTCGCCGATCCACGCGCGCCACCGGGCCGCTCCGTTTGCCGCACTTTGAGCGGACTTGTATTCTGCGCCGACGCACCGGCGTCCTGCGCTCGAGTGCCGGTTACGGAGATGCGGACATGACTCGGACCCTGCTCGCCGCCACCTCGCTTTTGGTTTGCTTCGTCGCCTTTGCGGCACCGAGCGCGCCTCGCGTCGAATTCACCGAGACCGTGCTCGCCAACGGACTACGCGTGCAGCTCGCGCCCGACCGCACCGTGCCGGTCATTGCGCTGCACATCGCGTACGGCGTGGGCTCGAAGGACGAGCGCAAGGGGCTCACCGGGTTCGCGCATCTCTTCGAGCACATGATGTTCAAGGGCTCGGAGAACGTCGGCGACGGCGAGCACTTCTATCAGATCTTCAGCAACGGCGGCGTCATGAACGGCACGACCTCGGCCGACATGACCAACTATTACGAGACGCTGCCGGCCAACCAGCTCGAAATGGCGCTGTTCCTCGAAGCCGACCGCATGCGCTCGCTTGCGCTCACGCAGGAGAAGCTCGACAACCAGCGGCACGCCGTGCAGGAAGAGCGGCGGCTGCGCATCGACAATCAGCCCTACGGCCGTTCCATCGAGCGCTTGGGCGAGCTCATGTACGACAATTTCGCGTACAAGCATTCCACGATCGGCTCGATGGAGGATCTCAACGCAGCCAGCCTCGAGGACATCGCCGAATTCTTCGAGACGTACTACGCGCCGAACAACGCGGTGCTGACTCTCGCGGGCGATTTCGATCCTGCCGCAGCGCTTCGCTTGATCGAGAAGTACTTCGGTCTCATCCGGCGCCGGCCCGCTCCGCCGCGTGTCGATCTCAAAGAGCTGCCGCAGAAGGCGGAGCGGCGCGAGACGATTCAGGATCCGCTCGCACGCATGCCGCACATTTTCGTCGCGTTCAAGACGGGTCCGGCCAATACGCCGGACTATTACGCGCTCGAGGTGCTGGGCTCGGTGCTCTTCGGCGGCGACAGCTCGCGCCTGCATCAAAAGCTCAACAAGGAGCTCGAGCTCGTCGCGGGCATCGGCGGGTACGTCGATGACCGCATCGGACCGGGCTCGGTACGCATCTCGGCAACCGTGCGTCCAGGTCGCGATCCCAAGGATGTCGAAGCGGCCATCTACGAAGAGCTCGAACGAATCAAGCGCGAGCCGATTGCGGCGTGGGAGCTCGAGAAGGCGAAGAACGCGACGCTGCTCAGCTACTACGAGGCGATCCGCAGCACGCAGTCACGAGCCATGCTGCTCGGCTCGTTCACGATCAAATATGGCGACCCCAATCTCATCAATACCTACATCGACAAGCTCAACGCCGTTTCGGCCAAGGACGTGCAGCGGGTCGCGCGGCGGTATCTCAATGCCCGTAACCGCACGGTTCTGATCACGCTACCGGCCGCGCAGGCCACGGCCGGCAACTGAGGCAACGGTCATGATGAAGAGAGTGCTATGGTCGTTCGTGCTCGCGTCGCTTGCACCGTGGTTGCTGCAAGCGCAGAGCGGAGCCGATGCATCCTCGCAGCCCGAATCGGTGCGGCAGGTCGAGCTCAAGGGCAAGGTGCCCGTCAATCCCGAAACGTTGCGCGTGCAGCTGCCGCGGCCGCAGGAAGCGACGCTCGCTAATGGGCTCGAGGTCTACCTCATCGAGGATCACAAGCTCCCGACGTTCCAGCTGCAGTTCGTGATCCACGGCGGCGGGCTGGCCGATCCGCCGGACAAGCGCGGCGTGGCAATGGTGACGGCCTCGCTCCTGCGCGAAGGCACGAAGACGCGCACGAGCCGCGAAATCGCCGAGCAGCTCGCGCGGCTCGGCTCGAGCTTGAGCGCGAGCGCATCGCCCTCTTCCGGCGAAAGCCGCGTATCGGTTACGGGGCTCGTCGAGCACATGGATGCGACGCTCGCGATCACGGCGGACGTCATCCTCAATCCCACCTTCCCGCAGAGCGAGCTCGACAAGTTCAAGGGTCGATTCGCCTCACAGGTGCAGTACCAGCGCTCGCTGCCGAGCTTCATCGCCCAGGAGCGCTTCTTGAGCGCGGTGTACGGTGAGCATCCGGCCAGCCTCATCGTGCCGCCCGACGAGGTGATCGCTGCGCTGACACCGGCGGATCTCGCGCAGTATCACGCGGCGGTGTATCGCCCGAACAATGCTTTCGTGCTCGCGCATGGCGCCGTGTCGCTCGAGGATCTCGTCGCGAGACTCGAGCGCGTCTTCGGCTCTTGGGAGCAGGCGCCCGTTCCCGAGCGCGAGGTTCCGATCCCCGCGCCGCCGGAGAAGGCGCGCGTATTCGTCATCGATCGGCCGGGCTCGGTCCAGACCTCGCTCAGGATCGGCGCGCTCGGCATCGACCGGCGCAGCGACGATTACTTTGCGCTGCTCGTGATGAATCACATCCTCGGCGGCAGCCCGGCTTCTCGGCTATTCACAAATCTTCGCGAAGATAAAGGCTACACGTACGGCGTTTCGAGTAGCTTCACCGGTACGACGTTTCCGGGCATCGTCGTGACGACGACCGATGTGCGCACGGAGGTCACCGAAGGGGCGATGCGCGAGCTCAAGCGCGAGCTCGAGCGGATCGCGAACGAACCGGTCGGTCGAGAAGAGCTGGAGCAGGCCAAGCGGGCGCTGATCGGCCGATTCGCGCTGTCGTTGGATTCGCCGCAGGCGCTGCTCAACAATCTGGCTACGCAGAAGATTTATGGCTTTCCGGACGACTACTGGGACAAGTACCCGCAGCGCCTCGAAGCGATCACCGCAGCCGACATCCAACGCGTCGCGCGCACGTACTACGCGCCCGAGCGGCTGCAGATCGTCGCGGTGGGCGACGAGCGTGCGATCCGCAAAGTGCTCGAGCAGTACGGGGCCGTGCAATCGAGCAACTGACATGCAGATTGATGCTGGGCGTTGCGCTTGCGGCGCAGCGACTTCGCCCGTTCGTAAGAGTGCTCTCGGAGAAGCGCGATGAGCGCATCAGAGATTCGTAGTCCTCTCGCGCGGCTCTTGTCTCGCCTCGCCCCGATCCGGCCAAACGAGGTGCCCGCGGTCGTTGCGGCGTTCCTCTTGTTCTTCTGCTTTTGGGCCGGCTATTTCGCCGTACGGCCCGTGCGTGAAACGGTCGGGACGCTGCTCGGGCGCGAGCGCGTCGCCGACCTTTGGGTCGTCACGTGGATCGCTTCGCTTGCCATCGTGCCGCTTTACGGATGGATCGTCGCACGCTTCCGCCGCACGACCTTCTTGCCGCTTACGTACGGCTTTGTCGGGGTGGTGTTCGCTTTCATCGGACTGACGCTGCAGGGCGAGACGATCAACATCGCGGCCGGACAGTTCTTCTACGTTTTCATCAGCGTGCTGAACCTGTTCCTGATCTCGATGTTCTGGAGCTTCCTGCTCGAGCTCTTCGACAGCGAACAGACCAAGCGACTTTTCGGTGTCATCGCGGCTGGCGGTACGGCCGGCGCACTTGTCGGGCCGTTCGTTTCCGACATGCTCGTCGAGCGCATCGGCAACAGCGGCATCCTCTTCCTCGGTGCAGGCATGTTCTTCGCCGCCATCGTCGCGCAGCGCGTGCTGCTGCGCATTTGGCACGAAAGCGCGCCAACCACGGATCCTTCCGCGAAAGCACAATCCGAGCGGCCGATCGGCGGGAACCCGTTTGCGGGTTTCATGCTCGTATTGCGCTCGCCGTATCTGCTCGGCATCGCGCTCTTCATCGTGATGATCTCGACAGTGAGCACCTTCCTGTATTTCGAGCAGCTAAGGCTCGTCGAGATCACGTTCTCCGACATGACCGAGCGTACACGCGTCTTCGCGCGGCTCGATTGGATCGTGCAGACGCTGACGATTCTCTCGCAGATCTTCCTGACAGGACGCATTGCTAAGCGCTTCGGCGTCACGGCGCTGCTCACGGTCGTGCCTTTCGCTATGGTGCTCGGCTTCCTGGCGCTTGCCGCAAGCGGCACGTTTGCCGTGCTCGCCATCGTGTTCGTGCTCCGTCGCGCTTGCGAATATGCATTCATCCGTCCCGGACGCGAGATGCTCTATTCGCCGCTCGACAAGGAGACCAAGTACAAGGCGAAGAATGTCAACGACGTGCCGGTCTATCGTGGAGCCGATGCGCTCGCGGCGCAGGTCAACAATGGTTTGAATGCTGCAGGTGTCGGCGCTGCGGGAGTGGCGTTTCTCGGCGCCGCGGTTGCCGCCGTGTGGGGCTTCATCGGGTGGTGGTTGGGACGGCGTCTCGAGAAGATCAACGCCGGACAAGACAAAGCACAGGGCGGACGCGCCTGAGGCGCAGATTCACGCGCTCAATTGCCGAGGCGATACTGCAAGCGGATGAACGCACGCTGCTCGACCGCTTGACCGTCGCGTACGATCGGCTCGAAGCGCCAGCGCCGCAACGCATCGAGCGCCGAGCGTTCGAACACCCCGCGGGGTTCCGCTGCGCGCACTGCGAGGTCGTGCGGCGCGCCGTCGGCTGCAATCGTGAACTCGATGTCCACCCAGCCTTCGATGCCGCGCGAGCGTGCTTCGAGCGGATACTCGGGCGGCACCTCGCGTAGTCGTCGCAAGCTCGCGGCCGGCACGACGCGATTGCGTTCGGCTTCGGCAAGGCTCGCTTGCAGTCGGGTGCGCACGGCGCCGAGCGCAGGAAGATTCGGTTGCAGCTCGGTCGCCTTGTCCAGATACACCTTCGCTTGATCCAGATTGCCCGCCGCCAGATGCGTACGCGCGTGATCGAGGAGGGTTGTCGCCAGCCGGCGTTGCTCCTCGATGACCTCGGCACGATCGGCGTACTGTTCGCGCACGGCGGCAAGGCGGTCGAACGCATTGTGCTCGGCCGGTTCGATGAGTGCGCCGCGTTCGCGTAGACGAGTCGCGAGCGCGAGCTCCTCGCGCCAATCTTCGTCGACAGCCGCCTCCTCGAGTCCGCTTGCAGCCGTCGATTCATCATCGAGCGCTTCTGCATCGAGCGAATCGGTTTCAGACGCGAGTATCTCTTCCTCTGCGTCGCGGTTCTCGGTTTCGCGCGCTATCGATTCGGGCGCGTCAGTATCGACCGCCGCATTCGGTGCTGCGACTGGCGCGTCGCTCGCTGCTTGTGCAGCGCTCGGGGTCTGCTGCGGCGAAGGAGCGGCCACGCGCGGCGCATCCGATCGCGGCGTCTGCGAGCGCGACAGCGCGATCAGCTGCTCGTACAGCGCGCCGTAGCGAGGATGATCGGGTTGCGCTCGCTGCAAGAGCGACAGCGCGGCCGCTCCCGCTTGCGGATCGCGTGCGCTCAACGCGGCGATGACCTTCGCTTCGAGTGCGGTGAGGACACGTTCCTCGCCAGCTTTCGCTTCAGGATGGTTCGGTACGAGCGCGAGCACTTCACGATAAAGCTCGAGCGCATTGTCACCGCGCGGCTCGGCCAGCCGGCCGGTGGCGAGCGCAATCTTCGCGCGCCCCAAGAGCTCTTCCACTTGATGCGCGACATCGGTGGCTCGCGCACCGGCGCCGTCGTCCAGGCGGAAGCGATGCGGGCCCGCAAAGAACCACACGAGGCCGAGCACGATGACGAGGACCGCAAGCACGATCGGCAAGAGGGGCGCGGCGGCCTTGGAGCGCCGTGCGATCGTCTTGACCGTCGTGAGCACGAACGGCTCGACATTGCGAATCTCGAAGTAGCGCCGCGTCGCCGCGCTCAGGAAGAGTGAAGCGCGTGCCGGCGAGACAGGCTTGTGCAGGAAGCGATAGATCCGTCCGTCGCCGACGAGCGCGGCCACTTTCGCTTCTTCCTCGCGCCGGCCGGTGGCGATGAGGACGAGCTCGGGGAATTGCGTCTGCAGCCGCTCGAGCAGACTGGCGACATCGCCGCGCAGCGTGCCGAGATCGGCAACGAGAATGCCGCAGCGGCCACCGACCAAATAATCGACGGCCGCTTCGGCCGAAGGTGCATGCCAAAGCGCGTGCTCGGCGCTTGCTGCTTCCCGCAGCGTCGCGAGGAGGCCGGCGTCGCTCGTCAGGACGACGACGTCGAGAACCTGACCGGGAGCCGAGCCCGCGGACGACGAGGGGAGGGGACTGTCGTGCCGCGTGCTATGCACTTCATTTCTCTGAAGACGATGAGCGCGTCATTCGAGACAGACGACCAGCTGCGCCGAATGGCTGCGCCAGTTGATCGGAATCACGAACGAGCGGATGTTTTCGGGCGTGACGACTTTCTCCGGCTCACCGGCGACGACCGTCGGCACCGAGATCATGAAGTCCTTGCCGAAGTCGCGGCGCGCGTTACCGGAGATGGTGTTGGCGACCTCGCCGACGAGATCGCACATGTTCTCGTGCGTGAGCTCGGTTTCGCCCATGCGCATGAGCATCACCGTCAGCATCGGCCGCGACGCCGTGAAGTAAACGACGCCGCGCCGCTTGCCGGCGATATTGATCATGCCCGTGAATTCTTGCACCGTCGGACGGCCGTCCTGAACGATATAGGGGGATCCCACCGACGCCGGCTGATTGGCAGCCGTCGCGAAATAGTTGGTGGTCCCTTCGACGAAGGTTTCGAGTTCGACTCTAGTCAACATTGCCCGCGCCCCTCAACAGCTCTTCAAGCGCTTCCGTGAGCTGGCGGTCGGTAAAGGGTTTGCAGAGAAACCCGTTTGCTCCCTTCTTCAAGGCTTCGATCGCAGTCGCTTTATCGGAAAGCGCCGAGATCACGAGAATCAGAACATCAGGCTTGATCTTGACGAGGTTCTCGACGCACTCGATGCCGTCCATTTCCGGCATCGTGATGTCCATGGTGACGACATCGGCAGGTTCTTTGCGGAAGGCTTCGACGGCCTGCTTGCCGTTCGAGGCTGTCGCAATGACCTGCAAACGGTCGATTTTCAGCTCGCGCTCGATCTTGCGACGAATGATGTTTGAATCGTCGCAAATCATGAGCTTGAGCTTCCGATTCGTCAACGGTTCAGCTTTAGCGGTTGCAAGCGCCATGAGTGCCTCTGGAAGCGTCCTTCTGGAACATTACGCAGCAGCGCGCTGAGTCGCCGGCAGCCAGATCTTGAACTTGGAGAACTTCCCGCCAGCCGAGGCCAGACCGACTCGGCCGCCGAGCTCGGCCACGAGGATACGGACCAGGTCCATACCCGCGCCGCGCCCGGCGTCGGTGGTGACGCGATCGGCCGTCGAGAAACCGGGTCGGAAGATGAGCGCCATCGTCTGGCGCGGATCTAGCACCGCAGCCTGCGCCGGCGTGATGAGCCCGCGCTCGATCGCCACTTCCTTGATGCGCTCGAGCTGCAGCCCGCGCCCGTCGTCCTGAACGATGAGCTCATAGCCGTCGCCACGCTGCGTGAATTCCACCGCGAGCGTGCCGACTTCCGATTTGTTCGCTTTGACGCGTTCGCTCGGCTCTTCGATGCCGTGCACCACGGCATTGCGCACGAGCTGGATCGTGATGTCCTTGACCGCGCGCCGATAGGCTTCGGGCACGTTTTCCAGGCCGCTGCAGCGAAGCGTCACTTGCTTCGAATAGCTATTCGCGACGCGCGCTGCGAGGTCGGCGAGCGTGCGCTCGAGGCCGCTCGCGCTCGTCTCCTCGACGCTGCCCGTCTCGGCGCCGGGATCGACCGGCACCTCATCGTGCTTGCCGGCGAGCAGCTGATCGACCTTCTCGGCCGAAACTTGACCGCCGGCGCTGCGGCGCGTCGCGATCGCCTGGTGCAGATCGACGAGGCGGCCGAGCATCTCGCGCACTTGCGCCAAGTGATTGAACAGCTCGTCGAGCTTGACGACGAGCGGCAGGAAGTCGCTGCCCGAAAGCGACGGCCGGGTCTTGAGATCGTTGAGCGATTCTTCGAATGCGTGCGCACGCTGCTCGACCGTCTTCAGGCCGAGCGCAGCCGCTTCGCCCTTGACCGCATGCACCTGACGATAGATGCCGTCGATCTTGGCGCGGAACGCCGCTTCTTCGCGCGCCGGCTCCTTCAGGATGGAGTTGACCATCTTGAGCGAGACATCGGCGTCGGAGAGGAAGCTCGTCAAGCTGTCCGGATCGACGTGCAGAATGCGCAGCAGCAGATCGAGCTGCGCCTGCGCCTTCTCCTGCGATTCCTGCAGCTCGCGCGAGAGCATGACGCGCTTGGTGACGTCGTTCACCGTCACGAGCAGGTGCGACAGGCTGCCCTCGGATTTCACACGGTTGAAATCGAACTCGAGGAAGTGCGTATCGAAGCCGCCCGCCGGATTCTCGAAGTGCACTTCGACTTCGGAGAGCGGGTTGATCGTCTTGACGAGCTTCTCGTTGACGCGCTCGCCCCAGAGCAGCGCCACGTAATCCATCGCGGTGCGCAGCGTCTTCTCCGGCACGATGTCCTTGAGCAGCTGATCGAAGGTAAGGCCCGTGAAGTCGTCGCGGCGGAAGATCGTGTTCAGCGCGAGCGAGCGCTCGCTACCGATGCGCAGATCCTTGTCGAGCAGGAACAGACCTTCGTTCACCGTGCGCAGGATGTCCTCCGTCTCCTTGCGCGCGCGGTTCGCGATGATTTCTTCCTTGCGCAGGTTACGCGCGAAGTAGAAGAAGATCGCACCGAGGAGCAGCAGCGCCGCGGTCATGCCGCCGATCTGCAGCCACTTGAGCAGGCGCGCATCGCTGGCGTTGTCGGCTTCGACGAGCGCGGCCAGATCCGCCATCGCCTTGGTGAGCGGCGCTTCGGCATTGGCAGCGTATTCGTTGAGCTCGTCGACGGCAGCGACGAGACGGCGACCGCGCGGGCTATAGGACGGCGTCGCGGCGCCTTCGTCCTTTTTCTGCGCAGCCGTTGCGTTCTCGGGTTGCTGCGCGCTGTCCGTCGCATACGGCGAGCCGGCGAAGTTCAGGATCGGCGTGAGCTTCTCGCGATAGCCGTCCCAGAGCTTGCGGGTATTGTCGAGAATCGCACGCGCTTCGTTGCTCGCAAGGGCCGGCACGGCCACGACTTGACCGTCGCGCTTCGTCACCATGCCGCGCGTCGTCAGGCCGCCAAGCGCCGTGTTGTACGTGCGCGCGATCTGACCGAGCGTATCGAGCTGCTGTTGAATGTCTTCGCCTTGCTTCAGCTGCTCGGCGAGCGCTTTGCCTGCATCGTGCAGCGCGACAGGCCGTGCCTGCTGTTCGGCGAGGAACTGAAGGCCGACGGCATTGTCGGCGAAACGGCCCGCGATGCCGTGATTGAACGCCAGGATGATCGCGATGAACACGAGGAATCCCGTGATCGCGAGCACGATTCCCTTGTACCGACCCAGATCAAAGATGCCCATGCACAATCCCCTATAGCCTGTGACTTAGATGCGGCGGCGGCCGGTCCACACGCATCCAAACGCCGGATGGAATGGCTCTCTTCTAAGTTGGAAGAACGAACCACGGCGACGGCGATTCTCAGTCCTTTTATCTGACAATAAGCTCTATACCAGCGCTCGAACTAGCTCCCAGTTTTGAAGCGCCGAAATTTGCGCCAGTTCAAACTTTCGCTCACTCCCTGCGGCAATCCTCGGCGCCGGCCCTAGTGCGAAGTACCCGGGTTTTCGCGGCGTGTGCGGTGTCCGCCTCATCAGCCGCTCAGTGATCCGCCGCGGGCCGCACGCGAATGAGGCGAAAGGTAGCGAGCAATAGTTGTCGAGCCAACGAACGGGATCTCGGTTTACGACGTGCGATCGCTACCACAGTCTCCGGAGGGGCTGCCTCCCTCGGTCGACGAATCAATAGCTTATGTCCATTCGCGGGCGGCTGTCCGAGTGCTACTTTTTCGCGACACCTGAGAATTTTCTCCTGTTCAGGCAAGGACTTACGCATGAAAAAGGTGCTTGCGACGCTCGACAAGAGGGGGCGCTCGCGCTCATGATGAAGACGGGTTGCAGTCAACCGGCTCAGAGGGACGATGGACGCGGATATCGAGTTCAAGTCGCACGTGCCTAGCGAGCGACGTGCCGAGTTGGAGGCGCTGCTGTTCTTCAACGCGTGCCAGGAGCGGGTCTCCGATTGCATCGCCCATGCCGTCGAGCGCTTCGGCGCGCCCGAAATCGTGGAGCAAGGCGGTCGCCTGCGAATCCAGATGCAGAACATGCCCGACGTGCAGTCGCTGTTTGCGATCGAGCGCAGCACCGGCCGACCCGTCGGAGTGGCTGTCTATACGCGGCAGGACATTGAACACATCACCGTCATGCACGTGGGCGTCGCGGCCGAATACGCAAGCGGCGGGCGCAAAGCGAGCGCGCAGTTGTTGCTACGGCTGTTGCGCGAGGTGCGCCGTTCGACGCGACGGGTGAAAGGCGTGCGCCGCGTGGAGCTGTTCTACGCGAGCCGCAGGCTGGAGTCGCGCTGGCGAATGCCTTCCTCCAAGGCCGTCCTCAACTGATCCCGTCGCTCGCTGCGCGTGCTCAATTCCGGTCGGCAAGGGCGAGCGAGCCCAGGCGGGCGTGCGCTCGCGAATGCGGCGACGTTTCTCGCACTCCTCAGCGTCACCGCGCTGCTGCTCGGCGCGCTTGGCCGCTGGTTCTGGCCCTTCGATCTCTTGGCGCACGCGCGCGTGCACTGCGCCGCGGTGCTGTTCGCTGCGGCGCTCGTATTCGCAGCGCTACGGAATTGGCAGAGCGCGGCGATCGCATTGCTCGCCATGCTGCTCGCGGCGGTGCCGCTGCTCGATTATCTGATGCCTGCACGCGCGGCGAGCGTTGCGGCGGCCGCCGAGCCGACGCTCAAGGCGCTCTCGTTCAATATCTGGTTCCGCAACGATGATCCGAATCGCCTCGTCGAGTATCTCGATGCGAGCGGCGCGGACATCGTAGTGCTGCAGGAAATGTCGGAGGACGAAGGGCGCGCCTTGCACGCGCATCTGACCGCCTATCCGCACGCTTATCTAGAGGGCGCGGGTTCAAGCGACACGGTCTTGTTCTCGCGCTGGCCGATCAGGGACGCTACCGTGGTGCCGCTGGCAGAGGATGCGGTCGGCGCGTTGTGCGCGACGATCGAGTGGCGCGACCGGCAGATCACTGTCGTCGGCGTGCATCTTCATTGGCCATTGGGAGGAACGGCCGCTGCGCGGCGCAATGCGGAGTTGGCAGCGCTCGCTGCGATTGCGCAGTTGGACGAAGCACCGTTGATCGTGCTCGGCGATTTCAATATCACGCCGTGGTCAGCGCACTTTCGCCGCTTCGTCGAGTCCTCGGGCCTTGCGGATTGCTCGCTCGGTCACGGGCTGAATCCGACTTGGCCGTCGCAGGCGCTCCTGTTCGGCATTCGCATCGATCACTGCTTCGTCTCGCCGCAATGGCGCGCGCTCGATGCGCGGGTCGGGCCCGCGCTCGGTTCCGATCATCGGCCGCTCTGGGTCGAGCTGGCGTTGCAATAGCAAAGAGCGGCGTCGGGCTAGGCGCTCTCGGCCACGCGCTTGATCACGTATCCGCCCGATTTCTGATCGGCTTCGAGCAACAGGAGCTTGCGCTCCTGCGCCTCCTCCAGCAGCTCGCTGAAGGTGCGAAAGCCGTAGTAGCGCTCGTTGAATCCGGGGTTACGCCGCTTCAAGGTCTGCTTGACCATCGAGCCCCAGATCTTCTCGTCTTGATCGCGCTCCTCGGCGAGCGCTTCGATGGTGTCGAGCACGAGATCGAAGGCTTCCTGCTTGCGGTCTTCTTCGGTCTTCTCGGTCGGTTCGGTCTTGACCGGCTGCTCCTTGTTCGCATTCGCCGCCGCCGGCTGCTTCGTACGACGCCGCGCGCGCTGCTTCTTCTTCTCGCTCTCGCGCACGAGGTCGTCGTAGAAAATGAACTCGTCGCAGTTGGCGATCAGCAGGTCGGACGTGGAGCTCTTCACGCCGACGCCGATCACCGTCTTGTTGTTCTCGCGCAGCTTGCTGACGAGCGGCGAGAAATCGGAGTCGCCGCTGATGATCACGAACGTATCGACGTGCGACTTCGTGTAGCAGAGATCGAGCGCATCGACGACCAGGCGGATATCGGCCGAGTTCTTGCCGGACATGCGCACGTGCGGGATCTCGATCAGCTCGAACGATGCCTCGTGCATCGGCGCCTTGAACTCCTTGTACCGTTCCCAATCGCAATACGCCTTCTTGACGACGATACTGCCCTTGAGCAGCAGGCGTTCGAGCACGCGATCGATATCGAACTTCGCGTACTTCGCGTCGCGCACGCCGAGCGCGATGTTCTCGAAGTCGCAGAAGAGCGCCATGTTGGTGATCGTATGTGCCATGAGCGGATCGTCAGATGTGGGTGGTGGCTCGCATGATACGCCTGAATGCCGCGACGGCTGTAGGCATCGGGCAATGTTTTCCGGTGCGGTGCGCAAAGTCGCTGCGGCTTGCGCTCACAGCCAGCCTTTGCGCTTGAACAATGCGTACGTCACGGCCATCGAGCCGATCATGAGCCCGATCGAGAACAGAAAGTCGCTGTAGCGACCCGGCAGGTGCGGCAGCAGCTCGAAGTTCATGCCGTAGATGCTCGCGATCAGCGTCGGCGGCAGGAACAGCACGGCGGCGACGGAGAAGATCTTGATGATGTTGTTCTGTTCGACGTTGATGAGGCCGAGCGTCGCTTCCAGGAGGAAGGAGACCTTCGAGCCGAGGAAGCTCGTGTGGTCCGAGAGCGAGATGACGTCGCGGCTGATCGACTGGAAGCGGTCGCGCTGCTCGTCGCTCATCTCGATGTTGCCGGATTGCTGCGCGAACATGAGCAGCCGCCCGAGGCTCACCAAGCTTTCGCGCGCCTTCGAGTTGAGCTCGCCGTTGAAGCCGATGTGCTCGATGAGCGCGCGCAAGTCGCGGCTGTTCGGCTGACGGCTTGCCGGTCGCGTGAAGATGGTGCCGGACAGGCTGTCGAGGTCGTTGCCGACGCGTTCGAGGATGTCGGCAATGCGTGCCGTCAGGGCTTCGATGAGGCCCGCGAGCACCGCAACCGCGCTTTGGCACGAGGCCGGGTGTCGTTGAGCGTAGGCGGCGAAATGCTGGAACGGCTTGGTTTCGATGTGGCGATTCGTGACGAGGCGACCGTTCACGAGGATGAACGTGATCGCCGTGGTGACGGGACGATCCGTGTCGAGCTGCGCCGCGACGGTCGCCGTCATGTGAAGCGCGCCGTTGTCTTCGTAGAGACGGTTGGAGGTTTCGATCTCCTTCATCTCTTCGCGCGTCGGGACTTCGATGCTCAACGCGCGTTCGACGAGCGCTTCTTCCTCGGGCGTCGGCTCCAGCAGATCGATCCAGAGCGCATCGTCCGGCAAGTCGCCGGCACCGGTCAGCTCGATGCGCTCGAGGCCGTGAGGTCGTGGCACGAAGACGTTCAGCATCGTCGCCTGCCAACCTCCGCCGGCCCTGGCGAGTCTCTCAGCTGCCGTGCTCGTGCGCGGCGATCTCTTCGATGATGGCGAAGAGATTCGCCTCGCTGCCGGCGCTCGAGACGCTGGTCGAGTACTTGCCGTTGACGATCAGCAGCGGCACCGATTCCACGCGATAGCGCCGATTGAGCGTGTCGGCGCGCTTCAGCTTCGACTCGACCGCGAACGACGAGAATGCGTCTTGGAAGTCTTTCGCGCTCACGCCGTGCTGCTTGAAGAAGGCGGCGATGCGATCGACCGTATTGAGCGGATTGTTGTTGACGTGGATCTCGCGAAAGATGAGCGAGTGCAGCTCATCGAGCTTGCCGAGCGCCTCGGCCGTATAGAAGAGGCGCGCATGCATGCGCAGCGTGTCGTTCCACATCGCCGGAATGCGCACGACCTCGATGTAGCTCGGCGCCTTCTTGCGCCACGCCTCGAGCGACGGGTCGAGCGCATAGCAGTGGCCGCAGGCGTACCAGAAGACTTCGGCGACCTCGACCTTGCCGGGCGCGACACTCGTCGGCTGCGCCGGCACGATCTTGTGATAGTGGGTGCCTTCGCGGAAGCGAGCAGAGGTCGGCGGGCCGGACGGGGCGGCGCCCACGCGCAGCGACGGCTGCGTCGTATCGGCAGCCGTGTTCGCCGCGCTTTCGTCCGCCGTTTCGCTGACCGTCTCCGACGGGGCGGTTTGCGGGTCCGTCGCTGCTTCGGTCTGCGGCTCCGCCGCGACCGGAGGCGCCTCGACATGCTCGGTCGGCATGTTCGTTCCGGGCGTCTGCGATGCCTCATCGCGGCCACCGCAGGCGGCGAGCGTGGCGAGCAGGATGGCGGACAGGAACGAAGCAGCGAGTTTCTTCATGGCATGAGCCTCGCGGGCAGAGGATTAACGCAATCCTTGCACGTATGCGGCAACGGCGTCGATCTGCTCGTCCGTCATCGTACGAGTCACATCGCGCATCATGCTGTTCGGATCCGTTTGCCGCTGGCCGGAGCGATAGGCGCGCAGCTGAGCGGCGATGTACGTGGCGTGTTGGCCCTGAATCGACGGGTATTCGGCGGCGGGATTGCCCGTGCCGCGCGGACCGTGGCAGCCGCTGCACGCCGGGACATTCGTCTCGGCGTCGCCGCCGCGGTAGATGCGCTGACCGAGCTCGACCTTGCTCGGGTCGGCTTCGAGGCCCTTGCGCGTCTGAGTCGAGTAGAACGCTGCCAGGTCGGCCATGTCCTCTTCGGAAAGCGTCAGGGCGATCGGGGACATGAGCGGGTTCTCGCGCGCGCCGCTCTTGAAGGCTTGCAGTTGCTTGAGGATGTAGGACGCGTGCTGGCCGGCAATGTTCGGCCACTCCGGATTCACGCTGTTGCCGTCGATGCCGTGACAGGCGACGCACGTGGTCGATTTCGCCTGACCCGCTTCGGCGGAACCTCCATCGGTCGGCGCGGCAGCAATCGCGTGCGCAGAGCACAGCAGCGTCATCAGGATGATCGATCGAAGCTTCATCGTTCTCGTACTCCAGTATCTCGCAGGCTTGGCCGTGGCTCCGGCAGCATAAAAGGCCCGAAATTGTACACTAGGGCCAGTCATTCTTTCCGCCCCGAGGCTCATGCCGCAGTTTCCTCAGGTCGCATTCCTCAAGAGTGCCTGGCAGGCACAGCAATTCCCTGCGGACGCCGGCGCGGAGGTCGCCTTCGCCGGCCGGTCCAACGCGGGCAAGTCGAGTGCGCTCAACGCCATCACGGGCCGCAAGGATCTCGCGCGGACCAGTAAGACGCCGGGCCGCACCCAGCTCATCAACTTCTTCGCGCTCGACGAGAAGCGCCGGCTTGTGGATCTGCCCGGCTACGGCTACGCGAAAGTCCCCGAGCACATGAAGCGGCATTGGCAGGAGCTCTTGTCGCGCTACGTGCAGACCCGCGCCTCGCTCAAGTGCATCGTGATCGTCATGGACGCGCGCCACCCGCTGACGGCGTTCGACGTGCAGATGCTGGAGTGGACGCAGGCGCAAGGTCATGCCGTGCACGTGCTCTTGACCAAGGCCGACAAGTTGAGCCGCGGGCAGGGCGCGGCCACGCTCCAGCGCGTGCGCAGGGAGCTCGGCGAGCGCGGCACGGTGCAGCTGTTTTCCGCGGTGTCCAAGCTCGGCGTCGACGAGGCGCGCAAACGCGTGCTCGAGTTGCTCGCGGTTTAGTCGAGGGGCGGTCGCTGGGCAAAAAAAACCCGGTGGCTTGGCGCCACCGGGAGAGCGTTTACCCGGCATGGGGATGGACCGGGTGAATCGTCCGCTCAGGGAGGCCAGCGGACGAGAGCGTCCTGGCCGACGCTCGTAACCTGAGACGTCCCAAGTTTCCGAAAGTTCCGCTCTCGTGCGTGCTGAAAACGTGAAGAAATTTTCATTATTTCAGTCGCTTATGAGAGACATCCAAGCGACGAAAGGGTCGTTCGCGAACCACGCACGCCGGTGCGGGATCAGGGCGATCGTTGCGAGGCTGCAACGACCTTGATCGGGGTTGATGCGCTGATCGGACGCAGGGCAGGGGGGTGCGGGCGGGGAAACGCCCGCACCGGGAAGGCCGGCGGCTTACAGGAATGTCCAGGTCACGCCGATCGAAAACATGTTCACATCGTCGACGTCATCGATGTCGAACACCTCGTACTCGGCCCGCAGGCTCAGGCTGCCGAGCCTGAATTGGGCCCCGACGCCGTAGGCGAGATCGGTGCCGTCATCGCGCGATAAGGTGATGCCGCGCGTGCCGATCTCGCTATCCCAGCTCACCAGGCCGCCCTTGGCGAACAAATCCACCGGACCGACGGGCAGGAAGCCGACCGCGAACGCGGAAATGCCGTCCGCGTCGATTTCGAGGCCATTGTCCTTTGCCTTGCCGAAGTTCACGTAGTTGGCTTCGATCGCAAGCCAGTCGAGCGGACGGATGCCGGCGATCACCTTGAAACCCGTGTCGTCGCCGTCGAAGCGCAAGGTTTCGTCGATCACCTCTTCGGTGAGCTCGACGTTTGCCTGACCGACGCTCAAGCCCACGTAGATCCCGTTGTCCGCGGCCGTCGCCGCGGCGCCGAATCCGAGCGCCATCAATCCGAGAAGAATCGCTTTACGCATCTAGATCTCCATTTCCATTGTCGAGGGGTGCCGCACGTGCTCCGCACGCATGCGTGCCCAGGATGCACGCCCGAGCTGAAAGAGGGATGAATGCGGCGGCGGCAAGGATACGCCATCGTCACGCCGGAGGCGGCACGTGACGCCGGTAGACAACACCGGCTGCGCACGCAGCGCGCCGCCTTTGCTAATGGGCCGCCTCCCAATTCTTGCCGACGCCGACGTCGACTTTGAGGGGTGTGCGCAGCTGCGCGGCGCCGCACATGATCTCGCGCACGCGCGGCACGAGCGCATCGACATGCTCTTCTTTCACTTCGAAGACGAGCTCATCGTGCACTTGCATGATGAGATGTGCCTCGAGATTGGCGCTCGCCAGCCACCGATCGATCTCGATCATCGCGCGCTTGATGATGTCGGCGGCGGTGCCTTGCATGGGCGCATTGATGGCGGCGCGCTCGGCGCCTTGGCGCAGGTTGTTGTTGCGCGAGTGAATGTCGTTCAGATAGAGCCGGCGTCCGAACACGGTTTCGACGTAGCCGCGCTCGCGCGCCTGCTGCCGCGTCTCTTCCATGTAACGGCGCACGCCGGGATAGCGCTGGAAGTAAAGGTCGACGTAGTGCTGCGCTTGCGCGCGCGGGATGCCGAGGCGGCTTGCAAGCCCGAATGCGGACATGCCGTAGATGAGGCCGAAGTTGATCGCCTTCGCCGAGCGGCGTTGCTCCGCAGTCACTTGATCGAGCGGCAGTCCGAATACTTCCGCAGCGGTGGCTTGGTGAATGTCGCGGTCTTCGCTGAACGCGTTGAGCAAGCCTTCATCGCCCGATAGGTGCGCCATGATGCGCAGCTCGATCTGCGAATAATCGGCGGCGACGATGACCCAGCCGGGCGGCGCGATGAATGCTTGGCGAATGCGCCGGCCTTCCGCGGTGCGGATCGGAATGTTCTGCAGATTCGGATCCGCCGAGGACAAGCGACCGGTCGCTGCAACAGCCTGCTGATACGTCGTGTGAATACGCCCGGTGCGCGGATTGATCTGCAGCGGCAGCTTGTCGGTGTACGTCGATTTGAGCTTGGCGCACGCGCGGTACTCCATGATCGTGCGCGGCAGCTCGTACGAGACGGCAAGCTCTTCGAGCACGTCTTCCGCCGTGGAGGGTTGTCCCGTCGGCGTCTTGCGCAACACGGGCAGCTTCAGCTCGTTGAACAAGACTTCTTGCAGCTGCTTCGGCGATTCGAGCGCGAAGGGTCTGCCGGCGGCGCGATGCGCCTCGGCTTCGAGCTCTTGCATGCGCGCGGCCAGCTCGCTGCTCTGGCGGCGCAGCACATCGCCGTCGATCAGCACGCCGCGTTCTTCCATACGCATGAGCACGGGCGCAAGCGGCTGCTCGATCTGCGAGTAAACGTCTGCGAGCTTGCCCGCGGCTTCGAGCTGCGGCCACAAAGTACGATGCAGTTGCAAGGCGACGTCGGCTTCTTCGGCCGCGCAGTTCGTGGCGATGTCGAGCGCGACCTGATTGAAGCCGATCTGCTTGGCGCCGCGGCCGACGACGGTGGCGTAGTCGACGGTCTCGCGGCCGAGATACTTGCGCGCCAATGCATCGAGCTCATGCCGCGTCGCCGTGCTGTTCCAGACATACGATTCGAGCATTGCATCGAAACGCTGTCCGTTGAGCTCGATGCCGTGGCGTTTGAGGATGTGCGCATCGAGCTTGAGATGATGGCCGACCTTCGCCGGTTGCTCGCTCGTCAGGATGGGCGCAAGCAAAGCCAGTGCCTCCTCGCGCGCAATCTGCGTCGGTGCGCCGGGATAGTCGTGTGCCAGCGGAATGTAGATTGCAGTGCCGGGTTCGATCGCGAACGACAACCCGACGAGCTCGGCCTGCATGTAGTCGGCGCCGCTCGCCTTCGTGTGCAACGCAACGAGTTCCGCAGAGCGCAGCCGTTCTACCCACTCGGCAAGCGCTTGCGCCGTGGTGACGGTTTGATAGTTCGTAGGCACCACGGCGGCGCTCGGTGCTGCCGGGACGACATTCGGCGTTTCGCCATCGCCCGGTCCTTCGAGCTGACGCAGCAGCGAGCGCAGCTCGAGGCGCGTGTAGAGCTCGCGCAGCCGTTCCCGATCCGGCTCGCGCCGCACCAGCGCCGCATAGGATTGCTCCAAGGGAACATTGCAGTCGAGCGTCGCCAGCTTGCGCGAGAGCTCGAGATCCTTGAGGCTCGCCCGCAGGCTCTCGCCGACCTTGCCCGTGATCGCATCCGCATGCGCCACGAGGTTATCGAGCGTGCCGTACTCGTTGAGCCACTTTGCGGCTGTTTTCGGCCCGACCTTCGGCACACCCGGGATGTTGTCCGAGGTGTCGCCCACCAGCGCGAGATAGTCGACGATCTGTTCGGGCCAGACATCGAACTTGGCTTTGACTCCATCGCGATCGAGGCGCGAGCCGGTCATCGTGTTGACGAGCGTGATGCGCTCGTTGACGAGCTGCGCCATGTCTTTGTCGCCCGTCGAGATCAGTACGTCGACGTTGTCCGCTGCCGCGCGCGTCGCCAATGTGCCGATGACATCGTCGGCTTCGACGCCTTCGATACGCAGCAGCGGCAAGCCCATTGCCACGACGCAATCGAGCAGCGGCTGCAGCTGCGCGCGCAGATCGTCCGGCATCGGCGGGCGCTGCGCCTTGTACGACTCGAACAGATCGTCGCGGAACGTGCGGCCCGGCGCATCGAAGACGACGGCGATGAGCTCGGGCGCCTCTTCCTTGCAGAGCTTCTGCAGCATGTTGAGCACGCCAAGGACCGCGCCCGTCGGTTCGCCGCGCGAATTGGACAGCGGCGGCAGGGCGTGGAACGCGCGATATAGATAAGAAGAGCCGTCGACGAGGACGAGCTTACGCGGCGAGCTCATCGTGGCGATTGCGGCGTCTGCTGCGGACGGTCCGGATCGGCTGGCGTCGCCGGCGTCTCCGTGTCGGAGGCGGGTGCAGCATCGGTGCCGCGCCGGCCGGCTCGATCCTTGCGATCCGTTGCGGGGTCTCGAGCATCGCTCGGCGTCGCCGCCTCGGGCGCAGCACTTTCCGGGAGATAGAGCGGCCCGGTTTGTCCGCATGCGCAGCACAGGCACGCAAACAGCGCAGCGATGAGAGGCGAGAAGCGCTTCGAATGCATCGGCTGAGTATAGCCGACCGGGCGGCGAGGCGATGCGCGGGATTGCCGCGTAGCGGCGAAGCTCAGTCCTGTTTCTCCAGCACGGCCATCGTCAGGCGCGAGATGCACACGAGCTTGTCCTGCTCGTCGACGATGCGAATGTCCCACACCTGGCTGCGCTTGCCGAGATGAAGCGGCCGCGCGGTGCCGATCACGAAGCCGCTCGCCACGGCGCGCACGTGATTGGCATTGATCTCCTGACCTACCGTGCGGTACTTGGACGGATCGATGACCAACATCGCGCCCACGCTGCCGAGCGTCTCTGCGAGCGCGACCGACGCACCGCCATGCAGAATGCCGTAAGGCTGCCGCGTGCGGTCGTCGACCGGCATGCGGCCGCGGAAGTAGTCCGGTCCGAGCTCGATGAATTCGATGCCTAGAGTGCTGGCGAGCGACGGCACCCGAAAGCGGATCTCTTCGAGCGTGTAAGGACGGAACCAGATCATGGGCGGATGCGCTGAACGGCGAGCACGCGACGGTGAGGAGAGCCTAGCGCTTCGTCAGCGTGTTCTCCATTGCTTCATCGCCGACAGACTCCGTCACTTGCCCTTCTTCAGCTCCTCGGCGACGCGGCGATACGCTTCGCGGAAGGGAATGCCTTCTTTCACGACGAGCTCGTTGGCACGCGCCGCGGCGTGAATCGAGGGATCGAGCCTGATGCGCTCGGTGCGGAATTTCACGCCGTCGAGCGCGGCCGGCAGGATCGACAGCGTTTCCATGCACAGATCGATGCTGCGGAAAAGCGGCGCCTTGATGAGCTGCAGGTCGCGCTGATAGCCCGAGGGCAGCTTCGCCGTGATGCTCATCACTTCCAACAGGCATGCTTGAGCGCTCGCGGTGCGGCCGCGGATGAGCTCGAACACATCCGGATTGCGCTTCTGCGGCATGATCGACGAGCCGGTCGTGAACGCATCGGGCAGCTCGACGAAGGAGAATTCCTGCGTATAGAAGAGGAGCAGATCCGATGCGAGCCGTCCCACGTCTTGCATCACGAGCGCGATCTCGAAGGCAAGCTGCGCTTCAGCCTTGCCGCGCGAGAGCTGCACCGCGGTGACGGGCTCATGCACCACATCGAAGCCGAGGCGTTGCCGCGTGGCCTCGCGATCGATCGGCAGATTCGGCGAGCCGTAACCTGCTGCGGAACCGAGCGGGCTCTTGCCGACGCGCCGCTGCACCTGCGCAAGCCCTTCCGCATCGTCGCGCAGCTCGGCAGCAAAGCCGCCGGCCCAGAGCGCAACCGAGCTCGGCATTGCCTGTTGCATATGCGTGTAGCCCGGCAAGGCGATGTGGCCGTCGCGCGCGATCATTCGCTCGAGCGCGGCAACGACGTCGTTCACCTGTCGCACGAGCACGTCGATCGTATCGCGCAGGTACAGCCTGAGCGCCGTCAGCACCTGATCGTTGCGCGAGCGGCCGAGATGGACGCGCTTGCCGGCTTCGCCGATGCGAGCGGTTAACAGACTTTCTAGCGCCGTCTGGCCGTCTTCCTGTTGCAGCGAGACGCGCCATTCACCGCGCGCATGCTCTGCGGCGATTTCCGTCAGACCGCGCCGGATGGCCTCCAGATCCTCGTTCGACAGCAGCCCTTGCGCGTTCAGCATCTCCGCGTGCGCGATCGATGCTTTGACGTCGTAGGCAACCAGGCGATTGTCGAGTGCGTGATCTTCGCCCGCGGTGAATTGCAGCACGCGCTCATCGAGCGGCGCGCCTTTGTCCCAGAGGCGCGTCATGGCGACACTCCGCGTGTAGAGGCTGTAGGCGGTAGACCGCAGGCTGTAGCGAGAGACGGCATCGCCTCCGTGGGCGATGCGATTCGAATGTCTATGTTGCCGCGCATGTATTCTTTTCTAACCTACAGTACAGCCTAGAGCCTACAGCCTTAGCCCGTAGACTCATCCCGCCTGCTGCTCCGCCGGGCTGAGCGCGTTGATGTTCTCGACGATGAGCGTGCCCGTGCCTTCGTTGGTGAATACTTCCGCGAGGATGCTGTCGGGCGACTTGTACGAAATGACGTGCACGCGCCGTACGCCGCCGCGAATCGCATCTTCGATCGCCTTGGCCTTCGGCAGCATGCCGTCCTTGAGCGCGCCCTTGGCCTTGAGCTGCTGCAGACCCGCAAGATCGGTGTAGGAAATGATCGAACGCGGATCGTCGACCGATTCGAGGATGCCCGGCGCTCCCGTGCACAGCATCAGCTTCTCGGCTTTGAGCGCCGCACCGATGCCGGCGGCAACCGTATCGGCATTGATATTGAGGAGCGTGCCCTTGTCGTCGGCGGAGACGGGGCTCACCACCGGCATCAAGCCATCGTCGAGCAGCTGCTGCAGCACTTTCGCATCGATGAGATCGATGTCGCCGACGAAGCCGTAGTCGACGACCTCGCCTTCGACTTGCACGGGCGGACGCTTGTGCGCACGCACCAGTCCCGCATCGACGCCGCTCACGCCCACGGCCGCGATGTCGAACTCGCGGCAGATGCCGAGGATCTGCGTGTTGACGAGGCCGTTCAGCACCATGCTCGTCACTTCGATCGATTTCTCGTCGGTGACGCGCCGGCCTGCCACGACGCGCGGCGTGATGCCGAGCGATTCCTGCACCTGCGTGAGCTGCGGACCGCCGCCGTGTACGAGCACCACCCGAATGCCGACTTGATGGAGGATCGCGACTTGTTCGATCAGTGCGCGCGTTGCCGCCGTATCGCCAAAGACGCCGCCGCTCGCCTTGATGACGAACACCTTGCCTTTGTACATGCGAATGTAGGGCGCTGCGCTGCGCAGAGCACGAACGGCAACGGAGGGATCGGAACGAAGCATTGACTGAGTAACCTCGTGGCTAGATGCGGCGTCAGAGACTCGCAACCAAGTAATGGATCATGTTCGGCGGGCGCCGGCCCGGTTCATCCGCGCAGCAGGCGATACAGCACCGCCATCTGCACGACCATGCGATTGAAGGCTTCGCGGATGACGACGCTGCGCGGCCCGTCGAGCACTTCGTCGGCGACGGCGACGTTGCGGCGCACCGGCAAGCAATGCATGAAGTAGCAGCTCGGGTCCGCGTTCTTGAACCAGCTGTCCTTCACGCACCAGTCGCTCAAGTACTCGCGCAGGCGCGCATCCGCTTCGGCATCGCCGTAATACTGCGTCGAGCCCCATTCTTTCGCGTACACGACATGCGCGCCTTGCAACGCTTCGTTGCGATCTTCCGTTTCGCGCACCGAGCCGCCGGAGGCAAGCGCAGCCTGCCGCGCCTTTTCCATGATCGGTTCGGGCAGCGCGAAACCTTCGGGGCGCAGCACGACGACTTCCATGCCGCGCATCGCGGCCATGTGCACGGTCGCCGCCGGCACCGCGAGCGGCAGCGCGCGCGGGTGATTGGCCCAGGTGAGCACGAACTTGCCGCGCTCGGGCACGCGCAGCTCGTCCATCGTGTGCCAGTCAGCAAGCGCCTGGCAGGGATGGTTGACGGCCGATTCCATGTTCACGAGCGGCTTGTCGCACAGATCCGCCATCATGCGGAAACCCGTTTCCGCAAGATCCGCGGCGAGGTTGCGTCCTTCGGCAAACATGCGAATGCCGATGGCATCGCAGTAGGAAGCGAGCACCGGCACCGCCTCGCGCACGTGCTCGGCAGCGGTGCCGTTCATGATTGCGCCGGCGCGCGTTTCCATCTGCCACGTCCCTTGGCCGGGCGTGACGACGACGGCCGTGCCGCCGAGCCGCATCATCGCGCTTTGGAACGAGGTGAGCGTGCGCAGCGACGGGTTCAAGAAGAGCAGCCCGAGCACCTTGCCTGCGAGCGCCTGCGGCTGCGGGTGCTCCTGCAAACGCCTGGCCAGTCCGAGCAGGTCTTTGATCTGCTCACGCGGAAAGTCGGCAAGATCGAGAAAGCGTTTCATAGTTTTATCGTGACTGTATGACGAGATGACGCCGCGTCCGAGTCGCACCGGTTTGCGTTATCGCAAGCTCCGCGAGCGAACGACCCTGCGTGGCCTGAGCTCCTTTCATTTCGGCAGTTGCGCAAGCGCATCGCGCAATTGTTCGACGTGAGCGCTCTCGAGCACGTACGGTGCGAGAATGCGCAGCACGTTCGGATCGGCGCTCGTGCCGGTCAGAATGTCGAGGCGCAAGAGCTCGCTCTGCACGTCCTTCGCGGGCCGGCTCGTACGCAAGCCGAGCAGCAAGCCTGCGCCTTGCGTGCCGATGACCGGGCCGACGATGCATTTCTCGCGGATCTCGCGCGAGCGCTCGCGTACATTTTCGAGCAGATTCTCCGCTTCGATGATGTCGATGACGGCTTCGACGATCGCGCATGCCATCGGGCCGCCGCCGAACGTCGTGCCGAGCGAATCCTTCGTGAGGTGCGCGACCAAGTGATCCGCCACCAGGATCGCCGAAACCGGGAATCCCGCGCCCAGCGCCTTGGCGGTGGTGATGATGTCGGGAGTTACGCCGTACATATTGGCGGCGAACGGATAACCCGTGCGCCCGACACCGCACTGCACCTCGTCGAAGATGAGGATCGTGCCGGTGTCGTCGCAGCGGCGGCGCAGCGCTTCGAGGAATGCCTTCGGCATGTCGACTGCGCCCGCCACGCCCTGCACCGGTTCGACGATCACCGCTGCCGTTTGTGCATCGATGGCCTTGGCGAGACCGTCGAGGTCGCTCGGCTTGACGAACGCGACATCGAACGGCTTGGCTGGAAAGCCGTACCATTTCTGCGCGCCCCACGTGACTGCGGCCGCGGCAGCCGTGCGCCCGTGGAAGCTGCCCTCGACTGCCACGACTTTCGTGCGCCCGGTGATCTTGCAGGCGAGCTTGAGCGCGTTCTCGTTCGCCTCCGCACCGGAGTTGACGAAGAACACCGTATCGAGACCGAGCCCGCAGAACTTCGCGAGCTTCGTCGCCGCGCGCCGCCGCACATCGAGGGGCACGGCATTGCTTTGGAAGCACAGCGCACGCGCCTGCGCAGTGAGCGCTTCGACCCAGCGCGGATGTGCGTAGCCGAGCGCGGCAACGGCGTGTCCGCCGTACAGATCGAGCACGCGGCGTCCGTCCGGCGTGTGCAGGTACACGCCTTGTGCATCCACGACATCGAGCGGGAAGTGGGCGAACACCGGCGCCAGATGATCAGGCGGCACGGGGCGGGCCGAGGCGAATTGAGGCGATGGGTTGCTCATATTGGTGTTGCTCGTCGGTCATCGGGCCAGCCAGTGCGCAGCGTTCGCTTATTCGACTGGGCCGGCTTACAAGCTGATCATGTCCACCCTGGCGCTGGCGCGCCGAGACCTGCCGTTTCCGGAAAGCCGTATGCGCGATTGAGCCACTGCAGCGCGCCGCCTGCGGCGCCTTTCACGAGATTGTCGATCACGCACATGACGGCGATCGTCTTGTCGTTGGCCACGCCGCTCAAGAACGAATAATTGCTGCCCGCGACATCTTTGACGTGCGGCAGCGTGCTGCTCACGCGCACGAACGGCTTGTCGCGATAGAACGCGCTCAACTGCTCGATGAGCTCGGGCGTCTTGAGCGCGCGGCGCGCAGGCGCCTGCACGGTGACATGAATACCGCGCGCAAACGGGCCCGAATGCGGCACGAAATTGAGCTCGGCCTCGATGCCTGAGGCGGCGCGCGCCAGCGCCACGATCTCAGGCGCATGTCGATGCGCGAGCGGGTTGTATGCGTACAGATCGCTGTGGCGTTGCGGATGGTGCGTGCCGGCCGAAGGCGTGCGACCCGAGCCAGTGCTGCCGGTGATGCCGACGACGTACAGACGCGGTTCGACGAGATCGAGCTTGAGCAGCGGCACGCTGGCAAGGAGGATCGCGGTCGCAAAACAGCCCGGCTGCGCGAGGTGCGGCGTTGCGATCGTCTCCAGATGCTCCGGTACCGCGCACGTGAACTGCGCAATGCGCGCCGGTGCGCCGTGCGCATGCTTGTAGACGGCTTCGTACGCACCCGCAGTCGTATAACGATAGTCCGCGGAGATATCGAACACGCGCACGCGCGTGCCTGCCTGTTCGGCGGCAACGAGCAAGTCGTCGATCAGTTTCGCAGCGACGCCATGCGGAGCGGCGGAGACCACGGCAGCCTCCGGCAGCGTGCCGAGCAATTGCTTGATCGACTCGAAGCTCGAGAACGTGAGCTCGGGATAAATGGGCGCGAGATGCGCGAACGATTTCGCGACGAGCTCGCCGGGTTGGCTGTCAGACAGCACGGCCTTGAGCTCGAGGTACGGATGCCCTGCGATCAGGCGCAGGAGCTCGCCTGCGACATAGCCGGTGCCGCCGAGGACGATCGTAGGAAGCTTGTTCGTAGTGGTCATGGTCGTGCAGCTGGTTCACTCGGCTGCCTTCGGCGCCGCTTTGTTGCCGAGGCCGATCGCGTCGATGATGTGGTCGGCGAGTGCGGCACCGTCGGTGATCGCGTTGTAGGCAGGCACACCGAACTGCTCGCGGATGATCTTGACGCCCACGGCATTGTCGGTGGCCGGGCCCGTTACGACGGTCGGCTCGATCTGGAAGCGTTCGCGCAGGAGCTTCACGCCGCCCCATGCGGCGACGGGATCGTTTGCCGAGAGCACGACGGACGTGAGCGCTTGCCGAATGTCGGGCGACGAGAGAATCGCTTCCACACCGTAAGCGCCGAGCAGGCCGTCGCCGAGCTCGAACACGATCACATCTGGCTCGCCTTGCGACATTTCGGTGAGCAGCGCGCGCGTGATCGCCGGGCCGTTCTCGGCCGTGGTGGTGACGACGCCGAGGTCGGTGAAGATCATGCTGCGGCGGGCGCCTGCGTCCTCCATCGCCAGGATGTCACGACGCAACGAAACGCCGGTGGCTTTGAACGCGTGCACGTTCAGGCCGCGATGGCGCATGCGCGCGACGATCGCGCACGCAGCGGCCGTCTTGCCGGCTTCCATACACGTGCCAGCGAGCGCGACCACGGGCACGCCGTGCGTATCGAGCTTCGCGTTCGGATCCAAGCGCTTGTAGCCGACGCGCGCCGGCACGCCGATGCGCTCGCCGAGATACGGGAACTGCAGCACGACGCCGATGACGCGTGCGTCGAACGGCCGGCCTTTCTCGGGATTGACCGAATCGCAGACGCCGAGCACGCCGCCGATGTTGAGCACCTGGATGATGTCGCCTTCCTTGACCGACTGGGGCAGATGACCCGAGTAGCCGAAGAGCGCCTGACGATGGCCGAGCGCACCGACGATGATGTCGCCCTTCGACAGCTTCGCCATCCGTCCGCTCGTCAGCTCGAGCGTGTTGTAGGTCGACTTGTTGTTGAGGATCTCCGCGACCAGCACGACGCCTTCCTCGCACGGAATGTCCGTGGTGGCCACGCGCAGCTCGCGGCTCAGATTGAGCGCTTGCGTAATGGAGGCGATCTTGTCGACGACGACGGTTTTCATGGCTCTGACCGTGACGAAATGAGGAAGGCTGCGCGCTAGCGCTTGCCCGCGCGCGCCCAGAAGATGCCGGGCAGGCCGACCATCTTGGAGAAGCCGAGCGCATCCTGCGCGGTCCATTCGCCGGCCGCTTCGCCGTACACGCCCTTCGAGGCCGCCATGATCGAGTACGGCGAGGTCACGCCTTCGACGAAGGCATTGCCCGGGCGATAGAGCACTTTGACTTCGCCGGTGACGCGTGCCTGCGAGGAAACGAACAGCGCTTCGATATCGCGGCAGACAGGATCCAAGTGCTGACCTTCGTGCACGAGATCGCCGTAGGGACCGGCGAGCATCTCCTTGATGCGTTGCTGACGGCCCGTCATGACGAGCTTTTCGAGCTCGCGATGCGCATTGATGAGCACTTCGGCAGCGGGCGCTTCGAAGGCGACGCGGCCCTTCGTGCCGATGATGGTGTCGCCCAAGTGAATGCCGCGACCGATGCCGAACTTCGCGCCGATCGCTTCGAGCTGCTCGATGAGCGTCACGGGATCGAGCTGCTTGCCGTCGAGGCTCACCGGAATGCCTTGCTCGAAGCCGATCGTGTGCGTCTCGGGCGGCTGCGGATTGGTGAACGCCGTCTTCGAGAGCACCCAGGCATGCTCGGGGATGCTGCCCTCGGAGGTGAGCGTTTCCTTGCCGCCGATCGTCACGCCCCACAGGCCCCGATTGACCGAGTACGTCGCGCCGTACGGCGGAATCGGGAGCTTGCGATCTTCCAGGAACTTGAGCTGCTCGGGCCGCTTGAAGGCCTGATCGCGCACCGGCGCGAGGATGGTGAGCTCGGGCGCGATGGTGCGCAGCGCGACCTCGAAGCGCACTTGATCGTTGCCGGCCGCCGTGCAGCCGTGCGCGACGATCTTGGTGCCGATCTGGCGCGCATAGTCGGCGATCGTCTGCGCCTGCATGACGCGCTCGGCGCCGACGCAGAGCGGATACATCTGACCGCGCTTGACGTTGCCCATGATCAGGTACTTGATCACCTGATCGAAGTACGCCTTACGCGCGTCGATCTGCACGTGCTCCTTCGCGCCGAGCGCGCGGGCGCGTTCGGCGAGCACCTTCGCAGCCTCGGCGTCGATGCCGCCGGTATCGACGGTGACGGTGATCACCGGTCGGCCGTATTGCTCGCTCAGCCACGGTACCAGGAAGGACGTGTCGAGCCCGCCCGAGAACGCAAGCAGAATCGGATCGCTGCCAGGAGGAAGAGTGTCGGTCATGATGATTGACGGATGTAGATAAGTTGGTGGAGCAGTGCGGCTCAAGGATTGCGGCGGTCGCTGCGCTGCGCGCTAGCGTCGCCCGAACGCTCCCTGACCGATGTTCGGGAAGATTTCGCGCAGACGCTCGAGCAGCTGACGCTGAGCGCGCTCATCTTCGGTGGCGATGAAGATGGTGTCGTCGCCCGAGATCGTGCCGACGACCTCGGCCCAATTCGATTTGTCGATGGCGACGGCGACGCTTTGCGCCGTGCCGGTCGTGGTCTTGACGACGGTCAGCGACGGACCTGCGGTGTGCACATCGACGACGAAGGTCGTGATGGCCTCGAAGTGATTGATCGCGAGGGCGTCGTCCGGAACGATGTAGCGATCGCCCGCCTTGGCCACCCCGAGCTCGCGCAGATCGCGGCTGACGCTCGACTGCGTCGCATCGAAGCCGTGCTTGCGCAGCGCCTTCACGAGCTCGTCCTGACTGTGCACGGTCGATTCGCGCAGGATGCGCAGAATCGCCGCACGTCGCGACGCGGATTGATTGAGCTCGGCGGCCATGACTGACGGGTACGGGCGGCGGATTACCCAAGCGGGCGCATAAAAACGCGCGTACTCTGCATAATTATGCAAGGGCTGTCAATGGCTTGCCCGGGTGCTGGGCCCTGGCCCCTGGGTGCTGGGCTCAGGAAGAGGGGAAAAGCGGGTTACTGCACGGTTTTCCGCGCCCGCCACAGGCCGTCCGCGGCGTAGAGAGCAAGCGCCGCCCAGATCATGGCAAAGCCGATCACCCGGGGGCCCGCAAAGGGCTCATGGAAGACGAGCACGGCGAGGAGCAGCTGGAGCGTCGGTCCGATGTACTGAATCAAGCCGACGGTCGAATAAGGAATGCGGCGGGCGCCGAAGGCGAACAGGAAGAGCGGCACCGCCGTGAGCGGGCCGCCGAGCACGAGTAGGACATTGATCGCCGTGCTTTCATGCCCCAGGGCGCCGATACCGGTCGCCTCGCACCAAATGAGATAGGCCATCCCGATCGGCAGGAGCAGCAGCGTTTCGCTCGCCAGTCCCGGCAGCGCATCAACTCGGACGACTTTGCGTACGAGACCGTAGAGCCCGAAGGTGAGCGCCAGCGTCAGCGCGATCCAGGGCAGATGGCCTGCCCTCCAGGTGAGGTAGCTGACGCCGGCCGCTGCAATGGCGACGGCCAGCCACTGCACGGCGTTCAGCCGCTCGCGCAGCACGACCACACCGAGCACGACATTGACGAGCGGATTGATGAAGTAGCCCAGGCTCGTCTCGACGACGCGCTCGCTCGCGATCCCGTACATATAGGTGATCCAATTGGCGCTGATGAGCGCGGCGCTCGCCAACAGGCGCCAGCGAACGCTCGGGTTGCCGAGTGCTTCGCGCACCTGGCCGAGCTCGCGCCGCACCCCCAACCAGCCGAGCGCAAACAGGCACCCCCACACCAAGCGGTGCGCCGTCACCTGCAGGACCGACACGCGCTCGAGCGCCTTCAAATAAAGGGGCAGCAGGCCCCAGATGAAAAAGGCGCCCGATGTCGAAGCCAGTCCGCGAACGTCGATGCGGGAGGAAGGATGAGCGGGTTGGGAGGTCACGGGGGCGAGAGGCTACAGTCTGTGCGTGTCAGCGAAAAGCGGCCAGCATAAAAAGAGATGAACGACGCAATCGCTGCCGCTTCCTCGCGATATGTCAGCCTTACGAAGTCGCCGCGGGCGAGTCGCTTGCGCCGGTCGGCAACCCCTGCTGACGCCGCTGCGCCAACCGGTTACTTTCGCCGGGTCGCTTGTCGTCATGTGGAAAGCTCATGAGCACGACCCTGGAGCTTGCGCGCCGCTTGCTCGCCCTCTCTCAGACCGGGCTGCACTTCAGTCAGGACGAGTATGACCGCGAACGCTATCGGGAAGTTGCACAGATCGCGACGCAATTGCTCGCGCTCGAATCGTCCGTCACCGCGGACAAGCTGCATGCCGCTTGGTTCGTAGAAGACGGCTATGCGACGCCGAAGATCGACGTGCGGGGCGCGTGCTTTCGGGACGGACGCGTATTGCTCGTGCGCGAACGCGTCGACGGCAAGTGGACGTTACCGGGCGGTTGGGCGGACGTGAACGACTCGCCGTCGCGCGCCGTAGAAAAAGAAATCGAACAGGAATCCGGCTTCACGGCGCGCGCCGTCAAGCTGGCGGCCGTTCATGATCGCAACCGGCGCAACTATCCGGCGTATCTGTTTCATATCTGGAAGCTGTTCTTCGTCTGCGAGATCACCGGCGGTGAGGCGCGCGGCAGCTACGAAACGACGGATGTCGGGTTTTTCGCGCTCGACGAGCTGCCCGAGCTCTCCACCGGGCGGACGACGGCGGAGCAGATCCGGCTCGTCTACGAGCATTACCTGAACCCGGCCAAGCCGACGGAATTCGATTGACGCGACGAGTCCGCCAAGGGCTCAGCGCGTGTTCGTCATCTTTCGATCGTGTATTCGAGGTCGGCGCTCTGCGCCTCGCCCGATTCGGTGCGGAACACCCAGCGATCGCTGATCGTGTAACGCAGCTTGAGCGTGTTGATGGACTCGGTGAGCGAGATGCCGTAGCTGATGAACAGCCGCGGCGAGAGGAACTTGCCGAGCACGAGCGCGGGCGTCGCCTCGCCCTGGGCGTTGACGTAGTGCTCGACGCCGACCTCTTCGAGGCCGAGACGGCGGCCGAGCTGTGCGGCGAGAAAGCCGCCGCCCTGCAGCGCGAGCGAATCGGTCGATGAGCTCGCCGCATCCGTATCGCCGGCGCTGATCGGTTTGCCGACGAGCAAGTAAGAGACGATCTGCGTCTGCGACATCGACGGATCGGAGAAGAACGTAAGCCGCGGCTCTTGCAGCGTACCGCGCACGTTCAAGCCGACCGTGACCGTCTCGATGCGTCGGCGCGCCTCGATGTCGAGGCCGGGATCGTCGAGCGGCGCATTGTCGAACAACAATTGCCCGCGGCTGATTTCGAGCTGTTGGCCGTACGCGCTGTAACGGCCTTCCGCGACACGCAATTCGCCGTGGCCGGTCGTGGCTTGACCCGTGCGCACGCGCGTCGTGACGCCGCCTTCGATGCGAGCGTGCAGACCGAACGCATCGACGCGCACGTCTTGTCCCATGTTGACGCGGATCTCGCTGTTCACCTTGAACCGGCCCGTGCGTTCGGCTTCGTGCTCGCCGACATAGCGTGCGTCGTTCGATGCCGTCACGGCGCCCGTGAGGCGTGCGGGCTGGATGCGTGCGCTGGGGATCGTCACGTCGCCGCGCACGTCGATGCGGTCGGGTGCGATGTCGAACTGCAAGTCCGGCGAGGCGACGACGCGATACTCGGGTAGATCTGCGACGAGCAGCTCGTTGCCTCGCAGGCGCATCTGACCGTGCGATCCGCCATCGCGCCAACGCAGATTCCCCGAGACTTGTAGCCGCCCGTCGCCGGCGTTCGCCGTGCCGTCGAAAGCGAGCGCGGTGCCGTCGATGCGCGCGACGAGATCGAGATCGCGCAACGCAAAGTTGGCGCGGTACGAGTCGAGCTCGCCGTCGATGAGCTCGATGCGGCCATTGAATTCCGGCGCTGCCAGCGTGCCGAAGATGCGGCCCGTGCCGGTGAGCACGCCCGCGGCGCGATCGACCTCGGGAAACAGAAGCGGCAGCAGATTCGCGTCGGCCGCGCGGGCGCGGACGTCGCCCGACAAGGGCAGGTGCAAGATGTCGTTGCTGCCGTTGCGCTCGATTGCCATATTGGTGTGCAGGAACGTGTCGGTGAAGGCCTGCACGCCGAACGAGAACGTGATGCGCTCGGATGCGGCAACGAGGTGCATACCGCCGGTGCCGAGATTCAACGTTTCGGGATCGGCGCCTTCGGGGCGATAGATGATCGCAACGTCGCTGATCTTCATGCCCGCCTCGCCTTGCCAGGCGAGCGACGGCCCGCCGAAGGCGTGCGCGCTGCCTTCGATGCGGCCGGCATACTCGACTTCAGGCTCGGGCGCGGGCAGCACCAAGGCGAGCGGAATTTCATAACCGGACAGCTTGGCCTCCCACGCGCCGTTGCGTTGCCATTTGCCGGCTGCGCACAGTTGTCCGTTCGCGACCTTCAAGCAGGCTTCATCGAGCGCGGCGCGGTTGGCTGCGAGCACCAGCGAGGCAGGTTCCGCGAGATCAAGAATGTGTTCGGGATGGCCGCGCACCACGCGCGCCGCGACGATCGAACCTTGCCAGGACTGTGCATCGTAGGCACCCGCGAGCTCGAGATGTGCGTGCGAGGGCGGTTCTGCCGTGCCGGCGCTTGCTTGCACGTCGAGCGTGATGCGGTGATCGAGGAGCGTGCCGTTGCCGGCGAGTGCCACGGTGTCGACGCGGCGCTCGCCATGGCCGATCCGCTCGGCGCGTGCGACGAGCTTCGAGGTTTGCGTATTCGATGCGTCGATTTCGCCATCGAGCGTGAGCGCAGCGGCGGCCCAATCGCGGAAGGCCAAGCGCGTGCCGCGCAGGCTCGCAGAAATATGGGGTGCTGCACGCGCTCCGTGAGCTTCGCCCGAGAACGTGATCGAGCCACGGGTTTCGGGCAGGAGCCGTTCGAGCGCTGGTGCGCGCAGCTGCCACTGCGCCTCGATCGTGTCCGCAAGCTGTGCTTGCAGCGTCAGTTGCGCATTACCGAGACGAAGCGAGGCATCGCGCACGTCCCAACGAGCGCCGCGACGCTCGATGCTGCCCGAGCCGCGCAAGCGTTCGCCGCGCAGACGGCCGCGCAGGTCGGCCAGCGCGAGCTTGAAGTCTGCCTGCCGGTCGAGGCCGCGACCTTCGGCGGAGGCCTTGAAGCTCACTTGGCCGGGCATTTCGGCAAAGAGCGCACCGATGTCCAAATTCCGTGCATCCGCAACGAGCGTCCATGCGCGTGGCTCTGCGAAGGCAATCGTTCCTTGACCGCTCGCGCGACCGCCGAGCAATTCAATGTCGTAGCGCTCGATGCCGATTGCGTCCTTGTTGATCACGCCGCTTGCGCTGCCGCTTGTCGCCGGGACGTTCGGTCCTGCCACGTCGGCCCGGATCGCAAACTGATATGGCAGCGTGCCGCGCAGCTCCGCTTCGCCGCGCGCACTTTCGATGAGCGGCGACGCATCGTACGGCCATTGCAGATTCGACCAGCGCGCGCGCAGATCGAGAAACGGGTATCCGCCCGGAAAGTGCAACGAGCCCTGTGCCGCGAGGCGCAGCGGCGTGCCGGGCAAGGTAAAGGTGCTCGAATCGATGTGCAGCGTCTGTTCGACGAAGCGTCCTTGCGCATCGACATTGACGCGCACGAGCGAATACTCCGGCACGGTGAACTCGCCGACGGTGCGAATCGCATCGCGCGTCACGTCCGCTTCGAGCACGATGTCGGCGAACGAGAACGGCGGCGTTTCGAGCCATGGCGCCAGCGAAAAAGCGGGCGAGGTGACTGTGCCCGTGATGCGCCAATCCTCGTCGGTGCGCACGAACAGTCCGTTCGCCATGATGCGGCTGGGCTGCTCGATCGTAACGCCGATGCTCATGCGATCGACATTGCCATCGAGAGTCGCCTGCAGCGCGACGTCGAGATCGGGCTGAAGTTGCAGTGTTCCTTGCGTGCGCAAGGCAATTCCAAGCGGGCTTGCGGCGGTCAGGCGCAACGCACCGGTAGCGGCGAAGCGTTCGGCGGCGATCGCAAAGTTACGGACGCGCAGGCGATGCGCGGAAATGGCCACACTGCCGCTGATCTCGTCCGCTTCGATAACGCGCCCGTCGACGTGCACGTAACGCACCTGCGCGAGATGCACGCCGCGTGCATCGATGCGCATGAATTGCGGCAAGAAGCGCGGCGGCCGGTCTGACGGCGGCAGCTCCGTGGGGCGCAGCTCGACGGTGATATCGCGCGCGGTCAGCGAGCGCGTGCGAATCGTTTGCAGCAGCAAGCCGCGCATCTGCGGATCGGCGTCGATGTCGTGCCCCACGATGTGCACGCGCGGATGGTCGAGCTCGAAGCGCGCGATGCGCAGCGGCCCGGCGAAGGTTCCCGAGAGGCCTTCGATGTGGACGCCGGCGCGCTCCAAGCGATGCAGCTGACCGGCCACGATCTTGACGCCGAGCGGCGAGTAGAGGAACAGCGCCCCGGCCACGAGCGGCAGGATTACGCATATCAGGATGACGATGAGCAGCAGCCGGCGCATCAGAATTGCGTCGAGATATACAAATGCAGCCGCGGATCACGCCCCGATTGCGAAAGCGCCTGGGCAACGTCGACGCCGAAGCTCGCCACGGCGATGCGATAGCGGACGCCGAGACCCACCGAGTACTGCAGATCGGGCTCCGAGAAATCGTCGAACGCGTTGCCGAAGTCGTAGAACGCGGCGATGCCGAAATTGCGCGGCAGGTCGCGCACGAGCTCGACGGAGCCGGTGGCAAGATGGCGCCCGCCGACGCTGCGGCCATCCACTTTGGGCGAGAGCTCGTTCAACCCGAAGCCGCGCACGCTGCGCTCGCCGCCTGCGAAGAAGCGCTGCGAGGCGGGCAGCTCGGAAAAGTCGGCGACGCGACTTGCGCCGAGCTCGGCACGCAGCAGCAGATGCCAGCGTTCGGACAGATCGAAGATGCGTTCGCCGAGCAGCCGCAATTGCAGGAACGAGGCGTCCGAACCGAGCGTGCTCGGCGAGCCGCGCAGCTCGGCGTAGAAGTAGTAGGGCCGCACGCGGCCACCGACGACGTAGCTCGGCAGCGTCGAATAGCTGATCCCCGGGATGAGAAAGAAATCCTCTTTCGTTTCGAGCAAGCCGGTCGGCGCACCCGTCACCGGATCACGCTGCGGCTCGGTCGTGCGCTCGTTGGAAAGACGCAGGAAGAGCACGCGTTGCCAGCGTCCGAGCGCTTCGGTGAGGCCGGCACCGAGCTCGGCGCGTTCGCTCAGCGTGCCGCCGAGCTCTTCCTCGGTGAGCGCGGCGGTGAACTCGAGCTTCTCGAGCGCCACGTCCATTACCGGAATGACATAGCGTCCGCCGATCTGCTTGAGCACCGACGAGCCGACGAGCTCGACCTTGGAGCGATGTCCGTATTCGTTGACGCGGCGGTTGTCCCAGCTGAAGCGTCCGCGCGCGCGTGTATCGGTGCCGTATCCAAGACTCGCCGCAAAGCGGTGCTTGCGGTTGGGCTCGGCGGTCACGGTAACGGGCACCGTGCGGCTCTCGCGATCGGGCGTGCCGCTTTCGATGTCGACGGTCGAGAAATAGAGGCTGTCGTCGAGCACGTACTGCGTGCGCAGGAGCGAATCGAGCGTGTACGGGTCGCCCTCGGTCATGCGCAGCATGCGGCGCATCGCGCCGTCGTGCAGCACATCCTGGGCGATCGTGATCGCGCCGTAGTGATAGCGCTCGCCGGTGTCGAGCTCGATCGTCGCAGTCGCGCGCCGTTCTTCGCGATCGATGACGAGCTCGCTCTTGGTGAGCCGTGCATCGAGATAGCCTTCATTCTTCGCTGCGCGCAGCAGATTGGCTTTGACGCGCTCGTATGTGCCGTGATTGAGACGCAGGCCGGGCTTGAGCTCCTGTGCCTCGATGATCTCGCGCAAGGCGCGCAGGTCGGCGCCCGGGCCGGCTACGCGAATGTCGACTTCCGAGAGTCGCACCGGACGACCGGGGCGCACGTTGATCGTGACGCGCCAGTTCTCGCCCTGTTGCTCGACTTCATAGCTCACCTCGGGCTCGTAGTAGCCGAGCGGCTGCAAGGCTTCGCGCGTTTCGGCGACGATCCGCCGCTGCAGACGCGCCATGGTCTGCGGCGTGACGTCGTTGCGGTCGGCATAGCGCGTCAAGCTCAGAAAAGCGCGGATGTTCGCGTCGAGCGCCGGCGTGACGTCGGGAATCTCGATCTGGATGCCGGCGAACGTCGCCTCGGTCGCGCCGAGCGCGCAAACAAGCACCCACCAGCGCGCGACTCGCTGCCTTGCGGGACGAGATCGAGCTGCGCGCCGCACGCCCGATTACTCCGGCGAAGTGTCGAAGGACGTATCGGTCGCGATCGCCTCGTCCGGATCTTCGGCTTCGAACCACACCTCGGGGACTTCCGTGCTCGTGAATTCGAAGCGCGACGTACCGGTCTGGACGCCCGCGGGATCGAAACGGCGCTCGCGCAGCACGGTGCGGCCGTTGCGCTCGACGAGCAGCACGGTGGAGCAGCGCGTGCCGTAACGCTCGTTGACGATGAAGGGCGCCGAGACGATCCGTTCCCAATCGCGCGGCAGACCGGTCGAGGGCAGCTCCTCGTCGGGAGCGGGCGTGCGATCGGCGAGCAGCGCGAACAGGCTTTCGATCGAGATTTCCGGCTGGCGCATCAGCTGCTCGAAGCGCGCACGCGTGCGAGTCACCTTCGGCCATGGCGTATCGAGCGCATGGTTGCTGAGCCCGTAGATGCCGGGCGCGAGCGCGCGCGGCGCGTTCGGTCCGCGGTTCGAGAAGTAATAGAGCGCGCGCGAGCCGCCGACCAGCAGGTTGAAGCCCGAGTAACGGGGTGCAGCGCCCCGCAAGTCGTCGAGAAACTCCTTGGGCGAGGTGGCGCCCGTCAAGAAGCGCGGCACCAACAGGCCGCGCGACGGCGCGCCTTCGACCGGAGCCTGCAGATCGCGGTAGTTGGTCACCACGCCGAAGCGTCCCGAGCGCGCGACGCCGAGCCAGGTGCCGCCCGCCTTCAGATCGCGGCCGGCGAGGATGCGCGGATCGTCCTGCCACCAATTGAGCGCCTGGCTCGGGCGCTCGTGGAACTCATCGCGGTTGCCGGCGAGCACGAGGCGGTATTTGGGATGAACCTTCCAGGCAAGAACGAGCAGACACATGCGGGCGAAGTCCGGAGTTCGTCGTGGGCAAGGATGCACTACGTGGCTGAACGTAGCGTGAGCGCAATCGCTGTACGGGCGATTGTGACGAGCTGCGCGGTGCGCGTCACCTGGCGAATCAGCGATTCGGGCGTGGCGTCGCAATGCCGCGCGCCTGCCGTAGCGGGACGGCGGCGCCGGCGTCGTACCAATCCTCGATCAAGCGGAAGGAGATCGAATGCGCGAGCGGCAAGCCGACGGCGCCGCTCGCAATCTCTTCGCGCGTCACCCAGCGAGCATCTTCGAGCTCGCCGTCGAGCAGGCGAATCTCCCGCGTGCGCGCGTGGGCGACGAAGCCGAGCATCAAGGACGAGGGAAAGGGCCACGGTTGCGAGGAATGGTATTCGACCTTATCGACTTCGACGCCGGTTTCCTCCAGCGCTTCGCGGGCGACGGCATCTTCCAGGCTCTCGCCCGGCTCGACGAAGCCGGCGATGGTCGAATAACGCCCGGGCGCCCAGCTGGGTTGACGCCCGAGCAGCGCGCGCTCGCCGTCCGTGATGAGCACGATGACGGCCGGATCGATGCGGGGAAACACCTGCATCTCGCACGTCGGGTTGGTGCATTGCTGAACGTGACCGGCTTGCAGCGGGCGCATGCGCGTGCCGCAACGTCCGCAGAAGCGATGACGCTCGCGCCAGTGGATCATCGCGCGCGCATAGGCGAGCAAGCCCGCCTCGTGCGGCGGGAGCTCGCCGGCGATGGTGCGCAGATCGCGCGCTTCGACCGGTTCGTCGAATGGCGGCAGCTCGGGCGTGGCAAGGCCGACGGCAAAACATGCGCGCTGTTCGAACTCGCCGAGCAATACGAGCTCGGCGGCGTCGCTGTCCACGAAGCGCCGCACGTCCGAGACGAACAGCGCGCTCAGCGATTCGCCGCTGACGCGCACCAAGCTCTGCATGCGCCATACCGGGACGAAAAGCGTGCGCGGGTCTTCGAGCGCCGCGCGCACGCGCGCCTCATCCTTGCGCCAGTGAGCGGCACGGTCGATATAGCGGCCTGTAAGCGGATTCGCGTCCGAGCGCGATTTGATCATGCGCTCAGTCTAACAGCGCTCGGCAGCGAGCGCGTGTGCGGCCGCACCTGCGGCAAGAGCACCGGCGCATGCCTGAGCTGCCGTCGGGGCAATGCCTTCAACCGGCAGGCGGGACAACCGCGCTTCAAGACGGTGGTTCGGTCGTCGAGAAAATGCGCACCGCAGTGACGGCAGCGAAGCAGGCCGAGACCGACGTTCTTGGCGAGTAGGTGCAACAAGAACCATGCGTGCTCGAAAGACACCGCGCGCGAGCCCGAGAGCAGCACGTGCGTTTCGTAGACATCGCAGAACAAGCTGCCGTAGCCGAGCGGGTCGGCGCCGTTGCGGACCGCGTTGATCAGGCCGAAGGCGACGAACAAGCCGGCGAGCAGCGAGGCTTCGAACTGAATGCGCGGGTTGCGCGTGAAGAATGCGATCTGGCGCGGCGATTTGCCGCGATGACGCCGCATGGGGACGGCGGGCATGTGCGTCGCGTACGTCTGATATAGCCGGCGGATGCGATCGTCGGTGAGGCCGGTGCACGTGCGGATCGTGCAGGTGCGCGCCTCGTGATGAATCATCCTGAGCGCCAGGTCGTGGCGCAGTCGGTCCGCGAAATAGCGTTCGTTGCTGATGTGCATGGACAGCTCCTTGTCGCAAGAAAGGTCGGACGATGCGACGCATTCCGTGCGTCGGCCGCGTTGGGGCGCGGCTGGGTGCAAGTGTGCGCGAAATTGACTGACTCGGGAAGTCCCCGATAAGCTCTTCGTCGTCTCTCGGTCGTGCAAGGAAGCGCAACCATGATCTCGTCCGACACGGAAGTCTCGTCCATTCGATCCCGCCCGGTGCTCTGCGCGGATCTGCTCCACCGCATCCACGGGCTCAACTGCGACTATCTCGAGCTGCTGGCAAGCGAAGCGGCAGGCATCGAGCCTACCGGGCAGGGCCGGTATCTCGCGCTCAAGGCGCGTCTACTGGTGCCGCAACTCTCGCGCGAGCAGCGCGCTCGGCTCGCAGCCGTGCCCTATGCGCTTTACTCCCTGCGGTTCGACGACGTGCGGTTCTGGCGCAGGCTCGGCTCATCGTCGCCATTGCCTCTCAGCGAGCGCTACACGCCAGGGGTCAGATCGCTCGAAACGGCGTTCTGCGAGACCGCACTGATACAGGCATGGCACATCGCGAGCACGCAGCCGCTCGCGGCGCGCCTGCTCTACGGCATGAGCGAAGCGGTGAGCACCGCGCTCGCCGCCGCACCGTTGTGGCAGCTGAAGTGGCTGGCGCGGCACGACGCGGAAATCCTGATGCCGCGCTGGGCAACGAATCCATGCTTTTGGCCCGATCTCATCGAGCTGGCGCTGCGCGGCGACGAGGCGCGTCTTGCGACGGCGCAGCTGCTCGGCGTTCAACTGACGGCCGCGGAGTTCTTGGAGGCCGGACGGCGCAAGAGCGCAGCTTGAGCGCGCGCGGCGCGCGGTTGGGGCGTCAACGATCGGAGCGGTGGCGAGCCCGCAAGGCGCTCGCGCGGCTCACGGCGTGCTTGCCGAATTTCGCGCGAATCTCGTCGATCGCGGCGTCGAGATGCCGCTCGCGCTCGCGCTCCGGCGACGGGAAGAGCTCGAGCTGCGGCACGCTTACGAGATCGCGCGCTGCCACGCCGAGCAGGCGCACGGGTGCATCGGGCTGTTCCTCGCGCCACTCGTCGAAGAGCCGCGCAGCGGCATCCATGATCGCGCGCGTTTGTTGCGTAGCGGGCTGAACGCGCATCTGCCGCGTGTACGTCTTGAAGTCGGCGCGCCGGATCTTCACGACGATGCTGCCCGCGAGCCAGTCTTGCTCGCGCAAGCGCGCGGCGGTGCGGTCGGCGAGCCGCGCGAGGTGGTCGTGCAGGGTGCGCGTAGCGTCGATGTCGCGATCGAAGGTTTCTTCGCTTGAGATCTGCTTCTCGTCCCAGTCGGCCACGACCGGCCGATCGTCGATACCGGCGGCGCGCGCTTTCATAAGGCCGGCATAGCGGCCGAAGATCGGGCGCAGCATGGCTTCGGGCGCGAGCCGCAAGTCCTTGAGCGTTTTGATGCCGAGACGTTCGAGCTCCGGTGCAGTCTTTTGACCGATACCGAAGAGCTTGCGAATCGAGAGCGGATCGAGCACGTCGTTGACGGTCTGCGGCGTGATGACGACGAGGCCGTCCGGTTTGCGCAAGTCGGAGGCGATCTTGGCCGTGAGCTTGTTGAATGACACGCCGACCGAGGCGGTGAGACCTGCGCGGGCGCGGATCCGGCGTTTAATCTCGGCCGCGATCGTTTCGGCCGGACCGAAGGCGCGTTGACTGTGCGTCACATCGAGGAAGGCTTCGTCGAGCGACAAGCCCTCGACGATGGGCGTGAACTCATGGAAGACGTCGAACACCACGCGCGAGACGGCTTGATAGCGCTCGAAGCGCGGCGGAATCACGATCGCATGCGGGCAGCGCCGCAGCGCTTCGCGCATCGGCATCGCCGAGCGCACGCCGAACCTGCGCACTTCGTAGCTTGCCGCCGCGACGACGCCGCGCGCGCCGGTGCCGCCGACGATCACCGGCTTGCCGCGCAAGTCGGGATTGTCGAGTGCTTCGACGGATGCGTAAAACGCATCCATGTCGACGTGGAGAATCGCGCGAAGCGTCATGGCCGAACGTGCCTGATGAGTCCCAAGCTCGAAGGCAGCTCGCCGGAAGTGAAAGAAAGCGCGGCACGCCGCCGCGGCGAGCGCTCTAGGCGTTGCCTACGCGTTGCGCGCGCTCTTGCGTATCCAGCCGTTCGGCTGCGAGCTCCTCGGGCGCGAAATCATCGACGTGGATGATCTCCATCACGCGCCGATCGTACTCGCGCAGCGTCGCTGCTTCGGTTTCGGTGAGGATGCCTGCGGCGAGCGCCTGCTGAATCTGACCGGGCAGATCGAGCGCCGTCACCTTGCCGGTCTTGATGCCTTCGACACGGATGCGTTTTTCGAGCGGTTCCGCCGTATCCGCGAGCACCATCGCTTCATGCAGCTGGCCGAGCGGATTGCGCGGTTCGACCGTGCGATAGACGCCTTCCGTGAGGCGGTCGCGGGTCATCGTCGAGCGCAGGATCTGCTCGACGATGCGCTGGCCGAGCCGATCGCTCGGTGCGTGATAGGTCTGGCCGCGCGGGAAGATGAAGAAGCGCATGAACGCTGCGAGAAAGCGGTTCGGGAAGTTGCGCAGGAACATGTGCAGCTGTTCTTGCGCGCGGTAGAGCAGCGTGCGGCACGCCCATTCGACGAGCGGCAGATCCTCTTCCGGGCGTCCCTGGTTCTCGTAATGCTTGAGCACCATCGAGGCGAGGTACATGCACGAGAGCACATCGCCGAGCCGCGCGGACAGGCTCTCCTTCTTCTTCAAATAGCCGCCGAGCGCGAGCATCGCGACGTCGGTGGCGAAGGCGAAGGAGGCGCTGAAGCGGTTGATATGCTGATAGAAGCGCTGCGTCGGACCCGTATCGGGCATGCGCGAGAAACGCGCCAAGGTCAGCGCCATGACGAGCGAGCGCACGGCATTGCTGATGGTAAAGCCGATGTGCGCGAAGAGCGCTTGATCGAATTCCTGCAATCCCTTGCGCTTGTCCTTCTCGCGCGCCGCATTCATCTCGCGCAGCACGAACGGGTGGCAGCGGATCGCGCCTTGGCCGAAGATGATCAAGCTGCGGGTGAGCAGGTTGGCGCCTTCGACGGTGATCGCCACCGGAACGACCTGATAGCCGCGGCCGAGATAGTTCTTGGGGCCCAAGCAGATGCCTTTGCCGCCATGGATGTCCATCGCATCGTTGGCAACCAGGCGTCCCAGCTCGGTCAGGTGATACTTCAGCATCGCCGACGGCACGGACGGCTTCTCCCCGCCGTCGATTGCGCCTGCGGTTACCGAGCGCGCCGCGTCCATGATGTAAGTGTGACCTGCCATGCGCGCGAGCACTTCGGCCACGCCTTCGAACTGACCGACGGGCAGATTGAACTGACGGCGAATACGTGCGTACGCGCCCGAGGCGAACACCGCCGCTTTCGCGCCGCCGGTCGCATTCGACGGCAGCGAAATGCAGCGGCCGACCGACAGCTGCTCGACGAGCATGCGCCAGCCCTGACCGGCCATCTTCGGGCCGCCGATGATGAAATCGACGGGCACGAACACGTCCTTGCCCTGGATCGGTCCGTTCTGGAAGGGCACGTTGAGCGGGAAGTGACGGCGTCCGATCGTGATGCCGGGCGTGTTGCGCGGAATGAGCGCGACGGTGATGCCGTAATCGGTGCGCTCGCCGCCGAGGAGCTTGTCGGGATCGTAGAGCTTGAAGGCAAGCCCGATCACCGTCGCGACGGGTGCGAGCGTGATGTAGCGCTTGGAGAAGTTGAGGCGAATGCCGATGACTTCGCGGCCTTCATAGACGCCCTTGCACACGACGCCGGTATCGGGAATCGATGCGGCATCGGATCCCGCGCGTGGACCCGTCAACGCAAAGCACGGTACTTCTTCGCCGCGCGCAAGGCGCGGTAGGTAGTAATTGCGCTGCTCTTCGGTGCCATAGTGGAGCAGCAACTCGGCCGGGCCGAGCGAGTTCGGCACCGCCACCGTCGAGCTCACGACGCTCGAGCGGCTCGCGAGCTTGACCAGCACGCACGAGTGCGCGTACGCGGAGAACTCGAGACCGCCGTACTTCTTCGGGATGATCATCGCGAAGAAGCCCTTCGTCTTGAGGAACTCCCAGATGTGCGGCGGCATGTCCGCGCGGCGGTGCGTGATCTCCCAATCGTCGATCATGCGACAGAGCTCTTCGCAGGGACCGTCGAGGAATGCCTGTTCTTCCGCCGTGAGCTTGGGCGCCGCCGCCGAGAGGAGCTTTTCCCAGTCGGGTCCGCCGGTGAAGAGCTCGCCGTCCCACCACACCGTGCCGGCTTCGAGCGCGTCTTTTTCCGTCTGCGACATGGAAGGCAGCATGCGGCGGTATACACGCAGGAACGGCCGCGTGATGAAACGGATGCGGATCGCGTCGATGTTGAGCAGCACCAGGCCCGCGAGCACGAGCCAGAGCACGATCATCCACGCGAGGCTGCCGTCGCCGGCGAGCGCATAGATGAAGAGCGCCGCGCCGTAGGCAACGGTGGCGGTAAGGAGCGAGACGCGCTGATAGGCAAGGATGAGCGCGCCGACGAGGAATAGCAGGAACCAGACGAGACTGCTCACGAAGGAAACCTCGAGTCTTCGCTAGTGGGCCGCAGACCGCTGACGGACTGACCCGAGGCGGCCGGCCGACCAAGACGTCGACCGACACTAGCTCGCGCGCAAGTCTTTGTGCAAGGGTAACGGAAGGATTGTCCGACAATCCGCGCGAGATCCTTGAGCGGGACGTGTCGGGCGGTAGCCGCCGTCCGACACGTCCGCAATACGGGATGCTCGCTAGATGAGCTCTTTCACGCCGTCGCGCTCTTCGAGGAGCTCTTTATAGGTCGCATCGAGCCGCTCGCGGCTGAATGCATTGATCTCGAGTCCCTGGACGATTTCGTAACGGCCGTTCTTGCAGGTGACGGGATAGCCGAAGATGACGCCTTCGGGGATGCCGTAGCTGCCGTCCGACGGCACGGCCATGCTGACCCAGTCGCCCTCGGGCGTGCCCTTCACCCAGTCGCGGATGTGATCGATCGCGGCGGATGCGGCCGACGCAGCGGAAGACGCGCCGCGCGCCTTGATGATCGCCGCGCCGCGCTGCTGCACCACTGGAATGAAGGTATCCGCGTACCACGACTGATCGACGAGCGAGAGCGCCGGCTTGCCGTCGACGAGCGCATGGTGCAGATCGGGGTACTGCGTCGAGGAGTGATTGCCCCAGATCGTCATGTGCTTGATCTGCGTGACGTGCGTGCCGGTCTTCTCGGCGAGCTGCGCGATCGCGCGGTTGTGATCGAGGCGCACCATGGCCGTGAAGTTGGCCGGGTTGAGGTTGGGCGCATTGCGCTGGGCGATGAGCGCATTGGTGTTGGCCGGATTGCCGACCACGAGCACGCGCACGTCGCGGCTGGCGACTTCATCGAGGGCCTTGCCCTGCGCGGAGAAGATTTGCGCATTGGCGAGCAAGAGATCCTTGCGCTCCATTCCCGGGCCGCGCGGTCGCGCGCCGACGAGCAGTGCGATGTCGCAGTCCTTGAACGCCACTTTGGCGTCGTCGGTCGCGACGATCTTGTTCAACGTGGGGAACGCGCAGTCGTTGAGCTCCATCACGACGCCTTGCAGCGCGGGCAGGGCAGGCGTGATCTCGAGCAGGTGCAGATTGACGGGTTGATCTTCCCCCAACATCTGGCCGGAGGCCACGCGGAAAGCGAGGGCATAACCGATCTGACCGGCCGCTCCGGTGATCGCGACGTTCACGGGCTTCTTCGTAGGCATTGAGGCTCCCAACTCTTCACGGCTGCACAGGTCTTCTCTGTCCGGGGAACCTCAAAGCGCCTCCCGCAGCTCGCGCAGGCAGGCATGGCCCCGACAGCGACTGAACCGCAGCGGCGCCGCGCTCTCGGATTGCCTACTGGGTGCGTGGCTTGAGTGCATCGGTGCCGCCCACATTATGCGGCGCACCGATGTATCGGGGTTCCGACCGGGCGGCGGATTCTACCAACGGATGCTCCGGCACCGCCAGGAAGGCGGCCCTGGCCGGCGCGGAACAAACGACAGGAGGCAGCGATTATTTACACGGTCTATACGAGACATAACGAGACATAAGGGGAAAGGAGCGAGTGTGGGTCGACTCGTCTGCGTATCGAACAGCATCGCTTTGCCGCGCAAGTCCGTCGCGCCCGGGGGCTTGACGGTCGGAATTCTGAGCGCGCTCAAGCGCACCGGGGGCATGTGGTTCGGTTGGGGCGGCGAGATCATCGATCAGGACCCCGGCGATCCCGACATTCACATCCGCGACGGCGTCACCTACGCGACGATCGATCTCAAGCGCCGCGACTACGAGCTGTACTACAACGGCTACTCGATCAACCTGCTGCGGCCGCTCTTTCATTATTCGCTGCGGAACATGCGCTACTCGGCCGAGGAGCGCGACGCGTATGAGCACGTCAATCGCCTGTTCGCGCACAGGCTCGCGCCGCTGTTGCAGCCGCAGGATCTCATCTGGGTGCATGACTTCCATCTGATTCCGCTCGGCCGGCTGCTGCGCGAGCAGGGTGTGCGCCGTCCGCTCGGATTCTTCATGCACACGCCGTTCCCGCACATCGAGATGCTGCGCGTGCTGCCGACGTATGCGGAGCTGCTGCACGATCTGACGCACTACGACGTGGTCGGCTTTCAAACCGAGAGCGATCTGCGCGCGTTCCACTCAGGCATCGAGCACCTGTTCGGCCGCGAGGCGATTCGACCCGACGGACGCATTCGCGTGGGCGAACGGATCGTGCATGCCGACGTGTTCCCGATCGGCGTCGACGTCGAGGCGGTGCAAAGCGCAGCCGCCGCGGCGATGGACACCGACGTGGTCAAGCGCATGATCGACAGCCTCATGGCGCGCTCGCTCATGATCGGCGTCGATCGGCTCGATTACAGCAAAGGGCTCGTCGAGCGCTTCGATGCCTATCAGCACTTCCTCGAAAACTATCCCGAGAACATCGGCCGCATCACGTACATACAGATCGCGCCGCTGTCGCGCACGGACGAGCGTGCGTACGAAGACATCCGGCGCGCGCTCGAGCAGGCGGCGGGAAGAACCAACGGGCGTTTCGCGGATACGGACTGGACGCCGATTCGCTATCTCAATCGCAATTTTCCTCACGCGACGTTGTGGGGTTTTCTGCGCGCCGCGAATGTCGGCATCGTGACGCCCTTGCGCGACGGCATGAACTTGGTCGCGAAGGAATTCGTCGCGGCGCAGAACCCGGAGAATCCAGGCGTGCTCATTCTCTCGACGCTCGCGGGCGCTGCGCGCGAGCTCAATGCAGCGCTGCTCGTCAATCCCTACGACACGCGCGCCGTGAGTCATGCGATTCAAACTGCGCTCGCGATGCCGTTGCCGGAACGGCGCGAGCGTCACGCGGCCATGCTGCAGGTCTTGAAGCGCAACGACATCAACGCCTGGACGCGCCGCTTCATCGATGCGCTCGAGTCGGCGCCGCGCGAGCTGCCGCGCGTAAAGATGGCGAGCTGAGCGCCGAGCGCGCGCTCAGCGTACCGTCCGCGTCGGCGAGCTTTGCGCGGTCTGCACGATGGTGATGCCCTCTTTTTCGAGCGCTTCGAGCAGGCGCAGCTGCAGGTCCTGCACGATATCCATGTGGCGATTGAAGTCCGCGGTGGTCACGCGGTATTCGGCTTCGATTTCATAGGCCGAGCCGGTGATGCGCGCGAGATGGGCGCGCTCGCAGCGCACATCGGGATACGAATCGATCAGCTGACGAATGAGGCCCGGAATGCGCGCGAGCTGCTCGCGTGAGGTGGCGAGCGCGACGCTCAGCGTGAAGACTACGTGCCGCTCGGTCATGCGCGTGAGATTGCGCAGGCGGCTGTTCAACAGATTCGCATTCGGAATCACGATCTGCTCGCCGTCGACGCTGCGCAGGCGCGTGCTCTTGATGCCGATGTACTCGACGGTGCCGATGAAGTTGTCGACCCAGAGGGTATCGCCGACCACGAAAGGCCGATCGAGCGCAATCGAGAGCGAGGCGAACAGATCGCCGAGCACGTTCTGCACGGCGAGCGCGACGGCGATACCGCCGATGCCGAGACCGGCGAGCAGCGGCTTGATCTGCACGCCGAGGTTGTCGAGCGTGAGCAAGAGAACGAGCGACCAGATCGTCGCACGCGCCAGAAAGGTGATGATGCCGAAGGTGCCGGCGACGGCACGATCGGACGACAGCGCACGGTGCCGCTTGCGCTCGATGAACGCGAGCACCGCGGCGCTCGCCCAGGCGCCTGTCTGCCAGAACGCTGCGATCGTAAAGAGCGTCAGTGCAATCTTCTGGACGCGAGGCGGCAGAACGAGGAAGTGCGAAGCCGCATACAGGCTGGCGACGAACAGGAACAGCACGGTCGTGCGGCTTGCGACCATCGACGGGAGCTCGAGCAGCTCCACCTTGGGCGTTGCCGCCATGCGCTGGTACTGCAACTGCACGATGCGGCGGACGACGAGCAGCACGCCGAACAGCCCGACGAACACGATGCCTGCCGTGAGCCAGCGGTCAGCTGCATTGCCGAGATAGCTGGAGTCGAGCAGCGATGCCATATCCATAGGGCACAGGGAGACTTGCAGTCGAAACGATGGAACGCGAAAGGATACCCTGTTTATCGGAATGCTCGCCGGGGTGATGGGCAGGAGCGTCTGGCTCGGACCCGAGCACGTCCTGCACTGCCTTTGTTACCATCGGTTGTCTTTCACGGATCCACGCCTACGTGCTACTCGAGTCGGAACGCAGCGGCGATGAGCTAATCGTGCGCCTCAAGGGGGCGTGGCTCATCGACAATCTCGCCGAGATCGAGCGTGCCCTCGCGGGCATCTCGGGCGCCTCTGCGCCGCTCGTCGTGGACTTTCGGGCGATCGAGGCGCTCGATCTGTCGGGCGCCTGGCTCTTGCACCGCTGGCTCGTGTCGCTGGGCGAGCGCGCGCGGGTCGAGGGCGAGCCGCCTGCCCATTTCGCCTTCATCGAGGAGGTTCTGCACCGCGAGCCCAAGGAGCGCATCGCGCCGCCGGAGGGCAAGCTGTCGCTGCACGATGCGTTGGCCTGGATCGGGCGCAACTCCGTCGATTGGGCCAAGCAGACGCGCGATTCGATCGGCTTCTTCGGGCGGGTGACGGTCAATGCGTTGCGGGTCTTGGGCAGCATCAAACGCCTGCGGCTGCCTTCGGTGACGCGCCATATATATGAGACGGGCATTCAGGCGATCCCGATCGTCTCGCTGATCGCCTTCCTCATCAGCGTCATCGTGGCGTACCTGGGCGCCCAGCAACTGCGGCAGTTCGGCGCCGAGATCTTTACCGTCGATCTCGTCGCGATCGCGGTGCTGCGCGAGATGAGCCCGCTGCTCACGGCGATCATCGTGGCGGGACGATCGGGTAGCGCGTTTGCCGCCGAGATCGGCGTCATGAGACTCAACGACGAAATCGATGCGCTCCAGTCGATCGGTGTCAATTATTTCGAGGTGCTGGTGCTGCCGCGGCTGGCTGGTCTCGTGATCGCATTGCCTTTGCTCACGATCATCGCCGATGCGATGGGACTTGCGGGCGGTGCGCTGTTGTCGTCGATCCTGCTCGATATCTCGCTCGATCAGTTCCTGCCGCGCATGCAGGATGCGCTCGCGCCCACCACCTTCTGGGCAGGCATCATCAAGACGCCGGTGTTCGCGATGTTGATCGCGCTCGTCGGCACGTATCGCGGCTTGCAGGTGCGCTCGTCGTCGCGCGAGCTCGGGCGCCTGACGACGATGGCGGTCGTGCAGTCGATCTTCCTGGTGATCTTCGCGGATGCCGTGTTCGCGGTCGTATTCGTGGAGCTCGATTTCTGATGGGCAGCGATCGAACCGAACATGGAGCGCCTTGTGGCGGAGAGTGACGGTGTGACTGAAGGGTACGCACACGGCTCGCCGACGAATGCGGCGTCCGACACGCCGATCATTTCGGTGCGCGGCGTCGTGAACAAGTTCGGGCGTCAAGTCGTTCACGACGGCGTCGACCTCGATGTCTATGCGGGCGAGGTGCTCGGCATCGTCGGCGGCTCGGGCAGCGGCAAGTCGGTGCTGTTGCGCACCATGCTGGGGCTGCACCGGCCGAATGCGGGCGAGGTGCTGATTCAGGGCAAGAACATCACGAAGATGAGCAACGAAGAGTTGCTCGCCATCAAGCGCCGCTACGGCGTGACGTTTCAGCACGGCGCGCTCTTCAGCTCGCTCACCGTGGCGGAGAACATTCAGCTGCCCATCCGTGAGTACTTCGATGCGTCGGAAGAAGTCTTGCGCTCGCTGACCGAGCTGCGCCTGCGGATGGTTGGATTGCCGGTGGCGGCTGCTGCGAAGCTGCCGTCGCAGCTGTCGGGCGGCATGGTCAAGCGCGCGGCATTGGCACGCGCCCTGGCGCTCGATCCCGACATCCTGTTCCTCGACGAGCCGACGGCCGGGCTGGACCCGATCTCGGCGGCGGCTTTCGACGAGCTCATCTGTTATCTGCATCGGAGCCTGCGTTTGACGATCGTCATGATCACGCACGACCTCGATACGCTCATCTCGACCTGCAGCCGCGTGGCTGTTTTGGTTGACAGGAAAATCGTGGTCGATACGCTCAGCGGCATCATGAGCAACCCGCATCCGTGGATTCAGGAGTACTTCCATGGCCCGCGCGCGCGTGCCGCGGAAGCCGCAGTGGGAGCACGTTGACGATGGAGCGGGATGCCAAATATGTAGCCGTCGGCGCATTCATCCTGGTCGCCGTCGCCATGGCCGTGCTGTTCGTGGTCTGGTACACGGACGCCCGCGACGGCCGCGAATACGAGCTCTACGAGATTTACTTCGCCGGCAGCGTGAGCGGTCTCGATCGCGGCAGCCCGGTGCGTTATCTCGGCGTGGACGTCGGCCGCGTCCGCCGCATTGCAATCGATCGCAACGACGCAAGCCGTGTCGTCGTCGTGGCCGAGATCGACAGCCGTGCGCCCATTTCCTCGGCAACACGCGCGAGCCTTGGCATTCAAGGCGTGACCGGTCTGCTGTACGTCAATCTCAAGGAACAGGCCGGAGCCGACAAGACGCAGCCGCTACGCACCGGCACCCAGTATCCCGTGATCGAATCGGTGGCGTCCGATTTTGACGTCTTCCTCGCGAGCCTGCCCGAGCTCATGGGCCGCGCGACCTCGCTGCTCGAACGCCTCGGACACGTGCTCTCGGACGAGAATCTCGCCAATTTGGCCGAGACGATCCGCAACGTGCGCGCGGCAAGCGCGACGTTGCCCGATACCTCGCAGGATGTCGCGACGCTGATCGCAGAGCTGCGTGCGACGGTGAGCGAAATCAAGGGAACGGCTGAGTCGGTGCGCGCGATGACCGAGGAAGTGCGTCCCGGCGTGCGCGATGCAACCGCCAAGATGGCCGAAGTCGCGGATCACTTGGCGCAGGTCTCGCAACGCTTCGATGCATTCGCCAGCAAGAGCGAGGTGCAGCTCGGCCATTTCGCCGAGCACGGCTTGTTCGAGCTCGAGCGGCTCGTCCGCGAGGCGCGTTCGGCGGCGCGCGAGTTCCGCGACCTGTCGCGCGACTTGCAAGAGAATCCATCGAAGATCATCTACGAGCCGCAAGAGAGCGGCGTAGACATTCGTCCCTAAGGATTCGCATCGTGCCAGTGAAAGACGCAGAGGACAAAGGGCGGCGCGTGAGTCGTTTCCATGAGCGTGCGAGCGGGGTGCCGGCTCGGTCGCAGGTCGCGCCGACCGAGCTTCGCCGCACGATTGTCGCGATCGCGGCGTTGACGATGCTTGCGGCGTGCAGCACGAGCTCGATCTTCGACAGCGATACGCCCGTTCCTGCCAATTACGTGCTGGCGGCAGCGCCATCTGCCGAGGCGCGTGGTGCACCGCTGCCGGTCGATATTTCGATCAGCCGTCCCGACATGGGGGCTGGGCTCGATACCGATCGCATTGCCGTGCTGAAGGGACGCGAGCTCGACTATTACAAACGGGTGCGTTGGGGCAGTCGCGCCACGGAGCTCGTGCAGTTCCTCGTCGTCGATTCGCTCGAAAACCAGAAGATCTTCCGCAGCGTCACCGCCGAGCAGGCGCGTGTCGCAGGCGATTACGTGCTCGATCTGCAGGTCCGCGATTTTCAATCCGAGTACGCTTCCGACGCATCCGATCCCACGATTCGCGTGACGCTCGTCGGGCGGCTGATTCGCGTGGTGGACCGCAAGCTCGTAGCGACCGTGCAAGCGCAGGCGACCGAGCGGGCACGAGCAAATCGCATGAGCGCCGTGGCGGCCGCATTCGAGAGCGCTGCGCACCGCGCCATCCTCGATCTCGGCACGCAAGTCGCCAGCGCGATCGCTGCCGACAGAGCCGAAGCGCGCAGCGACTAGTGCGGCCGAGGGGTCAGAACGTACTGAGGCCCGTGGCCTCCATGAGCCGATAACGCCAATAGCGGCCGAGGCTCGTATCTTCGTAGGCGCCGAAAGGTGCGGTCAGCTCGATCTCGTCTTCGTTGTTCCACAGACGGTCGAAGTACGCCTGCATTTCGTTGGCGAGCGGCGAGCGTACGGACGCGGCGAGCGCGACATTCGTTTCCAGGTTGTAATTGCCGAGATTGCGCCGCGTGAGGTTCGCCGAGCCGAGCGAGGCAACGAACCGTTCGCCGCGACGGATCAATGTCAGCTTGGTGTGGAACTGTTCGCCGTGCGTGCGATACCAGCGCACTTCGATCCGCCCGCCGCTCTCGCGCACGAGCTCGTTGGCAACAGGGCGGTTGGGCACGCCGTCCTTGCGCCGGCCGAAGGCATCGCGATTCGGATCGAGCACGAGGCGCACCTGCACGTCGCGCGCCGCGGCAGCGAGGAGCGCTTCGACGATGTCGCGATCGGCGAGGTAGAACATCGCGAGGGCAATCGCATCGCCCGCGCGCGTCGCGTCGATCTGCGCCAAGAGGTGCTCGCGAATCGCTCGCTCGGTGAGCAGCCGAAGCTCGATCGCCCCGTCGGTCGGTTCGACGCTCGACGTTGCAGCGGGCGGCACATCGAGCTGCCCGCGCCAACCGGATGTTCGCGCGACGGCCACCTCGCTGGCGACGAGCTCGCGAACCAGCTCGCCCGTCACGCGCAGCGCGACATTGGAATGCGCACTGCTCGCGTCGTGCGGATTCGCCGATGTGACGAGCGCGACCAATGAGCCGTCGCTGCGGTCGGCGGCGATGACCTTGCGATGATTGGCCTTGAAGTTGAGCAGCGCGAGCCAGCTGCGCAGCGTGATGGGTGCAGGGTCGCTCGTGAACGGATTCGGCAGAGCGCCGCCGTCGTCCGAATTTCCCCACCATTGCACGAAGGTTCGCCAGAAAGGCGAATACAACGGATTCGAATCGCGCAACCGCGTGAGATCCGTGATCACGACGTCGATGCCGGCCGCGCGCATTGCATCGAGCAGCGGCGCATGTTGGCCGCCGTAGATGTCGTTGATCGGGTCGGTCACGAATAGCACGGCGAGCGAGGGCTGCGCCTGCTTGCGCGCGATCAGTCTTTCGACGAGCTCGCGGCTGAGCGGGCGATGCGCGTCACCGGCCGCGCCCATGAGCTCATTGAGCAAGAAGAAATCGGCGACGATGAAGCCATGCGCTTCGTCGACGATGCGCATCACCTCATCGAAGATGCGCTGTTCGAATCGCGGTTGCCCGAGCCCGTCCGCGTAGGTGAGGTCGTACAAGAAGGCAACGTCGGTTGGCTCGACGCGGATCGGTCCGCTGGCAACGTACGTGCCGGGCGGCATCGGTTTGATCGAGTGCCAAGTACCGACGGCCACCCACCACGTGATGAACAACGTGAGGAGGAGGTGCTTGCGGAGACGGCGCCGACGGGCCGTTCGTTCTTCTAGATATGAACCCATGCGCGTGTTCGAGCCCGGCGGGCGAGCGAAAGCAGGCCGCTGGTCCTGCGAGAATGGTCAGGTAATGCATCGCACCACGATTGATGCGCCGCAATCCTGCCATGTGTCGCGTGCTGCAGCCAGTGATCCGCGTTGACAAGTCTCAACCGATCGCAGCGTAATGGCAGTGTCGCCGTGATATCGACGGCGTGCAGGAGGCCTCCGATGAAGACTTCCATTCTGCAGATTGCGTGGATGGTGTCGCTGGCGGTGGGATTGATGGCTTGCAGCAAAGAGCCGCAGCAGGCCGAGACGGTGCAGAGTGAGCCACCGCCCGCCGCCGAAACTGCGGCCGATGCTTCCGGGACGACAACCTATTACGGGTCGCCCGAGGAGCAACCGCAGAACTAGCGCGGTTACCGAGCGTACTCGCGGCGGCGTCCGATCTCAGGTCGGTGCCTCGAGCGCGGCTGCGAGGTCCGCGATGAGATCGTCTGCGTGCTCCAGCCCCACCGACAGTCTCAATAGATTCGGTGGGGTGACGCTGTGAGGCCCTTCGATCGACGCGCGATGCTCGATCAAGGATTCGACGCCGCCCAAGCTCGTGGCGCGAGTGAAGAGCTTCGTACGGGCCGCAACGGCGAAGGCTTCCGTCTCTCCGCCCTCGACGCAGAACGACAGCACGGCGCCGAAGCCGCCGTTCATTTGTTTGCGCGCCAGCGCGTATTGGCGATGCGACGGCAATCCAGGATAGAACACGCGCTCGACGCGCGGGTGTTCGAGCAAGAATTCGGCGAGACGTTGCGCATTGGCGGTTTGCGTGCGCACGCGGCAGGCGAGCGTGGTCAAGCTGCGGCGAATCAGCCAGCAATCGAACGGCGACGGCACGGCGCCCGCGAGCGCCTGATATTCGCGGAGCCGTTCGGATAGCTCGCCTTTCTCGCGCGCAATGACGACGCCGCCCATCGCATCGCTGTGACCGCCGAAATATTTCGTGCTCGAGTGCATCACGAGATCGGCGCCGAGCTCGAACGGGCGTTGCCACACCGGTGTCGCGAAGGTGTTGTCGCAGCAGACGATGGCGCCGTGCTCGTGCGCCATCGCAGCGACCGCTTCGATGTCGGTGAGATTGAGCATCGGATTGGACGGAGTTTCGATCCACACCAAACGTGTCTGCGCAGTGAGCGCCGCACGTGCCGCGGCCGTGTCCGTCAGGTCTGCGAAGGTGACGCGTACACCGAACCCGGAGCACAGGTCGCGCAGCTGTTGGCTCGTGCCGTGATACGCCTCGATCGGCGCGACGACGTGATCGCCGGGACGCAGCAGGCTGAACACGGCGAACGATGCAGCCGAACCGGAGGCATACGTCATGGCCTCGGCGCCGCCTTCGAGCGCCGCGAGACATTGCTCGAGGGCGCGGCGATTCGGATTGTCCGGGCGAGCGTACGAATAGCCGCGCGAGAAGCGGCCGTCGGCGTCGCGCTCGAACGTCGTTGAAAGATGAATGGCGGGTGCGACGTCGCCGGCGCCCGGCTCGATGTCGCGGCCGACGTGGACGGAAAGCGTTTCGAGGTGCATGGCGGCGAGTGCGTGGTTGGCGATGGCGCGCAGCGAAGGTTACACCTTGCGCTGCGCGCCGGCGACTCGCGGTGCGCGGCCGAGCGGCTCAGCCCGCGTTCGGCGCCAATGACGCAGCGCCTGCCGTTTCTGGCTCGCGCAAATTCGCTTCGATGGCGGGCGGAATCAGCTTGTACATCACCGGCGTGACGAGCCGCGACAGCAAGGTCGAGGAAATCAAGCCGCCGATGATGACCCACGCCATCGGCGAGTACAGGCCGCTGTTCTGGAGCGCCAGCGGCAGCAGGCCGCCGATGGCCGTGGCCGACGTCAACAGAATCGGCAGGAAGCGCACTTCGCCGGCTCGCTCGATCGCCTCGTCGAGCGGCACGCCTTGCTCGCGCAGCTGATTCGTGAAGTCGACGAGCAGGATCGAGTTCTTGATCTCGATGCCGATGAGCGCGATGAAGCCGATGCTCGCGGTGAACGAGATCGAATTGCCGGTCAGGAGCAGCATGACGATGCCGCCGAGGATGCCGAGCGGCACGACGGTGAGCACGATGAGCGTCGATTTGAAGCTGCCGAACTCGAGCACCAGGATCGCGAAGATGCCGAACAGGGCGACGATGATCGCAGTGCCGATGCCGCCGAACGACTCGGCGCTCGACTGCGCCTCGCCGCCGAGGACGTAGCGGTAGCCGCGCGGCCACTCCATCTTGTTGAGCCGTTCCACGACGGCAGCAGTGACTTTCGCCGTGTTGTAGCCGCGCTCGACTTCGGCGTCGATCGTGACGGCGCGCTCGCGGTTGTAGCGCTGAATCTGCGTCGGCGCCTTCTCGAACTCGAGCGTGGCGAGCTGCGAGAGCGGAAGCGTCGCACCGGTGAGCGTCGGTACGCGCACTTCGTTCAGGGTGTCTAGGTCGGCGCGCACGCCGACCGGCGTGCGCACGACGATGTCGTACTGCTCGCCGCTTGCGTCCTTGAATGTGCCGGCGGGAATGCCGGATACGGACAAGCGCACAGCGCGGTCGACTTCGACCGTCGGCACGCCGAGCAGGCTCGCTTTCTGCGAGTCGACGGCGAGCCGCAGGTTCGTGCGCGAAACCTTGAGCGGATTGAGCACATCGCGCGTACCCGGCGTCTCTTCGATGAGCTTTTCGACTTTGGCGGCGAGCTCTTCGATGACGTCCAAGTCACGGCCGATGACGCGCACTGCGATCGGAGCCGTGATCGGCGGGCCGTTCTCGAATTCCTTCACGTAAATGCGCGCGTTCGGATAGCGATCCAGCACTTTGCGCAGCTCATCGAGTCGCGCCGGCGTCGTCCGCGTGTCGTACTCCTTGAGCTGCACGAACACTTCCGCGTAGTTCGTCGCGTCGTTGCGCATGATGTGGTTGTAGTAGATCTGCGGATTGCCGTGTCCGAGATTCGAGAACCAGTTCTGCACTTCCGGCATCTTCGCCAGCTGCGCTTCGACGAAACGCAGCGCACGGTCGGTCTCGGCCAGGCTGGTGCCGTTCGGTGCTTCGATCGAGATCAGGAACTGCGGCGTATCGGCCTTGGGGAACAGGCTGCTGCCGATGATCGGGACGATCAGCGCCGAGATGAGCAGCGAGCCGCCGATCGCAATGACCGCGGTGCGTTTCGGGCGCGCCAGGCAATAGTGCAGCGCCGGCCGGTAGTAGCGATGAATCGCACCCATCACGCGCTGCAGGATCGCGTTGCCTCGTTCGTCTTCTTTTTCTTTCAGGACGCGGCTGGCAAGGAAGGGAATGATGAAGAGCGCGATCAGGAGCGAGCCCACGATCGTCGCGACGACGGTCAAGGGCAGCACGCGGATGAACTTGCCCGGCGTGCCCGGCAGTGCGAGCAGCGGCACGAAGGCGAAAATGAGCGTGGCGGTGCAGCCGAGAATGGCGACGAAGATCTGCCGCGTTCCCGCCAAGGCAGCCTGCGTGCGCGACAGCCCGCTGCGCAGATGCCGGGCGATGTTCTCGGTGACGACGATCGAGTCGTCGACGAGCAGACCGAGCGCGACGACGAAGCCTGCGATCGAGAGCTGATTGAGCGAGTAGCCGAGCGCGTACAGCACCGCAAGGCCGCAGGCGAGCGACAACGGGATCGAGATCATCACGATGCCGGCGGCGCGCCAGCCGAGTGGCAGTAGCGTCAGCATGACCAGCGACACCGCGATGCTGAAGTCGGTGTACAGGCGCGACAGACGCGCGTTGACATTGCGCGACTGGTCGAAGCCCAGGTGCAGCTCGATGCGATTCGGCAGCCCAGCTTCGAAGCGCTTGATCGCTTCATCGATCGCCTGGCGCACCTTGATGATGTTGTAGCCTTCCTTCTGATTGGCGGTGACGAACACGGCGCGCTTGCCGTTGAAGCGACCGACGTAGCTCCACGGTGCGGAGGCCCAGCGCACGTCGGCAAGATCGCGTACGCGCACGATGCGGCCTTCGTGCGCGGCGACGACCGTCTCGCGCACCTGATCGAGCGAGGTATAGCTGCCCGAGGTCTTCAAGCTGAAGCTGCGCGGACCCAAGTCGACGATGCCGGCGGGAATGTTGGCGTTTTCGCTTTGGATGGCGGCGATGACTTGCGCCGGCGCGACGCCGAGCTCGGCCATGCGTTTGACGTCGACCTCGACGCGCAGCTCGCGCTGCGGAATGGCCCAGATCTCCGAGTTGCGCACGCCGTCGACCGTCTTCAGCGTGTCCTTGAGCTCGCGCGCATAGTCTTCGAGCTCGCGATAGGAGGCATCTTCCGAGACCAGCGCGAGCTGCACGATATTGACGAGCCCGGGACTGATCTTGCGAATCTCGAGCATCGCCACGTCCTGCGGCAGCTCGGGCCGCAGTGCGTTCACCTCGCGCGTGACCTCGTCGTACTTCTTGTCGGGATCGGCGAAGGCGAGGAACTCGATTGCGATGAACGCAACGCCGTCGCTGATGGTGGTCTCGATCGTCTTGACGTCATCCAGCTCGGCCAGCCGATCCTCGATCGGCTTGACGACGAGGCGTTCGAGGTCCTTGGGATCCGCGCCGGGATAGATCGTCGTGATGAAGAACGCGGGAATCTTGAAGAACGGATCTTCTTCGCGCGGCACATTCGCGAACGCGAACCAACCCATCACTACCAGGCACAGGAAGGCCACGAGCGTGAACTGGTAGCGGCGTACCGGAAACTCGAGCAGGCGCATGTCGAATCCTCAGCCTTGAGTGGGTTGCGACGATCTCAGCCGCGTTCGGCGGATGGATCCGTGTCCGTAACGATTTCGATCGGCTCGTCGGCTTCGAGATACAGCGCGCCGTCGGTGATGACTTGATCGCCGGCGGAAAGTCCGCTCGCAAGCGCCACTCGATCGCCTTCGATGAAAGCCACTTGCACCTCGCGGCGCTGCGCGCGTCCGTCGACCGGCACGAAGACGCTCGCGCGTCGGCCTTCGCCCTCGACGATGGCGGCGATCGGCACGTAAACCTTGGCCGATTGCGCGGCGGCCTGCGGCAGGATGGTGAGCTTGGCGACGAGACCGCTCTTGAGCGGCAACTCGGTGGGCTCGATCTCGGCTTCGATGACGAACAGCCCGCTCGTCGGATCGGCGGCGCTCGCGATCTCGCTGACGGTGGCGGGTAGCACCTTGCCGGGCAGCGCATCGAGTCGCACCTCGACGCGATCGCCGATGTTTACTTGCACGACCTCGCGATCGGCGAGGCCGGTGCGTACCACGAATCCCGTGTCGGTCGCGCCGAGCACGAGCACGGGCGCGCCGGCAGCGACGAGCTCGCGCTCTTCGGCCAGACGGCGCAGGATCGTGCCGTCATGCGGCGCAATGATCGCGGCATAGCTGCGATTGAACTCCGCAGCGCGCAGCGCCGCAGCGGCGACCGCAGCCTGCGTACGCAAATCCTCGAGCTGTTCGAGACTGATGACTTGATCGCGATAGAGCCGCTCGCCGCGTTCGAGATCGCGCTTGGCTTTCTGGTGCGCTTGGCGTGCTTGCTCGACCTGCGCTTCGACTTCGGTGAGTTCGATTTCGGCGAGCTTCTGGCCGCGGCGCACGCGCTCGCCCGCTTGAACGGCGATGTGCTTGATGACGCCGCCGACCTTGAACGACAAGCGCATTTCATCCTTGTTGGCGAGCAGGCCGTTCGTGCGGATCGGCGGTGCGCCGGGACCGCTCGTCGCTGCGGCGACGCGCACCGGCGTGCCGGAGCGCGACGGTTCCTCGGCAACGTCGGTGCAGGCGCTGATGCAGAGCGCTGCGGCGAGTACGGTGATTCCAACGAGCGGGCGCATGGCTCAAGCTCCTTGCATGGGATCGATCGGCAGATCGCCGCTCGAGGTGGCGTATTCGAGCTCGGCGCGGCGCGCGAGCACATCGAAACGCGTGGTGACGAGATTGATCTCGGCGCTCGTCAGGGCGCTGCGAGCGTCGATGAATTCGACCTGATTGATGACGCCTTCGTCGCGCTTGCGACTGGCGATGCGAAACGCGGCGCGGGCCGCCTCGGCGCGTGCTTGTGCAGTGGCGAGCGAAGCGCGCGCTGTCTGCAAGCGGTCGTAAGCCTGCTGGACTTCGAGACGAATCTGTTGGGCGAGCTCTTCCTCGCGCAGTACCAGCTGTCGTTCGGCGGCACGGGCTTGTGCGAGACGTGCCGCATCGGCGCCGCCGTCGAACAAGCGCCACGTGAACACGAGCGAGACGATGCCGAAGTTGTAGCCGTCGCCGACGCGATAGCGCTCGCCCTGCGTGCCGGCGTCGATGCCGAGCGATAAGGTGGGCCATTTGCGATGGCGCTCGATGCGAACTTGTTGGGCGCTCGCTTCGCGCAACTGTTCGAGCTGGGCGATCTCCGGGCGCCGAGCGAGCGCAATCGACCAGAGCTGCTCGAGCGCCGTGTCGCGTTCGGTCAGGTCGGCAGGCGCGTCGCTGGGCTCGATCGCGGCGGTGAGGTCGCGATTCAACAGGAAGTTGAAGTAGCTCTGCGCTTGCGTCGCGAGCGTTTCCATCTCGCGCTTTTGCTGAGTCACGGCGAGCAGCTCGGCGCGTGCACGCAGCACCTGATCCTCGGTGATCTTGCCGTTGCGAAACAGGCTCTCGTTCACGCGCAAGTTTTCGGCGAGCAGTGCTTCGCTCGCTGCTACGATCTCGACGCCGTTACGCGCCTTGAGCCAGTCGATGTAGGCGAGCGTGATGTCGCGCCGAAGCGCGCGTGCGATCGCCATGCGGCGATAGCTGCTGGCGTCGAGCAGCGCGCGCTGGGCGCGCACTGCCGCGGGAATCGCCGGCGCATACAACGGCTGGCGCACGATGATGCGCGTGTCCTGCTCGCGTTCGCGCAGGAAGGGGACGGTCTCGTTCTCCAACTGCGGGAAGCGCGGCTCCTGACCTTGCGCGATCAGCATTTCGTTCAAGGTGGAGTAAACGGGATTGAGCGCATCGCCGATCGGAAAGTCGATCTTGCGCCCGCCTTCGGCGCGCGAGTAGCGCGCTTCGATGCTGACTTCGGGAAAGAACCGTGCGCGCGCTTCGCTCAACGCCTGTGCGGCTTTCTCCACTTCGAGCGCTTCGCTCTTGAGCGCGAGATTGCTCACCAAGCCTTCCGCGACGTACCGCTCGATGAGCGTGTCGAACGCCTCCTCGGCGCCGGCGGCGGAGCCGAAGGCCAGCGCCATGAGACCGACGAGGACGAAGCGCGAGCGGGCGGGCTGTCGTCTAGCGCGGTAGCGATCCATACGTTGCGTCTCTCGTCTGGTGAAGTGGTCAAGTGTTCAATCGTTAGACATTTGTCAAAGTCGATGCCAGAAAATCAGCGTGTCGCGCGCGGCACGAGCATGCTCGTGATCAGGTCGATCGCGTGCTGCGTGAGCTGCGAGATGCTGATGCCTACCTGGGCGAGCGGCTGTGCCTTGGTGATCGCGATCTGGATGATTCCGTGCGTAAAGCCCCAGAGCACGCGCGAAGTAACCTGCAGATCGCCGAGGTCCTGGCGAATGGTGCCGTCCTCCTGGCCGTGCCGAAGCGCTGCGACGACGACGTCGTGCACACGCCGGCCGATCTCGCGGCAGGCAAGCTCGAGCTCGCTCGGCGGCGCGCCCGGCTCGGGCACGTGCATTTCGAGGCGCGCGCAGGCATCGAAGAAGTGCGGAAATTCCTGCGCGAACGCCATGTACGCGCGGCCGATCGCGGTGATCTTCTCGATGCCGGTCTTGCTGCGCTGGCTTGCTTCTTCGAAGCGCTGCCGTAGCGTCTCGACTGCACGCACCGAGATGCCGAACAGCAAATCCTGCTTGTCCTTGAAGTACACGTAGACGAGCGCGCGGCTCAGGCGGGCGCGCTTGGCGACGCTTTCCATGGTGACGGCATCCCAGCCGAGCTCTCTGTAGAGCGCCTCGGCGGCGTCGATGATTTCGGTTCGGCGCCTATCCTTTTCTTCCTGGCGTCTTTCGGTGATGTACGACGACATGGGAACAGCCTAGCGAGCGCGTTGACGTTGTGTCAACAATTAGATGAACGTACAACGAGAGAATGAGGGGCAATGTGCGGCCCGTGAGCTCGCGAGCGCGGAGGCGGCGGCGCAGCGACGCGCCGCAGGAATCGGGGAGGGACGGTTAGGGGCGCGGTAGCAGGAAACGCGTGCCGCGATGGTTGAGCACGACGCCGTCGCTCGTGATGCGCTCGACGAGCGGGCCTTCGGCGAGCGTCTCTCCCTCGACGTACTTGCGCATGTTCACGAAGACGAAGCGCTGGGCCGGTACGGGCGAGTGCACGTGGATGTCGACGTGCAGGTCGGGTAGCTGTGCGCCGCTTGCCAAGAGATCCTGCAGGGTCGGCAGCGCCTCGCGCGGCTCGGCGGCGGGCGCCGGACGGGGCGACACAAAGGCGCCCGTCCGATGGTTTTGTTCGAGCGGACGCACGATCGAGGGGCCTTCCGGCACGCGCGCGGCGGCCGCGAGCTGCGGCGGCGGTTGCTCGGTCTCGTAGGGATCCGCATCAACTGTTGCAGATGCCGCCTCGTCCGCCAGTGAGCGCACGGCAGGGCTCGAGCGCAGGCGCTCAGGCCGAGCAAGCGCCGGCGTGGCGGTTTGCGCGGGCGGAGTCGCGACGGGCGCGCTTTGAATGGTGGGAGCGGGCGCTGGTTGCGGCGCCGGTGCAGCAGTGCTGACCGGCTGCGGTGCGGGCGGTGTCTCGCGCAGGCCGCCGCGGATCAGCACGACGAGCAGCACCAGCAGATTGGCGAGCAACAATATGCCGAGCGCGATGGCCCACCAGGGTTTTTCTTCGCGCGGCGGGCGCATCGGCACGTCGGCGAGCGACGGTCCGACGGTGCGTTGCCGCTCGTTCTCGGATTTCTTCAGGGCTTCCAGAATGAAGCTCATCCGGACGCTCCCGTATTCGTGCCGTCTTGTGCGACCAGCAGCGGCGCGCCGGGCGAATTGGCGAGCGCATCGAGCACGATCTGGGTCTGCACGCCGGCAATGCCGTCGACGCGCAAGCGATAGCGGCGTTGAAACTCTTCCACCATGCGTACGAGCTCTTGGTCGTAGTAGTCGCTGACCTCTTCGTCTGCGGGCCGGCCTTGCAGCGTGTTGAGCCTCTGACGCAGCCAGCGTACGCCTTCGCCTTGCATGCCTGCAGACAGCGCCCGCGGAGCCGCCACGTGCGGCCGCCACAAGACGAGATAATCGCCGAACCACAGGCGCGAAATGGAGGCGATCGGTACCGCGAATTCCGCCGACGGCAGCTTGATGCGCGCGGTCTCGCTGTCGAGAGCTTTCACGACGAGCTGATGCGCATCGCCTGCATCGTCGACGAGCGTCAGGATCGCGGGGCGGTTCAGGGTGCGCAGCTGTCCCCAGGAGCCTTGCTGATACACGCACTCGAGTCCTTGCGCGAGCGCTTGATCGCACGGTCGGCCATTGGCGGGATCGAAATGGCCGCCCCACAGCGCAAACAGCTCGCCAAAAGCGGCTTCGGTGTTGGTCTCATCGGCATGCGCCTCGAGGATCTCGGCGATGTCGCGTGCCGAAGGGCCGGGCGGCGGCTCAGGTGCGGTCTGCGCTGCCACAGGCTGAAGGCTCGCCGCGGCCTCCACCGCAGGTACCGCGTCGGCAAGCGGCGCGCTCTGCGGCTCGGACGCGCGGAAGGTGCCGATGAGCAGCCAAATCGCCAAGGCGAGGCCCGCAACGCCGACCACCGCGCAGCTCGCGACGAGCGCGCGCAACCATGGCGGGTGGAACGTGCGGCCGTAGACCTCCGAGGCAGCCGCACGCACGAGCGCAGGTCCGATGCGATGCTGCTCTTGCGTGAAGGCGCCGAGCAGCGCGCGATCGCAGATCACGTTGATGATGCGCGGCACGCCGCCGCTCAAGCGATGCACCTCGCGCAGCGCTGCCGGCGTGAAGATCTCCGCGCCGTTCGCGCCGGCTACCTTCAGCCGGTGACGCACGTACGCTGCCGTTTCCGCTTTGGTCAGCGGCACGAGGTGATAGCGCCCGGTGATGCGCTGCGCGAGCTGGCGCAGCTCCACGCGGGCGAGCACTTCGCGCAGCTCCGGCTGACCGATGAGGATGATCTGCAGGAGCTTTTGCGAGGCCGTTTCCAGGTTCGTGAGCAGGCGCACCTGTTCGAGCGTCTCGGGCGTCAGGTTCTGCGCCTCATCGACGATGAGCACGACGCGCCGCCCCTTGGCGTGCGCATCGAGCAGGCGCCTGTTCAAGATATCGACGAGATCCTTGATGCTTTTTGCATCCTCGTCGCGCACGAAGATGCCGAGCTCCTCGCAGATCGTGAGCACGAACTCGAGCGGCGAGAGCTGCGGGTTCAAGATCACGGCGACGTCGGCATGACCCGGCATACGCTCGAGCAGCGAGCGCACCACGGTCGTCTTGCCGGTTCCGACTTCGCCGGTCAGCTGGATGAAGCCGCCTGCCTCGTTGATGCCGTACAGCAGGTGGGCAAGCGCTTCCGCATGCCGCTCGCTCATGAAGAGGTAGCGGGGATCGGGCGTGATCGCGAAAGGCTTTTCACCGAGGCCGAAAAAGCTCGTGTACATATCGACTTAGCAAGGTCGCCGAGCTTCGGAAAGAAGGCTCTTCGCAATGATGATGCCCGCTTGGCACACGGGGTGCAAAGGGCGGCAGCATGTCCTTTCGGGGCAGCTTGTCAGAACTTCCCGTCGTGCAGTCGGGCGCCGCGCGTGCGGCTCCTTGCCGCTCTGCACACGGATCGCTAGGCTTCGCGCGCCGCCTTACGCGGATGGGGCCGCAACGGACCTCCCGTAGGCGGCGACGCTCCAGTCACGGCGGGTCGTCTTGCAGCGGCCGCCAATGTCCAGCGCAGCCATGAAAGCCCTCTCGTTTCGACAGCTCACCAAAACGTACAAGAACGGCGTGCGTGCCCTGAAGGGCATCGACTTGGACGTCGAGGAGCGCGACTTCTTCGCCCTGCTCGGGCCGAACGGCGCCGGCAAGACCACGGCGATCGGCATCGTCACCTCGCTCGTCAACAAGACGAGCGGCAAGGTCGAGGTGTTCGGCTACGACATCGATACGCATCTTGCGCTCGCGAAGTCGTGCATCGGTCTGGTGCCGCAGGAAATCAACTTCAATCAATTCGAGACGGTCTCGACGATCCTGCTCAACCAAGCGGGCTTCTACGGTCTGCCGCGGCGCATCGCGCACGATCGCCTGGAGAAGTATCTGACGGCCCTACAGCTCTGGGACAAGCGCAACGCGGTGTCGCGAACGCTCTCGGGCGGCATGAAACGTCGTTTGATGATCGCGCGCGCCTTGATGCACGAGCCGAAGCTCTTGATCCTCGATGAGCCGACGGCGGGCGTCGACATCGAGGTGCGCCGCTCGATGTGGGCATTCATGCGCGACATCAATGCGGCCGGCACGACCATCATCCTCACCACGCATTATCTCGAGGAGGCCGAGAGCCTCTGCCGCAACGTCGCGATCATCGACAAGGGGCAGATCATCGAGAACGACCGCATGAGTCGCGTGCTGCGCAAGCTCCAGACCGAGACGTTCGTCTTCAATCTGCGCAATCCCATCGCCACCAAACCCGAGCTGCCTGGCTATACGGTGACGATGCCGGACGATCACACGCTCGAGATCGAGGTGTCTAAGGAGCAGAACTTGAACGACATCTTCTCGCGCCTGACGGCGGCGGGCATCGAAGTGCTCTCGATGCGTAACAAGACGAACCGTCTCGAGGAGTTGTTCATGCGGCTCGTCCAGAAGGACGCTGCCGCCAGCTGAGCAAGAGCGCGTCGTTTCGTTTCACTCAAGTTCCGACAAGCGGATCCTGCATGCTCGTCAAGACCAACATCGTCGGCTTCAACACCATCGTCATCCGCGAGTTCAACCGGATTCTGCGCATCTGGGGCCAGACGATCGTCCCGCCGGCGATTACCGCGACGCTGTACTTCGTGATCTTCGGCAGCCTCATCGGCCGGCGCATCGGCGATATGGGCGGCTACACGTACATTCAGTACATCGCCCCGGGCCTCATCATGATGTCGGTGATCACGAACTCCTACGGCAACGTGGTGTCCTCGTTCTTCGGTGCGAAGTTCGGCAAGCACATCGAGGAGCTGCTGGTCGCGCCGCTGCCGAATTGGTTGATCGTGGCCGGTTACATGATGGGCGGGCTCGTGCGTGGCCTGCTCGTGGGCGGCGTCGTGACCGTCATTACGTTGCTCTTCACGCGCCTGCACGTCCACAACGTCGGGATCGTGGTATCGGCTGTGCTCTTGAGCTCCATCGTGTTCTCGCTCGCCGGCATGATCAACGCCGTGTTCGCGAAGAATTTCGATCAGATCTCGTTCATTCCGACCTTCGTGCTCACGCCGCTCACCTACCTCGGCGGCGTTTTCTACACGATCGATCTGCTGCCTGAATGGGCGCAGCAAGTGTCGAAGGCGAATCCGATCCTCTACATGGTGAACGCTTTCCGTTACGGCTTCCTCGGCGTCTCCGACGTCAACGTCGCCAACGCCTACCTCATCATGGTGATTGCCGCCGCCGTGCTGTTCAGCGTGTGCGTGTGGCTCATGTATCGCGGCATCGGCACGCGGGAGTAACCGTCGCCGCGCCCGCTCGCTTATCAAGCGCGAGGTTATTGCTGCGCCGCTCGTTCGACGCGGCGCCAACTCGGAGGCGTCCCAGCGCGCGCTGCCAAGTCGGCCTGATGAGATGCGGCTGGGCGCGGCCATGTAGACATTTCAGGCCGCCCTCCGTCTCTCTGTATCCATTACCGGGCGGGTCGGCGCCAGACCTCGCGCTGCCCGTCATGACCCTCTCCGCTCCCTGATGTGTCGTCAACGCAACATGCCTTTGGCGCTCACCGGCAGCGGCGCTCCGGCGGTATCTATCTACCCTGTCTTGGCGGCGGGTCTGGCGCGGCATGTAGAGCGCTGTCATCGGCTTGACAACGTTGTTAAAACGCGCCACATTCCCCCGCGCGTTCATGCGCGACCAGCGCCAAGGTCGGCTGACATGGGGGATAGTCAACCGGAGACTTCGCAACGAAGAGCTCGAGCAATGTTGCGCGCAGGCCAAGGTGCACGTGCCCGAGTCGATAGCCTTTCCCTCAAGCAGCTCGTTCCTTGTCACTGCCGCGGCTCGCAATTGCGTCACTCGTATAGCTCGAAATACATCGAAACCTGGCAATAGGGGCGGAACGGACTCTGCGGATGCGTCCGAGGCGAATGTCGTCGACGGCGTATGCAATGAGATTTCGTTTCTTTGGACAGAAGGGAGCGCAGCCATGGCAACCGAAAGAGAAAGTTCCCACCGAGCGCTGGCTGCCGTTGCGACCCCAAACGTATCGGTCGCTTAGCGCAAGACCAGCGTTTTCGATTCCATAACAACAAGAAGAACAAAAACGCATCCAAAGTGCTGAGGAGAACTCATCTTATGAAACCCAAACTCAATCGGAAGGCGCTGTTCACCGTCGTCGGTGGCGCGGTCCTCGTCAGTCCTGTGTATGCCCAACAGCAAGGCAACCAGGAGCTGGAGGAGATCATCGTCACTGGCTTGCGCGGCAGCTTGATGCAGTCGATGGACATCAAGCGCGAGGCCATCGGCGTCGTGGACGCGATCAGCGCGGAAGACATCGGTAAGTTCCCGAACACGAACGTCGCCGAGTCGCTCCAGCGTATCCCTGGCGTGTCGATCGACCGTCAGAACGGCGAAGGCTCGCAGGTGACGGTGCGCGGCTTCGGGCCGGGCTTCAACCTCGTGACATTGAACGGCCGTACTGTCCCCACGGCCGAAGTCAATGTCTGGGGTAACCGCGACAACTTTGCGGGCGGCCAGGGTCGCAGCTTCGACTTCTCCAACATCGCAGCCGAAGCGGTCACGAGCCTCGAGGTCTACAAGACCGGTCAAGCGTTACTGCCGTCGGGCGGTATCGGCGCGACGATCAACGTCAAGACGCATCGTCCGCTCGACAATCCGGGCCTGAAGGCCACGATCGGCGCGAAGGGACTGATCGATACGAGCGTGGAAGATGGCGATAGCGTCACGCCCGAAGTCAGCGGCTTGTTCAGCTGGACGAACGATGGCGAGACTGTCGGTATCAGCGTGTTCGGCGGTTACTCCAAGCGCGACTCCGGTGCTGCGATCGGCCAGACGAACGATTGGGTGGTGCGCAGAGCGAGCGACTTCTTCTCCGACACCAGCGTGGTGCGTGCAGGCGGCAATCCAGCGAACTACGTCAATCCGCCGGCGGATGGCGAGCTGTTCGCGATCCCGCAAGACAGCCGCTACGACGTGTCCGATCTCAGCCGCGAGCGCTGGAACGGTCAGCTGGTTGCGCAGTTCCGTCCGATCGACTCGCTGACGCTGACCGCGGACTTCACGTACTTCAAGAACGAGAACGAAGAGTTCCGCTACGAGCAGACCAACTGGTTTGCGACGCCGTTCGATCAGATCATCTTCGACGGCCAAGGTCCCGTGTCGCAGGCGGTGTTCCTGCAGGAGAACAACGACGGCACGAAGGACATGGGCTTCGAGCAAACCCGTCGCGGCCAGAAGGATGATTTCAAGTCGGTCGGCTTCAATGCCGAGTGGGCGATCACCGAGACCGGCACGCTGCGCTTCGATGCCCACACCGACAAGGCGCGTTCCGTGCCGAACAACCCGCTCGGTCATTCGGCGACGTTCGTCACCTTCGCGGCGCCGGTCATCGCTCAGCACTCCGTCGATTGGCGTACCAAGGACGGCTTCCCGGTGCAGAGCTACACGTTCAACGACTCCATCAAGGGCAACGGCGACGGCATCCTGAACGTTCAGGATCTCGGCTCGCAGGTCGCCCGCAGCTCGGCGCAGTGGCAAGAGATGGACGTCGATGAGGTGGATCTGCGCTTCACCTTCGATAACGGCGACAGCCGCCTCGACTTCGGCGTGAACTACCGCGACACCGAGATCTACGCGCGTGGCCGCACCACGGAGCAGGACCTCGGTACGTGGGGTGTGTCCAATCCTCGCGACATCGAGCAGTACGCGCCAGGCGTCGTGCAGGCGTTCTGCATGGCTTGCCGCTTCGACGACTTCCCGGTCGGTCAGGCGCAGACGGCCTTCCGCGCCGATGCAACCGAGCTCTACAAGCTGCTCGTGCCGGTCTACGAAGAACAGGGCAACGCCGTTCGCGTCAACGACAACCAGAACTGGGTGAACGAAGACATCCTCGCCTTCTATACGCAGTTCCAGGTCAAGACCGAGTTCTTGGGTTTCCCGGCTCAGATCACCGGCGGTCTGCGCTATGAGCGCACCAAGGTGGATTCCACTTCGCTGCAGTCCATCCCGGTCAACATCGTGTGGGTCGCTGACAACGACTTCAGCATCGAGTTCAGCGGCATGCAGAACGTGACGGGCGACGGTGAGTACAACCACCTGCTGCCCAACCTCGACTTCAAGGTCGACCTGACCGATAGCGTCGTGGCGCGCATGTCCTACAGCAAGACCATCGGTCGCGTGCCGTACGGCAACTTGTTCGCGTTGACCACTCCTGGCGCGCCGAACAACCCGACGGCGCTCGGCGGACAAACGGGCGGTGAGGCTCAGAACCCCGCGTTGCTGCCGCTCGAGTCGGAGAACTGGGACGTGTCGATCGAGTGGTACTACAAGGAAGACAGCTACGTGTCGGTGGGCTTCTTCGACAAGACCGTGAAGAACTTCCTCGGCACGGGCGTCTTCAGCCGTCCGCTGTTCGGCTTGCGTGATCCGAGCTCGGGCGCGCCGGGTACGCGTTCGGGCGCTGCGCTCGCCGAAATCGACGCGCTCAACATGGACCGTTCGCCGGCCAACCTGTTCACGATGGTCGCGTTGATCGACGCGAACGGTGGCGACGTGGCCGCCGCGCGCGCGCAATTCGAGACGGGCATCGATCCGGCGACGGGCGCGCTCCGTCAGGCGTTCGTCGATGAGATCCTCGGTCTGTACGACGTGCGTCCGGACGAGAACGATCCGGAGATGATCTTCCGTGTGTCTCAGCCGATCAACGACCGCGAAGGCAATATCTTCGGCTGGGAGTTCGCGGCACAGCACTTCTTCGGCGATACCGGCTTCGGCATTGCCGGCAGCTATACGGTCGTGAACGGCGACGTGGAGGCGGACATCGGCTCCGATCCGGATGAGAATCAGTTCGCGCTGGTCGGTCTGTCGGACACCGCCAACATCACGCTGATGTACGAGAAGCACGGCATCTCGGCTCGTCTCGCCTACAACTGGCGCGACAAGTTCCTCAATACCGCTAACGCTGGAGGCAGCCGAAGCCCGCAGTTCACGGATGAGTACGGTCAGCTCGACCTGAGCATCTCTTACGACATCAACGACAACTTCCAGGTCATGCTCGAAGGTATCAACCTCACCGGCGAGCATCACCGCGAGTACCGTCGTAAGGATGGTATGACCGTTTGGGCCTATGAGCTTGCGCCGCGCTACGCCATCGGCGCGCGGTACAAGTTCTAAAGCTCGCGTACGGATCTCGATCCGTCGCTACCGGTTGCCCGGGCCTTCATGGCCCGGGCAACTTCAGCGCAAGCAGTATCTCGAACTGAGTGAGGCCAGGGCGTGACGACGCGTGCGCTCGAGGGTGGCCCAGCCGTCTTGCACTAGCTACATAAACATTCGCGTCTTTTGCGATCCTGACGTTTGAGCAGTACGCTAGCCGAGCTTGGATGTCGACAGATGTCCGGCTCGTCGAGGGACGCCTTGCTCGCGCCATATCCCATGACCAGAACCGTTGCGCTCGACAATATCGCTCACAAGGACCTGCGCGTCCGCACGGGCTTCTCCGCCGAGTTCGGCGACAACGTCAACATGGCGTTGGTCTTTCCGACCGAATTCGTTCATGTCCAACGCGAGTATCCGATTCTGTTTCGCCGCAGCGACGAGGGTTGTCTGCAAGCATTCGCGCTGCTCGGTCTCGACAAACACGAGAACCTGTTCCTGACCGAGCAAGGCCAGGGCTGGAACGGCCGTTACGTTCCTGCGGTACTGCAGCGCGGGCCGTTCTTGATCGGATTTCGCAAGACCGAGATCGACGGCGAAGTCGTCAACGAGCCGGTGATCCATATCGATCTCGATCATCCGCGTGTCAGCACGACCGAGGGCGAGCCGATTTTCCTGAAGCATGGCGGTCATTCACCGTACCTCGAACGTGCCAATCGCATGCTGCAACTTATTTACAAGGGCACCGACATTGCGGGCCCGATGTACAAGGCGTTCGAGGAGGCCGGCTTGCTGGAAGCCAAGGACATCGAGATTCATCTCGACGAACGCGTCCAATACAAGCTGACCGGATTTCTTTCGATCAGCCCGGAGTCTCTCGACAAGCTCGATGCCGCAACGCTCGAGCAGCTGCACAGGCGGGGTTACCTGCAGCCTGCCATGCTGGCCGCTGCTTCTCTCGGCAATATCAACTGGCTGATCGAGCTCAAGAATCGCAAGCGTGCGGCGGCCATCGAGCAGAGTTGATCGCCGATGCCATGGAATACGTGCTCAAGAAGACGCGAACGCTGACCGGCATCTCGCCGACGGCAGTTCCCTACGATGCGCTCATGGAGGAGGGGCAGCCGACGATTCTGAAAGGATTGGCACGCGACTGGCCGCTCGTGCGAGCTGGGGATTCGCCGCAGAGCGCAGTCGCGTATCTCAAGCGGTTCTACAACGGCCGGCGTGTCGTCGTGTTCGTCGCGCGCCCGGAGCTCAAGGGGCGCTTCGGTTATACCGCGGATGCGACCAAGCTCGATTTCCAAGCCGATCGCGGTCTGCTCGATGAATATCTCGATCGGATCCTTCAGCATCTCGGCGACGAGAACGCGCCTTCCATCTATATCGGCTCGACCGACGTCGATGTTTATCTGCCGGGTTTCCGTAAGGAAAACGATCTCGTCTTGAACCATCCCATGTTCGAGGCGAACCCGCCGCTCGTGGGTGCGTGGATCGGCAATCGCACCACTGCGCTCGCGCATTACGACATGTCGTACAACATCGCCTGTTGTCTCGTCGGGCGCAGGCGCTTCACGCTCTTTCCGCCGGAGCAGGTCGAAAATCTCTATCCAGGGCCCTTGGAGCCGACACCCGGCGGCCAGGTCGTGACGATGGCCGATATTCACGCGCCTGACTTCGAGCGCTTTCCGAAGCTGCGTGAAGCGCTGGCTGCAGCGGAGGTCGCGGAGCTGGAGCCCGGCGATGTGCTCTTCTATCCGGCGCTGTGGTGGCACCAAGTCGACGCGCTCGAGTCGTTCAACGTCATGGTCAATTACTGGTGGAACGTGGCGCCGGCGTTCATGGATACGCCGCAGACAACCTTACTGCACGCGATTCTGAGTCTGCGCGATCGTCCTGAGGCGGAAAAGCGCGCATGGCGCGCGCTCTTCGATTACTACGTGTTCGGCCCTGCCGACCGATCAAGTGCGCACTTGCCCGAGCCCGCGCGCGGCCTGCTCGGGCCGCTGGATGAGATCAAGGCGCGACGCCTGCGCTCGCTGCTCGTGCAACGTCTCAATCGCTAGCGCCGAGCGAGCGCAGATCGCTCGGCGCACACGCTACCGAAAGGGGGCATCGTGAAACCGCAAAGCGTCAAGAAGGTCGTCATCGCCGGTGGCGGCACTGCGGGGTGGGTTACGGCGGCCGCGTTGTCGCAGCAGCTCGGGCCGTTGCTCGACATCACGCTGATCGAATCGGAAGAAATCGGCACGGTCGGAGTCGGCGAAGCCACGTTCCCGACGGTGCGCACGTTTCACCGCCTCCTCGATCTCGATGAGCGCGAGTTCCTGCGCGTGACGCGCGGCTCGATCAAGCTCGGGATTTCCTTCGAGAACTGGGCGCGCCTTGGCGACCGCTACATTCACTCCTTCGGCGTCATCGGCCGCAGCACCTGGCTTGGCGACTTTCATCACTTCTGGCTGGCCGCGAGGAAGCACGGCTATGACGGGGAGCTCGGCGACTGTTGCTTCGAGCTCCAGGCCGCAAAGGCGCACAAGTTCTTCACCAACGAGCAATCGAAGATCAACTACGCCTATCACTTCGACGCCGCGCTCTACGCTCGTTACTTGCGCGAGCGCAGCGAAGCCAAGGGCGTCAAGCGCATCGAGGGCAAGATCGTCGAGGTCGTCCAGCATCCCGAATCGGGCTTCATCCAAGCACTGGTGCTCGACTCGGGACAACGCATCGAGGGCGACTTCTTCATCGACTGCACCGGCTTTCGCGCATTGCTCATCGAGCAGGCTCTCAAGGCGGGATATGAGGACTGGAGCCGATGGCTTCGCAATGACAGCGCGCTTGCGCTGCAGACCGACTATCCGCTCGACGACATTCCGCCGTATACGCGTGCCATCGCGCATCAAGCCGGTTGGCAGTGGAAGATTCCGTTGCAGCACCGCCAAGGCACCGGACATGTCTACTCGACGGCCTACACCACGGACGAAGAAGCGCGACGCGTGCTCATGGAGAACCTCGAGGGCGACATCCGCGTCGAGTTGCGCTTACTCAAGTTCCGCCCAGGGCGTCGGCGGCGTGCCTGGGTCAAGAACTGCGTGGCTGTGGGATTGGCCGGCGGGTTCATCGAGCCGCTCGAATCGACCAGCATTCATTTGATTCAAAGCGGCGTGGCGAGATTGCTGCGCCTGTTCCCGTTCAGCGGCTACAGCGAGGCGCTGGCCCGCGAGTACAACCGTGAGTCGCAGCTCGAATACGAGCGGATTCGCGATTTCATCATCCTGCACTACAAGGCGACCGAGCGCGACGACACGCCGTACTGGCGCGACTGCCGCGACATGGAGGTGCCTGACACGCTGGCGCACCGGCTCGAGCTGTTCCGCGAAACAGGACTTGTGTTCCCGGATCCGAAGGATCTGTTCCGCGTCGATTCTTGGCTACAGGTATTGCTGGGACAGCGCATCTATCCGAACGCGTACCATCACATGGCCGACATGCTGAGCCCGGAGAATCTGCGTACGATGCTCACGACGCTGAGCACGAACATTCGCAGCGCCGTGTCGAAGATGACGACGCACAAGCAGTTCCTCGAGCAGTATTGCGCCGTGCCGGAGTCCGAGGCGGCCGGCAGTCGCTGAGGCGGCTACTCTCACGGCACGGAGACGGAGCATGAACGCAGACGTGCGGCGCGTGGTGATCGCAGGCGGCGGCACGGCAGGATGGATCGCTGCCGCCGCGCTCGGTCAGCAGCTTCATGGCTTGGTCGATATCGTGCTGGTCGAATCCGACGAAATCGGCACCGTCGGGGTCGGCGAGTCGACCATACCGCCGATTCGGACCTTCCATCGGATCATTCAGGTCGACGAGCAGCAGTTCATGCGCTCTGCGGCGGCAACGTTCAAGCTCGGCATCTCTTTCGAAGGCTGGCGCAATGGAGCAGACCGCTACATTCATGCCTTCGGCATGCTCGGCAAGTCGCCCTGGGCTTGCCAGTTTCATCACTTTTGGCTGGAGAGCTTGCGGCGCGGGCTCAAATCGAAGATCGGCGAGTATTGTCTGGAGTTCAAGGCGGCGTGCGAAGAGCGCTTTGCAACGTCGCCGCAGGCCCGCCTCAACTACGCCTACCATCTCGATGCGAGCGTCTACGCGAAATTCCTGCGGAAATTCTCGGAGCGCTTCGGTGTCAAGCGCATCGAGGGCAAGATCAAGAGCATCGAGCAGCATCCGGAATCCGGCTTCGTGCGCGCGCTCGTGCTGGAATCGGGCGAGCGCATCGAAGGCGACTTGTTCGTGGATTGCACCGGCTTTCGCGGGCTACTCATCGAACAGACGCTGCACACCGGCTACGAAGATTGGGGGCATTGGTTGCTCTGCGACCGAGCTGTGGCATTGCAAACCGAGCTCGTCGGTCCCGCCGTGCCGTACACCCGCGCGATCGCGCATCGCGCCGGCTGGCGGTGGCGCATTCCGCTGCAGCATCGCATGGGAAATGGTCTTGTCTATTGCAGCCGGCACATGTCCGATGACGAAGCGACGCAAACGCTGCACACGTCGGTGGATGGGCAGGCGCTCAACACGCCGCGGGTCATCCGCTTTCAGCCGGGGCGGCGCCGCCAGGTTTGGAACAAGAATGTGGTCGCGCTCGGGTTGGCGAGCGGATTCATCGAACCGCTCGAGTCGACCAGCATCCATCTCATCATCACGGGTGTGACGCGGCTCGTGCGAATGTTCCCCTTCGGCGGCATCGTGCAGTCGTTAGTGGATCGCTACAACGCCGAAGCGCGCCGCGAGATCGAGCACATCCGCGACTTCATCATCCTTCACTACCATGTGACCGAGCGGGACGACAGCGAGTTCTGGCGCGAGTGCCGCACCATGAAGGTGCCCGAGTCGCTCGCCCTGCGCATCGATGCGTTTCGCGACAGGGCGCATGTGTGGCAGGACGACCACGAGCTTTTCGCTGTCGATTCATGGGTACAGGTGATGCTCGGGCAGGGTATCTTGCCGCGGCATCATCATTACCTCCCGAAGGTCATGTCGGATCAAGACCTGCGGCGTCTTCTGAGCGGCATCAAAGAGGAACTTGCGCGCGAGGTCGAGCAGATGCCGCGACACCACGAGTTCGTGAATCGCTACTGCCGTGCGGGCGATGCGACGGACGCTCGACAGGACGTCTCGACGGTGCTCTGATTAAGAAAGCTTTTCTGCGAGGATGAGGCGGTGAGCCTTTCTCTGTATGACTTCACGGCGGAGCGTCTCGACGGCACCTTGGTCTCGTTGCGCGAGTTCGCCGGCAAAGTGCTGTTGATCGTCAATACTGCCAGCGAATGCGGTTTCACCCCGCAATACGAAGGGCTCGAGGCGCTCTACCGCGAGTACCGCGATCGCGGTTTTGAGGTGCTCGGCTTCCCTTGCAATCAGTTCGGCGGCCAGGAGCCAGGCAACAGCGAACAGATCGCGCAGTTCTGCACGAGCCGCTATAGCGTGACTTTCCCGATGTTCGCCAAGATCGACGTCAACGGCGAGACGGCGCACCCGCTGTATCGCTGGCTCAAGCAGCAAGCGCCGGGCGTGCTCGGCAGCGAGCGCATCAAGTGGAACTTCACCAAGTTCTTGATCGATCGTGAGGGGCGTGTCGTTGAGCGCTATGCACCCCCGACCAAGCCCGAGGCGATCAAGCCGCGCATCGAGCAGTTGCTCGATGCAGCACGTTAGCGGTGGCTTGCGATCCCTAATGACGCTGGCTGGATTGCGAATGGCTGCCGCCGGGTCGCGAAATACGGCTCAGCGCCTCGCCGGCGTCGTCCACCACGGCGTCTTCGAGTGCCACATCGCCCAACGATAGAATGCCCACGAGCCGCTTGTCGCGGTTCACGACCGGCAGGCGGCGCACACGTAGGTCGCCCATATTGCGCGTGACGTCCTCGACCGTCTGATCCTCGAAGCAGTACTTGATTTCGCTGCTCATGACTTCGCGCACGCGCGTGTCGGGGCCGAGTCCCTGCGCAATCGCGCGCACCGCGATGTCGCGGTCTGTAATCATTCCGACGAGCCGGTCGTTCTCCTCCACCGGCAGCGCGCCGATGTCGAGCTCAGCCATCTGCTTCGCGACATCCTGAATGCTTTGATCGGGTCGAGCGAGGCGCACCTCGTTCGTCATGGCTTCACTTACTTTCACGGCGATCTCCGGTTTCGTGCCCCATGGCGTGGGTTGTCCCTCTTGAACTCATCACACGTAAGAGGGTTCCCGCTGCTGCAGGCAGGACGTATGGCGAGCGATCGGGCTGTCTCGGCGGAATATCGGGTGGGCTCAAGCCGCCAAGCGAGTATCCAAGAAGACGCAGCGGTTGCGTCCCTGCTTTTTCGCCATGTAGAGCGCGTTGTCCGCGAGGCGAACGATGGAGTCGTATGAAGGAGTTACTCTGGCCGGCTGTGTGGTCGCGCCGACGCTCACGCTCACCCACTGCGATTCGGGCGAAGCGGCGTGCGGAATCTGCAGAGTCTGCACTTCTTCGACGATGCGACTCGCAATGGCTTGCGCTTCTTCCGCGCTGCGATCGACGAGTACGGCAATGATTTCCTCGCCGCCGTAGCGCGCGACGAAGTCCCCGGCACGTGTCCCGATGGCGGCGCGCACTGCTGTTGCCACGCGCCGCAGGCACTCATCGCCCGCTTGATGTCCGTAGTGGTCGTTGTACAGCTTGAAGTGGTCCACATCGACCATGATGACCGTGACGGTCTGGCGTGCTTCGTGGGCGCGCTTCCAGGCTTCTCGCACGCGCGCCTCGAATGTCTGTCGATTGAGCAATCGCGTCAGACCATCGAGCGCTGCGATCTCAACCAGCAGCTTTCGCTCGAGAAACGACGTGCGGTTCGCATGCTCGAGGGCATAGGCCCCCGCGCATCCGATGACATTCGCACAGAGAAACGCGAAGGAGAGATACGTCGCTACTTCAGTCGCGAGTGCGCCTGTTACGCCGGCAACGAGCAACGAGGCTCCGACGACCGCGTTGCTCACGAGCGCCTGAAGGGTGCGCAGTCCCAACATGAAGTAGAGAAAGAACGCGACGAGCAGCACGCGGCAGCCGACCAATGCGGCGTACTCGGGCGCCGCATGGCTCGTCATAACCACCGTGCCGATGCCGAAGAGCGGCGCGCAGATTTGCACCGACGGAAAATACCAGCGCTGGAAGAACCGCGCGTTCGTGGCGGACAGGCAGAGCAGGAGAACAGGCAGCTGCAGTCCGAATCGCACGTAATCCGGGACGGCGCTCCGCGTATGCAGGATCGTGTGATCGATGATCGCAAAGCCGATGGTCGTCAGCAGTGCGACGACGAGGCTCATGCGTACCCAGCGACGGCTCGCAAGCGCGTGCTCAGCGCGGAATTCTTTCTCGAGCGAGGAGGGAAATCGGAGGCGTGCGTAGCCTTGCGCGAGGCTGCGCGAGACAAGCGACTGTTCGTGGTCTGCGGGCTCCGCTGACTTCATTCTCGTGCGCTATGCCGGCGTTGAGCCGCAAGGGCGAGAAAATTCTGAGCGTGAGCCCTGTTTCAGGCAAGCGGCTTGCGGGCGTCTGGGTAGACGGTTCGCGCAACCAAGTAGCAAGCGTCGCTAGCTCATTGATCTGCCGAAGTATTGGTGCCGCGTCGACCGCGCCGTGGTCGCTCACGACGCGGTCAAAGAGCCTGGCAGTTGTGCAGGGGCGCGTGGCCGGCGCGCGTCAGATACCGAGAATCGCCTTGGCTTTCGCCAGCGTCTCGACGGATTCCTGGTGCTTGCCGGCTTTGTGCAATGCCTCGCCTTCGGCTCGCAATTGTTTGACTTCCGCAAGCTGTGCCGGCGTGAGCTTCGGATTGGCCGATAACGCGGCATCGATGGCCTGCATGTCCATCGGGCAATGATTTGCGACAGCGCTCGCCGTTCCCAATGCCAGTGCGGCGGCGAAGATCAGTTTTTTCACAATCATTGACAGACCTCCTCTATTGTCGGCGCGGACAGATGTGCTACTTGAATCTCGTGTCCTGACGCTGCGCGCACACGCATGCTCGATGCGCCCGCGGGATCAGTGTGGCCCTGTGTGCACCAATCGGATGGTTACGGGAAGTCGCAACTTCCGCATTCGTCGATGCACTTGGAAAGCCGTCTCGGAATCAACATTGCGACCGCTTGGGAGTCTCCATGAGCTCAACGAACTGGACCCGTCGTGAGTTGCTCGAAGCCGGACTTGCAACGGCTTTCGGGGCTTGTTTCTTGCGGACGAGCTTGGCGGCAACCGACGCCGAGTCGATCACGCGTCCGATTCCCTCTTCGGGCGAGCGGATCCCTGTCATTGGTCTTGGAACCAATAACTACAGCGTGAACGCGCCCGATGAGTTGGCCATGCGGCGCGAAGTGTTGGATCGAATGTGGCGCCTCGGCGGCACGCTCATCGACACGGCGCCTGCCTACGGGCGGTCGGAAGAAGTCATCGGAGAGCTACTGGCCGAGCTCGGAAATCGCGATCGCTACTTCCTGGCGACGAAAGCGACCGCGAGCGACGGCGATGTGGCGGGAGCCAAGAACATGATCGAGACGTCGTTCCGGCGCTTACGCACCGAGCGGATCGATCTCATCCAGGTCCACAGCTTGAACGGCCTCGACACCTTGGTTCCGTTGCTGCAGGAGCTGAAGGCAGCAAAGCGTATTCGCTACCTGGGTGCGACGACATCGAATGACGCGCAGCACGATGCAATGGCAGATGCGCTCCGCAAGTACCGGCTCGATTTCGTGCAGCTCAACTATTCGCTCGGCAACCGTGCCGCTGCCGAGCGCCTGCTGCCGCTTGCGCAAGACCGCGGTACGGCTGTGCTCGTCAATCTGCCGTTCGGCGGCCGTCGCGGCACGAATCTGTTCGCACGCGTGAGCGGCAAACCGGTGCCGGAGTGGGCTCGCGAATTCGGCGCCACGACATGGGCACAGTTTTTCCTCAAGTACGTCGTCTCGCATCCTGCCGTGACGTGTGCGATCCCCGGAACCACCAAACGCTCGCATCTGGAGGACAATCAAGCGGCAGGACGCGGGACACTGCCCGATGCGGCGCTGCGCAGGCGGATGGAAGCGTTCTGGGACGAGCTGAGCTAGGAGCGCCAAGTCGTCGCACGAGCGAGCTCACATCGAAGTGAGCTCGCGGCGCTCCGTGCCAGCTGTGAGCAACAGTTCGATCAAGAAGGAGGCTGTATCCGTGCCGTGTCAGGGCCTTCTAGCTAGCCGGCTGCCGCTTCCTGTGCCGCGCGTTCGAGTCGTTCGTTTGCTTCCAGCCACGCTTCCTCGACCGTCGTCAGCGCTTGCTTGAGCTTCGCCTGAGTCTGCAAGAGCTCCTGCAAGCGTGCCTTGGCAGACGCCTCGTACACTTCGGGCGCTGCAAGCGCTGACTCGATGTCGGCCAGCTGCTCTTGCAATTTCGCCATTTCGTTTTCGAGCTTGGCGATTTCGGCTTTGATCGGGCTCAGCCGCGCGCGCCGCTCGGCCTCTTCGCGCTTGCGCTGTTTGCGCTGATCGGCGCTCGTTGCCGGGCGGCTTTCGTTGGTCGCTTCTTCATCGGTTTCGCGTGTGGTGAGCCAGCGCGCGTAGTCGTCGAGATGGCCGTCGAACGGTCGGGCGCGACCTTCGTCGACGAGGATCAGCTCGTCGGCCACTGCACGCAGCAGGTGCCGGTCGTGCGAGACCAGCACGACTGCTGCGTCGAAGTCCTGTAACGCCACCGCGAGTGCCTGGCGCATCTCGAGGTCGAGATGGTTCGTCGGCTCATCGAGCAGCAGTAAGTTGGGACGCATGTAGCTGACGAGCGCCAATACGAGCCGCGCTTTCTCCCCGCCCGAGAAGGGGCCGACCGGCTCGAAGACCCGATCGCCGCTGAAACCGAATCCGCCGAGGAATGTTCGCAGTTCCTGCTCGGTGGCTCGCGCCGCGGCTTCCCCGCCCAGCCGGCGCAAGTGACCGAGCGGCGAATCGTCGATGCGCAGCTGCTCGAGCTGATGCTGCGCGAAGTAACCAATCTTGAGGTCGCGCGCCTCGGTGCGCTTGCCTTCGCGCGCCGTGAGCTCGCCCGCCAGCAGCTTCATCAATGTCGATTTGCCCGCGCCATTGCGGCCGAGCAGGGCAATGCGGTCGCCCGGTTGGATCGTAAGGCTCACGGAGCTCAAGACGACACGATCGCTGTAGCCGACGGACTGCTTTTCGATCGTGAGCAGCGGCTTGGGCAACTTCTGCGGCGGCAGAAACGTGAACTCGAATGGTGAATCGACGTGCGCCGGTGCGATCCGCTGCATGCGCTCGAGCGCCTTCATGCGGCTTTGCGCCTGGCGCGCCTTGCTCGCCTTCGCGCGGAAGCGCTCGATGAACGCCATCATGTGCTTGATCTCGCGCTGCTGGCGCTCGTACATCGCCTGCTGCTGCGCGAGCTGGGCGGCGCGTTGTTCCTCGAAAGCCGAGTAGTTGCCGGTGTAGACCTGCACCTTGCCGTGCTCGATGTGCACGATCCGGTTTACGGTGCGATCGAGGAACTCGCGATCGTGCGCGATCATGAGCAGCGTACCCGTATAGCTGCGCAGCCATCCTTCGAGCCACAGCACCGCGTCGAGGTCGAGGTGATTGGTGGGCTCGTCGAGGAGCAGCAGATCGGAGCGGCACATGAGCGCTTGGGCGACATTGAGCCGAACGCGCCAGCCGCCCGAGAACGCGCTCACCGGCTTGGTTTCGTCTTCGGGAGCAAAGCCCAGGCCGTGCATCAAACGCCCGGCGCGAGCGCGTGCGTCGTAACCGCCGATGGCGGCGTACTTCGCGTGCAGCTCGCCGAGCTTCGCGCCGTCTTCGCGCCGCTCCGCTTCGGCAATCGCGCGTTCCGTGGCGCGCAGCTCCGCGTCGCCGTCCATGACGAACTCGATCGCCGGACGCTCGGTCGCATGCAGCTCCTGGGCGACGTGCGCCATGACGAGCTGCGACGGCCGTTCGAATGAGCCTGCGTCTGGCTGAAGCTCGTCGCGGACGAGCGCGAGGAGGGACGATTTGCCGGTGCCGTTGGCGCCGACGATGCCGACCTTGTCGCCCCGGAAGATCGTGAACGTTGCGTCGGAGAACAGCAGCCGCGCGCCGCGGCGAAGCGCGAGGGAAGAAAAGGAAAGCATCTCGGCCGAAAGACTTTTCTGCAGCTATGGGATCGCCGGATACGATCCGTCACGCCAGATGCTACTGCGACGGCGGCTCTCGCGTATTGAACACTGGCGCCTTGCGGACGTCGGGGCGCGGTTATCGTATCACCGGGGTGCTAGCTTCGGTAGTTGCTGTCCTGAGTCTTCTCTGCTGCACGCCGGGCCTGTTTGGTGGTCTCCAGCAACGCCAGTCGACGTTGGTGCTCGGCGAATTGCATTTGCTCCTGTCGGCTCTTGTTTGCTTTCAAATCGAGCGACGCTCGCAGAAGGTATCCCTCTGCTTCGGCAATGCGATCCTGTCCGAGGAGCGCTTCCCCTAACGCGCTCGCAGTCGATGCAACCCAAGCGCTCCAACCGTCATTGTTTTGCCAGAGCGCAAGATTCTCTCGAAGCAGCGCTTCGGCGCGGGCGTGCTCGCCGAGACCGATCAAACTGAGAGCGATCCAATGTCGACAGGCAAGCTTGTGCGGGTGGTCCTTACGCACGTTTTCCATATTCGAAAGAGCCCGTTCTGATTCGGTGAGTGCTTCGGCATATCGAGATTGCGCCAGTAGCGAACGCACAACTACGCCGCGTTGCTGGGTCATGAGCTGAATAGCAGCACCAACTTCTTCCCCGATTGCGATGGCTTCACGTGCTGCCTGTTCGGCTTGAGCATAATGACCCTGACTCAATCGCAGGAGGGCTAGTTGGCCGAGAGCAAACGTCTTGGTTGGCGATCTGTCCCCGAATACCTCGCTAGCGAGTTCCAGCGCTTCCAAGAGATGCGGTTCCGCGTCGTCATACTTCGCAGCTTCAACCAAGACGTACCCCAATTGTGCTATTGCCTGAACTCGAACAGGATGACGCTTTGGTGCGTTAAGGTCGGCAAGAGTTTGTAAAGCTGCGCGCGCTGTCGCTTCGGCTGCTTCAAAGTCACCTTCCCATGCCTGAACATTAGCCAACATGTACAGCATCTCAGCTACGCGAGTGTGCTTGTCCCCCACTCGACGACGTTCAATCTCTAGTGCGTTGAGCAAATGCGCTCTTGCGTTTCGTGGGTTGCCTGCGGCTAAGGCAGCGTCTGCGAGTTTGGTGAAGATGGCTGGCTCGACGTCGGAGTCGCGAGGTAATGCTTCGAACGTGATCGAGCTCGGTACCGGCAAGGTGACTTCTCGATGTTTCGAGCCGTATAGGCCGATGCACACTACCAGTCCAGCACAGAGCGCCGCTCCACCAGCGAAAACAGCTATTCGGGAGCGGAGCCGTTGAGGGGAGGTACGCTCGGAGTCGTTTGCGGGCGTAGGGCTATCCGCCGCTGACGGTGCTATTGGGATAACGGGAGCGATGAGCTGGTACCCCTTGCGCGGAATCGTCCTGATATACCGCGGGTTGGCCGGGTCATCGCCCAATGATCGGCGCAGCTGGGCAATGCTTTGGTAAACGGAGTTCGGCGTGACGACGAGGCCCTTCCAGACGTGACGCTCGAGCTCTGCCGTGGAATACACGCGTCCGGGGTTCTGGGCGAGGCATAGGAGCACGTCCATGTTGCGAGGTTCGATGTTGACAACCTCATCGCCCCGTACGATGCGATTCAGCTCCGGCTCGACCCTCCATTCGCCCAGCCAAAAGCTCCCTCTTTGCTTGGTCTCCTTGTCCTTCTCGTCGCTCATCCATCCATCGTCCATGCATGAATATGTCAACTGGGCGTTTCAGCCCGCTTCCGTGCGTCACCAGCTGCGCGATTCCTCGGGTTTGTCGCGCGTCATGACGCGCTGAGTAGATATTACTCAGTCGCAATCAATGCGCCAGTCCCCATTGCCTGGACGGACGGTCCGCAGACGCGCATTGGAAATGTCTCGCCTGCTTTGAGTGAGCGGCAGGTCAGTGACACCTCGGTCACACCTTTATAATGACCCGTTTCAGAGCGTCTCCACGCCACTTCGGTCCATATCCGTGCAACCCATCATTTCAGTCTCCAACCTCACCAAGACGTACGCATCGGGCTTCCATGCGCTCAAGGGCATCGACCTGGAGATCCGCCGCGGCGAAATCTTTGCGTTGCTCGGTCCGAACGGCGCAGGCAAGACGACGCTGATCAGCATCATCTGCGGCATCGTCACGCCAACGTCCGGCACGGTGCTCGCGGACGGACACGACATCATCAAGGAGTATCGGGCGGCGCGCTCGAAGATCGGCCTCGTGCCGCAGGAGATTGCGAACGACGCATTCGAGAGCGTGTGGGCGACCGTGAAGTTCAGTCGCGGCCTTTTCGGCAAGCCGCCGAACGATGCCTATCTGGAGCAGGTGCTGAAGGATCTGTCGCTCTGGGACAAGAAGGACAACAGCATCCTTTCGTTGTCGGGCGGCATGAAGCGCCGCGTCATGATCGCGAAGGCGCTTTCGCACGAACCGCAGATTCTTTTCCTCGACGAGCCCACCGCGGGCGTCGATGTCGAGCTGCGTCGTGACATGTGGGACATGGTGCGGCGGCTTCGTGCCAACGGCGTCACGATCATTCTCACGACGCACTATATCGAAGAGGCCGAGGAGATGGCTGATCGCATCGGCATCATCAACAAAGGCGAGATCATTCTCGTCGAGGACAAGCGAACGCTGATGCGTAAGCTCGGGCGCAAGCAGCTGACATTGCATTTGCAGCATCCGCTCGAGCGCATTTCGCCGGAGCTCGCGCATCGCAATCTCGAGCTCTCGGCTGACGGTACCGCACTTATCTATACGTTCGATTCGCAGCAGGAATCGACGGGGATCGCCAGCCTTCTGCGCCAGCTCAACGAGCTCGGCATCGACTTCAAGGATCTCAACACGACGGAAAGTTCGCTCGAGGAGATCTTCGTCAGCCTGGTCAAGCGCGACGCAGTCCCGAACGGTCTGGCGGCGACGGGAGGACGCGCATGAATACGTACGGCCTGCTTGCAATCTACCGTTTCGAGATGGCGCGTTGGTTCCGCACCCTCGTGCAAAGCGTGCTGTCGCCGGTCATTTCTACGTCGCTGTACTTCGTCGTGTTCGGCGCGGCGATCGGGTCACGGATGGCGCAGATAGACGGGGTCAGCTACGGCGCGTTCATCGTGCCCGGCCTCATCATGCTGTCGATCCTCACCGAGAGTATCTCGAACGGCTCCTTCGGCATCTACATGCCGCGCTATTCGGGCACGATCTACGAGGTCTTGTCGGCGCCGCTCTCGCCGTTCGAGATCGTGACCGGCTATGTCGGGGCGGCGGCGACGAAGTCGGTCCTGCTCGGCCTGATCATCCTGGCCACTGCGCGGCTGTTCGTCCCGTTCGAGATCGCGCACCCGTTTTGGATGGTGACGTTCCTGGTGCTGACCTCGATCACCTTCAGCCTGTTCGGATTCCTGATCGGCATCTGGGCGACCGGCTGGGAGAAGCTTCAGATCGTCCCGGTGCTGGTCGTCACGCCGCTCGCATTCCTGGGCGGCAGCTTTTATTCGATCAGCATGCTGCCGCCCCTCTGGCAGAAGATCGCGCTCTTCAATCCGGTCGTTTATCTCATCAGCGGGTTTCGCTGGAGCTTCTACGGCATCTCGGACGTCGCCGTGGGGGTAAGCCTGGCGATGACCTTCCTGTTCATGATCATCTGCCTGGCGATTGCATGGTGGGTGTTCAGAACTGGCTATCGGCTGAAGGCCTAGCGCGAAAATTTTCCGTCGACATCTATTCTTACGACGCTTTCAGCAATCCGTAAGAAGGTTCAGGGAAAACTTTCACGCCACCTTCAGCGGTTATTCAAGACTTCCGCTGCTCGAATGGCCGAAGCTGCGCCCGCCGGGCCGGAGAACGACTCTCTCCGGTGAGCAAAGGGAATCACACGGATGTGCATTGCGCGGAGACCGGCGGTGGCCGTATTCGGAAGGAACCGAAGCTCCGGGGCGCGACCCGGGGTACATCTCATGGAACGGGCGGAAGCCTGAGATCGGCCAGTCATTTTCGTGGAGCTGCGCCAAGGATGGCGCAGCGCCCACACTTAAGGAGGAGGCGAACAGGGAACCAAGTCCAAGCCCGAGGCGGTGGCTGCCGAATGTGAATCGACCTGCAGAACCACGACCGGTTTGCGCCACAAGCGTGCATTCCGGGAGGGGATCCGCTATTCAGCGTCCATGAGCGCGCTGTTCAAGATGCTCGGCCTTGTCCTACTCGTCTACGTCGCGTACGGCGTGATGAGCGGTGGAATCTACGCAAAGTCGGGGCCTGGGGGCCGGACCTTCCGGCGTGACGAGGACGCGTCCGAGGGTTCTGGAGCACCATAGTCGTCTACGTGCTCCTGGCGGTGGCGCTCCTCACGGTCTTCTAGCCCAGCTGCTCGGCGAGCGGCTTCGGGCTTGTCTTCATGGTTCCAGACACTCCAAGCCCTGCCGATCGGTTCGCCCGATCGGGTCAGGTCCGCATGACTTCCGCAGCGATCTCGTAAGAGCGCAGGCGCGCCTGGTGATCGTAGATCATGGACGCGATGATGAGCTCGTCGGCCTGCGTGCGTGCGATGAAGTCCATGATCTGCTCGCGCACGGTTTGCGGCGAGCCAATGGCCGAGCATGCAAGCACCTCATCCAGCATGAGCCGCTCGTGGGGCGCGAGATGGTTTTCATAGCCCGCGATCGGCGGTTGCAGGGTTGTCGGATGGCCGCTGCGCAAGTTGACGAAGGCCTGCTGCGCCGACGTGACGAGCAGGCGCGCCTCTTCGTCCGTCTCAGCCGCAAAGACGTTGAACCCGAGCATGACATACGGTTTCTCGCAGTACGGCGAGGGCCGAAAGAGCGCGCGGTACAGCTCGATCGCTTGAAAGAGCGCGCCCGGCGCAAAGTGCGAAGCGAATGCGTACGGCAGCCCGAGCATGGCGGCGAGCTGCGCGCCGAACAGACTCGAACCAAGGATCCAGATCGGCACTTTGAGGCCTGCTCCGGGGACGGCACGGACGCTGGCCTTGTCCTCGAAGTAGCTGATCAGCTCGCGCACGTCGCGCGGAAACTCGTCCGGATCCGTCGCCAAATTGCGTCGCAGGGCGCGCGCGGTCGCATGATCGGAACCAGGCGCCCGACCGAGGCCGAGATCGATCCGTCCGGGATAGAGGGATTCGAGCGTGCCGAACTGTTCGGCGATCACGAGCGGCGAATGATTGGGCAGCATGATTCCGCCAGCCCCGACGCGAATCGTCGAGGTACCCCCGGCCACATAGCCAATCAGCACAGCGGTGGCGGCGCTCGCGATGCCGGGCATGCCGTGATGCTCCGCCAGCCAAAAGCGGCGGTAGCCGAGTCGCTCTGCGTGTCGCGCTAGATCGAGCGTGTTCCGAAACGACTGCGCGGCATCGCTGCCGGCGGTGATGGGTGCGAGGTCGAGAACGGAGAAAGGGATCATGAGGCGATTCTAGACCGTACCCGCGAGCTTGGCGGGCTGTGGTCACCCGGACGGCAAATTCCCTGCGCATCGCGCGCGCCCTGGTTCGCGCGTGTTGACGGGGCTCCGCCCCCGCGGCAGGATGCGCGCGCCCATCACCCCGCGAGCCATGGCGCAAAAGCGCGCGACAGTCGTTTCCGAAGCGCAGCAGGACGAGAGCTCTCGTCCATGGTGGCTTTACCTCCTTGCGTGCCAGGACGGACGTACCTATGCCGGCATCGCGCGCGACGTCGAGGCGCGCTTTCGCTTGCACCTTGCCGGCAAGGGCGCGCGCTTTACGCGCTCGAATCCGCCCGTCGCGGTGCTTGCGACGCAACCCTTCGCGACGAAGTCGGACGCACTGAAGGCCGAAGCGGCGCTCAAGAAGCTCTCGCGCACGGAGCGACTCGCATGGGCACGTCGGCTGAGTGCAGCCGAAAGCGAAAAATAATGCGCGAAGGTGACTGCATCTTCAGCGCGCTCCCGCTACACTTCGCGCAGTCGCGCGAGCCTCGCATCATGCTCGCGGTGGAACCGTTCCGAGGGGTCAGATCGCATCGATGAACACAGCCGAGACCACGCGCGAGTCGGCATTCGAGATTCGTTTCGGTCAGGTCGGTCTGGCACAGCTGCGTGTCCGCACCCTCGACGCGAAAGCGGTGCAAGAGCAGCTTGTTGCGCGTTGCGCCGCCGCTCCTCAGCTGTTCGACCGCACGGCGGTATGTCTCGACTTGAGTGCGCTCGAGCGTGAGCCGCAAGTCGCGGAGACGCGCGAGCTCATCGAAGCGATTCGCCGGGCCGGCATGTGTCCGGTCGGTTTGGCGCACGGCACGGCGGCCGTCGAGTCGCTGGCCCGCACGCTCGATTTGCCTGTGCTCACACAGTTTCGCGTGCAGGCAAAGCTCGGACACCTCGCCTCGCCGCAGCGCGAAGCGCCGAAGCCGGCCGCTGCGGCTCCCGAGCCTGCTCCTGCGGCGCCCGAAGTGTTGAGCGCGCCGCCCACTTTGATGCACCACCAGCCCGTTCGCTCGGGTCAGCGCTTGTACGCGCGACACCGCGATCTGGTGGTCACTGCATCGGTGGGTGCTGGCGCCGAAGTCATCGCGGACGGATGCGTGCACGTCTACGGCGTGTTGCGCGGCAAGGCGGTTGCCGGCGCGCGCGGCGAAGTGACTGCCCGCGTGTTCTGCCAAGAGTTTCAAGCTGAGCTGGTGTCGATCGCCGGCGTGTTTCGAGTGTTTGAGACGATCCCAGCCGAGCTCGCGGGCAAGCCCGTGCAGGCCTGGTTGGACGGGGACGATTTACGTTTCGCGAGGATCGGAGCATGACTTTAGAAACTGAGTCGACGGTTCAGCCGCTAGCAGGGCAGGAAGAGAACGCAGTGCGGCCGGCTCCTCAGCCGGTCGGCAATCCAACCCCTTCGATTACCGGAGCTTCAAAGTTGACAGAGATCATCGTGGTGACCTCGGGCAAGGGAGGCGTGGGTAAGACGACGACCTCCGCGAGCCTTGCCTGCGGTCTGGCACAGCGCGGCAAGAAAGTCGCTGTGATCGATTTCGACATCGGTCTGCGCAACCTCGACCTGATCATGGGTTGCGAGCGTCGTGTCGTCTACGACTTCGTGAACGTGATCAACGGCGACTGCACGCTCAAGCAGGCGCTGATCAAGGACAAGCGCATCGAGACGTTGTACATCCTCGCGGCGTCGCAGACTCGCGACAAGGATGCGTTGCATGCCGAGGGCGTGCGTCGCGTGTTTGACGAGCTCATCGCCGACGGCTTCGATTACATCATTTGCGATTCGCCCGCCGGTATCGAGAAGGGTGCGCACCTTGCGATGTACTACGCCGACCGCGCGATCGTCGTCGTCAATCCCGAGGTGTCCTCCGTGCGCGATTCCGACCGCATTCTCGGCTTGCTGGCGAGCAAGACGGCGCGGGCGGAGAAGGGCGAGTCCAAGGTGAAAGAGCATCTGCTGTTGACGCGCTACAGCCCGCGACGTGTCGCGAACGGCGAGATGATGAGCGTCGACGACGTCAAGGAGATCCTCGGCGTCGACGTCATCGGCGTCATTCCCGAGTCGCAGGACGTTCTGTCCGCCTCGAACGCCGGTACGCCGGTGATCCTCAACGCCGAAAGCGACGTCGCACAAGCGTACGAAGACGCGGTCAGGCGCCTGCTCGGCGAAGAGGTACCGCTGCGATTCCTGCAAGAGCCGAAGCGCGGCTTTTTCGCTCGCATGTTCGGAGGCTAACTCATGGGTCTGTTGGCATTCTTCCGACGCACTCCGGCGACCGCCAGCCTCGCCAAGGAACGTCTGCGCATCATCGTCGCGCAGGAGCGCACGAACCGCGACGGTCCGGATTACCTGCCGCTGCTGCGCCGCGAGCTCTTCGAGGTCATCAAGAAGTACGTGAACGTCGATCCCGAGGCGATTCAGGTGACGCTCGAGAAAGAAGAAGGGCACGACGTGCTCGAGCTCTCCGTGGCGTTGCCGGGAAAGGGTTGAGGACGAGTTGTCTTGCCGTAACGGGCGCGCGATCTTGCGCGCCTGACCGTTCAGCGATAACCGCGCGCCTGTAACGAGAACAGGTGTGCGTAATGTCCGTTGAGCTCCATGAGCTCATCGTGACTGCCGCGCTCGACGATGCGCCCCTCCTGCAGCACGACGATCTGATCCGCCATGCGCACGGTCGAGAAGCGATGCGAGATCAAGATGGCGATCTTGCCGCGCGTGAGCGTGCGGAAATGCTCGAAGATCGTCGCTTCCGCTGCCGCGTCCATCGCAGAGGTGGGCTCATCCAGCACCAGGATGTCGGCACGTGTGCGCATGAAGGCACGCGCGAGCGCGATTTTCTGCCACTGGCCGCCGGAGAGCTCGCGCCCTTCGTTGAACCATTTTCCGAGCGGCGTGCGATAGCCCTGCGGTAAGTCTGCGACGATCGGCGTTGCCATGCCTTTCTCGGCGGCCTCCGCCCAGCGCGCTTCGTCTTCGAAGTGACGCACATCGCCCGCGCCGATGTTCTCTCCGAGCAGGAGCTGATAGCGCGTGAAGTCCTGAAAGATCACGCCGATGCGGTCGCGCAGCGCATGCTCGTCCCAGTCTTCGAGATCGAGCCCGTCGAGGAGGATACGGCCCGAAGTCGGCCGATACAGGCGCGTCAGCAGCTTGATGAGCGTCGTCTTGCCGGAGCCGTTCTCGCCGACGAGCGCGAGCGACTCGCCGGGCCTGATATGCAAGTTGATGTCTTCGAGCGTGGGCTGCTCGGCGTCCGGGTAGCGAAAGCTCACGTGTTCGAAACGGATGCCGTCGTCGGGTTTCGGGCCGCGCGCGGCGTTGCCGCGGTTTGGCGTGACCGGCGTTTCCAAGTACTCGTACAAGGTCGACAGATACAGATTGTCCTCGTACATGCCGCCGATCGCCGACAGGATCGCCGAGACGGCCGACTGTCCTTGGCGAAACAGCATTAGATACATGGTCATCTCGCCGATCGTGATGCGTGCGGCAATCGCCGACAGCGCGATCCACGCATACGCCCCGTAGAGCGTTGCGGTGGCAACGAGGCCGAGCGCGAAGCCCCAGCTGTCGCGGCGGATAGTCAGGTCGCGGTCTTCCTTGTAGAGCTTGCGAAAGATATTGCGATAGCGCTCGAGGAACAGCGGCCCGAGTTCGAAGAGCTTGACTTCCTTAACGTGATCCTCGCGGGCCAGCACCGTTTCGAGATAAAGCTGCATCCGCGTCTCCGGCGAACGCCACAGAAAGAGGCGAAACGCGGCCCCCGAGAACTTCGCCTCTGCCAAGAACGCGGGCAAACCGGCCGCAATGAGCAGCACGACTGCCCACGGCGAAAAAGCGACCAACAGCGTGGAGAAGCTCACGAGCGAGACCGCGTTCTGCGCCAGCCCGAAGGTGCGCATGACGAGCGACAGCGGCCGGCTCGAGGCTTCGCGGCGCGCACGCGTGAGCTTGTCGTAGAACTCGGAATTCTCGAAGTGCGCCAGCTCGAGCGTGAGCGCCTTCTCCAGGATCATCACATTGACGCGTTGACCGAGCAGCGCTCGCAGCAGCGATTGGCAGAGCGAAATGCCGCGTTGCGCGCCGGCGATCGCCGCGACGAGGAGGCCTTCCGCGACGACGAGCTTGAGGGCATGCGACGTGAGCGCTTCTCGCTGCGCTCCGGTCGCCTGGACCGCAGCGACGACCGCATCGACGATGAGCGCACCGACGTATGCCACGGCCGTGGGCAAGGCGCCGGCGATGAGCGTCAGGATCCCGAAGGCGAACGTCAGCCGCCGGCTCGTCGTCCAGACGAGCTCGATCGCTCGGCGGCTATAGCCGAAAACCCCTAAGAATCCTTGGGCCAGGTTCGGCTCCGAATGGGCGACTGTACGACGTGGATGCAAAGCCAATAGCCGAATCTGTGACGCGAGGACGCTCAGTGTGGGGGCGAGACGTGGTATCTGCAACGTGGAGCGTCTCGGCGGGCCAAGCGCTCGCCGAGGTGCGCCGGTTGGGGCAGACCGGGGAGCGCCGGGCGCTCCCGTTAGAGTAGCCCAGGCGAGTTTTGCTCGCTTCGTTGGAGCGGATGGGGGGCAGACCGCCATGAGCGATCGGGACGAGGAGCGCGGGACCAAAGCAGGTGCCGGCAGCACAGAACCGCAGCGTGACAAGCGCTCGGGACGTGTGACTTTCGACGAGCGCGGCAACTCCGTATGGGAGTGGCAGATTCAAACCGGCGTCTACAGCCGAGACGTCAGCACGCAGCGACTCAAGAAGATGGAATTCGGCGAGCTGGCGATCGCCGAGACACCCGCTCCGCAGCAGCCCGAGCATTTGCGTGCGCCCGCCAAGACGTCGCCCGAGAGCGGGTTCAATCCCTACGACAATGCACCGCGCTCTCGCGCAGGCGCGGATCCCTACAACACCGCACGTGCATTAGGCGCGGTCGGCGCGCCGACCGCTCAACGCGAGCCCAAAGAAAAACGGCGCACGCTCGATGACATGCGCCGTTTGAGTGAGTTCATCAAGAAGCAGAAGCAAGGACGCTGATCGCAAGCCTCTGCATCGGGCAGCGCCTGTCTATCCTTGACGAACTGCCCTGACTGTCGTTCCGGTGTCGCCTGCGATTCTCGGCCGTCGACTATGAGCGACCGAGAATCGTGTCTGTGCAGGTGATCCGACCGAGGAGATCCTTTCTCGCTCAACGCTTCGTGATTTGGTCGAAGATCGCGCCGTCGGCGAAGTGCACCTTGTGCGCCTGCGCCCAGCCGCCGAAGTCTTCGATCGTCACGAGCTCGAGCTTCGGGAACTGCTTCTCGTACTTCGCCGCAACGTTCGGATCGATCGGGCGATAGAAGTTGCGCGCGATGATCTCCTGCGCTTCCGGCGAGTACAGATACTTGAGGTACTCCGTCGCAATCTCGCGCGTGCCACGGCGCAGAACCGTCTTGTCGACGACCGCAACCGGCGGCTCGGCGAGAATGCTGAACGACGGATAGACGATGTCGACCTTGTCCGGACCGAGCTCTCGGATCGACAGATACGCTTCGTTCTCCCAGGCGATCAGCACGTCGCCGATACCGCGCTGCACGAAGGTCGTCGTCGAGCCGCGCGCGCCCGTGTCGAGCACCGGAACGTTCTTGAAGAGCTTGCGCACGAATTCCTTCGCGCCCTCATCGTTGGCACCCAGCTTCTTCTGCGCATACGCCCACGCGGCGAGGTAGTTCCAGCGCGCGCCGCCCGAGGTCTTCGGGTTCGGCGTGATGACCGAAATACCGGGCTTGACGAGATCGTCCCAGTCCTTGATGCCTTTCGGGTTGCCCTTGCGGACGAGGAAGACGATCGTCGAGGTGTACGGCGAGCTGTTGTTCGGCAGACGCGACTGCCAGTTCACCGGCAGGAGCTTCGCGTTCGTCGCGATCGCGTCGATGTCGCCTGCGAGCGCGAGCGTCACGACGTCAGCCTGCAGGCCGTCGATGACCGTGCGCGCCTGCTTGCCCGAGCCGCCGTGCGACTGCTTGACGGTGACGTTCTCGCCCGTCTTTTCCTTCCAGTACTTCACGAAAGCCTTGTTGTAGTCCTCGTAGAGCTCGCGCGTCGGGTCGTACGAGACGTTCAACAAGCTGACGTCTTTTGCGAACGCGCCGCTGGTAGCGACAGCCAGCGTGAGCGCGCCGATCAGTGTGCGAATGGAAAATTTCATATCGATCTCCGAATCGAAATTGCAGATCAGAACGCGACGCCGAAGCGCGTGAAGAGCGCCTTTTCGTCTCCGCGGTCGCCCGTGGCGGCGCCGCCGTCGAAGCTCGTGACGTCGTAGTTGAGCGAGACCTTGTAGTTCTGGTTGAGATACCAGTTGAAGCCCACGCCCCAGGAGCTCGCCTTCGATGCCGCCGTCGCGGGATTCGCGAACGAATCGGTACCACCCACGAAGGCGTCGTTGTCGATGTCGAGCTCGTGGTAGCGAGCGACGAGCTCGAAGGCGCCCCACGTACCGTTCTTCGGCGAGAACACCGACTTCGGCTTGAAGCCCTTGAAGCTCTGCTCTTCGCCGGTCAGGAACCAGGCGAGCTGGATCTGCCAGGCGCTGTTGTCGAGCGAGCCGGAGCGCTTGCCAGCTTCGGTGTCACGGGAGACGTCCTGCGAGACCGTCACGTACTCGGCCAGGATGGAGAAGCTGTTGTTTGCGTAGTACGCCTGAGGCGTGATGCGGATGCGTTCGCCGTCTGCATACGTGGCTTGGCTCGTGGCGCTTGCGCCGCGATAGCTGAAGAAGCTCTGCTGGCCGGGCGTGCGATAGCCGGTGAGCAGCGTGTTCGTCGCGCTGCCCGTCGTATCGATGTACGTGCCTGCGACGCCGAAGCTGAGTCCGCGCAGGGCATAGACATCGGAATCCAGGAACGGCGAGAAGTAGACGCGCGCCGCCCAATCACCGGAGGTGTCGGCCTCGACATCGCCAAAGGCGTCGCTGCTGCCGCCGTCGTTGACGCCGTGGAAGTAGCCGATCGAGTAGTTGACCTTGCCGCCGGCGAGGTCACCGCTCAGCTGGATGCCGAGGTCGCGGTTCGGCACCAGGCTCGTCGGGAAGGCGCGCTCGATGAAGCGCATGTCGGCTGCGCCTGCGATGCGCTCCAGACCGACGGGCACCTTGAACTTACCCGCCGTGATCGTGGCCCAGGGCGCCAGGCGTGCCGCGACGTAGGCATCGAGAATGATCGTGCGCCCGCCCGCGAAATCGGGCGTGAAGCGGAAGTCGAAGATGCCGTTCAACGTGCCTTCCAACGTCGGACGCACGCGGCGCAGGATGAACGTATCGGCGGTCGCGGGCGTCACGTCGTCATGGAAGCGGCGGCCATCGAAATGCAGCACGCCGCGCAGCTTGAGGACATTGGCATTGTCCGGCGTGCCGATGCTGAAGCCGCGCGGGCCGGCCTTGACGACGGGCGCGCTGGCAGCGGCGGCTGCTTTCGCCTCTTCCTCTAGCTCGAGCTTGCGCTCGAGTACCTTGATCTGCTGCTCCTGAGCGTCGAGCCGCTGGCGCAGTTCCGCGATGTCATCGGCGTGCGTGGCCCCGCAGAGCAGCGCCAATGCGCTCCCGATGGCGAGACGGAGTCTTCGTGACTGAGCAGTCGGCTTGGAAGAAAGTTGATTCATATGCCTCTCGTTTTCTGACGGTTCAAAGTCGACTTGGCCTAGAGCGCGCGCACGCGCTTCCATGCCTGGCAAGGCGCATCGACGGGGGTCACGCGCTAAGTGCGGGAGAGAATAGACATGACCCGGTGAACCATCAGTCGAGCGGCGGTGACAATACGGTTAAGGGGTTCCCCTTGTAGGTGAAACTTATGGACCGCCGATCAGGGCGATAGGTATTTCGAATTGGCGCTTTAGCGCGCTCGTCCTGTAAGGTGTAGACGTTCGAAGGAGTCACCAGGAGGTCATCATGCAGATCGACATCGGCATTCCCGAAAAGGACCGGGAAACCATCGCCAAGGGGTTATCGAAGCTCCTGGCCGACACGTACACGCTTTATCTCAAGACCCACAACTACCATTGGAACGTCACGGGTCCGATGTTCAATACGCTGCATCTGATGTTCGAGCAGCAGTACACGGAGCTCGCGGCGGCCGTCGATCTGATCGCCGAGCGCATTCGCGCCCTTGGTTACCCAGCCCCCGGCTCCTATCGCGCCTACTCCAAGCTCACGAGCATTCAGGAGGAGGAAGGCGTTCCCGACGCGCAGGAGATGATTCGCCAGCTCGTCATCGGACAGGAGACGGTCGTGCGCACGGCGCGCGAGCTGTTCCCGGCGGTGGAGAAAGCGAATGACGAGCCGACGGCCGACCTGCTGACGCAGCGTATGCAGGTGCACGAGAAGAACGCCTGGATGCTGCGCAGCCTTCTCGAGTGAGCTGATACGGAAGCCGCGGTGGAAAACGTACGGCGGCGCAGGCTGACGCCCGCCGCTTTACACAACATATGTGATATGTGGCTCTGCCGCCTCCCAGGGCGTCCCTTGACGTCGGCTGCGCCCCCACGTAATACTCGCGAGCATGACAACGCGCCAAATCTACAACCGCTGGTGGTGGCGCCTCTCATAAGGAGAGGGCCGCTGGAAGTGCTGGGCGCATAAGAGACCGCTGACGAATCCAGAACCCATCTCCGAGCGCAGTCCGGGGATGGGTTTTTTTATCGCCTCTCGCCGGCCTGCAGGGAAAGGTCCAGGACGAGGAGCATCGCTTGAAACCGCCATTCGACATTGCTGCAGACTTGGATACGCCCGTATCGGCGTACCTCAAGCTCAAGCCGTTCCGTCCCCGTTTCTTGCTCGAAAGCGTCGAAGGAGGCGAGCGACTCGCGCGCTACTCCTTCATCGGTTTCGGGGATTGCCTGGAGGTGCGTCTCGATGAAGGGGGGCTGTCGGTCGACGGCAAGGTCTCGCCCGCGCCGCAATCCCAGCGCGAGCTCCTCGATGCTCTGCGCGCTGCGCTTGCCGCGGCGCCCAAGCCCGCGCCGCATATTCCCGGCGTTCCGCTGCTCGGCGGATTGGTTGGGGTCGCCGGGTACGATCTGGTGCGGCGGTTCGAACGCCTGCCAGCGCGCCGGTCGATCAGCGACGGCACGCCCGAAGCTCATTACCTCGCGCCGCGCTCGCTGCTCGTCTTCGATCACCTGACGCGCGGTGTCGCCTTACTGCATGCAGGCAGCGAAAGCGAGCGGGCGGCGCTGCGCCAAGAAGTCATTCGTGCGCTGCGCGGTCCGGTTCCGCAGCAACCGAAGCGCATTCGCTACTCGCCGGCGGTCGGCAGCTTGAGCGAAAGCGATTTTCTGCGCGGCGTCGACCGTACCAAGGAGTACATTGCCGCAGGCGACGTTTATCAGCTGGTCCTCTCGGTGCGCTTCTCCGGCGAGTGCGAGCTCGATCCGTTCGAGACCTACCGCGCGCTGCGGCTCCTGAATCCTTCTCCTTATATGTATTACTGCGACCTCGGCGATCGCGTGGTCGTCGGCTCCTCCCCGGAGGCGCTCGTCAAGCTGTCGAACGGCCGCGCACAGATGCGTCCGATCGCAGGCACGCGTCCGCGCGGCCGCAATGCCGTCGAGGATGCGCGCTTGGAGGCCGAGTTGCTCGCCGATCCGAAAGAGAACGCCGAGCACGTCATGCTGGTCGATCTGGCGCGCAACGACTTGGGTCGTGTCGCCAAAGCCGGTAGCGTGCACGTGCAGCCGTATCGCTCGATCGAACGCTATAGCCATGTGATGCACATCGTGAGCGGCGTGAACGGCGAGATCGCGCCGGACAAGGATGCGTTCGATCTGTTTGCCGCGGCGTTCCCCGCCGGAACGCTCGTCGGCGCACCGAAGGTGCGCGCGATGGAGATCATCGATGAGCTCGAGCCCGTGAGTCGCGGCTTCTATGGCGGGACCGTCGGCTACTTCGGCACCGGCGGCGAGATGGATCAGGCAATCACGATTCGGACGATCGTCTTCAGCGGCGATCGTTACAGCTTCCAGGCGGGCGCCGGCATCGTGGCGGACAGCAACCCGCGCAGCGAGTACCAAGAGGTGCTCGCGAAGAGCGAGATCGTGCGTCGCGCACTGGCGCTCGCGCAGGAGGGACTATGAGCACGCCTCGCTTGTTGCTGATCGATAATTACGATTCGTTCACCTACAACCTGGTGCAGGCGTTCCTGGTGCTCGGCGCCGATGTGATCGTGCATCGCAACGATCAGATCACCGTCGAGGAGGCGAAGGCGCTCAAGCCGACGCACTTGTGTATTTCGCCGGGGCCTGGCACACCGCAAACCGCGGGCGTGTCGATGAAGATGATCGAAGCCTTCGCGGGTGAGGTGCCGGTTTTCGGCGTGTGCCTCGGGCACCAAGCGCTCGTCGAGGTGTTCGGGGGCAAGGTCGTGCGCGCGCCGCGCCTCATGCACGGCAAGACTTCGCTCGTTCACCACGACGGCAAGACGATTCTCGAACGCATGTCGCAGCCGTTCGAGGCGGGCCGCTACCATTCGTTGATTGCCGAGCCTAAGTCGTTGCCCGATTGCCTGGAGGTTTCGGCACGTACGGCCGAAGGCGAGATCATGGGCGTGCGGCACAAGCAGTACGCGATCGAAGGCGTGCAGTTCCATCCCGAAAGCGTGCTCACACCCGAAGGGCCGCAGCTCATGGGCGATTTTCTACGATTGCGCTCGGGGATGAGGTAGATCGATGCTGGAACTCAAAGCAACGCTCGAGCAGCTTCTGCAGCGTAAGCATCTGTCCGAGGCGCAAGCAGCCGAGCTCATGCTGGCGCTGGCCGACGGTTCGGTTGCACCTGCCATGGGTGGCGCGTTGTTGGCGGCGCTGCGCATGAAAGGCGAGACGGCCGATGAAGTGCGCGGTCTCGCCAAGAGCATGCGCAAGCTCGCGCGCCGGCCAGCGTTATCGCCGGGAACGCCGCTCGTCGACATGGTCGGCACCGGCGGCGACGGATCGGGTAGCTTCAATCTGTCCTCGGGCGCGGCCCTGCTCGTTGCATCGATGGGCATACGCGTCGCGAAGCACGGGACGAGCTCCGTGTCGAGCCGCAGCGGCAGCGCGGATGTGATCCGAGCCCTCGGCCTGCCATTGCCGCTCGATGAAACGGCCGCCGGCGAATGTTTGGATGCCACCGGATTTACCTTCTTGTTTGCGCCGCACTACCACCCGGCGATGAAGGCCGTGATGCCGATTCGTCAGGCGATGGGCGTACGCACGGTCTTCAACATCTTGGGTCCGCTTTCGAATCCCGCCGAGCCGCCTTTCCATTTGATCGGCGCCTACAGCGTCGAAGTGGCGGAGATCATGGCCCACACGCTGGCGGGCTTGCCCATCGAGCGCACGTACGTCGTCCATGGCGAGCCTGGTTGGGATGAAGCGACGCCCGTTGGACCGTTCACTCTGTTCGACGTGCGCCCAGGCAAGGTGGAGCGCACGCTGCGCAGCTGCGAGGAGTTCGGTCTGCCCCCCTGCACGGTCGATGACCTGAAAGGCGGCGATGCCGCCTACAATGCCGCGCAGCTTCGTGCCGTGCTCGAAGGCCAGCAGCGCGGCCCACATCGCAATGCGATCGTGTTGCAGGCGGCGCTCGTGCTCGAAATGCTCGGCAAGGCGAGCACGCCGCAGGCTGCTGCGCGCATGGCTGAAGAGGCGATCGACTCCGGTGCGGCGCGCACGCTGCTCGAGAGAATCACGGCATTCGGCGACGTAGCCCGTAGCCCGTAGCCCGTAGCCCGTCATGTCCGGTCTTCTCACAGAAATGGCACAGGCCAGCCTCGCAAGGCTCGAGGCGGCGCGTGCGCGCGAATCCGAGCAGGCCTTGTGGGCACGCGTGTGCGCTCTGCCCGCACCGCCCGTGCTCAAGCTCTCGCACGAAGGCTTCGACGTGATCGCCGAATGCAAGCTGCATTCGCCGTCGGCGGGCGACTTGTCGGCGCACACGAGCGACATTGCGGCGCGCGTGAAAGCCTATGCGCAGGGCGGCGCGTGCGCCGTCTCCGTCCTCACCGAGCCGACGCGCTTTGGCGGCAAGCTCGAGCATTTGGCATTGGCGGCCGAGGCACTGCGTCCCTTTGGTGTGCCGGTCATGCGCAAGGATTTCCTGGTCGATCCCTACCAGGTGATGGAAGCGCGCGCGATGGGAGCGGGCGGCGTGTTGGTCATCGCGCGCATGCTGGATCAGAGCCGCATCACCGCGCTGCTCGACTGCGCCGCGATGCTCAAGATGTTCGTGCTGCTCGAAGCCTTCGACGAGAACGATCTTGCGCTCGTTCACGAGGTGCTCGCGCAGCGCGAAGGGCATCAGGAGCAGGTGCTCGTGGGCCTCAACTGCCGCGATCTGCAAAGTCTCGCAGTCGATTTGTCGCGCCTCGATCAGCTCGCGGATCAGTTGCCGGAGCTTTATCCGCGCGTCGCCGAGAGCGGCGTGAGCTCACGCGACGACGTCGAGCGCATCGTCGAGATCGGCTACAACGTAGCGCTCATCGGCACGACCTTAATGCATTCCGACGAGCCTGCGCGCTTGTTGAGCGAGCTGCTCACGGTGGGCCGCGAGCACGCCATGGCGCTCAAGTCGAAGGGAGAGGCGTAGTGCGCTCGCTCTGCGCGGCGTGCTGACGTCTCGTACGCCACATGCTCTGGATCAAGATTTGCGGGCTCACAGATGCCGCGGCGGTGGCGGCTGCGGTGGCTGCAGGTGCGGATGCCGTCGGTTTCGTGTTCGCACCGTCGAAACGCCAAGTGACGGCAGCGCAAGCCGCGACGCTCGCGCGCGCACTGCCGAAGCGGGTGCTGAGAGTCGCCGTGATGCTGCATCCGTCGCAAGCGCTGGTCGACGAGGTGTGCGAAGTCTTCGCGCCGGATGCGTTGCAGACGGATGCCGAAGATTTCGCAGCGCTGCGCGTCCCGCAAAGCATGATGCGCTTGCCGGTCTATCGAGATGGCAGCGTGCTGCCCTCCGAATTGCCGGAGCGGTTGCTCTATGAAGGCAAAGTGAGCGGCGCTGGCGAGACGGCAGATTGGACAGCGGCGCGCGAGCTTGCGATGCGCACGCAGCTCGTGCTCGCGGGCGGTTTGAATGTCGCGAACATTGCGGCGGCGATAGCAGCGGTGCGGCCGTTCGGCGTTGACGTGAGCAGCGGCGTCGAGTCTGCGCCTGGCGTCAAGGACGTCGCCAAGATCGAAGCATTTATCAGTGCGGCGCGCGCGGCAGCAGCGGCTGCGGCGACGGGCCCGAGGACTCTGCGATGAATCATGCGATGAATCCGAGCGAACGAGAGGCGCTCTTCGAGAACGTCATGAACGACGCCTATCCCGATGCGCGCGGGCGCTTCGGTCCGTTCGGCGGGCGCTATGTGCCGGAAACTTTGGTGCCGGCGATCGAGCGTCTGCAGGCAGGGGTCGATCGATATCTGCGCGATCCCGAGTTCCTCGAGGAGTTTCATGCAGAGCTTAAATCCTGGATCGGTCGGCCGACGCCGCTGACGTACGCGCCGACGCTCTCGAAGAAGTGGGGCGCGCAGATCTGGCTCAAGCGCGAAGATCTCGCGCACACCGGCGCGCACAAGATCAACAACGCCGTCGGTCAGGTTCTGCTGGCGAAGAAGCTCGGCGCCAAGCGCGTGATCGCGGAAACCGGTGCAGGCCAACACGGTGTCGCATCGGCTGCCGCGTGCGCGCGCCTCGGCATGCCTTGCACGGTGTACATGGGCGCCGTCGACATGGATCGTCAAGCGCCCAATGTCGGCCGCATGAAATTGCTCGGCGCAACCGTCGTGCCGGTGACGAGCGGCGATCAGACGTTGCGCGCAGCCGTCGACGAGGCGCTGCGCGATTGGGTGTCCGATCCGAACGGCACGTACTACTGCCTCGGCTCGGCGGTCGGTCCGCATCCTTATCCGTATCTCGTGCGCGAGCTGCAGGCCGTGATCGGACGTGAAGCGCGCGAGCAAATCGTTGCAGCGACGGGCAAGTTGCCCGATTGGGTGGTTGCCTGCGTTGGCGGCGGCTCGAATGCGATCGGCTTGTTCCATCCCTTCGTCAAGGATCGCACCGTGCAGATGCTCGGCCTGGAGGCGGGCGGCAAGGGCACGGGACTCGGCGAAAACGCAGCATCGCTTGCTTACGGTCGGCCGGGCGTTCTGCAGGGCAGTTATTCGTTGTTGCTGCAAGACGAGGACGGCCAAGTTCAAGAAACGCACTCGGTTTCGGCGGGCCTTGATTATCCGGGCGTCGGTCCCGAGCACGCGCTGCTCATGACCATCGGCCGCGTGAAATACGAAGCGGTCAACGACGACGACGCACTGGCTGCGTTGGCCGAGTGCTGCGCGGCGGAGGGCATCCTGCCGGCGATCGAGTCCGCTCACGCACTGGCTGGCGCCAAGCGCCTCGCGGTGCAGCATCCGGGCGCAACGGTTCTCGTCGGTTTGTCCGGGCGTGGCGATAAGGACATGCCCACGCTCCAACGTACTCTCTTGAAGGGCCAACTCTGATGGCACCACGTGATTCGATCGGCCACGCGATCTGCAGCGCGCGCGAGCGCGGCGGACCGGCACTCGTCGCCTACATCACCGCAGGCTTTCCCAAGAAAGAATCCTTTCGCGAGCTTCTCGGCGCGGTCGCGCGCACGGCCGATCTCGTCGAGGTGGGCGTGCCGTTTACGGATCCGATGGCCGACGGTACGACGATCCAGCGTTCGAGCCGCGCTTCGTTGGAGCAGGGTGTCTCGCTCAAGTGGATTCTTGCGGAGCTCGAAGCGTTTTCGAACGAAGCGCCTGCGGGCGCTGAGCGGAGAGCGCCGCTTCTGCTCATGAGCTATCTCAATCCGTTGCTTGCATTCGGCATCGAGCGGCTACCCGATGCCGCCGCCAAGGCGGGCGTGGCGGGATTCATCGTTCCCGATCTGCCTTATGAAGAGTGCGATACGCTGCGCGCGGCGCTCGATGCGCGCGGCATTGCGCTCGTGCAATTCGTCACGCCCGTTACGCCGCTCGATCGCGTCAAGATGCTGAGCGCGAACAGCAGCGGGTTCCTCTATGCCGTCACCATGACGGGTACGACGGGCAAGAACGTCGAGGTTCCGCCTGAAGTGTTCGAGTATTTCGCGCGAGTGAAGGAAGTCTCGCCGGTGCCCGTCTGCGCCGGCTTCGGCATTCGTTCGCGCGCGCAGGTCGCCAAGCTCGCGCCGCATGTCGATGGCGTGATCGTCGGCTCGGCGCTCGTCGAAACGCTCGAGCGCGGCGAGGATCCGAGCGCGTTCCTGCAGTCGCTGCGCTGACCGAATCAGATAACGCCTCGTCGATAGCACCGGTAGCGTAGGAACAATCGCCACGGATCGCTCCTTATGAGTCACGTGCCGCTCCGTGCGGCACGCTCATGAGAGGCAGGCAGATCCGATGGCGAAGACAACGTGGTGGCCGTTCGGCGAGCTGTTTCGGAGCAAGAAGCGCCCGTCGCCTCCGACACGCGAGGTCGATCCGTATCACGCCGTGTCGATCTTGCCGGGGCAGGGCGCGTGTCCTGCCGCCTATCGGCTCTCGGGCATTCGTTTCCTGTCGCGCAACGCCCCGCGCTTGCCGCTGCCGAGCTGCGATTGCGAGCATTGCGCCTGCCGCTTCAAGCATCACCAAGATCGGCGTGCGGGCCCGCGGCGCTGCAACGAAAGAGGCTTGGCATCGGCTACTTGGATGGGGCCGGAACGGCGCCAATCGCCGGGGCGGCGTGCCGACGATCGCTGAATGCGCTCGGTCGCGTGCACGTCGGTGCACGCATTCCTCGAACGATCCGACCGTTATCGATCCGACGCTGCGATGAGGCCGCGGCGCGGCGTGTACGCCGACAAACGGCTCTGCGTCTTCAGCATGTCCGCTTCGGTGTACTCGGGCTGCGCGCGACGGATGCGTTGGATCATCTCCGCAAACTCCTCGGGCGGCACGGCCGGGCTGTAGTAATAGCCTTGATACTGATCGCAGCCGAGGCGGCGCAGGAATTCGAGCTGTTCGGCCGTTTCGACGCCTTCGGCGACGACGCGCAGGCGCAGGTTGTGCGCGAGCGAGATGATCGCGCGCACGATGGACACATCGTCCGGGTTCAGCAGCAAATCGCGAATGAAGCTGCGATCGATCTTGAGCTTGTCGAGCGGGAAGCGTCGCAGATAGCTCAGGCTCGAGTAGCCCGTGCCGAAGTCGTCGATCGAGATGTGCACGCCCATCTTGCTCAAGGCTTCCAACGTTTCGGCGGACTTCTCGGCATCGTGCATGACCGCGCTCTCGGTGAGCTCGAGCTCGAGATAGCCGGGTTCCAAACGTGAATTCTCGAGCGCCGATTTGACGACCGAAGTCAGATCGGCCTGACGGAACTGCTTGGCCGAGAGATTCACCGCCACGCGCACCGGCGGCAAGCCTGCATCGATCCACGCACGCAGCTGGCGACAGGCACGTCGCAGCACCCACTCGCCGATCGGTACGATGAGGCCGGATTCTTCTGCGAGCGGAATGAATACGCTCGGCGGTACCAATCCGCGTGTCGGATGACGCCAGCGGACGAGCGCCTCGGCGCTGCGCACGCGGCCGGTGGCGATGTCCACTTTCGGTTGATAGTGGAGCTCGAGCTGGCCAAGCTCGATGGCGCGCCGCAGATCCGTTTCGAGCGCGAGGCGATCGTCTGCCAGCAGGCTCATTTCCGACGTGTAGAAGCGATAGCTGCCGATTACCGTGTCCTTCGCAACGCGCATGGCCACATCGGCTCGTCGCAGCAGCATTTCGAATGTCGTGCCGTCGTGCGGGAACAAGCTGATGCCCGTGCTCATCGAGGCATGCAGCTCGAGCTTGTGCGCAAGGAACGGCTCGCGCAGGGCATCGGCCATCTTGCCGACGATCGTTTCCGCCGCGCGTACATCGTCGAGATCGCAGGCGAGCACTGCGAATTCATCGCCGCCCAAGCGCGCCAGCATGTCGTTGCGCCTCAGCACGGCGCGCAACCGTTGCGACAGCTCGCACAAGAGCTCATCACCCGCTTCATGGCCGAGCGAGTCGTTGATCGTCTTCAGGCGATCGACGTTCATCACCATGAGCGCAAACATGCTGCCGTCGCGCTTGGCCTTGGCGATGGCTGCTTCGGTCGCTTCGGCGAGCGCCATGCGATTCGGCAGATTCGTGAGCAGATCGTGTCGTGCTGCGTAGCGGGCGCTTGCGTCTGCCTGCTCGCGCAGGAACTCACGATCGCGCAGGTGCCGCGCGAGGTGTGCGTCGTACACGATGGTGATCAACGTGATACCCATGATCGCGAGCACGAACAGTCCGAGGGCGACCGCGAACCAGCCGTTGTGCAACGTCGTGCCGGGCAGGGTGTGCGCATGCGGCGCAATGCGCATGGCGGCAAGGCCGGCGTATTGAACGCCGGTGATGGCGCAACCGAGCACCAGTGCCGCCGCGATGCGCGAGGCGATGACCGGCCATGAGTGACCGCGCCGCAAGCGAAACGCGAGCCACAGTGCCAGGTAGGAGCTCGCCATCGCCACGGCGACGGAAGCGGCGACCCACATCGGGTCGTAGGCGACATCAGGAACGATGCGAATGGCCCCAAGCCCGCAGTAGAGCACCGCGAGCATGCCGGCGCCCATGATCAGCGAGCCGGCCGCGAGGCGCCGTTGATCGAGCTCGCGCCGGGTGACGAGCACGAGCGCGATGCCGCAAGTAAAGAGCGAGATGCACAACGACAGGATCGTGGCCGGAAGATCGTAGGTGATCTCGATCGGCAACGTGAGCGCGAGCACGGCCATGAAGTGCACCGACCAGATGCCGATGCCCATGGCCAAGATGCCCCCGAGTAGCCACGCAAGAGCCGCACGTCCTTGCGTGCGCGAGATCCGTGACGCCAGGTTGAGCCAGGTGTACGCCACCACGCATGCGATGGCGAGCGACAGGCATACGATCCAGGATGTATAAGTTCCTTGCATTGTTAGTGCCCGCATGGCGCGGTTTTTGGCTCTGTATCGGGCTTGAGGCACCTCGCTTGAGTAGGGTTGTGTCAAGAACCGCCCGAGAAGCGCCCGAGAGCTCAGAACTGTGCGCTAGCTCCCATGTGCGTAGGGGCACCCCGCGCTGGAAGTGCCGCCAGACCCGTCCGTGAGGGGTGCGCCAATACGCTCGGGGCTCGCTGGGGGAAAGTCGCAACCGCGCCGTGTTGACGTAATCTGGCCCGGGTACAATCTCTCCATGAATGCCCTGTGTGTCTTCTGCGGCTCGAGCTCGGGCAACGATCCGGCGCATCTCGATCTGGCGCGGCGTTTCGGTGCAGCGCTGGCGCGTCGCTCAATCACCCTGGTCTACGGCGGGGGGCGGGTCGGCCTCATGGGCGCGCTCGCCGATGCGGCGCTCGCCGCGGGCGGCAGGGTCATCGGGGTGATCCCGCAGCTCTTGATGGACAAGGAGGTGGGGCACACTGGGCTCACCGACTTGCGCGTCGTCGACACGATGTCGGAGCGCAAATGGCTCATGGGCGAGCTTTCCGACGCTTTCGTGGCGCTGCCCGGCGGCATCGGCACGATGGATGAGTTGTTCGAGGCGTGGACGTGGACGCAGCTCGGGCTGCAGCGCAAGCCCTGCGCACTGCTCAATCACCGCGGCTACTACGATCCTTTGATCGCCTTTCTCGACCGAGCCGTCGAGGCGGGTTTCCTGCCGCCGCGGCACCGCGCGCTGCTCCTTGTCGAACAGGATCTCGAGTCGTTGCTCGATCGGCTCGAAGCGAGCTTCGGGAATTGAGCGCGCTCTTGCTTGACAGGGGCTCGCCGAGGCCCCAGCCTGCCGCGCGGGGCGTGGCGCGCTCGGTCGTACACAGACGAATCTGCCGCGTGACCCCAAGGCAGCACGGACTTTGACTCTCATGCTACGAACGTTTCTTCAGGCCAAATTGCATCGCGTGCGCGTCACGCGAGCCGATCTGGATTACGAGGGTTCCTGCGGGATCGATGCAGGTCTGCTCGAGATTGCCGGTCTCAAGGAGTACCAATACATCGAGCTCTACAACATCTCGAACGGCGAGCGCTTTACCACCTACATCATCGAAGCGCCAAAGGGCTCGGGCGAGATTTCCTTGAACGGCGCGGCGGCTCGTAAGGCGGCCGTCGGCGATCGCTTGATCATCTGTGCGTACGCCGCTTATAGCGAAGAGGAACTTGCCACGTACCGGCCCATTATCGTGCTGGTCGACGACAACAATCGCGTCAAAGAAGTGCTGCGTTCTCGCGCCGCCTAGAGCTCAATGGAACTGATCACCCACTTCATCGACATCATCCTGCATCTCGACCGGCATCTCACCGAGCTCGTCGCCGAGTATCACGTCTGGGTCTACGCGATTTTGTTCGCGATCGTCTTCTGCGAGACGGGGCTGGTCGTCACGCCGTTTCTGCCAGGCGATTCGCTGTTGTTCGCGCTCGGTGCGCTTGCGGCAGTCGACCAGACGGGAACGCTCGAACCGACATCGTTGTGGGCGATGCTCATCCTCGCCGCGGTGCTCGGCGATGCCGTGAACTACAAGATCGGCAATTACATCGGACCGCGCGCCTTCAGCGGGACGATTCGTTGGCTGAAACGGGATTATCTGCTCCGAACGCAGGCCTTCTACGAGCGTCACGGCGGCAAAACCGTCGTGCTTGCGCGCTTCGTGCCCATCGTGCGTACCTTTGCGCCGTTCGTAGCTGGCGTCGGCAGCATGCGTTGGGCGCGCTTCACGATGTACAACGTGACCGGCGCCATCGCATGGGTGACCGCTTTCCTCTGGGGCGGTTATCTATTCGGCAACGTGCCGATCATCAAAGAGAACTTCGGCATCATCACGATCGCCATCATCGTGCTGTCGGTCGTGCCGCTTGCGATCGGGTTCCTGCGACAGGGCAAGCCGGCCTGAGCAGCCAGTTGAGCGGTCAGTGTTGCCTTAGCGCCGTAGCGCGAGCGCGATGACGCCGCCGACGGCGAGCGCGATGCCGGGCCAGCTCGGCGTGGCCGCGAGCGCCAACCACAGCACGCCGGCGAGCGCTGCGGTCGACGCGACGATCGTGTGATCGCGCCGCCGAGCCGACGCGCGCAGCTCTGCGCGGATCGTTTCCAAGTTCGTTGTCTCGACAGGCAGGCGCAAGCGCCCATCTGCAGCACGCTGCACGGCGTTCTCGAATAGCGGCGGCACTTGCGCAAGCGCTTGCAGCAGATCCGGCAACTGCGCACGCACTTCGCGCCAGACATTGCGCGGCTTCCAGCGCTCCTCGGCCCATTGTTTGAGCAGCGGCTGCGCGGTCTTCCACAAGTCGAGCTCGGGATAGAGCTGGCGACCCACGCCTTCGATCTGCAGCAGGGTCTTTTGGATGAGCATGAGCTGCGGCTGCATCTGCGCATCGAAGCGCTGCGCGGCTTCGAACAGGCTGATCAGCACCTGGCCGAAGGAGATTTCCTTGAGCGGTTTGTTGGCGATCGGCTCGCACACCGTGCGCACTGCCGCTTCAAGCTCGTCGACGCGTACATGCGGAGGGATCCAGCCGGCGTCGAGATGCAGCTGCGCGATACGGCGATAGTCGTGCGCGAAGAAGGCCGAGAAATTCTCGGCGAGATAGTGCTGATCGCGCGGCGCGAGCGAGCCGACGATGCCGAAATCGACGGCGGCATAGCGCGGATGTTCGGGATCGTCGAGCAGCACGAAGATGTTGCCGGGATGCATGTCGGCGTGGAAGAAGTTGTGGCGGAAGGCCTGCGTGAAGAAGATCTCCACACCGTTTTCGGCCAGGCGCTTGATGTTCGCGCCGCGGCGTTTGAGCTCTTCCACGTTGTTGATGAGCACGCCGTGCACGCGCTCCATCACCATGACGTTCTTGCGGCAGTAGTCCCAGTAGACTTCCGGCACGTAGAGCAGTGTCGAGCCGGCGAAGTTGCGGCGAATCTGCGAGGCATTGGCCGCCTCGCGCGTCAGGTCGAGCTCATCGAGAATCGTCTTTTCGTATTCGCGCACGAGCTCGACCGGGCGCAAGCGGTGCGCATCGGGCCAGTAGCGGTTGGCGAGCTCGGCCAGCGCGTAAAGCACTTCGATGTCGCGCTCGATCTGCGCCCGAATCCCTGGACGCACCACTTTGACGACGACTTCCTTGCCGTCTTTGAGCTGTGCGGCATGCACTTGCGCGATCGTCGCGGCTGCAAGGGGTTCCTCATCGAATCGGGCGAAGATCTCTTCGAGCGGCCGTCCGTAGGCGCGCGCGATGATTTCGCGAGCCTGCGCGGCCGGAAACGGCGGCACGCGATCCTGCAGCTTCTCGAGCTCATCGGCGATGTCGCGCGGCAACAGATCGCGCCGCGTCGAAAGCATCTGGCCGAACTTCATGAAGATCGGTCCGAGCTCCTCGAAGGCGCGGCGCAAGCGGACGCCGCGCGGGCTCGACCGGTCGCGATGCACCCAGGTGGCGGGCGATAGATAAAAGGCGAAGCGCAGCGGCCGGAACAGATGCGTCGCCAGAATGATCTCATCGAGCCCGTGCTTGACGAGCACGCGCTGGATCTGCAGGAGGCGTGAGATGACGCGCGGACGCATGGTCGTCAGGCGAGGCGAATTCGTGGGCGAGCGGGCGCGCACGCATGCGCTCGAGAATCTCGTTGCGAGGCGTTCGTCACGATGTGCGGGCCCTCAGTCGCGTTTTGCACTCTTCTTGCGCTCGAGCTCGGCGATGCGTGCTTCGAGCCGCTCGACGTCGTCGCGCAGCTTGTCGACGCCGGCAATGAATTCATCCGCCTCCGTCCGGCTGGGCGTGTCGCGGCTTTCTTCCTGCAGGTACTCCGAGACGTTCTGGGCGAACGTGGTGGCGGCACGCTGCGCGAAGCTCAATACCGAGCGCGCCGCATTACCGACCTGATGAGCCGCGACGTCGCCGATCAGGCGCGACAGCTCTTCTTCGAGATCCGGGCGCGCGTGCTTCAACAGCTCGCTGAACGTCTGCGCGACTTCCGCATCGCCCTGAATGTGCACCGAGCCGCCGCGAATGGCGGCTTCGGGCTGCGGGCCGACGAGTCGCATGAACGCGAGCGGCGTGCCGCGCAACGTCGCATCGGGCGTGCCGTCGTGCGAGGTGGTGAGCTCCATGCGGTCGCCGAGCGATTTGAAGTACACGCTGAGCGGTGTGCCGTCGACGTGGAGCGCGAGCACCTTGGAAGCAAGCCGTTCGCACGCCGCGCGCGCTGCCGATGAAGCGGCGATGTTGCGATTGAGCAGGGCTTCGAATGGCGCAAGTCTCATGGCGGTATCGGCGCTCAGAGACGGTAACCACGATGCAGCGCGACGATGCCGCCCGTCAGATTGTGATAGCGGCACATCTCGAGCCCGGCCTCCTTCATCATCTCCAGCAGCTCCTCTTGCTTCGGGAAGCGCCGGATCGACTCGGCGAGATAACGGTAGCTCGCTTCATCCTTGGCGACGACCTTACCGAGCCACGGCAGCACCGTGAACGAGTAGGCGTCGTAGATGGGCTTGAGGCCCGGGACCACCGGATGCGAGAACTCGAGCACGAGCAGCTGCCCGCCCGGCTTCAACACACGAGCCATCGAGCGCAAGGCGGCGGCTTTGTCGGTGACATTGCGCAGGCCGAAACCGATCGTGACGCAATCGAACGATGCGTCCGGAAACGGCAGGCGTTCGGCATTCGCGATCGCAAAGCGCACATTGCTCACGAGCCCGCGGTCGATCATGGCATCGCGCCCGCGGTTCAGCATGGCGGGATTGATGTCCGTCAACAGCACCAAGCCCGTAGGCCCCACCTGCTTGGCCATGCCGGCGGCGAGGTCGCCGGTGCCGCCGGCCACATCGAGCGCGCGCTGTCCCGGCCGTAACCCCGTCTGTGCGAGCGTGAAGCTCTTCCACAGCCGATGCGTGCCGCCCGACATCAGATCGTTCATCAGATCGTAGTTGTCGGCGACCGATTCGAAGACGGCGCGAACGCGCTTGGCTTTTTCCTCGACCGGTACTTCCTGGTAACCGAAGTCGGTGGTCGCTTGCGCGCGATTGGGGTCGGATGGGCTCATGTGCCGGATTCTAGCCAATTACGGCGCCCATAGGCGGGCCGCGAGCGACCCACGTCCGCCTTTGTGAGCCTTACTTGGCCGGCACGGGCGTCGGGTAGGGAATGCCGAGCTCTTTCAGGCGGTCCAAGTAGCGTTGCCACTTCTGCGCGTGATCGCGCCCGAGCTCGTACAGGTACGCCCACGTGTAAAGCCCAGTGTCGTGTCCGTCGTCGAAAACGAGCCGTACCGCGTAGTTGCCCACCGGCTCGATCTTGGTCACGACGACATTGTGTTTGCCGAGCTGCAGCGTTTCCTGGCCAGGGCCATGTCCGCGCACTTCGGCGGACGGCGAATACACGCGTAAGTATTCGAACGGCAGATCGAACTTGGCGCCGTCAGAAAACTCGACCGCCAGCACGCGCGAGCGCGTGCGCAGCATCAGGGCCGTGGGATGAGGCGCCATGGTCACAGGATGTACCGCGACAGGTCTTCGTCTTTCACCAGCTCGCCCAGGTGCTTGTCGACGTACTCGGCATCGATCGTCACCTTGGTGCCGCTGCGATCGGCCGCTTCGAACGAGATCGTCTCGAGCAGGCGTTCGAGCACGGTGTGCAGACGGCGTGCGCCGATGTTTTCCGTGCGCTCGTTGACCTGATAGGCCACCTCGGCGATGCGCCGCACGCCGCTTTCGGCGAACTCGAGCTCAACGCCTTCCGTCGCAAGCAGTGCCTTGTACTGCGTGCAGAGCGAGGCATCGGGCTCGGTGAGAATCCGAATGAAATCCTCGACCTTGAGCGCATCGAGCTCGACGCGAATCGGAAAACGACCCTGCAGCTCGGGGATCAGGTCCGAGGGCTTGGACATGTGGAAGGCGCCGGAAGCGATGAAGAGGATGTGATCGGTCTTCACCACGCCGTGTTTGGTGCTCACCGTGCTGCCTTCGACGAGCGGCAGTAGATCGCGTTGCACGCCTTCGCGCGAGACGTCGGCGCCGTGCGCTTCCTGGCGGCGCGCAATCTTGTCGATCTCGTCGATGAAGACGATGCCGTTCTGCTCGGCGTTCTGCAGGGCGCGAAGCTTGAGCTCCTCTTCGTTGATGAGCTTGGCTGCTTCCTCGTCGGTGAGGAGCTTGAACGCCTCGCGCACCTTCATCTTGCGCGTGCGCGTGCGGGAGCCGCCCAGATTCGAGAACATGTTCTGCAGCTGCTGCGTGAGCTCTTCCATGCCGGCGGGCGCCATGATCTCGACGCCCACCGGAATGGCACGTACCTCGATCTCGATCTCGCGATCGTCGAGCTGACCTTCGCGCAGCATCTTGCGGAATTTCTGCCGCGTCTCGTTGTCGCGGCTTGCGTCGGAGTCGTCGCCGAAGCCGAACGATTTCGGCCGCGGCAGCAACGCGTCGAGCACGCGCTCTTCGGCTGCATCCATGGCGCGGTGCCGTACCTTCTCCATTTCTTCTTCGCGGGTCATCTTCACCGCGACGTCCATCAGATCCTTGATGATGGAGTCGACTTCGCGGCCGACGTAGCCGACCTCGGTGAACTTGGTGGCCTCGACCTTGATGAAGGGCGCGCGCGCAAGCCGCGCAAGACGGCGCGCGATCTCCGTCTTGCCGACGCCCGTCGGGCCGATCATCAGGATGTTCTTGGGCGTGATTTCCGCGCGCAAATGCTCCGGGACCTGCATGCGTCGCCAGCGATTGCGCAACGCAATCGCAACGGCGCGTTTGGCGGCACTCTGCCCGACGATGTGCTTGTCGAGCTCCTGAACGATTTCGCGAGGGGTCATCGAAGACATAGTGAGCTACCGAATGATCCGCATCGGTCTCAGGCCGAAGCGGCTACGCAACTGGTAAACCGATTCATCGCGACAAGGCATCGACACCGAGTCTCGGCCTGCGCATGGCGCAGACTCAAGAGCGAAGCTCCTCGATCGTGAGATTGCGGTTGGTGTAGATGCAGATGTCCGCAGCGATATTGAGCGCCTTCTCGACGATGGTGCGTGCATCGAGGTCGGTGTTCTGCAGCAGCGCGCGGGCTGCTGCCAGCGCATAGGCGCCGCCCGAACCGATCGCCATGATGTCATCTTCGGGCTCGATGACATCGCCGTTGCCGGAAACGATGAACGAGCTCTTGGCATCGGCCACGCAAAGCAGCGCTTCGAGTCGGCGCAGGCTCCGGTCCGTGCGCCAGTCCTTTGCCAGCTCGATGGCGGCGCGCGTCAGATTACCGAACTGCTGCAGCTTGCCTTCGAAGCGCTCGAAGAGCGTGAACGCATCCGCCGTGCCGCCGGCGAATCCCGCCAACACCTTGCCGTCGTACAGGCGCCGCACCTTGCGGGCATTGCCTTTCATGACCGTATTGCCCAAGGACACCTGGCCATCGCCGCCGATGGCGACGACGCCGTTGCGGCGGACCGACAGGATGGTGGTAGCGTGGAAGGATGCGCTCGTGCGCGGCTCTGAATCGTTCATCTGGACGACACGCTCGTGAGAGTGGCTTCTCGGTTGGCCGCAAGGGGCGGCGTTCAGCCGCCGGCGCGTTTGCGGGCGCGCGGATGTGACCGGTCGTATATCTTGGCCAGATGCTGGAAATCAAGGTGGGTGTAGACCTGCGTCGTCGCGATGTTTGCGTGCCCGAGCAACTCCTGGACGCCGCGCAGGTCCTGGCTGGACTCGAGCAGGTGCGTGGCAAAGGAATGGCGGAACATGTGGGGGTGGACGTGTACCCCGAGGCCTTGGCGTTTGGCCCAGCGGGCGATCCTCTGCTGCACGGCGCGTTGCCCGAGCCGTGTGCCGTTTTGGCCGACAAAGAGCGCCGTTTCTCCGAACGCGGCGAGCGCCGCACGTTCCTTGAGCCACTGCCCGAGCGCTGTCACCGCGTAGCTGCCGACGGGAACGACGCGTGCTTTGCGGCCTTTGCCCATGACGCGCACCGTGCGATCGGCCAAGTCGACGTCGACCAGATCGAGACCGACGAGCTCGGATAGACGCAGACCCGACGAGTAAAAGAGCTCCATGATCGCTTTGTCGCGTACCTCCAGCGTCGCGTCGGTGCGAAAGGCGAGGAGCCGATTCATCTGATCCACATCGAGCGCCTGCGGCAGCCGCTTCTTCGCCTTCGGCGCCTGCACGTCGATGGCCGGATTGGCTTTGAGCACCCCCTCGCGAATCAGGAAATTGAAGAAGGTGCGCAACGCGCTCAGTCGGCGCTGGATCGTGCGTGCGGATGCGCCGCCGCGAAACTCCGCCGCGACGAACGAGCGCACGTGCTGGCTGTCGACGCGCGCCCACTCGCGCACGTTCTGTCTCTCGCAATGCGCGATGAAGCGGTCGAGATCGCGCTTGTAGTTGCTATCGGTGTGTGCCGAGAGCTGCCGCTCGGCCGAAAGATGCGTCAGAAAGCGCGGGAGCCATTCGAGCTCTGAGGGGTCCATGAGCTCTCAGCTTGCGCCAGTGCGTCCGTCCTGCATCGGGAAGGCTCCGCAGAGCCTAGACCGCTGCGATGGCTTCGCTCACCAGATCGCCGATTCGCGCCAGAAATTCCGTGCTCATCGCCGGATGGAAGCGTTCGGCATCCGGGCTGCCGATGGCGAGCAGGCCGAAGTGCGGCTGCGAGCCGAGCGGCACGAGCGCCGCCGAGCCGATTTCCACGTTGTTCTCGCCGAAGAGGAAATCGCGCTGGCTGTCGCGGATCTGGCCGCAGCGCGGCCGACCGGACTCGAACAGCGTCTCGAACATCTTGAGATCGGTGATCTTCGAGGGAACGATGCGCAAGTGGCGGCTCGAGATGTTGCCGAACTTGGCCTCGTAGTCCGAGCCGAGGACGATGAGCCATTCGGATGCGCCGAAGTCCTCGCGCAGCGACACTTCGAGCGAATCGAGCGCGGTCGCCGCGTCGCGTGCACGAATCAGACGGCATGCCAGCCGATGGATCTTGGCGGCGAGCACGTCGTTCGAGCGCGCCACTTCGATGAGCTCGCGCAGCCGCCCTTCGAGGTTTTGATTCTTCTCTCGCAGCGCGAACACCTGCCGCTCGATGAGCGAGACGGTCGCCGCGCCGCGTTGATGGCTCAGCTTGAGCTTCGTGAGCAGCCCAGCGTGGCGCTCGAAGAAGTCCGGATTGAGCTCCAGGTACTCTGCGACGGAGTCCTCGTCGACCCGGGCTGCATCGACGCCGCGAATGGGTTGTTTGCTCATATTGCCTCGTTGTTCGTGCGAGTCGCTCGATTCCTGGATGGTGGACAGCTGCAGGCTTCGGATTCTGTCGCCTGCATGCGCACGCGTCTACACCTGTTGCGACGTGCGGTCGAGCTCGATCGTCCCTTCGAAGACCTTGACCGCCGGTCCGGTGAGCCACAGCGTCTTTCCGGGCCCTTCCCAGCGCACGATCATGCGTCCGCCGCGTGCATCCACGACGACTTCTTCGTTGAGCAGCCCGAGCCGTCGTCCGACGGCAACTGCGCCGCAGGCGCCGGTGCCGCATGCGAGCGTCTCGCCCGCGCCGCGTTCGTAGACGCGCAGCCGTATGTGCTGGGGCGTGACGACTTCCATGAAGCCCACGTTGACCTGCTTGGGGAAGCGCGCGTGAGTTTGTACGGCGGGACCGAGCGTGGCGACATCGGCTTCATCCACCGAAGGCACACGAATGACGGCGTGCGGATTGCCCATCGAGACCGCACCGATCTGCAGCTCCTTCTCGCCGATGCGTAGCGGATAGACGTCCGCTTCGCGCGAGGCTTCGAACGGCAGCGATTCGGGTGCGAAATTCGGCACGCCCATGTCGACCGAGACCAACCCGTCGTCGCGCAGCACGCCGGTGGTGCGCCCGCCCGGGCTTTCCATTCTCACCTCGCGTCGACCGAGGCGCTGCGCAACCAGGCTGGCGATACAGCGCGCGCCATTCCCGCACTGTTCCACTTCGCTGCCGTCCGCATTGAAGATGCGATACGACACGTCGATCTTGTCGTGGGCGGGCGGCAACAGCGCGAGCGCTTGGTCGAACCCGATGCCGGTTCGCCGATCGGCGAGCCTGCGCAAGGTCTCGGTGTTCGGGACATGAGCAGCGTCGGGCACGTCGAAGACGATGAAGTCGTTCCCGAGCCCATGCATCTTGGTGAACTTGAGCAGCATGGGGGCACAGTATAGAGGCATGGGCGGAGGCGGGAAGTCGATTTCGGCTGGCAGCACCCGATGTCGCCTTGCCCGTGGGCTCGGGCTGCGCGAGGCGGCGGCCCGCCGCGCGCGGCGCGCAGCGGACGGAAGGTGGGCGGCGCAGCGTAAGCGCTTCGGCCGCCTTCAGCTCGGCTGGCTGCGCTTACTGTCCAGCCAGCGGGTGATCGGCTTCCACTGTTCCCAATCGGGGCGCGCGAGGTACTCGGGCAGCTCGAAAATGCTCATGCCGCGCTGGAAGGCGCGCAGATAGTTGGTCGATTGCCGCAGCGCGCTCAAATAGGGGACCTTGAGCTTGCTCAAGTACTGATCGAGCTCCTCGAAGAGCAAGGTGTTCTCGCGGACTCGGTTGGCGACGACGGCAAGGCGTGCCTGCGCGCGCTGAACCTTGCCAAGCTCAAGCAGCTCGCCCATGAAGTGGGCGCAGGCGCGCATGTCGATCGGCGAGGGCAGCACCGGCACCACAATCGTTTCGGCGCGGCGCACCAGCTCGTTCATCTCCGTGCCGTGCGTGCGCGCGGGTGCGTCGATCACGAGAATGTCCGTATCGCGCGGCACGCCGCGCAGGCCCTCGTCATGGGCGGCCACCGGTACGATCTTCGGCAGATCCTCGGGGCGCAGCGACAACCAATCGAGGCTCGTGCGCTGCGGGTCGTAGTCGGCCAAGGCGACCTTGTAGCCTTCGTTGGCAAAGTAGCCCGCGATATTGGTCGCAAGCGTGCTCTTGCCGCATCCGCCCTTCGAGTTCATCACCATCACATGGCGCATGGAATCCTCGCTTGCCTGCAAAGGTCCGGGACGGCCTGTCGCCGTGACGGCGACGCAACCGACGTTGTTGTTGTAGCACCTATGTCCAGTGCCGCCAGGAGCGAGCTTGTGCAGCTCGGGTCCTGCGGCTCATGGCAATCAACAATCCGAGCATCGCACGGACGCGCGGCACCCGCGTGCGTCCGTTCGTCAAATAAGCATTGCGTCAAATGGACCGTATGCGGTCCCATGGGCCGATTGCCATCGCAGCCTCGAGGATGCGGCAGGCTCAGGCTTTCTGCATTAGCTGCGTAAGTTAAGGCCGGCCACGCGAAAAGTCACGGCGCACGTGCCTGCGCCCGCGGTGTAATTGCCGCTCAGCCGGGCTCGCTTTGCAATGATTGGCGGATCCCGGCCTCGTAATCGGCATAGCGTAGCGTGACCCCTAAGTGCTTGCGCAGGCGCTCGTTGACTACATAACGGGACTCGTTCAGGAACGACAGGCGCTCGGGCGAGAAGGTGAGCTGCGCCTCGACCATCGATACTTGCGGAGGCGGCGGCAGGCCTGCCGCCTCGGCAAGCTTGAGGAGGAAGGTAGTTGAGCTGATGCGATTGCCGTCGCTCACGTTGTAGACGCCGCGTGCCTCCGGATTCGTCACCGCGGCGACACAGGCGCTCACGAGATCGTCGACGTGAATTCGGTTGGATACGCCTGCTTCGTCTTCGCGCACCACGGCCTCGCCCTTGCGCAAGCGTTCGAGCGGCAGTCGGCCAGGGCCATAGATACCCGCGACGCGCAGTACGACACGTCGTACCAATCTTTCGGTGCACCACACGCGCGTCATGTCTTCTGCGCTCACGCGTCGGCGCGCACGATCGGTGCGCGGATTGACCGGTGTGCTTTCGTCTACGTCCGCGCCGCCCGCATCGCCGTAGACGCCAGTGGAGCTCACATAGACGAAGGTCTTGGGCGGCACCGTGGCGAGCTGCAGGAAACGATCGAGACGCAAGTCGCTCTCGCTGTCGCTAGGCGGTGGGACGAGATAGACGATCGCTTCCTGATCGAGTCGTTCGGGAATGCAGGCATTGGCGCGCGGACGGTCGAGATCGAGCGCTACGGCGCGAATGCCTCCTGCGGCCAACCCGGCCGCGCTGCGTTGCGTGCGCACGAGCGCCGTCACGTCAAAACGTTCGGCAAGCTGTGCGTACAGACGGCGGCCGACGTAACCGCAACCGACGATCAGAATATGTGGCCGCGAAAAGGTCATGACGAAAGCATCGTCGCTATCCCTGGCGGCAAGAGGCTAGTGCGATACCGCTCGATGCTGCAAGGATGAGTTACGCTCGCGCGGATGGCTGTGGCGCTCCGTCGCCGCGCGGTGAAAATCCCGAGCAGGATCAGGGTTTTTCGTGCGCGCGTTTCGCAAGGGCATCCGGCGCGAAATCGAACGAATCGAAAAACAGCTGCTCGGGCGGCAGGCCGCGCGCGAGAAATTCCTGTCGAATCGCTTCGACCATTACCGGCGGGCCGGCGGTATAAACATCGAAGGCTTCGATGTTCGGATGATCTGCGAGCGCCACTTCGTGCACCCAGCCGACGCGGCCCGTCCACTCGTCCTGCGGTTGCGCATTCGAGAGCACGGGCGTGTAGCGGAAGTTCCTGAATTGCTCGCACCAGCTACGCACGAGCGCGTCCTCGTACAGATCGACGCGCGACTGTGCGCCCCAATACAAATGCAGCGGCCGCCGATCGCCGCGTTCGAGCAAGTGGCGAATCATTGCGCGCAGCGGCGCATAGCCCGTGCCGCCGCCGATCAACAAGGCAGGGCGCGGCGATTCCTCGCGGAACCAGAACTGGCCGAGCGGTCCTTCGATCCGCAGCAATGTATTCGCAGCAGCACCGGAGAAAAGCTGTTCGGTGAACTCGCCGCTCTTGACGCGGCGCACATGCAGTTCGATGAAATCGGCGTCGTGCGGCGGGTTGGCAATCGAGAAGCTGCGACGCCGATTCTGCGGCAGCAAGACGTCGAGATATTGGCCGGCCTGATAGCAGAACTCCTCGCGCGCCGGCAGGCGCAGGAACACGGCCATCACATCGGGCGCCACGAGCTGAAGACGCTCGATGCGGGCGGGCAGACTCTTGACCTGAATCTCCGGATTGGGCGGTTTGATCTCTCGCGCTTCGATCACGATCTCAGCACTCGCTGCGTGGGCCTGGCACAACAGCACGTAAGATTGTCGTTCTTCCGACTCGAGCAATCCGAGCGGCCGGCCGAGCGGGTAATGGACGCTCCCTGAGCGGATTCTGGCCCGGCACGAAGAGCAATGTCCACCCTTGCAACTGTGCGGCAGATTCAATCCTGCGCGCAAAGCCGCATCCAGGATGGTTTCTCCCTGCTCCACGCTGAGCACTTGCCCGAAGGGTAGGAGCGTGACGCGCGAATAGGACATAAGTGCGTTCGCGGTGGGAAATGCGCGGAGCGTGCAAGGTACGGCCGCGCTGAGTCGACACCCTCGCGCATTCTTGCGTCGAAGGCAATGCCTCTGGCGGCTTATCGTGCAAGTTAAGCGGCTGGCTGCTCCGTCAACGGCGCCGCTCGCCGTGTCGCCGCTCGAACCAGGCCCGTTGCCGAATGCGCGGCACCTTCGGCTTGCGTCCGATCGCATGAACGAGCGCTTCGTGCAGTACCCCGAGCGCTCGATCGCGCTCGCCAATCTGCTCGAGCAGATCGGCGAGCAGTTGATACGCTTCAAGGCGCGGACGAATCGCCACGCTGGCTTCGAGGAAGCTACGTGCCTTGCCGTAGAGCTCGGCGCGCAGCGCGAGCTTGGCGCAAGCAACCAGCAACACTGGATCGCGCTCGTGCGCCGCAAGCCAAGTTTCAGCGCGATCGAGCGTGCGCAGCGGCTCGTCGACTTCGAGATCGCCGTACGCTTGCACGGCCGCTTCGTCCCATTCGCTCTCGAGCAGCTCGCTCAGCTCGCGTTCGGCGCTCTCGTGATCGCGACAGACCATGGCGGCGCGGGCGTAGGCGACCACGATGTCGGAGCGCTTGGTCAGCGAGCGCGGCAGATCCTTCCATGCGGCACGCAACGCGGCGGCATCCTTGGTCTTGCCGGCCGCCTGCAGCTTGTCGATATAGACTTGTGCCACAGTTGCATCGGCAACAGCCGTGTCGACGCCGCGCGTTGCGCGCAGGCGCGGCTCGAGTTGTTCGATCTTCTGCCAGTTACCCGTCTGGCGATAGATACGCGCGAGCAGCAGTAGCCCACGCGCGTTCTGTTCGCCGCGCGCATCGAGTTGCAGCAGCGCCGCCTCGGCCGCTTCGAGCTGCTTGTGCTTGAGCAGGAGCTCGGCCTGCATGATGAGCGCCGGTGCATGACTTTCGGCCGGCAGGTCGAGCGCGCGTGCGAGCCACTCGTCGCGTCGGTTCGGAGCGTTCTGCAGCTCCGCCGCGCGTGCGGCGACTAGGTAGTGCGCCAGCGGATGATCGGAATCCCCGACGAACTTCGTTGCCGTTCGTTCCGCGTTGTCCCACTCGCCTTGCGCGAGCTCGATGATGGCGCGCGACAGCGCGCTGCGCGCGCGTTCGCGGCGTCGCGCAAGCTGCGATTCCTTCCAAAGGCGGCGCGCGTTGAACAGCCGCCAGAGCAGCCGGATCGCGAAGTATCCGGCCACGAGCAACAGCACGAACGTGATCGCGGACATCTCGATGAGATGTCCGGCGATGCGGATCGCGACGTAGCCGGGATCGCTCGCCAGCACGTTGGCGACGATCGCTCCGGCCAGGAGCGCGAGCGCGATGTATACGCCGCGTCGCATCGATCACCTCTGATTGCCGCGCAACACGCCTTGCTCGCGCGGCATCAGACGCCGCAGCGCCGTGCTCGAGCCCACAAGGTCCGGCAACGGCGGGTCGATGTCGATCGACTCGAGCGTGCGGATCTCGTTCACAACCGCCTGCGTGCTCGGCTGCGAGGCATCGAACGCTTCTTCGAGAAGCGTTCGGGCGCTCGCGAGCGCATGTTGATAGGCGTGCTTGTCGTGACGCGCGAGCGCGGCGCGCGCCGAGAACAAGAGCAACCGCAAGTGCTCGCGGCGAAGCAGCGCTTCTTCCTTCGTCACAAGACCGCCGGCGCGTTCGTCGACTTCCCGGACGCGGATGAGATTGGCGACCGAGCGGCGCGCAATGGACCACGCGCGCGGCAAGAACGAGTCGGGCAGCTCCGTCTGCGGCGCCACCTTGCGCTCTTCGGCCACGATGCCTTTGACGGGCAGCGTCGTAACGTTCTGTTCGAGGCTCGCAAGGCGCGTCGTAATGCCGGTGATGTCAGGTCGTTCGATGGCGCGCAGCGCGTGCAGCTCGCGCGCAATTTCTTGCCGCACCGGAGCGAACGAATCGTCCTTCAATGCAGCCAGGCGGGCATCGGCGCTGGCGAGCGCGACGATGGCGGTGTCGATGTCGCGATTGAGCGCGAGGCGGCGCTGCGCCAGCTCGAGCAGGTACATTGCTTCGGCGCGCGACCAGGCGCGTTCCGGACCTTCGGCGCGGCCGCGCAGCTCCTCGGTCGTGTTGGCGAGCTCTTGCACCTGCCGCGGAACGTCGTCGAGCAGCGCGAGGCGTCGAGCCAGATCCTCGTCGGCTTGGCGCGTGCGTTCTTCGAGGTTCTGGATCTCGGAGCGAAGCAAAGCGCGCTCGGCTTCGAGGGTGCGAGCCGCCGCGCTGATTTCGTCCATCCGGTCGCGTGCCGAATCGAGCCGCCAGAGTGCGTAGACCGCCGTCGCGAGCGCGAGCACGGCCACGGCCGTCGTAGCACGACTATATGTGTGCGCGCGCCGCGTAGGGCGAGCGGTATCGTTCGCGCCGGCAGGCGAGTCGTTTAGCTGGGAGTCTGCCATCGTCATTCGCAGGCATTCGGCCGAGCGAGTATCGTAGCACGCCGTCTGAGGTGCACTGCGTTTGCGCGCCGCATTGTAAGAGTGCGCATTCGCCGATTACGGCGTGGCTAGGTGCGCGCGCGTGCGTGCCATTTCGCAAGGGTGCCGACGATCGAGGCATCGTCGGGAGCGGGTGCCGAAACGATCTCGCCCTGGAGCCCGTGGTCGCGCGCGGCAGCGGCAATGCGCTTGCTGACGACGAGCACGGGGGTCTTCGCCAGCAGCTCGCGCCCGCGTTCGCTCAGCATCGCGTAGAGATTTTCGAGCGTCGCGACGCTCGTCAGCGTCACGATGTCGACATTGCCCTCGCTCCATTCGCGTTCCAGCGTATCGCGTGCGTGCGGCTCGATTGCCGGGCGCACGCGTCGATAGACTTGGCGCGTCTCGACGATGAGACCGCGCTCGGCAAACGTATTCATCAATAACTCGCGACCGCCTTCGCCGCGCACGATCAGCACGCGCATGCCTTCGCGCAGCGTGAGCTCGGGATGCGCGAGCAGCGCTTCGCTCGTGAACCCCGCCTCGGGCACGTAATCGACTTTGAATCCCGCTTGTTCAAGCGCGCTGGCGGTCGCCTTGCCGATCGCCGCAACCTTCATTGCCGGGTTGGGCGCGACGAGCCGCTTGCCATGTTCGACTGCATTGACGCTGGCGAAGACGACGAGGTCGCAGGGTGCGGCAGCGGCTGCTGCGAGCGGCTCGATGGCGATCGTCGGAAACTTGTGGGCGGTGCCGCCGAGGCGCTCGATTTCCGCATAAAGCGTCTGGGCTTGTCCGGCCGGGCGCGTGACGAGCACGCCGAGGCCGATGAGCGGAGGAACGATCTTGGGAATCATGCCATCACGAGACGGTCAGGGCCGCGATGCTTGCGGCAGCAGCGCGCTTGCGCCCGCGCGCAAGAGCCTTTCGGCGAGCTCGATGCCGAGCGCCGTGGCATTCGTGGGCGCGCCGACGATGCGATCGCGATAGAGCTGCTGGCCGTCCAGAGAGGCCACTACGCCTTCCAGCTCGAGCGCGCCGTCGCGTAATTGCGCGAACGCAGCAATCGGCGAGAAGCAGTCGCCTTGGAGATGTCGCGCGAAGGCGCGTTCTGCGGAGCAGCAAGTCGCCGCCGCATCGTCGTTGAGCGCCTGGGCGTAGGCGGCGCTGTCGGCATCGTCCTCGCGGCATTCGATGCCGATCACGGCTTGACCGGGCGCCGGGACGGAAAAAGAGGTGTCGAGGTGTTGGGTGATGCGCGCAGCCAGCTCGAGTCGCACGAGTCCCGCCGTCGCGAGAATGATCGCGTCGTATTCGCCCTCATCGAGCTTGCGCAGGCGCGTTTCCACGTTGCCGCGCAAGGTCGCAATGTCGAGATCGGGACGCACGTGCTTGAGCTGCGCTTGGCGGCGCGGGCTCGAGGTGCCGAGGCGCGCGCCCTGCGGCAGCTCGGCAAACGATGCGTAGCGATTGGAGACGAACGCATCGCGCGGATCGGCGCGCGGCAGCATCGCCGCGAGCTGCATGCCCGGCGGCAGCTCGCTCGGCACGTCCTTCATCGAATGAACCGCGATGTCGGCGCGGCCTTCTTCGAGCGCGCGTTCGAGCTCTTTGATGAACAAGCCTTTGCCGCCGACTTCGGCAAGCGCACGATCGAGCACGCGATCGCCCTGCGTCGTCATCGGTACGAGCACGACCTCGAGATCGGGGTGCGCCGCGCGCAAACGCGCAGCAACGTGTTCCGCCTGCCAGAGCGCGAGGCGGCTCTGGCGCGTGGCAATTCGCAATGTTCTTCGAGTCATGCTGAAGGTGTCGTTTCGGTGTCGGTGCGGGCCGCCTCGGCGCGGCGCAGATCGAGCATGAAACGCACCAGCGCGATGATGAGCGCGAGCACGACCGGACCCAAGAACAAGCCGATCGCGCCGAACGCCGAGATACCGCCCATCACGCCGAGGAATACGGTCAACGTGCCGACGGACGCGCGCCCCGAGACGAGCATCGGTCGCACGACGTTGTCGACGAGCCCGACGAGAAGCGTACCCCAGATCACGAGAAAGATCGCTGCGCCCCATCGATCTTGCGCGGCCAGCACGATTGCAGCCGGTACCCACACGATTGCCGTACCGCCGACCGGCAACAGCGCCACCAGCGCGGCGATGACGCCGAAAACGATGGGCGAGGGTAGGCCGACGAAGAAGAAGGCGAGCCCGACGAGCGCGCCTTGAATGAGCGCGGTAAGTCCCGTGCCGTAGACCATCGCGCGGGTCACGGAGGCGAGATGATCGAAGAGTCGCGCCTTGTACGAGCGCTCCATCGGAATGAGCTCGCGCAGCGCTCCGAACATTTCATCGCCATCCCGCAAGAAGAAAAAGAGCATGAAGATCATCAACACGAAGCCGACCACCGTGTTCACGGCGCCCAGGAAGACCTTGCCGCCCATGGACGCGAGCCACTGCAGCAGATTGCGCGAGCTTTCGACGAGCCAGCCGCGTGCCTGGGCGACGTTGACGTCGAACGTTCGCTCGAGCCAGCCGAGCGCTTCGTTCAGCCAGGGAACGTTGGACGGGTCGAGCACGTTTCGCTTGGTCTGGTCTGCGACCATCGACTGCACGAACTGCAGCAGGTCGCCGACCTGAGCCGCGAACGCCGCACTGAGCGCGGTGAGCGGTCCGATGACGATGACGAGCGCGAGCACGGTCAGTAGGAACGCCGACCATTGCTCGCGGCCCTTCAGTCGCCGGCTGAGGCGCACGTGCAGCGGATGCAGCAGGAACGCGAGGAAGATCGCCCATAAGAGCGGTCCGGCGAACGGCTGGACGATTTGGAGAAACGCGTAGGCGAGCAACGCTGCGGTCACCAATGCGAACGACCTGGCGTAGAACCGGTCGCGGGGTGCAACGGCGCGCTGTTGGATGCTCATGGGGTCGACTTCCGGGCCCGATCGGTCGGGCGGCAATGCAGGGCGTCCGGCAATGCTAGGGAAGCGCGTCGGCATCGTCTAGTGAAACCCGTGGTGTGCGCGCGAACATTGCCTATGGTGCATGGCTGCGTACCGTGCGATTGATTTGGCGATGCTGGCTTGCGGCGCTAACATGGCTTGGCACGCGCGGTCGCGAGCCGCCTATGGTTTGTCTTGAGGAACGCGTCGAGAGGAAGAAGCAATGAGCACCGACATCCAGAACCAGAACGTGACGACCGCCCAACTGATCGCCGATCTCAAGACCGTCATGCGCGATGCTGAGGCCTTGCTGCGTGCGACGTCTGCCCAAACGGGCGAGCGTATTCAAGAAGTACGTGCGCAGGCGGAAGAGTCGCTGCGGCAGGCACGGGCGCGCCTCAACGAGCTCGAGCAGGAAGCCTTGCGACGCGCGCAAGACGTGGCGTACGCGACGGAAAAATATGTGCGCGACAATCCGTGGCAATCCGTCGGCATCGCGGCCGGCGTCGGTCTGCTGGTCGGCTTGTTGCTCAGCCGGCGCTAGATTAAGCGCGAGCCCCTCTCATGAGCGCGAACTGGCGCGACGAACAGCCGGGCGAAGAACCCGCAACCGCGAGCGGGTTGTTGCAATCCGTCAGTCGCCTTGCAGGGACGCTGCTCGGCATCGTCCACACGCGGCTCGAGCTGCTTCGGACCGAGCTTCAGGAGGAGGTCCAGCACGCGGCGAAGCTGGCGCTCTGGGCGTTCGTCGCGGCTTTCGCCGGGTTGATGGCGTTGTTCATGGGCGCACTGACCGTGGTGTTCGTCTTCTGGGACACGCATCGGCTCATTGCTTCGCTCGCCATGGTCGTGTTCTTCGTGGTCATTGCCGTGAGCGCGGCGCTCGTCGCGCGAAACAAGCTGCGCGCAAAGCCGCCGATGCTTGATGCCACGCTGGCCGAGCTTGCCAAGGATCGAGATCAACTGCGCGCGCGTCTATGACCCAACGCACCCGCGATCGCCTCGAAGAGCTCGCCTTACGCCGTGCCGAGTTGCAGGCGCGCTGCGCGCAGCAGCGCCTCGAGCTCGGCGCGCAGGTGCGTGCGATCGAAGAAGGTCTCGGCAGAATCGATCGTACCGTCGCGGTGGTGCGTAAGGTCGTCAAATCGCCGCTGCTAGTGGGAATCGGCGTGGCGGCCATTACGCTCATCGGCCCCTCGCGCATTCTGCGTTGGGTGAGTCGCGCGACGATGTGGTATCCGCTCGTGCGGCGCGTGGCGGGCGGCATCCTCGGGCGGCGCAGTGCGCGCGCCGGGCAGCTCGCGCGCTAGCTCTTCTTTTTCTGTGCTTCCTTTTCTCTCAGGCGCCGCGAATGCGTCTTAAGAGCTCGGGCGCATGCCTGCGGCTGACATCCAGCACCGATCCGCAATCGCGCATGCGCACGACGTACTGACCGTTATCGGTTCGCTCGACGGCAGAGATGTATTTCTCTGCGACCAAGGCATTGCGATGAATTCGCACGAAGTCGGCGGCGAATTCCTCGGAGAGCGACTTCAACGATTCGTCGATCAGATTCTCGCCGCCCTTGTGCTTGACCGTTACGTACTTCTGATCGGCGACGAAGTAATAAATGTCGCTGACCGGGATGAGCCGTAGCTGATCGCCGAGGCGTGCGCAGATCTGTTCGCGCTTGTGTTCGAGTCGCGCCGATTCGGCGATCTTCTGCAGGCGGGTCGGCGAGATGCGCGCCGCATGGCGCAGTGCGTGCGCGAGCTTTTCCTTGCGAACGGGCTTGAGGAGGTAGCCGACGGCCTCGGTTTCGAACGCGTCGACCGCGTACTGGTCGTAAGCGGTCGTGAAGATGACGGCAGGCGGATCTTCGAGCGAATCGATGTGGCGCGCGACTTGGATGCCCGACAGGCCGGGCATGCGCACGTCGAGCAGCACTACATCGGGTTTGAGCTCGCCGCAGACGGCGAGCGCTTCTTCGCCGTTGGCGGCTTCTGCGACGACCTCGCAATCCTCGATTTCGGCTAGCAACCGACGCAGTCGGTCTCGCGCCGGAGGTTCGTCGTCGACGATCAGCAATTTCATGTCGGCCTGAGCCTAGCTTCCTTCCTAGCTTCCTTCAAGTATCGGCGAATCAGCATACGGAAACACGAGCCGGGCGCAAAATTCGCCGTCCAGCTGCTCCGTTTCCACGCGGGCGCGGCCCGGCCAGGCCAGCTCGAGGCGCTGGCGGATGTTCTCGAGCGCCATGCGATTGCCTTCGCGTTCGCTGTAGGCGGACTGCGCCGGGATCGGATTGCGTACCTCGATCTCGAGCGTATCGCCGCGCCGCGAGCCGCGGATGCGGATGCAGCCGCCCTCGGGCAGCATTTCGATGCCGTGATAGACGGCGTTCTCGAGCAGCGGTTGTATGATCAACGACGGGACGCGCGCATTGAGCGGCAGCTCGTCGATGTCCCAATCGACCTTGAGGCGCTCGCCGAGGCGCAGCTGCTCGATGCGTTCGTGCGTGCGCGCGATGGCGATCTCGTCGCTGAGGGCGATGCGGGTGGTCGCATCGTTGAGGCTGGCTCGGAACAGATCTGCGAGGTCTTCGACCGCCTGCTCGGCGCGCTGCGGATTCGTGCGCGTCAGCGCCGCGATCGTGTTCATGCTGTTGAAGAGAAAGTGCGGGCGAATACGCGCCTGCAGCGCGCGGATGCGGGCAAGCGCTTCCATCTCGACGCTGCGCTGATGTTGCGCGTTGATATAGAAGTAGCGCAGCGCCAGGGCGCTGACGATGAAGCCGACGGCGAGATTCCGCAGCAGAAAACCGACATGGTCGCGCGGAAAGAGGCTGACGTTGGTCGTGTCGAAACCGTAACCCCACACGCGCCCGACCTGATAGACGATCTCGGAGACGATCCCGATCGTGGCGAGCAGCAGCGCTAAGGCGATGACGGTGGCGCGTGCTGTGGACATCGAGTGCAGCCATGCGCGTGCGCGGCATAGCACCGCGGCGCAGGTCAGTCCCACCCACAACAGAAAGAGCGAAGTCGTCGCAAGATCCGTCCAGAAATTGTCGTGCAGCGCTTGACGCGAGATCGCAAACACGAGCGCAACGAGCTCGACGATGAGCACGACCGCGAGCACGGCGCGCGAGCCGCAGAAGTCAGGCAGGAACACTGTCGGGATGGAACCCGATGGCGCGCTGCTTCTGTTAGCCATGATGGGCGTGCCTGCAGACCGAGGATCGAATTGCCTTGTGGTTGACGTCTAATTCGCGCCGCCGAAGAGCGAGGCGGCGCGCGATCATCGGGTTCATGCGTCGGGGGCGGACGCGCGCGAGGCTTCCTTAGCGGCGGCCGCGAACATCGCTTCTTTCAGACGAAACAGCGCCGAGATGTCCTCGTCGCCGTAGCCCTGTTCGATCAGGCGTCGATAATGCACGAGCGTCATTTCGATCAGGGGCAGCTGCACGCCGTGGCGCGCGGCCATGGCGCGGCAGATCTTCAGATCCTTCTCGTGCAGTCGCACGCGAAAGCCGGCCGGATATTCGTTGCGCACGATGTTGGGCGCGCGATGCACGAAGTACCAGCTCGAGCCGGCGCCCTGGCTCAGCGTCTCGATCAGTCGATCGAGCGGCAGGTTCTCGGATTTTGCGAACGCCATGGCCTCGGCCACCGCCTGAATGACGCCGGCGCACATGATCTGATTCGTGGCTTTGGCGGCCTGTCCTGCGCCGTTCGCGCCGAAATGGGTGACCACCTTGCCGAAGGCGCGCAGCACGGGCTGGGCGCGCTCGAAAGCGCTTGCTTCGCCGCCGACCATGACCGCGAGCGTTCCATTGCGCGCGCCTTCGACGCCGCCGCTCACCGGCGCATCGAGGAAGGCAACGCCACGCTCGCGGAGGCGTTCCGCTGCCGTCCGCGCAGTGTCGGCACTGATCGTCGAACAATCGATGACGAAATGATCGGGCGTCAGGTGCGGCAGCAGGGCATCGACGAGGGCGAGCACGTCATCGTCGGCCGAGACGCAGCTCACGATGACGTTCGCGCGTGCGGCGAGATCGGCGAGCGAAGGGGCGTACGCCACGCCGGTGTCGTGCGCGAACTGCTCGGCTTTTGATGCGGTGCGGTTCCAGACCGCACGCAGGAGTCCGTGCTTGTGAAGATTGTGCGCCATGCCAAGCCCCATGGCGCCAAGGCCGACGAAACCGACCGAGAGGGTCACTGACAGAGGACGTCCATACTGGCCTTCGCTGAAGCACGGGCCGCTTCGAGCTCGGCGTCGGTCAAGTAGCGACGCTCGCCGTTGGGCAATGCTTCGTAAAGGCGTTGTGAGCTCATGTATTGATCATACCGCTCACGCGCCTTCTTGCAGCGCTCGGCCTTGTCCGCCGCCAGCGCTTCAGCCGCTTTGCGCTCTTCGGCCTTCTGGGCGGCCGCATCGCGGCGCGCTTGCTGCGCGTTCGCGCGCTGCTGTTCTTCCTCCTGGCGCGCCTGGAGGGCTACGACGTCCGTCTTGCGCGATTGCACGTTGACGCGCTCGGCGGGCAGGGTCGCGGGCTTGTCGGTGTAGTACACGTTGCCCTTCTCGTCCGTGTAGCGATAAACGTCCGCATGGGCCTGTGCCGCCAGCAGCACGGATGCACTCAGCGCAACGGAAAGAAGGGCTCGCAGCATGATCGATCTCCGTCTCAACGATTCGGTTCGCGATTCGAACGTGTTAAGCCGTTTCGCGTTGTTCGCCAGGGACTTGCAGGGCGCAAATCCTCGTCCGAAACGACTCCGAGTCTAGCAGCGCAGCCGCCGGAACGGATTAAGACAGTCCCTCGAAGGGCCCGAGAATGAGCAGTGGGTCACAGTGAGGCCTTGAGGCCCTCGGGGAGTCCGCTCGGGTCCTCCCAGCCTCCGGTCTTCGCTCCAAAAAGGAACGGGCGCCGAAGCGCCCGTTCCGAGTAGCGATCGAGGGATCGCGATCAGAGGTTGTAACCGCGCTCGTCGTGCAGGGCGAGGTCAAGACCTTCCTCTTCCTGCTCCGGCGTCACGCGCAGACCGATGATCACGTCGACGATCTTGAGGAGCACGTAGCTCAGCACGCCGGTGTAGACGATCGTGAAGAGCACGCTCTTGATCTGGACCCACACCTGGCTGGCGATCGTGGCGCCTTCGGTCGGCTCCCACACGCCGCCCAAGCTCGGGAAGGCGAACACGCCGGTCAGGATCGCGCCGACGATACCGCCCACTGCGTGCACGCCGAACACGTCGAGCGAGTCGTCGTAGCCGAGCGCGCGCTTGACCTTCGTCGAGGCGATGAAGCAGATCGCGCCGGCGAGGATACCGATGACGAGCGCACCGGCCGGACCCACCGTGCCAGCCGCCGGGGTGATCGCCACGAGACCGGCGACCGCACCGGAGATGATGCCGAGGAGCGAGGGTTTGCCGTGCGAAATCCACTCGCCGAACATCCACGCGAGGGCGGCGGTACCCGTGCAGATCTGCGTGACGAGCATCGCCATGCCGGCCGAGGTGTCCGCCGCAACCGCGCTACCGGCGTTGAAGCCGAACCAGCCGACCCACAGCATCGCGGCGCCGATCATGGAGAGCGTCAGATTGTGCGGCGCCATGATCGTCTGGCCGTAGCCCTGACGCTTGCCGATCACGAGGGCGGCAACGAGACCCGCGATACCGGCATTGATGTGCACCACCGTGCCGCCGGCGAAGTCGAGCACGCCCCAATCCCACATGAGCGCGCCGTCGCCGCTCCACACCATGTGCACCATCGGCGCGTAGCAGACCGTGAACCACAGCGCCATGAAGACGAGCAGCGCGGAGAACTTCATACGCTCGGCGAACGCGCCGACGATGAGCGCCGGGGTAATGATCGCGAACGTCATCTGGAACGTGATGAACAGCGCTTCCGGAATCGTTCCCGAGAGCGAATCGATCGTCAGGCCGGACAGCATGAAGCGATCGAAGCCGCCGACGAACGACTTGAAGTTGAGCACGCCCGCTTCCATGCCCGTCGTGTCGAACGCGAGGCTGTAACCGTAGACGGTCCAGAGGACGGTCATCAGGCCCGTGATCGCAAAACACTGCATGAGCGTCGAGAGAATGTTCTTCGAACGCACCATGCCGCCGTAGAACAGCGCCAGGCCGGGAATCGTCATGAACAGGACGAGCACCGTCGCGGTGAGCATCCACGCCGTGTCGCCCGAATCGAGCGTCGGCTCTTCTTCTGCCTCCGCTGCAGCTTCTTCAGCCGGTGCTGCGTCCGCTTCCTCTTGCGCAGCCTCCAGGGCGACAGCAGCTTCATCCGTGACGGGCGCATCCTGCGCCAGCGTCAGCTCGGCGCCAAAGAGCATGAACGCTGTGAGCGCTACGCTCCATAGGTAAGTGAGCACGCGGCTCGTTGCCAAAGGTATTTTCACTGTGGTTCTCCTCGGAAGAGATAGCTCGTTTTGTGACTGCCAGGATGCTCTCGATGATTCACACCGCTTCGACGCCCGTTTCGCCCGTGCGGATACGTACGGCTTGTTCGAGATCGATGACGAAGATCTTTCCGTCACCGATCTTCCCGGTGCGTGCGACGTTGGTGATCGCCTCGATCACTTGCTCGGCAATGGAATCGTCGACCGCGAGTTCGATCTTCGTCTTCGGCAGGAAGTCGACTCGGTACTCGGCACCGCGGTAGAGCTCGGTATGGCCACGCTGACGACCGAAGCCTTGCACTTCGGTGACCGTAACGCCCTGAACTCCGATATCCGCGACGGCCTGACGGACATCATCGAGCTTGAACGGCTTGATGATCGCGGTAATCAACTTCATCGCATTGGGGCTCCGTTTTCGTCTATGCGCACGGTTCGTGATCGTTTGGATCGCGAGCAATCGTTCGCGCCGCCATCTCTGCATCTTCTATGCCACGCGTTTCTGCCCGAATTTGGTGAGCGGAGCTGCGCTGTCCGAGAGAAATCGCACCTGCGTGGTGCGAAAGGTTCGTCTTGGTGCATCAAATCGGGGCAAGATGCTCTTTTGGCGGCGCGCGAGCTCCCATTTGCCCTCGAACGACCGGCTGTTCGGTCGGTTGCGAGTGGGCGCAAGCCAATCGCGGTGGCCGCGAGCGATCTCCTGCCCGGAGCTGCTGTAGGGGTCGCGTGCGGTTGAACGGCGGGTTGTGCGGTCAACATTCGGTGACCGCCGAGAGCGGGTGCGAGTCGTTCGATTCAGGACCTTTGCGATGTGTTCGGGGTGTGGTGGGACCGCCGCGCCTCGAGCGGGGCGCGCTGTTGCCTCGACCCGCGCAACCCGGCTACATTCCTGCCCAGCTCATGGGGGATGGACGATTGGACCCGCGATTCATTGACGACCTTGCCCGACGCCTCTCGGCGGCTGTGCCGCCGGGTGTGACTGCATTGCGTCGAGATTTAGAAGACAACTTCAAGGCGGTCTTACAAGCGGGTCTGGCGCGGCTCGATCTCGTCTCGCGACAGGAGTTCGACGTTCAAGCTGCGGTGTTACGCCGGACGCGCGAAAAGCTGGAAGCTTTGGAGGCTCGCGTGGCGGCGTTGGAGCAGGAAGCTGGTGCTGCGTCCGTCGCGAGCGCAGCGCGGGAGTAAACGTTCGACAGCTGAGCATTTAGGACAACCGGCCGCGGGTAACGGAGCCCGCAGCCAGCGGAGAGCCACGGAATGGCAATGGCATCGGTGTTGAGCCGTGCGCAGCACGGCATGGACGCGCCGCTCGTGCGTGTCGAGGCGGACATCGGCAACGGCTTGCCTGCTTTCACGATCGTGGGTTTGCCGGAAGCCGTCGTGAAAGAAAGCCGCGACCGCGTCCGCGCAGCTATCACGAACTCTCATTTCGAATTTCCCGCCGGCCGCGTCACCGTCAACCTCTCTCCGGCGGATCTGCCGAAAGAAGGCTGCCGCTTCGATCTGCCCATCGCGATCGGCATCCTGCTCGCTTCCGGGCAAATCCCCGGGCATCACCTCGAACGCTGCGAGCTCTACGGCGAGCTCTCCTTGAGCGGAGAAGTGCGTCCGGTGAAAGGCGCGTTGCTCGCCGCGCTCGCCGCGACCCGCGCCGAGCACGCCATGATCATCCCGCCGCTCAATGCGGACGAAGCAGGGCTCGTCGAGAACAGCCGTGTGGCGATCGCCCACCATTTGCTCGATGTGGCGGCGCATGCGACCGGCACGCGCCCGCTCGAATTTCAGCGCGGCAAGGCGCCGCCCGCCGGGGCCGCGAAGGCGATCGCCGATCTGCGCGATGTGCGCGGCCAGGCGCATGCGAAGCGCGCGCTGGAAATTGCGGCGGCGGGCGAACATAGCCTCCTGTTGATCGGGCCGCCGGGCACCGGCAAGAGCATGCTCGCCCAGCGTTTGCCCGGTTTGCTGCCCGCGCTGAGCGAAGCGCAGGCGCTCGAAGTGGCTGCCGTGCGTAGCGTCGCCGGCATTCCGCTCAAGAGCGAGGACTGGCGCGTCCGGCCGTTTCGCGCGCCGCACCATACGGCATCGGCCGTGGCGCTCGTCGGTGGCGGAGCGCACATTCGTCCCGGCGAAATTTCGCTGGCGCATCACGGCGTGCTGTTTCTCGACGAGCTGCCCGAGTTCGACCGGCGTGTGCTCGAAGTGCTGCGCGAGCCGCTCGAAACCGGCGTTATCACCATCTCGCGGGCGGCGCGGCAGGCGGAATTCCCCGCGTCGTTTCAATTCGTCGCAGCGATGAACCCCTGTCCGTGCGGCCATCTCGGCGACACGCAGAAGGCGTGCAAGTGCACGCCGGACAAGGTGCAGCGCTATCGCAACCGGCTCTCCGGTCCGTTGCTCGACCGGCTCGACTTGCACGTCGAAGTGCCGCGCGTGCCGATGGAGATCATGCGCAGGGATCAGGGCGAAGCGGAGACGAGCGCGGTCGTGGCGGCGCGCGTCCTTCGGGCGCGCGAGCGTCAGCAGGCGCGGCAGCAGACCACGAACGCGCGACTGACGAATCGGGAGGTAGAGCGCTATTGCCGACCGACGCCCGAGGGCGCGCAGCTCCTCGAGCGGGCGGCGACGATGCTGGGCTTGTCGGCGCGTGCGTACCACCGCGTGCTCAAGGTGGCACGCACGATCGCTGATCTGGCGGGAGAGGAAACCGTCGCGGCGCCTCACATCAGTGAGGCGCTCACGTTACGGCGGTTGGATCGGATGCGGACGGGCTGAGGGCTACTTCGAGCCCGCGATCATGTAGTCCACCGCGTTGATGATGGACTGATCCGACAGGTCGGCGCGGCCGCCCTTCGGCGGCATGAAGCCGGCGTCGCCCTGGAAGCCTTCGATCGCGTGCTTGTGCAGCGTGGCTGCGCCCTTCGCGATGCGAGCCGCCCAAGCCCCCTTGTCGCCGTACTTCGGCGCACCGGCCACACCCGCGCCGTGGCACGCGACGCACGCCACGTTGTACACCTCGTCGCCCGGCAGGTCCTTGGCGGCCGCCGGGGCGGCGCCGGCCTGCGGCTGGGTGGGCTCGAGCGCGCTGTTGTCCTGACCCGCGATGGCGACCTTGGCCACCGGCGCAATGCGCTCGGCCACGGCGGCGCGGACCGTGGGTTCGGACAGGACGTGCTTCTCTTGGGTGTTCGCCGCGATGACCCTGGCCAAGATGTAGAGTCCCACCGCGATGCCGACGAGCACGCCAATAACCAACATGAACGTATCGAAGAACTTCTTATCGTGCGCTTGGCTCACATCGGCTCCAACAAAACGGTGCAAAAAGGCAAGGCGCGCAAGTATAGCGGCGGGTCTAGTGCCGATAAACTGCCGGGGCGGGATTCAGGGATGGGAGCAAAGGGTGCTTGGAGGATGGCGCGCCCGACAGGATTCGAACCTGTGACCTACGGCTTCGGAAACCGTCACTCTATCCAACTGAGCTACGGGCGCATCTTCTGCAGCGAGGCTCTCCGCAGCGTCCCGGCTGCGGGGCGCGACATCATAGCGCCAGGGCCGCCGAGTCCCAAGCGCTTCCGCGGCTTTGACGCGAACGGCCGCTCGGCTGAGCGAAAGCCGGGCGGAAACGACGGCAAGGTCAATCGTGCGGCTCGAGCCTCTCGCCTTCGGGCGGCGGGAACTGGCTGCACACTTCGCGCAGCCAGTCGCGAAAGTGGATAACCTTCGGGAGCTCGAAGTTGTGGGGCGGTGCGACGAAGTAATAGGCGTGTCGCTGCCGCACGCTTTGCAGGGACGGACGCACCAAGCGGCCGGCGGCCAGATCGCCGGCGACGAGCGACCAGCGCGCGAGCGCCAGTCCCTGTCCTTGTTCTGCCGCTTCGAGCACCGAGGCGGAGTCTTCGAGTACCGGTCCGCGCTCGATCCGTGTGGTGTCGCCGCCGACACGGCGCAGCCAGTCGCTCCATGGCTCGCTCGCGCTGTGCAGGAGCGGATACTTCGCGAGATCGCCGAGGGTTCTGATCTCGCCCAGTTTGGCCACCAGCTCCGGGCTCGCAACGGGGAAGACCCAGTCATCCAGCATCTTCTCGGCCTCTAGGTCCGGCCAACTGCCGTCGCCGTAACGCACTGCGGCGTGGAAATCCGTTTGCGAGAAATCGACGAGCTCGCGGCTCGCGCTGAAGCGCAAGTCGATCTCGGGATGCTTTTGATAGAAGTCGCCGAGGCGCGGCAGCAGCCACTTCTGCAGAAAAGAGCCGAGCAGGCTGATGTTGAGAAGCCCGCTCGTACGGTCCTGCCGCAATTGCTCCACGGCGCGGGTGAGCTCGCTCAAGCCGCGCTGCACGCCCGGCAGCAAGCGCGCACCCTGCGGCGTGAGTCGCACGGAGCGGCTGTGCCGGATGAAGAGCGGCGTTTCGAGAAACTCTTCCAGCGACTTGATATGAGAGCTGACCGCCGCCGTCGTGACGTTGAGGGCGCGCGCCGCCTCCGTGAAGCTCAGATGCGCAGCCACCGCCTCGAACGCGCGAAGCGCATTGAGCGGTAGTTTCGTTCCCTCAGACATCGTTCAATTTTTTTTTGCATCTGATCGGGACGTGCTGAGCGATTGAGGTGCAAAATATATTGATTCGCTTAAGAATGGAAGCGACGCGCGGCGGCACGTGCGGGCAAGTCCGGTAGGATTCGCTGCCTTGTGGCCCCTTGGGTGCTGCGTCCCGGCAGTGAACGGCTGGCGACCGTCGCCGCTCGATCGGCGTTCGATGCTTCCTGTCTGACCCGCCTCCCACACCGACTCTGGCCGCGAGCCCTGAACCGATGACTTTCGCCATCCGACCCGCCGTTCCCGAAGACACTTCGACCATCCTGTCGTTGATCCGCGAGCTGGCCGAGTTCGAGCAGCTCCTCGATCAAGTCACTGCCACCGAATCCGAGTTGCGGCACCAATTGTTCGAACGCCGCGCCGCAGAGGTGCTGCTGGCCTGCGAGGACGAGACGGTCGTGGGCTTTGCGCTGTTCTTCCAGAACTTCTCGACCTTCCTCGGCAAGCCGGGGCTGTATCTCGAAGACTTATATGTGAGGCCGCAGTATCGCGGTCTCGGCTACGGCGCGGCGCTGCTGCGGCATCTTGCGCGCCTTGCCGTCGAGCGCGGCTGCGGACGCTTCGAATGGTCCGTGCTCAACTGGAATCAGCACGCGATCGACTTCTACAAGAGCCTGGGCGCCGTGCCGCTCGATGAGTGGACGATGTATCGCGTGAGCGGCGAGGCGCTCGTGCGGCTTGCGCAGTCATAGCCGCACGAGCGGACTGCCGTTCTTGTCGTTGCGGGCTCCCGCATCCCTGCGGCGAACGGTCAGCCTTTGACGCATACGACCTGCTTCAGCGTGTACACGATTTCGACGAGATCCTTCTGGGCCGCCATGACCGCGTCGATGTCCTTGTAGGCGCCCGGCGTCTCGTCGATCACGTCCTTGTCCTTGCGGCACTCGACACCGGCCGTCGCCGCGCGGTGATCTTCGAGCGTGAAACGCCTTTTCGCCTCGGTGCGCGACATGCGTCGGCCGGCGCCGTGGCTGCAGCTGTGGAAGCTCTCTTCGTTGCCGAGGCCGCGCACGATGTACGAGCGCGCGCCCATGCTGCCGGGAATGATGCCGAGCTCGCCGCGTCGTGCACGCACCGCACCCTTACGCGTCACGTAGACGTCCTCGCCGAAGTGCCGCTCGCGACTCACGTAGTTGTGATGGCAGTTGACGGCCTCGACGTGCGTCGAAAACGGCTTCGGGATGACCTTGCGCACAGCGTCGATGACGTTTTCCATCATCACCTCGCGATTCAGGCGCGCGTAGTGCTGTGCCCACTCGACCGCTTCGACGTAATCGCGGAAGTGCTCGGTGCCTTCCTCGAAATACGCAAGATCGCGGTCCGGCAAGTTGGCGATCCACGAACGCATGTCCTTGCGGGCGAGCTCGATGAAGTACGTGCCGATCGCGTTGCCTACGCCGCGCGAGCCGCTGTGGAGCATGAGCCACACCGACTGCGCTTCGTCGAGGCAGACTTCGATGAAATGATTGCCGGTGCCGAGCGTGCCGACGTGCACGCGGTGATTCGTGCGCTCGAGATGCGGATATTTCTCCGTGATGCGTCGGAACTCGGGCGCAAGCTGCGTCCAGGCGCGCTCTGCGTTTTCCGGCAGCCGCTCGCCCCAAGCGCCGCGATCGCGTTTGCCGGGGGTGCGCCCATGCGGTACCGCTCGCTCGATCGCAGCCCGCACGCCGCTCAAGTTGTCCGGCAGATCCGACGCAGTAAGCGTGGTCTTCACCGCCATCATGCCGCAACCGATGTCGACGCCGACGGCCGCGGGAATGATGGCGCGCACCGTCGGAATGACGCTGCCGACCGTTGCGCCCTTGCCGAGATGCACGTCCGGCATCACGGCAAGGTGACGAAAGATGATGGGCAGACGAGCGGTGTTCTCGAGCTGCGTGCGCGCTTCGGGCTCGACCGGCACGCCGCGCGTCCACATCTTGATCTGGCTACCGCCTGCTACGCGAATCGTCTCGTACATTCGTTCCGACATATTTCCGTAAGTTGCGCTACGTCGGCGCAACTCGTTCATCTTGGATAGGTCCGATTGCGGCCTTGGATGCCCGCCGTTAAGGTGAGCGCATCGCTTCGGCTCAGGGGTGACCCATGTCGATGCTCTTCTTTCAATCGGCGCCGCAGCTCGGGAATCAATACCGCGACGATCGCTTCCTGGCCGATTATCTGCGACGCAAGCTTCCGCCGGAGGTGCTGCGCGACATCGAGCCCGAGCTCGATCGCCTGGGCGAGCTCGCGGGCGGCGAGCTCTATCGTATGCAGCTCGAGGATCGGCTGCACGAGCCGGTGCTGACGCAATGGGATGCGTGGGGTAATCGCATCGATCGCATCGAGCTGTCGCCGCTGTGGCGGCGTGCCGCCGTCATCGCCGCCCGTAGCGGGCTGGTGGCGATTCCGTACGAAGCCGCGCATGGGCGCTATTCGCGCATCCATCAATTCGCGAGCGTGTATCTCTTTCATCCCTCGACCGACGTGTATACCTGCCCGCTCGCGATGAGCGACGGTGCCGCGCGCACCTTGCTTGCGAGCGGACATCAAGAAGCCATCGCACGGGCACTGCCGCACCTGACGAGCCGCGATCCTGCGCAAGCCTGGACGAGCGGACAGTGGATGACGGAAGCCACCGGCGGTTCCGACGTCGGCGCTTCCTTGACCAAAGCCATTCGCGGCGATGACGGCGTGTGGCGTCTGTACGGCAAGAAATGGTTCACCTCGGCGGTGACGTCGCAGATGGCGCTCACGCTCGCGCGGCCCGAAGGCAACGGGCCTGGCGGCAGCGGCCTTGCGATGTTCTACGTGGAGACGCGCGATGCCGAGGAGCGCTTGAACGGCATTCGGGTCGAGCGGCTCAAGGACAAGCTCGGCACGCGCAAGGTACCCACGGCGGAGCTTTTCCTGGACGGTACGCGCGCGACGCTGCTCGGCGAGCCGCGCAATGGCACGCGCGCAATCGAACCGATGCTCGTAATCACACGCGCGTGGAACAGCGTCACTTCCGTTGCGTTCATGCGCCGCGCGCTGACGCTGGCGCGCTCATACGCGCACGAGCGCCGAGCATTCGGCAAGCGGCTTGCCGAGCTGCCGTTGCATCGCGACACGCTGGCAACGCTCGAGGCCGAAACGCGCGCGGCGTTCCTGCTTGCCTTCGAGCTCGTCGAGCTGATCGGCTTGCAGGAAGCAGGCGAGATCACGGCCGAGCAGAAATCGCTGCTCCGCTTGCTCACGCCGATCGCAAAGCTCCTGACTGCGAAGCAAGCCGTGGCCGTCGTGAGCGAGGCGATAGAATGCTTCGGTGGCGCGGGATACGTCGAAGACACAGGCATTCCGATGCTCTTGCGCGATACGCAAGTGCTGCCGATCTGGGAAGGCACGACGAACGTGCTGTCGCTGGATGCGATCTTGCGCAGCGATCCGACGTCAGGCATTGCCGCGCTTGCGGCGCGCGTGCGTGGCGCAGTCGATTCTGTGAATGCGCCAGAGCTTCGTCCGCTTGCCGAGCAAGCGCTTGCCGCGATCGAGCGTGTTCGCGCTTGGCTCGGCAAGATGCACGCGCCTGAGGTACTGCAAGCTTCGGCGCGACGCGTGACCTATACGCTCGGCCGTGCCTATGAGCTCGCGTTGCTGATCGAGCATGCGCAGTGGCAGCTCGACACCGACGGCGATCGCGGCGGAATCGCTGCAGCCAAGCGCTTCGCGCGTGCGCGCGTCGAGGAGTTGGATGAGGCGGCGTTCGAGGAAGCGCGCTTGCTGTCCTAGCGAGGATTGCCGAAGACCTGTGCCCAGTAGATTCTCGCGCTTTCGCCATCGGCGACATACGCGGTGCCCATTTCCTTGAAGCGCGGATTCATGATGTTTTCGCAATGCCCGGGGCTCGCCAGCCAGTCGGCGACGACGGTATCGACGTCGGGCGCGCCGGTGGCGATGTTTTCGCCGACAACACGCCACCTGTAGCCGACGCGAGTCGCGCGATCGGGCGGTTGACTGCCATCGGAGCCGATGTGCTCCAGACGGCCATGGCGCATCATGTCCTGCGCGTGCGTGAGCGCGGCGCGTTCGAGGAGCGGCGACAAGCGCAGCGGCGGCGCGGCGGGGAAACGCCTGTTGCCGCACTTGCGCGGCTGTGCACGCGCCGCGTTGACGAGCTCGAGCGCTCGCGCATTCACGCTTGCCACGTCCCCTGGATCGGGCGGCACGAACGGCCGGCCGAGCACGACCCACACCTGATCGCCTGCGCGATGCACGCCGATGTGCGTGAACGCCGGATCGACGATGGACGAGCAAGAGCTGTCCACGATCGAGGCAATGATCGCCTCTTCACTGTGCCCGCCCTGCACGTGCATCGAGGCGGCATTTTCGATCCGATGCTTCGTGCGCTCAATCGCATCGCGCAGCGCGCCGCCGCGCGACCACTCGCGCGCGATCTCGTTCATTTCGCTCGTCGAGCGTAAAGAGGTCGACAGGCCAGGGTGACCGTCACATCCGCCAGCACGAACGCGGTTGAGCGCCTCGACGATATCGGCGAATGCTGTTGCGGAGGATAGGACCGAGAGCGCGAAGAGGAGCGCTGACGTCACTCGGAAGGCGACGCGCGAAGTGACAGCGCAGGTCGCTGCAGGATCTTGCGTCGGACTTATCCGGGACGGTCGAAAGACTGAAGCTGCTCGAGCGTACATGTTCGCGGGGCTGTGTCGGAGCGCCATCGCAGGAGATTCGTGCTGCAGCGAAAGCGATCGTTCGATGCAGGATCGTAGCGCACATCGTGTGGCGGCTTGCTCTCGTTGTCCGTGTCGTTCGCGTCGGCTCGTCGCGCGTTACGTCGCGGCGTGCGTCCGATCGCGTTCGCGGCGCTTCTTGGAAGCATCGCGCGTCGGCAGCGTGGTAGTGCGTCGTTTCACCAGCGCGCGGATGGCAGGTTCGAGCGGCCGTTCGCTGTCGCAGTAGTCTTCCCACGCCTTCAGTTTGGATAGCAGGGTGGGCACGGTGCGCAGCGTGTAGCGGGCCGGGTCGAGATTGGCTCTTACTTGCGACCAAGCGAGCAGCATCGACACGGGTGCGCCCTCGCGCATGCGCGGTGAGAACGGTGCGACCGCGGTCGACATGCGATCGTTGCGTAAGTAATCGAGGAAGATGCGGCCGTGGCGCAGCTTCTTCGCCATGTTGATGAGATAGCGCTCGGGGCTGTCCTCCGCCATGCTCGCGCAGACGCTCTGCGCGAACGTCTTGGCAGCGGGCCAATAGATCGCGCCTTTTTTCGGTTGGGCGAGCGGCGTGACGACGTGCAGGCCCTTGCCGCCTGTCGTCTTGCAAAACGCGACGAGGCCAAGCGTTTCAAGCCGCTCTTTCAGCTCCTTGGCTGCGGCGATCACCTCGGTGAACGGCACATCGGGTGCAGGGTCCAAGTCGAACACGAGCCGACCCGGAACGTCCGGTCGATTCGGCGCACAGTTCCACGGATGCAGCTCGACGGCTGCGATCTGCGCGACGGCGATCAATCCTTCGATGCGATCGATTTGCAGATACGGTTGGCGGTCGCCGGAGACGTGCGTGAGCGTGATGAGATTCGACATGCCCTGCATGGCATGGCGTTGAAAGAACCGCTCGCCCTCGATGCCGTCCGGCGCTCGAATGATCGAGCAAGGGCGGCCCGCGATGTGCGGCAACAACAGCTCGCCGACCGTTTCGAAGTAGTGCGCAAGGTCGAGCTTCGTGATCGGTGGCTCGCCGTTCGCCGCCGGCCACAGTGGCTTGTCGGGCTTGGAGATCGGAATGCCCATGACCACGGCCGAGTCGGACTTTGCTTGGCGCTGCGTAGGTGATGGTCGTTTCTTCTTCGTTTTGCCTGCGTCTGGGTCAGCGACGCTCGTGGCGAGCGACGCGGGCCTTTCGACCTCGACTTCCCGCGCAGGTTTGTCCTCGCGCAATCCTTTGAACGCGGCTTGCCGAATATTGCCGGCGCTGGTCCAGCCAGCGAATTCGATTTCCGCGACGAGCTTCGGCGTGACCCAGTGAATGCCGGCCTGCGCGCGCGGTGCGTTCTCGCCGCTGAAAGGGCTCGTGGCGCGCTCGGCTGCCTTGAGTCGCGGCAGCAAATGGTCGACCTTGCCGCGACCGAAGCCGGTGCCGACGCGGCCAACATAGATGAGCTCCTTGCCTCGATAGACTCCGGCGAGCAACGAACGGAAGCGGCCGGCTTCTTCCGTCCATCCACCGATCACGACCTCGTGTCCGGCGCGGCACTTGGCTTTTGTCCAGTCGCCGACGCGGCCGCTGCGGTAAGGAGCGTCGAGTCGCTTGGAGATGATGCCTTCGAGATTCAAACGGCACGCGGACTGCAGCACTGCATCGCCGGCGGCCTCGAAGTGCTCGACGTATCGCAGACGAGCCTTGTTACCCAGTTGCGTATCGAGCAATGCTTGCAGGCGGGCCTTGCGCTTTCGCAGCGGTTGCTTGCGCAGGTCTTCTCCCTCGGCGAACAACAGATCGAAAGCGAAGAAGATGAGGTTCTTCGTGTCGCCATCCGATATGGCGGCCTGCAGCGCCGAGAAGTCCGGTGCGCCGTTGCGATCGAGCGCGACGATTTCGCCGTCGATGATGCAATCGGGCAGACTTTCCGCCGCTGCGATGATCTCGGGAAACTTGTCGGACCAGTCGAGTCCCTTGCGGGTGCGTAGCGACGCTTGACCCTCTTCGACGCGCAGCTGCAGTCGATAACCGTCGAGCTTGATTTCGTGGCCCCACCCTGCGCCGTTCGGCGGCTGCGCGACAGGTTTGCAGAGCTCGGGCGCAACGAAGTCGGGCATTTGGCTCCGGCGGCTGGTGCGGGCCTTTGCGGCGGCTGCCTTGGAGGTCGTGCGCTTCACGGCGTTCCTCGTTCCGACCGGAGCCTCGCTGCTTGCTTCCTTCGAGTTCCAGATTGCATCGGGACGGGCCGCCCGGCGCGCATCCAGCATGAACGGCTTCGGGCCGCGGCCTTGGCCCGAGGCAATCTGCGCCATCGTGCGTCCCGAGGCAACCGAGCGATCTTCGGCCATCAATGCCCCCGTGGCCGCGGCATCGCGTGCATGCTCATCGTCCTGTTTGATGAGCAGCCAGTTCGTGCGTTTGCCGTTCGTGCGGTCGTGTTTCATGCGCACGATCACGTAACGGCCGTGCAGCCGTTCGCCCTCGAAGGCGAGCTTGAGCTCGCCCGAACGCAGTTGCTCCTCGGGTGAGCGCGGGCCGAGCGGTTGCCAGTAGCCGCGATCCCAGAGCTGCACCGTGCCGCCGCCGTATTGCCCTTTGGGAATCGTGCCCTCCAAGTCGCCGTAATCGAGCGGATGATCCTCCACCTCGACCGCAAGGCGTTTGTCGTGCGGATCGAGCGACGGTCCTCGCGTCACTGCCCATGACTTGAACACGCCGTCGAGCTCGAGACGCAGGTCGAAGTGCAGCCGACGCGCCGCATGTTTCTGAATCACGAATCGCTGATGCTTCGAGGGCTTGACCTGCAAGGTGCCGCGCGGCTCGGCGGACTTGGAAAAGTCCCGCATCGAGCGGTACTTGGCGAGATTCTGAGAGGCCACGCGCGGCTCCTGCACCAGAGGGTTGCATGCCGAACGCGGCGGCAGGCGCGAGCGTTCCTTCGGCGGTCCGGCTTATGACGCGAATGGCCCGTTGCTGCGGGCTTTGCGGTAGTCTGCGCGCGCCCCCGCAACTCACAACGTCACTAACAGGTACCTGCATGCGTTCATTGCTCGTCGTTGCTTGCGTGTGTTGTCCGCTCATGGCTGTCGGCGCGGATCGTTTGAACCTCAAGTCGGGACTGTGGGAGATCAGCGCCACGACGGAACTGGGCGGGCTGCCGCCCTTGCCCAAGGAAATGGTGGAAGGGCTCTCGCCAGAGCAACGCGCGCAGTTGGAAGCGAATATCGCGCGTGGCCGCGCCGCGCCGCAGACGTTCTCTTCACGCGAATGTCTGACAGAGCAAGATCTCGACAAGCCGTTCGACACGGACGGTCTCGAGGACTGCACTTACGACCTCGTGCGCAGCACGCGCACGTCGCAGGAATACAAGCTCACCTGCAAAGGCGAGAACGGGGAAGGCAGCGGGACGATCAAGATCGCCGCGCCGACACCGGAAACCATGACGAGCATGGTCGAAGCGACGATCGGCACCGGCGATCAGCGCATGACCTTTAAAGTGCAGACGAAGGGCCGTTGGCTCGGTCCCGACTGCGGTGCAGAAGCCCAGAACGGCGAGCGCGGCAGCGAGGAAGACGAAGGCTAATCGATCCGGTGGGGGCCGTTGCCTGAGGCGACGGCCCGTCTCGCCCTCGGCGCCGCGAAAATCCGTTTTCACACTTCCTTCACGCAGCGGCTCCCGCTCCTTTAACGTTGCAGCCCTACAGTTCTCCCGCACGAGGGGAGAACTTTCATGAGCACGCAACTGGCATGTATCGAGGCGCCTCTTGATTACGACGATGGTGCGCTCGCCGCGCTCGCAGAGCGCGCCGAACGCCACGCCTGGAAGGACATCGTCGCGGCCGCGCCGCACTCGGTGAAGTTGTCGGCACAACTATTCGCCGAGCAGCTCGACGGCGTGTTGATTCTCGCCAGTCGAGGAATCCGCAATCCCTTGTTCAATCGCGCGATCGGGTTGGGCGAGGCGCGACGCCGGCTATCGCTGGATCGCCACGGAAACGGGCTTTCCGCTGACAGCGGATGAACCCAGCCCCTCGTACCACAACATGCTGTGGGCGGGTTTTCGCCCAGCGGCCATTCGGGACAATTACGCACCGCGCGGGACGCGCTGGAAAGGCGCCTGAGCCACGCGCGCCGCACGCGTTGGCTCAGCGCGCTGCCGCGGCGGGGCGCGTGTACACGGTCCGCGCGCGTCCGTCCAGTCTCGCAATCGCCGCGGCCCCCGCATAGACTCGCGGTTCTTCTTTCTCCTCACGCGACACTCACATCGAGCGCCGCTTCGCGCTCGACAGCGGCTATGTGGTTCAAGAATCTCGTCGTCTACCGCCTCACGCCCGAATGGTCCGTTTCCGCCGCGGAGCTGGAAGAGCGCTGCGCACAACGTGCCCTGCAACCCTGCGGGCCGTTCGACATGCAATCGCGCGGCTGGGTGCACGTGCACGCGACGGCCAAGCGCTACGTGCACACGACGAACGGACATCACCTCATCGCGCTCGGCGCCGAGCAGAAGCTCCTGCCTGCCTCGATCATTCGTCAGGTGACGAGCGATCGCGCGGCCGAGCTCGAGCAGCAACAAGGCTATCCGGTCGGACGTCGGCAGCTGCGCGAGCTCAAGGAGCGCGTCACCGAAGAGCTGCGCGCACGTGCGCTCACGCGTCGGACGACGACGCATGCATGGATCGATCCCGCGAACGGTTGGTTCGTTATCGACGCCGCTGGCGGCGCGCGCGCTGACGCGCTCGTCGAGACGCTGCGCGAGACGCTCGGATCGCTGCCGGTGCAATTCCTGGAGTTCGAACGTTCGCCGCAGGCCTCGATGGCCTCGTGGTTGATGCTCGGCGATGCGCCGCTGCGTTTCGTGATCGATCAGGATCTCGAGCTCAAGGCGCTCGACAAGAACAAGGCGACGATTCGTTACTCGCACTTCCCGCTCGAAGGCAAAGAAATTCGCGCGCACCTGCAATCCGGCATGTTCGCGACGCGCCTCGGGCTCACCTGGAACGACAAGATCTCGTTCGTGCTCACCGAGAAGCTGCAGATCAAGCGCGTCGAATTCCTCGGGATCGAGAAGGAAAAGAACGACGGACAGAGCGAGATCTCGCCGGAAGAGCAGTTCGACATGGATTTCGCGCTGATGACCGGCGAGCTGTCGCGGATGTTGGCCGATCTTACGCAGGCGCTCGGCGGGGAAGCGCAGCGGGCGGCGGCCTGAGCCAGCGCGCGCGATGCGCGCGCTTTGGGCTCCGGGCAGAGCGCGCTTCGCGCACTGCTGCGCATCAAGAAAAAGCATGCTCCTTGGCTGCGAATGCAGCGCGCTTTTTACTCCAGCCTCCTACCTCCAGTCCCCAGTCCGCAGTGGCGCTACTGCGGCCTCAACGGCACCCCCGCCCAGCGCAACACCGCAAGCGATACATCCTGCTCGCGTCGCAGCTTCTTCATGAGCTCGATGAGTTGCGCCGACATTTTCTCGCGCTCGACTTGCTGCGCGACGATCTCACGGGCGGTCTGGTGCTGGTAGCTCACGATCTCGGTGTGCTCGGCCAGCGCGACCATCTGAGGTGAATCTTCCATCACGGCACGCTGCGAGATGCCGAGCCCGACCGCTTCGGCGGCGTAGGTATCACCCTGCTGCAACACCTTGCCGATGTTGCGACAGCGTTCGGCGATGCGGGCATCGATGGTCTTGTCGCGTCCGCACGCGGTTGCAACGGCGGAAAACGACGGGATCGCGACGGCTGCCAGCCACGTCGACACATCGTTGATGGCGTTGGTGAGCGGGCCGTTGAGCATCGTCGGCGAGGGCTTCTGCGCCTCGGCGCTGAGCGCCAGTGCACCGTGTGCAAGCAACGTATTCCAGTAGACATCGAACCGCTGCTCGCGGCTCAAGGCTTCGAGGATTTGCGTTTCGGCGGCGCTGTCGTTGCGCGCCCGTGCCCGTGCGAGCGGACCCATCCAGACCACACCATTGCCTGGATCGAGCTTGCGCAGGCGAGCTTCGTAGATCTCCGGCTCGCAGCGCGGGACGTCCACGCACAGGCGCGCCGCCAGCCACACGAGCTCTTTGCGATCCGGCACCTGCTCCAGCGCGCGTTCGATGTGGGCAAGCGCCTTGCTCGGGTTGCGTTCGACCTGCGAGGCGCGCAAGGCGGCGACGATGCTCGGGCCGAAATCGGGTGCTTGGCTGCGTGCCGCAGTCGAGCGAGCGGCAGCCGACGAGCTGTCGCGCTGCGGGGGATTCGATCCGCAGGCGCTCAACATTGCGAGGCCAAGGAGCAGGATCAGACGGTATGTCATGGTCTCGAGTTTAGCGAACGAGCCACGGCCGGCGCGTGACCGACGGCGCACCGCCTGGGAGCGTTCGCCGGTCCTGAGCCGCGGTTTGCCGGTGAGTGCTGGATCGGGCGGCCGGACGCACGTACCGTACCACCATCCCTGCAACCATGCAGGCGGGGGGTCTGATGTCTTTATGCAAGCTCCTGACGGAGCGCTCTTATTGTAGCGACCGGGGGCGTCATGCCTAGCAACGGTCCGCAGCCTCAGCAATTCCGGTTCATCGTCGGAATCGTGCTCTTCATGTTGGGCCTGGTCCTCCTGTTGACCAAGCTCAGCTTCTCGCTGCCCGATGAACTGTGGAAGTACTTGCCGGTGCCGTTCGTCTTGCTCGGCCTGTTCGCGCTGGTGCGTCCGACGCGGCACCTGGACCGGATCGGCGGCCTGTGGGTGCTCACGGTCGGCGTGTACCTGATCATCTGTATGTTCGGCCTGTTCGGGCTGACGTGGTGGACGGCATGGCCTGTCTACATCATTGCCCTTGGGATCACTGTGATGCTGGAGCATGAGGGCTGCGTGTGCACGCAACGCCGCCCGCGCTCCGAAGGTGATGCATGAGCCACCGGCCGCAGATGCAGCTTTCCTCCCGCATCGTCATCGGGCTCGCGATTGTCGCGATCGGCGTCATTCTGCTGTTCGGCAATCTCGGCTGGGTCGATGCGCGTTCCTTCATCGGTGCGCTTTGGCCGCTCGTACTGGTGCTCGTCGGTGTCGCCATGTTGCGCGATCGGCGCCAGCGGCGCGGCAGCCCGTGGCCGTGGGTGCTCATCACGGGCGGCATCTGGATGTTCGCCGACGGCATGGGCTGGGTGGCGTTCAACGTCTGGGATCTGCTGCTGCCCGCCTTCCTGCTGTTCATCGGCATGAAGCTGCTTTATCGCCCCAGCGGCGCATCGTGCGGCAAGCACGGACCGGGCGCGGACGAGTCGTCGTCCGGCGAATCGTCAGCCGAGTCGGTGCCGCCGAGCATCGAGCACGTACGTCGTGCAGCGGCGGACAAGTCGCCGGAGTTCGTGCGCACGTTCGCCTTCATGTCGTACTGCGATCTGCGTCCTGTCGCACGGCCACTGCGCGGCGGCGATCTGAGCGCGGTGATGGGCGGCATCAAGCTCGACCTGCGCGACATGGGCATGGAAGGCGATGAAGTGGTCATCGAGGTGTTCGCGTTTTGGGGCGGCATCGAGATCCTGGTGCCGCCCGATTGGATCGTCGCGAACAACGTGACCACGCTGATCGGCGGTTTCGTGGACAGCCGCCGGCCTTCGCGCGTCGTGCCGACGAAGACGCTCGTGATCCGCGGCTACAACATCATGAGCGGCATCGAGGTGAAGGACTGAATGCATCCGATCCTCACACGACGTAGCCGCCTGCTTGCCTACATCGGAGTGTGGGTCGCCTTCGGCCTGCTGATCGCGCTCGTGTTGATCTACGGCGGCCGCGCGCCGACCGAATGGGCGCTCAAGTTCGCGGTGCCGCTCGCCGTGCTGCTCGGCATGCAATCGTTGTCGTTCTGGTATCTCGTCCAATCGATGCCGCCTGGCACGCCGCTGCCGCGCATGGCGTTGTCCTGGCTCGGTGCGGGTCTGGTTGCGCTCTTGTTGTGGCTCGCGGCCGCTTACGGATGGGCGGTCTGGTTGCTCGAGCCGGGCGATCCGTACCGCGAAGCGGCGGCAGGCACGATGCCGCTCCTCGTGTTCGCGGGCGCGATCGGCATCCTGCTGGCAGTGCTCGGACACTATCTTGCCGGTGCATTTCAGCGCTCGCGCGCTGCCGAACGGCGGGCGCTCGAGCTGCAGGTGCTCGCGCGCGAGGCCGAGCTCAAGTCGCTGCGTGCGCAGCTCGATCCGCATTTTCTCTTCAACAGCCTGAATTCGGTTGCGGCGCTGATCGGTCAAGATGCAACGGCAGCGAGGCAGATGTGTTTTCTAATGGCGCAGTTCTTTCGCAAGAGCTTGACGCTTGCGCGTGAGCAGGCCATTCCGCTGGCGGAGGAGATCTCGCTCGTCGAAACGTTTCTGGCGATCGAACGAGTGCGCTTCGGTGAGCGGTTACGTTCGCGCTTCGAGGTGGCCGAAGAGGTGCGCGAGGTGTGCGTGCCGCCGCTCGTGCTCCAGCCGCTCGTGGAGAACGCGGTGCATCACGGCGTGGCGCATCTGGTCGAAGGCGGAGAGGTGTGCGTGATCGCCCGGCGTATCAACGGCTTGCTCGAGATCGTCGTGGAGAATCCATGCGATCCCGATCGACCGCCGTCGCGCGGCACCGGTATGGGCATCGCCAACGTGCGCTCGCGCATCGAGACGTTGTGCGGCAATCGGGCGAGTGTCGATGTCGAAGCGCGCGAGGACTTCTTCCGCGTCTCGATCCTGCTGCCTGCCGCCGGAACGGCCGAGACGAGCGAGACGCACGAGCGCGCCGCACATGCGTGATGAGCGCTCGCGGAAAGCCGCTTGCAGACAGGATTCATGAATTCGAGGAGGGAAGCTGCCGTGCGCGTGCTGATCGTCGACGATGAAATGCTGGCACGTTCGATCTTGAGCGAGCACTTGGGCAAGCTCGACGACATCGAGGTTGTCGGGCAGGCGGCCAACGGCTTCGAGGCGGTGAAGCTCGCCGAAGAGCTCAATCCCGATCTCATGTTCCTCGACATTCAAATGCCGAAGCTGTCGGGATTCGAGGTCTTGGAGCTGCTCGGCGAGCGCGCGCCGGCGGTGATCTTCACCACGGCGTACGACGAATATGCGTTGCGTGCGTTCGAAGTGCACGCCGTCGATTATCTGTTGAAGCCGGTCGAGCCGCCGCGGCTCGCCGCAGCCGTCGAGCGTGCCTGCGAGCGCGTGCGTGCCAAGGCGCCGCTGCCGCCCGCGCAGGCGCTCGCTCAAGCAGCGCGGCCGCCGGGACGCACTCTGGAGCGCATCTTGATTCGTCACGAAGGCCGCGTGCACGTGCTGCCGGTGGATCGCATCGACTTCATCGAAGCGCAAGACGACTATCTGTCGTTCTCGGCCGGCGGCAAACGTCTGCGCAAGCAGCAGACGATGAGCGAAATCGAAACTCAGCTCGACCCGACGCGTTTCGTGCGTATCCACCGTTCGTTCATCCTGAACGTAGAGCGCCTCGCGCGCATCGATCTGTACGGCAAGGACAGCTGGCTTGCCATTCTGTCGGATGGCACCAAGTTGCCGATGTCGCGGACGGGGCATGCAAGGCTCAAAGAGCTGATCGGGTGAGCGGCGAGGCGCAGCGCGTGACAGCGCGAGATCGCATCCATCTCGCTGCTGCCGGGTCGCCAGATTCGAGAGGAACGATCCATGACCAATCCCAACACCGAAGAATTTCAGTTCAGCGGCGACACCTTGCTCGCCAAGGTGAAGGACCTCATCCGTGAAGGGAACATCCGTCGCGTCGTGATCAAGAACGAAGAAGGACGCGTGCTGATCGACATCCCGCTCACGGTCGGGGTCGTCGGCACCTTGCTGGCGCCGCAATTGGCGGCGATCGGCGCCATCGCGGCGCTCGTCATGCGCGGCTCGATCCTGATCGAAAAGCAGCCGACGGACGCGTCGGATTCGCAGGAGTAACGTGTACGGCGTGCGGAACTTCGGTCGCCGCACGTCCGTCTTGCAGACACGCCGTCGGATGGGAGTGAACCGGGCAATGCGTCGTCTATGCGGTCTTTTGTTCGTCGCCGCGCTGGTAGGGTGCGCTGCCTCATCGCCCGTGCGCGTCGATCAGGCCGACGGCGTCGATCTTTCGCGCTGTCGTACGTTTGCCTGGCAAGCGCCGACAAGCGAGGTCGAGTCGTTCACCGACCGTCGCGTGCGGCAGGAAGTCTTGGCCGAGCTCGAGCGGAAGGGTTACACGATCGCGCAGACTGCCGACTGTCGCATCACCTATGTGTTCGCTGCGCATGAGCGGCCGCAAGACAAGCCGCAGATCGGCGTGGGCGCCGGCGGCGGCTCGCGCGGCGTCGGCGGCGGTATCGGCATCAGCATTCCGATCGGCAAGAGCGACCGCTTCGGCGGGGTGTTGACGCTCGATGTAATCGATGCCGAGAAGAACGCGCAGATCTGGAGCGGCACCGTCGAAGCTTCGGTGTCGGAGCGCGAGCTGAGCGACGAGGATGCCCGCAAGCTCGTCAAAGAGATTCTCGCGCGCTTTCCCGATCGTAAGTAACGCGCGTTACGCGTTGCATCAGCGCTTCGGCAAAGCTTCCAGATAATCGATCAACTGCTCGCGCTCCCGCGCGTCCGCGATACCGTCGAAGGACATGGTGGTACCGGGTGCAAACAAGTGCGGGTCGCGCAGGAAGGCATCGAGCAGCTCGCGCGTCCAGCGACCGGGATGCGCGCGCAGCGCGACCGAGAACTCATCGTACCCAGGCACGCTACCGATGCGGCGACCGATCACGCCGTAGAGATCCGGGCCGATGCGATGCGTCATACCGTCGATCGCTTGATGACACCCCAGGCACTTCAGGGCGAATGTCGCGGCGCCGTCGAGCGATTCAGCTCGCTCGATGAGAAGCAGCGCCGCATCGTCCGTCCACACGAGCAAGCGCCCGTCCGACAGCTCGATGAGATCGCGGACGCGTCGACCGAGCGCGATCGGCTCTGTCACCACGACCCGATCGTCATCGACCACGAGGCGATAGAGCGAGCGCGTCGCCAACGAGCCGACGAGCAGATCGTCGCGCCAGAGCGGCAGCGCATTGCCGGTGATCTGAATGAGATTCGAGATGCCGATGCTCGGCGTCCAGGCGAACACGGGTTGCCTGAAGCCTTCGTGGCGGTTCTGCCGCTCGCTGAGCGGCCAAGCGAAGGCGCCGTAGTCGGTGCCGTAAGTGACGAGCGGCCAACCATAGTTGGCGCCGCGCACGAGCAAGTTGAGCTCATCGCCGCCCTGCGGGCCGTGCTCCGTGAGCCAGATGCGTCCGTCGCGGGCGATATACAAGCCCTGCGCATCGCGATGACCAAGCGTGAATACCTCGGTGGCGCCGCTCGTGAGATCGATGCGTAGCGTCTTGCCGTAATCGGTGCTCGGATCCTGCGCGAACGTGTCGAGCGAATCGATCCCTTGGAACCCATGATCGCCCACGGTGAGCAGGAGCGTGTTGTCGTCGAGAAAGGCCATCCGGCCGCCGATCTCTTCGCCCTTGAACGGATTCTTGCCGCGCTTGCGCCGCTCGCCGCTCAAGGGCACGCACGGCGCGCTCTCGAAGAGCGTTTGCCACTGCGCTGTGCGCAGCGAATCGACCAGATCGGTCGCATCTGCCTCGATCCACGACACGCGCACGACGAAACAGGCTTCGGCCTCGCGCCAGTAATGATGCGAGGCATACAGTCGCGCGCGCCCGGCGCGTTCCTGCACGGCAATGTCAGCGACGCGGAAACGCCACGTCTGCACGCGCGGCGGACCTTGTTCCGTCCACTCGATTGCGCGGCGCGGCGCACGCGCGCTGCCGCCGAATGCGGCGGCAAATGCTTCACGATTGGCCGGGACGACGGTCGGTAGCTCGATCGCCCTTACCGAGCTCTCCCCGCGGGGCACATCGAGCAGATAAAGATGTCCGTCACCCGTGCCGAGCAGCAAACGCGAGCCGAGGCGAGCGAATCCGCCGCCGCGCGTGGCCGGCATCGGAATCATACGTTCGAACGCCGTGACCTGCAGGCCGTAGAACGCGGTTTTGAGGAACCATTGTTCGCGCTTGGGTTCGCCGACCGGCTGAAATGCGACGGCGCGCACCATGAACAGGAGCGCGACCAGGCTCGCTAGAAATGGCGTGAGGCAGCCGACGCGCCGCGTGCGCCAGCCGAGCTGAGCGCCGGGAATGAGCACCGCAGCCGCGACGAAAGTCGGAAGCAACAGGTAGCGAGGCGTTTCGATCCTGAACGACAGCAGCACGAACAGGCAGAGCGCAAAGACGCCGAGCGTTGTAAGCAATGCCTGCCCGGCCGCGCGGCGTCCCGTCTCGCGCACGAAGCGCGCGACCAGTACAGCGCTCAACAGATATGCCCCGATGAGGATGCTTGCCGGTATCCACTGTCTGCGCGAGATCGCCCACCATGGTTCGCCGAACTTGATCGCCGGCAGGCATACGAGTGCGACGATGGCCAGCCCGTGCCAGACGACCAGGGACACCCTCGGACGACTCGTGGTTTGCATGTTTGCGCCGCAGAAGACTGACAAGCAGAACGTTTTGTGCTGACAGAAAGATCCCTAGGCGCATGTGGGAAGGGCAGACCCGCCGAGGGCGGCGGGTCACGCGGGGGCGAGGGATCCTTAGCGCAGGAGATCCGCGCGCGGCGCCTGCCACGGCGGCATCCAGCGCGGGCAGCGCTGGTCGTCCTTGTCGAGCGACAACTCTGCAAACCCGAGCTCGGCTTCACGGTCGTAGCGCGCATCGCCGACCACGAGTCCTGCGCGCGTCTGGGCCAGCCACGGCGCGCGGACGAATCGCATGAGCGCATCGACCTGACAGCGTTCCTGCCAAAGGGCGACGAGCGGCGCCAGCGGCGAGCGTGTCTGGCCGTACCAGGCTACCTGCGGCGTATCGGCCAAGGGCACCGGTTCGACAGGTGCGGTGATCGGACCGTCGAGATTGCGGTTCGGACATGCCGTTGCCGCGATCCAGTCGGGACGCAAGGCAAACATGCCGCGACGCACGACCAACTCATCGTCCGCTTCGCGCTGAACGAGCAACATTTCCCAACACAGCGGATTGACCGGCATCGGCGTCAGCACGCGGTCGAGCGCTTGCGCCTGCGCAAAACTGGCGGCGGCAAGCTCGCTCACTTCTCTTGCCACGATGCGGCTCGTTCCCATGTAACAGGCCGTGACGAGCAGCCAGAACGCGATGCCGAGGGCGATGGCACCGCGCGTCGAGAACGCCGAGCTCGCATAGACGAGCGCGACGACGAGCACGCTGTATGCGACCGCGAGCTTCAAGGGCACGAATCCGGTGAAGAAGGTGAGGCCAATCCCAATGATGAGCGCGAGGGCCACCAGAGAACGTGCGATGCGCGTGCGCAGCGTAAACAAGAGCGGCGCCGCTGCGGCCCAGAGCAATGGCTCCACGATGAACACGGCATCGCCATACAGCCAGCGATTATCGAACGGCCAGAACGGATGGACGCCGTAGCTGTTGGTCAGATCCATCAAGACGTGCAGCACCGGTGCGAGCAGGCAAAGCGCGACGATCGTCATGCGATCGGCCGATGCGAGGCGCAGCCCGCGTCGTTTCGCCCATCGTTCGCAGGCGAGCCAAAGCAGCCCAGCGATGACGACTGCGATCGCGAACGTGTGCGTGTGACCGCGGTGATGCAGGAGGTAATCGAGCTTGCTGCCGGTGACGGTGGAATACAGCACATCGAGATCGGGCACGTTGCTGCCGATCGCCATTGCCGTCACGAATACGGCGCGCCGCTCATTACGCGGCAACCCTTCGTGTGCCGGTTTCGTCGCGGCCGCAACGGCTTCGCCCACGAGCGCGCCGATCAGCGTGTGCGTGATGTTGTCCATCAATCGATGAAGTAGGCGAGCAGGAAGATGCCCAGCATCGAGCAGGCAATCGCAATTTTGAAGAGCGTGCCGAAGAGCAGGCCGAGCCACGTCGCTACGCCGACACGGCCGGCGCGCTGAAGCTCACGGTGAACCGTGAGCTCGCCGATGACGGCGCCGAGGAAAGGCCCGAGCACGAGGCCGGGAAGACCGAAGAACAAGCCGACGACGGTGCCAAGGAGCGCGCCCCAAACGGCCCGCGAGCTGGCCCCGACGCGTTTTGCGCCGAGCGCGGAGGCGGCAAAGTCGACGAGGACGGCTATCACCGTGAGCAGTCCGAGCACCGCGATCGTGAGCCATTGGATGCGCGTGAAATCGTCGATCGCGGCCGCAAGCACCATGCCTGCGAACAGAAGCGGCACACCGGGCAGCGCCGGTAGGATGAGGCCGAGCGCCCCGACGATCATGAGCGCAATGGCGAGAATCCAGAGCACGACCGCGTTCATGCGTGAAACATCATTCGAACGGTGTGCTCAGGCATGTGAGTGAAGCGCTTCGGAGGTGGCAGAAGAATAAGCTTTCGCGGGAGAGGATGCGAGCCGCAGCGCATCGCGAACGATGGTCGAAAGGGCGTTCGCATCGAAGGGCTTGCGCAGCACGAACTTCGTGCCCGAGACGCGCTCGAGGGCATCCATGTCAGCGTACCCGGTCACGAAGATGATCGGCAGCAAGGGATAGCGTTGGCGTACGAAGCTCGCCACTTCTGCGCCGTTCATCCCAGGCATGGCGAAATCGACGATGAGCAGATCCGGCTGCGAGCGTTCGAGATGTTCGAGGCCGGCCTGACCGTTGTCCGCTTCGGCTACCGTAAAGCCCAGCGTGTTCAGGTATTCGCAGATGAAGCGGCGCACGTCGTGATCGTCTTCGATGACGAGGATCGACTCGCCGCTCGCGATGCTCTGCTCGGCGCCGACGGTATCGCCGCTCGTCGTCGTTTCCGTCGCTTCGGTCGACAGCGGCAACCACAGCTCGACCGTCGTGCCGTGACCCGGCGTGCTGATGAGCCGCGCCGTGCCGCCTGACTGCTGCGCGATGCCGTATACCTGGCTCAAGCCGAGGCCGGTGCCTTTACCCGTCGGCTTCGTCGTGAAGAACGGCTCGAACACCTTCTGTTGCAAATGCAGCGGGATGCCGATGCCCGTGTCGGTGATCGAGATGACGACGTACGAGCCTGGCTTCAGATCGACACCGTCGGGTTCTCGTACCGTGCTCGCAATGGTGAGCGTCCCGCCGTCAGGCATCGCATCGCGCGCATTGATGACGAGATTGAGAATCGCCAGCTCCAGTTGATTGGCGTCGGCGACCGCATAGGTGCCGCCGCAGGCAAGATCGAGCTTGATGTCGATGGTCGGCCCGATCGAGCGGCGCACGAGGTCGTTCATCTCCTCGATCAAGCGGTCGACGCATACGGGACGCAGATCGAGCCGCTGCGAGCGCGAGAACGCCAGGAGTTGTCCGGTGAGTCGTGACGCGCGCCGCGCCGCTTCGAGCGCATAGCTTGCAAGGCGCCTGCTGCGCGCGTCCTCCGAGCGGCGCACGATCATGTCGAGATTGCCGACGATCGCCGTGAGCAGATTGTTGAAGTCGTGCGCGATGCCGTTGGTGAGCTGGCCGATGGCTTCCATCTTCTGCGCCTGCACGAGTGCGGCCTGGGCGCGCTCGCGCTCGGCGATTTCCTTGGTCAGCCGATCGTTGGCGCGCGCCAGATCCTTCGTGCGCTCGGCAATGCGGCTTTCGAGCGTTTCGTTGAGCTGCTTGAGCGCCTCGCGGCTTTCGCGCAGCTCCGTTTCGGCTTGGCGCGATTCGGTGACATCGAGTGTCACGCCGATCATGCGCGGCTCGCCCTGCGAACCGACGATGCACTGCCCGCGTACTTGGATCCAGTGATGCGAGCCGTCGGGCCAGACGGTGCGATACTCGATCTTGAGCGTGCCGCCCTTGGCGACAGCATCGCGCACCGTATCGAGGAACTGTGCGCGATCGTCCGGATGAATCGAGGCGAGCAAGTCTTCGTAGGTGAACTCCGCGGCCGGATCGCGTCCGAAGTTCTGCTTGCACACGCGCGAGGCGTCGAGCTTCCAGCTCGTCAGATCGAGTTCCCACGCACCGAGACGGCCGGCCTCGAGCGCAAGCTGTAAGCGTTCTTCGGCGCGCTCGCGTTCGTGCAGGTGATTGCGTGTCTGATATTGACGCCGGCGCGCGCGCAGCGCCGAGTCGATGGCGCTTGCGATCGTCGCTGCGGCGATGGGCCGTTCGAGCACCACGACGTTGCCGAGCTCGTGCACGATCGCTTGCGCGCTCGGGGTACGCGGCACGAGCTGACGAGCGGCAAGGAGAATGAACGGAAAGTCCGACCATGCGGGCTGCTCGCGCAGCCAGTCGAACAGCGGCTTCAGATGCGTTCCCTGCAGCGCTTCCTCGGTGATGAGCGCAGTGCCGGCGCCTTCGTTCAACGCGGCGGTGAGCTGGGTGACATCGGCACAGATCTTCGCTTCGCAGCCGAGCTCGACTGCGAGCTGATAAAGAACCTGCGCATCGCGTCCGCGCGGTGCGAGGATCAGGACTCGCTCTTCCACGCGTTTCATCCGGTGGCTCTCAGGGTCGGCGCAGCGTTGCGAGCCGTCGCGGTGCCCGACAGCACGCCCACGAAGTCAGCGAGCGCGGCGCCGACGCGCAAGCCGTGCGGTCCAAGCGTGAGCCGGCGGATCGTGCGCTGATGCGCATGTGTGCGGCTCTTGACTGCGGCAATGGCGGTGAGGAGCTCGCCGTGTGCCTCGAAATACCAGAACGACAGGATCGTATCGCTCAAGTGGCCGAGATCGACGTCCGCGCGTGCATCGCCGACGAGCCCGCGCTGGCAGAGCACGACGAGGGTGAGCACGCCCTGCCGATTGAGATAGCTCAAGAGCGCATGCATGTGCAGCAGATGGCTCGCGCCGGGCATCGCCTGTAGGTAAGCATTCAGGCTGTCGATGACGACGACCTTGGCGCCATCGTGCTCGACGGCGCGGCGTACATGGCTGGCGAGCTCGCCGGGCGGCATTTCGGCCGGATCGACCTGTTGCAGCGACAGCCGTCCATCTTGCGTGTACGTCGCTAGGTCCATGCCGACGGCGGCCGAACGCTCGATCAAGCTGCTCGCACTCTCGCCGCACAAGAAATAGGCCGCATGCTCTCCGCGTTCGAGCGCGGCACGCACGCAGCTCACCGCAGTGGCGCTCTTGCCGACGCCGGCGGGACCGAGCAGCAGCGTGCTGCTGCCGCGCATGAGGCCGCCGCCCAGTAGCTCATCGAGCTCTTTGACGCCCGTCGTGACCAACTGGCGCGTGCGCTCGCAAGTGGGCTCGGTGGCGACGAGGCGCGGAAAGACCTTCAAGCCGCCGGTTTGCAGCGCGACGTCGTGATAGCCGCCGTGAAACTTGGCGCCGCGCATCTTGACGACCTGGAGCCGTCGTCTTTCGGGACCGAAGTCGTGCGTGCGCAGCTCGAGCGAGATCACGCCCGTGCGCGATGCTGCGCAGCTGGAAATCGCCCGGATCGGAGGTGAGATCGTCGAGCAGCAGTACGGTGCACTCGCGTCCCGAGAAAAAGTGCTTGAGTGCGAGGATCTGGCGCCGAAAGCGCAGCGGGCTTTGCGCGAGCAGGCGCAGCTCGGACAGATTGTCGAAGACGACGCGCCTGGGTTTGAGCTCGCGCACGCGTGCAATGATCGATTGCACCGTCTCGCCGAGCTCGACCTCGGAAGGATGCAAGATCGATTGCTCGCTCTCCGGTTCGAAGCGCTTGTCCGTGACGAGCTCGCAGAGCTCGATGGCGTCCAAAGACCAGCCGTGCGAGGCCGCGACGGTGCGCAGCTCGGCGGCGGTTTCGGAGAGCGTGACGTAGACACCCGTCTCGCCGCGTTGCGCGCCCGCCAGGAGAAACTGCAGCGCAAGCGTCGTCTTGCCCGTCCCCGGGGCTCCTTCGATCAGGTAGAGCCGGCGGCTTCTCAGTCCGCCTCCGAGGATGTCGTCCAAGCCGGAAACGCCGGTCGAGATGCGCCCGACGTCGTCAGAGAGAGGTGCGCTGACCGTCACTGCCATGCTTCGTCTACCGCTCGTTGTGGAATTCGGCCCGCTTATTCGATTGGCTCGGCTGGGTTGCCGTCCGCTGTAGTTGGGCCGACGCGCACAACGCACGTTGCGCCGCTCAGGTTCCCGCGCTGGACACGGGACATGCGCGGCTGGCGTATCGTTGCTAGAGTCGGCGGCGCGGCGCTTCGCGCATTGTTTGTCGACGAGAGCCTCCGGCGTAGAACGTGCGTCCGTTACTTATATATCTGCTCGCGATTCGGCGCGTCGCTTACGGCGCGATGGCATGCCTGGCGCTGCTGTTGCCTGCGTCCCTCTCGGCACAAAGCGGCGACCGGCCCGGTGAAGCGCAGCCGCCGCCTCCGCCCCATCTCAAGGTGCCGCCGTCGCCGCCCCTCAAGGCAGAGGAGGCGCTCGAGACTTTTCGCGTTGCGCCCGGTTTCAAAGTCGAGATCGTGGCGAGCGAGCCGCTCGTGTTCGATCCGGTAGCGCTCGCGTTCGGCGCGGACGGCCGGCTGTGGGTGGTGGAGATGCGCGGCTTCATGCCGAACGTGGACGGCGTCGGCGAAGATGCGCCGATCGGCACAATCGCCGTTCTCGAAGATGTCGACCGCGACGGGCGCATGGACAAGCGCACCGAGTTCGCGGGCGGCTTCGTGTTGCCGCGCGCGGTGGCGCCGATCGCCGACGGCGTGCTCGTCGCGGAGCCGCCGCATCTTTGGTTCTTGAAGGACACGGACGGCGACGGCAAGGCCGACGAGCGCATCGAGATCGCAAGCGACTACGGCGATCCTTCCAACCCGGAGCATGCCGCCAACGGGTTGCTTTGGGGGCTCGACAACTGGATCTACAGCGCGAACCACACCGCGCGCTATCGCTACGAGCGCGGTACTTGGCGCGCCGAGCCGACGATCTTCCGCGGCCAATGGGGCATTGCGCAGGACGACGTCGGCCGGCTCGTTTACAACACGAACAGCGATCCGTTGCGCATGGACGTGCTGCCTGCGGAGTACTTGTTGCGCAACCCGAATCTCGCCGCACCGCGCGGCATCAACGTGCAGCTCGCGCGGCCAGAGCATTTGCCGGTGTGGCCGGGACGGATCACGATCGGCGTCAATCGCGGCTATCAGATCCTGCGCGACGACGGTACGCTGCCGATCGTCACGGCGGCGTGCGCTCCCGTCATCTATCGCGGCGCGCTGTTTCCGGAGGGCTTTCGCGACAATGCGTTCATTGCCGAGCCGGCGGGCAATCTCGTCAAACGCATTCTGATCGAGGAGCGCGACGGCGTACCGAGCGCGCGTAATGTGTACGCCCGTACGGAGTTTCTCACTTCGACCGACGAGCGCTTTCGTCCCGTCAATCTGTACAACGGACCCGACGGTGCGCTCTACGTCGTCGACATGTATCGCGGTGTGATTCAGCACCGCCTGTTCGTCACGACGTATTTGCGTCGACAGATCGAAGAGCGCGGGCTCGAGGCGCCGATCGGCATGGGGCGTATCTATCGCATCGTGCCGGACGGCGCACCGCCTCTGACATTGCCCAATCTCGCGCGCATGACGACGGAGGAGCTCGTCGCGGCGCTCGCGCACGAAAATGCCTGGTGGCGCGAAACCGCGCAGCGGCTGCTCGTCGAGCGCGATGCGCAAGCGGCAGTGCCGGCGCTGCGGAATTTGTTACGTACCTCGCCATCGTCGCGCGCGCGGTTACATGCGCTCTGGACGCTCTCAGGTTTGCAGGCGGTCGATTGGGATTCGCTTGCGCACGCGCTGCGCGACCCGAGCGTGCACGTGGCTGTGGTGGCCGCGCGGCTCGCCGAGGCGTTCTTCGCGACACGGCCAGAGCGAACGATGGCGGCACTCAAGGCGCGCGCTGCGTGGGGCGAGCTCGAGTTCCAGCGCCAGCTTGCGCTGTCGCTCGGTGCGGCGCCTGCGGCGGTGGCGGATGCAGAGCTCGTCGAGCTGGCCGAGGTGGCTGGCGACCGTGCGTACGTGGCCGATGCGATCGTGAGCAGCGTGCATGGCCGCGAGCTGTCGCTGTTCTTGCGTCTGAAGAATTCAAAGCCGGAAACACGCGCACGGCTGGCGCCCGTGCTCGTCAGTCTGGGGGCCGCGGTGCTCAAGTCGGGCCGAGCCGAAGACATCGACAAGCTTCTTGCCGAGCTTGGCAACGAATCGTGGCTGGACGATGCGATCGTGGGCGCTGTCGAGCGCTTCATTCCCGGTGAGCCAGGCCGCAAGCGTGAAGTGGCCCTGCCGGTCGAGCCTCACCGCCTCAAAGCATTTGCCGAGAGCTCGAGCGCGCATGCGTCAAGAGCGAAAGCCGCGCTGGCCTTGCTTCGCTGGCCGGAACCGTCGAGTACAGCAAAAGGCCAATCGGCCCCGCGCGATCCGGCGCAGCGTGCACGCATCGAACGTGGCCGGGAGGCGTTTGCGGTCTGTGCAGCGTGTCATCAGCAAGACGGTCAAGGTCAGGAAGGCCTTGCGCCGCCGCTCGTCGGATCGCGGTGGGTGACGGGCGATGCCGGTGCGCTCGTGCGTATCGTGCTCAACGGCAAGCGCACGGGCGACTCGGCGATGCTGCCGCTACGCTCGTTGGACGATGAGACGATTGCCGTCATTCTCACGTACGTGCGCGCGTCGTGGGGTCATAACGCCGCACCGATCGAAGCTGCACAAGTGCGCGCGATACGCCGTCATGTCGAGGAGAGAGAAGACCCGTGGACGGATGCAGAGCTCGAGCGCGTGGTGCGATGATGTACGGCGATCAGATGATGTACGGCGATCATGAGCGGTGGCACTCAAAACGGCCCACTTTCGGCCGGCGCTACGGCGTTCTCTTGGGGGCCGTGCTCTTGTTTGCAGATGGCATGGCGGCGGCAGCGCAAGGCGAGGCGGGATGGATCTCGCTGTTCGACGGTAAGACGCTGAACGGCTGGACTCAGGTCAACGGCACCGCGTCGTACGAAGTGGTGGATGGTGCGATCGTCGGCACGACGCGGCTCGGCTCGCCCAACAGCTTTCTGGCGACGAATGCGACCTATCGCGACTTCGTGCTCGAAGTCGAGGTGAAACAAGAAGGCGGACCGTCCAATAGCGGCATTCAGTTTCGCAGTGCCGTCGATCCCGAGTACAACGGCGGCCGCGTCTTCGGTTATCAAGTCGAAATCGATCCGTCGGCACGTGATTGGACCGGCGGAATCTACGATGAGCACCGCCGCGGCTGGTTGTATCCGACGACGCTGAATCCGGCCGCGCGCGGGCTATACAAGCTAGGCGAATGGAATCGGCTGCGGGTCGAAGCGATCGGCACGACAATTCGTACTTGGATCAACGGCGTGCCCGTCGCGCACGTGATCGACGATGCCGCGCGGGAAGGCTTCATCGCACTGCAAATCCACAGCATCGACAGCGCGCAGGAAGAAGGTCGCCGCACGTTCTGGCGGAATCTTCGCCTTCGTGAGTCAAAGGATTTGTCGCCGCCCGATGCGCCGATCTTCGTGCGCAACTTGCTGCCGAATCATCTGAGCGACGCGGAACGCCAACAAGGTTGGCGCCTGCTGTTCGACGGACGTACGACGACGGGTTGGCAGGGGCGGGGCGGCACGCCGGTTCCGGCACAGCGTTGGCAAGTAGACAACGGCGAGCTCGTGCTGTCGGCTGGCGGCAATGGCGAGCACATCGTGACGCAAACCGAGTATGCCGCGTTCGAGTTACAGCTCGAATTCAAGCTTTCTTTCGGCGCCGACAGCGGCGTCGGCTATCTCGTTCCGGCTGACGCAGCACCATTTTTCGGACTGGAGTATCAACTGCACGACGACGGCAACGATATCGAGGCCGCGACGCCGCAATCGCTCGCGTCGCTCTTCGGGGTGCTGCCGCGTGCGCCACTCTTGCGCAATCTCGGGATTGCGCCGAAGGTCGGCGAGTGGCAGCACGCACGCATCGTCGTGCATCTAGACAACCGCGTGGAGCACTGGTTGAACGGCGTAAAGGTGCTCGAATACGTGCGCGGCTCGCCGGAATTCCGGCGGGCAGTGGCAGCGAGCGCATTACGCGACCTCGCCAACATCGCAGAGCGATCGAGCGGCCGCATCCTGCTGCAGGATGGCGGCCGGGAAGTGCGCTTTCGCAGCATGAAGATTCGAACGCTGTAACAGGTCGGTCGATTGAGAGATGAGAACGCCATGCTGAAGTACGTAAAGTTCGTCGAGCTGCCTGTGGCAGATCAGGACCGTGCGGTCGCGTTCTATGTAGAAAAGCTGGGCTTTGAAATCATCCAGGACGCCCCGTATCAAGACAATTGGCGCTGGATCGAGCTCGAGCTGCCTGGTGCGCAAACGCGAATTCTCCTGTCGCGGCGACGCGAAGGTGCAGCGAGCGACGGGCCGCGGCTGGTGTTCGTCGCAGACGATGTCGATGCCACCTATCGGCAATTGATGGATCGCGACGTCAATTTCGTGAGCGCGCCCAGCGAGGCCTCGTGGCAGCCTGGGCAGCGTTTCGCGCAGTTTCGCGATAGCGAGGGGAACACGATCGTGATCACGGGTCCCGTTCGCTGAGGGCTGCGTAAGCGGTGTTATTGGATGGGGGCTGATAGTTGGCATCGTTCCGTATTCGTCGGGCATATCAGGATGAGTTGGAGGAGCTCCTCGACATCGATGACGATGCGAGCAAGCTCTTTGCAGAGGCGGGGCTAGTGTTGGCGTTCGAGCGGCACCATCCTTTCGTTGTCGCGGAAGCGATGCATTGGGGCGAGGCGATTCGGTGCGGGCTTGCGCATGTTGCGGTCGATGAAGGGGACGAACCGATCGGGTTCGCCACGTTGCGCTTGGTCGATGGCGAGCCCTATCTCGATCAGATCTCCGTGCGCTGCAGCCAGATGCGTCGTGGCGTCGGATGAGCGCTGCTGGAGTGCGCGATCTCGTGGAGCGGCACGCGCGTGTTGTGGCTGACGACCTATGCGCATCTGCCCTGGAACGGGCCGTTCTACGAGCGTCATGGGTTCGTGGTCATGCGGGACAATGACTGTGGACCGGAGTTGCGAGCGATTCTCGACGAACAGCGTGCAGTGCTGCCGGATCCGAAGAAGCGGGTCGCGATGGCGAGACGGCCGGGCAGGATTTCGCTGCCCTAAATATGAATAAGGACACGATGGTGCGAGGAAGAGGCGTGGGCCCGGTGTTTTGGGTGAAGCAATTCTTCGCCGTGCTGATCGGTGCGTTCGTCGTCATCGCCGCTGCGCAGTTGCTCAAGGGCCGAGCGGCGTCGCACGCAGCCGTACACGGCGCAGTGTTGAGCGTGATTACCGCCGGCGTATTCACTGGCGTGAATTTCTGGCGACGGCGCCGCGGACAGCGCTGCGTGAGTCGCAGTAGGTCGCCAGAACGGAAAGGTCGCCTCTAGCGCGTTCGGCTCAGACGCAAACTGCCGAAGCGTCTCGATGCTCTGAACGTCGCTCTCGTGTTCGACGCTTGATTCTCCGAACAGTAGCGGGGCGGGGTCCGTTGAGTCATCATTGGCGAACGACCCGCCACCTGTCGCGGCGGAGAACAGCAAGGGGGAGCCATGATGCGAGCGGGGACCCGGCCGAAGAGCGTCGATGAATACATAGCCGACACGCCTCCGACCGCGCAGAAGCGGCTGCGCGAGATGCGCAAATGTCTGCGCGAGGCGGCACCCGGCGCCAATGAAAGCTTGAAATGGGGCTCGCCGGCTCTGTCGTACGACACGATTCTGTTCATGTACGCCGCACACAAGAATCACGTGAGTCTGTATCCGACGCCCGCGGCGGTTCGCGCCTTCGCGAAGGAGCTCGCAGGCTACAAGACTTCGAACGCCACGATTCAGTTTCCGCTCGACGAAGCGCTGCCGGTGGCCCTCATTCGCAAGATCGCGAATTATCGCGTGAAGGCTGTCGTCGAAGAGGGAGCGACGTGGCGATGACTGCAGGCCGCTCACGTGGCGCGATGGCGCCCTGAGCGGCACTGTCGGCGAGAGTGCTCAGCTCCTGGTGCGCAACGGCGTCGGACTCAGGCGAGCCTGGAGGATCCGATGCCAGAGCCTCGAACGGCACTTCGTTGGCTTAGGAGGCCACGATCGCGCACGTTCATCAGCGAGCGGGGTCGCCATGCCTCGATCGAGGGTTCGAGAAAAATGATCTGGGCCGCTATGGCGCGTACGAGCAGCACGTCGCGTTCGGCCGCGCGCAGTTCCTCGTCGCCGATGCATTGACGTTCGATCCTGGATACGAGCGTTACGACAAAATCTTGGCAGTAAGGATCGGATTGTTTCATCGGGGCGCTGCGGCGGCGCGTGCGCGTGCACGCATCGAGGCGTGCGCACGTGAGCTCGGCGGTGTTGTCGTAGCGATGCTGTACGCCCACATGCATATTGCAAAGCAGGTATGCTTGCGGGCATGAAGAGCTGGTTATTTCTGGCAGGCGCTATCGTGGCGGAAGTGATCGCCACGTCGGCGCTGAAGGCAACCGAGGGGTTCACGAAGCTGACGCCGTCCATCGTGGTGGTGATCGGCTATTCGATCGCGTTCTACTTGCTTGCTCAGGCCTTGAAGACCATTGCGGTCGGCGTGGCCTATGCCGTGTGGTCGGGTATGGGCATCGTGCTGGTTTCGGCGATTGCCTGGGTGATCTTCGGGCAAAAGCTCGATGCGTGGGGCGTCGTGGGCATCACGCTGATCTTGGTCGGCGTGTTCGTGCTCAACCTGCTGTCCAAGACGAGCGTGCATTAGCGTGCGCGTCGCCAACGAGGTGCGCGCAAGAGGGTCGGCGGTACGACGGAGCTCGCAGCGGGTTCCCGCCGTGGCGCGTTTCGGCCGCAGCGCCCGCGGTGCGACTCTGCCTCGAGAGGCTGCAAGAGGATGAAATTCATTGCTTCGGCAGCGCTCATCGCGCTCGCAACGGCGCTCTCGGGCTGTCAGGTCAAGACCGAGTCGTTGGGCTGCGAAGTACGCGGGCCGCAGAACGCGATGCCGCAAGCCGTCAAGGAGCTGCGCCTGGGCATGTCGCGCGCGCAGCTCGAAGAGCGGCTTGGCGAGGCGGCCTATTCGCCCATCGAAGGACAGCTGTACTTTGCCACCGGCGGCGATTGTCCTCTCGATGATTCGGAGCGTTATGCGCCCTGCGGAGTCGTCGCGGACTTCCGGGATTACGAAAGCCGAGACGAGTCTGTCGTCACGGATGCGTTGCAGTCCTGCTGGTGGGGCGCCATCGGTGAGTAACCGGTGACTCGCACGATGTTGCACATGCCCGGGCACATGAACACTAGAATGTGACGGGCGCCGTTCAGCTCCGGACGTCGAAGCGCCTTTTATCTGCCGCAGCAGGAGACTCGCAGCGATGGGTACCGTGCGCGTTTCTAGATCGAACCGTTCGAGGTGTGACCTGGTGGCCAATCCGGCGCTGCGGCGGCGCGCCAACGAGAAGACCGATCGGATCGCGGCAAACTTTCCGTCAGGGATGGCGCGTCCCGCCTTGCGCGCATTGTTTGCCGCCGGCATCACCGACCTGCGGCAGCTTGCGCAGCTGCGCGAAGCCGATCTCGCTGGACTCCATGGTATCGGTCCGAGAGCGCTGACGCTCTTGCGCGACGCGCTTCACGCGGCAGGACTGCGCTTCAAGCGATCTGCCGACCACGGTGCAAAGGAAGTCACGATGGGCACGATCAACCGACTCTGGCATCAGAAGAATCGCATGCCAGCCAATGCGACGCCGGCACAGCGAGTAGCGTGGCACAAGGCGCATGCTCAACATTGTGCGTGTCGACCGATCCCGAAGGGCGTCGTCGCACTGATGAAAGCCGGAGTCGGCAAGTCCGCCACGGCCCGATCCAAGCGGGCGAAGCGCAAGAGCACGCGTGCGCGTGCCGTTGCAAAGCGTTAGGAGTCAGTTCTGGCGCTACGGGATTGTCGTCGATGCCGTTGATGCTGGTGGAAGGGTCGTGCCTGCAATCTTGAACGCGATCTGCGCGGACATCACGACGCTCAAGGTGGATGCGATCGTCAATGCCGCGAACCCTTCGCTGCTCGGTGGCGGCGGCGTCGACGGCGCCATCCATCGGGCGGCGGGTCCAGAGCTGTTGGAGGAGTGTCGCACGCTCAATGGGTGCGCCACCGGCGAAGCCAAGCTGACCAAGGGTTACCGCTTGCCCGCGAAATACGTCATTCACGCCGTCGGGCCGGTATGGCGTGGCGGGCATGCCGATGAGCCTCAGCTGCTCGCCTCTTGCTATCGTCGTTCGCTGGAAATTGCTGAATCGGTGGGGGTTCGTAGGATCGCATTCCCCTGCATCAGCACGGGCGTCTACGGCTATCCGATCGAGCTTGCGGCGCAAGTCGCCGTGGCGACGGTGCAGGAAGTGCGACCCTCGCTGGCTACGATCGAAGAAGTCATTTTCTGTTGCTACTCTGAGCGGGATCTGCGCGTCTACGAAAGCTTGCTCGGCGCACAGAGCTGAGCCGGTCGATCGAGTTCGTCGGGCCAGGGCGCATCGGCGACGGCGAATGCCTTATCTATCGGATGGATGACGCTCGTATGAAGGACGACAGCAAGGGGTGAGAGCGCGTCGCGCGAGGTCGACTGTCTGCTGCTGTCTGTCTTCTCCTCTGGGAGGGTTTATGTACCAAGGTGGCTGCTTGTGCGGTTCGGTGAAGTATGAGGTGCGCGGCGAGCTCGGGCCGGCGTTCTTCTGCCATTGCAGCCGCTGCCGCAAGGCGAGCGGTTCTGCTTTCGCCGCAAGCGCGCTCGTCGCGACGAAAGAGTTTGTCGTGTTGCAGGGCGAAGAAGCGCTGAAAAGCTTCAGCGTGAACGGTGTGCATCGCGTCTTCTGCGGCAACTGCGGTTCGCCGATCATCAGCCGGCGCGATGCGCTGCCGGAGACCGTGCGCGTGCGGCTCGGTACCCTGGAATCGCCGCTCACGAAGGGGCCGCAGGCCCACATCTTCGTCGGCTCGAAAGCGAACTGGTTCGAGATTCACGACGATCTGCCGCAGTACGCGGAACTGCCTTCGCTCGACTAACGACGCGACGATGAAAAAGTGGCTGCCTTTGGTCTTGCTCATCGCGGCGGCGTTCGCCTGGTACGCCGAGCAAGCGCGCGAATCTGCGTTTGATGCGCCGACGCAGCCTGTAGAGACCGCACGCGCGGACGGCGCGCGCGTCGAGGCGTCCCCGTCGATCGAGACCCTGTTCGCGCAACGCCTAAGCAGCGTGCAGGTGCAAGGCGCAGGTATCGTCTCGCGCCTGCTGAGTGACGACAACGAAGGCAGCCGTCACCAACGCTTCATTCTCGAGCTTCCCTCCGGGCACACGCTCTTGGTCGCTCACAACATCGACCTCGCCCCGCGGCTCGACTCGCTCAAGAAAGGCGACCGCGTCGAATTCTTCGGCGAGTACGAGTGGAACGAGCGCGGCGGCGTGATCCATTGGACGCACCATGACCCGAAAGGGCGGCATGTTGCGGGATGGTTGAAGCACGAGGGGCGGATCTATCAGTAGGCTGTAGGAGCGCGCAGTGCGCGCCCTTTCTTGCCAGTGCCCAGAGCCCGAAGTTCAGAGCCCTAGGCCCGTTACAAGGCTATAGGCGGTAGGCTCCGGCAAATGCCTGCGTCCGTTGCCGCGGCCTGTCGCCTGTCGCCGAAGCCGTCGTATAGCGATGCCTATGCCGCGGTTCTCAATCTGATGAGCTCCGCAATCCGTTCGTGAGCGGCCGTAAGAGCTCGCTCGCGCGACTCAGGGCCCATGTCGAGTCCGTGTGCGACGACGATCTCGATATCCTTAAGCCCGATGAAGCCGAGGAACTGCTTGAGGTATGGGATCTGCGTGTCCGCGCTTTCGGGATAGATGCCGCCGCGCGAGATGAAGACATACGTCTTCTTGCCCTTGAGCAGTCCTTCCGGACCGTGCTCGGTGTAGCGGAACGTCACGCCCTTGCGCGCGATGTGATCGAAGTAGGCGCGTAGCGTCGATGGCACGCTGAAGTTGTACATCGGCACCGCGAAGACAATGATGTCCGCTGCCTTCAGCTCCGCAATGAGCGCATCCGATGCGTTCACTATGGCTTGTTGAGCCGGCGTGCGATCTGCGGGGTTCGCGCCGAACGCCTGAATGTCTTCGAGGGTCAGGTGCGGCACCGGATTGGCGTTGAGGTCGCGCACGATCACGCGGCCCTGCGGATGATCGACGTGCCAATGCTCGATGAAGCGGTCGGCCAATTGCGTCGACTGTCCCTGCGCGCCGAAGAGGCTGGCTTGAATCTTGAGCAAGGTCTCCATGTGGCACCTCCGAAAACCATCGGTGCCTATTCTTGATTGATTCAATAGATCAAAACGTTCAAAAATTGCTGGTAATTGATCGAAGGAATCGATAAATGCCGCCATCGCGTCCGGCGAAGTCCAACAACCTCGCCCCCCGCATCACGCTCGAACAGTGGCGCTGCCTCGTGGCGGTCGTGGATTACGGCGGCTATGCGCAAGCCGCCGAGCATCTCAACAAGAGCCAATCCTCGGTGACCTATGCCGTGCAGAAATTGCAGGCCACGCTCAAGGTGCGTGCGCTCGAGATTCGCGGCCGCAAGGCAGTGCTCACGCCGACCGGCCAGATGCTCTATCGCCGCGCGCGTGCATTGCTCGAGGATGCCGGCGGGCTCGAGCGCGCTGCGCGCAAGATCTCGGCGGGATGGGAAGCGGAGCTTGCGATTGCCGTCGAAGTGCTCTTTCCGATGTGGCTACTGCTCGAGTGTCTCGATCGTTTCGGCGCCGAAAGTCCGCACACGCGCGTCGAGGTGTACGAGACCGTGATCGAAGGCACCACCGAGGCGATCACGAGCGGCGCCGTCGATCTGGCGATCACGCCGCGCGTGCCGCCGGGCATGTCGGGCGAGCGGTTGATGCCGGTGCGTTTCGTGCCTGTTGCGCATCCCAAGCATCCGCTGCACAAGCTCGGACGCGAGTTGACGATGCACGATCTGCGCAATCATCGTCATCTGGTGGTGCGCGACTCGGCGAGCTATCGGGACAAACGCAGCTCGGTGCTCGAGGCCGAGCAACGCTGGACGGTCAGCAATATGGCGACATCGATCGGTGCGGTGACGCGCGGTTACGGCTTTGCCTGGTTTCCGGAGGACAAGATTCGCAGCGAGCTTGCCGAAGGCGTCTTGAAGGCGTTGCCCATTCGCGGCGGCAGCGAACGTGTGGTCGATCTCTATCTCGTCTTTCCCGATCACGATGCCGCGGGCCCCGGCGCGCGTCGACTCGCGGAGATCATTCGCGCTGCGGTTGCACGCACCGTCTCGCACTGACGTCACATCGGCCTGTCGCAAGCGTCGGCGACGTTTGCGACAATGCCGCCATCGCAGAGCCGCAGCTGGCAGGGAGATTCGTGATGAGAATCGGAATGGTCGGCTTGGGTCGTATGGGCGCGAACATGGCGCGCAGGCTCATGGACGCAGGACACGAGGTGGTCGCCTACGATGCGAACAAATCCTCGGTCGATGCGCTCGCGGCCGCGGGTGCGCAGGCGGCGTACACGCTCGAAGAGCTCGTCGCGAAGCTGCCAACCCCGCGCGCTGTTTGGCTGATGGTGCCCGCTGCCGTCGTCGAGAGCGTGCTCGATCAGCTCGCACACTTGCTTGCGCAAGACGATATCGTCGTCGACGGCGGCAATTCGGACTATCGGCTCGCGATTGCGCGGGCGCGGCGTTTCGCTGCTTCCGGCGTGCATTTTCTCGACGTCGGCACGAGCGGCGGTGTGTGGGGGCTCGAACGCGGTTACTGTCTGATGATCGGCGGCGATCGCGCCGCGGCGCAGCGGCTCGAGCCGATTTTCGCGACGCTCGCGCCGACGCCGATTCCCGCCGCGAGCGGTGCGGGCGAGACGAAAGGCTATCTCTACTGCGGCGCGCCTGGCGCGGGCCACTTCGTGAAGATGGTGCACAACGCCATCGAGTACGCCGTGATGGCGGCGTATGCGGAAGGATTCAATCTACTCAAGCAGGCAGGGCGCGGACGCGAGGATCGGCCGGCCGATGCGGAGACCACGCCGCTGGCCGAGCTCGAGGCTTATCAGTACGACTTCGACGTGGCTGCGATCGCCGATCTGTGGCGCAACGGTAGCGTCATTCGTTCCTGGCTGCTCGATCTGACCGCAGCAGCGCTGCAAGAAGACGCACAGCTCGAGGGATTCTCGGGCCATGTGTCCGATTCCGGCGAAGGCCGTTGGGCGCTCAAAGCGGCCATCGATCTCGGCGTGCCGATGCCTTCGCTTTCGTCTGCGTTGTTCGCGCGTTTCAGCTCGCGCGACGAAGATGCGTACGCGAATCGGCTGCTCTCGGCCTTGCGCAAGCAATTCGGGGGACATCAAGAAAAGAAGAAATAGCCTGCGGGCGCGCCATGCGCCTGGAGACACGCGCGACGTCTCGATATGCGTTGAGGTATTGCGCAATATCATCTCATCCGCGTTTGACAGCCGCAGCGTGTCTGCGCCTGGGCCCGCCTTGCGGGGCTTGCACCGTCAACGCAATTTCGCGACCTTAGCACCCTCGATACGTCCCGGAACAACAACATCGCATAGCCGAGGGCTCTCACGCATGAGACATTCCATCGCGACTTGCTTTCTGACAGTGGGCCTGCTGCTGTCGGGTGCGGCGTTTGCGCAGACGACCGTGGGGTTCGATTGGTTCGAATACACTGGGCGCGACAAGGTCTTCGAAACGCAGCTTCCGCCGGGCAGCTATCGCAATCCGATCCTCGCGGGCTTCTACCCGGATCCGAGCATTGCGCGTGCGGGCGACAAGTACTACCTCGTCCACTCCACGTTCTCTTATTTCCCGGGCATCCCGATCTTCGAGAGCACGGATCTCGTGCATTGGACGCAAATCGGGCACGTGATCGACCGCGCTTCGCAGCTGCGCTTCGACGGATTGGGCATTTCGCGCGGCGTGTTCGCGCCGACGATCGAGTATCACGACGGCACGTTCTACGTGCTCAACACCGCCGTCGACAGCGGCGGCAACTATCTCGTCACGGCGACGGATCCGCGCGGCCCGTGGTCCGATCCGATCTGGTTGCCCGAGATCGACGGCATCGATCCGTCGATCTTCTTCGACGACGACGGACGCGCATACATTCTCAACAACGGTCCGCCCGAAGGCGTGCCGCAGTACGACGGGCATCGCGCGATCTGGATTCAGGAGTTCGATGTCGCCAAGCGCAAGCTCATCGGACCGCGCAAGGTGATTCTCGACGGCGGCGTCGATCCGTCGACGCAGCCGATCTGGATCGAAGGTCCGCACATGTATCGCGTCAACGGCTACTACTATCTCGTCTGCGCGGAAGGCGGCACCGGCATCAATCATTCGCAGGTCGTCTTGCGCGGCAATTCGCCGTGGGGACCGTTCGAGCCGTACAAGGACAATCCGATCCTCACGCAGCGCGACCTGCCCGCCGACCGGCCCGACCCGATCATCAACGCCGGTCATGCGGACATCGTGCAGGCGACCGACGGCACTTGGTGGGCCGTGTTCCTTGCTACGCGCACGTACGACGGCAAGCACTACAACACCGGTCGCGAAACGTTCTTGCTGCCGGTCACGTGGCGCGACGGTTGGCCGGTGATTCTCGAGAAGGGCAAGACGATTCCGTACGTCGAGAAGGGCCCCTCGTTCATGCGCTCGGAGGCGCAGGCGCCGCTCACCGGTAATTTCACCTGGCGCGATGATTTCTCCGGGCCCGTGCTCGATTTCTCCTGGATTCAGGTGCACGTGCCGAAGCAGGCGTGGTACGACCTCAAGAAGAAGCCAGGCACGCTCTTGATCGAGCCGCTCGCGACGACGCTGTCGGACAAGCAGAATCCGTCGTTCCTCGCGCGGCGCCAGCAGCACACGCACTTCGACGCGAGCACGGCGCTCAATCTGCCGAAGAGCGAGCGTGTTTCCGCCGGTCTCGCCGCGTTCCAGAGCGAAGACTACTGGTACTTCCTCGGTACACGTCGCGAAGGCAAGAACGTGCGCGTGTTCCTCGAGAAGAAGAGCGGCGCTCAGCCCGAGATCGTTGCCGAGACGCAGGTACGCGCCGGCAAGCAGATCAAGCTCAAGGTCACCGGCGACGGCGGCGACTACTCGTTCTACTTCGACGCCGACGGCAAGGGCTTCAAGCCGCTCAAAGAGCACGACGACGGCACGATCCTGAGCACCGAAGTCGCAGGCGGCTTCGTCGGCGCGGTCGTGGGGATGTACGCAAGGCTGGAGAAGTAACGTCAAGGAGGCCTCCGTGCCGGGAGCACGGGGGCCTTCGCTTTCATTGCAGGGAAGACGCTAACGCGTCAGGGAGCCCTAGCGGCAAGAAGGACGCTATCGCGGCAAGGCGAAAATAACTCGGCGGTGGCGAACCTGCGTGTGCGGCCGGAACGCGCACGATGCGACCGCCTCACTGCGTGAGGCGACAGAAAAAGATTCCGGGCAAGCGGCAGCGGGCCTCTAACCGAAGCCCGGCGCCCAGGGCCCAGTGCCCCGACCTCTATAGCTGCGGCTCCCTCTCCAATAACTCCTCGATCTTTACGCCGACCTCCGGCACACCGCCGAATACGGTGCCCACACGTTGCGCGCGCAAGTGTTCGAGCGCTGCCGCCGTGGCTTGCGCGGACAGCGGCAGGAAGCCGACCTCTTCGGCGAGCGGGCCGCCTTCCGTGAGATAGAACTCGAGCAGACGGCTCACTTCGGGACGCTTGGCCGCTGCAGCGCTCGGATAGATGAAGAGCGGTCGCGACAGCGGCTGATAGGTGCCGTTCGTGACGGTCTCGATGCTCGGCAATACGGTCGTGCCGTCGGCTTGTCGAATCGGCACCGCGCGCATGCGCTGCTGGTGCGAGATGTAATACGCAAAGCCGAAATAACCGAGCGCATTCGTGTTGTGCTCCACGCCCTGTACGAGCACGTTGTCGTCTTCGCTCGCCGTGTAGTCGCCGCGGCTTGCCTTCGCTTCGCCGACGACCGCTTCGGTGAAGTAGTCGAACGTGCCGGAATCCGCGCCGGGACCGAAGAGCATGAGCGGCACATCGGGCCACTCGGGGCGAATCTGATTCCAGCGCAGGATCTTGCCTTGCGCCTGCGGCTCCCAAATCTTCTTGAGCTCCTCGATGCTGAGGCTGTCCACCCAATCGTTCTTCGGATTGACCACGACGGTGATGGCGTCGAAGGCGACCGGCAGCTCGAGATAGGCGACGCCGGCTTCACGGCACACCGCCATCTCCTCGGCGAGGATAGGGCGCGAGGCATTCGCGATGTCCGTATCGCCGCGACAAAGCTTCTTGAAGCCGCCGCCCGTGCCGGAAAGGCCCACGGTTACGCGCGCCGCGCCGCGCTCGGCAAGCTGAAATTCCTCGGCCACGGCTTCGGCGATCGGAAAGACCGTGCTCGACCCGTCGATCTTGATCACCGGCGCATTGCGCGGATCGATGCGATCGCCGGTGCTGCTTCCGCCGCATGCGCTCACGAGCAGGGCGGCAACCAGCGCGCCAAGCCCGAGCCGCGCGCTTCGTTCCACTCTCTTCACGAACTACCTCGACACCATCCGGTAACGGAAAGGCGCAAGTTTGCGCCATGGCGCGCCGCTTGTCTCGACCCAAGGGGCTGGCGGCGCAGGTGGCGGCGCCGGGGTGACAGCGCGCGTCAGCGCGGCTACATTGCGCGCAAATCATACGACTAATTCTGAAGCTGGACGCTCAGGGGGTGCATCTTGGCGAACTTCGGCTGTCGCGCCGTCATCGTGAGCCTCGGTTGCTTGGCCTTGCTCATCGGCCAGGTCCACGCGCAGCCCAGCTCGCGTGTGCGGGCGCTCCTCGAGAAGATGACTTTGGAGGAGAAGATCGGCCAGCTCGTGCAGCGCGCGGGCGGGCGCAGCAAGGCGCTCAACTCGCTGCTCGATGAGGCCGAGCTCGAGCGCGTGCGTGCGGGTCGGGTCGGTTCGTATCTGCACGTCGCCGGCGCCGAGCCGCTCGGCAAGCTGCAGAAAGTGGCCGTGGAGGAATCGCGCCTCGGCATTCCGTTGCTGTTCGCGATGGACGTGGTGCACGGCTATCGCACGATCTTTCCGGTGCCGCTCGCCATGGCGAGCACGTGGAAGCCGGAGAGCGTCGAGGCTGCAACGCGCATCGCCGCGGTGGAAGCGACTGCCGCAGGGTTGCACTGGACCTTTGCGCCCATGATCGACATCGCGCGCGATCCGCGTTGGGGGCGCATCGTCGAGGGTGCGGGCGAGGATCCGTACCTCGGTGCGCAGCTCGCAGCGGCACAAGTGCGCGGCTATCAAGGTACCGACCTTGCGCGTGCGGATACCATCATGGCGACCGCCAAGCATTTCGGCGCTTACGGGGCCGCCATCGGCGGGCGTGACTACAACTCCGCCGACATTTCCGCGCGTACGCTGCACGAGGTCTATCTGCCGCCTTTCTATGCGGCTGCAAGAGCGGGCGCGGGCTCGTTCATGGCGGCCTTCAACGACATCGGCGGCGTCCCGACGACGGCCAACCGGGCGTTGTCGCGCGTGATCTTGCGCGAACGCTGGGGTTACGGCGGCGTGCTCGTGAGCGATTGGAACGCGATTGCCGAGCTGCTTGCGCACGGCGTGGCCGCAGACCGCAGCGACGCTGCATTGCTTGCGCTCGAGGCGAGCGTCGACATGGACATGGTCGGCGCGGTGTACGAGCAGGACCTCAAGCGCGCGCTCGAAGCGAACCCTGAACGCCTGCGCTTGCTCGATGAAGCGGTGCTGCGCATCTTGCAGGCCAAGGAAGCGCTCGGGCTCTTCGATCGGCCGATGCAGTATCACGATGCGCGCCGCGAGCAGCAGACGCTGCTTGCGCCGGCGCATCGAGAGCTGGCGCGCAATGTCGCGCGCGAGGCGATCGTGCTGCTCAAGAACGAGGGCGAGCTGTTGCCGCTGCGCGCGGAAAAGCTGCGCACGCTCGCCGTCGTGGGCGCGTTGGCGGACGATGGCTTGTCGATGCTCGGCTCGTGGCGCGCGCAAGGTCGAGCCGAAGACGTGATCACGATTCGGCAAGGCATCGAGCGTGCCGCGCCGAAAGGGCTCAAGATTCTCTACGCGCCCGGTGCCGATCCGCGCAGCGACGATCTCTCGCAGATCGATGCCGCGGTGAACGCCGTGCAAGTTGCAGATGCCGCCGTGCTCGTCATCGGCGAGCATTTCGACTTGAGCGGCGAAGCGCGCAGCCGCGCCGACATCGAGCTCCCCGCAAGTCAGATCGCGCTCGCCGAACGCGTGCTGGCAACCGGCAAGCCGGTCGTGGTGGTGCTCACGAACGGACGGCCGCTCGCGATGACTTGGCTCGCCGAACGCGCGCCCGCGGTCCTCGAGGCGTGGATGCTCGGCGTCGAAGCAGGGCCGGCCGTCGCGGACGTGCTGTTCGGGAAATACTCGCCCGGCGGGCGCTTGCCTGCGGCGTTCCCGCGCGCGAGCGGCGCAGTGCCGTTCTACTACGCGGCGTATCCGACGGGCCGTCCGCCCGATCCCGATCTCGCGAAAGATACGGCGCGTTACATGGATCAGCCGATCACGCCTTTGTTTGCTTTCGGGCACGGGCTCAGCTACACGCGCTTCGAGTACTCGGACTTTGCGCTCGATCGCGAGCGCGTTGCGGCGGACGAGACGCTGCAGGTGAGCGTCACCGTGCGCAACGTCGGTGAGATGACGGGCGATGAAGTCGTGCAGCTCTACGTGCGGGATCCCGTCGCATCCGTCGCGCGGCCGGTCAGGGAACTGCGCGGCTTCAAACGGGTCACATTGTCGCCGGGCGAAGCGGTGCGAGTCAGCTTTCGGTTGAGTCCGCGACAGCTCGCACTCTACGGACTCGATGAGCGGTGGCGCGTCGAGGCGGGGCGGATCGAAGTGATGATCGGCGCCTCGTCCGCGGACATTCGCGCGCAGGGGGCTTTCGAGATCGTGAACACTGCCGAAACCGATGTGCCGGCTACGGCGCTTGCAACAGAGGTTTCCGTGGAGCGACGCACGGTACATCGTCGATAAAGAAAGACTCGGCTGCCACAGGCCGGGCTTTCGATACAGAAACGAACACAAGAAGGGCGCTTCGCCCGTTCAGGAGGAAGCATGTTGCGATACGGGGTCATTGTGTCGGCTTTGCTCGCGGCGGCGTGTACGCCGGCACAAGAACAAGCACCGAAGTACGAGACCGTCGGACGCATCGAACGCTGGGATCCGGCGCTCGATGAGCTCATCGACAGCAACGCCGAGATTCAGAAACTGGCCGAGGGTTTTACCTGGTCGGAAGGTCCGGCGTGGGTCACGCAGGGCAAGTACCTGCTCTTCACCGACGTGCCCGAGAACACGATGTATCGCTGGTCGGAGAGCGAAGGCTTGTCGATCTTCATGAAGCCTTCCGGCTATGACGGCCCAGAGCTCTCGACGCTGCGCGAGCCAGGCGCGAATGGCTTGCTCGTCGAGCCGAGCGGGACGGTGCTGGTGGCGGATTCGGGCAGTCGCATGGTGGCGCGGCTCGATCTTGCGACGAAAGAGAAGACGCCGCTTGCGACGGCCTTCGACGGCAAGCGCTTCAACAGCCCGAACGACGTCGTGCGGCGCTCGGACGGAACGATCTTCTTCACCGATCCGCCGTACGGTCTGCAAGGCCTCAACGACTCGCCGGTCAAAGAGCTGCCGCACAACGGCGTGTATCGAATCGATCTCGACGGCAGCGTGCATCTGATCGACGATGAGCTCTCGTATCCGAACGGCATCGGTTTGTCGCCCGACGAGCGCACGCTGTACGTCGCGAACTCGGATCCGGCGCGGCCGATCTGGATGGCGTACACCCTCAACGACAAAGGCGAGGTGGTAGACAAGCGCGTCTTTGCGGACGTGTCCGATCTGATGAGCCGCGAAGCGCCCGGCTTACCGGACGGCCTCGCCGTGAGCGTCAGCGGGCATCTATTCGCCACGGGTCCGGGCGGCGTGCTCATTCTCTCGCCCGAAGGCAAGCGTCTCGGCCGCATCGTGACGGGCGGGCCGATCGCCAACTGCGCATTCGGCGATGACGGACGCACGCTCTATCTGACGTCGCATCGCTTCATCGCGCGCGTGCCGTTGCGCACGCACGGCGTGAACTTCCCCCGCTATCAATAGCGCACTCTTCGAGGGTCCGCGGCAGGCATGCGGGACGCTGCCGCGGGCTCTCGATCTCAACGCCTCAAATACTTTCTTCCGGCAGACGCGGATCGAGCACGGTTCGCCGCAGGTAACCGCCGCGACCGCATGCACCGTACGGATCGCGTTCGCTTGCGCCGCCGTCCGCGCGAAATGGAAATGTCCCTGGATCGTTGCGCGTGCGCCCGTACGCTCGTTCGTGTTCTGGTCCGCCGATCGTGCTGTAGTCGGCCGGATCCGTAAGGTGTGCCCAGCGATCTTTGCCCGAATCGTCCGCTTTGCGGTGAACGCCCTGATCGAGCTCGGACCAGTACTCGGTGTTGGGTGCGGGAGGAATGGATCGAGCCACGGCAGTCTCCTTGCTGAGCAGGCCGCGCGTGCGCGCAGTCGCGTCGGAAGTTCTCTCTAGTAACGGTCCGCCGTATGCGAGGTTCCGCTCGCATCGGCATCGAGATGGCTAGAAGAGCTGCACGAGCGCGACGACGATGAGCACGGGCAGGGCAATCATCGCCAGCACGAACAGGATCAACGCAAGCGAGAAGAAGAACACGAACGCGCGGCTGCTGCGGCGGCTGCCCGTCGGGTCGAGCTGATAGCGTTCGAGCAGCGCGACGTTCTTGGCGTTCGCCTTGTAGGCGGCATCGAACAGATCGCCGGCGAACGGGATCGCACCGATCACCGTCTCGATCAGCACGTTGATGGCCATGCGCACGAGCACGCTGCGCGGTGCGCCGAGCACGCGGGCTTCGTTGATGATGAAGGCGGACAGCACGGCGCCGATGGCATCGCCGATGCCAGGCACCAGACCGATGAGCGCATCGAGACCGATACGCCAACCGCCGGGCAGCGGAATCGAATTGTCGAGCAACCACGCAAGCGAGCGGAGCCGGCGCAGGCGCTCAACGGCGGAATCGGTGGGACGAATGGTTGTCATGGCAAGCGAGCTCGCCAGGTGATGATCGCCGATGCCGTGCGCCAGCGCATCGCGTGAACGCGCAGCCTCCGCTTCCAAACGCCGGTCGGACTGTCGCAGTTTCGCTGCATCAGGCGAAATCGCAAGTCTTTGCTCAGATAATCTGCGAACGAGCTCTCGGCTTTCTCAGTGCACGTGTCAGGCATCGGCAGCGCGCATGTCGCCGCATGACGTCGCTACGAATGCCTATGTGCCGCTGTCTAGCGACATTTGGTGTTTCGTCTCATCTGGATATGCTCTATCGCGCGCGCCGCACTTGCGAGCATTCCCGAGTGAGCTACGAGGGCTGCTTCGTCAAGCTACGCGCCAGGAATCGCAAACGGGAAACGCTTCAAGGACACGAACGAATGAGGTCCGATCCAGGAAGGATCGGAGGCCTCGGCGGGAAATGCTGAATATCTGGATGAGAGGACGTCTGCGCGAGGTGCACGCGTTCGGCGTCGCTCGTTCCTGAGGGACTCGCTTAATTGTCAAGGGCAAACCCGTCGAAAGACGGGGACGCAAAGCCTCCGATCTTCCGGGTGAATACCCAAAGACAGCGGGGCTGCCAAGGAAGCGAGCATCTGCCCATCACCAAGCAGAAGCTCAGCGTGCTCCATACGGGCACGCGTTGGATTGGCTCAAACGCCGCATTCGCGGCGCTTGCGTCACGCCCTTGATCACTCACGCACGCGCGGTCGCACCGCACGTGCCGACAACAAGGGCAGTGACGATGACGACAACACTTGGAAAGGGTGCTGCAAGCGCATTGATCGTGATGATGAGCCTCGCTGCCGTCGGGTGCGGCGGCGGAGGCGGCGGCGAGAAAGCCGCCAACAACACGGAGAGCCCGTCGACGAACGCGCCTCCTTCGCCGTTTACGCCACCGACGAAAGCGCCGGAAACGCCCGCTTCACCGCCGAAGAGCGAGCCGTCGCCTGCGCCTGCGGAGCCGCAAACGCCTGCTGAGCCGCCGAAGAACGAACCGTCCCCGTCTCCCGCAGAGCCGGTCGAAAGCGAAGCCCCCGCTGCACAGGAGCCGCAAGCGCCTCAATCACCGAGCAACGGTCCCGGCACGGCGGTGTTGTCGTGGGAGCTGCCGTCGAACGACAGCGAAACGCTCGGCTTGTTGGCCGGATTTCGCATTCACTACGGCGTCGATCAGAACGTGCTGACGGAGACGATCGAAGTGCGCAATCCAGGCGTGTCGACCTACGTCGTCGACAATCTGCCGCCGGGCAAGTACTTCTTCGCTGTGCGCACGGTGACGTCTACGGGCGATCAGAGCGCGCTCTCGAACGTGATTGCACAGGTGGTGCGCTGATCGTGACGCAGCCGCTGTACGCGGCTACCGCGCGGTGAAGTCAAGCGGGGCGTCGAACGCCGAAGGGACGAGATCGGCTGAACCGGATTGGCGTTGGAGGCGCGAGGGCCGCAGCAGCTCGAGCTGCTCGGTGAAAGCTGACGTGCTTTGCTGATTCGATGCGACGCCTGCAGAACGTCGCCCAGCAAGCGAGCGCGTGCTCGATGCACGCGCTCGCTCGTGTGTTTACGGCAGCTCGGTGGTGCCCATCAGGTAGCGATCGCACTCGCGCGCGGCGCCGCGACCTTCGTTGATGGCCCACACGACCAAGCTCTGCCCGCGGCGGCAGTCGCCGGCCGCGAACACGCCTTCGATATTGGTCGCGTACTTGCCGTGCTCGGCCTTGATGTTGGAGCGCGCGTCGGTTTCGAGCTGCAGATCCTTGATGAGCGTCTGCTCGGGTCCGACGAAGCCCATCGCGAGCAGCACGAGCTGCGCGGGCAGCACGCGTTCGGTGCCGGGCACCTCGACCGGAATGAACTGGCCCTTCTCGTTCTTCTGCCAGCTGACCTGCACCGTCACGACTTCCTTCACGGCGCCGTTCTCGTCGCCGTTGAAGCGCTTGACGGTCGTCAGATACGTGCGCGGATCGGCGCCGAACTTCGCCGCGGCTTCTTCCTGGCCGTAGTCCATCTTGTAGATCTTCGGCCACTCCGGCCACGGATTGTCCGGTGCGCGGTCCATCGGCGGCTTGTGCATGATTTCGATCTGCACGAGGCTCTTGCAGCCGTGGCGCATCGCGGTGGCGACGCAGTCCGTACCGGTGTCGCCGCCACCGATGACCACCACGTCCTTGCCGCGCGCATGAATCGGGCTGGTGTCGGGACCGCCGCCGAGCAGCGCCTTCGTGCTCGCGGTGAGGTACTCCATCGCGAAGTGCACGCCCTTGAGATTACGGCCCTCGACCGGCAGATCGCGAGGCTGCGTCGCGCCCGTGCAGATGACGATGGCGTCGAAGTCCTTGCGCAAGAGCTGCGGCTCGACGTTCTCGCCGACGTGCGCGTTGCAGATGAACTTCACGCCTTCCTGTTCCATCAGCTTGATGCGGCGCTCGACGATTTCGCGCTTGTCGAGCTTCATGTTCGGGATGCCGTACATGAGCAAGCCGCCCGGTCGGTCGGCGCGCTCGAGCACCGTGACGGTGTGACCCGCGCGATTGAGCTGAGCGGCGGCCGCAAGACCCGCAGGACCCGAGCCGATCACCGCGACCTTCTTGCCGGTGCGCGCCTTGGGCGGCTGCGGCACGACCCAGCCTTCTTCCCAGCCGCGATCGATGATCGCCGCCTCGATGGTCTTGATGGTCACCGGCGGGTTGTTGATGCCGAGCACGCACGAGCCTTCGCACGGCGCCGGACACACGCGGCCGGTGAATTCGGGGAAATTGTTCGTGAGGTGCAAGCGCTCCAGCGCTTCGCGCCACAGGCCTCGATAGACGAGATCGTTCCACTCCGGAATCAGGTTGTTGATGGGGCAGCCGGAAACCAGTCCGTTGATGAGCTTGCCGGTGTGGCAGAACGGTACGCCGCAGTCCATGCAGCGCGCCGCCTGATGGCGCAGCCGTTTCTCTTCCATGTGGTGATGGAATTCTTTCCAGTCACGCACGCGCTCTTGCGGCGTGCGGTCGACCGGTAGCTCGCGCAGGTACTCGATGAATCCAGTCGGCTTGCCCATTGATCTAGCCTGTCGTTCGTTGATCTGTATCCGCTGTCCGGCACATCGGGCGATCGTTCGTTTCTGCTTCCCGCGGTCGCGCGAGAGGTCACGCGCCGCTCTGCTCTGGCCCTCCCTCGCTCACGCGGGGGAGGGCAGCGTCCTGTCGCCCGTGGCTCGTACCCTTAGTTGCCGCCGACGCGGGCAAGGTCGCGCGCGTTCTCTTCGAACGCGACCATGATCGCCTCGTCGCCGGTGAGGCCCTGCTCGTGCGCGCGCGCGATGCAGGCGAGCATGCGCTTGTAGTCGCGCGGCATGACCTGCACGAACTTCGGTACGAGCTGCTCCCAGTTGTCGAGCACGTACTTCGCGCGGACGCTGTTCGTGTACTTGTAGTGCCGTTCGATCATCGCGCGCACGGCGGCGACCTCTTCGGGTTCGCTGAGCCCGTTGAGCTCGACCATTTCCTTGTTCACGTTGATCGGGAAGTCGCCGCGCTCATCGAGCACGTACGCCACACCGCCCGACATGCCCGCCGCGAAGTTGCGGCCGGCCGGGCCGAGTACGATCACTCGTCCGCCGGTCATGTACTCGCAGCCGTGATCGCCGACGGCTTCGACGACGGCGTGCACGCCGCTGTTGCGGACGCAGAAGCGTTCGCCCGCCATGCCGGCGATATATGCCTCGCCGCTCGTCGCGCCGTAGAAGGCGACGTTGCCGACGATGATGTTCTCCCAGGAGTTGAACTTCGAGTTCTTCGGCGGATAGATGATGAGCTTGCCGCCCGAGAGACCCTTGCCGACGTAGTCGTTGGCATCGCCTTCGAGCTTGAGGGTCATGCCGCGCGGGACGAACGCACCGAAGCTCTGACCGGCCGAGCCCTTGAAGGTCAGCTCGATCGTGTCTTCCGGCAGACCTGCCGCACCATACTTCTTCGTGACCTCGCTGCCCGTGATCGTGCCGACGACGCGGTTGACGTTGCGGATCGGCAGCTCGGCGCGCACCTTCTCGCCGCGCTCGATCGCGGGTTTGCAGATCTCGAGAAGCGTGGTCATGTCGAGCGACTTCTCGATGCCATGATCCTGCGGGATCTGGCAGTAGCGGCCGACGCTCGGATCGACATCCGGCTGATAGAGCAGGTTGCTGAAGTCGAGGCCCTTCGCCTTCCAGTGATTGACGGCCTTCTTCGCCTCGAGCTTGTCGACGCGACCGACCATTTCTTCCACCGTGCGGAAGCCGAGCTGCGCCATGATCTCGCGCAGCTCCATCGCGACGAAGCGCATGAAGTTGACCACGTGCTCGGGCTTGCCCTGGAAGCGCTCGCGCAGGCGCGGATCCTGCGTCGCGATGCCCGCCGGGCAGGTGTTGAGGTGGCACACGCGCATCATGATGCAGCCCGTCGCAACGAGCGGAGCGGTTGCGAAGCCGAACTCCTCAGCGCCGAGCAACGCGGCGATCGCCACGTCGCGGCCGGTCTTCAGCTGACCGTCGGTCTCGACAACGATGCGGCTGCGCAGATTGTTGAGCACGAGCGTCTGATGCGTCTCGGCCAAGCCGAGCTCCCACGGCAGACCGGCATGCGCGATCGACGTCTGCGGCGAAGCGCCCGTGCCGCCGTCGTAACCGCTGATCAGCACCACGTCGGCATGCGCCTTCGCGACGCCGGCTGCGATCGTGCCGACGCCGACCTCGGAGACGAGCTTGACGCTGATGCGCGCGTTGCGGTTCGCGTTCTTCAGGTCGTGAATGAGCTCGGCCAGATCCTCGATCGAGTAGATGTCATGGTGCGGCGGCGGCGAAATGAGGCCGACGCCCGCAGTCGTGTGACGCGTCTTGGCGACCCACGGATAGACCTTGGCGCCGGGCAGCTGACCGCCTTCGCCGGGCTTGGCGCCCTGCGCCATCTTGATCTGGATCTCCTGCGCGTTGACGAGGTATTCGCTCGTCACGCCGAAGCGGCCCGATGCGACCTGCTTGATCGCCGAGTTCTTCGAGTCGCCGTTCGGCAGCGGCTGGAAGCGCTCGGGATCCTCGCCGCCTTCGCCGGTGTTGCTCTTGCCGCCGATGCGGTTCATCGCAATCGCGAGCGTCTCGTGCGCTTCCTTGCTGATCGAGCCGTACGACATGGCGCCGGTCTTGAAGCGCTTCATGATGCTCTCGATCGGCTCGACCTCTTCGAGCGGAATCGGATCGCCCGCCTTGAAGTCGAGCAGGCCGCGCAGCGTGCAGAGATTCGCCGACTGATCGTTGATGAGCCGCGAGTACTCCTTGAACTGCTCGTAGCTGCCGGTGCGCACCGCCTTCTGCAGGCGATGGATCGACTCCGGATTGAACAGATGGAACTCGCCGTCGTTGCGCCACTGATAGAGGCCGCCGACCGGCAGCGTCTGCGTCTCGGCGCGACGCTCGGGGAAGGCCGCGCGATGACGCACGAGCACTTCCTGCGCGATGACGTCCATGCCGATGCCGCCGACGCGCGAAGAGGTCCAGGTGAAGTACTCGTCGATCACGTCCTGACGCAGACCGACGGCTTCGAACACCTGGGCGCCGCGATAGCTCTGAATCGCGGAGATACCCATCTTCGCCATCACCTTGATGACGCCCTTGGTGGCCGCCTTCACCATGTTCTTGCAGGCGGTCTTGTGATCGATGTTGACGAGCCGCTCGTCGCGGATCATCGCGTCGATCGTCTCGAAGGCGAGGTACGGATTGATCGCGCTCGCGCCGTAGCCGATGAGCAGGGCGAAGTGATGCACCTCGCGTGCTTCGCCGGTTTCGATCACGAGGCTGACGCGCGTGCGCAGGCCTTCGCGGATGAGGTAGTGGTGCAGACCCGCCACCGCAAGCAGCGCCGGGATCGGCGCGAACTCGCGATTGACGCCGCGATCGCTGAGGATGAGGACGTTCACTTCCTCCTCCTCGATCATACGGCGCGCCATCAGGCGGATTTCTTCCATCGACTTGACGAGACCCTTCTCCCCGCGCGTGACGCGGAAGAGCATCGGCAGGACGCCGACCTTAAGACCCGGCAGATCCATGCGGCGCACCTTGGCGAACTCTTCGTTCGTCAGGATCGGCCACTTGAGCTCGAGGCGGCGGCAGTCGGTCGGCTGCGGATTGAGCAGGTTACCCTCCGAGCCGAGGCGCGTTTCCGCCGACGTGATGAGCTCTTCGCGGATGCAGTCGATCGGCGGGTTGGTGACCTGCGCGAAGAGCTGCTTGAAGTAGTCGTAGAGCAGACGCGGTTTGTTGGACAGCACCGCAAGCGGCGTGTCGTTGCCCATCGAGCCGATCGCCTCGACGCCGTTCTGCGCCATCGGCGCGAGCAGGAGCCGCTCGTCTTCGAAGGTGTAGCCGAAGGCGATCTGTCGCTGCAGCAGCGTATCGTGATCGGGCGCCGGCACTTCGGGTGCCGGCGGCAGGTCGTCCAAGTGGATGAGGTAGTCGTTGAGCCACTGCCGATACGGGCGCTCGAGTGCGATCGAACGCTTGATTTCTTCGTCGTCGACGATGCGGCCTTGCTCGGTGTCGACCAGGAACATGCGGCCCGGCTGCAGGCGGCCCTTGATGACGATGTCCTCCGGCGGCACGTCGAGCACGCCGGCCTCGGAGGCCATGATCACCAGGTCGTCCTTGGTGACGTAGTAGCGCGACGGGCGCAAGCCGTTCCGGTCGAGCACGGCGCCGATCTGCTTGCCGTCCGTGAACGCGATGGAAGCCGGGCCGTCCCAGGGCTCCATCAAGCACGAGTGGTACTGATAGAAGGCGCGCTTCGTATCGTCCATCGTCTGATGGCCCGACCACGGCTCCGGCACCATCATCATGATGGCGTGCGGCAGCGAACGGCCGGCAAGCACGAGCAGCTCGAGCGTGTTGTCGAACATCGCCGAGTCCGAGCCGTTCGGATTGATGATCGGCAGGAGCTTCTTGACGTCCTCGCCGAACAGCTCCGACTCGAACAGCGCTTCGCGGGCGTGCATCCAGTTCGCGTTGCCGCGCACGGTGTTGATCTCGCCGTTGTGCGCGAGATAGCGGTACGGATGCGCGCGATCCCAGCTCGGGAAGGTATTGGTGCTGAAACGCGAGTGCACCAATGCCAGCGCTGTCTCCATCAACGGATCATTTAGATCGAGGAAGTACTGCGCCAGCTGCGAGGTCAGCAGCATGCCCTTGTAGACGATCGTCTTCGTCGACAGGCTTGCGACGTACCAGGTAGAGGCGCCCTCGGCCGTCGATGAACGGATCTCGGAATAGGCGCGCTTGCGGATGACGTAGAGCTTGCGCTCGAACGCCATCTCGTCGGTGATGTCCGGGCTGCGGGCGATGAACACCTGCCGCATGAACGGCTCGCACGACTTGGCGGTCTCGCCGAGCATCGAGTTGTTCGTCGGGACCGTGCGCCAGCCGAGGACGGTCTGGCCTTCGGACTGGACGATCTGCTCGAACTTCTCCTCGATCTTGCGGCGAAGCGTCGCATTGCGGGGCAGGAAGACGATGCCGCAGCCGTACGCACCCGGTTCGGGCAGCGTGAAGCCGAGCTTCTTGGTCGCAGCCGCCAGGAACTTGTGCGGCATTTGGATGAGCACGCCCGCGCCATCGCCCGTATTGGTCTCGGCGCCGCAGGCGCCGCGATGGTCGAGATTGGTCAGGATCTGCAGGCCTTGTTGCAGGATCTTGTGCGATTTGCGGCCTTTTACGTCGACGACGAAGCCGACGCCGCACGCGTCGTGCTCATAAGCCGGGTCGTAGAGCCCCTGCTTTTCGGGGCGGGTCGTCCGATACCGACGTGCACCAGTGTCAGTCGTGCTCATAAGATAATGGCCTATCGCTAGCGTCTTCGAATCCGCATCCGACGGGCACGCGCATTACATAAGATGAGCGAACGTGCGCCGCCTGGGAGGGTCAGCCGGACCACCAGAATCCGTCTCGCGCAACAATCCGCGCAAACCGAAGGCGAAATGCATGCAGGAGGGTGGCCGTTTGAGGACGACGCACCTCTTGGCGCTTGTGAGACAGGGAGCGTCGACAGCCCGGTCGATCTTCCTAAGTCACTGATTCACTTGGGCTGATTTCGCGCACAACTTACCCTGCGCCGCCGATTGCGAGAACCGGGCGCAGCGTGCTCGTGGAATACAACCCGTTGGAATGCCGGTCATATTACAGACGGGGGGCGATGCGTCAATGCGCTTGCGCGTCGCGCCGCCTCGGCGCGGGCGCGGCGAAGTCGCGATCGGCCGCTTGTGGCCTTTCGGAGGTCTGGTTTTCGCCCCGCCCGGCTACCAGCGGGCCCAGGTGATTTGCCACTTACCGCCTTCCCGCACGATCGTTGCCTCGAAGCGGTGCAGGTCGGCGTTCATGTCCCAAGCATGAGCGGCGTCCGCACCGCGACCGAGCATGGCGACCAAGACCGTCACCCGCGCTTCGTCGTCGGCCGGGAAGTCGAGCGCTTCGATCCGCGTCAGCAGGCTAATGGACTGATTCGCAAGGAAGTACCCGCGGAGCAGGCGGGCGACGTCTTCCCGGCTATGGCCGTACGCATCGCGATAGACCGGCGAGATTTCCGCCAGCACGCCCCGCGCGTCGCGTTCTTGCGCCGCACGTTCCACCCGCTCGATGAGCGAGCGAACCTCCGCCTCGGGCGTTGTGCGTCCGCCGCATCCAGTCGCGGCCAGCAGCGAAAACACGACGAGCAGCGCACACCGGACAAGCATCGAGGGTCACCGCATCAGGGCCAAGAACGCCGGAGAGGGTAGTGCAAGTTGGGGGGTGAGTTCGACGGCGCGCGCACGGAGCAATTGAGAAGCGGGCCACGTCCTTGGGGGTTGGTCCATTCGGACCCTTGACCCTTATTGGGGCCGCGTGCTCAGATCGCCGGCAAATATCTGCGCACCGGAGTGTGCCAATCAAATCAACCTGGCAGCCGCCTGACCGCGGTCAAACAAGGGAGATTCTCTTCTATGACGTTGACTAGTCCCCTCACCAATGTAATTCGCTGCAGCGCTGTCGTGCTCGGCGCGCTGTTCTGTACGACCGCGTTGGCTCAAGGCGGGCTGCTTTCGACCAAGAAGGGTTCGGGCGGCAGCGAGGTGCAAGGCTCGGCAGGCCCAGGCGGCTCGCAAGGCGACAACGGGCTCGAGCACTGCGACAAGCCGATGGGCGCGCTCGCCGTCGTCGAGCCGCAAAACCACGTCACGCAGGCGCTGTCGCGCTACGGCTTGCAGTCGCCGACGGGGCTCATTCGCCTCATGGTGCAGCAGTCGAACTGCTTCATCGTCGTCGAGCGCGGCATGGCGATGCAGAACATGATGCAAGAACGCGCGCTGGCCGAAGCCGGTGAGTTGCGCGCCGGTTCGAACATGGGCGGCGGTCAGATGGTGAGCGCAGATTTCGTGCTCACGCCTGCGGTCGTGTTCTCCGAAGACAATGCCGGCGGCGTCGGCGGTGCGATCGGCGGTCTCATCGGCGGCACGCGCGGCCGCGTCATCGGTGCGGTGGCGGGCGGCCTCAAGTTCAAGGAAGCGCAGACGAGCATGCTCGTGACCGATGCGCGCACCGGTGTGCAGGTGGCTGCTGCCGAAGGTAGCGCGCGCAAGGCGGACCTGCGTCTGGGCGTCGGTCTCTTGGGCGGCGGTGCTGCCGGCGGCCTCGGCGGCTACGGCAACACCAACGAAGGCAAGATTCTCGCGGCGAGCCTGATGGACAACTACAACAATATCGTGCGCGCCGTGCGCGGCCAGCCGAGCCTGCATCGCGACGTCGGCACGCTCGCCGAAGAAGCGGGCCGCAAGACGAAGGGCGGCGCTGTGTTCGAGGAAGGCGACACGATCGTGCCGAAGATCGCCAACGTGAAGTTGCTCAGTCAACCGAACGATGGCGCCGGTGCGGTCGCGACCCTCAGCAAGAGCGACGAGATGATCTACTTGGGCGAGGAGCAGAACGGCTACCTCAGAGTCGAGTCGAGCAAGGGCGGCGGCTGGGTGAGAAAGGTGCTGGTCACCAAGTAGGGCGGGAGACTGGAGACCGGGGCCGGGGCTAGAGCATATGGCTCGCAGTGCCTGCCGGCTCCCGCCTCCAGCCACCCGTCTCCAGCCCGCAGCTAGGCCGCAAGGCCTAGCTGCTTGAGCAATGGCTCAATCTGCGGCTTACGGCCGCGAAACTCCACGAACGCTTCCATCGGATCGCGGCTGCCGCCTTGCTCGAGAATGCTTGCGAGAAAGCGACGTGCGACGTCGCGGTTGAAAATGCCTTGCTCCTCGAATGCGCTAAACGCATCCGCAGCGAGCACTTCCGCCCACTTGTAGCTGTAGTAACCCGCTGCATAGCCGCCCGAGAAAATGTGCTGGAAGCTGTGCGCGAAGCGATTGAAGGCAGGGGGCATGACGACAGCGACGTCGCGACGCACCTCGTCGAGAATGCGACCGATCGCCTCTGCACTGTCGGGCGACTCGCTGTGAATGCGCAGATCGAACAATGCGAATTCGAGCTGGCGCACGGTTTGCATTCCGGCTTGAAAGGTGCGCGTGCCGAGTAGACGTGCGAGATATTCTTCCGGCAGCGGTTCCCCGGTATCGACGTGACCGGAGATGAGAGGCAGTACCTCCGGACGCCAGGCAAAGTTCTCCATGAATTGGCTCGGCAGCTCTACTGCATCCCAGGCGACACCGTTGATGCCTGCAATGCTCGGATAATCGACGCGCGTCAACATGTGGTGCAGCCCGTGGCCGAACTCATGGAACATGGTGACGACTTCCGAGTGCGTCAGGAGCGACGGCTTCGAGCCGACGGGCGGCATGAAGTTGCACACAAGGTAAGCAACTGGCAGCGTGGTGCTGCTGCCAAGTCGCTTACGTCCAACGCATTCATCCATCCACGCGCCGCCGCGTTTCTTGGGGCGGGCGTACAGGTCGACGAAGAAGCCACCACGTAGCGAGCCGTCTGCATCGAGGATGTCGTAGAACTTGACGTCCGGATGATAAATATCGACGCCGTCACGCGGCACGATGCGTATGTCGTAGAGCTTCTCGGCGACGCGAAACATTCCGTTGAGGACTTTGTCGAGCGGAAAGTACGGTCGCAATGCCTCGTCGGAGACATCGAAGCGTTCTCGCTTGAGTCGCTCGCCGTAGTAGGCGATGTCCCAAGCCTCGAGCTTGCGCCCCGCAAAGCGTTCGAGCTCTTCGAGCTCTCGTTGCGCGACCGGTCGCGCCCTTGCAGCGAGCTCTTCAAGGAAGCTGCGTACTTCCGCAACGGAGCGCGCCATCTTCGTGGCAAGCGAGTAGTCCGCATACGTTGGGAAGCCGACGAGCGTGGCCAGCTCGCGTCGGAGAGCCAGGATCTCGGCCATCAAGCTGGAGTTGTCCCAGCGCTCGGGCGACCAGCCTTGATCCGATGCGCGCGTGACCCACGCGGTGTAGAACTCCTTTCGCAGCGACTCGGAATCGGCGTGCATCATGACCGCTTGGTAATTCGGCGCATCGAGCGTGAACAGCCAGCCGTCTTCGTTGCGCGCGGCCGCCGTGCTGCGGGCCCGCTCTACGATCGGTGCCGGCAATCCGGCGAGTTCGCGCTCGTCGCGAATGTGCTTCGACCAGGCGTTGGTCGCATCCAGCACGTTCTCATCGAATTTCGACTGCAACGTCGCCAGCTGCTCCATGAGCGCCCGGAAACGCTCCTTGCGTTCCGGCGGCAGGGCGACACCGGAAAGGCGGAAATCGCGCAAGGCGTGCTCGAGGAGCTTGCGCTGCGCGGGGCTCAAGCGCGCACCCTCGTTCTCGAGAATGCTCGAGTACGCCTTGTAGAGCCGCTCGTTCTGTGACAGCTCCGTATGCCACGCAGTGAGTAGCGGCAGACACGCGTTGTATGCCGTGCGCAGCTCCTCGGTGTTGACGACGCCATTCATGTGCGAGATGGGCGACCAGGTCCGCGCGAGACGGTGCTGCATCTCCTCAAGCGGCACGACGAGGGTGTCCCAGGTATTTGCGCCCTCCTGCAGGAGCCTTGCCAGCTGGGCTCGGTTTTCGTCGAGCAATGAACGAATCGTCGGTTCGATCTTATCGGGGCGGATGGACGAAAAATTCGGAAGCTCGAGCATAGGATCCTGAGGCATTGCAGGCTCACAAGAGAAAGGGAACGGAAGCTCGCCATCTTAGTGTCTCGGGTCTTTCATGTGAATGAAACCTCGTTGTCAGAATTGCACGGCATAAAGGCGCTCGCTGGCAGATCGCTCAATCAACGCATCGTCATCAGGGGCAGCCTATGTCCGATTCCGCTCGTTCAACGCTTCTTGCATTCGCCGTCCGCTGTGTGCTTGCTGCAAGCCTTTCTACCGCGACGCATACCTTTGCCGGCACGCTCGTAGGGCGGGTCACCGACTCCAGCGGCATCAAGTCCTTGCAAAGCGTGCAGGTGGAGCTTCTCGAGCTCGCGCGCCGAACGCGAACCGGAGCTGACGGCCAGTTCAGGTTCACAGACGTGCCGGACGGTGCCTATACATTGCGAGCGAGCTACATCGGCGCAGCGGCCGTCGAGCAGCGAGTCACTGTAGGTGCGTCGACGACCGAGACTGTGATCCTGCTCGGTTCGGATGAAATCGACAGCGTTCTTGTCGTCGGGCAGCGCGCCAGTCTGTCGAGCTCGCTGTCGCGTCAGCGAGCGGCCGACGGGGTGCAAAGCGTGTTGAGCAGGGATGGCATCGGACAATTTCCCGATCAGAACGCAGCCGAAGCCTTACGACGCGTGTCTGGCATCAATGTGTTGAACGATCAGGGCGAGGGCCGTTTCGTGGCGGTGCGCGGCCTTGCACCGGATCTCAATGCAGTGTCCATCAACGGTGCGCGAGTTCCTGCACCGGAAGCCGCTGTGCGATCGGTCGCGCTCGATGTCATTCCAGCAGAGCTCATCGAATCGATCGAGGTCAAGAAATCGCTCACGCCTGACATGGATGCAGACACGATCGGAGCATCGATCGAGATCAACACTACTCATGCGTTTGATCGCCGCGAGCCGTACCTTGCGTTCTCCGCAGAAGGCTCCTACAACGATCTGAACGGCAAGTGGTCGCCGAAGGGCAGCGTCGATTTTTCAAGGCTGTTCGGAGAACGGCTTGGCCTCGCAGGAGGCTTGGCGTACTACAAGCGGCGGTTTTCGACCGACAACATCGAAATGGAAGGTTGGGACGAGAGCAATGGCATCGTCTATGCCGACACGTTGGAGTATCGCGACTACGATGTCGAACGAGTTAGGCTCGGTGGCTCACTGTCGCTGGAATTTCATGCGAGCGACGCGACGACACTATACGCACGTTATCTGCGCAGCCGGTTCGAGGACCAGGAGTTTCGCGGCCGGCTCATATTCAAAATGGACGAAGCTCCGCGGGTGGGTACGGTGGATCAGGCCGAGTTCTCGTCGGACGATGGAGAAATCAAGGTGGTCAGGGACATCAAGGACCGTTACGAAGAGCAGACGATTACTTCGCTCAACTTAGGCGGCGACACCTACGCTGGTCCGTGGACATTCCGTTACAACGCGGCCTGGTCGAACGCGCGTGAGCGCGAAGCAGGCTCGCTCGATCCGGTGAAGTTCCAGCGAGAGTTCGTCGAGCCAGGCGAGTTCGGCGTGCGTTTTGACTATGCCGACATGCGTTTGCCCCGCTATGCGATTAGCATCGATTCTTCGCGAGCGTTTGTAAACCCGGCTGCATACGAATTCGACAAGCTCGAGCGCACGACACTCAGCCTTGCCGATGACGAGGAGCTGACGTTCAAGATCGATGTCGCGCGCGAGCTGGCATTGGATGACAGCGTGCTAGTTCTGCAGGCAGGAGCCAAAGCTCGTCAGCGCGAAAAGACGTATGACCTGGAGCTCGATGTCTACGACGGCTTCGGCGGCGACCTGACACTTGCGGACGTTCGCGGTGCGCCAACGTACGGTTTGCTTGCGATTGGGCCGGTGCCGAGCGGGCGGCAGGTCAGGCGCTTCTTTGATGCGCATCGAGAAGCATTCGAGCTCGATGAGCTTGAGACGCAGTTCGAATCCTCCGTTGCCGACTATGTAGTCAAAGAAGATGTCTATGCAGGCTATGCGCTTGGGCGGTACGAACGAGGTGCGTGGAGGCTCGTGGCCGGCGTGCGTGCCGAGCAGACGCGACAAGATATGGCCGGCAATCTCGTCGAGCTTGTCGAAGAAGGCGGTATGTACAAAGGAGCGCTCGTCGAGAACGATACAGTCTACGTAAGCCGTCAGCGCTTCGAACGCGACTACATGGATGTTCTGCCGAGTATCAACCTGCGCTATCAAGCCCAATCGGACGTCCTGTGGCGGGCTGCTGCATATCGCAGCCTCGTGCGCCCGAACATCGGTCAGCTCGCACCGCGGTTTCTCGTAGAGCAGAATGACGACGGCGAACGCGAAGGCGAGTTCGGCAATCCGGATCTGCGCCCGTACGAGGCGTGGAACTTCGACTTGTCGGGCGAGTGGTACCTGGGTAGCCGCGGTGTGCTGCAGGCAGGCGCGTTCTATAAGAGCATCGACAACTTCATCGTCAATGCCGAGTTCGAAGCTATCACCTTCAACGGTGTATATGCGGACGAAGCAATCGTGCCCATCAACGGTGAGGAGGCCACGGTGCGAGGGGTGGAGCTGAACTATCAGCAGCCGCTCGACTTCTTGCCTGCGCCGCTCGATGGCTTATTGATCGGAGTTAACTATACCCACACCAACTCGAAAGGTCGTGTGAACGGTCGAACCATCCCACTGCCAGCAGCAGCCAGGAACACATTTAATCTGACGCTTGGCTACGAGAAGGGTCCTATCAGTTTGCGTGCGACGGCCGCCTACCGCGATAGCTACTTGGAAGAGCTCGGCGACTCGCAAGAGGAAGACCGGTATGTGGAGGATCATATCCAGTACGACTTGAGTGCGAAATATCGCTTGAGCGATACGGTCCAGATCTTCGTGGAGTTCGTCAATCTAGGTGACGAGCCCTACGTTGCTTACCAGCCCGGTCCCGGACGCAAACGCCTCCTGCAGTACGAAGAATACTCTTGGACCGGCAAGTTTGGTTTTCGCGTGACGTTTTGAGGATCAGTTGATGCACAGACGACACTCTCGCGTCGGGGCCGCGGGCGCGAGCACCCTCGGGCTCGCGCTACTCGCAGCGTGCACTGCGTTGAATCAGGGAGTGCGCGCCCCCGGAGATCCCGCAAAGCCCGTGACTGCTGTCATGGAAACAATGGTCACGACGGATTCGGCGGTCGATGCCGACGATCCCGAGCTGTGGGCGGATGCGCGCGATCCATCGCGAGCGCTTCTGTTCGGCACCGACAAATCGAACGGTTTGTACGTGCACAACTTGGACGGCAGTGTGCGTCAATTCTTCCCCGACGGTCCGCTCAACAACGTGGATTTGCGCGATGGATTCACAGTGGCGGGCAAATCATACGTGCTCGTCGCTGCGAGCGATCGCAGAGCATTGGGGATTCGAACGTACTTGCTCGATCCCGATACGCTTGAGACAAAGCCATATGGCTTGATCGAGACGGATATCGGCGAGCCGTACGGGCTGTGCCTTGGGCGTAGAGGCGGGCACACGTACGCCGTGATCAACAATAAGGAGGGTGTGATACTGCAGGTACGCATCGAGGCGAGCGAAAGCGGTCCCGTCGGTCACGTCGAGCGGCGTTTGGTAGTGGCGACGCAACCCGAAGGATGCGTGGTGGACGATGAAGCGCAGCATCTATATGTCGGCGAAGAGGACGTTGCTGTTTGGCGCTTCGATTTTGCGCCAGAGTCGAGCTCGGATCCCGTCGCGGTCGCGCGGGTGGACAATTGGCGTATCACTGCCGATGTTGAAGGTCTCGCGCTGTTGAACGATGCGGGACGTAAGTACCTCATCGTATCGAGCCAAGGAGACAGCACGTTTCCGATTTTTCGGATTGATGGCCGATACGATTACGTAGGCCGGTTTGCAGTCGTAGATGGAAAGAACATCGACGGTGTGACGGGTACTGATGGCCTAAGCGCCTGGAGCGGCCCGATCGGTCCGTATCCCCAAGGTGCACTCGCCATGCACGACGATGAGGATGCGCCGAAGCGCGGCCAGCAGAACTACAAGCTCGTAGATTGGCGCGACGTGAAGCGTGCACTGGGGTTGCCATGAGTCGGATGCGCAAGCGCGGCTCGATGTCGATCTGCGCCGCTTTCGGCGCTGTGGGTCTCGCAGCGTCGCTGGCGAGTGGGACGCTTCATGGCTCGAATACGCTCGTGCCGCCTGGCGCAGCACGCTACGCTCCTAGTGCGTTTCCGGAGCGCATCGTCGCGCTCCCAGATGCGGATCCGGCGACATCGTTCGCAGTCGCGTGGCGCACGGATGCGACACTCGCCTCAGCTGTGCTCGAGATTGCTGAGGTGCGCAGTTCGCCGGACTTGGCCGACGCAGCAAGGACGATTCGCGCCGTCTCGACGAAGCTGCAGACGGAAAACGGCGTAGCGTACTACCACCATGCAAGGATTTCGGGATTGAAACCAGAAGCGCTGTACGCGTACCGTGTTCAAGGAGCTGGCACCTGGAGCGAGTGGTTTCAGATTCGTACCGCCGCGGCGCAGCCGCGCCCGTTCGCGTTCTTGTATTTCGGCGATGCCCAGAATTCTGTGAAGAGCTTGTACTCGCGTGTGATACGCGAGGCGTGGCGGCGCGAGCCGCGCGCCGCCTTGGCGGTGCACGCAGGCGATCTGGTGAATGGTCGCGCCGGCGAGAACGACACGGAATGGGGTGAATGGTTCGACGCCGGTGCCTTCCTGCACGCAAGCCTGCTGACCGTGCCGGCTGCGGGTAATCATGAACACCACGATCGCGAAGTTGACGGGCGCGAAACGTATCAACTTGCAGCGCATTGGCCAGCGCAGTTCCCGTTGCCACGCAACGGCGCGTCGGGGCTGCCGCACACGACGTATTCGTTCGATTATCAGGGCGTGCGCTTCATCGTGCTCGATTCGACGTCGGCTCTGAAAAGCGGCAGCGCTGCGACGCAGGCAGCGTGGCTGGAGCCGCTTCTCGAGCACAATCCTCACCGTTGGACCGTGGTCGTCTTTCATCACCCGGTCTTCTCGGCGAGCCTCGACCGCGACAATTCGCACCTGCGCGAGCATTGGGCGCCCTTGTTCGAGCGTTACGGAGTCGACCTCGTGCTGCAAGGCCACGATCATGTCTATGCGCGAGGGCAAGGACTGTTCGCTGCAGGGACACGAGATCGCGGCACGAAGCCGCCTGTATACGTGGTGTCTGTCGCGGGGCCAAAGCAGTATCGTGTGTCGGAAGAGGCGCAAAGCGCGATGGCCCGCCACGGTGAGAACACCCAGCTTTATCAGATCGTACGAATCGATGACGAGCGTTTGCGCTACGAGTCCTGGACCGTAGCGGGCGAGCTCTACGATGCCTTCGATATCGAAATCGCACCTGAGGGCGCCAAGCGCTTCGTCGACCGTGCGCCTTCGACTGCCTCCCGGCGCTGTCCTCATCTACAAACGCGCAGCGGCCGCACGGATCGCTGCTGGGATGGGACGGAATGGTGAGCAGGGGATGGGGGATAGCTCGCGCCGGAAGGCGCTCCAGCTAAAGCCTACAGTCCAAGGTAGGCGTCCTTCAGCTTCACGTAGTGCTCCGCCGAATATTTCAAGAACGCGAGCTCTTCAGGCTTGAGGTCGCGTGCACGGCGTGCGGGGCTGCCGACATAAAGGCCGCCGCTCTCGAGGCGCTTACCGGGCGCAACGAGGCTGCCCGCACCCAAGATAACATTGTCTTCGATGACGGCGCCATCAAGAACGATCGCGCCCATGCCGATCAGGCAGAAGTTGCCTACGGTGCATGCGTGGAGCACGGCACGATGACCGACCGTGACATCTGAGCCGACGATGCAGGCGTGTCCACCCGGCGAAAACTCCGGACTATCGTGCGTGACGTGCAGCACGCTGCCGTCTTGTATGCTCGTACGTGCCCCGACACGGATCTCATGCACGTCGCCGCGCAGCACCGCACCCGGCCAAATCGAAGCGTCGTCGCCGATCGTCACACGTCCGATGACGACTGCAGCCGGATCGATGTACACACGTGCACCGATGGTAGGAGAGATGTCGTTGTAGGTTCGGATGTTCATTTGCAGTCGATATCAGGCTGTAGACTGTAGGGAGGCTGGTCGTTGCTTCGTGGACGCTTGCTCGAGCCAGTCTCCCCCAGGGCGTATCGTGCTACGCCTCACTTCTTGTGCGTCTTGATCGCTTCCAGCACGGGCTTGGTGTCGGGGCGGACGCCGCGCCACCAGAAGAAGGATTCCGCAGCTTGCTCGACGAGCATGCCCCAGCCGGATTCCGCGCGGGCAGCACCGAGGGACTTGGCCCATCGTGTAAACGCAGTGTCCCCTTTGCCGTACGCCAGGTCGTAGGCAAGCGTCTCATCGCCGATGATCGAACGCGGTACGGGCGGCACGAGATCTTGCAAGCTTGCCGAGGTGGCGTTGATGACCAGATCGAACGGTCGGCTTTCGGTCACCTCATCGAAACCGCAGCCGCGCAAGTTGCCGAGCGCGGCGAACTCGCCTGCCAGGTGCACTGCTCGATCGGCGTTGCGATTCGTGATCTCGACGTATTCGGGTCCGGCACTGAGCAACGGTCCGAGGATCCCACGCGCAGCACCGCCTGCTCCGATGATAAGAATCCGCTTATCGGCAAGCTTGAATCCCAGGTTCTGCGTGAGATCCGTGATGAGCCCCGCACCATCCGTGTTGTCGCCGTGAATGACCTCGTCTTGGATCATGAGCGTGTTGACGGCACCGGCCATCTCGGCTCGCGGAGTTCGGTAACGCGCGATCAGCACTGCGACTTGCTTGTGAGGCACGGTGACGTTCAACCCCTTGCCGCCGGTTTGGAAGAACGCCGCGACCTCGCGCTCGAAATTCTCCGGCGGTGCCTCGATGCGCCCGTAGGTGATGTTCTGATTGGTTTGCTTCGCGAACATCCCATGAATGAATGGCGACCAGCTGTGCGCTACCGGATAACCGATCACCGCATAGCGATCGGGTTCGGAAGATTGACTCATCTCAGGCTCCGTTTCTGTCTTGCAGCCATTCTGCGGCACGCTTTGCAAAATACGTGAGGATGGCATCGGCGCCGGCGCGGCGGATGCACAGCAACGATTCGAGCACGACGGCGCGCTCGTCGAGCCAGCCGTGTTGTGCTGCCGCTGCCAGCATCGCGTATTCGCCGCTCACTTGATAGACGAACGTCGGCACGCCGAACTCGTCCTTCACGCGCCGTACGATGTCGAGATACGGTAGCCCGGGCTTGACCATCACCATATCCGCGCCTTCCTGCAGGTCGAGTGCGACTTCGCGCAATGCCTCGTCGGAATTCGCGACATCCATTTGATAAGTGTGCTTGGAGGACTTGCCGAGGTTCGCCGCCGAGCCGACTGCTTCGCGGAACGGGCCGTAGAAGCTCGAGGCGTACTTCGCCGAGTAGGCAAGGATGCGCGTATTGGTGTGCCCCGCGACTTCGAGCGCTTCGCGAATCGCGCCGATGCGCCCGTCCATCATGTCGCTCGGTGCGACGACGTCCGCGCCCGCTTCGGCGTGCGAGAGCGCCATCTTCACGAGCGCTTCGACGGTGACGTCGTTCGCGACATAGCCCGTATCGTCGAGGATGCCGTCCTGTCCATGCGTCGTGAACGGATCGAGCGCCACGTCGGTGATGACGCCGAGCTCGGGAACCGCCTTCTTGAGCGCGCGCACCGCGCGCTGCGCGAGCCCTTCGGGATTCCAAGCTTCGCGGCCGTCGGCGCTCTTGGCTTGCTGCGCCGTGACCGGAAACAGCGCGACGGCAGGAATGCCGAGCTTCGCTAGCGTTTCGGCTTCGCGCACGAGCTCGTCGATCGTGACGCGCTCGACGCCCGGCATGCTGGCAACGGGCTCGCGCCGAGCGTGCCCGTCGATGACGAACATGGGATAGATCAGGTTGTCGACGCTGAGCGAGTGCTCGCGCATCAGGCGCCTGCTGAACGCATCACGGCGCATGCGTCGCATGCGGGTGCGGGGGAATTCGCCGAACATAATCAGGCCGTAGGCTGTAGACTGTAGTGTGTAGGACGAGAGGTCTAGCGCGCAGCGCGCCTCGTCTACAGCCTACCGCCTAGCGCCTGCAGCCTCAACGTATGAGTGCCGAGCTCCGTAGATGTACTTGGCCCCTCAAGGGAAATGCGCTCTATCTCGCGTATCACGATACCGAATGGGGCGTGCCCGTCTGGGACGACCGCAAACAGTTCGAGTTCCTGATCCTGGAGGGCGCGCAGGCGGGGCTGTCGTGGGCGACGATTCTCAACAAGCGCGAAGGCTATCGCGCTGCCTTTGCAGGTTTCGATCCGGAGCGGATGGCGCGTTTCGGAAAACGCGATATCGAACGGTTGCTTAAGGATCCCGGCATCGTGCGCAATCGCGCCAAGATCGAGGCTGCCATCGGCAATGCGCGCGCGTTTCTCGATTTTTGCGACAAGCACGGCAGCTTCGCGCAGCACCTATGGTCATTCGTGGGCGGCAAGCCGATTCAACATCGCTTCCGCAAGACAGAGGAAATCCCGGCTACCAGCCCCGAGTCCGATGCCTTGAGCAAGGATCTCAAGAAGCGCGGCTTCAAGTTCGTCGGCAGCACGATCATCTATGCGCACATGCAGGCAACCGGCATGGTGAACGACCATCTCGTGAGCTGTTTTGGCTATGGAGAATGCAAGCAGCTTGGCGAGAGGCGATAGGCTTTGGACCGTCGCCTGAAGAAACGCGCGCAGCGCTATCTGGCCAGTTAACCAGCGCCCAGTATCCAGCACCCAGGAATGAATTACCGCCACGCCTTCCACGCCGGCAACTTCGCCGATGTCCACAAGCACGTCGTGCTGCTGGCCTTGTTGGAGCGTCTCACGCGCAAGCCGAAACCGCTCATGTACCTCGATACACATGCGGGCCGCGGCAGGTACGACTTGCGCTCGGCGGAAGCGTTGCGCAGCGATGAGTGGCAAAGCGGCATCGCGCGGCTGCGCGGGCACACGCCGCAAACGGAAGATGTGCGCCGCTACCTCGATGCGGTGTCGCCAGCGTTGAGCGACGAGCTGCGCTATCCGGGCTCGCCGATCCTTGCGCTCGAGGCTTTGCGCGAAACGGATCGCGTCGTGTTCATCGAAAAGCAGCTCGAAGAAGCGTATGCCTTGCAGCAATGCGTGCGCCGTCATCGCGGCGTCTCGGTCGTGCACGGCGATGGCTATGCTGCGCTCAAGACTTACCTGCCGCCGCGCGAGAATCGCGGCCTCGTGATGATCGATCCGCCGTACGAATCCGAGCGCGAGTTCGCCGATCTCGTACGCGCGCTCACATTTGGGCTCAAGCGTTGGCCCAACGGCGTGTTTGCGTTGTGGTATCCGGTGAAAGCTGGCGCGGAAGTGGCGCGCTTGCACGGCGCGCTACGCGAGAGCGGATTGAGAAAATTGCTGCTCGCCGAGCTCAGCGTGCGTCCTGCCGATTCCCCGCTCGGCCTCAACGGCTCGGGAATGATCGTCGCCAATCCGCCATGGCAGCTCGACGAAGAGTTGCGTCCCGTGCATGCTGAGCTGCATGCCGCACTCTCGCCAGAGGGCAAGGGCGGCGCGCGCGTCGAGTGGCTGGTGCCGGAGTAGGCGTCAAGCGCGCTCAAGCGCTCGTGGCGGCGAGCTCGCGCAGCCAGTCGCGCGGGCGCAGGTAATCGCTGTAAAGGCGCGCTTCGGGCGTGCCTGGCTCGGGCTGCCAGTTGTATTCCCAGCGCACGAGCGGCGGCAGCGACATGAGGATCGATTCGGTGCGACCGCCCGATTGCAGACCGAAGGACGTGCCGCGGTCGTAGACGAGATTGAATTCGACGTAGCGTCCGCGCCGATACAGCTGAAATTGACGCTCGCGCTCGCCGTACGGAGTGTCTTTACGCCGTTCGACGATCGGCGCATACGCCGGCAGGAAGTGATCGCCGACGCTGCGACAGTAGGCGAAGCAGCGCTCGAAGCTCCATTCGTTCAAGTCGTCGAAGAATAGCCCGCCGACGCCGCGCGTCTCGTTGCGGTGCTTCAAGAAGAAATAGCGGTCGCACCATTCCTTGTGCTTCGCGTAGACGTCATCGCCGAAGGGCGCGCATGCTGCCTGCGCCGTGCGATGCCAGTGCAGCACGTCTTCGTCGAACGGATAGTAGGGCGTCAGATCGAAGCCGCCGCCGAACCACCACACGGGGCCGGACGCCGTCTCGGCGGAAAAGAACCGCACGTTCGCATGCGTCGTCGGTACGTACGGATTCCAAGGATGAATCACGAGCGAGACGCCCATTGCGCGCCACGGTGCATTGGCGAGATCAGGGCGGCGCGCCGTCGCGCTCGGCGGCAGCGTCTTGCCGTGCACGTGCGAGAAATTGACGCCTGCTTGCTCGAACACGTCGCCGGCGCGCAGCACGCGCGAATCTCCGCCGCCGCCTTCCGAGCGTTCCCAGCGGTCGTGCGAGAAACGGGCGCGGCCATCGAGCGTTTCGAGGCCGGCGCAGATGCGATCTTGCAGCCCGCGAAAGTACGCGAGCACGGCGTCGATGTCGGGATGCTCGCCGGACATGCTGTTACTTGGGTTCGCCTGCTGGTCGTGCTGCCGTCTTCTTGGTCGCCTTCTTCGCGGCAGCCTTCTTCGGAGCCGCCTTCGTCTTCGGCTCCGCAGCCGTTTTCGCTGCGCGCTTCGCCTTCGGCGTTTCGCTCGCTGCGGTACCGGCTTCATCAGTAGTCTTCTTCGCGGCAGCGCGGCCGAAGCGGCCTTTGCCGCGCTCGGGCGCTGCGGCCAGGAGCTCGCGGCATTCCTCCAGCGTCAGCGTGTGCGGCTCGCGATCCTTCGGAATCTTCGCGTTCTTGACGCGATCGGTGATGTACGGGCCATAGCGGCCGTTCAGCACCTGAATGCCGGCTTCGGGGAAGTCGAGAATGATGCGGTTGGCATCCTGCTCTTCCTTCGCGCGAATGAGCTCGAGCGCGCGCGGCAGATCGATCGTGTACGGATCGTCGTCTTTGATCGAGACGAACTTCTTCGGTCCGTATTGAATGTACGGACCGAAGCGTCCGATCGCCACCTTGATGGCGTCGCCGCTCTCGGTGCGGCCGAGCGTCTTCGGCAGCGTGAACAGCTCGAGCGCTTCTTCGAGCGTGATCGTGTCCATGCGCTGATGCGGGCGCAGGCTCGCGAATTTCGGTTTCTCGGCGTCGTCCTTGGTGCCGAGCTGCACGAACGGGCCGTACTTGCCGTAGCGCACCGAGACAGGCTTGCCGCTCACCGGGTCGATGCCGAGCTCGCGCGCTTCTGACACATCCTCGCGCGTGACCGATTCATCGACGACGTCGACCTGCTGTTTGAATTCCTTCCAGAAGCGATCGAGCACCGGCACCCATTCTTCCTTGCCATCGGCGATCTCATCGAGATCGTCCTCCATCTTCGCGGTGAAGCCGTAGTCGACGTAGTGCTCGAAGTTGCGCGTCAGGAACTTGTTGACGATCTTGCCGAGATCGGTCGGCACGAAGCGGCGGTTGACGAGCTCGGCGTACTTCTTGCCGATGAGCGTCTGAATGATCGTCGCGTAGGTCGAGGGACGACCGATGCCGTACTCCTCGAGCGCCTTGACGAGGCTTGCTTCGGAATAGCGCGGCGGCGGCTCGGTGAAGTGCTGCTCCGGACGGATGGCGAGAAGATCGAGTCGATCGCCGATCTCGAGCGGCGGCAGGATGCGATCGTTGTCGTCCTCGCCTGCATCGTCCATGCCTTCCTTGTAGACGGCGATGTAGCCGGGTTTGACGAGCGTCGAACCGTTCGCGCGCAGCACTGCCACTGCGCCGTCGCGGCTTGCGGCATCGCCCGGCACCAGATCGACGGCCACGGTGTCGTACACCGCCGGCTCCATCTGGCTCGCGACGGCGCGTTTCCAGATGAGGCTGTAGAGCTTGAAGAGATCGGAGTCGATCTTGCCTTCGAGCCGCTCCGGCGTGAGCGCAGCGGAAGTCGGGCGAATCGCTTCGTGCGCTTCTTGGGCGTTCTTCGACTTCGTCTTGTAGATGCGCGGCGAGTCGGGCAGCGCTTCTTGACCGTACAGCCGGCCGATGACCTGGCGGATCTCCTGGATCGCTTCGTTCGCCAGATTCACCGAGTCGGTACGCATATAAGTAATGAGACCGACCGCGCCTTCGCCGAAGTCGACGCCTTCGTAGAGTTGCTGCGCCAGACGCATCGTGCGCTGCGCGCCGAAGCCGAGCTTGCGGGCAGCTTCCTGCTGCAGCGTCGAAGTCGTAAACGGCGGCGCCGGATTGCGCTTGCGCTGCTTGCGGTCGATGGCCGCGACCGTGACCTTGCCGCTCGCCGCCGCCTCGATTGCCGCCTTGACGTCCTGCGCTTGCGCCGAGGTCGTGACGGAGAACTGTTCGATCTTCTCGCCGCGGAACTCGATTAGTCGCGCGGGCACCGCCTGACCGGCCTTCTGCGTGTCGGCGTCGATCGTCCAGTACTCGCGCGGCTTGAAGCGTGCGATCTCTTCCTCGCGCTCGCAGATCATGCGCAGCGCCGGACTCTGCACGCGCCCGGCCGACGCGCCCGGCAGACCGGCCTTCTTCCACAGAAGCGGCGAGAGATTGAAGCCGACGAGATAGTCGAGCGCGCGGCGTGCTTGCTGCGCGTTGACGAGATCCTGCGAGATGCTGCGCGGTCGCGCGATGGCCTCGAGGATCGCGTTCTTGGTGATCTCGTAGAACACGACGCGGTGCACGTCCTTGCCGTCGAGCGCGCCGAGCTCCTTGAGCAGCTCGATCAGATGCCAGGAAATCGCTTCGCCTTCGCGGTCAGGGTCGGTGGCGAGGTACAGTGCGCTGGCATTCTTCAGCGCGCGGGCAATCGCCTGTACGTGCTTTTCGTTCTTGTCGAGCACTTGATAGCGCATGGCGAAGTTGCGCTCGGGATCGACCGCGCCTTCCTTCGGCACGAGATCGCGAACGTGGCCATAGGAGGCCAATACCTCGAAGTTCTTGCCGAGGTATTTCTTGATGGTCTTCGCCTTGGCGGGCGATTCCACTATGACTAGGTTCTTCTGCTCCATAAAAAAGAAAACCGCGGCGATCCGCGGTGCATGAATCCGGGCTGTTCTCGGACAGCTTCAGTGCACCGCGTCCAGGCCGTTGTCGAAGACGAGATCCTCCATCCGCAGATATGCGCTCTCTTGTCCGGGCTGACTGAACAACACCATCAGTACGACCCACTTCACCTGTTCGATGTCGATCTGCTGCGAGTCGAGCGCGAGCAGTCGATCGATGACCAGTTCGCGCTGGTCGGCGTTCAAGATGCCGATGTTCTCCAGGTAAAGAATGTACCCGCGGCAGTCGGTATCGAGCCGCGCCTGTTCGCTCGGATCGAAGACGCGAATCGCGCGGGAGGCCGGCATGGCACCCCGGCGCTCCGGGTCGACGGACAGCTGCGCCAGCCAATCGAGGGCGCGTCCGATTTCGCGCTCCGAGAATCCAGCTCGTTCCAGCTCGTCTTTGAGCGTGTCGCGGTTCGGCTCGGGAGCAGACTCGAGGTCAGCGTCGAAGTAGTTCTCGAACAGATAGATGAGGATGTCCAGGACGCTTTCCTTCATTTCGCTGCTACGCGCCTCTCTTGGTGCACGAACGGACATACAGCCCGCCAGGGTGGGACTCGATGCGGTTTTCGAGCTCCAAGATCAAGAGCATCGAAGCCACCTCGTCGGCCTTGAACCCTGTCCGCGCCACGAGAGAGTCGACGCTGGCCGGCTCGAAGCCGAGCGCATCTAACAGGATTTCATAGTCTTTGTCCAATTCGCGTGTCTCGGGCTGCGAAGATGGCGCCGGTGCAGAATTGGCGACGTTCGCGGTCAATGCGCCCACGATGCCGCGTAATTCGGCGAAGATATCGTCGGCCGTTTCGACCAGCTTGGCGCCCTGACGGATCAGCCGGTGGCAGCCGCGGGCGAGCGGGTTGTGGATCGAACCCGGAATCGCAAAAACCTCGCGGCCTTGTTCGCCCGCAAGCCGTGCAGTGATCAGCGAGCCGCTCTGCACCGCCGCTTCGACGACCAGCGTGCCGACCGCCAGACCGCTGATGAGGCGGTTGCGGCGCGGGAAATGATGCTTGAGCGGCGGGGTCCCGACGGGTAGCTCGCTCACGAGAGCGCCCTTGCATTCGATCGCTTCTGCGAGCGAGCGATGCTGCCGCGGGTAATCGACGGCCAAACCGGTTCCGCACACAGCCACCGTCCTGCCCTCCGCAGCGAGCGCGCCCTCGTGGCTGGCAGCGTCGATTCCCAGCGCGAAGCCGCTCGTGATGACGAGGCCGCAGCGGCTGAGGTGCGCCGCGAACTGGTACGCGGTCTCTTTGCCCATGGCCGTCGGATTTCGCGAACCGACGATCGCAAGCTGCGGCAGGGCGAGCACCTGGGGGTCGCCGCGAACGAAGAGCCCGATCGGCGGGTCGGGGATCTCGGCGAGGAGGGGCGGATAAAGAGGCGAGCCCCAGGTAATGAAATGGTGGCGATCTTGCTCGAGCCAGCGCAGATCTTCGGCGATGTCCGGCGAACCGCGCTGATTTCTGCGCCACTCGAGGAACGCGGCGCTCGCGCCGCGTTCGCGCAGCTCAGCCGTGGACGCGTCGAGGATCGCGGCGACGGAGCCGAAGTGTTCTAGAAGCGCCTGCAGCTCGGCGGCCGCGATCGGTGCGCGCAGCAGGGTCAGCCATGCAGATAGCTCGTCCATGAGTGCATGATAAGTGCGGTGGCCAGGGGTGATGCGCGCTCCGCGCGCCCCCTGATTGTAGGCGACGTTCGGGCTCGACGTACTTAAGCCTCGGTCGTCCGTCTCGCGCCTGCCGCTCGCGTCCCGTCAGCAGGCGGGACGCGACTGCCCGTCGCAAGCTCGTTCAGGGTGTCTGAGCGAGGTCGCCCTGGCGGATCTCGTGGCTTGTTTCCATGACGAGCGCGTAGCTCATGCGGTCGAAAGCCTTGAAGACCATGACCACGCCGACGCGCTCGTTCGGCAGCTGGACGTTCTTGCCGTGGCTCAGCGAGCCGGCGCCGAGGCCGCCCTTGGAGTAGCGGTCGCGCACGACCTCGCCCCGCTTGGAAACGGCGAGCACGTGGCCAGGCTCGAGCCCGTGGCGCGCGCCGCGATTCAGCGCGACGACCTGATACTGGCCGATGACCGCGTGGCTCTGCACCGCAATGACCGTCGCATCGATCTGCGTCTCGGGCGCGTGCGGCACGAAGTCCACGTTCACGTCGACGGTTTCGGGGAAGAGCTTGTCGCCCTGCAGCGCTTCGCGCCTGCTGCTCGTCAGCACGAGCTTGGCGGGATCGCCCGTCGTGGCCACGAAGCCCGAACCCACGTAAAAGCCCGTGTAGCCGAGCAGGTCGTTGTTGTCCGGATCGCGGATCGGCTGGTCGACGTGAATGATGCTGTAGCGATCTTCCGCGGCGGCGTTCGTCAGGTCGCGCGCATAAACCTCGTTGCCGGCTGCCCCGATGATGTGCTGGTCGCGCATCGCAACCAGGTACGGCGCGTTCTTGACCTGGTCCTTATCGAGCAACGTCGGCCGTCCCATGAAGCTGGCGATGAGGTCGTACGGAATGGCCGTGATGGCCGAGCTCAGCGGCTCGCGCCGGACATGCGGCGATAAGCGCTTGGTGCCGCCATCGCCGCGTTCGGCGACGGTCAGGCGCGGCTTGCCGTCGATGTAGACGAGCTTGAGCACATCGCCCGGGTAGATGAGGTGCGGATTCTGGATCTGTGGATTGACGTACCAGATCTCGGGCCAGTACCACGGATCGCGCAGGAAGACCTTGGAGATGTCCCAGAGCGTGTCGCCGGGCTTGACCACGTATTCGTCGGGGGCCTCCGGTGCGAGCGGAATGTTGCTGCCGGTCGCGATCGTGCGCTGGCCGTCTTGAGCCGAGACGGCAGCCGGGTTGAAGCCGGCCGCGATGGTCAGACCCGCGGCAATGCTCAGCACGATCGCCGAGCGGATCGTAGTAGTCGCAGTCTTCATGCGCCGAACAAGCTCCTTGATTGGACCCAGTCAACCCATCCCGAACCCGCGCTTTGTCCATGCATCCCGGCTCTTACGTCCGGTTATCGTGCGCGGCATCGAGGGCTTCCGTGAGGCGCCTCGAGACGCTTCGCAGCAGCACCGGGGGCCTACATTAAGTTCAACTCCGCTGCAACTTTAGCAGCAGATTTCAAGCGATTACACAAAATGGCCTTCAGGGCGAGACGTGGTTCTCATTCCCCCCTGCGCGGACGCAGCGGCTGCAGGCGCTAGGCCATAGGCTGCAGGCCGCACCTCGTGCGTCTCTCAGCGCCCAGCGCCCACTCAATGAAGTATGTGCCCGCCTCCAGCCGGGAACTGTGGAGCGCAGCACACTGCGAGAGGGCGCTGGGCTGTAGGGGCTGGCCAGAAAGCCAGCAAGGCGTCATTGGAACTGAAAGTCTCTTCTTTTGTCTTGTTTCTTGTCTTGTGGAAACCGAAGTGGCGCATTGCGCCCTTCTGCCGGCACCCGGGCTCTGGACACCGCCTCGCGATCCGTTTTCAATGCGCCCATGGCTAAGCTCACCATCCTCGAATTTCCCGATCCGCGGCTTCGTACCAAGGCGCAGCCGGTCGAAACCGTCGATGACGCGCTGCGTCAGTTGATCGACGACATGTTCGAAACCATGTACGCCGCGCCGGGCATCGGCTTGGCTGCGACGCAGGTCAACGTGCACAAGCGCGTGATCGTCATCGACATCAGCGAGACGCGCGATCAGCCGCTCGTTTTGATCAATCCCGAAATCCTCGCGCGCGAAGGCGTCGAGGAGATGGAAGAAGGGTGCCTCTCCGTGCCCGGCATCTACGACAAGGTCAAGCGCGCCGAGAAAATTCGCGTGCGCACCTTGGATCGCGACGGGCAAACGCGCGAGTTCGATGCCGATGGGCTGCTCGCGGTGTGCATCCAGCACGAGATCGATCATCTCGACGGCAAGCTCTTCGTCGACTATCTCTCGGATCTCAAGCGCACGCGCATTCGCAAGAAGCTCGAAAAGGAACGCAAAGAGCGCGCTGCGAGCGTGCGCACCAAGGCGACGGCGTAAGTTATCGGCCTGGTCATGGGCGAGCGCCTCGTACGCGCGCGTCCTTCCTCGAAGGCCGTATTTTTCTCGTGAAGCGGCGGTGACCGGTGCGCGATGCGATCGTGAGCGGATCGCACAGCGCCGGAGACTCTCTGCCCGTCTGCTAGGATGCGCGTTCTGCGCTTCTTGATTCATCTCTAACCGCACGTGTCGTCTGCTTCTTATTCGATCGTCTTCGCGGGCACGCCTGAGTTTTCCGTGCCGGTGCTGCAAGCGTTGCTGTCCTCGCCGCATCGCGTCGTCGCGGTGTACACGCAGCCGGATCGGCCGGCGGGACGCGGACGGCAGCTGACCGCAAGTCCGGTCAAGCGCGTGGCGCTCGAGCACGGGCTTGCCGTCGAGCAGCCGTCGACGTTGAAAGATCAGGCGGCCGTCGAGCGACTTGCCAGCTACGGTGCGGATCTGATGGTCGTCGTGGGTTACGGCCTCTTGCTTCCGTCTGCGGTGCTCGCCGCGCCGCGGCTCGGATGCATCAACGTGCATGCCTCGCTCTTGCCGCGCTGGCGCGGCGCTGCGCCGATTCAGCGTGCGATTCTGGCCGGCGATCCGGAAACGGGCGTCACGATCATGCAAATGGACGCGGGGCTCGATACCGGACCGATGCTGCTCAAACGCACGACGCCGATCACGCGCGAGGACACGTCGGCAACATTGCACGAGCGCCTAGCCAAGCTCGGGGCGCAGGCTTTGCTGGATGCGTTGAGCGAGCTCGAGCGTCTCGTGCCGCAGCCGCAACCGGAGGAAGGCGTCACTTACGCAACGAAGATTCGCAAGGAAGAGGCACGGATCGATTGGACGCGCCCGGCCGTCGAGCTCGAACGCATGGTGCGCGCATTCAATCCGTGGCCAGTCGCGGAGACGACTTGGCGCGGTCAGCAGCTGCGTATTTGGGAAGCGACCGCGACCGAGCGCGAGCATTCCGCTGCGCCTGGCACCGTGCTTCAGTGCTCGCAGGACGGCATCGAAGTTGCGACGGGCGCGGGGACGCTCACGCTCAAGCGCTTGCAGCTCGCCGGGCGCACCGCGATGTCGGCGGCGCAATTCCTCAACGCACATCGTCTGCAAGACGCGGTGCTCGGCCAGTGAGCGCAGCAGCTGCCGTGCGGGCTCAAGCGGCGCGCGTCGTCGCCGCTGTCGCGCAGGGGCGCTCGCTCGATGCCGCGCTCAGCGTCGATGCGACGTCGAGCGCCCAGGAGCGCGGTTTGCTGCGCGCGCTCGCGTACGACACCGTGCGTTGGTATTTGCGGCTCGATGCAGTGCTCGCGCAGCTCTTGTCGCGGCCAGGGCAGAAGCTCGAGCCGCACGTGCATGCGCTCGCGCTCGTCGGTTTGTGTCAGCTCCTGCACACGGACATTCCGGCGCACGCCGCAGTGAACGAGACCGTCGCGGCAGTGCGCTTGCTGGGCCGGCCGCGAGCGGCGGGCGTGATCAACGCGATTCTGCGCCGCTGCTTGCGTGAGCGTGCGGCGCTCACCGGGCGCATCGATCGCGATCTTGCGACGCGTACCGCGCATCCGCGTTGGCTCGTCGAGAGGCTTGGCGCCGACTGGGGCGAGCGGCAGCTGGCGATCCTGGAGGCGAACAACGAACGGCCGCCTTTCTGGATTCGTGTGAATCGGCAGCGTACGAGCGGCGCGCAGTATCGCCGCGAGCTCGAAGCGCGCGGCTGGCAGATCGTGGCGAGCCGCTTCGCGGACGAAACGTTGTGGCTCGATCGGCCCGTCGACGTGCGCGACTTGCCGGGATTCGCCGAAGGGCTCGTCTCGATTCAGGATGCGGCCGCGCAATTGGCCGCGCGACTTTTGGGAGCTCAGCCCGGCGAGCGTGTCCTCGATGCGTGTGCCGCGCCCGGCGGTAAGACTTGTCATATTCTCGAGCTGACGCCGGGACTAGGCGAGCTTGTCGCCATCGATGTCTCCCGCGAGCGACTCGAGCGCGTCGAGGATAATTTGCGCAGACTCGGGCTCAACGCGCGCACGCTGCAGGCGGACGCTGCGGATGTCGATGCCTGGTGGGACGGCAAGCCGTTCGATCGTATTCTGCTCGACGTGCCGTGTTCGGGAACCGGCGTGATTCGCCGTCACCCGGACATCAAGCTGTTGCGCAGGGCCGAGGACATTCCGGCGCTCGCTGCGAAGCAGAGCGAGCTGCTGAGTACGTGCTGGACGTTGCTGCGTCCGGGCGGGCGTTTGGTGTATGCAAGCTGCTCGGCGCTGCGCGCCGAAACCACCGACGTCGTAGCGGCGTTCTTGGCGAGCGCACGCGATGCTCGGGAGATCACCCGCGAGGCGGCCGCCTCGATCGGTCTGGAGACCGGGGAGGGTCCTGGCGCGAGGATTGCGGCAGGAACCGCGGGTATGGACGGCTTTTATTATGCTTGCTTCGAGAAAGCGGCAGAGGAAGGACGATAAAAGGGGGTAGCGGCACAGGCGTCGGCGAGCGCCTGATCATGCGCGCACACATCCGCAATCGCCTGCCTCATCAAGACAGAAGGATAATGAGTGGGAGCGAGCTGGCAGTTTTGGCGCAATCCAAAGTCACGGTACTTCGCGTACGCGAGTCGGACGATCGTGTTGCTTGCCATCCTTGCGTTGCCTCAGGCGCTGCTCGCGCAGAGCCGTTTCGACGTTCGCTCTGCATTCGTCGAGCCGGCCGGGAGCGTCTACGAGCTCAACGCGACGCTCGACTTCGAGCTGCCTGAGGGCGCGCGCGCGGCGGTCCGCGACGGCGTGCCGCTCACGCTCACGCTCGAGATCGTCGTGCGGCGGCAGCGCAATTACTGGTTCGACCATACCGTTGCGACGCTCGAGCAGCGCTACGAGCTCGTCTATCACGCGCTCAGCGAGCGCTATCTCTTGCGCAATCTGAACAGCGGCGAGCAAAGCAGCTACCCGACGCTCGATGCGGCGCTCGACGGTCTGCGCGTCATCAGCAAGCTGCCGATCCTCGACATTGCGCTCGTCGATCACGAACGCCGCCACGAAATCAGCATTCGCGCCAGCATCGACGTGCGCACGATGCCCGATGCGCTCAGATTCGTGCTCTTTTGGGTCGATGACTGGCGGCAGCGCAGCGAGTGGTACACGTGGTCTCCGCGACTGTAAAGCGCACGCTCGTCAGCATCCTGGTGCTCATCGGCTCCGGGCTGTGGGTCGCTGCGCTGCTCATCATGGCGCAGACCGTGCAGCAGTCCGCGCACTTCAGCGATCTGCACCCGGTCATCGTCGGCATCAACGCGGCCGGCCTCATCGTCCTGCTCATCTTGATCGCGGGACGGCTCGCGCAGCTGATTCGCGACTGGCGCAAGCGTGTCGTCGGCTCGCGTCTCGAAGCGCGCATGGTGTCGATGTTCGGCACGCTCGCGCTGGCACCGCTGCTGCTCGTCTTCTATTTCTCCGTGGTGTTCCTGAACCGCGGCATCGACAGCTGGTTCCACGTCGAGATTCGCGCGGGGCTCGAGGATGCGCTCACGCTCTCGCGCGCTGCGCTCGACTTGCGGGTGCGCGAGCATCTGGCGCGTACGCGCGAGATGGGCTCGCGCATCGCCGCGAGCCGGTTCGATGCGATCTCGCTGCTCAATGAGCTGCGCCGGGAGAGCGGCGCGCTCGAGCTCACGTTGCTCGGCGCGAGCAGCCGCATCATCGCGACGAGCTCGGAGACGATCGGCGAAAGCGTGCCCTTGCCGGCGACCGACGAAGTGATGATGCAGGTGCGACAAGGTCGCGATTATTTCGCGCTCGAGCCGATAGCGGGCGGCGGTTACGTGGTGCGCACGGCAGTGCGCGTGCCGATCGTCGAGCCCGGCGAGGAAGAGCTGGTGCTGCGCGCGGTCTTTCCGGTCGAACAGCGCCTCGGCGAGCTCGCCGATACGGTCGAATCGGCGTACCAGCGTTACGGCGAGAAGGCGCGGTTGCGCGAGCCGCTCAAGATGAGCTTCACGCTGACTTTGACGCTGGTGCTGCTGCTGTCGTTGTTCGCGGCACTCTACGGCGCGTTCTGGGCCGCGCGGCGGCTGGTGCGGCCGATTCAGGATCTGGTTGCCGGTACGCGCGCCGTCGCACAAGGCGACTTCGACTTGCGTCTGCCGCTCACCTCGCACGACGAGATGGGCATTCTGGTGCATTCCTTCAACGACATGACCAAGCGGCTCGCACGCGCACGCAGCGAAGCGCGGCGCAGCCAGCAGGCCGTCGAAGCCGAGCGCGCCAATCTCGCGGTGATTCTCGCGCGCCTGTCGACGGGCGTCATTTCGCTCGCGCCGGATCTGACGATCCGAACGGCGAACGAGGCGGCCGGCGCGATTCTCGGTACGGACGTCGAGGCGCTCATCGGCAAACCCTTTGCGACGAGCGGCGTCTCGCCGCTGTTCGATTGCTTCCAGGCGGAGCTGAGCGGGCGCTTTGCGGCGGGCGAAACCGAATGGCGCGAAGAGCTCGTGCTGCAGACCGAGTCGAGCCGCCGCGTGCTCATGTGCGCGTGCACGCCGCTGTCGGGCGAGGGCGAGAGCGCCGGCGGCTATGTCATCGTGTTCGACGACATCACGGCGCTCCTGCAGGCGCAGCGCGATGCAGCGTGGGGCGAGGTGGCGCGACGCCTGGCGCACGAGATCAAGAATCCGCTGACGCCGATCCAGCTGTCGGCCGAGCGCCTGCGCAAGAAGCTGCTCGGTTCGATGAACGAAGCCGATGCCGCGGTGCTCGATCGGGCGACGCATACGATCGTGCAGCAGGTCGAGGCGATGAAGGAAATGGTCAATGCCTTCAGCGAGTACGCTCGCGCGCCGGCCATGAACGTCTCGCGCTTCGACCTCAACCAACTCATCATGGAGGTCACGGAGCTTTATCGGGCGCCGGGTCATGCCGCCAAGCCGACCGTCGAGCTCGACCCGCAGCTCACCGAAATCGAGGCCGATCGCGGTCGCCTGCGCCAGATCCTCCACAACCTACTCGTCAACGCCCTGGAGGCGCTCGAAGGCGTCGAGCAGCCGCAGGTGCGGATCGCGACGCGCGCGGTCGAGCGCGGCGGGCAAAGCTATGCCGAGATCGTCGTCGAAGACAACGGTCCCGGCTTTCGCCAGGACGTGATCGCGCAGGTGTTCGACCCCTACGTCACGACCAAGCCCAAAGGCACTGGCCTTGGACTGGCAATTGTGAAGAAAATTGTCGAAGAACACGGCGGCAAGATCGAAGCCGACAACGCACGCGGCGGTGGTGCCCGGGTGCGCATCGAATTGCCGCTTGCCGCCACGATTCGGACGGGTGGCCCGATCCGCGAACGGCGCACCGGACCGAGGAGAGAACGTGCATGAGCGCAGCGCGCATATTGGTCGTCGATGACGAATCGGAAATCCGCAGTCTCCTCAAGGAGATCCTTGCGGATGAAGGTTACGAGGTCGATGTCGCCGCCAACGCGGCGGAGGCGCGCGCCCTGCGCGCCGAGCACAATCCCGATCTCGTGCTGCTCGATATCTGGATGCCGGATTCCGACGGCATCACGCTGCTACGCGAGTGGGCCGAGCCGGCCGGCAGTACCCCGTGTCCCATCGTCATGATGTCGGGCCACGGTACCGTGGAAACCGCCGTCGAGGCGACGCGTCTCGGCGCCTTCGACTTCGTCGAAAAGCCGTTGTCGCTCGCGAAGCTGTTGCGTACCGTCGAGCGAGCGCTCGATTCGGCGCGCAACAAGCGTCCGCAGAACCGCTCGCTCGTTCCGCCGTTCCTCGCGCCAGTCGGCCGCAGTCGCGTGATGCAAGAGCTGCGCGAGCAGGCGCAGCAGGTTGCGCCGCACGAGACGCCGGTGCTCATCGTCGGCGAGCCCGGCACGGGGCGCGAAGCGTTCGCGCGCTACATTCACTCGCTGAGCCCGCGCTCGAAAGGTCCCTTCGTACAGCTCATCGCGACCGGCGTGAGCGACGAAGGCGCGGCAGCTGCGTTGCACGGCGCGGAGGATGCCAACGGTGTTCATCCCGGCGTGATCGAGCAGGCCGCAGGCGGCGTGCTCTTCATCAACGGCATCGAAGATTTGCCCCCGCGTGCGCAAGGCATGCTCGTCGCCGCCTTGGAGACCCAATCGTTCACGCGCGTCGGCGGCTCGACGCCGATCAAGTCGAACGTGCGCATCATCGCTTCGGCGACGTCGCGCTTCTTGAATGCGGAGGAGGGCGGCGGCGTGCGCGCCGATCTGCTCTCGCGGCTCAATGTGATCACGTTGTATGTGCCGCCGCTGCGCGAGTACGCGCAGGACGTGCCGGAGCTACTGCGCTATTACGTCGATCGGCTCGTCGACGAGCAGCAGCTGCCGTTCCGCCGCTTCGGCGTGGCCGCGCAGAATCGCCTGCGCAATTACCCGTGGCCAGGCAATATCCGCGAGCTCAAGAATCTCGTGCAGCGCTTGCTGATTCTGGGCGGCGAGGAAGAGATCAAGCTCGAGGAGATCGAGCGCGAGCTCGCAGCGCATGCGCCGGCCACCGAGCCGCTCGTCAAGCAGGACTTGCTCGCATTGCCGCTGCGCGAAGCGCGCGAACATTTCGAGCGCGCTTACCTGCAGCAGCAGCTCATCCTCTGCAACGGCAAGGTCGGTCAGCTCGCCAAGCGCGTCGGCATGGAGCGCACCCACCTGTATCGCAAGCTGCGCAGCCTCGGCGTCGATTTCAGGCAGTTGGCCGACGATTGATGAAGAACGGCGCGAGGCAGTGGGCCGTGCGCCGTTGCTTGCTCATCGCTGCGGCTCGTCGCCGCGGCTTTAGTCTCCCACGCGAATCACGAGCGCTTCGACGCGCGCCTGCCGCAGCTTGCTGCGCGTCTCTTCGAGCTTCTGCAGATTGGTAATCGGTCCGATGCGGACGCGATGCCAGGTGTCCTTGTCGATCGTGACCTTCTGGATCTTCGACTCCACGCCCTGCATCGCAATGAGCGCGCGCATGCGATCGGCGTCGGCGTAGTTGCGGAACGAACCGGCCTGCAGGATGTAGGCGCCGGGCTTCTGCACCGGACCTGCCGCCGAAGGCTCCTGGATGCGCCCATCCTGTTCGGGAATGACGACCTCGTATTTCGGCAGCATCTCGTAGAAGTCGTATTGCGTCTCTGCCTGCTGCGACGCGGGCGCCGGCTCGGGGGCGCGCGGCATTTCTTCCGTCGCCACCGGTGGCGCTTGTCGAGCCAGGCGCGCGGCCGGTCGCCGGTCGTAGAGATAGACCGCGAGCGCCACGCTCAAGCCGAGCGAGAGACCGACTACGAAACCTGCAAACCCGGAAATCCCGGAGCTCGAAGAGCGGCGTCTGGTGTGTTTGTAATCGCGCGGCATGTCACTTCTGGTCCGTCGGCGGAGCGTACGCTCGCCGACGGTCGTGTCTGGCTACTCTGCGTCAACCCGTCTGTGCCGCGTGAGGAGCGAATGCTCAACAGCGCTACGCGGCACGACCGGCGCTGCTCACGGCTACATGATGCGCACGCCGGGCTCATCTGACCAGCGCTCACCGGCCGATGAGTGCGTTACATCTTCTCCGGCGCGCTCACGCCGAGGATCTTGAGCCCGTTTTCGAGCACTTGGCGCGTTGCGGCGATGAGATTGAGTCGGGCGTTACGCAAGCCGACGTCGTCCACGAGGAACTGCACGGCGTTGTAGTACGTGTGGAACTCGCCGGCGAGCTCGCGCAGATAGTGCGCGAGCTGATGCGGCTCGTGCGAAGTCGCCGCCGATTCGAGCACTTCGGGATAGGCGGTGAGCTTGCGGATGAGCGTCTTCTCGTACGTCTCGGTGAGACGCGCGATGTTGAGCTCGCCGATCTCGCGCTCGTGCACCAAGCCTTTCTCTGCGAGTTGGCGGAACACGCTGCAGACGCGCGCGTGCGCATACTGAACGTAGAAGACCGGGTTCTCTTCGGTCTGCGCAAGCGCCAGATCGACGTCGAACACGAATTCCGCATCGGCCTTGCGCGAGACGAGGAAGAAGCGCACGGCGTCGCGCCCCACCCAATCGATGAGATCGCGCAGCGTGACGTAGGAGCCCGCGCGCTTGGAGATCTTCACCTCTTGTCCATCGCGCATGACGCGGACCATCTTGTGCAGCACGTAGTCCGGATAACCCTGCGGTATCCCGATGTTGAGTGCCTGCAGGCCCGCGCGCACGCGGGCGATGGTGCCGTGGTGGTCGCTACCCTGAATGTTGATCGCACGGCGGAAGCCGCGCTCCCACTTCGTCACGTGATAGGCCACGTCCGGCACGAAATACGTGTACGTGCCGTCCGACTTGCGCATCACGCGATCCTTGTCGTCGCCGTACTCGGTGGTGCGCAGCCATAGCGCGCCGTCCTTTTCGTACGTCTTGCCGTTCTTGATCAGCGTCTCGACCGTGCGCTCCACGCGGCCGTCCGTGTAGAGGCTCGATTCGAGGTAGTACACGTCGAAGCGTACGCCGAACTTCTGCAGGTCGATGTCCTGCTCGTGCCGCAGATAGGCGACGGCGAATTTGCGGATCGCATCCAGATCGTCGACCTTGCCGTTCGCTTTGACCGGCTCGCCATCGGCCGCATGCACCGTCTTCTTGGCGAGAAAGTCCGCGGCGATGTCCTGGATGTATTCGCCGTTATAGGCATCGGCCGGCCATTCGGGGTCGCCGGGCTTGAGCCCGCGCGCACGTGCCTGAACGGACAGCGCAAGGTTGTGAATCTGCACGCCCGCGTCGTTGTAGTAGAACTCGCGCGTGACTTCGTAGCCCTGCGTTTGCAGCAGGGCGGAGAGCGCATCGCCGAGCGCCGCTTGTCGGCCGTGACCGACGTGCAGCGGGCCGGTGGGGTTCGCCGAAACGAATTCGACCACGATGCGCTCACCGGCCGGGCGTGCGCTGTAGCCGTACGTGGGTCCCAGGTCGAAGATGCGCGCGAGCTCTTCCTGGTAGGCGCGCGCCGACAAGTGGAAGTTGATGAAGCCGGGGCCGGCGATCTCGACCTTCTCGATGAGATCGGTCGGAGCGAGCGCGGCGACGATCGCTTCCGCAAGCTGCCGCGGATTGCGCCGCGCGGGTTTCGCAAGCTGCAAGGCAACGTTCGTTGCGAAATCGCCGTGCGCCGGATCGCGGGTGCGCTCGACGACGACCGTCGGCGAGATATCCGTCGGCAGGATGTCCGCAGGCAAGGTGGCGAGCGCCGCCTGCACGAGTCGTTCGACCTGGTACTTCACGTAAGCGGGGATGGATCGTGGAGATAGGGCCGCAAGTCTACCAGCAAGGCAAACGAGCGCGCAGATCGGGCGGCAGCGTGCGGACGACCTTTCCGTACAGCCTTACAGCAGCTCCAGGGGATCCACGTCGATCGACCAGCGTACGCGCTTGGCGTCGGGTAAATCTTCGAGGGCGGGAATCCAGCGATTGAGAAAGCGCTGAAGCGGCCCGTGCGTGGGGGCGTGCACGAGCAGCTGCGCCCGATGGCGTCCGGCGCGCCGCTCCATGGCAGCCGGCACCGGGCCGAGGAGCGTCACGTCCGCGGCGCCCTGCTCGCGGCCGACCGCGAGCGCGGCATCGAGGAAGCGCATCGGTGCTCTCGGATGCGAGGCTTCCGCGCGCAGCAGCGCCAAGCGCGCAAACGGCGGCCAACGGCCTTGCTCCCGCTCGGCGATCGCGCCGGCGGCGAAGGCGTCATACCCGCCCTGCAAGAGCAGCGTCAGGAGCTTGTGATCCGGATACTCGGTTTGGATCAGCACCTCGCCCGGCCGATCGGCGCGGCCGGCGCGGCCGGCGACCTGCACGATGGTTTGGGCAAGCCGCTCGCTCGCGCGGAAGTCCGTGCTGAACAGACCTTGGTCGGCATTGAGCACGACCACGAGCGTGACGTTCGGGAAATCGTGCCCCTTCGTCAGCATCTGCGTGCCGATCAGGATGTCGACCTCCCGGCGATTGATGCGCTCGAAGACCGCTTCGAGATCGCCGCGGCGCCGGATGCTGTCGCGGTCGAGCCGCGCCACGCGCGCCTTGGGGAAGGCGCTGGCGATCGTCTCTTCGATGCGTTCGGTGCCTTGGCCGACGGGCTTGGTCGGCGCTCCGCAGGACGGACAAGTCTCGATGCGCGGTTGCTGGGCACCGCAGTGATGACAGTGCAGCGCGCCGGCGGTGCCGTGGACGGTGAGGTGCGCATCGCAACGCCGGCAATGCGCCGACCAGCCGCAGCCAGGACAGAACAGAACCGGCGCATAGCCGCGTCGATTGAGGAACAGCATGATCTGGCCGCCGGCTTCCAGATGTCGATGCATCGCGAGCACGACCGGTGTGGCAATGCCTTGCGTCTGCGCGTGCCTGCGTAGATCGACGAGCGCCCAGCGCGGCTGGCGTGCTTGTGCGACGGCACGCTCCGGCAAGCGCGACAACCACTCGGGTCGTTGCTGCGCGCGGTGGAGCGTTTCGAGCGAGGGCGTCGCCGAGCCGAGCACGATCGGCACGCCGTAACGCTGCGCTCGCACGATTGCGAGGTCGCGCGCCGAGTAGCGAAAGCCTTCCTGCTGCTTGTACGAGCCGTCGTGCTCCTCGTCGACGACGATCAGGCCGAGGCGCGCCAGCGGACAGAACACCGCCGAGCGCGTGCCGATCACGATGCGGGCGCCGCCTTCGCGCGCCGCGCGCCAAGCCTGCAAGCGCTCGGTGTCGTTGAGTCCCGAATGCAGCACGGCCATGCGAGTCGGGAAGCGCGCAGCGAAACGCGCGACCAGTTGCGGGGTGAGCGCGATCTCGGGCACCAGCACGAGCGCCTGCTCGCCGCGCGCCAGTACGCGGGCGATGAGCTGCAAATACACCTCCGTCTTGCCGCTGCCCGTGACGCCATAGAGCAGATGCGATGCGAACGTGCCGAACGAGCCGGCGATGCGCTCGAGCGCGGCTTGTTGCGCGGCGTTGAGTGTCGGTCCGGCGGCGGGCAGGGTGGGGGCGTCTTCCGTGGGCGCCTCGAGCGCCACTTGTTCCACGAACCCGCGGGCGGCGAGCGCGCGGAGCGCCTCCAGCGTGCCGCCTGCTTGGGTCAGGGTGTGCGCGTCGGCTTCCGTGTGCGCGAGCAGATGGTCGACGATGGCCTTCTGCCGAGCGGCGCGGGCCGCGATGCCGCTTGCGGCGGCTCGGCCGGCCACGGTGAGGCGCCAGACGAAGCGCTCTTCGCGTAACGGCGCGCCTTCGCGCAAGGGAGCCGGCAAGGCTGCGGCGAGCACTTCGCCGATCGGATGCCGGTAGTAATCGGCCGCCCAGCGCAGCAGCTCCAGCAGGCGCGAATCGAAGGCAGGCTCGGGGTCGAGCACTGCTTGGATTTCGCGCAGCTTCTCGGGCGGCACCTCGCTGTGCTCGCGCTGCTCGAGCGCGATTCCGACCACGTGGCGGCGCCCGAACGGCACCCGGACCCGGCTGCCCGGCGCGATGCGCAGCCCCGCAGGCGCCCGGTAGTCGAACGTCCTGCGAAGCGGGGTATCGATGGCGACGCTCAGGAACACGGGCAAGGGGTAGATGTCGGGGAGGCTTGAGTCTCGGTGGGGCCGCAAGGTTCGCGATGTGCGGACGGCTGTCAACCGCACAGGCGGCTGGCGCGTTGTTCAGGAAGAGTTTGGCCGTGGGCTCGGGTGATAATGCGCCTCACTGATACGCTGACATTGGCCGTGCGCTGGGACGAGGCGCCGGCGTCGAAGGAGCACACTCTGGAGCACTCGCTCGAGTTCGGCCGTTTTCTTGCGGGCGTGGAGAAGCGCGCGTTTCGTATCGCGCGGATCATCGTGCGCAACGACGACGACGCGCTCGATATCGTACAGGATGCCATGCTGCAGCTTGCGCGCAGCTATGCGGACCGTCCTGCCGAAGAGTGGCGTCCGCTGTTCTATCGCATCCTGCAGAACCGCATCCGCGATTTTCAGCGCCGGAGCAAGGTGCGCGCGAGAATCTTGAGCTGGTTCGCGAGCGCATCCGACGAAGAGGACGAGATCGACCCGTTGCAGTCGGTGCCGGATCGCGCTGCGTTGCCGCCCGAGCAGCTCTCGACGGAGCAGGCGATGCAGGAGCTCGAGCGCGCGCTCGCCAAGTTACCGGCCCGCCAGCAGCAGGCCTTCATGCTGCGCAATTTCGAGGGTCTCGATGTCGCGCAGACGGCGGCCGCAATGGGCTGTACGGAAGGCAGCGTCAAGACTCATTATTCCCGTGCGGTGCATACGCTGCGCGAGGAGCTCGCGGGTTTCGCGGGGGGAGAGCAGTGATGAGCCGCAGGAGAGAAGGTGCCATGAGCCACGATGTCGAACGCGAGAGCGAATTCGAAAAGCGCACGCGCGCGCTGTTCGAGGCAAGCGTCGAGTCGCTCGACGGCAGAACGCGCTCGCGCCTGAATCAGGCTCGGCAAGCAGCGCTCGCGGAGCTGAATGCGCGCCGAACGCCGGCGTGGCTGCGCATGGGGATGCCCTTGGCTGGCGTGACGGCGGCAGCGGTGCTTGCGGTGTGGATGGGGCTCAGCCCCGGCATGCGCGACGGCGAGCTGCAGGAGACAGGCTGGCCGGTGGACGACCTCGACATCGTCGCCGACGTGGCGAGCTTCGATCTCATCGAAGACGTCGAGTTCTATGCGTGGGTCGCGGCTCAGACGTCGCAAGCGAACGGCAATAGCGGCTGACATGCGTACGGCAACCTCCAAAGGTCTTCACAACGCGCGCTTCCTCGCGCGTGCGCTCGCCTGCGGCATGCTTGCATTGTTCGCTGCCGGAGTCGGCTGGGCGCAGGGGTCGCAGAGCGGCGTACGTTGGGACGAGCTCAGCGCTTCGCAGCAGGAAATCCTGTCGCGCTTCGAATCGCATTGGGATCGCATGCCGCCGGAGCGGCAGCGCGCGCTCGCGCGCGGCGCGGAGCGTTGGGCCTCGATGTCGGACGAAGAACGCGCCGAGGCGCGACGGCGCATGGAGCGCTGGCGTTCGCTCGATCCCGAGCAGCGGCGCGAGCTACGCCGTAAGTTTCACGAGTTCAAGTCGCTTCCCCCCGAGGAGCAAGCGCGCATTCGCGAGCAGTTCGAACGCTTTCAACAGCTGCCGCCCGAAAAGCGGCGCGAGCTCAGAGAACGCTTTCGTCAGCTCTCGCCAGAGGAGCGCGCGAAGCTGCGCGAAAAGCTGAAGTCCGGCGAGCATCCGGCGGATGCGCATCCCGCGCCCGCGCCGCTCTGAGCGAGTCTCGGCGGCGTTCTTTCCTCGGCAACGATTGACGATTCACTGCGCCTGCCGCGTCGTGCGGTGTCCAATCGCAGATCGACGCGTGCTGCGCGTCTGATCTGGCAACGTATTGCTCGATTCATCTCGCTCGTGATGCAGCGCTGTTGCGCGCTGTAAGCGTGCTTTTCCCGCATCAGGATCTCGTGGCGGCCTGAATAATCGAAATAATGCGCCTCGCGAGGCGTGTAAGGTTGCCGAGAGTCACCAAGCAACGGACAATGCTTGGTGCAACAACGGGTCGGGGGTGGACACGGCGGAAAGCAACAAGCGGCAGACACGATCGTCGCCGCGACGACCACGAGCCGCTCTCGACGATTCCAAGATACTGCATCGCTAGTTTCGCGGGAGAGCGTGTGTCACTGAAGATTGCTGTACTCAAGGAGACGCGGCCGCACGAGCGGCGCGTCGCCATGGTTCCGGCGGTTGCCGACAAGCTGGTCAAGTTGGGTGCCGAAGTTCACATGGAGGCGGGGGCCGGCGCCCAAGTCAAGCTCGCCGATCAGGCGTTCAAGAACGTGATCTTTACGACGGACCGCCTCGCGCTCGCTCGCGATGCCGACGTGCTGCTCGCAGTGCAGCCGCCGGATCTCGAGGTCGTCGAGGCGATGCGCGAGGGATCGATCCTCATTTCGTTCGTGTACGCCCACAAAGAGATCGAACTCACCAAACGTCTGCGCGACAAGAAAATCACTTGCTTTGCCATGGAGCTCGTGCCGCGCATCACGCGTGCGCAGGCCATGGATGCGCTGTCGAGTCAGGCGGCGCTCGCGGGCTACTACGCCGTGCTGCTCGGCGCGACGCATCTCGCGCGCATCCTGCCGATGATGACTTTCGCCGTCGGCTCGATTCGTCCCGCCAAGACGCTCGTGATGGGTCTGGGCGTGGCCGGCTTGCAAGCGCTTGCCACGGCACGCCGTCTCGGCGCGATGACCGAGGGCTACGACGTTCGTCCCGAGACGAAGGAGCAGGCCGAATCGCTCGGCGCGAAATTCGTCGATACCGGCGTCGATGCGCGCGGCGCGGGCGGTTATGCGCGCGAGCTCACGCAGGAAGAGAAGGACCGCATCGCGGCGGTGGTGACCAAACACATCCAAAGCGCAGATCTCATCATCACGACCGCCGCGATTCCGGGGCGGCCGGCGCCCAAGCTCATCAGCAAGGCGCAGGTCGAGGGCATGAAGGCCGGCAGCGTGATCGTGGATCTCGCTGCAGAAGGCGGCGGCAACTGCGAGCTCAGCGTGCCCGGCGAAACCGTGCGCATCGGCGACGTCACGATCGTGGCGCCGCTCAATGTGCCGAGCATGCTCGGCGAGCATGCGAGCGAGCTCTACGCGAAGAATCAGTACAACCTGCTCGAGCTCATCATCAAGGACAAGGCGATCGCGCTCGACTGGAACGACGAGATCATCGCGAAGACCGTGTTGACGCACGCCGGCGAAATCAAGAACGAGGCTGCGCGCAAGGCCGTCGAGGGCGCCTGATGCGGCGCGACGATGCGCTCAGTGCGCGCCGTCGACGGCTTCAGGAGCGAATCGAACTATTTCACATGAGCACAGATCGATCATGGATCTCACTACTACGCTAACGGGCTTCGTGGCCCTCTACATCTTCATGCTCGCAGCCTTCACGGGCTACGAGATCATCGGACGCGTGCCGGCGATTCTGCACACGCCGCTCATGTCCGGATCGAATTTCGTCCACGGAATCGTCGTCGTGGGCGCGATGTATGCATTGCTCAACGCCACCTCGCTTGTCGAGCAGGTCATCGGCTTCGTCGGCGTGCTGCTCGGCGCCGGCAATGCGGCCGGCGGCTACGTGGTGACCGAGCGGATGCTCGAGATGTTCAAGCCGAGCAACAAGGCTGGCGAGGGCGGTAAGTGACATGAGCGTGCAACCGCAATTTGTCATCGACGCGAGCTATTTCGCGGCCGCGTTTCTCTTCATCTACGGTTTGAAGCGCATGTCGTCGCCGGTGACGGCGCGCTCCGGTATCGTCGTGGCGGGCGTCGGCATGCTGGTCGCCACGCTCGCAAGCTTCCTCTACTACTTCGGTGTGACCGAGGCTGCGCAGCCGCACCTGGGCACCAACGTCGTGCTCGCGCTGGTGGCGCTCGTCCTCGGCACGTTGTGGGCGTGGTGGAGCGGCAAGCGCGTTGCGATGACCGCCATGCCGCAGATGGTCGCGCTCTACAACGGCATGGGCGGCGGCGCGGCTGCGGCGATTGCAGCGGTCGAATTTCTGCGCACGAGCGCCGAGCACCAGACCGTGCCGTTGGTGCTGGCGGTGTTGGGCGCATTGATCGGCTCGGTCTCGTTGTCCGGCTCGTTGATTGCGTGGGCGAAGCTCGATGGACGCATCAACAAGACCTGGCGTTATCCGGGGCAGCAGCTGGTCAACGGCGTGCTGTTCCTCGCCACGCTGGCGCTCGGCGTGTACATCGTCTTCGTTGCGCACGGCCATGCGCCGGCGGCGCTCGTCGCCGCGTTCTTCGGCGCTGCGCTCGTGTTCGGCGTGCTCATGACGATGCCGATCGGCGGCGCCGACATGCCCGTCGTCATTTCGCTCTACAACGCCTTCACCGGTCTTGCCGTCGGTTTCGAAGGCTACGTGCTGCAGAATCCCGCGCTCATGATCGCCGGCATGGTGGTCGGTTCGGCGGGTACGCTGCTCACGCTGCTTATGGCCAAGGCGATGAACCGCAGCGTCTCGAACGTGATCTTCAGCAACTTCGGCGCCAGCGATGCGGGCGCCGATGGCGAGATCAAGGGTACGCAGAAGCCCGCCGAGGCGAGCGATGCGGCGATTCAGATGCGCTATGCGAACAAGGTCATCATCGCGCCGGGCTACGGCCTTGCGGTGGCGCAGGCTCAGCACAAGCTCTACGAGTTCGTGAAGCTGCTCGTCGACGCCGGCGTCGAGGTCAAGTTCGCGATCCATCCGGTGGCCGGTCGCATGCCGGGGCACATGAACGTGCTGCTCGCGGAAGCGGGCGTCCCCTACGACATGATCTACGACCTCGAGGACATCAACGACGAGTTCAAGGAAGCGGACGTCGCGGTCGTGATCGGCGCCAACGACACGGTCAATCCGGCGGCGCGTACGAACAAGAACAGCCCCATCTATGGCATGCCGATCCTCAACGTGGATCAAGCCAAGCAGGTCTACGTCATCAAGCGCGGCCAGGGTAAGGGCTATTCGGGCGTCGAGAACGAGCTGTTCTATGCGGACAATACCAATCTCGTTTACGGCGACGCGCAGAAGGTGATGGTCGCGATGATCCAGGCGGTGAAGTCGCTGGAGGGCGGCGGCCACTAACAGCAAGGGATTTGCCGTGCGGCTGTGGGCTGAAGGTCCGCTCGGTCTACAGCCGCAAGACGTATGAGCCGCTGGGGCGTTGACCGGTCAGCGATCGAACTGGCGGCGGTTTCCGCACGATGAAGGCAGCGCCCTCGCGCGCTGCCTTCGTGTCGGGCTGGCGACGGTGCGGCTCGGCTCGGTGGCGCGTGGCGTGCGTGCCACGAACTTTTGCGCCGTTGCCGTTGAATAGTTGCACGGGGCTCGCGTATCTTAGCTGCGGCTTCAAAGCGAAGGTTGGGCCGAACGGGTCGACCATGCCGTACCTGCGAGTCGTGCAACCGCTGAACCACCTGAGCCAAGAGATCCTGAGGACGGATGTCTCGGGAATGCCCCTGGAGTGGATCGACTACCGGGATGCAGTACGGCTGTATCACACGGATCAGGTCGCTTACACCTGCGGGACGCGTCTTTATCGCTTGTACGGCGGCACCAACGCGCGCACCGGGCGGCGCTCGGTCGTCGAGGTCAACTCCATCGTCGCGACGGTCGGCCACTCCCACAATCCCGGCAATCTCCGCAAGGACTACACCCCGCCGCTCAACAACCAGACCTTGTTCAAGCGCGACGCGTATCTCTGCATGTATTGCGGCGGACGGTTCCCGGCGAGTCAGCTCTCGCGCGATCACATCCGGCCGCTCAGCCAAGGCGGGCAGGATACGTGGACGAACGTGGTGACTGCCTGTCGCCGCTGCAATAACTTGAAAGCGTGGCGCACGCCCGAAGAAGCGGGGTTGCAGCTCATCGCCGTGCCGTTCACCCCGACGTATGCCGAGTACATCTATCTGAAAGGCCGCCGCGTGCTGGCCGATCAGATGGAGTATCTGCTCGCGCATTTCCCGCGCTCGAGTCCCCTGCACGAACGCTTGAAGGATGCACGCCGCTACGCTCTCGCGTGCTGAAGCGCTGCGCGCGCTTTAACGCTCGCTCCGGCGCTGTTATCTTCCGTGCGCGCGCTTCGGCAGGCAGTGCGCAGCTCTCATCGCCTGCCTTCCTGATTGCGGCAATTCAGTGCAGACGAGCAACGCATCTTTCCTTCCCTCGCCAGCGCCGGCGAGCGCGGTACCGCCGAGCTCGGCGTTGTATCTCATCGATGCGTCGGTGTTCGTCTTTCGCGCCTATCACTCGGTGCCGCTGTCGCTCTGCGACCGGGACGGCCGACCCGTCAACGCGCTGCATGGCTTCGGCAGGTTCCTCGGCGATCTCCTCGAACGGGTGAGGCCGCAGCACATCGCGGTCGCGTTCGATGCGACCACGGTGCATTCGTTCCGCAATCGCTTGTTCCCGGCCTACAAGGCCAATCGCGAGCCGGCGCCGGAAGACCTCAAGCGCCAGTTCGGCTTGTGCCGCGAGCTCTGCGAGGCGCTCGGCGTGGCGAGCTTTGCCAGCAGCGAATACGAAGCCGACGACATTATCGGCACGCTCGCCACGCGCATGCGTGCGGCCGGCAAGCAGATCGTGGTCGTCACGCGCGACAAGGATCTGGCGCAGCTCGTGCGTCCCGGCGATGAGTACTGGGACTACATCGGCGAAGAGCGCTTTGCCTACGAGCGCATCCCGGATCGTTTCGGCGTGCTCCCCGAGCGCATGCCATGTTTCCTCGCGCTCATGGGCGATGCGGTCGACAACATTCCCGGCGTGCCGGGCATCGGTCGCAAGACCGCTTCGCTGTTGTTCCGCCATTTCGAATCGCTCGTGCATCTCTACGAAGAGCTCGAGCGCATCTATCAACTGAAGATTCGCAATCCCGGCTTCGTCGCCGCACAGCTGCGCGAGCATCACGAACGCGCGTTTCTGGCGCGACAGCTCACGGAGATCGCGTGCGACATGCCGCTCGATGTCGAGCTGTCGATGCTCGAGCGGCGTGCGCCGAATCTCTCGGCCTTGAATGCCCTCTACGATGCGGCCGGATTCGGTCGGCTCTTGCGCAATCAAGCCGAACGCATCGCAGCGTCCATCGGCTAGACATTTCCGGGCGGATCGCCGCCAAACTCGCTACGCGGCGCTTCCTGCTGCCTGCATCCTCTTGCTGGAGGAGGCAGATCCCATGATCGATTTCGTCCTGCGCTCGCTTATCGGCGTGCTGCTCGCTCAAGCGATGCCATCCGTCGTGCTCGCCGCGCAGCCGATCTATCGCTGTGTCGAGGCCGAGACGGTGATCTATTCAGACCGGCCCTGTAGCGCGCATGCGAGCACGTTCGAAGCGGATGCAGCGCGTATCACTGTTCTCGAAGTGATGCAGCCCGAAGCGTCGCCGTCGGCGTCTGCGGTCCCTAGGCGTCCCGCCGCGCGCGACAGCAACGATGGGCAAGCTCGCGCGAAACATGCAGCCATGTGCGCCAAGCTCGAGCAGGCATTGCGGAACATCCGCTCGACGATGCGCCAAGGCTATGGCGCCAAGAAGGGGACGCGCCTTAACGAGCGCTATCGCAAGCTCGCGGCACGCCGGCGCGAGTTGCGTTGTTAGCGGGTGCGCAAACTGTCGCCGGCTGCCGACGCATGGCTGGCACGTCGCCTCGTGTTGCGTGGATATGAGCGAGGGAGGTCAGTCCACCAAACGCCGGACCCAATGCCAGGTGGTCTGACCGGCGCCGCGTTGAGCACTCATCGTCTTGCTCTCCATGGCGATGATTGCGAGGATGCGAGCCGACGGTGCTCTGCGGGGCGCCTATCGGCTTGTCGTTTGTCTAGTCAAAACAATCTTCCTCCGTGGCGTCTCACGATCCTTCTCATCGCGCCCTCAGCCTGCGGCACAGCATTCTCGCCTCGCTTGCGCTCGGGTTCCTGTTGTTGAGCGGTGCGCAGTACTACGTCGCGGGCGAATTCGTCGAGCGTCAATTAACCGAGATCGAATCGAGGGGTGCCTTCTTCCGTTTGACGAGCCTGCATCACGCGCTCGAGATCATGCAGGAAGATTTGGCGGCCACCGTGGCGGATTGGGCGCAGTGGTCCGATACCTACGACTATGCCGCGGGGCGCAGCGACGATTACGTAGCGAAGAATCTCAATCTCGCGACCTACAGACGTTTACGCGTGAGCTTCATGGCATTCGTCGATGCGAGCGGAAACGTCTTGTTCGCACGCCAGATCGCCTCCTCGGGCGATGCGCTCGAAGAAGCGCCGGCCGATCTCGTCTCGTTGATCGCGGCGGACGGCGGGCTCGGCGTGCGCACGGGCCTCGAAGGGCACACCGGCTTGGTCGGGATCGAATCCGGGGTCTATCTCGTGAGCTCGCAAGCGATCATGACGTCGGGCACCGACGCGCCGGCGGGGCGCATCGTCATGGGACGCTCGTTGTCCGACGTGGTGGCGCCGTCGCTTGCGCGCATGACGGGCCAATCGCTGCGCGTGGAACGCGGTCCCTGGCCCTCGACTCGTCGTATCGATCGCTCACAGGGGCGCGACATGCTGACGGTGGGCGAGGCGGAGATCGATGCCGCCACGCCACTGCAGGATATATGGGGGCAGGACGTGGCGCGGCTGCATCTGCTCATGCAGCGGCCGATTCAGACCATGCTGAGCGAGGCGCGGGCATACCTCCTCATGGCCACGGTGGTCATCGGCTCGTTCTTTCTCGTGGCCGTCCTGGCCGTCATTCGCTCTCGCGTGATCATGCCGCTCGAGCGGCTCGCCGAGCGCGTGACGGCGATCGGCGAGCAAGGCCATCCGGACGCGCGACTCGAGATCGAACGCGGCGCGCGCGAGTTCCGCATGCTCAACGCTTCGATCAACGCCATGCTGCATCAATTGGAGCAGCAACAGGCGATGCGCCGCGACCGCGACGCGGCGCTCGCGGCCAATCGGCTCAAGTCGGAATTTCTCGCGACCATGAGCCACGAGATCCGCACGCCGATGAACGGCGTGCTCGGGATGTGCGAGCTGTTGCTGCGTACCGATCTCGACCCGCGACAACGCCATCTGGCCGAGACGATCTTGCGCTCCGGCCGCTCGTTGCTCGACATCCTCAACGACATTCTCGATTTCTCGAAGATCGAGGCGGGCAAGCTCGAGCTGGATGCAAGTCCGTTCTCTCCGGCGGAAGTCGTGCAGACGGTGGCTGCGCCTTTCGTTGCCGCGGCGCAGGCGAAAGGGCTCGTGTTCGGCGTGCGGATCGACCGGGACGTGCCGGCGATGCTCGTCGGCGATGCGGTGCGTCTGCGTCAGATCCTCAACAACCTGCTCAGCAACGCGGTCAAGTTCACCGAGAAAGGCTCCATCTCGGTGTCATGCGAGCTCGCGCAAGTCGGAGACGATCGCGTGCAGTTGCGCTTCGTCGTCGCGGACACGGGCATCGGCGTGCCGCCCGAAGCGCGCGAGCGGATTTTCGAGCCGTTCGCACAAGCCGAATCGAGCACGACGCGCCGTTTCGGCGGCACGGGCCTCGGGCTTGCGATCGTGCGCCGGCTCGTGACGTTGATGGGCGGGACCATCTCGCTCGACAGCGAGCCCGAGCGCGGCACCACGTTTGCCTTCACGGTCACGTTGCAACGTTCGCTCGACGGCGTGCAGGCACGCGCCGCATTGCCGGACGCATCGGCGAGGACGCAGCTGACGTTGCAGTCCGCTCCCAAGGTGCTGCTCGCCGAGGACAATCCGACCAATCGCGAAGTGCTCGTGGAGATGCTTCAGCACTTCGGCTGCGACGTGATTGCGGTGGAGAACGGGGCGCAAGCGCTCGATGCCGTTGCCGCGCACACCTTCGATGCGATCCTCATGGATTGTCAGATGCCCGTCATGGACGGTCCGACGGCAGCGCGCGAGGTGCGTGAGCGGGAGCGTGCGGCCAATCTGCCGCGCACGCGCATCATCGCGATCACGGCGGATGCGACCGCGGAGAATCGCCGTCGGTGTTTCGATGCGGGCATCGATCAGGTGGTCACGAAGCCCATCACGCACACACGCCTGCGCGAGCTCATCGCGCAGGTCATCCAGTCTGCGCCGGAGCGAGCCGCGAGCACCGAGCCGGAGGCGCTGGCGGAAGCAGGCTCGCACGGCGCGTGATCGCGGGCGGCAAGTAGATTTCGATGCGGGCGCGAGCGGGCGGTACAATTCGGCGTCCGACCGCTCTTTCGAGAACTCCATGTCTTCCTTTGCCGCCCGTCTGACCAAAAAAATCCGCGAATACAGTCCGTTGTGCGTGGGCATCGACCCGTCCGCCTCCTTGCTGAAGGCTTGCGGCTTGCCCGACAGCGCCGAAGGCGCGCTCGAATTCGGGCGCCGCGTGCTGACGGCGGCGGACTACCGCATTGCGATCGTGAAGCCGCAATCGGCGTTTTTCGAGCGCTTCGGTAGCGCCGGTTTTCGCGCGCTCGAAGAGTTGACGCAGCTTGCGCATAGCCGCGAAGTATTGGTGCTCGTCGATGGCAAGCGCGGCGACATCGAATCGACGGGAGCTGCATACGCAGAGGGTTATTTCGGGCCGCACGCGACGCTGCACGCCGATGCCGTCACGACGCACGCGTATCTCGGCGTGGGTGCGCTCGCGCCGTTCTTCGATATTGCCGTCAAAGCCGAGGCCGGCGTGTTCGTCGTCGTCCGCTCCTCGAACCCGGAAGGTACGGCCTTGCAGCAGGCGCGCCTTGCCGACGGCGCGACGGTCGCAAGTTACGTCGCGCAGGAGCTCACAGAGCGCAATCGTGCTTATACTGAGGAATCGCCGGGTCCGATCGGCGCGGTCGTGGGGGCGACTTGCGAAGATGCGGCGGCGATCGTCGCCGCGTTGCCGCGTTCTTTCATTCTGGCGCCAGGCGTCGGGGCGCAAGGCGCGACGATGGATGATGTCTTGGCGCGCATGCCGGACGCGCGCGGTCGAGTGCTTCCGAACGTCTCGCGAGCGATCCTCGCCAACGGCGCTGCGCCGGATGAGATCGCCGCGACCATCCGGGCCTTGCACGAGCAAGCTCGCAAGCTGCTTTGAGGTCGGCCATGCACTACGTCCTGTTCTACGAATTCACGCCCGACTATCTGCAACGGCGTACTGAATTCCGCGACGAACACTTAAGGCTCGCGTGGGAGGCGCACGAGCGCGGCGAGCTCGTGCTGGCAGGCGCATTCGCCGATCCTCCCGACCGCGGCATGCTGTTGTTCAAGTGCGATTCGCCCGATGTGCCGCTGCGATTCGCTCAATCCGATCCGTACGTGGAGCACGGGCTCGTCGTTCGCCACTACGTGCGAGCGTGGACGACGGTCGTCGGTACGGATGCCTCCACGCCCGTTCGCGTGAGCCCCTGACGATGCCTGGCCGCGTCGCTGCGTCGGTCGGCGAGGCACTGAGCGCAGCGCTCGGGACGCGGATCGACGACAAGACGCGGCGTCCCGTGGGCGGCGGCTCGATCAATAGTGCGTTCGAGTACCGCGCGGCGCAGGGCTCGATATTCGTCAAGGTCTCGGCCGCGCCGAACGCGCTCGACATGTTCCAAGCGGAAGCGGCCGGGCTGAAGGCGCTGGCCGCCGCGCAGGCCGTACGGGTGCCGAACGTGCTCGCGCTCGGCCAGAGTCGCGAGGGCGCTTATCTTGCGCTCGAATGGATTGCGCTCAGTGCACCGTCGCGTTCGACCGAAGCGATGCTCGGCGAGCAGCTCGCGTGGCAACATCGCTGCACGCACGCGCAATTCGGCTGGGAGCGCGACAACACCATCGGTTCGACGCCGCAGCGCAACGCGCCGACCGGCTCATGGGACGTGTTCTATCGCGATCAGCGGCTGCGTCCGCAGCTCGATCTAGCGGCAGAGCGCGGCGCGAGCCGGCGCGTGCTCGATCGCGGCTACCTCCTCTGCGAGAAGCTGCCGCAATTCTTCAGCGACTACCGTCCCGTCGCGTCGCTCTTGCACGGCGATCTCTGGGGCGGCAACTGGGCGAGCGACGACGATGGCTTGCCGGTGATCTTCGATCCGGCCGTCTATTACGGCGATCGCGAGACGGACATCGCGATGACGCGGCTCTTCGGCGGCTTCGGTCCGGCTTTTTATGCTGCCTACCATTCGACGTGGCCGCTCGATGCCGGAGCCAGCACGCGTGTGCCGCTCTACAACCTTTATCACGTGCTCAATCACTACAACTTGTTCGGTGGCGGTTATCTTCGTCAGGCCGAGTCGATGATCGACGCATTGCTGGCCGCCGTCGGGCACTGACGGCTGATGCGCGTCAACGCTTGACTTGCTTGAGCGCGGCACGCAGGGCGCGACGGTAAAGGCGTTCCTTGAAGGTCCGTGGCTGCGCGAGCTGCATCCGCGCCAGATAGGAATCGAGATCGCGCCGTGTGCCGCCTTTTGTCAGCGTTTCGAAAGCAAGCCGCACCTTGCCGCCCATCGTGTGACGCTGCTCGTCCAAATGTCGCAGCGCCTTTGCGAGCACGAGCTCCTCTTGCGTGAGATCGCTGCCGAAAGGCAGCTCCGGAAACTCGCCTTGCGCGCACCACGGTGCAAGGCGCTCGCGCAAGATGTGCGGCAGATTCGCACGCGCTGCGTCCGGCACGCGAAAGTCGCGCGGGAGCTTGCGCGCACGCTTGGCGGCGGCGACGAATTCGTCCTGAAAGCGCGCATCCATGATCGACACCAGGGCGGCAACGATCTCGCTATCGGTACGGCCGCGCAGATCGGCGATGCCGTATTCGGTGACGACGATGTCGCGCAGATGACGCGGGATCGTCGTGTGCCCATAGCTCCACACGATGTTCGACGAGAGCGTACCGCGTGATGTGCGCGTGGCGCGTACGCAGAGGATCGAACGCGCCTCGGGCAGCGCGTGGGCCATCGCCACGAAGTTGTACTGTCCGCCGACGCCGCTGACGACGCGGCCGTCGGCCAAGGCGTCGGATACTGCGGCGCCGAGCCCGGTGACGAGCATCGCGGTGTTCACGAAACGCGCGTGCCGGCGCTGCGCCACTTTCAGCTCCCATTCCGGCCCGTACAGCTCGTTGATGAAGCTGATGCCGCGCATCGCAAACAGTTTGCGTTGCTCAGGCGGCAGCTCGCGCAGGCGTTCGTAGAAGGCGCGCGGCCCGAAGAAGAATCCGGCATCGAGCAGCACGCCGTTGCGCAGCTTGGTGCCAAGGCACGTTCTTGCGATGGCGGCGCGTTGCTCGGGCGTCTCGAAGCTCGCGCGGACTTGCGTGCCGTCCGGGCAGATGAGCATGCCGCGCTCGAACTCGATGTCGTCGCGGAACAAGCCGACGTCGCGCAGCTCATCGAAGTCCACGAAGGACATGCGCCGCATGCCGGATGCGCTCAGCGCATCGAGCGTGCGCAGCTCGACGTGCTCATCGATGTGGCCGGCATCGAGAAGTCTTTGCAGACGTGCGCTCGGATAGACGCGCCGCTTGAGGATGCCGCTGCGGTACAGGTCGAGAAATCCGTCCGCGAGCATTTCCGTACAGCCGTACAAGCCGCGCTCGAACGGCGCCGTGCCGCCTTCGCTTTCGATGAGGCGCCGATAGCGCTCGAGGAGCCCCAAGCCTTCGAGGATCTCGCGGTAAACAGCCGGCTTCTCGTGGCGCAATTGCAGCGCGTGAACGACCGCATCGCCGAGCTCGCCGATGCCGAGCTGCATCGTGCCGCCGTCGCGGATCAGCGTGCTCACGTTGAGTGCAATCGCGTGCTCGGTGAGCGGAATGGGCGCATTGGGCGGCGCGAAGAGCGGCGCGGCCTCGCGCTCGATCAGATAATCGAAGGTATCCGTGGCAACGAGCGCATCGCCGTACATGAACGGCATGTCGGGGTGGATCTGGCCGATCAACACGAACGGGTTGCCGGCGGCGCGCATTGCGGCGATCTGCGGCAGCAGGTCGGCCGTGAGATCGGGATTGGCGCCGAGGCTCAGCACGCCGGGCGGCGCTTCGCCGGCGCGCGGCGTCGCCACGTACTGCGCGAGCACGTTGAGGCCGCGGCGCAAGGCTTCGCGGGCGACGTGCGTGTAATTCGCGCTCAGGTATTGCTGCTGGAAGTGCTCGTCATCGAGCCACGCGCCCGGCTCCAAGTAGAACTCGAGCACTTCGATGTTCGACGGCAGGCGCTTTTCTTCGATGAGCCGTACGTACTCGAGCTCGGTGTAGTCGCCGAAGATGCGGTGCGCGAGCGGCTCGACGAAGCGTCGCTCGAGATCGCTGCGCCAGCGTGGCGCGCGCAGCGACAGCGCCGTGACGATCGTGAGCTGGATCCGCGGATCGGCGAGCGCGCGCCGGACGAAGACGTTGACGAGCTCGTTCGGCTTGCCGATTGCGACCGGCAGGCCGAGCACGATGCGGTTGCCGACGCGCTTGAGCGTCGCCTCGACGCATTCGTCGAGGTCGGTGAAGCGAACAGGAGGCGCCATGTGCGCTCACTGTAACCGAGCGGGACACCTCAGGTAAGGGGGCAGCCACGCGCGTCGCCCGCACGCTACTTTGCTTTTTGTGAGCGTGCGGCCATGATCGTGCATCCATATCGACGAGGAGCTCCATGATCGAGCGGCCTGCTTACATTCTGGCAACGATCGTCGTGTACATGGGCGTGTGCTTGGCGCTCGGATTCGTCGCGTGGCGCCGCACGAGCACGTTGTCCGATTTCATCTTGGGAGGCCGCTCGCTCGGCAGCTTCGTGACTGCGCTCAGCGCGCAGGCGACCGACATGAGCGGCTGGTTGCTCATGGGCTTGCCCGGGCTTGCATATGCATCGGGATTCGATGCGTTCTGGATGGCAGCCGGTCTTGCCGTCGGTACCTGGGCCAACTGGCGCTTCATCGCCGCACCGCTGCGCGTGCGCACCGAGCAGCTCAACAATTCGCTCACCTTGCCCGATTACTTCGAGCATCGCTTCGCGGATACGAGCCGTCTGTTGCGTTCGATCTCGGCAGTGCTGATCCTGGTGTTTTTCATCTTCTACACGAGCTCGGGCTTCGTCGCTGCAGGCAGACTCTTCCAGACGTTGTTCGACCTCAACTATGTGCCGGCGTTGTTCTGGGGAACGATCGTGATGCTTGCATATACGTTCCTCGGCGGGTTCCTCGCGGTGAGCTGGTCGGATGTCCTACAGGGCACGCTGATGTTCGTCGCGCTCGTGCTCGTCGCCGTGCTCGGCATGGCGCTGGTCGGCGGCGTGGACGAAACCATGGGCGCGCTGGCGGAGCGCAACGCCGCGTCGCTCGCGTCGTCGAGCGGCGAGGCGCTCGGGGTGATCGGCATTCTCTCGATGGTCGCCTGGGGGCTCGGTTATCCGGGTCAGCCGCATGTTCTGGCGCGCTTCATGGCGATCAAGTCCGCGTCGCAGATGCAGACGGCTCGTCGCGTCGCGATGACCTGGGTGATCGTGGTGCTGACGGCGGCGATCCTGGTCGGCGTGACGGCGGCGGTCGTGCTCGAGCCGCTCGCCGGGCCTGAGCGTGAGAAGGCCTTCATTCTGATGTCGACGACGTATCTGCATCCCGTGCTGGCGGGCGTGTGTCTCTCCGGCATCCTGGCAGCGATCATGAGCACCGCTTCGGCGCAGATGCTCGTCGCGTCGTCGGCGTTCGCGCAGGATATCTATCGCGGCTTGATGCGACCGCAGTCGCAAGGCGCCGAGCTCCTGTGGGTCGGGCGCGGCGCGGTGCTGGCCATTGCACTGCTCGCGTTTTGGCTGGCGCTCGATCCGGCGCGGACGGTGCTCGAGCTGGTCGCGTGGGCGTGGGCGGGATTCGGTTCGGCGTTCGGCCCCGCGATCGTGCTGTCGCTCTACTGGTCAGGCATGACGCGCAACGGCGCCCTTGCCGGCATGATCGTCGGCGGCGTCACGGTCATGCTCTGGCAACGTGGCGAGGGCGCCTTGTTCGAGCTCTACGAAATGATTCCGGGCGTGCTGCTCTCGACGCCCGCCATTTGGCTCGTCAGCACGCTCGATCGAACGCGCCGGCCGAAAGACGCAGCACCGCTGCCCGGTGCAATGTAGCGCCGGCGCGTACGCCGATGCAGCGTCAGCTCTTCGTCAGCAGCAGCGCGTAACGGACTTCGACTTCGTTGGCGATGCTCGCCGTGTCGCGCCACTCCCCTTGACCGACACCGAAGTCGAGCCGATTGAGCTTGGCCGTTCCTTTGAGCCATGCACCCGCGCTGTCGGTCTCGAAGGTGAAGTCGAGCGGGACTTCGCGCGTGACGCCGCGTAGCGTGAGCTTGCCGACCGCCGCGAAACGATTGCCGCCGCGATGCTCGAATCGTTCCGTCACGTAGGTTGCCGTCGGCCATTTGTCGACGGCGAAGAGATCGGGACCGCGCAGAATGCCGTCGCGCTCGCGGTCCTTCGTATCGACGGACGCAAGATCCACCGTGACTTCGAAACGGCTGTTCGCGATATCGCTCGGGTCGAAGCGGATGTCGACCGAGAACTGCTTGAACTCGCCTTGAAACGGTGCGCCGGCCTGTCGGGCCGTGAAGGTGAGCGTGCTCTGCTTGGGTTGCATGATCCAATGCGTCGCCGCCAAGGCCAAGCCTGCGAACAGCAACACCGGAATCGTCAGCCAGAGTTTCGCTTTGAACGTGGTCATGCTCGTGATCTGGGCGGTTGTCTGATCGTTCAACTGTATCGGCGGGTTAGGACATTAGTCCCTCGACTCGGACCGATGGTTCCACGGCAGCATGCGCGTCAGCACGTCGTCGCGGTCGATGAAATGGTGTTTGAGCGCCGCGGCGATGTGCACGAGAGCCACCACGAACAGAACCTGGGCGAGAATCTCGTGGCCCTCGTGGAAGAACTCGTACGCGCGTTCGCTCGGGCCGATCAGGTCCGGGAGCGTGACGATCCCGAACCAGCTCACGGGAAAATTGCGCGCCGACGACATGAGCCAGCCGAACAGCGGCATCAAGAACAAGAGCGCATAGAGCGCAATGTGCGAGAGCCGAGCGGCCAGATGTTGCCACCGGGGCGAGCTGGCCGGCATCGGCGGCACCGGATTCAGCCAGCGCCAGATGAGCCGCAGCACGGCGAGCCCGAGAATCGTGATGCCGATCGACTTGTGCAGGGCGATGGTTTGCAGCAAGGCCGGGCCGCGCGGCAGGCTGTCCGCGCGTTGCGCGAGCACGTACTGCGTGACGATGAGCACGACGATGATCCAATGGAACAGCTGCGCGATCGCTCCGTACTTCGTGGCGGTGTTCTTGAGCGGCATGGAAGATCCGAATGGTCACGGTACCGAGAATTGGAAAAGGATAGCGCGCCGTGCCGCGAGGAGTGTCAGGGAAGGTGAGAAATGGCCAAGTCGACCGCTGTCAGGGGCGTGTTGAGCCTCGTGCTGACGCTCTGCATGAGCGCCTGTACTCACGAGACGCGCGATTCCGAGCCCGTCTTTGCGGCTCGACCTGTCGATCTGGATGGCGCGCGCATATTCGTGATCGATGCTTCGCACTCGCGCCTGCAGGCGCTCGTCTTCCGCGGCGGTCCCTTGGCGCGTCTCGGTCACAATCACGTCGTGAGCGCGCGCGAGGTCGAGGGGCGCGTGTGGCTTCATTCGCGCTTCGAACGCTCCGGGTTCGAGCTCACCGTGCCGGTCGAGCGCTTGGTGGTCGACGATCCGCAGGAGCGCGGCGCGCAAGGCCCGGAGTTTCAGACCGCCCTCTCGCCGCAGGACGTCGAGGGGACGAGGCGCAACATGCTGGGCGCGCAGGTGCTCGATGCCGATCGGTTCCCCGTCATCCGTATCGACGCCGCCGAAGTGGCGGGCACGCAGGCGGCGCCGCGTGTCGTGGCGCGCATCACGCTCAAAGGCGTGACGCGCGCTGTGCCCGTGCCGCTCGTGCTGACGCTCGATGCACAAGGCTTGCGCGCACGCGGCAGCTTCGAGCTGATGCAGAGCGACTTCGGCATCAAGCCGTTCAGCGTCGCGCTCGGTGCGCTTGCGCTGCAGGACCGCGTGCACATCGATTTCGACGTGCTCGCCGTCGCAGCGCCGTGAGCGCGTGCGTGTGGATCACAGCGCCCGTTTCGGGCCCGCCGCCGGCGGCGCGCCGCTGAGCTCTCGTGCGAGCTCGGTAGCGCCGTACACCTTCTCGAGCGCGGTGAGGATGATCGCTGGATGAACTGCGACGGTGCGGTTCTTCGCGGCGTCGTACCAGTAGGATCCCGAGAGCGCGTGAATGTTGCCGTCGAACACGAGCCCGACGAGGCGACCCTGTGCGTCGATCACGGGACTGCCGGAATTGCCCCCGATCACATCGTTCGTGGTGACGTAGTTGAACGGCGTAGTGGGATCGAGCTGCGTGCGTGCCTCGAGCCAGAGGGGCGGTAACGCGAACGGCGTTTTGCCGGTCGCGCGTTCGTACAGCCGCGCCAGCGTCGTGAACGGTGCAAGCGCTTGGCCGTTTTCCTCCCAGCCGGCGACGGCGCCATAGCTCAGGCGTAGCGTGAACGTCGCATCCGGGTAAACGCTGGTGCCCTGCGCGGCGAAGCGAGCGCGCGCAATCCGTTCCTGCGCGGCGGCGACCGGCGCGACGACTTCGTCCTCATAGATCTTGCGCACGGCGCGTGCCTCGGGATCGAGCTCGCGTGCGAGCACGATCAGCGGGTCCGAGCTTGCAGCGATCGCTTCTTGCCCGCCTTCCCAAAGCGTCTTGCGTTCGTCGACATCCGCGAGCTTCGTGCCGTCGACCAGCTTGGCTGCAAGCGACTCGGGCGACTCGGTGCTCAAGAGCGCGCGCACCGTCGGATCGTCGGGGCCCAAGAGCTCGCGCATCTTCTCGAGCGAGAACGACAGCGTGAGCTTTTCGTAATCCGGGTCGATGGGCGTCTCGGCCAGCAACGTGTTCGCGAGCTTCTGCAGACTCGAGTCGGCGTATTCGCGCAGACGCAGCTCGTTCGGCTTGCCGCGTTCCTCAGCAGCACGCACGAGCTGACGCGCATAGCGGAACAGATTGCTGTTGATGCCCGAAGCTTCCAGGTACAGATAGCGCCCGTAGATCTGGCGGTAGCGTTCCTGTGCATTGGCGATGTCGTCCCATGCGCTGCCGACGATGCGGGTGAGCTCGGGCTGCTCGATGACGAAGGCGCGCAACGTTTCTTCGCGGCGTGCTTTGTCGGTCAGCAATCGATCGTCGAGCAGGGCGCGGTTGAGCCCGCGATAGACCTTGAGCGAGTTTTCGAGCGTCTGCAGTGGGCGCTGCGCAAGGCGAGCGGCTTCTTCGCTCGTCTTGCCCCATTGAGCGATGCGGCCGCGCAGCTCGGAGTTGCGCGTCAGGTACTCCGGGAATTGCGTGTCGCGTTGAAACTTGAGCTGCTCGAGCGTCAGCAGGCGATTCGTCGTGCCGGGATGGCCAGCGACGAAGACGGGTTCGCCCGCTTGCGGGCCTTCGGCGCGCCACGTGAGGAAGCTCGGAGTCTTGGCGGGTTTGTCGTCTTCGTATACACGCAGCAGGCTGAAATCGAGGCTCCAGCGCGGGAAGTTGAAGTTGTCCGGGTCGCCGCCGAACGACGCGATCGCATGCTCCGGCGCGAACACCATGCGCACGTCGTGGTAGCGCTTGTACTTGTAGAGGAAGTACTGTCCGCCCTGATACAGGGTGACGGATTCGCACGCGAGCGGACCTGATTTGTGCTTCTTCGCGCTCTCGGTGCAGGCCGCTTCGAGCTTGCCAAGCTCTTGCTTGCGTGCCTCGTTGGCCTGCGCGCTCGACAGCCCGGCCGTCGCGGCATTGACCTTGGCGGTGATGTCCTCGACTTCCATGAGAACCGAGAGGATGTCGGTCGGGCACTTGCGCTCTTCCGCGCGGCTGCGCGCGTGAAATCCTTGTGCGATGTAGTCCTGTCCCTTGCTCGAAATCTCCGCTAGGCAGCGCAGCACGCAATGGTGATTCGTGAGCACGAGCCCATCCGGCGAGACGAACGAACCGCTGCAGCCGCTCTCGTGACGCGTCACCGAGCGTTGCACGCGCGCGAGCCAATTCGCATCGATGCGCACGCCGTACTTTTCTGCGACCGCGTCCGTGGGAAAGTGATGGAAGGTCCACATCCCTTCATCGGCAAGCAACGAGCTCGATGCGAACAGGCATGCGACGAAGACGAATCGGGCGAGCATCGAAAGGCACTCCTGGCTGAAGGCAATGACGCGCTTCGTGCGACCGCTGTGTTTGTTTATTCACGAGCGCGGCTGCGGGGTGCGATAGCCTGCCGTGTCTTGGCGTGCTACGCAAACGGCGCGGGCGCCGCAGTGCACGTTGTATGCAATCCCAAGCGCTAGCTCAGGGTTTCCATGAGCAGTAAGCGCGTGCCTTCCGGTGCGACGAGCACGCCGTTGCAATGCTCATCGAGCGCATCGGGCATTTCGTCCGTGAAGCTGAGACCGCGCTCGCGCAGGTGTGCGAGGCGCTCGCGCATGTCTTCGTCTTGGAAGGTGAGCACCGGCTGGCGCAGCGCGCGCGTCCGGTACAGTCCGAGATTGAGGTGATCGCTGGTGAGCTCGGTGCGCGGGAAGGGCGTAGCGACCTCCGACAGCGCGACGAAGCCGAGCGGTTCCCAGAACGCGCTCGCTGCCTCGGAGGTGCGCGTCGGAATGCCATATTCGGCGAAGTAGCCGCACGTCGACGCATGCTGCGGCTCCAATGCGGGCGGAGAGAACGTGCGCGCCTCGATGAGCTGCACGCGCTGGCCGGTCGGATCGGCGAACGTGGCGCGATTGAACGTGTCCGTTGCGATGTTGATCTCGTCGAAGACCACGCCGAGCGCCTCAAGCGCGGCAAGCTTCGTGCGTAGCTCAGGCACGACGAACGTCAGCGTCGGCTCGCGGATGTAGTCCGCATGCAGGCCGATCGACAAACGCCCATCGGTTACGACGGCATAGGGGTGCGGCCACGCTTCGCCCACGAGTGCTTGCTCGAAGCCGAGCGCCTCGTAGAACGCGAGCGATTCGCGAATGTCCGGCGCGTAGACACTGATTTCCAGAAAGCGTCCGATCGGTGCTGCGCGGCTCATGCGATGTCGCCTCCTCAACGCGGCGCGCCGAGTGCCAGTGCGCGTTCGCGTCGTTCAGCGCGTGTGGCTGCATCCGGTGCATGCCATCCAGCGGTGTGTTTCGCGATGAGCTCGCGCAGCAAGTCGACATGCGCATCGCTCGCGTTCAAGGCCGGAACATAGCTGAACGATTCGCCGCCGCTTTGGAGAAACGTAGTGCGATTGCGTAGCGCGATTTCTTCCAGCGTTTCGAGACAGTCGGTCGCAAAGCCGGGACAGACGACCGTCACGCGCTTCGGGCCGCGCTGCGCATATTCGCTGAGAAGCTGATCGGTGTACGGCTTGAGCCATTTTTCGCGGCCCACTTGCGATTGAAAGCTGACGCTCCAGTCGCTGTCGGCGAGCTCGAGGCGTTGCGCGACCAACCGCGCCGTTTTCTGGCAATGGCAGTAGTACGGATCGCCGGCAAAGAAATAGCGGCGCGGGATGCCATGGAACGAGAACACGAGATGCGTGCGCTCATGCGTCCGCCAGTGCGTGCGGATGCTCGCCGCGATCGCGTCGATGTATGCAGGCTCGTCGGCGTAGCCGTTCACGAAGCGCAGCTCGGGCACCCAACGCCAGCGACGTAGCTCCTGCGTGACGCGGTCGAACACGCTGGCCGTCGTCGTACCGGAGTACTGGGGATAAAGCGGGAGCACCAGCAGGCGATGCGCGCCCTGAGCCTGCAGCTCGCGCAGCGCTTGCGCGATGGCAGGCTCGCCGTAGGTCATGCCGAGTGCGACCGCGACGTCGGAGCCGAGCTTCGCCTGAAGTGTCGTCGCCAGCTCGCGGCTGTGAATGAGCAGCGGCGAGCCCGCTTCGGTCCAGATTTGCTGGTAGGCGTGGGCGCTCTTGCGCGGCCGGATGCGCAGGATGACCCCGTGCAGCACGAGTCGCCAGAGCAGGCGCGGGGCCTCGACGACGCGCGGGTCGCTCAGGAACTCGGCCAGGAAACGCCGCACCGCCGCCGGGTCGGGCGAGGCGGGGGTCCCGAGATTGACGAGCAGAATGCCGAGACGGTCCGGGCGGTCGTGGGAAAAGTGGGGTTCGCCTCTGTATGCAACCATCACGTACTCGTCTGTAGCTCGGCGGCGGGCTAGTCTCGCCGAGCCGCCAGTGCGATGCCACTGTCCCTGCCAAGAATGATTATTCGTTTTGAATATCAATCAGTTATGGTCTGGTCGTTCAGCGCTTGGGTCATCGGTGCCGTGCCGCTCCGACGGCCATTACGCCCCCTCTGTGTACGAATTCGTTCGCATGTGAGGGAAACCGCTCGCGTTTGTCGCTACTACGGATAGGACACGCGTGCGTGTGAGCTAGGGACGCCCATCACGGGGATCCGAAGGTTCGGAGCATGCAGTCGGGCACGGACGCCCTTTGATCCAGTGACACCTTGCTTGGGTGCCCACTGTTCGGAGTACGCGATTCGTTACTGCCCCCTCCCCGGGATCGCGTTCACTCCGGACGAGGGCTGCAGTCGGGCCTCCTACCCCGGCGGCTGCCCGGACGGGCGGCCGGTAATGTTAGGCGCAAGCGCTGACCTTGTCGCCGGGCACTACCGGCCGCTCTTCTTTTCTGCGTTCTGCTGCGCGAACCCCTAACGTTCCAGAATGGCGGTAACGCCCATCCCGCCCGCGGTGCAGACCGAGATGAGCCCGCGTCCCGCGCCCTTCTGCGCAAGCAACTTCGCTAGCGTCGCGACGATGCGCGCGCCCGTGGCCGCGAACGGATGGCCGATCGCGACGCTGCCGCCTTTCACGTTGAGCTTGCTGCGATCGATCGCGCCGAGCGGCTCGCTGAGCCCGAGGCGCTCGCGGCAGAACTCCGGCGACTCCCACGCCTTGAGCGTGCACAGCACCTGCGCTTCGAAGGCTTCGTGGATTTCGTAGAAGTCGAAATCCTGCAGCTTGAGGCCCGCATCGGCGAGCATGCGCGGCACCGCATAGGCAGGCGCCATCAGCAGCCCTTCCTCCTTCACGAAGTCGACGGCCGCGTACTTGCCGTAAGTGAGATACGCCAAGATCGGCAGCCCGCGCGACCGCGCCCATTCCTCGCTGGCGAGCAGCACCGCCGCCGCACCGTCGGTCATCGGCGTGGAGTTGCCTGCTGTGAGCGTGCCTTGCGGATGGAACGACGGCTTGAGCTTGGCCAGCTTCTCGAGCGAAGTGTCGCGGCGGATGTTGTTGTCCTGCTTGAGACCCTGGAACTCGATCACGAGATCGTCGTAGAACCCCTCGTCGTAGGCCGCCGCCGCTTTGCGATGGCTTTCGTAGGCGAGCTGATCCTGCTCTTCGCGCGAGATCTGCCAGCGTTGCGCCATGAGCTCGCAGCTTTGGCCCATCGACAGTCCGGTGCGCGGCTCGGCAACGGACGGAAAGCTCGGCTTCAGGAAGCGCGGACGCCAGCCGAGCCACGGCGCGAGCTTCTGCCCGAACGATCTGCCGCGCGCGCTGCGCAGTAGCAGCTTGCGGTAAGCATTGGCATAGACGATCGGCACATCGCTTGCGGTGTCGACGCCTGCGGCGATGCCGGAGTCGATCTGGCCGAGCGCGATCTTCATGCCGATGGTGATCGCGGTATCGAGGCTCGTGCCGCATGCGCGCTGCAGATCGAAGGCAGGCGTTTGCGGATCGAGCCCGCTGTCGAGCACCGCTTCGCGTACCAGGTTGAAATCGCGCGAATGCTTGAGCACGGCGCCGCCGCCGACATCGCCGAGCCGCTCGCCACGCAAGTTGTAGCGCTCGACGAGCGCCTTGAGCGTGGCGGCGAGCATCTGCTGATTGCTGACCTCGGCATACGCGCCCATCGCGCGTGCGAACGGAATGCGCACGCCGCCCACGACGGCGACGCGACGTACAACGGATCCTACGAGCATGTCGGTCCGATCTTGAGGTTGGCGATGCGGCTTAGTGTACTCGCCTCGCGCAGCAACCGCTGCGCTTCGGCACAATAGCCGCTGACGCTCGCGCTGCGGCCCGCCGTCGCGGGTCTTTTTTCCAGCTCTTTCGGATTGTCTCTCGCCCGATGCCCTTCGCTCATTGGAAAGCCGACCTGCGCGCCATCGCGCGTCTCGGTGGCCCGTTGCTCGCCAATAACTTGGCGATCACGGGCATGACGCTCGCCGATACGTTGATGGCCGGACGGCTCGGTGCGGTGCAGCTCGCAGGCCTTGCCGTCGGCGCGGCGTACTGGCACCTGTTCGTGTTCGTCACATTCGGGATGCTGATGGCCGTCTCGCCGAGCGTGGCGCATGCGAACGGCGCCAACGATCGCGCCGCCGTCGCGCGCTACGCGCGGCAGGCGTGGTGGCTCGCAGCACTGTTGGCGGTCGTATACGTGATCGGTTTGCTGCAGGTCGACTGGGTGCTGCCCGCCATCGGGATTGCGCCCGAGATCCAGCCGACCGCGATCGGTTACGTGCATGCGATCACGATCGGCATGCCGGGCGCAGCGGCGTTTTTCGCGCTGCGCTATGCGAGTGAAGGGCTCGGACGTACCAAGCCGATCATGTACATCGGCTTGGCGGCGCTCGTCCTGAATGTTTTCGGCAATTGGGTTTTCATGTTCGGCAAGCTCGGCATGCCGGCGATGGGCGCGCCTGGCGCCGGGCTCGCGTCCGCGCTCGCGTTCTGGTTCATGTTCGGCGCGATGCTGATCCACATGCGCCGGCATCGCGCGTATCGCGCATTCGATCTGTTCGCGCGCATCGATCCGCCGCATGCGCGCACGCTGCGCGAGCTGACGCGCATCGGCGCGCCGATTGCAGGCAGCATTCTCGCCGAGGGCGGTCTGTTCGTCGGCGCGGCACTCATCATGGGCTCGCTGGGCGCCGTGACGGCAGGCGCGCATCAGATCGCGCTCAACTACGCCTCCTTCATGTTCATGGTGCCGCTTGCGATCAGCTCGGCGACGACGATTCACGTCGGACACACGCTCGGGCGCGGCGAGCGCGAGCATGCGCGCTCGGTCGGGCTGCTTGGCATCACGCTGTGTGCGGCAGTGATGTTCGTCTCGGCGCTGACGATCCTCGTGTTCAACGATGCGATCGCGGCGCTTTACACGGACGATCCGCCGGTGCGCGAGCTCGCCGCGACGTTGCTGCTCATGGCCGGACTCTTTCAGCTCTCCGACGGCGTGCAAGTCGGCGCAGCCGGTGCATTGCGCGGCTACAAGGACACGGCGGTGCCGCTCATGCTGAGCGTGTTTTCGTACTGGGTGGTGGGTTTCAGCTTGGCGTACTACGGCGGTCTCTACCGACAAGGCGGTCCCGTCTACGTGTGGCTCGGGCTCATCGTGGGGCTGTCGGTCAGCGCCGTGCTGCTGGTCGCGCGCTTCTTGGTGCTGACCAGGCGCGCATCAGCGCGTTCGGCGACGACCTGATCGCTTGCGCCCCGGTTATTTCTCGGCCGCGCGATCCTGCTCGGCGCGATCGGGTTCGTGATAGCCGTAGCCGAGCGTTTCGATTTCTTGGACCACGCCATCGACGAAGCGCACGCGGCGCATGAGCTTGTAGGGTCCGAAGTTGTAGGTCCAGATCTCGACGGGCACTTCGATGAGGCCGTCGCCGTAATACACGATGCGGCCCTGAAAGTCGTAATACGGTCGACGCAGAATCGTGCGAACGACGACGTCACTCGGCTCGCCGCACAACTGGAGCACCGTCGTGCGCGTTGCGCCGTCGCGCACGAGCCGGCTGCCGCAGCGCATTGAGTCGGCGTGGGCATGCGTTGCGGTCAGAAGCAGCATTGCGATGGCGGAGGGCAGGAGGCGCATGAGGCGACTATGGAGCGGTTCAAGTGAATTCTCAATGAACGCGGCGCCGACGGTGAAAGGTGCATCCATGCTGTGCGCCTGATCCTGCGCGCGGCTCAGCTCGCAAGCCGCCCTGCTTCTTCCGCGAGCAAGAGCTTCTCCGTGCAGATGCGGTTGCGACCCTGACACTTGGCGCGATAGAGCGCCTGATCGGCGGCGCGCAGCAGCTCGTCCGGCATGCCCGAGAAACCGGGCAGCATCGTTGCCACGCCGCCGCTGATCGTCACGCGATCGGCCACGCGGGAGGCTTCGTATGGAATCGCAAGGCGCCAGATGCGCCGGCGCAAGCGTTCTGCGTAGAGCTCCGCGCGGCGGCCGTCGACGCCCGGCAGGATCACGGCGAACTCTTCGCCGCCGTAGCGTGCGATGAGGTCGCCGCCGCGCCGAAACGTCTCGTCGAGCGCTTGCGCGATGAGCCGCAGCACGCGATCGCCTTGCGCGTGACCGTAGGTGTCGTTGAAGCGCTTGAACTCGTCGAGATCGAGAAAAATGAGCGACAGCGGCAGCCCTTCGCGCCGCGTGCGCCGCAGCTCGCGTTCGAGCGTGCGATCGAAGTGGCAGCGATTGGCGATGCCGGTGAGCGCATCGACGACGACCAGGCGCTGAAGGCGCCGATTCGCTGCTTCGAGCGCGAGCTTGAGGTGTGTGAGCTCCGCGGCGCGCGCTTCGAGCGCTTGCGTGCGCTCGCGCACCCGTTGCTCCAGCTCGCGGCGCAGGCCGGCGAGCTCGGCCTGAAGCTGCCGGCTACGACGGCGCTCTCGTTCGAGCGCGTGGTCTCGGCGAGACAAGCGCCGGTGCAATAGCAGGATGTAGGCTCGCGCTGCGAGCAGGAGCACGGCGACGCCGAGCAAGACGTCGCTTGCGGAACCGAGGATCCATGTTCGCGCGCCCGCTAGGTCCACGTCTTGTACCCGCACCAGTACCCTTCGAGCGCACTATCAGAGCACAGCGGGGCAGCCAATGGGTTGCGACTTGACGGAACGCTGCCAGCCGATCGCGCGTCTTCGAGCGCGGCGTCGTGCTTGACGCCCCAGAGGGGGCTGAGGAAACTTGAGAGCGCCCTCCCTTTGTGCATTCTGGCTCATTCATGCACCAGCCGGTTTCATCCGCGCGCTCTCACCGCCGATTCGAGCGGTTCGCCGACTTCTATCCGTTTTATCTGTCGGAGCACCGCCACCCCATCTGTCGCCGCCTCCACGTCCTCGGCACGGCGCTCGTGGTCGTGACAGTGTCACTGGCCCTGGTGACGCGCAATGCCGCCTGGCTGCTCGCCGCGCCGGTGGTCGGCTACGGGTTCGCATGGGTCGGCCACTTCGCCTTCGAGAAGAACCGCCCGGCGACGTTCCGTCATCCGTGGTATAGCCTGCTCGGCGATTTCGCGATGTTTCGCGATGTGCTGATCGGCCGAATCAGGCTCTAGACGCGGCACCGGTTATGAGCGGCTCAGGTATCGATCGCGCCTTCGAGCGGCGCTTGGCGACCTTCGTCAACTCGCGTGAACCGCGCGTGCTGCAGCACGGCTTGAAAGGCGTCGAGAAGGAGTCCTTGCGTGTGACTCCGGAGGGACGCATCGAGCAGTCGCCGCATCCGCAGGCGCTCGGTTCGGCGCTCACGCACGCGCACATCACGACCGATTATTCCGAAGCGCTCATCGAGCTCGTGACGCCCGCGTTCACCGAGTCGTGGGAGCTGCTGCAGTACCTGTGCGATCTGCATCAGTTCGTCTATCGGCATCTCGGGGAACAGCTGCTCTGGGCCACGAGCATGCCGTGTCACATCGACAGCGACGAGTCGATTCCGATCGCGCGTTACGGCACCTCCAATATCGGGCGCATGAAGGAGGTCTATCGCCGCGGCTTGGGCTATCGCTACGGCCGCATGATGCAGGCGATCTCCGGCGTGCACTTCAATTACTCGTTCCCCGAGCGTTTCTGGGAGGTGCTCGCCGAAGCGCTCAAGACAGGCAAGGTCGACCGCGACTTCATCTCCGCGAGCTATTTCGCGCTGCTGCGCAACTACCGTCGCTTCGGCTGGCTCGTCTTGTATCTGTTCGGCAATTCGCCGGCGCTCTGCAGCACGTTCGTTCGCGGCCGGGAGCACGATCTCGAAGAGCTCTCGCCGGGCACCTTGTACGCGCCGCATGCGACGTCCTTGCGGATGAGCGATCTCGGCTATCGCAACAAGCATCAGGCGGGCGTGCAGATCAGCGTCAACAGCCTGGAAGAATACGTGCGCGACATGAGCGCGGCCGTGAGCACGCCGCATCCCGAGTACCAGAAGATCGGCGTCAAGGTGGACGGCGAGTATCGGCAGCTCAACGCCAACCTGCTGCAGATCGAGAACGAGTACTACAGCTACATCCGTCCGAAGCGTGTCACGCATCCGGGCGAGCATCCCTCGCAGGCGCTGCGGCGTGCCGGTGTCGAATACGTCGAATTTCGCGCGCTCGACGTCAGTGCGTTCGATCCGGTCGGCGTCAATCAGAACAAGCTCAGATTCCTGGAGGCGTTCGCGGCGCTGTGCGTGTTGCGCCAGAGCGAGCCGATCGGCACGAGCGAACAGGAAGAGCTCGATGCCAATCACGCGCTGGTGGCACGGCGCGGGCGCGAGCCGGGGCTCAAGCTCAAGCGCAACGGCCGGTCGATCGAGCTGCGTACGTGGGCGCTCGAGCTTATCGACAACATGCGCGGCATCTGCGAGCTGCTCGATGAGGGCGAGCCTTCCAAACCTTACACGGCGGCGCTTGAGCTGCAGGAAGAGAAGGTGCGCGAACCGGAGCTGACGCCGTCAGCGCGTTCGCTCGTGGAGCTGCGGACCACCGGCGAGTCGTTCGCGGATTTCGCACTGCGGATGTCGCGAGTGCACAAGCAATATTTTCTCGAGCTGTATCCGCCGAACGAGCTGCGTCTTGCGCAGTTTGCGACCGAGGCCGAGGACTCCTTGCAGATGCAGGCTGAGATCGAAGCCTCCGACACCGTGACCTTCGACCAATTCCTCGCCGAGTATTTCGGGCGTAACGTAACCGCCTCGTAACCTGTCACACGGTAGAATGTTGCAACGGTTGTCGTGCGGCGCGGCTCGGTGTCGCGTCTCTGGCGCCTGCTAATCCCGACCGGTATTCTTGTCCCTGGCCTCGCGCGACTGCATCGCTTGAACATAATCTGGTGATCGCGCGATCTCCTGTGTCAGTCGGGCATCCATCCGCGGAGTTTCGGTGTCGGATCACGACTGAAAATCTCAAAAGTGAGAACTGCGCACGCATCGAGTGTGTCGCGCGACATACCATGGACAATGTTTTTGTTGATCGGAATCAACGCCCCATGGTACTGGGCGACGGGATGTCAAACGACCATATGATGAGTGCCACTAGACCGATTAAGCGTCCATTGATCGAAGAAGCGACGGCCGCGAACGCCGACCAGCTGGAGGAGCCGGGCACGCGGACCGAAACGCCGGCCACGGAGCGGACGGGCGGTTGGGACGCCTACGACGTCTGGCGCCGTTTCATCAAGGAAGCGCGCGAGCGCCGCAAGGGCGCAAGCTCCACACAGAATCAGGAGCGCTAACGCGCACCGATCGCTTCGCGCGCAGGTAGTGGCGCGCGAGACGCTTGTCCGTACGGCCGCCGCAAGATGGCGTCCATGGCCCGATCGACGGGCGCCCGCCGGGATGTAACCTCTTTGTCGCTTGGCGCCGCCGCGTTTTCTCGCTACCGTAGCGGCGCGGTGCTCGCCGCCACTCAACCCGTCGGCCGCATGCCAGATCGAAAGCCCGAAATGCCGTTGGGCGCGCCGTCCGAAACGCCGCACGCGCAGCAGCTCGAGCGGGGATTTCCATATCTGACGTTCGAGCCGGCCTTGGAAGCCGAGTTTCGGCGCGCGCACCGGACCGAAACCCTGCCGCAGGTCCGGCGCAATCTGTGGCTCGGGGTGGCCTTCCTGCTGGTCTTCGCGGCGCTCACGCACCTCGTCCTCGATCCGGACACGAATCGCCAGCTCGATCTCATTCGCGCCTGCGCGTTGCTGCCGCTCATCCTCATTGCGCTCGTGGTCGTGCACTCGCGCTGGTACGAGCGGTTCTACACGCTCGTTTCGCTCCTCGGCGCGCCATTGTTCGGGATCGGTGCGGTCGCGATCGCCGTGATTGCCGCCAAGAACGGCATGAGTCTCGTGTCGGTGGTCGTCCTGGTGACGATCTACATCTATTTCATGCTCGGGATGACGTTTTATCCCGCGCTTGGTGCGGCCATCACGGTGTTTGTCGCCTATGCCATTGCCGCGCGGCTCGCCGCGTTGCCAGCCGTTCCCATGATCATCGATCTGGCCGCACTCGGCTTCACCAATGTCATCGGCGCCATCGTCTGCTACTCGCTCGAGCGCGCCAACCGCACTGCGTTCCTGGAGGAGCGCCTGCTCATCGAAACCGCGACGCGCGACGGTTTGACGGGGATCTACAACCGGCGCTTCTTCGACGAGCACGTGGCGCGCATCTGGTCGCAAGCGGTGCGCGATCGTGCGCCGCTCGCGCTGCTGTTGATCGATATCGATCACTTCAAGGCCTACAACGACTGCTACGGCCATCAAGCGGGCGACGAGTGTCTGCGACAGGTTGCTGCGAGCCTCGGCCGTGCTGCGCGCCGTCCGCTCGATGTCGCCGCCCGTTACGGCGGCGAAGAGTTCGCGGTCGTGCTCTTCGATGCCGCCCGCTCGCATGCCGAGGAGGCGGCAAACCGCATCCGCGCCGGCATCGAGGCACTCGCGATCGAGCACCGGGCGAACCCGGCGCACGGCAAACGGCTCACGGTCAGCATCGGCGCTGCGTGCATCGAGCCGAGCGAAGGGCGCAGCCCGTTCGGATTCATCCAGTTGGCCGACGAGGCGCTGTACGCCGCCAAGGAGCGTGGCCGCGATTGCGTAGTCATCATGGACAAGGAATATGCCGAGCTGCACACCGGCGCCTTCCGCCACGGCACGGCGCGTACGCCGTCGCTCGGGGCCGCTCTGTCTCCGTCCGGTCAAGGAACGATCGGCTGATTTGATCGAGCCGACGCCGCCGCGGGCGGCACAACGCTTGCAGCATTTGGGCGCATCGCTATGATCGCGCCCTCCCGGACGCCGGTCCGGGTCGGGTGTTCGTTTCTTTGAATCCGTTGCGGCCGATCGCGATCGGTCGTTGCTGTTCGTCCGGCTTTTGTTGAGTCAACCATGTCCGAACGTCGGATCAAGACCCTCTTGGTCGCCAATCGCGGCGAAATCGCCATCCGTGTCATGAGAGCGGCAGCCGAGCTCGGCATCCGCACCGTGGCGATCTATTCGCAGGAAGATCGCTTCTCGCTGCACCGAATGAAGGCAGACGAGAGCTATTTGGTCGGCGCGGGCAAATCGCCGGTCGAAGCCTATCTCGACATCGACGACATCATCCGCATCGCCAAGAGCGCCCACGTGGACGCCATCCACCCGGGCTACGGCTTTCTGTCGGAGAACCCCGACTTTGCCGACGCGTGCGCGCGCGCGGGGATCATCTTCGTCGGGCCGACGGCGGACATCATGCGTCGACTCGGCAACAAGGTCATGGCGCGCGAGCTCGCGGTCGCAGCGGGCGTGCCGGTCATGCCCGCAACGCCGCCGTTGCCGCGCGATCATGCCGAAGTGCTGCGCATGGCGCGCGAGGTGGGCTTCCCGGTCATGCTCAAGGCGAGCTGGGGTGGCGGCGGCCGCGGCATGCGCATCGTCGAGAACGAAGCCGATCTCAAGGACATGGTGGAAGCCGCGCGCCGCGAGGCCAAGGCCGCGTTCGGCAGCGACGAGGTGTATCTCGAGAAGCTCGTGCGCCGCGCGCGCCACATCGAGGTGCAGCTACTCGGCGACTCCCACGGCAATTTGGTGCATCTCTTCGAGCGCGACTGCACCGTCCAGCGCCGCAATCAAAAGGTGATCGAGCGTGCGCCGGCGACCTTCTTCACCGACGAGCAACGGCAAGCGCTCTGCGAAGAAGCGCTCAAGATCGGCCGCGCCGTCAACTACGTGAACGCCGGTACCGTCGAGTTCCTGCAGGATGCGGATACGGGCAAGTTCTATTTCATCGAGGTCAATCCGCGTATCCAGGTCGAGCACACGGTCACGGAGGCGGTGACGGGCATCGACATCGTCCGTGCGCAGATCCTCATCGCCGAGGGTGCGCGCATCGGCACGCCGGAAAGCGGCGTGCCCGAGCAGAAGGACATTCATCTGAACGGCTATGCGATGCAGTGCCGCGTGACGACCGAGGATCCGGAGAACAACTTCATCCCGGACTACGGCCGCATCACGGCGTATCGCAGTCCCGCGGGCTTCGGCATCCGCCTGGACGCCGGCACGGCCTACACGGGCGCGATCATCACGCGCTATTACGACTCGCTGCTCGTCAAGGTGACGGCTTGGTCGCCGACGCCGGAAGAGACGATCGCGCGCATGCATCGCGCGCTCTGGGAATTCCGCGTGCGCGGCGTCGTGACGAATCTGCGCTTTCTCGATCAGGTCATCACCCATCCGCGCTTCGCCTCCGCGGAGTACACGACCAAGTTCATCGACGAGACGCCCGAGCTCTTCCGCTTTCCGCGCAAGCGCGACCGCGCGACGCGCCTGCTCAATTACATCGGCGATGTCATCGTCAACGGCAATGCCGAGGTCAAGGGGCGGCCCCGTCCGCAGCGCCTGGCGCCGCCGAAGCTGCCGAAAGTTCCGCTCGGCACGCCGGCGCCCGGCACCAAGCAGAAGCTCGATGAGCTTGGGGCCGAGAAGTTCGCGCAGTGGATGCTCGAACAGCAGCGCGTGCTCATCACCGACACGACGATGCGCGATGCGCATCAGTCGCTGCTCGCGACACGTTTTCGCACCTACGACATGAAGGCGATCGCGCCGTACTACGCCGAGCTGCTGCCGAATCTGTTCTCGGTCGAGTGCTGGGGCGGCGCGACGTTCGATGTGGCGATGCGCTTTCTCAAGGAATGTCCGTGGGAACGCCTCTATGCGTTCCGCGAGGCGATGCCGAATCTGCTCCTGCAGATGCTGCTGCGCTCGGCGAATGCGGTCGGTTACACGAATTATCCCGATAATGTCGTGCGCTACTTCGTGCGCCAAGCGGCGCAAGCGGGCATCGATCTCTTCCGCGTCTTCGACTCGCTCAATTGGGTCGACAATATGCGGGTTGCGATGGATGCGGTGCGCGAGTCGGGCAAGCTGTGCGAGGCGGCGATCTGCTACACCGGCAACCTCACCGACCCCAAGGAGACCAAGTACGACCTCAAGTACTACGTCTCGCTCGCAAAAGAGCTCAAGGCCGCCGGTGCGCACATTCTCGGCATCAAGGACATGGCGGGATTGTGCCAACCGCGAGCGGCCTACACGCTCGTGAAGACCTTGAAGGAAGAAGTGGGGCTCCCGATCCATTTCCACACCCACGATACGAGCGGCATTGCCGCGGCGAGCGTGCTCGCGGCGATCGAAGCGGGCGCCGATGCGGTCGACGGGGCGATGGATTCGATGAGCGGGTTGACCTCGCAACCGAATCTCGGCTCGATCGTCGAAGCGCTGCGTCACGGTCCGCGCGATTCGGGCCTGAATCCGGAGCATGTACGCATCCTCTCGACCTATTGGGAGCAGGTGCGCCATTGCTACGCGGCGTTCGAGAGCGATCTGCGCTCGGGCGCCTCGGAGGTCTACGTGCACGGCATGCCCGGCGGGCAGTTCACGAACTTGCGCGAGCAGGCGCGCTCGCTCGGCATCGACGATGCGCGTTGGCCGGAGGTGGCCCGCGCGTATGCGAAGGTGAACGAGCTGTTCGGCGACATCGTCAAGGTCACGCCGACCTCGAAGGTGGTCGGCGACATGGCGCTGATGATGGTCACGAGCGGGCTGTCCGCGGAGCAGGTACTCGATCCGAACACGGAAATCGCTTTTCCCGAGTCGGTCGTCTCGTTCTTCCGCGGCGACTTGGGTCAGCCGTATGGCGGTTTCCCGCCCGAGCTGCAGAAGAAGGTGCTCAAGGGCGAGAAACCGCTCACCGTGCGACCCGGCGAGGCGCTGCCGCCGATCGATCTCGAGAAGGCGCGCGCCGAAGCGCAAGCGAAGACGTGGCGCGAGATCACGGACGATGAGCTCGCGGCGTACCTCATGTACCCGAAGGTGTTCCTCGACTACATGCAGCACCGGCTCGATTACGGCCGCGTGAGCGTGCTGCCGACGCCGCTCTTCTTCTACGGCATGGAGTCGGGCGAAGAGATCAGCATCGAGATCGACCGCGGCAAGACGCTCATCGTCCGTTTCGTCGCCGTGAGCGACGTGCACGAAGACGGCACGCGCACGGTGTTCTTCGAGTTGAACGGGCAACCGCGCTCGGTGAAAGTGCCGGATCGCACGCACGTGGCCGTCAAGCCGCCGCGCCGCAAGGCCGCCGACAACGATCCGACCCAGATCGGCGCGCCGATGCCGGGCACGATCGCGACCGTGGCCGTTGCTCCCGGCAGCAAGGTTGCGCGCGGCGATGTGCTCGTGACGATCGAGGCGATGAAGATGGAGACCTCCGTCCGCGCCGACCGCGACGGCACGATCGCCGAAGTCGTCACGAAGCCGGGCGAGGTGGTCGACGCCAAGGACCTGCTGGTCGTGATGGCCTAGAGCGAGGCGGACCGGGCTTCGCTGGCCCGGGTTGCTGCGTCATCAGGCCAGGTTGACATTTTTTCAGGGCGCGAGAGCCCCGCGCCGACGGATTCTGCCTGCGCCCTGAGAAGTTGCGCTCCATTATGGCGCAACGGCGTTAGAATCCTTGCGTATGACGCTGTTGCGAGTCGCAGAGCCGCAGGAGGAGCGCGCGCACCGCTTGGAACGCGAGTTTCAGGCCGTGCTGGATGCGGCCGTCGACGCCGTCGTGCTGTTCGATCACGAGGGCCGCATCGAGCTCTTGAATCACGCCGGCGAGCGGATGTTCGGCTACAACGAACAGGAGGTCATCGGGCTCAAGGTGCACATCCTGCTGCCCGAGCCCTACCGCTCCCAACACGAGGATTACCTGCGTCACTACATCGAGCTCGGCGAGCCGCGCATCGTCGGCATCGGCCGCGAGCTCCTGGCCAAGCGGCGCGACGGCAGCGAGTTCTATGCCGAGCTGGCCGTGGGCCGCGTGCAGGGCACGGATCCGCCGCGCTTCGTCGGCTTCATCCGCGACGTCACCGTCCGACGCAATGCCGAGGAAGCGCTCCGGCGCAGCGAAGCGCAGCTTACGATCGCCCAAGAGATCGCCAACCTTGGCAACTACGTCGTCCACTACGACGGCGACTACGAAGATTACTGGTCGCCGCATCTCTATCGCGTGCTCGGTCGCCGTTTCGGCGATCCCTACATCGGCGTTTACGACCATCTCGCCCCGCTCGTGCATCCCGCGGATCGCGCGCGCTGGCAACAGGCGCGCGAGGAGCTCGATGCCGGCGCGCGCTCGATGGACATCGAGTACCGCATCAATCATCCCGACGGCACGCTGCGTTACGTGCACCACATCGCGCAGGTCACGCTGAACGATGACGGTCAGGTGTTGCGCGAGGTCGGCACCATTCACGACATCACCGATCGACGACGTGCCGAAGACGAAGCTCGCCAGATGCAGGAGCGCATCGCGCACTTCGGGCGTATCTCGACCATGGGCGAGATGGCGGCCGGCATCGCGCACGAGGTCAATCAGCCGCTCACGGCGATCGCGACGTATGCGCAGGCCTGTCAGCGGCTCATCAGCACGGGCAACTTCACCAACGAGGAAATCGCCGAAGCGCTCGCGCACATCGGTGCGCAAGCGCTGCGTGCCGGCGAGGTGATTCGGCGTCTGCGCACGTTCGTGAAGAATCGCGAGGTGCGCCGCGAGCTCATGGAAGCCAATCGTCTGCTCGAGGACGTGCTCACGCTCGCGCAGACCGATGCGCGCCACAACGGCGTGCAGATCTCGATCGAGACCGCGAGCGAATCGCCGCTCGTGCAGGCCGATGCGGTGCAGATTCAGCAGGTCATTCTCAATCTGATCCGCAACAGCATCGACGCGATGCAGAGCGTGCCGGAGTCGCGGCGGCAGATCCTGTTGCGCACGCGCGTCGACGCCGAAGGCGATGTGGAATTCATGGTGGCAGATCGCGGACCCGGCGTGGATCCCGCGGCTGCGGCCGATTTGTTCAACCCGTTCTTCACGACGAAACCGGGCGGAATGGGACTGGGGCTATCGATCAGCCGCTCGATTGTCCGCGCTCATGGAGGGAAATTATGGTGCAGTCCGAATCCGGGCGGAGGAGCTCGCTTCTTCTTCACACTGCCGGCCATCACGGCGTCAGCAGGGAGTTCGCAACAATGAGACAAAACCAAGCCAATGCGCGACCGACCATCTTCGTCGTGGATGACGATGCCGCAGTTCGAGATGCACTGAAGCTGTTGCTGCGCTCGGTCGGTCAATCCGTCGAGACTTTCGCTTCCGCGCAGGAATTCCTCGATGCCTATTCAGAGGATCGGCCGGGCTGCCTCGTGCTCGACATCCGCATGCCGGGCATGTCGGGGCTCGAGCTGCAGCAGAAGCTCAACGAACGGCATTCGATCCTGCCGATCATCTTCATCACGGGGCACGGCGATGTGCCGATGGCGGTCGAGGCGATGCAGGCGGGCGCCGTCGACTTCATTCAGAAGCCGTTTCGCGATCAGGACTTGATCGATCGGATCAATCAGGCGCTCGAGAAAGACGCTGCCAATCGCGCTGCGCTCGGCGAACGTAACGACATTCGCCGCAGGCTGGAGACATTGACGCCGCGCGAACGCGAGGTGCTCGATCTGGTGGTGCGCGGCAAGGCGAACAAGGTCATTGCCGGCGATTTGAAGCTGAGCCAACGCACGGTCGAGATTCATCGCGCGCGCGTCATGGAGAAGATGCAGGCGTCCTCGCTCGCGCACCTCGTGCGCATGGTGCTCGAAGTCGGGCAGGCGTGATGTCGCAGCGCGTACTCCGCGACTGGAGTACGCAGCGACGCCGAGCGGACGACCGGACATTACGCATGCATGCTCGGGCGCGTCCTTGCGACGCGCTCGGCGTGCGCGAGTGTGCCTTAAGTACAATTGCGAACTTCTCGCGGGCGGGTGCCGGTCCAAAGATGTTGGTCATGCGCAACCTCCCACTCTTGCTCTTTCAGCACGCCACGCAGCGAGCTTGCGCGCATGTGAGCTCGGCGATTCGCGCAGCGGGCGCATCGGTTTCCCTTCATCCTTGCAACCCGTGGCGACAGCTCGTCCCATCGTTGCGGTGATCGAAGCGAATGCGAAGGATCGCAACACGCTTCGCTCGCTGCTCAGCTCGCTCGACGTCGACGTTCAAGACTTCGAGAGCGCGGAGAGCTATCTCGCGGCCAACAGCGATGGGCTCGGTTGCGTCATCACCGATGTTGCCTTGCCGGGCATGAGCGGAATCGAGCTGTTGCGTACGCTGCGGGCGCGGCACTTCTGTCCGCCCGTTATCTTGCTCGGCGAAGAAGCAGACGTGAGTGTTGCAGTCACGGCGATGCGCGAAGGCGCCGTGGACTTCATCGAGAAGCCGCACATCGATCTAGCGATCGTGCGCCGCGTTGCGTACTTGCTCGATCACGCGCAAGGTTTGAGGCATTGAGCGCGCCGCTCGCGCGCTCGAGCCGTGCGCCGTTCACATGCCCGCACGCGGATTGAACGAAATCTCGTCGCGCATCCGCTCGAACAGAGCACGCGCCTGCGGCGTGTCGGCGGGCGGGTTGGCGATCTTGAGCACGACGTATTGATCGCCGGGCGGATTACCGGGCAAGCCGCGGCCTTTCAGACGCAGCTTCTGATCGGTGCGTGCGCCGGGGGGGATGCGCAGCTCCACGGGTCCTGCCAGCGTCGGCGTCTCGACCGTTGCGCCGAGCGCCGCTTCCCATGGCGCGATCGGCAGCGTGAGCGTGACGTCGCGGCCGTTCACTTGATACAGCCGGTGCGGCCGGAAGCTGACCTCCAGATACAGATCGCCTGCGGGACCGCCGTTGACTCCGGCACTGCCTTGGCCGGCGAGCCGAATGCGCTGGCCTTCGACGATGCCGGCCGGAATCGTGACGCGCAACGTGCGCGGTTTGACGACGACGTGGCCATCGTCGGAGAGCTGCGGCGCCTTGAGCTCGATCGTCTGCGTGCCGCCGCGGAACGCATCCTCGAGATCGATCTCGATCTTGGCGACGTGATCCTTGCCGCTGCGGGCGAACCCGCCGCCTGCGCCGCGTCGCGCGCTACGCTGGCCGAACGGGCTGCGCGAGCCGAACAGCGACGAGAAGAAGTCGCTGAAGCCGCTGTCGTCGTCCATGCCGCCGAACGAGAACTCGAAGCCGCGTCCCCAATCCGGTGGCGGCCGAAACTCCTGTCCGGCGCGCCAATTCGAGCCCAGCTGGTCGTACGCGGCACGCTTCTCGGGATCTTTCAGGACTTCGTACGCCTCCTGGACCTCCTTGAAGCGCTCTTCGGCATTCGCTTCCTTGCTGACATCCGGGTGGTATTTGCGCGCGAGGCGCCGATAGGCGCGCTTGATCTCATCCTGGCTCGCAGTGCGAGCGACGCCGAGGATCTTGTAGTAGTCCTTGTAATCCATGACCCGGAGCTTGCAGCAAAGCCTCAACCGATAAACGAGCGCCGCTCGCTCGCGCGGGGAGGGTCGCAGAGCGGCCTTTGCCGGCGCTGCGCGGTCGCCCGCGAGCTAGCGGCGCCAGAAGTGTCTGGCTAGGTTCTAGGGCGCTTGCGAGCAAAATCAAGGCGCAAGCCGTGCGCACGCGACGCGCGCCACAACCCCAGCAGTCCGAGCATCGCGAGCGTCAGGACGCTCATGGAACCGCCGCCGCCATTGCCGCGGCCCATGCTGCGCGCCTCGGTTGCGACGACTTCGATGCTGGTCTCGACGACATTGTTGGCGGTCACGCGGTCGATATAGCTGCCGCTCGTCGCAATACGCAACGTCGTGGGTCCGACGCGCTCCGCTCGCAAGGACAGCACACCGCTCGCCGAATTGCCGCCGGGCAAGCGCGTGATGAGGCAAGTGATCTCCGCGTTCCCGATGGTGCAGTCGCCGCCCTCCAAAGTTGCGTTCAGGGCAGCGAGCTCTGGGGGTAACCGGATCGTGGTGCGCACGTCGTTGGCGACGCTCGACATCGTGTTCGTGACGGTGAAACGCGCCGCGAAGGGCGTCGCGGCAAGGACCCGGGCCGGCGCGTCGACGCTGACGGCGATGTCGACCTCGTGTTCGATCGCGATCGTGCCGCTGGCGCGGTTGTCGCTCACGTCGGTTTCGTTGAGGGCGGAGACTTCCGCGAAGATCGTGTTGGTGCCGACGATGTGGCTGCGCAGGGTGAAGTAGATCGAGCGCGACGTGCCGCCCGTGATGTCGCCCATATAGCACTGCACGACGCCTGCGCCGCTCGTGCAGGAGCCGCCGATGACATAGACGTCTTCGACGAGCAGCGTCGGCGGCATCAGCACGTCCGCGCGCACGTTGGTTGCAGCCATGCCGCCGACGTTCGCGACGGGAATCTCGTAGTCGAAGGACGTATCGACGAGCGCGCGCGTCGTGCCGAGGTCGGCGGCGAGCCGCAAATTCGCGGGTGGCAGCGCGCGCACACATTCGGCGGCGGCGATGCGCGGCTGGATGGATTGCAGGCTGCATTCCGAGAACGCCTCGGAGCCGTTCACGCGCGGCGACATGAGGAACTCGCCTTGCGGCACGCTCGCGCACACCGAGCCGGGCTCGCCGTCGTGCTGCGCGCCGAAGTTATGGCCGATCTCATGTGCGGCGACCAACGACTCGTACCAAGTGCCGTGCGTCGACACTTCGGTCAGCGCCACGCCGTACTTCGCGCTGCAGAGCGCGTCGATGTAGCCGATGCCGACCGTGGAGCCGTCGAGGTCGCGGCCGGTGAACAAGTGCGTCAGTCCGCGGGCGTTGAGGCGCGGGGTCGTCTCGCGTGCCCGCGAAAGCTCTCTCAGCAAGGCGTTCGCATCGGTCGTGCTCGACAGCAATGCGCTGTCGGCGGGCAACATCTCGACGTGCGACGGCTGGATCTGTACGCCGAGTTGCGAGCTGTAGATGCCGTCGATGTTATTGAGGCGGATGAGGAGGCTGTCGTGCGCTGCGCGCTCGTCGACGTAGCGGCTCGCAAAGAGCGCATCCGCGAGCACGGAGAGCTCCAGGCGCAGCGTCGCGCCGAGTCCTGTCTTGTTGCTCGCGCGGCTGAGCTCGCTGCGCAGCGATTCGTAGACGACCGAGCCGCGTTCCTGCTCCTTCGTTCCGGTGGCGCAGGCAGCGCCCTCGTGCGTCGGCAGCAGCACATCCTGCAAGCGGAAGATCACCGTGCCGCTCGCGCGATCGTGCGGCGAAACGAGCTGCGGCTCGACCTCGTGGCTCGGTGCGATCACATAGAGATCGGCGCCGTCCCAGAGCATGCCGTGAACGTCGGTGCCGTGAGTCGCAAGGCGCACCCACGAGCCCGCAAGTCCCTCGATGACGCCTCGGTAGAGCGCGAGCGAGGAGCGCGCCGGTTTGGCGGCACCGAGCGCGTGCACGACGTCGTTCGTCTCGACGCTGAGGGCGTATTCGCGGCCGAATGCCGCGAAAGTAAGCCGTTCGACAGGTCGGCTGGTCTTTTGCCGTGCGCCGAGTTGGCGCTGCTCCACGCGCAGGTCGAGCGGCTCGAAATAGAGGATCTGCGCGGCGGCGGCAGCGTTGGCGGCAGGGGCAGCGCCTGCGACCACCGTCGCAAGGCACGCAACGACTGCGTGCATCCGCGTGCGTACGCCCCCGCAAATTGCCATCAACACTCCCCTCGAAAAGAGGCCGCTTTTTGTCACAAGCGCGCAACGGCTAACAGGAACTGAGTCGCGACCTCCGTGCGTGCTCGGCATCCCGTTGCGCGACTGCGAGTTAGCAGCCGGCCCGAGTGTCGCCTAGAATGACGCTGGATGCAGCTGTCGGCGATTTCGCGACACCTCGCGAGCAGCGCGTCCGGGCACCATGGTCGCCTGGGAGCGCTCAAGTCCACCAGATAGGAACAGTCGCCACTGCGATACGTGATTCGCACCAAAGCTGCGCGTGACTTGTTTCGGTGCGCTCCGTTTTGGTGCGTCCGGGCACCGATGGTGCGTGTCGGGCACCCCGCGCAAGTTGCGCAAACGCTTCCCAGAGGCGCGGTCCGCCAGAAGTCGCGTTCACTCCGCCGCCGTCGGCAATGTGCGGCATAGAACGTGCATTGCGTCGGATACGCTGGCAGTGCTTGGAGTATCCTGGCCTGCGCCGGCCTGCAACAGTAACGAAAGCCAATAGCCCGAGTTCGCTCGCGAAATCGGGATCCGCACTTCGAGACAGGAGCCACGGGGAATGAAACTTATCAGCGCAATCATCAAACCCTTCAAACTCGACGACGTGCGCGCCGCGTTGTCCGAGATCGGCGTGTCCGGCATGACGGTCACGGAGGTCAAAGGGTTCGGCCGGCAGCGGGGGCATACCGAGCTTTATCGCGGCGCCGAGTATGTAGTGGACTTCGTGCCGAAGACCCGCATCGAAGTCGCCGTGCGCGACGATCTCGTCGACCAAGTCGTCGAGGCGATCATCGGTGCCGCCAAGACCGGCAAGGTCGGCGACGGCAAGATCTTCATCACCGACCTCGAGCGCGTCCTGCGTATCCGCACGGGCGAAGTCGACGACCAAGCGCTCTAAAGCCGCACGGAGATTCCGAGAGGCGGCGTGTCCCTGCACGCCGCCGTCCTCGCGTCTCTGGAGGCGCGTATCCAGGGAACCCGTCTATCGCGCCTCGTTGCGGAACCGTACGGTTTCGCCGATCCTTTCGTCTCGTCCTGAGACTGAATTTTTTCTTCCGTCGCTATGCCTTACGCCATCCGCGTTCATCAGCATGGCGGGCCCGATGTGCTCGAATGGCAACCCATCGAGCTGCGCGAGCCCGGCCGTGGCGAAGTCGTGGTGCGCCACACGGCGGTGGGGCTCAACTTCTTCGATGTTTACGAGCGCACCGGCCTGTATCGCACCGAATTGCCGCTGATTCCTGGCCGCGAAGCCGCCGGCATCGTGGAGGCCGTCGGTCCGGGCGTCACGAACGTGAAAGTGGGCGATCGCGTCGGCTACGTGAGCTCGACGTCAGGCTCCTACGCCGAGCTGCGTGTCGTGCCGGCGGATCGGCTCTTGCTCCTGCCGGAATCTGTCGACGATCGCACTGCGGCTGCGATTCTCTTGAAAGGGCTCACTGCGCAGATGCTGCTGCGGCAGGTCTATCGCGTGCGCCGCGGCGATCGGGTCGTGGTGCATGCGGCAGCCGGCGGCGTCGGCTCCGTGCTGGTGCCGTGGGCGAAGCATCTCGGCGCGCACGTGATTGCGGTCGTCGGCGATGCTGCGAAGGTCGAGCACGTGCGCGCGCTCGGCGCGGATCAAGTGCTCACGACGGCGGAAGACTGGGTGGCGGCCGCCAAGGCAGGTCGCGGCGTGACGGGCGCGCACGTCGTCTACGATTCGGTCGGCCAGGCCACGTTTTGGCAGTCGCTCGATAGTCTGCGTCCGCGCGGGCTGATGGTGAGCTTCGGCAACTCGTCCGGGCCGGCGCCTGCGTTCGCACCGCTCGAGCTCAGCCGGCGCGGCTCGCTCTATCTCACGCGGCCCACGTTGTTCGACTACACGCGAACGCGGGCGGCGCTCGTCAAGAGCGCGCGCGAGCTTTTCGATGCGCTTGCAGGCGGCATCGTGCGTGCGCATATCGGCCGCACGTTCCCGCTGCGCGAGGCGGCGCAAGCGCATCGCGCGCTCGAAGCGCGGCAGACCGTGGGCTCGACGGTCCTGATTCCTTGAGCGCGCTGGTCCGAGACGTCAGGGCACCGTGATCGGCGCCCATTTCGGATGACTCGCGATGCGGTCGCACCACGCTCTGATATTCGGATAGGGGGCCAGATCGAACCCGCCCTCATGCGCCACGTGCGTATAGGCAAAGAGCGCGATGTCCGCGAGCGAATAGCGGTCGCCGACCAGGTACTTGCGTCCGCGTAGGCCTTCCTCGAGCACATCGAGCGCCGCGTAGCCGGCCTTCTTCTTCTCGATCAGCATCTCGCCGAGCTCGGCGCGGGTCTTGCCGAGCGAGCTCACCCAGAAGCGCGCCGTGCCGATGCTCGACTCGAGGTTGTACTGCTCGAAGCACATCCACTGCCACATCTGCGCGCGCTCGAAACGATCGGTCGGCACGAGGTCGGTGCCGTCGGCGAGGTAGGAAATGATCGCGTGGCTTTCCGGCAGATAGCCCTTGCCGGGCACTTCGAGCACCGGAACGCGTCCGTTCGGATTCTTCGCGAGGAATTCCGGAGTGCGCGATCCGCCGTTACGGATGTCGACTTCGACGTATTCGTAGGGCAGATCGAGCGCCTTCAAGACGAGGCGACACTTATAGCCGTTCCCTGAGGGCAGGTAATCGTAGAGTCGATACATTCCTTTACTCCAAATGGCTCCATGCCGGAGTGTCCGTTCTGCTCCGGCGGTCGCGCGCAGCATTCCCGCGACCGCTGCATCGGTCGCTCGATTCGAATCATCCTGCCCGAGATGTTTCGAAAACGAGTGGCTTGGATGTCACGCCATGCGGCGTGACCTTCAGGCGCGTAGCGTGCTCGCTCCGCGCGAAATCGCCAGCGCTCCGCTGCGCACGACTTCGAGGACTTCGCCGAAATTCCCCGCTTCGGCGATGAATCGGTTGATCTGCGATTCGCTGTCCGTCAGTTCCACGGTAAAGCTTTCGGGATCGTCCGACAAGATCTTGCCGCCGGCGCGTTCGACGCTCGCGCGCAGCGTGGCGAGCAGGCTCGGCGGGGTCTTGAGCTTGAGCAGCAGCAGCTCGCGCTCGACGTGCGCATCGCGCGTCATGTCGTCGACGTTCACCACGTCGATGAGCTTGAGAGACTGATTGACGATCTGCTGGATGACGGCGTCCGTGCCGCTCGTCACGAGCGTCACGCGCGAGACCGTCGGGTCGTCGGTCGGCGCGACGTTGAGCGATTCGATGTTGTAGCCGCGCGTCGAGAACAGGCTCGTCACACGCGTCAGAGCGCCGACCTCGTTCTGCAGCAGGATCGAAATGATGTGACGCTTGTGCGAGCTCATCCCCGGGTGTCCTTTGGTCCTCGTTCGGTTTGCGGCCGTGCGGCCGGTCAAGCTGGTGGTCGTGGTCATGCGAAAGCGCCGGTGCGCAAAGTCGGCACAGGATACGGAAGCAGGCGCCGCTCGCCTAGCAGGCAGCGGCCGGAAAGCCGGCCGCAGCGGACCGAATCTGCGGCATTCTGCCTGCGGATGGCGGCTGCGAAATAGACGCTGGGGAGGGTTGCTGCTAGTCTCTTCGGGCTGCTTTACGCTCACCCGAGGGCGCCGCCCGGCGTCCAGGTTCGGATCACGACCGTGAAATACAGTTACGCCGCTTTGAGCTCGTCCGCGCATCCCCTCGCCGGGAAGCCGATGACGGGCGCTGAGATCATCGTTCAAGTCCTCGCCGACGAGGGCGTCGACACCATTTTCGGCTACAGCGGTGGGGCGATCCTGCCCACCTACGACGCCATTTTCGTCTACAACCAAGAGGCTGCGCGCGCCAACCGGCCGCAGATGCCGCTCATCGTACCGGCCAACGAGCAGGGGGCCGGGTTCATGGCGGCCGGCTACGCCCGCGCGACGGGCAAGGTCGGCGTGTGCATCGTGACGTCGGGTCCGGGCGCGACGAACACGGTCACCCCCGTGCGCGACTGCATGGCGGATTCGGTGCCGATCGTCGTGATCTGCGGCCAGGTGCCGACCAGTGCGATCGGTAGCGACGCGTTCCAGGAGGCGCCGGTCGCGAGCATCATGGGCTCGGTCGCCAAGCACGTCTTCCTGGTGACCGATCCGACCAAGCTCGAGGCGACCATCCGTACCGCCTTCGAGATCGCGCGCACGGGCCGTCCGGGGCCGGTCGTCGTCGACGTGCCGAAGGACGTGCAGAACTGGCGCGGCACGTTCCAGGGCAGCGGCTCGCTGCCGATCGCCGGGTATCGCCACCGCATGAACCGTCTGGCGCGCAACGTGCTGCCCGAAGATAAGGCCGCTTCCTTCTTCGAGATGCTCGCGCAGTCGAAGCGCCCGCTCATCTACGCCGGCGGCGGCGTCATTCATTCCGGCGCCTCGCAGGCGCTGCGCGAGTTCGCGCTCGAGTATCAGATTCCGGTCGTCACGACGCTCATGGGCATTGGCGCGTTCGACACAACGCATCGCCTGTCGATGCGCATGCTCGGCATGCACGGTGCGGCGTTCGCCAATTACGCCGTCGAGGACTGCGACTTCCTGATCGCGCTCGGCGCGCGCTTCGACGACCGCGTGGCGGGCAATCCCGCCAAGTTCGCGCCGAACGCCAGGCACATCGCGCAAATCGACATCGACTTGTCGGAGATCAACAAGGTCAAGTCGGTGAGCTGGTATCACGCCGGGCTCCTGCCGGATGCGCTGCGCGATCTGCGCGCTCATGGACGCCGCGTGAGCTTCCACGGCGAGTGGGAGGAATGGCTTGCGCATTGCGACGAGCTCAAGCGCAAGCACGCGATGAACTACGACCGTGCGAGCGAGCTCATCCAGCCGTACTACGTCATCGAAGAGATCAACAAGCTCACGCGCGGCGAGGCGATCATCACCACCGGCGTCGGCCAGCATCAGATGTGGAGCGCGCAGTACTTCGATTTCAAGCACCCGCGTCTGTGGCTCACCTCGGGCAGCATGGGCACGATGGGATTCGGTCTGCCGGCCGCGATCGGCGCGCAGATCGCTCATCCGGACAAGCTGGTGATCGACGTCGACGGCGACGCGAGCATTCGCATGAACTGGGGCGAGCTCGAAACGGTCACGACGTATGACCTGCCCGTGAAGGTCGTCGTGCTCAACAATTACGGCGACGGCATGGTCAAGCAGTGGCAGAAACTCTTCTTCAAGGGGCGTCTGTCGGCGAGCGACAAGTCGTTGCACAAGAAGGACTTTATCAAGGCCGCGCAGGCCGACGGTTTCCAGTTCGCCAAGCGCCTGGAGCGCAAGGAGGACGTGCCGCGCGTGATCGAGGAGTTCATCAACTTCAAGGGGCCGGCGTTCCTAGAAGTGATCATCGATCCCGACGCGGGCGTCTATCCGATGGTCGGGCCGGGTCAGGCTTACGACGAGATGATCACCGGCGACTTCATCGTCTCGCGCCACAAGACCGAGATTCGCGCGCCGGGCGAGTCGGAAATGTTTTGACGAGCTCGAGCCTGCGGGGGGCTGAAGGCGGGAGCCAAGCCCCTGGCCGAGCGTTGAGATCTCAGATGGCGCGGCTCCGTTGCGCCGTCGCTCGCATTCCGTTTCTAAAGCGCATCACCGATCGTTAACTGCTAGTCGCTATTGCCTATGAAGTACCTCCACACCATGGTCCGCGTGACCGATCTCGAAGCGTCGCTCAGGTTCTATTGCGATGCGCTCGGGCTCAAGGAGGTGCGCCGGACCGAAAACGAGAAGGGTCGCTATACGCTCGTATTTCTCGCTGCGCCGGGCGATGAATCGGCGCAGGTCGAGCTGACCTACAACTGGGATCCGGAGAACTACACGATCGGTCGAGCCTTCGGCCATCTCGCCTACGAAGTCGACGACATCTACGCCGCCTGTCAGCGGCTGATGGATCACGGCGTGACCATCAATCGTCCGCCGCGCGACGGGCGCATGGCATTCGTGCGCTCGCCAGACAAGATTTCGATCGAGCTGCTGCAGAAGGGCGAGCCGCTGCCGCCGGCCGAGCCGTGGGTTTCGATGCTGAACGTCGGCGAGTGGTGATCGAGCGTCCCGCTCGCGCGAAGTGATGCGACAGCGAGCGCGATTGACACAGCGCGCTCGCCTCGCGTCTGCGCTGTTAGAAGATTTCGAATAATCCTGCCGCGCCCATCCCGCCGCCGACGCACATCGTCACGACGCCGAGTTTTGCGCCGCGCCGCTTGCCTTCGAGCAGCAGATGGCCGGTCATGCGTGTTCCTGACATGCCGTAGGGGTGACCGATGGAGATCGCGCCGCCCGAGACGTTGAGCAGCTCGTTCGGAATGCCGAGCTTGTCGCGGCAATAAATCACCTGCGAGGCGAACGCTTCGTTCAGCTCCCAGAGATCGATGTCGTCGATGCGCTTGCCGTGCTTGGCGAGCAGCTTCGGCACCGCGAACACCGGTCCGATGCCCATCTCGTCAGGGTCGCAGCCGGCCACCATCATCCCGCGATAGGCGCCGAGCGGGTTCAAGCCGCGGCGCTCGGCTTCGCGCGCTTCCATCAGCACGACGGCAGCGGCGCCATCGGAGAGCTGCGAGGCGTTGCCTGCGGTGATGAATTGTCCTTGCTGTACGCGTTGGCCGCCTTTGAAGACGGGCGGCAGGCGCTGCAGGTCGGCGAGCGTCGTGTTCGGTCGATTGCCTTCGTCTAGCTTGAGCGTGATTTCTTGTTCGTGCGTGGCGCCGCTCTGCTTGTCGGTGACGATCATCGTGGTCGTCAGCGGCACGATTTCTGCGTCATAACGTCCTTCGGCTTGCGCGCGCGCCGTGCGTTGCTGCGATTGCAGAGCGTATTCGTCTTGCGCTTCGCGGCTGACGCCGTAGCGCTCCGCGACGAGCTCGGCCGTCTCGATCATCGTCATGTAGATCTGCGGCAAGTGCTCGACCAGATACGGATCGGCCGCGCGGTAGCGATTCATGTGCTCGTTCTGTACCAGCGAAATCGACTCGACGCCGCCTGCAACGACGATCTGCATGCCGTCTTCGACGATTTGTTTGGCTGCCGTGGCGATCGACATGAGGCCAGAAGCGCATTGCCGGTCGATCGTCATGCCGGGCACGTCCGTCGGCAGACCGGCGCGCAGCAGCGCTTGGCGTGCGACATTCCCGCCGGTCGAGCCTTGCTGAAGCGCACAGCCGAATATGACGTCCTCGACTTCGGCCGAATCGACCTGCGCGCGCGCGATGGCGTGCGCGATCGCATGTGCTGCGAGCGCCTGGCCCTGCGTATTGTTGAAGGCGCCGCGGTAGGCCTTGCCGATCGGCGTACGTGCTATCGAGACGATGACGGCTTCACGCATGGGGCACCTGTCGATGGGATGACGAGATCGAAACAGATTAGATAACCGAGGCGAGACTCATTCGCCCGGCTTGTACTCGCTCAGCTTGCGCTTCTCGCGGGCGAGTCGTTCCAGCAGCGGTGCGACGGTAAAGCCCACGCCGAGCTTCGGTGCATGCTCTTTGAGCTTGCGCACGACGGTATCGAGGCCGATCGAATCGGCGTAGTACATCGGTCCGCCGCGATAGGCGGGCCAGCCGTAGCCGTTGATCCAGACGATGTCGATGTCCGAGCCGCGCAGCGCAATACCTTCGTCGAGGATCTTCGCGCCCTCGTTGATCATCGGGTACAGGCAGCGTTCGAGGATTTCTTCGTCGGTCAGCGCGCGCGCCGGCGCGTCGTGCTTGCGCGCGAACTCGCGTACGATGCGCTCGGTGACGGGCGAGGGCAGCGCCGTGCGCTTCTCGTCGTAGTCGTAGAAACCCGCGCCGGTTTTCTGGCCGTAACGGCCCATCTCGCACAGCACTTCGCGGACCGTGGCGCTCTTCGATTTCTCGCGGCTCCAACCAAGATCGAGCCCGGCCAGATCGGCCATTGCAAACGGTCCCATCGGCATACCGAAGTCGTAGAGCACGCGATCGATGTCCCAGGGCATGGCGCCCTCGAGCAGCATCGCATTGGCTTGCGCTTGACGCGCGAAGAGCATGCGATTGCCGACGAAGCCGGGACATACGCCGACGAGCACGCCGACCTTGCCCAGACGTTTGGCGAGCTGCATGGCGGTTGCCACGACGTTCGGCGCAGTGCGCGCAGCGCGCACGACTTCGAGCAAACGCATGACGTTGGCGGGCGAGAAGAAGTGCAGGCCGAGCACGGCCTGCGGGCGACGCGTAGCGCTCGCGATCTCGTTGATGTCGAGGGCGGACGTATTGGTGGCGAGGATTGCGCCGTCCTTGAGGATGCGGTCGAGCTGGCCGAACACCTCCTTCTTTACCGTCATGTCTTCGAAGACCGCTTCGATCACGAGATCGCAGTCGGCGAGATCTTCGAGCGTCAACGTGCCGCGGATGAGTCCCAAACGGCGCTCGACGTCCTCCTGCGTCAGGCGGCCGCGTTGAGCCGAGGATTCGTAGTTCTTACGGATGTTGGCGAGCCCGCGTTCGAGCGCCGGCTGCTTGGCTTCGACCAACGTCACGGGCAAGCCGGCATTCGCAAAGCACATCGCGATGCCGCCGCCCATCGTGCCTGCGCCGACGATGCCGACGCGCGCGACGGGAATCGTCGGCGTGTCCGGCGCGATGTCCGGAATCTTCGCGACCTGCCGTTCCGCGAAGAAGACATAGCGCTGCGCCTTGGATTCCGGGCTGTCGAGCAGTGCCGTGAATTCGCGGCGCTCGACGTCGAGCCCTTCATCGAAGGGCAGCGACACCGCGGCTTCGAGACAGCGCACCACGGCGTGCGGTGCACGCTGGCCGCGCATCTTCTTGTTCGCTTGTTCGCGCAGCGTCGCAAAGAGCGCCGCATTGCCGCGTGCCGCGGCGAGCTTGTCGTCGCGCTCGCGCACCTTCTTGAGCGCCGCGCCTTGCTCGACGATCCGTTTCGCGAACGCCACCGCCGCTTGCCGTAGCTCGCCGTCCGGAGCGAGCTCGTCGATGACGCCGGCTCGATGTAGCTGCGGCGCCGGCACGTGTTTGCCGGAGAGCATCATGTCCGCGGCTTGTTCGACGCCGACGAGGCGCGGCAGGCGCTGCGTGCCGCCTGCGCCTGGAATCAATCCCAAGTGGATCTCGGGCAAGCCGCATTTCGCGGACGGCACTGCGATTCGGTAATGACAGCAGAGCGCAACTTCGAAACCGCCGCCGAGTGCGGTGCCGTGGATCGCGGCAATGACGGGTTTCGTGGCGTTCTCGATGGCCGTCTCGACATCGAACAGCGAAGGCACCTTCGGCGGCGCGCCGAATTCGCTGATGTCTGCGCCCGCCATGAAGGTCTTGCCGTCGCAGATCAGTACGATCGCGCGTACGCTCGTCTCGTCGAGCGCGCGCTGGATGCCCGCGACGATTCCCTCTCGGACGGCGTGCGAAAGCGCGTTAACGGGCGGCGAGTCGATCGCGAGGACGGCAATGTCCTCTTCGATCGTCAGGGTGGTCACGGGATTGACGACCGCCATTCAATCTCTCCTGCGAACTCCGCGATGCCATGTCAGCACTGAAGGCTGTCATTGTTTCCGCTCGCGGCGCAGATTGCATCCGTAAACATGCGGTTCGCTCGCGCAGATATCCGGCGGCCCGCTGCCATGCCAATAGGAAGTCAGGCCTGCATCGCCGATCGCTTCCTCGAAGCGGGCATGACTGCGCAGAAAGTCTGCGTGCGGTAGCCACAGCACGCGTAGCGGCGCGTGCGTCTGCGTGCGCGCCAGTCGCGCGATGCGGTTGAAGACGAACTCGGGCTGCTTGAGGGCCGCGCCGCAGAGGATCTCCACGGCCGGATCGATGTAGCCGTCGTTCGCGGCCTGCGTGATGGCCTTTAGCGCCTCGGGAATCAAGCGACGATTGCGTGCGGCCTGCAATGTCGGACCGGCCCAGATCTCGAACTCGGCGCGCGGCATCGTTCGGCGCAGCAGCCGCTCGGCTTCGCGCGCATCGTTCTGAAGAAATGCCGCGAGTGCGCGCACGCGCGCCACCGAGGCGGTGCCTGCGGATTCTTCGTTCGCGCTCGCCTCGCCGGTGGCGATCTCGGCATAGGTCAGGCATTCGCGAGCGCCTGCATTGCGCGGTTGCAACGCCACCGCGCGACGCGCATGAGGCAGGCTGCGCTTCATGTGCCCGGAGTCCGCGAGCAGGCAGGCCATGCCTTCGAGTGCCGTGGGCAATGCTTCGTCGAGCGCAAGCGCACGTTCCAGCTTGTCTTCCGCGGCGAGCCATTCGTTGCGCCGCAGGTCGACGACGCCCAGCGCTGCGTACGCTTCGGACAGCGATTCATCCAACGCGAGCGCGCGCTCTGCCGCGGCTTCTGCCAGCTCCGTGAGCGAAGCCCAGTCCGCGCCGCCCATGCTCAAGTAAGCGGTCGCCAGCGCCGCCCAGGCGCGCGCGAATTTCGGCTCGGAGCGCGTGAGCGCTTCCATGCGTTCGATCGTGCGTGCGGGCGCGCGCGCAGCAACGGGACGCGTCAGACCTTGCGCGCTGGCGCCGAAGACATCCTCGGCACCGCGTAGGTACGAGTCGTAAGCTCGCGGCGCATTGGTTCCGAGAAAGACGGTCCAATCGCCGGCGCTCTGCGGCGCTTCCAGAAAGCGCGGCAGAGCGCGAGCGAATGCTTGCATGTTCGCGAGCCGATCGGATGCGCGCGGCAGAGTGATCTCGCGCTCCACGGTCTCATCGGGGGCCAACAACTTGAGCGTCCACTCGTTGCCGTCTGCACTCGGCGCCACGTCAAGCGCAAAAGTCGGAGCCGTCGTCCAAGGCGGCGCCACACGCAGCTGGCCGCGCAACAGCAGAAAGCGCAGCTCGCGTGCCAGCCAGGCGAGGCTCGCGTCGTTGCTGGCGTTCTCGGCGTCGGCATGCACGACGATGCGCAACGGTCTTGCTGCGTGGAACCTCTCGCGCACAGGCTCGGGCTCGGGCGGCGCAGGCGGCGGCTCGCGTGTGCAGCTTGCGAGCGCAACTGCAACGGCGAAGATCGCGAGCGCAGCGAGGCGAAAGAGCCGTGGCATGTGCACGTGAACGATGGCTGGCTTGAAAATATGGGTCCGCACGGTTGTTCGAGCGTACGCAAGCATGCCACAAGCGGTCAGGCTTTGCGGCTTGCGCGCTAGAATGCGCGGCGCACCGACAGGATTCGCGCGTTCGAGGGTTTCAGCGGCCAACGGCGGCTGTTGCAACAGCAAGCCTGCCGAGCGGTGCCCGTCCCTGCGTCACGAAACGTTCTTCCAGAGGTCCAGCCATGACCGACCGACCCAATCTGTACCTGCTGCGTGCCGCCGACATCGCAGCGCGTTCGCAAACGTTCTCGCATCCCTGGAATCCGCAATCGGAGATCACGGGCTATCAGTTGGCCAAGGCGACGGGGCTCAAACGACTCGGCGTCAACTTCGCGCGGATCGCGCCCGGCAAGGAGTCGTTCGTCTATCACGCGCACTGGTGCGAGGAGGAGTGGATCTACATCCTCTCGGGCCGCGGGATCGCGCGCATCGACGATGCGGAATACGAGGTGGGCCCGGGTGATTTCATGGCGTTCCCGACGCCCGGCGTTGCGCACCACCTGCGCAATCCTTTCGACGAGGAGCTCGTCTATCTCATCGGCGGCGAGCAACGCGAGATAGACATTGCCGATTTCCCGGACTTCGGCAAACGCATGTTCCGGCATCCGAAGGGCGTCGAGATCTTCGACTTGAAGGATGCGCGCGCCTTCGGGCCGCTCGATGAGGATTCCTGAGCGCGCGTCAGCGCCAGCGATTTCCGCCCTGATCTTGCACGATCGCGTGCTCGGCGCGGCGCGGAATGCCTTGGAAGGTCGAGGCGCGCGCGATCAACCGCGCTTGGTCGCTCACGTCGAACGAACCGTTGCGGCCGTCGATCGTGCTGTTGGAGACGTGTACGGTGCCATCGTGCACGACGATGCCGGTGCCGGTGGCCACGATGCGGCTGTTGGTGACGTAGAGCTCGCAGCCGCCGCGGACGACGATGGCATCGCCCTCGACGAAGATCTGACGACCGTCGAGGTGCATCATGCGCTTTCCCTCGCAAATGATCGGCTCGCTCGGCGTGCCGCGTGCAATGTTCGGCTGTCCCTCGCCGGCAGTATCGGCACTCACGATGCTGACGCCGGGGCCGCTGATGCGAATCTGTCCGCCGCTGCGCTCGATCGTGTAGCTCGCCGCTGTATCGGTGCTCGAATCGTCCGCATCGGCAACGCTCGCCTGCGGCGCTGAGGGCTCGCTTGGAGCGAGCGCTGGCGGTGCGGCTTCCGGTGCCGCTTGCGTTGCGAGCGCTTCTTCTGGGCTGGCGATGGGCGCAGTGTGCGGCGTCGGGCTTGTGGCGTGCTGCGCAAGCAGCTCGAGCGGCGCGGCTGCAAGATCATCGAGACCGACGGCACGGATTTCTCCGGTCCGCCGATCGCGCACCGTGAAGACATTCGTGCTCGTGTCGACGGCGATGATTTCGAGGTGCGGATTGCGTTCGAGTGCGGCACGCGCCCACTCGACTTCGGAGGGGCCTTGGGCCGATGGCGGCGGCGCGCTTTGTTGGCAAGCGGTCAGCGCGGCAAGCGTTGCGACGAGCAGCGCGCTGCGCGTCGCGAGCAGGACGGAGCGGTCATCGCGGCGCATTGGAACCTCCATCAATCCCTACGGACGTCTCGGCGGACGACTCTACACGCTCATGCAAGCCGATGGCGATTGCGTTTTCCGACAGCTCGCACCCCCTGCGGCGTGCTACTCGCTGCTTGGGCTTGCGGCCGACGTCGGCTCAGTGAACGCACCGTTCGCGGGTGCATCGCTCGGACCGGGCGCGACATATTGCTGCAGCCACTTGCGCTTGGTCTCGTACCAGAACAGCGAGTTCTGCGGCTTGAGCACCCAGTGATTCTCGTCCGGGAAATACACGAGTCTGCTCGGCACGCCGCGTCGCTGCAGCGTGTTGAAGAGCTCGAGCGCGTGATTGACCGGCACGCGCATGTCGCGTTGTCCGTGGATGACGAGCGTCGGCGTGTTGAAGTGGCCGGCGCGCACATGGGGCGAGTTGCGCTCGAAACGCGCGGGGTCTTCCCAGAATTCGCCGTGACGCTTCTTCGTGGCGCCGCCGTCGCTCGCGTACTGCGTGAACAGGTTGTACACGGGCGCGTGCGCGACGAGCGTCTTGAACGGATGCTCGCGACCGAGCAGGTAAGCCGCGAGATAGCCGCCGAAGCTACCGCCGCCTGCGGCCATGCGTTCGGGATCGATCCAGGGCTGCGCCGCGAACCATTCGGCCGCCTTGATCGTGTCGATATACGGCAACTCGCCCCAGTCGCGCGTGATCGAATCCGTCCACGCCTGCCCGAATCCGCTCGAGCCATGGAAGTTGTGCCAGGCGGTGACATAACCCCAATTGGCGAAGACCTGGGCATTCCAACGCCACTGATAGCCGTCGGTCATTCCGTTGTGCGGGCCGCCATGCAACAGCAGATACAACGGCCAGCGCTTCTCGGGCGTGAAGTTAGGCGGATAGACGATCCACATCTGCACGTCTTCGTCGTTCGCGCCCTTGTAAGTCACGCGCTCGTAGCGTCCCTGCGTCAGACGTTCGAGCGCCGCATCGTTGAACGTGGTGAGCTTCGTGGCGGTGCCGGTGCGCGGAATAATGCTGACGAGCGTCGGCGGCTCGACGAAGCTTTGTCGTAGACCGACGATCACCGGTCCGCTGCCTGCCACGGCGAGCGAGCTGAAGCTCGGCTCGCGCGTGATCGCACGCGGCTCGCCGCCGGAGAGATCGAAGCGATAGACGCGGCGTGTGCCGGCGTCGTCGATCGAACCATAGAGCGCATCGCCCGCAGGCGACCAGACCAAGCCATCGGCCGAACGATCCCAATCGTTAGTCAGTCCGCGAATCGTGCGCGTGCGCCGATCGAACACCATCAGCCGCGCGCGATCGGCGTAGAAGTCTTTGATCGTCTGACGACGAAACGCCAGCAGCCGCCCGTCCGGGCTGTAGAGCGGCGATAGATCGTCGGCAGGGTTGTCGCTCGTCAGATTGGTCGGCGCGCCGCCGTCGACCGGCATCACGAAGATGTCGAAGTTCGGATCCGTTCCCGTCTTGTCGACATCCGCGGCGAAGGCGATTTCAGTGCCGTCGGGCGAGACGTCATAGGAGCTTGCATCGGGTTCGGCGACATCGAGCGAAAGTCCCGAGCCGAGCGTCAGCGCAATGGGCTCGCCGCCTGCGATGCTGACGGAATAGATGTGCGTCTCGCGGCCATCGAGCAGGCGATCCCAGTACGACACCGGCGCCTTGTCCCAGACTTGCGCCGACATCTTCGGTTCGGCTCGCTCTTTGAGCCGCTTGGCAGTTTCTTCCCAGGACGTCACGTCGGGCCAAACCTGCGTCAGAAACGCGAGCCGCTTGGAGTCCGGAAACCACTTCGGCGCGATGACGCCGGTTGGAATGTTGGTGATCCGGCGCGCTTCGCCGCCATCGACCGGGATGACATAAAGCTGCGCTTCTTCATCGCCGTCGCGTTTGGAAACGAATGCGATGAGCTGACCGTCCGGACTCCACATCGGCGAGGAATCGCTCCATTCGCCGCTCGTCAGTTGCCGCGCGCGTCCGGGTTTGGTGGGCACGAGCCACAGATTTGTTATGGCTTTGTTGCGCGCGATGTCGTAGCTCGTGACAGGGACAACCGCGATACGGCCATCAGGGGAAATCGCAGGATCCCCTAATCGCTTCAATTGCCACATCGCCTCTGCGGTATACGGTTCGGCGTGTGCTGTGATCCCGCTCGCAACCAATGCCAATGCAGCTGCGGCGAACACGTAGAACTTGCCAATGTAGTTGAGCGTCATCGTCGATCCTCGAACTCATTCACTGTGACGCGGTCAATGCCGACACTGCGCCAAGCTGAGAAGTGGGTCCATTTCTGGGGCACGCGCCGCACGTAAACTCTGCGCCACATCGAACGACTTGCTCGCCAGCATATGTCAGCTGCGCAGCATTGCGCGAGCGACGCAGCGAGCACTCGCCACGAGGTACTCAGTGATTCACGCCAAACATCGCAATCGTCTGCCACTGCCGCAACCGGCAGTCATTCACATTCGTCGTTCCTACGCCGAATCGCGCTTCGGTCAGATCCATCTCTGGACTGCCTATCCGTCCGGCGGCGGTTTCGACGAGCGCACGCCGCTCATCTGTCTGCATCACAGCGGCGGCTCCGGTCGACTGTTCGCTCCGTTGTTGAAAGAGCTCGGCAACGATCGCAGCGTGTATGCGCCCGACTTGCCGGGTCACGGCAGCTCGGATGCAGCAGGCAAAGCAAGCGCGACCGATTTCGCCAATGCCATCGGCGATTTTCTGGACAGCTTGCGGCTGCGGCAAGTCGACGTCTTCGGTTATCAGCTCGGTGCGGCGGTTGCGGCCGAGCTCGCCATCGCGCGGCCGCAGCAGGTCCGGCGCATCATGCTGTGGGGCGTGCCGTCGTACTCGACTCAGGATCGCATCGCGCTCGTGCAGAATCACGCGCCGCTCGGTTCGCGCGACGACGGTAGCGACGTCATCGAAGAGTGGCGCCGCACGCTCGAGCGTCGCGGTCCGGGCGTGCCGACGACGGCTCTGGCCGAGGAGTTCGGCGAGCGTCTGCGCGCCGGCGTGCAGGGCGTCAAGGCGCTGGCCGCTGCGCTCGAGTATCCGTCGGGCGAGCGATTGCCGCTCATCAAGCAGCCGGCGTTGGTGCTGCGAGCCAAGGATGAGTTCTGGGAGCAGGCGCCGCGCGTGCGTGCCGCGCTCGCGAACGGCTCGTTGCTCGAAGTGCCGGAATACGGTCAGGGTTTCATCAGCGCGGCGCCCGCCCGTTTCGCCGCGCTCATGCGCGAGTTCTTCGATCGCTAGCGGCGCCCCTGAGCTGCCTCGGGCGGCCTGATGCGTCAGGCCGCTCGGTGCCAGCTCCACGCGCAGGCGAGTCCGACGCCAAGTGCAGTCGTCGCCCAGCGTGAGCCCGCGAATGCGCCTGCGCGGGCGTCGATGATGCGTCCCGCCACGAGGCCGGCGACCGTCGGCAAGGCGAGTGCAAACCAGGCGAGACCGCCGAAGATGAGGCCGCGCACCCACCAGCGGTTCTCCGTCAATCCCGCCAACCCCCAGCTCAGCCAGAACAGAAACGCCAGCGCGATGCCCGCCGCCATGTGCAGGAACGCTTCGGCAAGCGGCGGCTCGGCGTACCGCGGCACGGTGTTGCCGCGAACCCAAAACGAGACGGCGCCCCAAAACGTCGCGTGCGCGAGCACGCTGAGCAGCCCGCTCAGCGATCCGGTGAACAGCAGTTGCGTGAGCTCCATTGCGTGCGGCCGTTCAAAGCTTCAGCGCACGATCGAGCCCCTGCACGAGCTTGTCGATCTCATCGTGCGTGTTGAAGATGTGCAGCGAAATCCGCAGCGCGCCGAGCTCCGAGCCCGGCCAGGCGAGCGGTTGCACGAACACGCGATGGCCGCGCATGAGCGACGTTGCGAGATCGGTGCCGGAACGCTTCGGCGAGCGGAGCGTGAGAATGCCGGCCCAGAGGCCGGGACGCGCCGGAGTCAGAATCTCGGCGTCGGCGAGCGGTTGGAGTCGTAGCCGCGCGTAGATCGCAAGCTCGCGAATGCGCGCTTCAATGCGACTGCGTCCGATCTGCTGCTGGAACTCGAGCGCCGATTCGACGCCGCGTAGCGCCGGCCACAAGCGCGGCACGACGTTGCCGAGCTTGCCGAGCGTTGCGGGCACGCCTTCTTGCGCAGCGGCTTGCGCAGGTGCCGCCGCTTCGGCTGCAGCGAGCGTGCGCGGCTCGGTCGGCCAGAGTCGCTCCAGCATCTCGCGGCGCACGTACAGAAACCCGGTGCCGTGACTGCCGCACAGCCATTTGTGAAAGCAACCCGCGTAAAGATCGCAGTTTAGATCGCGCAGCTGAAAATCGAGCATGCCGACCGCTTGCGCGCCGTCGACGACAGTGACGATGTTGCGCTGGCGGGCGAACTGGCAGAGCTCGGCGACCGGCAAGAGCGCGCCGTCGCTGTGCTGGACGTGCGCGAACGCAAACACTTTCGTGCGCTCGGTGGTGGCGCCGGCGAATAGGCCGAGGACCTGCTCGGGCCCGGTGAGCGGCGCGGGCAAATCGACCTGTTTGACGATGACGCCGCGGCGTTGGGCGAGCGTGAGCCACGGCGCGAGCGCCGCCGGATGCTCACGCGAGCTCGTCACGATCTCATCGCCCGGATTGAGCTCGAGTCCGCCCGCGGCGAAGCTGAGCGCCTCGCCTGCGCCGTGCGTGAAACAGAGCTCATCGGCGTCGCAGCCGAGGAATGCGGCCACGCGCGAGGCGATGCGCGTGCTCTCGTTCGCCCAGTACGACGGGGCGCCTGTGGTGGCGAGCGCGAAGCTTTGCGTTTCCCGCGCCCGGTACTCCGCGACCATCGCGGCGCGCATGGTCGGCCCGGCGCTCGCCGCATCGAGATAGGCGATCTGTGTGTCGAGGACGGGTTGCGAGCGAATCCATTGCCAGAGCTCGCGCGAGGAGGAGGGCATCTTGTTGTTCTGCGCGAGGGCGACAGGGCTGAGCGAGGCCGCGACGGCGGCCGCGAGCACCTCGCGGCGAGTAAGCGCAAAGGGCATGGATGACGTTAGACTCTTGGGCCTCATGAACGGCGGATTATCGCAGGTTATGCGCCGACTCGTTCGACCGGCCGCGCCGATTCGCCGCTTGCCGCCGCGCCGACCGTGAGAAGCGGCAGACCGTAAGACGCATTCCTGCTACCGTAGCGCAATCACCAACAAGCCTCGCCTCGATGTCCCACGATTATCTCGAACGCATCCTCAAGGCGCGCGTTTACGACGTCGCGATCGAATCGCCGCTCGAGCCGGCCCCGCGCTTGAGCCGCCGCATCGGCAACCGCGTGCTGTTCAAGCGCGAAGACCTGCAGCCTGTGTTCTCCTTCAAGCTGCGCGGCGCGTACAACAAGATCGCGCATCTGCCCGAGGACGCGGCCCGGCGCGGCGTGATCTGCGCTTCGGCCGGCAACCATGCGCAGGGCGTTGCGCTCGCGGCCCGGCGCCGCGGTATCCCAGCGACGATCGTGATGCCGCAGACGACGCCGCAGATCAAAGTGCAGGCCGTGATCGACCTCGGCGGAGAGGCGGTGCTGCATGGGGATGATTACGACCAGGCTTACGAGCATGCGCTCGCGCTGGCCGCGCAGCGCGGGCTCACGTTCATTCATCCCTTCGACGATCCGGATGTCATCGCCGGTCAGGGCACGATCGGCATGGAGATCCTGCGGCAGCATCCGGGCGAGGAGATCGATGCGATCTTCATCGCTGTCGGCGGCGGCGGGCTGATCGCCGGTATTGCGGCCTACGTGAAGTATCTGTTTCCCAAGATTCGTATCATCGGCGTGGAGCCGGACGATGCCGATGCGATGAAGCGCTCGCTCGCGGCGGGCGAGCGCGTGACGCTCGATCGTGTCGGAATCTTCGCCGACGGTGTGGCCGTGCGCCGCGTGGGCGAGGAGACGTTCCGACTCGCGCGTCAGTACGTCGACGAAGTGATCACCGTCAACACCGACGAGATCTGCGCCGCGATCCAGGACATCTTCGAGGACAATCGCACGATCGTCGAACCCGCGGGCGCGCTGCCGGTCGCGGGAATCAAGAAATACGTCGCGCGCGAGCAGTGCCGCGACAAGACCTTCATCTCGGTCAATTGCGGCGCCAACGTCAATTTCGACCGCTTACGCCACATCGCTGAGCGCGCCGACATCGGCGGACAGCGCGAGGCCTTGATCGCCGTCGAAATCCCCGAGCAGCGCGGCAGCTTCCTGCGCTTCTGCGAAGTGCTCGGGCGCAGGAGCGTCACCGAGTTCAACTATCGCTACAGCGGTGCCAACTCGGCGCAGATCTTCGTCGGTCTGGCCTTGTCGCAGGGCGGGCAGGAAAAAGAGGCGGTCATCGGTACGCTCAAGCAGGCCGGCTATCCCGTCGTCGACATGAGCGACAACGAGATGGCGAAGCTGCACGTGCGTTACATGGTCGGCGGCCGCTCGCAAGGGCTCAAGCACGAGCGGCTCTTCCGCTTCGAATTCCCCGAGCGTCCGGGTGCGCTGCTCAAGTTCCTGCACGCGATCGGCACGCAGTGGAACATCACACTGTTCCACTACCGCAACCATGGCTCGGACTACGGACGCGTGCTCGCCGGCATCCAGATCCCGCCCGAGGAGAGCGGCGACTTCGATGCGCATGTGCGCGAGCTCAACTATGTCTACATCGAAGAGACGGACAATCCCGCCTACCGGATGTTCTTGAGCGACAACGGGCACGCGTAGAGAGGCAGCAGGGCGCCTCGCGTGCCTATCGTTGGCGGTGCGATCGGGCGCCGCCGAAGCGCGTGTCAATCTTTGAGCTTCGCCAGTGCTTCGCGCGTGCGTGCGACGATCGCGGCATCCGGTCCGTGCGCGCGTTCCAGTATCGGCAGGCTCTGCTCGAGGAGCGGTAGAGCGTCCGTTTCACGGCGCTGCGCCAACAGAGCACGGCCGAGCGAGCTCTTGGCGGCTGCCGCTTGCGGGCCGTCGTCCGGCTGGAACTTGCTCGCCATCGCGAGCGCCTCGCGCAACGTATTTTCTGCCGCCGCCGTATCGCCGGTTTCCACTTGCAGACGGCCGATGTTGACGAGCGCCGAGACGACGTACGGATGCTCGCTCGGCAGCGAGCGACGGAAGATCTCGAGCGCCGCGTCTAGGTCGCGGCGGGCCGCTGCGTAGGCGCCGCGATCCATGCGCACGATCGCAAGACTCAAGAGGTCATGGCCGACATACGGATGCGAATCGCCGCGCGCGTTGCGATTGGCCTGCAATGCATCGGACAGCACGCTTTCCGCGCGCTCGAGATCCCCTTTGCGGTGTAGGAAGCGGCCGTAGTTGCTGCGTGCATCGAGCGTATCGGGGTGGGACTCGCCCAAGATGCGCTGCATGAGCTCGCTCGCCTCGGCGTAGAGCGGCTCGGCCTGCGCGAGATTGCCTTGCAGATGGAGCATGACGGCGAGGTTGTGCAGGTCTTTGGCAACCTGCGGGTGCTCGTGGCCGAGTTGCTCGCGATCGATGTCGAGCGCAGTGCGGTACAGGCGCGCGGCTTCCGCGTAATTGCTCCGATACGAATGCAGCGCCGCCAGCTCGCTGAGGACCAAGGCGGCCTTCGTCGTGCGCTCCTGTCCGTGTTTGCGATAGATGCCGAGGCTGTCGTGATAGAGGATCTCGGCCTGCGCCAGCTCGCCCCGGCGCTGCGAGAGTCTGCCGCGGCTGAGGAGCGTTTCCGCCGTCTCGAGCGCCTCGCGGCCGGCCAGCTTGCGTTGCATTTCGAGCGCATCGTCGAGCAACGTCTGTGCTCGATCGAAAGCGCCTTGCTCGATGAACGCTTCGGCGAGCGCCACCATGGCGGAGGCGACCTCGAGATGCTCCGGGCCGTAAACGTCGATCTTCGACTTGAGCGCATTCCCGAGCATCGCTGCGGCATCCGAATACAGGCCCAGGCTGCCGTAGACGAAGCCGATCGTCTGCAGGAGCGTCGAGCGCGTTTCGGGCTGATCGGCAAGCCCGATGCTGACGCGGCGCGCACCGATGTCGAGCAGCTCGCGCGCCGTGATCTGACTGCCGCGGCTCTTTGACGGATCGGACAGCTCGAACAGCTCGACCAGGAACGAAGAGATCTGCTCGGCGCGCGTGCGTTCCGCGTTGGCGACGTCGCGCTCGCGGGCGATGCGCTGCGATTGCACGAAGGTGATGGTCGCGAACACGGCGAGCAGCGCCACCGCCACGGCGCCCGCGCTCACCGGCAGCGCGTGGCGGCGCACGAACTTGCGCGCGCGATACGTCCAGGTGTGCGATGTCGCCGCGACCGGCATGCCCTGCAGATGACGATCGAGATCGGCTGCCAGCTGCGCCGCCGAGCCGTAGCGCTTCTGCGGATCCTTGTGCATCGCCATCATGACGATGTTGTCGAGGTCGCCGCGCAGCTCTTTTTCCAGGCGCGCGACGGTCGTCGAGCGGCATGCCGCGATGTCCTGCGCGAGCTCCGGCGACGAGCGCGCGGTGCGTGCGAGCAATGCGCTCGGCGTGAGCGGGTCGCACTCGCTGATCGTGCGTTCGATCTCGCTCAGCGTGTTGCCCCCGAACTCGAACGGCCGGCGTCCGGCCAGGATCTCGTAAAGCAAGAGCCCGAGCACGTAGATGTCGCTGGCGGTGGTGATCGTCTCGCCGCGCACTTGCTCGGGGCTGGCGTGCGTGGGCGTCATCACGCGATAGCCGAAATGCGTGACCGCGAGCGTGCCGGGGGTCTGCCGGGGGTCGAGGAGCTTCGCGATGCCGAAATCGAGCAGCTTCGGCGTGCCGTCCTGGGTGATGAGGATGTTGTTCGGCTTGAGGTCGCGATGCACGACGAGATTCTGGTGCGCGTAGTGCACCGTGGCGCAGACCTGCTGAAACAGGCGAATGCGCTCGTCGAGTCGCAGCCGCCGCCGATCGCAGTAGACGTCGATCGGCTCGCCGTCGATGTATTCGAGCACGAGGTAGGGCGTGCCGTCGCTCGCGCGGCCGCCGTCCAGCAGGCGCGCGATGTTCGGATGCTGCAACGACGCAAGGATCTGCCGTTCCATGCGCAAGCGGCTGTGAACCTGCGCGGAAAAGATCCCTGCGCGCACCAGCTTGATCGCCACGCGCTGTTGATACTCGTCGTCGGCGCGTTCGGCGAGCCAGACTTCGCCCATTCCGCCCGAGCCGAGCCGGCGCACGAAGCGATACGGTCCGAGCCGTTGGCCTGCCAGCGAGACTTCGCTGGCAACGTCGATATCTGCATCGTCAGGCAGCGTGGCCCAGGATCGCGCCTGATTGTCCGCATGCTGCAGCGCTTCGAACACCTGCGACATCAGTGCTTCGTCCGACTCGCACATGCGACGAATGAAGCCGACGCGCTCACTGGGGCTCAGCCCCTGCGCCTGCTTGACGAGCTCGTCGATGGTTGGGCGTTCGCTCATGCGCGGTAATGATGCATCAGCGCCCCGTGTCCGTGTAATAATGATTAGGGCACTTTTCGCCCGTTAATCTACGAGGGGACTAACCCATGGCAACACGAAAGAAGAAGAGCACGAAGAAGGTCGCTAAGAAGAGCGCGAAGAAGAGCGTGAAGAAGAGCGTCAAGAAGGGCGTCAAGAAGGGCGTCAAGAAGGGTGCGAAGAAGAGCACCAAGAAGGTCGCCAAGCGCAAGGCCACCAAGAAGAAGTCGGCTAAGAAGTCCGCTCGCGGCGGCAAGTCGCGCGGCGGCATCGTGCGAGTGCCTCCCGCCGAGTAATTCGCTGGGAGCGTAATTAAGAAGGGCTGTTCGGCACGAACAGCCCTTTCTTTTTTGGATCTAACGCTCCGGCGCGCACCGCAAACCGCGCGAGCGCGCGAGCGGCCCGCTCAAGGGCCTACGCGGGCAAGTATTGGGGCAATTAATCGATCAGTCGCGCAGCTCGTCCGCGGCGTCGTTGATGCCGTCGCGCGCTTCGTCGACCGCATCGTCGATTTTCGTGCTCGTCGATTCCTCGCCGCCCCGCTTCATCGTATCGATCGCCTCGTCGACTTCCTCCCCGGCACGCTCGATCGGTCCTTCGCGCTCGCATCCGGCAAGTCCGATCCCCAGCAAAGCGGCGCTCAGTCCGACCCAAAGTTGCTGTTTGTTCATCGATCACCTCGCTTCTGGTCTGGCCAATCAAACAAGTCGTCGGACGAACGTGCACATGGCGGGATGGGTTCCGCGCGACGTGGCGCGCTGCCGGAACCCCTGCACCCCTAGCGCGTTGCATCAACAAAGGAGCGCGCCGCACGCTGGCGGCGCGTGGGCCTGAGGAGGGATTCGTATGCTGTCGTGGGCTCTGACGTTTTTCGTCGTCGCGATCATCGCGGCGGTGCTGGGCTTTACGAGCGTCGCCGGTGTGGCGGCAAGCGTCGCAAAAGTCTTGTTCTTTATCTTCCTCGTCTTGACGCTGGTCGCGCTCGTCGCCGGCGCGTTACGCGGCAGGCCGCACGTATAGGCGAGCGACTAGGCGAGCGACGAACCGCGCAGCCGAGCTCCCTCGGTTTCGGGGCGCGGGAGCGAAAGCGCTTACGTGAAGAGCAGTGCCTGACTGACGGCAACGCGCACCGTCTCGGGCACGAACGGCTTGGTGACGAGGAACGTGGGCTCGGGGCGCTCGCCCGTGAGCAGCCGCTCGGGGTACGCGGTGATGAAGACGATCGGTACCTGCACCTCGCTCAGGATCTGACGGACTGCATCGATGCCGGAGCTGCCATCCGCCAGCTTGATGTCGGCAAGCACGAGCCCGGGCTCCGTGCGCCGCGCCGCTCGCACCGCTTCATCGCGCGTCGTGGCGATCGCGGCGACCGTATGACCCATTTCTTTGACGATGCTTTGCAGGTCGAGCGAAATGATGGGCTCGTCCTCGATGATGAGCACTTTGGTGCTGGGCTGATTCGAGATCTCCCGGACCGCCTGACCTACCATGCTTTTGACCTGATCTTCCGGCACGCCGAGGATTCGCGCCGTATCGCTCACGTTGAATCCTTCCATGGCGGTCAGGAGCAGGGCCTGCCGATGCTGCGGCGTGAGCTGGCCGAGACGCTTTTCGACGCTCGCCGATCCGCTCGTCGAGCTGGCTACGCCGCGCTGCTCGATATCGGTCGTCGACCAGATCGTGTGGAACAGTCGGTACAGACCGACGCGCGGCGAAGCGGTCGGATCGAGCACCGACGTGTCCGCCACGATCGCCTCGAGACAGGCGCGTACGTAGGCGTCGCCGCTTTGTTGCGACCCGCACAACGCCCGCGCATAGCGACGCAGATAAGGCAAATGCTCGGCGATGGCGTGAGACAAGGCCATATGAACTCCTGAGATTCTTTATAGGCGCTGCGTTGCGCGCGCGAAGAATGGCGGTAGTACTATGTACGAAAGGGGTAAAAAGTTCCGCATCGCGTGGAACTTTTGCAACGCAAGGACGTTGGGCAACGACAACTACGATACCCAGTGCCTTCGGGCTCGGCGACCTTGGTCGTCGTGGGTCTTAGCAAAGCCATGATCATGAGTGAAAAGTTCAAGCCAGAGGAGCCGGAAGCGACGGCTTCTGCGAACCTGTCGGACCAAGTGCCCGACTGGCTGAGCAATCGGCTGCGTCGCATGTTTACCGAGGTCATGGATGAACCGGTACCCGACGAGTTCAAGGCACTGCTGCGCAAGCTCGAAGAGAAGGAGCGCGGTTCCTGATCGGAAACCCGCTCGGAGCATTTCATGGTCGTTGAAGACAAGTTCCTGGATCAGGTCACGGCGCTGTTGCCCGCATTGCGAGCTTTCGGGCGTTCGCTGTGCGGCGATCCGGCGCGCGCCGACGACCTCGTTCAGGATACTGTCCTGAAAGCATGGACGAATCGCGACCAGTTTCAGTCCGGGAGCAATCTCAAGGCTTGGTTGTTCACGATCCTGCGCAATTGCTACTACTCCGAGCTCAGGCATCGCAAGTTCGAGATCGAGGACCCGGACGGCATCTGCGCCTCGCAGGTGGCCATCTCGCCGGATCACGACGCCAAGCTGCATCTGCGCGACCTGAGCCGGGCGTTGCAGCACCTGCCGCCCGATCAGCGCGAAGCATTGATTCTCGTCTGTGCAACAGGGCTCTCATACGAAGAAGCGGCCGACGTGTGTCAGGTTGCCGTGGGCACCATCAAGAGCCGCATCGCGCGTGCCCGTGACCGTCTGGTCGAGCTGCTCGGCGACGACGCCGCGCAGGTCACGGGAACAGCGCCCGTCGTCAATTCGCTGAGCGAACCCGAGAGCCTCGCCGAACAACGCTCGAGCTGACTGGCGGGGCTGCCGTTTGAAGACTGCGAAGGCAGAAGCAGCTGCTCGGCGCTGGTTCGGTCGCAACGCAGGTCTGCGGCCTCGATTGGTATTGATCGTCGGCATTGCGATGCTCGCCCCGGGCGCGCTGGCTGTCTTGCAGGCGATCAACAGCTTCAACAACAGCATGCGCATCCTGGAGCAGAGCCTGGCGCAGGCTGCGCAGCTGTCCGCGAGCGAAGAGGTCGGCATGATCGCCGCCTCGCGCGAAATTCTCACGAGCTTGGCCCGCAATCCCGACATCGTCGCGCGCTCCGGTAGCGCGTGCCGACGCGCTTTGCAGCGTGCGATCGGCGGCCTCGATCAATACGAAGGCGCAGCCGTCGTCGACGCCGATGGCGTCATGACCTGCTCGTCCACGCAGTTGCGCGAGCCCGTGAGCGTCGCCGATCGCGATTGGTTTCGCGAAATCAAGGAGGGCGCGCCGTTCACGGTGAGCGACCTTCTCGTGAGCCGCTGGTTCGACCGCTGGGGCATCGTCGCCGCGGTGCCGATTCTCGACGAGTACGACTCCGTGACCGGTGCGGTGGCGCTCTTCGTGAGCCTTGATTGGCTCACCAGCCGCTACAAGAAGGCCGCGCCGGGCGACAACACGGCGCTCGCGCTGCTCGACAGCAAGGGTGAGCTGCTCAGTATCGAGCCGGCGAGCTCCATGCAGTCGCGCTTGCCATCGCGCGAAATCATCGTCGCGCACCTGAACGATTCTGCCGATACCGAGCAGGCACGCGCGTTTCGTGCTCGCGCGATCGACGGTACGTGGCGCCTGTACGCGATCAGTCCGCTGCTCGAAGGGCGCATGTTCGTCATCCTCGGTACGCCGGTGCTGACCGCGGTCGGTCCGCTCGCCATGCAGGTCGCATGGGGCGTGCTGACGCCGTTTCTCATGTGGGCGCTCGCCATCGCCGTGGTGTGGTTCGGCATCGAGCACCTCGTCGTGCGTTGGATCACCTACCTCGAGCGCATCACATCGGCCTACGCTTCCGGCCGGCACGCCGTGCGTCCTGAACGCGTCGCTGCGGCGCCCGCTGAGATTCGCAGTCTCGGCGAGACGTTCTCGCGCATGGCGGATCTCATTTCCTCGCGCGAAACGGAGCTGTGTGAATCGCTCATGCAGAAGGAGCTGCTCGTGCGCGAGATCCATCATCGCGTGAAGAACAATCTGCAGCTCGTCATGAGCTTGCTCAATCTGCACGCGCGGCGCATTCGCGATCCGCGCGCCGAAGAAGCATTTGCCGAAGCACGCAGCCGCATCAATGCGCTCGCCACGCTGCACAGACGCCTCTACGAATCAGAGAGCCTGCAGGAGATCGATCTGCACTGGTTCCTGGAGGATCTGTGCGCGGAGCTGCGGCGCGGCGGGCTGTCGCGCGGGCGCAATGTGGAGCTCGTCGTCGAGTCGCCGAGCGAGGTCATCGGCCCCGACCTGGCCGTGCCGCTCGGGTTGCTCGTCACGGAGGCGATCACGAACGCATACAAGCACGCATTCGTCGACCGCGCGCAGGGCCGCATCGTGGTCAAGGTCGAGCGCGAGTTGCCCGAACGTCTGATCATCAGCATTCGCGACGACGGTTCGGGCATCGATCCGGAGCGCTTGAACGCCGGCTCGAGCGGGCTCGGGCGTTCGCTGATCGAAGCATTCGTGCGGCAGCTGCACGGCGAGCTCGATATTCGCTCGGAAAACGGCACCGTCGTCGAAGTACGCTTCCCCGCGCCCTTACGGCCGCGCCTCGCCGCACGTACCTCGTCATAAGCCCGCGCGGGACGGCGCGTACCGCGTGGCAGGCGAAAATGCCACAATACGCGCCTTCTTATGTCCACGCCCACTCGCCGCGCAGCGCTGCGCGTTCTCCTTCATGTCGACTTTCGCGCCTTTCTCATCGCACGTCTGCTCGCGACGCTCGCGGCGCAGATGCAGACCGTTGCGGTCGGATGGCAGATCTATGCCATCACGCGCGATCCGCTCGATCTCGGACTGATCGGACTCTCGCAGTTCCTGCCCTTCATCGTGCTGATCCTGCCGGCGGGACAGCTGGCGGATCATTACGATCGGCGGCGCATCCTCATGCTCTGCTATGTCACGGAGGCGTTCTGCGCGCTCGCGCTGCTCGCCTTCACCATAGGCGAGCTCACGGTGGCGTGGCCGGTATTCGCTGCGATGACGCTGCTCGGGTGCGCACGCGCCTTTTCGATGCCGAGCGGGCAGGCGCTCTTGCCGAATCTCGTGCCGGCGGAAGACTTCACGCGCGCCGTAGCGCTCAATTCCTCCGTGTTTCAGATCGCAACCGTCGTCGGACCGGCGCTCGGCGGCGTGCTGTATCTCGCTGGGCCGCGTGTCGTGTACGCAACCGTGCTAGCGTTCGCCGCGCTCGCGGCGCTCTTGATGTTGCGCGTGCGCAAGGGTGCGCGCTCTGCGACCACCGCACGCGAACCGGCGAGCTGGGAGACGTTGCTGTCGGGTTTGCGATTCGTGCGTTCGAAGCCCGTCATCTTCGGTGCCATTTCGCTCGATCTGTTCGCGGTGCTGTTCGGCGGCGCAACGGCGCTGCTGCCGATTTACGCCAGCGACATCCTCGGCGTGGGACCGAGCGGTCTTGGCTTGTTACGTACGGCGCCCGGCATCGGTGCGGGCTTGTGCGCGCTCGCGCTGGCAGTGCGTCCGGTGACGCGTCACGTCGGGCCATGGATGTTCGGCGGCGTCGCCATGTTCGGCATCGCAACGATCGTGTTCGGCGCGAGCACGAGCTTTCTCGTCTCGCTCATCGCGCTCATCGTGCTCGGCGCGGCGGACATGGTGAGCGTGTACGTGCGGCACCTGCTCGTGCAGCTCGAAACGCCCGACCGTATTCGCGGGCGCGTGAGCGCGGTCAGCGCCGTGTTCATCGGTGCCTCCAACGAGCTCGGCGAATTCGAGTCGGGACTGACGGCCAAGTGGTGGGGCACCGTGCGTGCGGTGCTCGTCGGCGGAATCGCGACATTGGTCGTCACCGGACTGTGGACGCGCTGGTTCCCGATGCTGTGGAAGATGGATCAGTTGCCGAAGCCGGTGCGGGACGACGAGACGGCCTAGCGGCAGGTCTGCCATGGATCGCTCGTCGGCGAAGTCGGTCTGGCGAGCTGTGGATCCATCCAGTACCATCGCGGCATGGTGCAACCGACTCGGCGGCAAGTACGGACAGGGCGCGGCTCGGCCTCGAATCCCGCAGGCCGGTTCGAGAGCATGCGCGCTGAGATCGTCGATGATGGCTGGGGCACCATCGATGAGCCGCTGCCGCCGCTCGAAACCGTCGTGATGCCGGAACCGGCGCGCACGATCATCAGCCGCAACGACTCGCCCGATCTCGATTTCTCGCAGTCCATCAATCCCTATCGCGGCTGCGAGCACGGTTGCATTTATTGTTACGCGCGGCCGTCGCATGCGTATTTGAATCTCTCGCCGGGTTTGGATTTCGAAACCCGCTTGTTCTACAAGGCCGATGCTGCGGCATTGCTCGAGCGCGAGCTCGCGGCGCCTGGCTATCGTTGCACGCCGATCACGATCGGCGCCAATACCGATCCGTATCAGCCGATCGAGCGCGACTACCGGGTCACGCGCAGCGTGATAGAAGTGCTGGTGCGCTGCCGGCATCCTTTCTCGATCATCACCAAGAGCGCGCTGATCGAACGTGATCTCGATCTGCTCGCGCCGGCCGCGCGCGAGCGGTTGGTGCAGGTCTTCGTCTCGATCACCACGCTGTCGAACGAGCTCAAACGCACGCTCGAACCGCGCACCGCATCGCCTGCGGCGCGCCTGCGTGTCATCCGCAATCTCACAGAGGCCGGTATACCAGTCGGCGTCATGGTTGCGCCCGTCATTCCCGTGCTCACCGACAGCGAGCTCGAAAGCATTCTTGCTGCCGCAGCGGAGGCGGGCGCGAAGTCGGCGGGCTATGTGCTGCTGCGCCTGCCGCACGAGGTCAAGGACTTGTTCCGCGAGTGGCTCGAGGTGCATGAGCCGCTCAAGGCAAAGCACGTACTCTCGCGTCTGCACGCGATGCGCGGCGGACGCGATTACGACTCGCGCTGGGGTGTGCGTCAGCGTGGCGAAGGCGAGTATGCCCGTCTGTTGAAAAAGCGCTTCGAGCTTGCGTGCGAGCGTCACGGTCTTAACAGAGAGCGTCGTATCGAGCACGACTGCACGTCGTTCACGCCGCCCGCGGTCGGCCCGCAACAGCTCTCCCTGATCTAGCGCCTTGTGACCGGACGGGGACCGGCACGCGGCATCGCATCCGCGGCATGCGTTCTCGGCGAGGGGGACGGCCGACGCAGCGTGCGATCAACAATTCGATACAAATGTAACTAGTTCGCAAAGATCATCATCTGGGAACAACGTCTTTGCGAAACCGAAACAGAGCTTGCGCGTTTACCGGCATTGACTTGTAGACGCTTGGCGTATACTCGGAACCGATTCGGATCAGCGTCGCATTCTTGCGGCGAAGAGGCTTCAGGATTGGCCCCGTCTTCGTAATGCGCTTCCTGGAGAGGTTCATGTTCCAAGCACCTGGCAATGGCACCTGCGTCGCCCCGCGACGAGGCGCGGTGTGCTTGCGCACACTCATGCCGCTGGCGCTCGGGGCATTGCTGATGAGCGGTTGCATGACGGCGCGCATCGAAGAGCTGCGTGAGGCGCCGACGCAAATCAAGGCGAACGAGGCGATCGTGCTGCTCGCCAAGCCCCACTTGGAAGGCACGGGAACGGAAGAGAAATTCCTCGATTGCCTCGAGCGCAAGCTGGTCGGCGAAGAGTTCTCCGCGACCGTCGCGTACAAGCAACGTCAGGGCAAGAACGTCGAGCCGCGCAGCAATTCGAAAAAGAGTCCTTTCCAAATCTACGCCGATCATCATTTCGTCGATGCCCTTTACCCGTGGCTCGAGCCGAGCACGGCGCCGGCGAACGCCCAGGGTTTCGCGGCGTTCCTCGCCCGTCCGGGAGTTGCCGAGCGCGTGAACGAGATGGGCGTACGCTACATCGTCTGGATCGACGGCGTGACGCAGAAGACGGACGGCGGCGGCAGCATCGCCTGTGCGGCCGGTCCGGGCGGCGCGGGCTGCCTCGGTCTCGGGTGGTGGGAAAAGAGCTCGGATTACGAAGCGACGGTGTGGGATTTGCGGCAGGGCGTGACCGTAGGGACTTTGTCGACCGACGTGAAAGGCACGTCGGTGATGATCGGAGCGATCGCGCCGATCCCGCTCATCGCGCCGGTGCAGAGCACGGCGTGCGATCGCTTGGCCACCCAGCTCAAGTCGTTCTTGTTAGGGAGCGGATCGGAGGAAACGGCCTCGATCTCGCATCCGAATTGATTGCGGAGCACAGAGAGAGGGTTGCATTCTCCTTCTGCCTCCCGAGCGAATTGAACCGCGGCGCCGGCGACGGCTCGAATGTTCTGTTCCCACGTCGCTGCGCTCAGCGCCTGTTCAGCAGGCGCGTCGCAAAGTCGAGCGCGGGGAAGCGCGCTCGACTCAGCAGGGGATGAAGGAGTGACGATGCAAACCAATTCTCGCAAGCGCCTACTGAACGCTCTCAGTAGGCTCATGGCAGTCGGTGCTGCATCCGCCTTCTTGATGGGCGGGTGCGTCGAGCAACAGTCCTCTTCCTCTTCGATACCGAGTCCCAGCTCGCCGAGCTCGGGCGGCAGCTCCGGCGGCGGTTCGTCGGGCCGTTCGGGCGGCGGTTCGAGCTTCCCGACCGGCGGCTCCTCCGGCAGCAGCTCCTCAGCGGGTTTGCCGTCCGGCGGTGCATCGGGCGGTGGGTCTCCTTCAGCAGGCGGCTCGTCCCTGCCGTCTCCTTCTTCTTCCGGCGGTGGTTCGTCTTCGGGCGGCAGCACGGGTCTGCCATCCGACGGCGCGGGTTCGCGCGGCGGCAGCAATCTTCCGGGTGCGAGCAGCGGCAGCTCTGGCGGCGCCCAAGGCAACTCGCAAGGCGGTTCGCAGGGCGGCGCTGGCGGTGCTGCGGGCGGCGCTACCGCTGGCGGAGCGCAGGGCGGATCCATGGGTGGTCAAGGCGGGACGGGTGCGTCGGTCGGTCTTCCCGGTTTGCCCGGTGGGCTGCCTACGGTCGGCATTCCGCAACCCAGCACCGGGGGTGCGAGCGGTGGCGGAGCAAGCGGCGAAGCGGGCGGTAGCCCCTCCGATGGCGCTAGCGGCGGTGCCGGCGGCGCGCAAAACGAAAGCATTTTCCGCGGCTCGAGCGGCGGCGGAGGCGGTGCCTCGGGCGGCTCTGCAGGCTCCGTGGGTGATGCTTCGGGCGGTGGCGCCATGGGTGGCGGTGCGTCTGCGGGCGGTGCCATGGGCGGCGCTGCCTCTGGCGGTGGCGCAAGCGGCGGCACGGGTGCGGCCGGTGGCGGTCAGCAGGGCGGCGCTGCCGGCAGTGCGGGTGGCGCCGGCGGCGGCATGGGCAGCCAAGGTGCCGCGGGTCCATTCGGACAAGCGGGCACGCAGGGCGGCGGTGCGGGTTCTGCGGGCGGAAGTGCTGGCGGGCAAGCCGGAACGGCGGGCGGTGCCGAAGGCAGCGGCGCGAGCGGAAGCGCGGGTGGCGGACACCCGGGGGGTGACTCTCCGGGCGGCGCACAGGGCGGTGCCAGTGGCGGCGGCTACCCAGGCGGTGGTGCCGGGCCGATGACGCCGAGCGAACGCATCGCGCAGATCGACCGTCGTTTCGAAAGCACCTTCAGCGTGTTCGATGGCCACTTGGCCGAGGAGCAAGCGGTGATCGCGGGCCAGCGTGGCAGTCGCGGCGGCTCGGGGAGCGGCGCCGGCGGCCTGGGCGAAGGCATTGGCGACGGGTCGGATGCCGCTGGCGCAGGCGGGCGCGGAAACGGCGGCAGCGCGGGCGACTCAGGCGATGGCGCGGGCGGCGACGGTCAGGGCGGCAGCCAAGGCGGAAACGGCAACGGCCAAGCCGGACGCGGCGGTGTCGCCACGGGCAGCGGCAAGCAAGGCGGCGGTGGCGGCGTCGGCGGTGGTGCCGGTGGCGGCAGCGGGCCGAACACGGTGCCGGCGGACATCCCGGACGGCAGCGACGACGACATCGTCGCACGGCAGCTGCGCGAAGCGGCCATGCAGGAAGAGGATCCGGAGCTGCGCGAGAAACTTTGGGAGGAGTATCGCAACTATAAGAAGAGCACGGGTCGTTGATGCTCTTCGGATGGAGCAGGCTGCCCATTAGGCAAAACGCGAATCCTCTGAACGGTTGTCCATTTATGAACCGCACGCTTGTCGTTCTCACCTGGTTGGCCGCCGTGCTCGGGCTCGGCGGTTGCGTTGTCCACGAGACGCGTCCGCTGCCGCAGATCAACGCGATCCAGGCTCTGGAAGAGATTCCCGCGGAGCAGCTGCTCGACGTCGGGGTGAGGCTGTTCGATCCGAACGTGCCCGAAGACGAGAAGGTGCGCGAGCGCGAGCACATCTTCCCGGAGGTGCGCAAAGCCGAGGCGCGCTACATCCCGATGCAGATTCGAAACACCCTCGAGGGCACGGGACATTGGGGGCAGGTGCGCGTCATGCCCGAGGATGCCGAAGCGCTCGATGTCTATGTCTCCGGCGTCATTCTCGAGTCGAGCGGTCAGCGTCTGAAGCTCGATATCACCGTTACCGATGCGACGGGGCGCACTTGGTTCCGCAAGACGTACGAGCAGATCGCCGATACGCGCTCATACAAGGACACGCGCGGTCTGACGCGCGATCCGTTCCAGAACCTTTACAGCAATTTCGCGAACGACATGCTCGCGTATCGGCAGCAGCTCGCCGCTACCGAGCTTGCGAACATTCGCCGCGTCGCGCAGCTCAAGTTCGCTGCGGATCTCGCGCCTTACGCGTTCGAAAGCTACTTGTCCAAGGACAAGCGTAAGGGAACGTACCAAGTCGCCCGCTTGCCGGCTGCCGACGATCCGATGGTCGTGCGCATGGAGCGCATTCGCGAACGCGATTACGCGCTGCTCGACACGATCAATGAGCACTACTCGCTGTTCGCCGACACCATGGCCGAGCCGTATCTGAACTGGCGGCGCTACAGCTACGACGAGCTCGAAGCGAAAGACGATGCGGCCCGTTCTGCGCTCACGCGCAAGCTCTTGGGCGCTGCGGCAATCGTCGGCGGCCTCATGATCGGCAACGAAACCGGTTCCTATGCCGGCCGTGCTGCGGCCACCGGCGCGATCTTCGGCGGCGCGTACGCCGTCAAGAGCGGCTTCGACCGAGGCGCCGAAGTGAAGCTGCACTCCGAGTCGCTCAAGCAGCTCGGCGACTCGTTCCAGGCCGAGGTCGAGCCGATGGTCGTCGAAGTCGAAGGGCGTACGTTGCAGTTGCGCGGTACGGCCGAAGAACAATTTCGCGAGTGGCGTCAGCTGCTGAAGGAACTGTACGAGAACGAAACGGGTCTGCCGGTGCAGACGCCCGTGACGCCGGTCGACACGGCGCAAGCTGCACCGGCGGGCAGCGGCTGACCGGCGCGCATCTGCAGCTTGCATGCTCGAGAGCGGGCAGACGCTGTCTGACCGGTTCGTGCTGAATCGTCGCCTCGGTGGCGGCGGCAGCGGGGAGGTCTGGCTCGCGCAGGATCGTGCCCAGGCGCGTCGCGTCGCGCTCAAGGTGCTGCATCCGCATTGGAGCGCGCATCCCGAAGCACTTGCGGCGCTCGAGCGCGAGTACGCCGTGCTGAGCGGCCTGGATCATCCCCATCTGCTGCGTGTCGAAGGGTTGTACCGTGCGGAGGGGCTGGTCTGGATCGCGATGGAGCTCGCCGAAGGCGGCGATCTGTCGCGCTGGCGCGGGCGTTCCGCAAGCGAGATCGTGCCGCTCGTCGCACCGATTGCCGCGGCGCTGCGCCATCTGCACGCGCATGGCATCGTCCACCGTGACGTCAAACCGTCGAACATCCTGCTCACGGCGGACGGCCGGCCGAAGCTTGCGGATTGCGATGCGTCGAGCCGTATCGGTGCGACAAGCGCACCGCGCGGATCGCCGTTCAGCATGAGTCCGCAGCAGCTCGCCGGCGCGCCGCCCGATCCGAGCGACGATGTCTATGCATTGGGTGCGACGTTATATGAGTTATTGTCCGGGTATCCGCCGTTCTATCCGGATGCGCGACCGGAGCGCGTGCGTACCGAGCAGCCGGCTGCGTTACCCGCGAGCGTTCCGGCGCCGTTGGCGGAGCTGATCGAGCACATGCTGGCGAAGACGCCGGCCGAACGACCTGCGATGGACAAAGTAGAACGTGACCTGCAAACGCTGGCCTCAGCCGGCAACAAGCCGCGATCCGAATCGGCGCCGATTCGGATCGAGCCGCCGAGCGCGCGCGCGCCCGGCGCTGGCGAGCCGCTACGCAGCGAATGGCGTAAACCAAGCGGCACGCAGCCGGCGAATCCGCGTGCGCTCGAGCGTGGAGGGTTTCGCCGCGGCTTGGCGGTAGCCACGATCGCGCTCGGCCTCGTCGCGGTGCTGGTCGTGTTCTTCGTGTTGCCGCGTTGGGTGGAGCAGCGGCTGCCGAACTCGGCAGAAGTTGCGTCATCGCCGACCGCCATGCCTGTCAGTGAAACCTCCGAGCAGAAGCAGGACATCGACTATGCAGCGCTCGCACGCGCCAAGCAGCGGGCTGAGGATCTGCGCGAGACCATCGCGACGCGTCTGAGCGGATTGCGCGACCGGGCGGTCGATCGTTGGGGCGGCGCCGACATCACGCAGCTCGATGCACAGCTGGCGCAGGGCGATGCCGCCATGCAGGCGCGCGAGTACGAGGATGCGCTCGCGCGCTTCGCAGCCGTCGTGCCGCTCCTCGATGCGCTCGAGGCGCGTGCGAGTGAGGTGTTGAAAGAGCAACTGGCAGCCGGTGTCGCAGCTCTCGATGCAGGGCGCTCGGCCGACGCGCGCGCGGCCTTCGAGCTGGCGGCGCAGATCGATCCCAATAACGCGGCAGCGGCTGCGGGCTTGAAGCGCGCGAGCACGCTCGATGAGGTGCTTGAGATCGTCGCCGCAGCCGAGCGATTGGAAAAAGAAGAGCAGCTGCAGGCGGCGCTCGAGCAGTACCGCAAGGCGCTAGCGCTCGATGCGCAGGCGCCTCGGGCCGCGCAGGCCGTATCGCGCATCGAAGCGCGATTGGCCGGAGATGCGTTTGCCGCTGCGATGGCGCGAGGTTTCAGCGCACTGGCGCGTGCGGATCATGCGAACGCACGGCGCGCCTTCGAAGAGGCCGGACGACTGCGGCCGAATGCACCCGAGGTCGCGCAGGCCTTGCGGCAGGTGGAGCAGGAGCAGCGCACGAACGCGATCGCGACGAAGCTGCGTGCGGCTCAAACGCTCGAAGCGCAGGAACGCTGGGCCGATGCGCTCAAGGAGTACCGTTCGGTGCTCGAGCTCGATCAGACGGTCGCTGCCGCGAAAGAAGGTATCGCACGCGTCGAGCCGCGCGCTCAGCTCAACGAGCAGCTCGAGATGTATTTGACGCAACCCGAGCGGCTCTTCAGCCAACCGGTGCGCGCAGCGGCACGCGAGACGCTCGCGCGCGCGCAGACGATCGCCAATCCCGGACCGGTGTTGCAGCAGCAGATCGCGACGCTTGCCGATTGGCTGGCGCGTGCCGATGTGCCGGTGCAGGTGCAACTGCAGTCCGACAATCAAACGCAAGTGACGATCTACCGCGTCGGATCGCTCGGTACGTTCGAGACGCGCTCCGTGGAGCTCGTGCCGGGCAGCTACACCGTCGTCGGAACGCGGCCGGGATATCGCGACGTGCGTCGGCAGATCGACGTGCGGCCCGGCGTGCCGCTCGAACCGATCGTCATCCGCTGCGAGGAACGAATTTGAGCGAGCTGATCATTCGAGAAGCGCTCGGCGAGCGCCGGGTCGCAACGGCGGATCTACCTCTTGCGGTGGGCGGTGCGGGCAGCGGCATCGTCATCGCCGGGCGTCCCGACGGCGCCGAAGCCTACATCGGCATGCACGAGGAGCAGTTGTTCGTGCAGCCCGTCGAGGGCGCCGAAGTGCTGCACAACGGCGCGCGCATTCATCGCTCGACGTGGCTGCGCGAAGGCGACGTCGTCAACTTCGGACTTTCGCGCATTCGTGTCGGCCGCGTCGCATCCACACCGTTGCTGCTCGTCGAGGATGGCAGCACGGGCAACATCACGGCGCCGCCCATCCTGCCCGAGCAGCCGCGCCTCGTCGGCGAGAGCGATGAGCAATCCGAACGCATCGAAGCCGTGCGCTTCCATGCGAGCGAGGCGAGCACGTCGCGGCGCGGCTTCGCGCTCAATCCGATGCGCGCGACGCTCGCGGCGGTCATGATCGTCGGGGCGGCCATCATGTGGTTCGTGCTCACCGCGACGGCGATCAGCGTGCAGACCGATCCGGCCGAAGCCGAAATTTCGGTGCGCGGCGGTGGATTGGTGGTGCCTTTCGGGCAACGTGTGCTGCTGCGACCCGGTGACTATCGGGTGAGGGCGGAGCATCCCGGTTATCGGCCCGCAGAGCTTGCGATCACGGTAACGAAGGAGCCGAACCAACGTTTCGAGCTTACGCTCGAAAAGCTGCCCGGTCGCGTGCGCATCGAGACGCCGGCGACGGCGAGCGTGAGCGTCGATGGCGAGGAGCTGGGCACGGCGCCGGGAGAGTTCGAGCTTGCGCCGGGCAAGCATCGGATCGATATCGCGGCCGCGCGCTTCCAACCGTTCTCCGGCGAGCTCGAAGTCGAAGGCGCCGGCAAAGTGCAGACATTCGCGCCCGAGCTCATGCCGAACTGGGCGAACGTGAGCGTGACCTCGGAGCCCGCGGGTGCGCAGGTGTTCGTCGACGGCGAACTGCGCGGCACGACACCGCTCACCACCGAGATTCTCGCCGGCAATCATCCGCTCGAGCTTCGTCTGGAGGGCTTCAAGCCCTGGACGACGGACGTGCAGATCAAAGCGGGCGAGCCGGTCAGCATCGGTCCGGTCAGGCTTGGGTTGCCGGATGGCCGCTTGGTGTTGCGCTCCGAGCCTGCAGGCGCAAGCGTCACGGTGGCTGGCGTGTATCGCGGACAGACGCCGCTCGAGCTCGAGCTGCGGCCCGACATCGAACACGCGATCGTGCTGACGAAGCCCGGTTACGAAGTCGCGACGCGGCAAATCTCGCTTGCAGCCGGAGAGCGACGGACGCTGTCCGTGCCGTTGACCGGTGTGTTCGGCGAGGTGACGGTGCGTGCGCAACCGGCCGATGCGCAGGTCTATGTCGACGGCCAGTTGCGCGGCGCCGCGAATCAAACGTTGCGTCTCGTCGCCACCGGTCACGAGATCGTGATTCGCAAGGAAGGCTATCTCGACTACAAGACGACCATCACGCCGCGGCCCGGTGTGCCGCAAGTCGTCGAGGCCATGCTGCAGACGCCGGCTCAGGCCAAGATGGCGGCGATTCCGGCGACGATCCGCACGAAAGCCGATCAGGTGCTCAAGCTGATGCCGACCGGGCGCTTCACCATGGGCAGCCCGCGCAGCGAGCCGGGGCGCCGCGCGAACGAGGCGCAGCGGCCGGTGCAGCTCACGCGCGCGTTCTACATCAGCACTCACGAAGTGACCAACGCGCAGTTCCGCAAGTTCAGACCGAGCCATCGTTCGGGTCTGGTCGGTCAGCACACGCTCGATCTCGACAATCAGCCGGTCGTGAACATTGCGTGGGAAGATGCAGTCCAATACTGCAATTGGCTGTCCGAGCAAGAAGGGCTCAAGCCGGCGTACGTGCGCAAGGGCGATACGTACGTGGCGGTAACTCCGATGACGAACGGCTATCGCTTGCCCACTGACGCCGAGTGGGAATGGGTCGCGCGGCATGACCCTGCCTCCGGCGCATTGCGGCGTTATCCCTGGGGCGATGCGCTCCCGGTGGCGCCGGGTTCGGGGAACTATGCGGATTCGTCGGCGCGCCTGCTCGTCCAGACTGTCGTGCCTGGATACGACGATGGCTTTGCAGCCACGGCGCCGGTCGGCCGCTTCCCGCCGAATCCGCTCGGCCTATTCGATATCGGCGGCAACGTTGCGGAGTGGGTTCACGACTACTACAGCGTGACGTTGTCGACGAGCGAAGTGGCGGTCGATCCGCTCGGCCCGGCCGAGGGCACGCAGCACGTCATTCGCGGCTCGAGCTGGAAGAGCGCGAGCGTGACGGAGCTGCGCTTGTCGGCCCGCGATTACGGTTCGTCTGCCCGCAACGACGTCGGTTTCCGGATCGCACGGTATGCGGAATAGCAGCGAGGAGTGTGCACGATGAAACGCAGAGCGCAGCCGAGTCCGATGCGATTGCTCATCGTGCTTGCGGTTACATGGGCCGCAGGCTCGTGGTTGTTCGCCGCCGAGTCGCCGCGTGCGCCGGCGTCGACGCGAGCGGCGTCCGCCGCTCAACCGACCGCTGCGCTCGCGCAAGCAGCGGATGAGTCGGCGGGTGTGCGCACCGAAGGCGAGTCGTCAGGCGTCGACGACAGCTCATCGGTGCCCGTGCAAGTCGCAGCGGCCGATGAGGAGAATGCAGCGAATGTCGAAGCATCCGACGATGCGGCGCGCGAACCGGCCGAGCAGCCGCGTGCCGAGCAATCGCAGGGTGCCAAGAACGCCGGCTCCTCGCCGCGCAAGTTCGTTCCGTCCGAGCAGGTTCGCGCGGACTTCGACGTGTCCTTTCCCATCGATATCTGAGCATCCCACATGGTCACAGCAGCAGCACCTGCGTCGCGCCGCTTCCAGTATCCGAGCGAGTTCTTCGTCACACTGATTGCGTTGATCGTGACGGTCGTGACGATCCATTCCCTCTACGTCGTGTGGATTCGCCCGGCCGGCACCGAGGTGATCGCGGCGGAGCAGGCGCGCATGCGCGAAGACCCCGATTACGTGCCGGCGCGCTCGTTCTACCTCGTGGTGAAGGATTTCGAGCAGGAAGCCGAGATCATTCACTTCGTGTGGGCGCTGCTCATCATCGGCTACAAGGCGCTCTTGGTCAGGCGCGAGCGCAAGATGCTCGAGCGCGAGCTCATCGTCGTGCCCGAGGGCATCAAAGTGCTGCCGGAGGACGCGAAGGATTACGCGCGTCAGCTCGAAGGATTGTCGGAAGAAGAGAAGAACTCGCTCGTCGTGCGCGCGCTGCAGCGCACGCTCGATCGCTTTGCCGCCACGCGCAGCATCCGCGACTCGGCCGAGACTTCGCGTGCGGTGTGCGACAGCGAGGCCGATCGGCTCGATTCGGGCCTTGCGATGATTCGCTATATCGCCTGGGCGATTCCCGCCATCGGCTTCATCGGCACCGTGCGTCACATCGGCGACGCGCTGCTCCAGGCGCACAAAGCGGTGACCGGCGACATCACCGGCGTGACCTCCGATCTGGGTATCGCGTTCAACGCCACGTTCGTCGCGCTGTTGCTCACGATCATCTTGATGTTCTTCCTGCATCAGCTGCAGCAGTCGCAGGAGCAGCTCGTGCACGACACGGATCATTGGATCGATCAGCATTTGATCAGGCACATGCAGGTGCGATGAGCGAGCGTTGCATGACGATTCCACTGCGTCGCGTGCCCCATCATGCTGTCACTTGAGCTCATCGATGCCGGTCTCATCCTCGCCAGGCGGCGTGCAGAGGAGACTTCGATCCTCGCCGAAGCGCCGGGCGTGGCGCTGCTCGAAGAGGAGCGGACGCTCACCGGCGAGGCGGCGGCGCGGCGTTTGCGCGTCAAGCCCTTGCTGGCGCAGACGAACTTCTGGCGCACGCTCAGCACCGCACCGCTCACGCGACCGTCACGTCTGATTCAGACGTCGGCGGATTTGGCGTATGCGCAAGCCGAGTCGTTGCTGCGCGGGCACGACGACGGCGATGGCATGCTGCTTGCCGTGCCGGCCGGTTACAGCCGCGAGCAACTCGGCTTGCTGCTCGGCGTGATCAACGAGACGGGCGTGCGTGTCGCAGGTCTTGTCGACGCGGCTCTGGCCGCATGCAGTTTGCAGCCGGCACCGGCGCGGCTGCTGCACCTGGATCTCGAACTGCATCAGGCATTGCTGACGGTGCTCGAGTACACGGGCGGCGAGCGTCCCGGCCTCAAGCGCAGCCGTTACGAGATCCTGCTGCAGCACGGCCTGTTGGCCATTCAGCAGACCTGGATGCATTTCATCGCAGAGCAGTTCGTGCGCAAGACGCGCTTCGACCCGCTGCACGATGCCGCCAACGAACAGCTCCTCTTCGATCGTTTGCCCGAATGGCTCGCGACGTTTGCGCACGAAGAACGTGCGGTGCTGGAGACGACCTTCGGCGGCAGCAAGCTCGAGGTGGAAATCGAGCGTGCGCAGCTCATCGCGGCGGTGGAGCGTCATTACGCACAGCTGCAGAGCTTGGTGCAAAGCGCACGCGTGGCCGGAATGCCGATCGAGCTGCGCGTTTCGCACCGCGTGGCTGCATTGCCCGGATTGCTCGATCGGCTGCAAGCGCTGCGGGACTGTCGCGTCGAGGTGCTCGAACGCGGCGCAGCGGCCTTGGGCGCATTGCATCATGCCGCGGCCATTGCACGGCCCGTCGATGCGCTCGCGCTCGTCTATCACTTGCCGGTGGCGGCCGCCACGGGTGAAGCAACCGAATCGAGCGAGCAGCACATCGAGGCTACGCCGCCGGCGTTACGGCCGACGCACGTGCTCTACCAAGGGCGTGCCTGGCGCATCACCGACGTACCGCTCGTCGTCGGCTGGGCCGTGGAGCATGCGCCGCGTGCGCTCGTGCTGCCCGCGCCCGGACCAGGCATATCGCGCAAGCACTGCTCGCTGCTGCGACGGAACGGCGCGGTGGTGATCGAAGATCACAGCACCTACGGCTCTTACGTCAATGACGAGCGCGTGGTGGGACGCACGACGCTGACCGTCGGCGATCGAGTACGGCTCGGTTCGCCCGGCGTGACGCTCGAGATGATTCAGTTGGTCAACGACGATGGCGCGCCGCAAGACTGAAGTCTTCAGCATGTCCTTCCTGGACTGCATCACCTGCGCGTTCGGGTCGGTCGTGCTCGTCTATACGTTGATCAACGCGCAAGGCGGCTTGCGACGCGCGACCGAAACGCAGTCGGTGAAGGCGGAAGTGTCCCGACTCGAGCAGGAAGTGCTCGAGGGCTATCAGCGACTCGTCGCGCTCAAGAACTCACTCATCGAGACCGAAACCGAGCAGGTGCGCCTCGAAGGAATGGGCACGCGCGTGCTCGAGGAAACCGAGCGTCTCAGAGTCGAGCTTGCCGAAGCGGAGAAGGAAACATTGTCGCGACGCGAGGCGATCGAGCGTTTGAAGGCGGATCTCAAATCGCTCGAGGAGGGGGCGCGCCGCCTCGAAGGCGCGACCAAAGATGCGAGCGCGCCCGGCACGCGCGTGCGCGGCTTCGTCGGGCAAGGCGACCGGCAATACCTGACGGGGCTCAAGGTCGGCGGCGAGCGCATTCTGCTGTTGGTCGACGTCTCCGCGAGCATGTTGGACGATACGGTCGTCAACATCCTACGCCTGCGCAACATGTCCGATACGCACAAGATGCTCGCGGAGAAATGGCGGCGCACGATCGCGACGGTCGAGTGGCTGGCTGCGCAGCTGCCGCTCGAAAGCGAGTTTCAGATCTACGCGTTCAACACCAAGACATGGGCGCTGGCGCCGGGGACGGAAGGCCGTTGGCTCAAGACGAACGATCCGAATGCGCTCAGCGATGCGATCAACGCTTTGCGCAAGACCATTCCGCAGGACGGCACCAGCCTCGAGAATGCGTTCGTCGCGCTGAACGCGCTCAATCCGAAACCGGACAACGTCATTCTCATCACCGATGGCCTGCCGACGCAGGGCACCGGCGCGCCGCTCATCCGCAAGACGATCGACGGCGACGGCCGGCTGAGGCTCTTCGATCGCGCGATTGCGAAATATCCGCGCGACGTCCCGCTCAACGTCATCTTGATGCCGATGGAAGGCGATCCGTCGGCGCCGGCGGCGTTTTGGCTGGCTGCGCGCAGAACTGGCGGCTCGTTCATGAGCCCGGCGAAGGATTGGCCATGAGCGGGCGCGCCGGGCTTTGCGGATCGCTCTTGCGCGACGGAAGGCGGCACATGCACCGTGTCGTCGGCAGAGGGGCTGGTTATGGCTCGTAGACTAACGCGACGCGAGACCGAGATCTTCAGCATCTCGTTCCTGGATTGCATCACCTGCGGTTTGGGCTCGGTGGTGCTGCTGCTCGTGCTGAGCGATATACGCTCGCCCGAGATCGAGCAGGAGCGCGAGGATTTGCAGGCGCAGATCCTGAAGCTGCAGGAAGAGCTCATCGAGATCGAAGGACAGAGCGAGATCCTGAATCGCGATCTCGTCGCCAAGCAGGAACAGCTCTCCGAGGTGAAGCGGCGCGTTGCGCGGTTGCAAGGTGACTTGAGCGATATCCGCGGCAGGTACGCTGCGTCCAAGCAAGAAGCAGATGTGGCCAATCAGCTCGAAGGGCGGCTCGCTTCCGCGCAGCAGACGTTGACCGAAGAAATGAAACGTCTGCTGGGCAGCGACTTCCGTCGCAAGCGCGACGATGCGATCGGCGGCATTCCGGTCGACAGCGAGTACATCATCTTCATCATCGATACCTCCGGCAGCATGTTCAATTACGCCTGGCCGCTCATGCTGGAGAAGCTCGAGGAAACCCTGAACATCTATCCGCAGGTGAAGGGCTTCCAGGTGATGAACGACGAAGGCGTGTACATGTTCCCGGGCTATCGCGGCAAATGGATTCCGGATACGCCGCAGCAGCGGCGCACCGTGATCGAGCGGCTGCGCACCTGGAATGCGTTCTCGAACTCGAGCCCGGTCGAAGGTATCGTGGAAGCCATTCGCACGTACTACTCCAAGGACAAGAAGATCAGCCTGTACGTCTTCGGCGATGAGTTCACAGGCCCGTCGATCGACGCGGTTGTCAAGAGCGTCGATCTGATCAATCGCGAAGACGACACCGGCGAGCGGCGCGTGCGCATCCATGCGATCGGTTTCCCGGTGCGCCCCGATGCGCCGCAGTACACGAGCATTCGATTTGCGACGCTCATGCGGATACTGTGTCAGCGAAACGGCGGCTCGTTCGTCGGGCTCAACGAACCGGAGCGCGGCCGCCGGCCGCTGTTCAGGATCGGTGCCGCGTCGCAGCCCGCCGAGAGCGAGGCGATCCCACCGAGGTCATCGTAACGTGAGAAATACGACCATTTTTCGTCGCTCGCGCGAATCGTGTGCGGCGGCTCGCTGCGTCTTGCTCGCGAGCGTCGCGGCGGCGTTCGCGCTGCTGACCGGCTGCGGTCCGGTGAAGCTCGTTGCGACCGCGCAAATTCCCGAACCGCTCGTGGTCAAGATTCCGGTCGCGGTGGCGCTGTTCATTCCGCCTGAGTTCTCGGAGTACGTGCACGAGGAAGAGCGTTGGGGCACGGACTACAGCATCGCGCTCGGCAAGGCGCAGAGCGATGCGATCTCGCGGCTCATGAACGCGATGTTCGAGGAAGTGATTCCGGTCGACAGCCTCAACGCCGGTGCGCAGCTCGGCGAGCGCGTGGCGGCCATCCTCGAGCCCAGCGTCGAGGAATATGCATTCGTCACGCCGCGCGATGCGGGCTCGCCGTTCTACGCGGTCAGCATCAAGTACCGCGTCAATGTCTATCGTCCAGACGGAAAACTCGCGGATTCCTGGGGATTCACCGGGTACGGGACGTCGCCGGCAGGCGGGTTGTCGAACACCGAGCCGCTCGTGAACGCCACAGCGCTGGCGATGCGCGATGCGGGCGCCAAGCTGGCCGTGGAGTTTCGCGAGCAAGCGATTGTGCGGGGCCTGTTGCCGGAAGCGGAGTCCGACACGTCGGCGGGCGGCGAGACGTCCGACGAAGCGGCACCGGCACAAACAGAGGCGACCGACGGCGAGACGCCGGAGGAGGTAACGCCGCCCGAAGCGGCGCCTGCCGAAGAGTCGAGCGAATCGGACGAAGACTCGAACGAAGCGGAAACGGCGCCTGCCGCGCCGCGCAGCGAGTCGGCGCCGACGGAAGAGGACGATCGCGACGAGGAAGAATCCCAGCCCGAGCTCGACGGAGCCTTCGCGCTCCACGCTTGAGAAGCTAGGACGGCTCGTCCTCCTGCTGCTCCTTGTTCTGGGGGCGGCGCCTGACGCGATAGACCTCGCGTGCGGTCACGCCGGTGGTCGCAACGGGTTCGCCGTCGACGAACCGCGGGCGAAAGCGCGCGTCGCGGATCGCATCGAGAAAGTCGGAGACGTGGCGGCTGTAGGTATTGGAGTCCGTCACCCGCGCATCTTCGACGAAGCCTTCGGCGTTCACGGTGAATTCGAGCTCGACGAAGGCTTCTTCACCCTTGCCTGGCGGCATGCGGTTGCCGCTTGCCACGGCCGCAGGCGCCGGGAAGTACACACGCACCGGAACCGCGAGCAGATTCGGAATCGTTTCGCGCTCCTTCGCATCGAGTTGCGCATAACGCTGCGCCGCTTGGCGGTAATAGGCGAGCGCTTTCTTGGTGTCTTGCTTGAACTGAAACCAATCGCCCGTTTCGACGAGCGTGCCCAGCAAGATTTCCGCCGGAGGATCGGGCTGCGTCTCCAAGACCTCGAGCGCACGCAGCAGCGCACGCTGCCCCTCTGCCGGTAGGTAGCGCGGATTCTTGCGGTACGGCAGGTTGAGCTGCTGCGCTTCCGGCGTGTTGGCGGTGTACGGGTCGAGGTACCCCAGCGCGTAGAAATCGACCTCGTAGAGATAGCTGGCTGCCAGCCGCCGCAACGGCAGGACGACATCCACGTGCGAGCTCCCGAGCGTTCGTTCCACCAGTCGAATCGCATCCCGATAGTGACGCCGCGCGACGTCGAAGTTACCGACACCCGCGTGCCAGTCCGCGACTTGGCACATGAGCGGCACGATGCGCGGATCGTTCTGTCCGTAGGAACGCTCGCCCACCTTCAGCATGTAGTTGACGTGCCGTTCGGCGGCGAGCGCCTGGCCGATACGCGTGAGACTGTTGGCGAGCTGCGCGAGGATCGGCTGCTGTTCTTCGTGAAACAGGCCGTGCGTGCGATGAGTGATCAGCAAGGCGCGATCGAGATACGGCACGGCTTCCTCGTGGCGTTTGGCGGCCGCCAGCGTGAAGCCCAAGCCGCGTAGCGGGTTCAGCGTGTGCCGGCTCGCTTGTCCCTGCGAGCGTTCGATGAGCTCGAGCGCCTCTTTGAATGACGCCTCGGCGCCGGTGAGGTCGCCGCCGCGCAGCTGCGCCTCGCCGAGCTGGGACAAGGCCTCAGCCAGTGCCAGCGGTTCCCCGTCGGCGCGCGCCGTTTCGACGAGCTTTTGTGCCGCGGCGACGGCGGCGGTCCAATTCTCGCTTTCGAGGTGCGCCTGATACTCGCTGCGGGCGCTCGGCTTCTCGCCGGGCGGCAGCGCGTCGGCAGCGTGCGCCGCTGGATCGAGCGCCAACAGACAAGAGGCGAGAAACGCAGGCTTGAGAAACGATGAGCTCATGCTGCGGACGACCGTCTATCGAGTCGCTGATTGTCCCGCCGTGCAGTGCGTTAAGTCACGGTGCAGGCGTAGGCTAGTCGTTAGCAAGGGACGAGACAAGGACGACAGCCACCTATCGCAACCCGGCGACCGAATCCCTAAAGTGATCTCGTGCCAAACTCCGTCGCGGTCCTTCCCGTCGTTGTCGGTGCGTTGCGGAACCAGAGCCTCTGTGACGGACGTTTAGTGTCGATCGTGTGTGATTGGAGCTCGAGCCTCGCGCAGATCCTGTCCCTTATATGAACGACAACGAACGTACCGCCGAAAGCGTGCTGTCCCTGAACGTCGAGCGTACCGGCACGTATCCCGCGCTGACCGGTGCAGCTGCTGCCTCGGAGGGCGACATCGATCCGCTCTGGTACAAGGACGCCATCATCTATCAGATGCATGTCAAGGCGTTCTTCGACTCGAACAACGACGGCATCGGCGATTTCGCCGGGTTGACGCAGCGGCTCGACTACATCCAGGAGCTCGGCGTCAACACCGTCTGGCTGCTGCCTTTCTATCCCTCGCCGCTCAAGGACGACGGCTACGACATCTCCGACTACTGCAACGTGCACCCGGATTACGGGACGCTCGATGACTTTCGTCATTTCATCGAGGAGGCCCATCGGCGCGGGCTGAAGGTGATCACCGAGCTCGTGATCAATCACACCTCGGATCAGCATCCGTGGTTCCAGGAAGCGCGCCGCTCCCCGCCGGGCTCGCCCGCTCGCGAGTTCTACATCTGGAGCGACGACGACAAGAAGTTCGCGGGCACGCGCATCATCTTCACCGATACGGAGACCTCCAACTGGGCGTGGGATCCGGTCGCCAAACAGTACTACTGGCACCGCTTCTTCTCGCACCAGCCGGACCTCAATCACAACAATCCGCGCGTCGTCGAAGCGGTCATCGACGTCATGCGCTTCTGGATGGACATGGGCGTCGACGGCATGCGCCTCGATGCGATTCCCTATCTGTGCGTACGCGAAGGGACGAACAACGAGAACCTGCCGGAAACGCACCAGGTGCTCAAGCGCATGCGCGCCGCGATGGACGCGCACTACAAGGGCCGCATGTTCCTCGCCGAGGCGAATCAGTGGCCGGAAGACGTGCGCGAGTATTTCGGCGACGGTGATGAGTGCCACATGGCCTATCACTTCCCGCTGATGCCGCGCATCTTCATGGCCGTGGCCCTCGAGGACCGCTATCCGATCACCGAGATCATGCGGCAGACGCCGGATATCCCGGAGAACTGTCAGTGGGCCATTTTCCTGCGCAATCACGACGAGCTCACGCTCGAGATGGTCACGGACCGCGAGCGCGACTACATGTACAGGATGTACGCGCAGGAGCCGCGCATGCGCCTGAACGTCGGCATCCGGCGGCGGCTTGCGCCGCTGCTCAACAACGATCGCGACCGCATCAAGCTCGTCAACAGTCTGCTGCTGTCGATGCCCGGCTCGCCGATCATCTATTACGGCGATGAGATCGGCATGGGCGATAACATCTACATCGGCGATCGCAACGGGGTGCGCACGCCGATGCAATGGAGCCTCGATCGCAATGCAGGTTTCTCGCGCGCCGATCCGCAGCGGCTCTACCTGCCCGTGATCATGGATCCGATCTACGGCTATCAGGCGGTCAATGTCGAAGCGCAGTCGCGCGATCCGTCGTCGTTACTCAACTGGACGCGACGCATCCTGGCGGTGCGCCGGCAGTTCAAGTGCTTCGGACGCGGCACGCTCGAATTCCTGCGGCCGCAAAACCGCAAGGTCATTGCGTACATCCGCAAGTACGGCGAGGAGATCATCCTGTGCGTCGCGAACCTGTCGCAGACCGCACAGGCCGTGGAGCTCGATCTGTCTCAGTACAAAGGGCTCGTGCCCGTCGAGCTCATGGGTCGCAATTCGTTTCCGCCGATCGGCGAGCTGCCGTACTTTCTCACGCTACCGGCACATGGATTCTTCTGGCTGCTCTTGAGCGCGACGGCTGCTCCGCCGGCGTGGCACATCGAGCGTATGCCCGCGACCGAGCTGCCGGTGCTGGTGCTGCTCGACGGGTTGGTGACGTTCCTGCCCGACAATCCGCGAGCAGCGACGAGCCCGGTGATTCGCCGCACGGTGCAGCAGTTCGAGCAAGAAGTCCTGCCCGCGTTCCTCGGGCCGCGCGGCTGGATTCCGCATACGGCCGAAGCGATCACCACCGTGCGGCTCGGCGAGCGGACCTTGTGGCGCTACGACCACAAGCCGTATTTGCTTGCCGTCATCGAAGTGCAGCCGAGCACCGGCCCGCTGCAACGTTACCTCTTGCCGCTGACGTTGGCGTGGGAGGACGGCCCGGACGGCAACGTGCTGCGCACGGCCGAGTGGACGCTCGCCAAAGTGCGCGAGCACGCTCGCGTCGGCGTCATGATCGATGCGTTCGCCGATCCGACGTTCTGTATCGGCGTGGCGTGCAGCGCAGCCCAGAACGTGGTCGTGCCGTTCGCTTCGGGCGAGATCAGGTTCGAGCGCGGCGATGCCGCCGATGCCATGGGCGACGGCGAATTCCGCACGGTCGAAGTGATCGGCTCGGAGACGACCAATACGAGCGTCGTGCTCGATGAGCGACTCTTCCTCAAGGCGTATCGGCGTATCGAGCCCGGTCCGAATCCCGACATCGAGATGACCCGCTTCCTCGTGCGCAACGGATTCCGTGCCGTTGCTGCGCACGTCGGGCACGTGGCGTATGTGGGCAAGGAGCGTGCCGAGGTCATCGCGCTGTTCGAGTACGTGCGCAATCAAGGCGATGTGTGGACTTACACGCTCAATCACCTGGAACGCTTTCTTGCCGACGTCGGGCCCGATGGCGAGTTCGGACCGGCGCCGCATGAGCTCTTCAATGCGCAGATGCACACGCTCGGCAAACGCGTCGGGGAGATGCATGCGCTGCTCGCTCAGGCCACGGACGATCCGGTGTTCGCGCCGGAGCCGATCACGGCGCAGGATCTCGAGCGTTGGTCCGGCGTTGCGCAAGCGCAGCTCGGTGCGCTGCTGCAGGGTATCACTGCGCGTCTGACGAGCTTCGACGAAGCGGCGCGCACTCAGGCGGAACGCCTACTGTCGCTCAAAGGCCAGGTCTTCGAGCGCATCCTCGAGCTTGGGGTGGCGCCTGCAGCGACGCTGAAGACCCGTATCCACGGCAATCTTCACCTGAGCAAGGTGCTGCTCGTCGCGGACGACGTGCTGATCACCGGCTTCGAGGGCGATGCGTCCTTGCCGATCGAGCTGCGACGGCGCAAGGACTCGCCGCTGCGCGATGTCGCGAGCCTGCTCAATTCATTCCAATACGTTCGCCATGCCGCGCTCGAGCGCGCGCTCGTCACTCGTCCCGAGCAACGCGAGCGGCTCGATCGCGCGCTCTACGAGTGGTACGTCGCGGCGACGCAGGCATTGCTGGCCGGATACCGTGCCGGCATCGGTGCTGCAGCGAGCGTGCCGCACGATGAGACGGAACGGGTGCGGCTGGTGCGGTTCTTCCGCATTGCGCGTGCGCTGCACGAGGCCGAGTGCGAGCTGGAGCAACGCATGCCGTGGACTGGCGTGCCGATTCAGCTCTTGATCGACGAAGTCGAACGCGGCGCCTGACCGCCTCAAGCAGCGGCTATTCGTCGAACTCCTCGACGCCGTAGATCGATGGGCGCAGATCGGGCGCCCAGAAGTGCGCCGGCCAGCCTGCTTTGAGTTTCAGTCGGCGCACGAACTCGCGCGCATCGCCGATCTGTTCCCAAACGGCGGGCAAAAAGGTCGCGCGCGCGCCGCGCCATTCGAGCACCAGACCGTCGCGGCCCGGTTCGAGCATTTCGACGAGCTCGTCTTCGTTTGCGACGTCCACCGGACGCGGCTGCTCGAGTACGGACACGTGAAAGTGAAGCTGCGGCCATTCGTGCGGCGTGACCGCCGCAAAACGCGGATCGCGGAATGCCGCTGCCCAGGCGTCGTGCCAGACTTCTTCCGCGAGCGGAAAGCGCGGTTCGAGCGAACCGCAGCAGCCGCGTAGCGCTGCGCCGATTCGCAGCGTGACGAAGGCCGAACGCGGTTCGGCGAGCGCACCGATGTAAGCACGCTCCGGGAACGCCGGATGTGCGCCTTCGACGAGCGCACGATGCACGCACTCGCGCGCGAGCGCGATCAGCTCCTGACCGTCCGCGGCATCAAGCTTCATAGAGCGCGTAGGCACCGTAGCCGACGACGCGCTGTCGATCGCCGGCCGTGTCGCCGGAATTGCAGCGGGCCAGTTCCTCGACCGTGAGCTCGCGCGTGCGGGCAATCTCGAGCAGACCGTTGATCGGCACTGCGCCGCAGGCTTGCTGTCCGGTCAGCGATGGGTGACGTGCGAGGATCGCAGCGCTCGTGTGCGCGTCCACGCGTTGCGCCTCTTCATACGTCAGGTAGTGGCTCAAGTCCGAGCTCGCGAGCACGATCGTGTCCTCGCCGCTGACGCGTACCAATGCGGCAGCGACTTCGTGCGTCGCTGCCGCGCCGGCCACGATCGGCAGCAGCGTGAACTCGCCCAAGATGACCTGCAGAAAAGGTAGCTGTACTTCGAGACTGTGCTCGAAGCGATGCGGCTCGTCTGCTTCGATCACCGCGGGCAGATCGAGCAGCGCATCCTTGAGCTCGGTATCGATCGGGACGTCGCCAAGCGGGGTCTCAAAGCGCGTCGCCTTGGGCACGGCCAGCCCGCGCAGGTAGACGCGATGGCTCGGGCCGATTACGACCACGCGTCGTGGATGAGCGTTGTCGGCCAGCGTACGGTAGGCTGCTGCGGCAGTGCTGCCCGAATAAATGTAACCGGCGTGGGGCACGATGAAGGCGGCCGGTTTTCGCGGCAGCGCAATGTAGGCCGCGCGTTCCAGGTAGGCGGATACCGTCGCACGCAGCTCGACGGGATCGTCGGGATAGAACAAGCCCGCAACCGCGGCGGGGCGTACGCTTGTATCGCGAGAAGTCGCACGCATCTTGCTACCGTACGAAGTATCTCTTGGTGCGCGGAAGTGTATTCCCAGTCGCTCGGGCGGCGTAAGCTGTGGGCGCGCGTCGTAAGACTTCCATGGCGAGCATGACCGTGTCGTACTCGACCCAGTACTGGCATTCCTTACCCGACGGTCGGGTGCAATGCGATGTGTGCCCGCGTGCGTGCAAGATGCACGACGGACAGCGCGGCCTGTGCTTTGTTCGCGGGGCCGAAGGCGGCGAGGTCAGGCTGTTCACCTACGGCCGCTCGAGCGGGTTCTGCGTCGATCCGATCGAGAAAAAGCCGCTCAATCACTTCTTGCCCGGCACGGCCGTGCTGTCGTTCGGCACGGCCGGCTGCAATCTCGCCTGCAAGTTCTGCCAGAACTGGGACATGAGCAAATCGCGCGAGATGGATACGCTCGCCGACCGGGCCAGTCCGCAAACGCTCGCGCGAGCCGCACGCGACCTCGGGTGCGCCAGCGTCGCCTTTACGTACAACGATCCCGTGGTGTTCCTCGAATACGCCATCGATGTCGCCGATGCCTGTCGCGCCGTCGGCATCAAGAGCGTGGCAGTGACGGCCGGTTATATCTGTCCCGCGCCACGTGCGGAGCTCTACGCGCACATCGACGCGGCGAACGTCGACCTGAAGGCGTTCACGGAGCGGTTCTATCGCAAGATCTGCGGGGGCGAGCTGGCGCCCGTGCTGGAGACGCTCGAATACCTCAAGAAGGAAACCCAGGTTTGGCTCGAGATCACGACATTGCTGATCCCCGGCGAGAACGATTCGGATGCGGAGCTGGACGCAATGACGCGTTGGATCGTCGACAAGCTTGGTCCCGACGTGCCGCTGCACTTCACCGCGTTTCATCCCGACTGGAAGGTGCTGGACAAGCCGAGCACCCCCGCGGCGACGCTGACGCGTGCACGCGCATTGGCGCTGCGCAATGGCTTGCGCTTCGTCTATACCGGCAATGTGCACGATCCGGACGGTGCGAGCACCTATTGTCCCGGCTGCGGATTGTGCGTGATCGAACGCGACTGGTATGAGATCGGCGCTTGGCGGCTGACCGATAGCGGTCGATGCACGAGCTGCGGGATGCAGCTGCCCGGCGTCTTTGCCGGCCCGCCCGGTACGTGGGGCGCGCGGCGAATGCCGGTCAGAATCGCCGATACGTCGGTGGCATGAACGATGCGGCGCTTGCGCGCCGCATCGTTCGATTCGATAACAGATCGTCGGATTAATGCTTGGCCGCGGCTAGAAGCGCCAGGCAGCCATGAGCCAGATCGAATCGAGATCGTCGATGACGTCGGTGTCGATCTTCTCGTATTCGACCTTGAGGAACAGATGATCCATGAGCGTGATGCCGATGCCGGCGCCGTACGACCACGCTTCCTCGCTTGCGTCCGAGGTGAACACGTCGCCGCCGAGATCGTCCAAGTCGACCCGCAAGTCGACGTCGTAAAAGTAATAGCCGAGCTTGCCGAAGATCTCGACGGGCCCGAGCGGATAGCCGAGATAGACGGCCGGCTGCACGCCGCTCAGCTCGAGCCGGTAATCGCCGCTCGAACCTTCGCCTCTCAGTCGATCGTTCACTTCGCCGAAATCGATGTAAGCAATCTCGAAGGAGACATAAGGATTGAAGCGCCAGCCGGCGAAGACACGCCAGGCATTGTCGTCATCGTCGATACGCTGAATCGCCTCATCGGTATCGTCGATGTCGTCGATCTGCACATCGTACGCGCCCCAGCCGGCGCCGAGATAAAGTCCAGATTCGTTGTCCGACGACTGCGCATACGCGCCCGTCGTGCTCGCAAGCAAGACCGCACAGGCAATTCCACTCTTCTTCATGAACAACTCTCCTCGTTGCAACGTGTAGCGAGTGGACGCCGATGAATGCGCTCGACGCACGACTCTCGTGCGACTTGAACGCGCCAACCGAGGAGGGGTTCCTGGATGTGGCAGCAAGCGCACAACTTACGTTTCGCGATGCGTACGCGCCAGGCATACTGTAGTCCTTCCTCTGATGTGTTCTTGAGTTCGGAGCCACGATGCGTCGTTTGCGCAATACGTTTCTCAAAGGGCTCGCTGCGCTCTTGCCGGTCGCTTTGACGATCTTCGTCGTGTATTGGCTTGCGACGACTGCCGAGTCGATCGTGAGCGAGCCGCTGCGCGCGTGGTTGCCGGAGGATCACTACTGGCCGGGTCTCGGGCTGTTGGCGGTGTGCTTGCTGATCCTGCTCGTGGGCGTGCTCGTCGATGCCTACATCGTGCAGCGCCTGTGGCGCTATGGCGAAGCGCTGCTCAGCCGTATTCCGATCGTCAAGACGATCTTCGGCGCGTTCAAGGATTTCACGCAGTTCTTGCCGGCGGGCGAACGCGGTCGCGACTTGAAACGCGTGGTGCTCTGGCGCTTCGCCAATGCGCGGCTCATCGGTTTCGTCACCGAAGAGGACGTCAGTGCGAAGCTCTTCGGTCAGGAAGCGTCCGACCTCGTAGCGGTGTACTTTCCGATGAGCTATCAGATCGGCGGCTACACGCTGTATCTGCCGCGGCGTGAGCTCGAAGAAACTTCGCTTTCGGTCGAAGAGGCGATGCGCCTCGTGCTGATCGGCGGCGTGTCCAGCCACAATGGCAGCGGCGCCGCCACGTAGTGACGCAGCAATGCGCGTGTGGCGAGCTTGCACGTGACCGATATTTTCTCGATCCGATATCGGCGAAGATGTGCCGGTCCGGGCGGCGCCAGGGCCGGCGATGGCAGTCTCGCGGCGCCATAACTGTGATCTGCATCTCTACCTGCCAATTCTTGTCACCTGCGAATTTGTGGGCGGCTTAACAAATTCGAACGGTGTGGGACGCGGCGCTGCGCAGGGTGCTGCTAGCATTCGGCACATCGAATCGACGTCCTAGATCGCATCGTGGCCGAAGGAACCAGTCGCCAACTTCGCGTGCTGCACGTCGTCAGTTCGGGTGGCATTGCCGAATCGCTGCAGCCGTTCTTGTTCATGCCGCTTGTGACGCGTTTGCCCAAGCAACGCGTCAAAGTGCAGGTCGTTGCGTTGTCGCCGAATTGCGTGCGTGCTGCCGTGCTGCGTCAGCAAGGCGTGCCGGTGCACGAGGTGGCGCTCTCGCGCAAACGCTTCGCGTTGCAAGGCTTCAAGAATCTGCTTGATGTTGCTCGTACGTTCCGTCCGGACGTCATTCAGGCCTGGGGACGCGGCGCGCAGCTCGCAGCGGCGCAGCTACGCAAACGCTGCGATTGGTCGCCGGCGCTCATTTGGTCGATCGCGGACACCGCGCCGCTTGCCAAGCAGGCCGGTTTCGTCGATCGCAATCTGTTGAAGCTGGCTGCCAAGGCCGCCGCCGGCGTCGATCGTATCGTCTACACTTCCGAGGCGGGCGCTGCGCAGCATCGCCGCATCGGTTTTCCCGAGGACGGTTACGAATGCATCGCGCCGGGCGCCGATCCGGTGCGCTTCAAGCCGAATCCAGCGGCGCGCACGAGTTTGCGCGAGCGGTTGCAAGTGCCGCACGAGGCATTCGTCATCGGCATGGTGGCGCCGTTTCAGCCGGAGTCCGACCATGCGACCTTCCTCAAGGGCGTCGCCGAGCTCGTCAAGACGCACCCGAATATCTATGTGCTGCTCGCCGGCCACGGCGTGCAGCGCGGCAACGCCGCATTGAATGCCTTGATCGGCAGCGGCGCGCTGTCGACACGCATCCAATTGCTTGGCGAGTGGTCCGATCTCGCATCGCTCTTCAATGCATGCGATCTCGTGTGCTCGAGCGCGCTCACGGACAACGCGCGCATGACGCTTGCGATGGCGATGTTGTGCGGCATTCCGTGCGTGGCCACCGGACTTGGCGCGCAGGGCGAGCTCATCGGCCACCACGGCGTGGCGGTCGAGCCCGGCAATCCTGCGGCGTTCGTGCGCGGCATCGGCAAGATCTTGGGCCTGACTCCGGAACGGCGTGCCCAGCTGGCGCAGGGTGCGCGCAAGCATGCGCTGCAGCGCTTCGCCTATGTGCATGCCTTGCAGCAGTACTTGAAGCTGTACGCCGAGCTGAGCGGTGCGGCCTCGCTCGACGAAGAGACGCTGGCGCAAGCCGTGCCGCCGGTGCCTCAGATCGATGCCAATGTTCCGCCCACGCCGCTCGCTGTGCCGGCGCCTGCGCGGAAGAAGCCTGCGCCCGTCATCGAAGAGTTGCGCGATCCCGATTCGCTTGAAACGCCCGTCAAGGTGACGGAGAACGAACCGTTGCCGAAATGGCGGATCGAGCAGGAGCAGACGCGTGCTCAGCGCGAAGCGCAGCGCGACAGCATCGGCACGAGCGATGGCGATGTGCTGCAGCTGTTCGAGGCCGAGCTGGCGAAACCATCCTCAACGCCCGAGACGCCGTTGGGCGAACGTGCGCGCGGTTACGTGGAGGATTGCGAGGACCTCCTGCCGCTCGAAGCGTTGACGGTGCCGGTCGCGCAAAGCGAGAGCGCCGGCAGCGCTACCACGAGCGCGGTTGCGAGCACAGCGAAAGCGGACGCGCAAGACGAGCGACCTGCAGCGGCGACGCAGAGTGCGAGCGACGCTCGCATGGCGGCAGGCGATACGTTGCCGCCCATGAAAGCGCTGGCGACGCTCGAGAGCGCTTCCGATGTTCGGCGCGACGCCAAGCAGGCAGGCGAGCCGGTACAAACGTCCTTGTTCGAGCTGACCCTCGTCGACGAGCCGGACCGCAAAGCGGTTAGCGGCTGATCGTCGCCGCCTCAGAAGATCGAGATCGCGCCGGCTTCCGCGTCGCCCGCATTGCGTCGAAACGTCGCGAAGAGCTCGCGGCCGACGCCGAAGGCGTTCTTGGACAAATCGGGCCGCGCAACCGTGCGGCTCAGCAAGGTGCTCTCCGGCACCAGCACTTCCAGCGTGCCGGCGTAACTGTCGAGCCGCACGATGTCTCCGTTCTGCACTTTCTCGAGCGGTCCGCCCGCGAGGCATTCCGGCGTGACGTGAATGGCTGCGGGTACCGCGCCCGAAGCGCCCGACATGCGCCCGTCCGTGACGAGCGCGACCTTGAAGCCGCGCGATTGCAACGAGCTCAACGTCGGCGTGAGCTGATGCAGCTCGGGCATGCCGTTCGCGCGCGGCCCTTGATAGCGCACGATGACGACGCAATCGCGGTCGAGCTCGCCCGCCTTGAAGGCGCGGATCACATCCGCCTGGTCGTCGAAGACGACCGCCGGGGCTTCGACGACGCGATGCTGAGGCTGCACGGCCGAGGTCTTGATGATCGCGCGCCCGAGATTGCCTTTGAGCACCTTGAGCCCGCCGTCCGCACCGAATGGATTGGAGACGGGGCGCAGCACCTGCTCATCGCCGCTTTGCTCCGGCGCGGGGCGCCAGGCAAGACCCTGTTCGCCGAGGTACGGCTCCTGCGTGTAGCGCTCGAGCCCGGCGCCCATGACCGTGTTGACGTCGGGATGGAGCAATCCTGCAGCGAGCAGCTCGCGAATGAGAAAGCCCGTGCCGCCTGCGGCGTGGAAATGATTCACGTCCGCGCTGCCGTTCGGATAGACGCGCGCGAGCAACGGCACGATTTCGGACAGATCGCTGAAGTCGTCCCAATTGACGACGAGGCCCGCGGCGCGCGCGATCGCCACCAGGTGAATCGTGTGGTTCGTCGAGCCGCCCGTTGCCAACAGCGCAACGATGGCATTGACGAGGGCGCGTTCGTCGACGATCGAGGCGAGAGGTAGATAGGAATCGCCGAGTGCGGTGATCGCCGCGGCACGGCGCGCGGCAGCGCTCGTGAGCGCATCGCGCAGCGCAGTGTTCGGCGGTACGAATGCCGCGCCAGGCAGATGCAGGCCCATGACCTCCATGAGCATCTGATTGCTGTTGGCCGTGCCGTAGAACGTGCAGGTGCCTTCGGAGTGATAGCTCTGCGCCTCCGATTCGAGCAGGGCATCGCGCCCGACTTTGCCTTCGGCGTACAGCTGGCGGATACGCGCCTTCTCCTTGTTGGGGATGCCCGAGGGCATCGGGCCGGCCGGTACGAAGATCGTCGGCAAGTGTCCGAATGCAAGCGCGCCCATGAGCAATCCGGGCACGATCTTGTCGCACACGCCGAGACACAAAGCGGCATCGAACATGTTGTGCGACAGGGCGACGGCGGTGGCCATCGCAATGACGTCGCGGCTGAACAGCGACAGCTCCATGCCGGCTTGGCCCTGTGTGACGCCGTCGCACATGGCGGGCACGCCGCCTGCGAATTGCGCCACGGCGCCCGCTTCGCGCGCACCGAGCTTGAGCAGCTCCGGATAACGCTCGAGCGGTCGGTGCGCCGAGAGCATGTCGTTGTATGCCGAGACGATGGCGAGATTCGGCCAGCGCGTGCCGCGCAACTTTTCCTTGTCGACGGCGGGCATTGCCGCGAAGCCATGCGCCAAGTTCGTGCACGACAGTGTTGCGCGCGTGGCGGCGGCGCTGCGCGCCTGGGCCATGCGTTCGAGATACTCGCGGCGCGTCCCGTCGCTCCGGGCGCGAATGCGCTCGGCGACTTCGACGAGACGAGGATGCAGGGGGGCGGATTGCTTCAAGGCGGGCCTCGATCGGGTGCGCTTTGGAACCGCCGAATTCTAGCAGGTCGGCCCGACCGCCCGGCGCGATGCACGCAGATCGTGCATTAGCGTTGTCTGCTCCACCGTTCGTTGGCGCTCGTTTGCGCGACGCGGTCAACAACGTTAATTTAGCGGCCCGCTCGGCGTTCCGTTTCTCTTGAAGACTTTCCCTGCCGGGCGCCACGCTCTCGTCTGCTCGAAGGTCGATATGCAGCTACTTCCCTCGTTCGATTTGGTTTTGTTCGGCGGTACGGGCGATCTAGCCATGCGCAAGCTCCTGCCGGCCTTGTATCGGCGCGTCGCGTGCGGGCAGGTACCGCCCGATTCGCGCATCATCGGCGCCGCGCGCGGCGATCTGAGCCACGAGGAGTATCTCGCGCAGGTGCGCGCGAGCTGCGAAACCCACGTCGGCGAGGAGTTCGATCCGAAAGTCTGGGACGAATTCGCCGCGCGTCTTGCCTACAGCAAAGTCGATGCGCAGCAGGACGAGGACTTCGTCCGTCTCGGCGCGCTGCTCAAGGGTCGGGAAGAGGCGATCCGTGTGTTCTTCCTGTCGACGGCACCCGATCTGTTCGCGCCGATCTGCGAGGGACTTGCGCGCAATCAGCTCGTCACGCCGCAATCGCGCGTCGTGCTCGAAAAGCCGCTCGGCCACGATCGAGCCTCTTCGGCGCTCATCAACGAGCGCGTCGGCGCGATCTTCGAGGAACGGCAGATCTTTCGTATCGATCACTATCTCGGCAAGGAGACCGTGCAGAACCTGCTCGCGCTGCGCTTCGGCAATACGCTGTTCGAGCCGCTCTGGCGGCGCGGTCGCGTGCAGCACGTGCAGATCACGGTCGCCGAGGATCTCGGCGTCGAGCGTCGTGCGGATTTCTATGACCGCACGGGTGCGCTGCGCGACATGGTGCAGAACCACTTGCTGCAGCTGCTCTGCATCATCGCGATGGAGCCGCCGGCAACGAGCGATCCCGATGCGATGCGCGACGAGAAGCTCAAGGTGCTGCGTGCGCTGCGCCCGCTCGTCGGCCGCGACGTCCTCACCAAGACCGTGCGCGGTCAATACAAGGCCGGCGCGGCCAAGGGTCAGCCGGTCGTCGGTTACTTGCAGGAAAACGGCGTGCCGCCGGACAGCACGACCGAGACGTTCGTCGCGCTCAAGGTCGAAATCGATTCGTGGCGGTGGGCCGGGGTGCCGTTTTATCTACGTACCGGCAAGCGGCTGCAGGAGCGCGTCTCGGAGATCGTCATCACGTTCGAGGACGTACCGCATTCCATCTACGAGCGGCCCGATACCGTGCACGCGCTCAATCGGCTCGTCATTCAGTTGCAGCCCGAGGAGAGCATCACGCTCACGGTGCTCGCCAAGAGTCCGGGCGAAGGCATGCGCCTCAAGCCCGTGAACCTCAGCCTGGATTTCTCCGAAACCTTCAAGACGCGCAGCCTCGATGCCTACGAGCGTCTCTTGAGCGACATCATCAAAGGCAACCTCACGCTCTTCATGCGCCGCGACGAGCTCGATGCGGCATGGCAGTGGATCGATCCGATCCGCGAAGCATGGCTGCAGTACGACGAGAAGCCGAAGATCTACACGGCCGGCACCTGGGGTCCGGCCGCAGCGAGCGCGCTCATCGGCCGCGACGGCTTCGCTTGGCGTAACGAGATCTGACGCAGCGCGCGAGAGAGCCTGCGGGCGCGGCGGCGGGCGCCGCGCCCCGGAATGTCTTATCCTCTCGGTCCTGCGATCCACGCTGTTGCATTTACAAAGAACATGTCGCCCTCCTGGATTCACGAGCACAAGTTTCCCGACGCGACCGCGCTGGCCCATGCGCTGGCCGGCGAGATCAAGGTCGATCTGGAGGAAGCCATTGCGGCGCGCGGGACTGCCAGCCTCGTGGTCTCGGGCGGCCGTACGCCGGTGCGGCTGTTCACCCAGTTGCGCGAGGAAAAGCTCGACTGGTCGAAGGTCTGGGTCACGCTGGCGGATGAACGCTGGGTGGAAACCAACTCGGAGGCGAGCAACGAACGGCTCGTGCGCGAGCATCTGTTGGTCGGGGCGGCGGCCGCGGCCCATTTCGTCGGGCTGAAGAACCCGGCGCCGACGCCCGAAGCGGGCGCCGATTGGGCGACGCGTGCGCTGACGCGCGTGCCGCATCCTTACGATCTCGTGGTGCTGGGCATGGGCGAAGACGGACACACGGCATCGCTCTTTCCTGGATCGCTGGCGCTGGCCAAAGGGCTCGACCTCGGGGCCGCCCCCGGCTGCCTTGCGGTCAACGCGCTGACGGCACCCCATGCACGGATCAGTCTCAACCTGCGGGCGTTGCTCGACGCCCGGCGCATCATCGTGCACATCGAAGGCGCTGCGAAATGGCAGGTCTATCAGCGGGCTCGCTCGCCGGGCAGCTCGGCCGAGCTGCCGATCCGCGCCGTGCTTCATCAAAGAGAGGTGCCGGTCGACGTGTTCTGGGCGCCGTAGCCCGCCGCCCGCGGCAGGGCGGTAAGCTCGCTTTAGACGGCCAGGCTCTCCACAAAGCGCGCCTGCGCGCGCCCGTGTATGCTTCGACCCTCGTTCGGATCTGGATCGATTCAATGGCTTCCGTGCGACCCGGAACTGTCCCTCGCCTGATCGCCGACATCGGCGGCACGAACGCGCGTTTCGCGCTGCTGGACGGTACGACGCCTCGCGACGAGGTGGTGTTTGCCTGTGCCCAGTATCCGGACATCGTCAGTGCCATCGAGCACTACCTACAGCAAGTCGGCGCACACGAAGGATCGTCGCGGCCACGCGAAGGCGCGTTCGCGATCGCCGGTCCCGTAACCGGCGATGTGATCCGCATGACGAATCACGTGTGGCAGTTCTCCGCGGCGCAGACGCGGCAGCAGCTGCGCTTCGACCGGCTCATCCTGATGAATGATTTCACGGCGCTCGCGATGGCCGTGCGTCATCTGCCGCAGTCGGAGCTCGAGGCCGTGGGCGGCGGCAGACCCAAACCGAACGCGCCGATCGCGTTGCTCGGACCGGGCACCGGGCTTGGTGTTTCGGGGCTCATCCCGGCCGGCGATCATTGGATTCCGCTGCAGGGCGAAGGTGGACACGTCACGCTGTCGGTGATGAACGAGCGCGAGATCGAGGTGCTCAGACAATTGCGCCAGCGCTTCTCGCACGTCTCGGCGGAACGCGTACTGTCCGGCAGCGGGCTCGTGAATCTCTACGATGCGCTGTGCGCGCTGGAAGGCGTCGTGCCCGAACCGCTCACACCGCCAGATGTCACGCGGCGCGCGATGGAAGCCTCATGCCGCATCTGCATGGAGACGGTCAGCATGTTCTGTGCGCTGCTCGGCACCCTGGCGGGCAATCTGGTGCTGACGCTGGGCGCATTCGGCGGTCTCTACATCGGCGGCGGCATCGTGCCGCGGCTCGGGCGCTTGTTCATCAGCTCGCCATTCCGCGATCGCTTCGAAGACAAGGGGCGCTACGCCGACTATCTCGCGGCGGTGCCGACCTACATCATCCATTCGCCGTTGCCGGCGCTGATCGGGCTCGCCCACGCCTTCACGGAGCCGGGGCCGCGCATCGAAGCGGCGTGAAGCGTTCGCCCGCTATCCGGTCGATTCGGTCGTCAGCCAGCGCGCGACGGTGTAACCGATCGCGGCGCCGACGGCGCTCGTCATGAGCGCATGTAGATAAGACACGTAGAGCGAATCGATGCCGCTGTCAGTGCCGAGCAGCGAGCGGACCCACTCTGCGGTGTCGAAATACATCGCGCACGCAAACGCGATCGCAATGCCGGCGAGCACGCTCGGGATGAGCGCCAAGAACCTGCGCCGCCAATTGCGTCCGAATTCGGCGAGCTCCGCTTCGATCTGAGCTTGCACGCGCGCACGCGCGGCGGCGCGCCGTGCTTCGTCGTCGGCGACAATGCGCTCGAGCAGATGCCGATCGAAGCGCTCATCGAGCGCAAGCTTCGGTACGGCGCTTTGCAGCGATGTATCGAGCGCGCGCAGGGCAGCAGCGTATTCGCGGCACGATGAGCAGGTGTCGACATGTGCAGCGACGGCGGCTGCATCGTCGGGCGCAAGCTCGCCGTCGAGCCAGTCCTGCAACCGTCCGTCCCAATCGATGTCGTGCTCGTGCGTCATGTTTCGTGCTCGCTCTCGCGTGTGAGCTCGATGAGCCGCTTACGTGCTCGGTGCAGCAAGGCTTTGACGGTGCCGAGCGGCAAACCGAGGATTCTCGCCGTCTCCTCGTAAGACTTGTCTTCCATATAGAACAAGGTCACGGCTTGACGGTAGCGTTCGGGCAGCTGGTCGAGCACCTGCAGCACGCTGCTCGTGGCCGAGTCGTCCTGCGTGGGCGCGGCGAGCGCGGCCGCTTCGGCACGGTAGTCGTCCTCGCCATGATCGTCGAGCGACACCGTGGGGCGTTTCTTGCGCAGCTCGGACAGGCAGGCGTTCTTCGTGATCGCATAGATCCACGTCGACAAGGAGGCCTGGCCGCTGTATCCGGGCAGCGCGCGCCAGACGCGCATGAAGACATCCTGCGTGACATCCTCGGCCCAGCTGCGATCGCGTAACATGCTGAAACATAGCCGAAAAACCTTGTCCCGATAGCGCGGCAGCAACAGCGCCAGGGCATCCCGGTACTGCTTGGCATGCAGACGCGCGTGGACGTCTTTGTCTGCTGGTAAAGCCGTTTGCGCGCGCGTCATGGCATCACGGGTTGAGACGTCGGGGGACGAGGAAAGGTTGCGCCGTACTCTACCAATGGCTTCGGCGACGTCGTCCCGCGGGAGCCGCAACTTACCGGTGGAAGCAGGCCATTGACCGAGCGCAACCTTATCGGCGGGGCTGGCGTATCAACACGCGAGTTGCAGAATACGGCCACCGAGGCCCAGGTGCATTATGTCCGAGCTCGTTCCAATCTTGGGAATCATCTTTGCGATCGGGTTGCCCTTGTCGATTCCGATCGTCGTCGCCGTGCTCAATTACCGCAAACGGCGGCGTCTCATGGAGCTGTACCACGTCGAGCGCATGGCCGCGATCGAGCGCGGCATGGAGCTGCCGCCCTTGCCGCTCGAATTGATCGACGGCCAGAGCGCGCGACGCCGAACCTCGCTGCTGCCGGGTCTGGTGTGGCTGTTCGTCGGCATCGCAGTCATCATCAGCTTGCAGTCTCTTGCGAGAGACCAAGCGATGCTCGGGGTCGTTCCGGTCGGCGTCGGTCTTGCGTATCTCATCTATTACTTCGTCGAAGGACGCAAGATCGAGCTCAAGCAGATCGCCGAGCAGGAGCGCAAGGAGCAGTCGGGATCGCGCCTGGAGATGTAGCGATGTCACGGCCTGCCGCGCCGACGCGGCGGGCCGTTCCTGTAGAATTCGCGCATGGAGTTCATTGCGCGCACGAGCGACGGACGCACGGTCCGATACACCGACGGCAAACGCTATCTGTGGCTGGCCTCACTCAGCGGGCCGCTCAAGACGATTCTCACGATCCTCGCCTACTTCTGGCTCGACGAGCGGCCCGAGGTGCTGTGGTTTCCGCTCTTCTACATCTTCGTGGTCATCCCGATCGCCGACATCGTCTTCGGCGAGGATCGCCACAACCCGCCCGAGGAAGTCGTCCCGCTGATGGCGGCGGATCCGTACTACCGAGTGCTGCTCTACGCCGCGCTCTTGCTCCTCTACGCGCAGTTCTTCGCCGCCGCATGGTTCATCGGCACGCAGTCGGTGCCCTGGTGGGCCTATCTCGCGCTCACGCTCGGCACGGGCTTTACCAGCTCGCTCGCCATCCTCGTCGGACACGAGCTCGGTCACAAGAAGAGCCGGCTCGATCAAATCTCGGCGCAGATCGCGACCGGGCTCGTCGGTTACGGCCACTTTTGCATCGAGCACAATCGCGGACATCACGTCGCCGTCGCGACGCCGGAAGATCCGGTGAGCGCGCGCATGGGCGAGAGCATCTATCGCTTCGCGCTGCGCGAGATTCCGGGTGCGATCAAGCGCGGCTGGCGTCTCGAAGCGGCACGCTTGAAGGCGAAGGGTCGGCCGGTGTTCTCGCCGTACAACGAGGTACTGATGTCCTGGCTGCTCACGCTCGTCATGGCGCTCGGGCTGATCGCTGCATTCGGGCCGATCGTCGTGCCGTTCCTCATCGTTCATCATCTCTACGCGTGGTACGGCCTCACGCAGGCGAACTACGTGGAGCATTACGGCTTGCTGCGTCAGAAGCTCCCGGATGGCCGTTATGAACGGCCCACGCCGCGGCATTCGTGGAACACCAATCACATCTATTCGAACCTGATCTCGTTTCACCTGCAGCGCCATTCGGATCATCACGCCAATGCACGCCGGCCGTATCAGGCGCTGCGCGACTTCGACGATCTGCCGCGACTGCCGAGCGGGTACCCGGGCTGTTTCGGGTTGGCGATGATCCCGCCGCTCTGGTTCAAGGTGATGGACCCGAAGCTGCTCGAATGGGCGGGCGGCGACATCACGAAGATCAATGTGGATCCCGCGCGCAAGGAGAAGCTGTACGAGAAGTACGGACAGCGGGCGCGCAAGGAAACGCGGACCAGTAACGGCGCGCAGCAGATTTCCGAAAGCGCAGGTTGACGCCGTCGTCTGCCGGCGTCAGCGCTGCATCAGCGGGCCGGGCGCGCTACTCTCTTTGATTTGAAGTCTTGAAGTTGCCGCGAGGATCGCGCATGCCCGCCACCATGCTCGTCAACATCGATGTCGATGACCTGGACAAAGGCATCCATTTCTATTGCGAAGGCCTCGGGCTGAGCGTGGGCCGGCGCTTCGGTACGGATGCCGTCGAGCTGTTGGGTGCGACCTCCCCGATTTATCTTGTGGTCAAGCCGAACGGCAGCGTCGCCGCGGCGACGAGCCGGCATCTGCGCTCGTACGCGCGCCATTGGACGCCGGTGCATCTCGACTTCGTCGTCGACAATATCGAAAAGGCGCTCGACAGGGCGCGCAATGCAGGGGCGCGGCTCGAGGGTCCCGTGAGAGCCAACAGCTGGGGCAAGATCGCGATGCTTGCCGATCCGTTCGGTCACGGACTGTGCCTGATCGAGTTCATCGGCCGCGGCTACGACGAGATCGCGACCTGACGTATCGTTTGCTTCCGTCGTTCGACCGGGTTTCGACCATGACCACGCTCGTCTGCTGGAAATGCGGTGCTTCGCTCGAGCGCTTGAGCCTGCCACTTAGCCGGCTCGATGAATGCAAAGCCTGTGGCGCCCAGCTGCACGTCTGCAAGCTGTGCGAGTGGTACAGCACGAGCGTCGCGAAGCACTGCCGCGAGCCGATCGCCGAAGAGGTGAAGGACAAGGAACGCGCGAACTTCTGCGACTACTTCAAGCCGCGCCCGAATGCTTATACGAACGCCGGCGATGCGGCCGCCAAAGCGCGTGCCGAGCTGGAGGCGCTGTTCGGCGGCCGAGCCCAGTCCGATTCGTCGACTCAGTCTGACGCCGAGCGCGCACGCGCAGAGCTCGAAGCATTGTTCAAGAAGAACTGACGCAGCCGCTCGGCGTCGCCGCGAGCTCGCGGCCTATCGCAAACGGCGCACGCGCGGGAGCGCGCGCTCATCGGGACATTGGATCAGCTGTGCGCGAGCTCGCGCACCAAGCGCCCGAGCTTTTCAAGTGCGCGCTCGATCGTCGTGGTCCACGGCAAGCCGCAGCTCAACCGGATGAAATTGCGGTAATCCGCTTTGGCCGAGAACACGACGCCGGGCGCGATACCGATGCGGCTCGCGAGCGCCGTACGGAAGAGCTGCGTGCCGTCGACGCTGCGCGGCAGCTCGACCCAGAGCACGAGACCGCCCGCCGCCCGCGACACGCGCGTGCCTTCGGGGAAGTGACGCGCGATCGCGTCGATGAAGAGCTGTGCGTTCTTCGCCAGCGTGGCGCGAACTCCGCGCAAGTAGCGATCGTAGCCACCGCTCGCGTAATAGCGCGCAAGAACGAGTTGCTGCAGGCTCGGACAGGCGACGGACGCGTAGAACTTCGCGCGTGCGATATCGGCATGGAATTGATGGCTCACGGCCCAGCCAATGCGATAGCCGAGCGCGATCGTCTTCGACACCGAGCCGCAAGAGATCACGAGGCCGCTCTCGTCGAACGCGCGCAACGAGGTGGGGCGCGCGCTGCCGTAATGCAGATCGCCGTAGATGTCGTCTTCGATGATCGGAATCTCGAGCTCGGTGAGCGTGCGCACGATCTCCTGTTTGGCCTCGTCGGGCGTGAGGCTTCCCGTCGGATTGTTGAAATTGGGCATCAAGACGGCAGCCGCGACCTTGGTCGTCTTCACGGCGTTGCGCACTGCGTCCACATCGATGCCGAGGCCGGGCACGTTCGGCACCTCGACCACGCGCAGACCCAGATGCTCGATGGCTTGCAGCAGGCCGAAGTAGGTCGGGGATTCGACCAGCACGGTATCGCCTGCGCGGCAGAGCACCTGCAAGCTGAGCGTGATCGCGTCCATGGTGCCGCTCGTGATGACGACGTGCGCAGGATCGACGGGTGCGCCGGCGAGCGCCATGCGCTTGGCGATCTGACGGCGCAACTCTTCATAACCGGGCGGCAGCAGACACTCTCCCGCATTGAGAGGATGCTCGCGCAGCACCTCGCGCACCAGATTGTTGAGGCGGCGGTTCGGATAGAGCGTCGCAGAGGTGAAGGCGCCGTGCAGCGGGACGATGTCCTGGCGCGCGAGCGCCTCGCGGCAGGTATCGAGCACTTTGCTTGCGACCGAGGTCGGACGGCGCGAACGCGAGATCTTCGGGCGCGGCTCGGGCAAGACGCGGGCGCTCGGCGCGCGCACGTAAAAGCCGGACTGCGGGCGCGCTTCGATGAGCCCGATGTTCTCGAGGTGGACGTACGCCTGCACGACCGTGGACACGCTCACTTTGGCCGCGCGGCTCATGGCACGTACCGACGGGATCTTGTCGTTCGCGCGCAGGGCGCCCGTGGCGATCTGCTGCTCGACCATGCGTGCGACGCGTTCGTACAGGAGCGGAGCGTGCGTGGACATTGCGACCTCGGCCAGGCAGGAAACTGTGCTGCCTGCTTGTCAGTCTACCTGAATCTGTATTGCTTGCCAGGTTCGTAGACAATCGATGCATGCAATCTGATCTCTCTCGCGACGACGTGCTCGAGATCGCTGCCGCATTCGCCGGCATCTACCTGATCTGGGGCACCACGTATCTTGCGATCGCCATCGCAATTCAAACCTTGCCGCCATTCGTCTCAGGCGCGGCGCGGTTTCTGCTTGCCGGTGCGCTCATGTACGCCTGGCTGCGGCGCCGGACGTCGGCACCGATGGCCGGGGTGAGCTTGCGCGCCGCGGCGTGGGCGGGCGTGCTGCTTTCCGGGATCGGCAATGGTTTCGTGATCTGGTCGCAGCAAGGAATTCCCTCCGGGATCGCGGCGCTCATGGTCGCGGCGGTGCCCGTGGTCGTGCTGCTGCTCGACTGGGCCTTCTTCTCCAAGCGAGTGCCCGGGCGCGCGGCGCTGACGGGCACGGCGATCGCAGTGGCCGGTGTCGTGACGATCGTGTTGCACACGCGTACGCTCGCCGGCGCGGTGGAACCGCTGCACGTCGCTGCGCTCCTGGCGGCGGTGATCGGATGGAGCGTCGGGACGCTGCTGCAGCAGCGGCACGCCAAGAAGGAAACCGTCTTGAGCTTTACTTGCGCGCAGATGTTGTTCGGCGGCGTCTTTCAGCTTGCGCTCTCGTTCGCCGACGGCGAATGGCGCGATTTCATACTTGCCGATGTTTCAGCCGCGTCGCTCGCTGCGCTGGCTTACTTGATCGTCTTCGGCAGCATCGTCGGGCTCAATTGCTATCTCTACCTGCTGACGCGAGTGGCGACTGCCAAAGTCACCACTTACGCGCTCGTCAATCCGGTCGTCGCGCTCATCCTCGGCGCTATCGTGCTTGGCGAACGCATTACGTCGCTGGCGGTCGTGGCGGCATTGCTGGTGCTTGGCGGCGTCGCGCTCGTGTTGTTCGAGCGTGCTCGGCCCGCAGCCGCTGTGCAGCGCGATGCGCCCAACGTCGGCTTGCATTCGCGCACGGATCCGTGAGTTTCAACACGCGATCTGGCTCGCCGTGCGGCGTTCCCGCTGAAACACATACAAGCCGCTGGCGACGATGATTGCCGCGCCGACGAGCATGCGAGCGCTGGGCGTGCTCGACCAGATCACGAAATCGAATAGCAGCCCCCAGGCAAGCGCCGTGTACTCGAGCGGCGCCAATACGGCAGGCGACGCGCGGCGAAACGCATGCGTGAGCAAGTACTGTCCGATGGTGCCGGTCACGGCGAGCAAGGCGATCCAGGCAACATGCTCGGCACGCAAGGGAACCCACACAGCCGCCGCCGCGATTGCGCTCACGACCGTCAAGATCGCGAGCGGCCAGACGATCGTGGCATCGGCAGAATCCGAGCGGGCGAGCATGCGAATCGTCAGGGCGTTGAGCGCATAGCCGAGCGCTGCAACGAACGCGGCAATGCCGCCCAGGCTCAGCCAGCTTGTGCCCGAAGGCTTGAGGATCACGATGACGCCGATCATGCCGACTCCGACGGCGAGCCAGCGGCGCCAACCGACGCGTTCGTGCAGGAGCGGCACGGACAGCGCGGTGATGAGCAGCGGCGCGGACATGAAGATGGCGTAAGCATCGGCGAGCGACAGGTCTTTCACGGCGAAGACGAACGCCCACAGGATGATGATGCTGAGCAGTCCGCGCACCAGATGCAGTCCCCAGCGCTGCGGTCGCAGATTGCGCCATTGCCCGAACAATGCCGTCGCTGCGACGAGCAGCGGCAGCGAGGTGGCGCCGCGCAAAAACGTCACCTGAATCGCGGGGTACGTTTCCACGAGTCGCTTCATGCAGAGGTCCATGACGGCGAAAGTCGCGACCGCAGCAAGCATCGCGACAATGCCGCGAACGTTGGCTTTGCTCATGTGTGCGCCGAGACCTGCGCGATGGATTGGCGCACGTCGGGAACCTGCGGCGTGGCAGCGGATTTCATGAAGGGATCGTCATCGATTGCGAGCGGGGTCGACATATGGCACTGGATCAAACGCATATCGCCGGATTCGCGGCTCGCCTGCGCGAGCGGTCGGCTCAGCTCAAGGATGAGATCCGCGTTACGTTGGCACGTTCCAACGACGAAACGCACGCGCAGATCGCCGAGCGTGGCGGCGACGAGGGCGACGATTCGTTCTCGGATCTGATCGTGGATCTCAATCTCGCAGAGGTCGAGCGCGATGTGGGCGAGCTGCGCGCCATCGACCGCGCGCTACGCCGCATCGAAGAAGGTAGCTTCGGCGCCTGCATCGACTGCGGTCAGCCGATCGCGCCGGCGCGTCTCGAGGCCGAGCCGAGCGCCGGACGATGTCTGCGCTGCCAGCAGGCGTATGAGCGAACGCACGCTTCGCCCAACACGCCGACGATGTAGCGTCGGGCTACTGCTTGCAGGCGAGCTCGCAGTCGTGCAGCTCCTGACGGCAGAACGTATTGGCCTGACGCTCTTGCTCGATGCAGTCCTGCCGCAGGCGCGCCGGGTTGTCCACGGCCTGCAGACATAGTCGCAAATGCTGCGCGAATCGCGCCTCGCAGCCGGGACCGCAATTGCGCGGCCGGCGGAAGTAGCTGCAAAACGCCGTGGCATCGACGTAAGGATCGAAGCCGTCGCGGCCGCTCGTCGCCGCAGTGCGTGCGCATTGCTGACGCGCACGGCGAACTGAGCTGGCGCAACGCGCGTGCGCATCGCTGCATTGCGCGCTGCACGAGGTGGGTTTGCTTGCGGCGTCGCGCTCGGCGCCTGCCGTCGCTTCCATGCGGACGCCGCCGACTTCCGCGCTGATCGCTGTATCGTCCGCAGCATTCGCGCCGGCGAGGGCGAACAGGCAAGCGAGACCGAAGGCGAGAATTTTTCTGCTCATGCGTTTCCCTCGATGAACGTCTCCTGCGCGCCCAGCAAGCGCGAAAACCGCCGACTTGCCTCCAGGCGGCACTTTGCCATTGGCGCTGCCGACGTCAAGCAGCGAAGCTACCGAGCCGCCGCAGCATTCGGCGATGCGAGCGGGAACCCGGCACGGGTTGGTCGGTCTGCTGATCGTAAGCGGCCTGCCGTCAAGGTACACTTGCCGAGCTGCTCCGGATCGCGCCGACTCACGACAGACGATGCGCTCCGACGCCGCGGTCCTTTCGGTCGATGAGGCTGGGGGCTGGAGCAAGAGGCGCACGGCGCGCTCTTTCCTGGCTGTAGCCCGTAGCCCGACGTCCGAAGCCCATGAAACGAGGGCCTTCGATCTCATGATGCACTCGTCTGACGCCCATTACGCCGATTCAAATGCTGCGCCCGGGAGCGCGCGCGTCGTCCCGTTCGAGCGGCCGCCGACCAATCTGCAGCGTGCCGTGCGGGAACGCGCGCAAGAGGCGCTCGAGCTGGAACGCGAGCGCACTCGTCCGCAGCCCGCGCCGCTGCGACGCGTGATCATCTTCCTGCTGGCGCTGGTGCCGGTGGCCGTCGTCGTCGCCGGCGTCGATGCGATCGTGCGCGCCTTTCAGATCATCAACGAGCAGTACAGCAACATGCCGGAACCGCAGCCGGAACCTGTCGAGCAGGTCGAGCAGCAGGAGCCTGGCATCGTATTTCTGCAGCCGCTCGCCGAGGATCCGCCGCGCGACGAAGCGCGCCCCGCCCAATAGCGCATCGCATTGCGCGTCGGCGTCGGCTGAACGCGCGTCTCAGAGGCTCGCTCTCATGAACAGGAGCGGGCCGTCCAACGTCATGTCGACGAAGCCGGGCGTATCTTCGTGCTCGGAATCGATCTCGATCGTAAAGCGACGGTAGCCGAGCCCGAAGACGAGGTGCGGGTTCTTGCGCCACGTGAGCGCAATACGCGTGTCGGTGATCGAGCCGTCCACGTCGTCGATATTCGCAGACAGATATTGCACGCGACCTTCGAGCGACCAGCGGCGGCTGAAATCCACGCGGCCTTCGAGGCCCGCGAGAGGGAGCGGCGCAACGCCGCTTTCAGCGTCGCGGATGACGCGGCTGCGGACCACGGCATTTGCTTCCACTTCGGCGACCTGCACGCCAAGCGTTGCGGCGAGCTCGCAGCAATCGCGCGCCACGAAACGATAGCCGTAGGTGAGCCCGACCATCGCGAGATTGAGCTCGCTGCTCACGCGTTCGCCGACACGATAAGTCTCGTCGTCGAAGACGATGTCCTTTTCGATGGTTCGATCGGCAGAGCGTCGCATCGCCATGCCGGTCAAGCGCACGAGGTGCCGCTTCCCCGGGAGCAGCGTGAGCTCGCCTTGCACGAGCAAACGCGCATCGTCGAGACCGAGATCGTCTTCCGCAGAGATTTCGGTGCCGCGTTGTGCGAGCGACGGGTCGACTCGGAACGTCGTGTCGAAGCCCGCATGCAGCACGAGCACTTCGGCACGCACGACGTCTTCGGCGATGCGCGGCGGCGGTTGTGGCGCCCAATCGGGCAGTTGCGCGAAAGCCGGTGCGTTGGTCAGGCACAGCAGGGCTGCGCCGGCACAGACCATGTGCCGCAACGATGCGACGGATCCGGTCGAGGAGAGCTTGAGCATCGCGACTCCATCCCAGGAAGGTATCGAGCGCGATTATGCCAGCGTCTCAGGCGGCGGCGACCCAGTGATCGTCCCAGTGAATCGGCTGCGCGCTGAAGACTTCGAGGAAGTGTGAACGCAGTCGCTTCTTGTCTATCTCGAAAGCGGTGCCGTCGCGTAGTGACGCCATGATCGTACCGTCTGCTCCTTGCGACAGGCCGTAGGCCTCGCTTGCCGTCACGATGCCGAGAAACTCTCCCGTGCGTTTGCTCCAGCACGCGATGCCGGCGCCGTACGGACAGCTTGCGGCGATCAAGTCCTGACGCTCGCTGAGACACACACTGGCAACGTAGCCGTGCATCGCTGCACGCGCAGCGGGCGGACAGTCGAGCAGCTCGAGCCCGCGCTGCGGTCGATACAGTGCGACGACGCTCGGGGCTCGCTCGGGCGGCCCTTCGAACTGCAGTCCAACTGCGGCCGAGCCGTCGCTCGCGACGGACAGATGCCGAATGCTGAGTCGATGCTCGGGAAGACGCCATTGCTCGAGACAAGCGCCGGTTGCAGCATCGATGACGCACAGCGACGGATCCATCGTGTCGAGATTGAGCTTGCGCCGATACGAGCGCGGATGCGTCATGATGCCGCCGTTCGCTACGAGCAACCGCTCGCCGCCCGGCAGCCATGCGAGCTCGTGCGGATCGATGCCGCGAGTGTCGATTTCTTCGAGCACGCGGTAATCGCGCGCATCGCGCACGCTGAGCACGCCACGCACACGTTCGTAGTCGTGCTCCGGCGTGAACAAGAGCTTGCCGTCCGCCGAGAACACGCCGTGACCCGAAAGGTGCTGACCGGAGCGCGTCTTGAAGACAAGCCGCGCCTGCTTCGTCGCAAGATCGAGCTCGAAGGCTTGCGTCCCGGGACGGCGTGCGAAGAAGAGCGCACGCTGCGGACTGTCGGGACGCAGCGCGCATCCGTGAGCCCGCACGGGAATGCGTGCGCCGAACACGCTGCCGTCGGCAAGATTGAGCCCGCCGATGTATTGATCGCCGCGCGCATCTTCGAATGCCGACAGAATCTTCCCTTGCCGCGGCGTGCTGCTGCAGCCGGCCAGCATCGAGGCGCCGCAAGTAGCCAGCGTCGATGCGATGAAAGTGCGTCGCGAAATGCGCAGACGCCGAGTCGACTTCACACGAGGCTCTTCGCTGCCGTTCATCGTCTCATCTACCGTCCAAGCGCTCGCGTCAGAGCGAGCTCAAGAAGGCGAGCAACGCTTCGCGCTCTTGCCGCGACATCGAACGGAACGCTTCGCGCGCGCGCTCGGCTTCGCCGCCATGCCACAAGATGGCTTCCGTGACATTGCGGGCGCGTCCGTCGTGCAAGAGGCGCGTATGGCCGTTCACGGTTTCCTGCAGCCCGAGTCCCCAGAGCGGCGGCGTGCGCCATTCGCTGGGCGTCGCGTCGAAATCGGGCCGGCTGTCGGCGAGCTCGGGGCCCATGTCGTGCAGCAAGAGGTCTGTGAACGGGTGAATCGTTTGATTGGCGGCGGCGCCGAGCTCGCTCGTTGCAGCCGTCACCAGGGTGGGGCGATGGCATGCCGCGCAACCGGCGGCGACGAACAATTGCGCGCCTCTCTTGACCTTCGGATCGTCGAGATTGCGTCGTGCCGGCACCGCGAGCATGCGCTGGTATTGCACGATGTGCGCGAAGATCTCGTCGCTGATCTCGGGCTCGCCGCCGTGCGGGGCGTCGAGGCAGTCGCGTTGCGCCTGGGTGCAGTTTTGACCTGGCCGCAACGAAGTCGACATGCCGATCTCAGCCGAGAACGCGGCGGCCGTCTGGTGCGCGATGTCGGGCTGATTCGCTTTCCAGCCGAAGCGGCCGAGCTCGAAGCGCTCGCGTGCACGATTCCAGACGCGATTCGGTCGGCCCGAGATGCCATCGCCGTCGGCGTCGTCGGGATCGGCGAGCGCGAGGATCTGTTCTTCCGGTACGGCTTCGAGCAAGCCGACGCCGTAGACCGCGGGCGCAACGCGCGGCGAGAAGCCGGTGTTGGGATCGAGCGGACCATAAGCGAGCTCGATGAACTCGTACTCCGGCGCAAGCAATGTGTAGGGCTCGCCGTCGGCGAAAGTGCCGGCGATCTCGCGATAACGAATGCGAATGGAGCCTTCCGGCGCAACGCCGCCGATCGCGAACGGATTCAAGTTGTCGCCGTAGATCGGATCGCCGAGCGGCTCGCCATGCGGTCCGCGCGCATTCGAGCCGAATTGAACGACGAGCGAGATCGGTCTTTCGTCCGCTTCCGGCGGGCGACCGCGGCCATCGTTGTTGTGGCAGGCATCGCAGCTGCGCGCATTGAACAGCGGTCCCAAACCGTCGCGCGCATCGGCGGTCGCCGGCGCGACGATCCAAGGGCTGTTGAAGAACTGATTGCCGACCGCGAAGGTGGCGCGCTCGGTGACGCTCAAGTTCGGCGCCGGCCGCGAGAACGCGTGCCGATCGCTCGTGTCGGTGGTCATCGCGCCGCCCGACCGCGGCATGAGCAGCTCATCGACCGGCGCGGAGGCTTTCGAGGAGCAGCCGCTGACGCCGCTCAAGACGAGCGCGATTGCCGCGGCGACGCCGAATACGTTGCGCTCGTGCACTCGACCGCGCTCCGCTGATCTCAATCGCCGAGGCTTTCCAGATCCGAAAGGAAGATCTGGATGGAGCGCGCTGCGCGCGTGAACGACAGCGCTGCGGCACGCAATGCCTCGATCGCATCTCGCACGCGCGCCTGGCCGGCCGGATTGTCGGCGCGAATTTCCAGATCGAACGGGCTTTCGATCGCGTACACGGCTGCGCGCGCACGTTCGAGACGCTCGTCCATCTCATCGGCAATGCGCGGATCGGCTTTGCGGACGAGGTCCGCGAGACTCGGTCCGCTGATCGTCGTGCCGTTTGCGCGCGTGTATCTCGCGTAATAGACGTGCGCGATGCCGTCGATGTTCGCGCGCAAGTCCGCGGCCGTCGTATCGCTGAAGCAGGATTGCTCCTCTTCTTGATCCGAGGAGAGCAGCGGCACGTTCATGCGTTCGCCCGCCATCTCAACTTCCGCGAGCGCCGCCATCCCGGTGAACATGCGCTTGAGCGCGGTCGGGACGTCGCCCGTGATGAGCGAGACGCGATAGTTCGTTTCGCCCGCTTGCGGCTTGCGCCACTCGACGGCCACGCTTTCAAGATCGCTGATGAGCAAGGTGGTGGCCGCCTTGAGATAGCGGGCGCGCCGCGCGTTGATCTCGGCGTCGGGACCGCTCACGACGTAATCGGTGTAAGGCCGTTGGCCTGCGGATTCGGGCGGATCGTTCAGATCCTGACCCCACAGCAAGAACTCGATTGCGTGATAGCCGCTCGCGATGTTCTTCTCGCCGCCGGCCTCGTTCTGCGCGGCAATGAGCTCGGGCGTGATCTCCGGATACTTTGACGGATTGCCGATGATGTTCTCGCCGGGCGCTGCGTTGTAGGCATCCAGCTTCACCGCATCGATGTGGTTCTCATCGAGCGGCCAGCCGTTCAAGCGCGGCTCGGGGCCGTCGTCATCGTCGATCGGACCGCCGTAGAACCGGAATGCTTCGGTGTAGCCGTAAAAGATGCGCGCCGTCTTCCACTGCTCGCGTGCGGCAGCGAGCGTCGCTTCGCTCGGATTGGCGATGAGCTCATCGACGGCGCGGTCGAGTGCACGGGCGGCCTCGATCGCATCCTCGTACGTTGCGAGGACGATGTCGGCGTACGTTTCGATGACAGGGATGCGAGGATCGTCGCCTTGTCCGGCGCAGCTGGCGAGCAAGACGGAGACGAACGCGACCAACGTCCGGCGGACGTTCTCGATTCGAGTGGACATCAAATGCGAGCTACCGTGTGAGAAGGATGGCGGCGAGCGGGGTGACTCGTCGCGCGGCATTCTATGCGCAATTGAGAATTAGTCGCAATTGCGGGGCTGCCGCAAGCCTGCTGCGCCTTCCACGCAGCGCGCAGTCAGTGTTTGAAGGAGCTCTTGGCGTCGGATGGCAGCGGCTCGGGGTAGGGGCAAGCTTGCTGGCGCCGATTCAAGATGTCGCGCAAGAGATCGCTATCGATCCCGAGCCGTTCGGCGGCTTTGTCGATCGGCAGCCCTTCGCAAACGATCAAGCTGACTGCCGTCCAATAGATGGCCGCCTCGTTCCGATCGCTACCGTGCGGATGCATGCCGTTCCTCAGTGCGCCTTCGCTTCGGCATTCTTGCGAGGATGCGCTTGCGGACGGAAGCGACAGAAATACTTAAGGAATTTCCCTCGGCGCACGAAAGGATGTGGTTGCGCCGGAAGATCGACCCCGCTTCTCGCGAAGCGGGGTCGGGCGACGGGAATTACGGGGCATCGGCCAGTCGCTTGGCCACGAACTGCCAGTTCGCGAGCTTTTCGATGACCGTCTTCACGAAGCGCGCACGCTCGTGCTGGTAGTCGAGGTAGTAGGCGTGTTCCCACACGTCGCAGGTCCACAGCGGATACTCGCCGTGCGTGAGCGGGTTGTCCGCATCGTGCGTGGTGGTGATCTCGAGCTTGCCGTCCTTCACGACGAGCCACGCCCAGCCGCTGCCGAACTGGTTGACGGCGGCATCGACGAACTTGTCGCGGAAATTGTCGAGCGAGCCGAAAGCCGCTTCGATGCGCTTCAGTACCGCCTCGGGCGGCGTGCCGCCGGCGTTCGGCGCGAGCGAATCCCAATAGAAGTCGTGATTCCAAACCTGCGCGGCGTTGTTGAAGATCTTCTTTTCGGTGCCCGTGGCATTCGCCGTTTCGCGAATGATCGTTTCGAGATCGGCGTTCTCGAACTTCGTTCCCTTCACGAAATCGTTGAGCTTCGTGACGTACGTGGCGTGATGCTTGTCGTGGTGATGTTCGAGCGTACGCGCCGACATCAACGGGTCCAGAGAATCCTTCGGGTACGGCAGGGGTTTGAGAGTGAAGGCCATCGCGGCTGCTCCATTAATGACTTCTGCGGGAAAGAGATGAAATCTAACACATCTATCCTGCGTAAGTTCCCGGCGTGGCCGTGGCGACGCGAGGCGAGCGCCTTGGCGTATCCATTGGCCCGATGGGACGCCGGTTGCCGCTCGCGTCGGGTTCGAGCGCCGAAGCGGCGCACCCTATCTGGAGCGCGTGGAGGTTCGCGATCGCCCGAAAATGCGAGCCATTTCACATCTGGTGCCGCCCGGTCAGCTAGCGATTTCGGGGAGCCCGGCGTGGCGGTGCGGCACAGGCGCTTCGCTTGGCGGGCTCGGTGGCGTCGCGTGCGCCAATCCGTCTATATTCGGGCTTTCCAGGATGCACAGGGCAGAGTCGATCGGATCTCGGCACCGGCCGCGCGGTCGACACAGAATCTTGCGCGTGCTTCGTTGCGCCAGGGCCGGCGCCGCGGCGTGCTCGTAGATTCAAGGGGGTGTGACTCGTGTTCAGGGCTTTGACAGCGTGTGTCGTGTTCGCCGCATTGCTCGTCGGCGGAGCGGGCCGGCCGCTGGCGGCGGAAGAAGAGGAAACCGCCCCGGCATTCGTTAGCTTGAGCTTCGAGGGAGCGTGCGACGAGCGGAACAATCGCCTGTGGCTGCATAACACGCACACGTACAAGACCATCGCCATCCGCGTGCGCTGGCGCGCTGCCGGCGGCAAGGATCTGAACGAGGAGTTCTATCCGGCGCCCGGGTCTTCTCGGGAGATCGGCTGCGCCGCCGAGGCTGAAATCCTGAGTGCGGAATTCGCGGCGTTCTAGGCGCGCAACAGTCCGCGTATTCGTCCCTTTCCGTGTCGACCTTCTGAATTGGTCTCTGCGGGAATCGGCTGGATTGCCGATCCTGGCTGGTTCGCTGCGACGTTCAGCTAAAAAGAAGCGTGCGCGGCCTATCGCCGCGCACGCCTGCATCCGATCGATGGCTCAGGGGGATGGTCACCATCATCGTTAGCAAGTTAAAAACGTCGATACCGAAGAGACTCCGCATGACACGCCACAAGTAGCGCTCGCCCTTTGCATTGCACGAGCTGTGCCAACGCGCGCGTGGCGGATTTTCTCGATTTTCTCGGGATAAGAGCGCACGGCATGCACTGCTCGCGTGCAGCCGCGAGCAAGCATGCGCCAATCGGGACCAGAAAGATCGAATCAGGCTTCGTCGACGCGACGCAGCTCGCGTTCCGGCGCCGGGAGCGGCGTGCGCGTCACGGCGGCAACGAGCACCGCGCCCGCGCAGAGGAGCGCCGCGGACAGCAGGAAGGCGGCACCAGGCACATGCCATTCGCGGTGCGCGATGAACGTGGCGAACACCTGCGCAAAGATCATCGGTCCGATGAGATTGGCGATACCCATCAGGCTGCTGTTAGCACCTTGCAGCTGACCTTGCTCGGTCGGTTTGACGAGCCGCGTCATCGAGCCTTGCAGCGCGGGATTCAAGAAGCCCCACAGGCTCATCGCGACGATGCCCAGGATGTAGACCGGCGCCGAGGTGGCAATGCCTTGGATGAAGAAGCCGAGCGCACCGCCGCTCAAGCCGAGGATCATCGTGCGTCGTTCGCCGAGCGCCGGTACGACGCGTCTGACCAAGCCGCCTTGCACGACGATCTGACACACGCCCGCGAGCGCGAGCAGCAAGCCGACCTGCCTCGTATCCCAGCCATAGCGATAACCCATGTAGAGCACGGCCGTCGCCGGCAACGCGACGTGCGCGAGGTTGCTCAAGAAGCTCACGCTGGCGAGTCCCCAAAGTTGCCGATGCGAGCTGAGCAATCGCAACGCGCCGACCGGATTGGCCTTGCGCCACGAGAAGGCGCTGCGCCGCTCGGGCGGCAGCGATTCGGGCAGCACGAACAAGCCGTACATCGCGTTCGTGAGACTGAATCCTGCGGCGACCCAGAAGGGTAGGCGCGGATCGATATCGCCCAGCACGCCGCCGAGCGCTGGGCCGATGACGAAACCGACGCCGAAGGCGGCGCCGAGCAGACCGAATTTCGAAGCGCGCTGCTCGGGCGGCGTGACGTCGGCGATGTACGCACCCGCTGTCGCGACACTGGCGGACGTGATGCCCGAGATCACTCGTCCCACGAACAACCAGCCGATCGTCGGCGCGAGCGCCATGAGCACGTAGTCGAGGCCGAGACCGAAATTCGACAGCAAGATGACCTTGCGGCGTCCGAAGCGATCGGAAAGCGAGCCGAGCACGGGCGAGAAGATGAACTGCATGAGCGCCCAAGCCGTGCTGAAGACGCCGTAGATCGTTGCGGCATCCGCCGTGTTGCCCATGAACTCTTTGATGAGATTGGGCAGCACCGGAATGATGATCCCGACTGCGAACATGTCGAGCAGGACCGTGACCAGTATGAAGGCGAAGGCCGCTCGGCGCGGCTCTGTAGGCAGCGTCTGTGTCATCGTTCGATCGGGAGGTGGGCAGCGCGAGAGTGTACGGCGTCAGCGCCTCGCAGAACACGCCCGTCGCATCAGCCTGACCGGCCGCGTTCCCATTCTTCGACCGTTTTCGGCCAATCGTCCTTCAGCAGGCGCGAGAGCGAGCGGTCGGCGAGCAGCCGGCCGCCCGTCTGACAACGCGGGCAGTAGTTCGTTTCGTTCTCGACGTAACGAATGCGCTGGATCGTCGCGCCGCAGACCGGGCACGGCTGGCCATAGCGGCCGTGCACGGCCATGCCAGCGCGAAAGGCAGTGACCTTCTCCGGAAAACCGTCGCGACACTCGTCGCGAAGGCGTTGGGTCCATTCGCGCAGCGTGCTGCAGGTGGCTTCGTAAAGGCGCGCCCACGCTGCATCGTCGAGCGATTTGGTCTGCGCAAGCGGCGACAGACGTGCGCGATGGAGAATCTCATCGGAGTACGCATTGCCCGATGCCGCTCAGGATGGTGGGATCGGTGAGCGCGCGCTTGAGCGTGTGATTGCGCGCTTCGAGCCGCGCGCGGAACGTCGCGGCGTCGCTGTCGAGCACCTCGAGTCCGCCGCGGTCGAATTCCTGCAATGCCTGCTCGCCTTGCACGAGATGAAGCGACGCGCGGCGCTTGGTGCCGGCTTCTGTGAGCGTGAGCGCGCCGTTAGCGAGCTCGAGGGTGAGCAGGCTTGGCCGTTTGCGCTGCCGCGAATCGCGCTCGTACCAGTGCAAGCGGCCCGCGATCATCAGGTGCAGCACGAGCCAGACATCGTTGGCAAGCCCGATCGCGATGCGCTTGCCGATACGGCGTAGCGCCACGATCCGTTGTCCTTCGCACGCGCCGAGCGGCGGCTCGACCGAGCGCAGCAGAAACGGATTCTTGAGCAGGATACGCTCGATCCGTTGGCCTACGATGCGTCGCTCGAGCGCTTCGATATAGACGACGATGTCAGGCAGCTCTGGCATGAGCGAGCGGCCCGCGGCGTCACAGCTGGCGTAGTCCTGTCGTAATCGGCAGCTGTGCGGCACGCAGGCTCGGCAGCAGCCCGCCGATGAGTCCGAGCACGAGCGCGTACACGATCCCCTGCAGCAGGAGCTGCGGTGTGACAGTGAACGCGAACGTGAGCTGCGTGAACGAGCCGAAATTGAGCGTCGAAGCGCGAATGCCGTTGAAAGCGAGGTAGGCGATCAGCGCGCCGATGACGCTGCCGATCAAGGCGAGCAGCAAGGCTTCGGCGATGACGGAGATGACGATCGGAAAAGCGTCGAACCCGATGGCGCGCAGCGTCGCGATCTCGCGCGTGCGCGCTGCGACCGCCGAGTACATCGTGTTGAGCGCGGCGAAGATCGCGCCCAAGCCCATCAAGAGCGCAATGCCGAAGCCGACCCCCGTGATCAGAGTACGCAAGCCCTCAGACTGCTGCTCGTAGAATGCCTGTTCCGAGAAAACCTTGGTGTTGACGCGCGGATCGCTCGACAGGCCGTCGCGGAATGCTGAGAGCGCATCTGGGCTGGTCAGTTTCGCGCGCACGGATTGGTAGCTGTTGCCGCGGTTGTACGCGCCCTGCAGCACGGTGACGTCGGTCCATACCTCGGATTCGGAAACGCTGCCCTTGTCCGAGAATTTGCCGACGATCTTCCAGTTGGTCGTGCCCCAGCGCACCGTGTTGCCGACCGTGAGTCCTTCGAACTGCTCGGCCGCGCCAGCGCCGACGATGACTTCGAACGTGCCGGGCGTGAACATGCGGCCTTCGACGATCTCGAAATTGCGGCGCAGTTTCGGTCCATTCTGTCCGACGCCGCGGAAGGGCACGTTCGCGGCCGTGCCGGTGCGTTTGAGCGGTACGTCGACGATGACATAGAGCTCGGGCGAAGCGATCGGCCCGTCCGCATCGCGTGCGATCTGCGGCGCATCCATGATCACGCGCACATCGCTTTGGCCGAGGCCACTGCTCAACTCGTCGTTCGATCCGCCGCGCAGCACGATCGCGACGTCGGGCGAGCCCGAGTAGTCGAGCGCCGCACGAAAGCCCTCGTTGATCGACAGTACGCCGACCAAGACCGTTACCACGCCGGCAATGCCGATGAGCGCCACGATCGAAGAGGCGACTCGCTCGCGCAGGTTGCGCAGGTTCATGCCGGTCACGACGAGCGCTTGAGAAACCGGTCCTGACATGGTGTTCCTCTCTCTATGTCGAGCGCTGGGCGCCGTTCAAGTCAACGATGCAGGCGCGTAGGCGCCGCCTTCGGTGCCTCGTCATCACGTTCTTCGCAATGCATCTACGATCTTGAGCTGCCACGCCTGCACGGCGGGAAGCGCGCTTGCGATCGCACCGAGCACGAGCGCGACCACGGTACCGACAACATATGTCGATGCCGGCATGCCGAGCGCTGGGAAATACTGCGCGAGCGCTTGGCCCATGCCGATCGCAATGATGCCCGCAAGTACGAGGCCGATGGCCGCGCCGAGGAACGTGAGCAGCATCGACTCGGCCAGCACCAGACCCGTAACGGTGCCGCGGGAAAAGCCGATCGTTTTCATTACGGCCAGCTCGTTGGTGCGTTCGCGCACCGACTGACCCATCGTGTTCGCGATGACGAGCAGCAGCGTGAAGAACACTGCGCTGGCAACGCCGGTGACCAGCGCGCCGATGTTGCCCATCTGATTGGCGAAGGACTGTACGAACGCGCTCTCGCTGTCGGTTTTCGTCTCATAGGAGGAGTTCGCGAAGAGTGCGTCGATGCCATTGGCGATCTCGACGGAGCGATTCGGATCGTATATCCGCAGATAGATCATGCTGATCGTGTCTTGGCCGAACGTGCGCGCTTCATCGAGGTATTCGTGATGGAAGTAGATGCTGCTCGAATCGGACTTCATCGAGAAGATCGCGCGGACGTTCATCTGCCAGACCTGCGTGCCGTCCTTGTTCGAGTAAATGCCCGAGCGCAGCGGCACGCTGTCGCCGACCTTCCAGCCGAAGCGCTCCGCAGTGGCTTTGCCGACGATCATGCCGGCGCGGTCACTGATCCAGGCGCGGCGCTCGTCCTCGGTGAGCTCGAGCTCTGGAACGATTTCGAGGAACGTTTCGGGCTCGACGGCAAAGGCAACGAGTTGATTGCGCTCGTCTTGGTAAATGGCGCCGAACCACGAATAGGGCGTTGCCGCCCTCACGCCGTCCACGCCGCGCACGCGCGCGACGTAGCTCTCCGGCAACGGCTGGACGAGTGACACTTTGTTCATCGTGATCAGCCGGTCGATGCCGGCGAGCTCGGCGCCGCCGGTCAATGCCGTCTTGAGCGTCTCGAGCACGCCGAACAGCAAGAACGCGACGATGATCGACGCGAGCGTCAAGCTGGTGCGCAGCTTCTTGCGGCCGAGATTCGCCCAGAGCAGGTGGAGGTATTTCATAGGCGCTCCCGCAGGCATCATGCAGCCGCTTCGAGCTCGAGCCGACCCTTGTTGAGATGCAAGGTGCGCTTGGCGCGCGCCGCCGCGTGCGGGTCGTGCGTCACCATGATGATCGTCTTGCCCTGCCGCTCGTTGAGCGCCTGCAGCAGATCGAGGATCTCGTCGCCCGACTTGCGATCGAGATCGCCGGTCGGCTCGTCGCAGAGGAGCAGGTCGGGATCAGAGACGATGGCGCGCGCGATACCGACGCGTTGTTCCTGTCCGCCCGAGAGCTCGCGCGGCTTGTGGTTGGCGCGCTCGCTCAGGCCGACGAGCTTGAGCGCCGCTTCTGCACGGCGGCGGCGCTCTGCGGCCGAAAGATTGGTGAGCAGCAGCGGCAACTCCACATTGCGCAGCGCGCTCAGCACCGGCAAGAGGTTGTACATCTGAAACACGAAACCGACGTGCCGCGAACGCCAGCGACCGAGCTGCGCATCGCTCATCGTGTCGATGCGCTGGCCGGCCACTTCGATCGAACCGGCCGTCGGCCGATCGAGCCCGCCGATCAGATTGAGCAGCGTCGACTTGCCTGAGCCCGACGGGCCCATCAGGGCCAGGAAATCGCCCCGTGGAATTTCGAGATCAAGAGAGTGCAGGACATGGACGATCTCGGCGCCTCGCCGGTAGTCCTTGGCAATCCCGCGGCATTTCACCAGCACTTCGTCTGCAACCACGACGTCCCCCTCCTGAACTCAGCGTTTGACGATCTTGACCGGCGCGCCTTCGGCGAGCCCTTCAACCGGACGGGCGACGAGCGTATCGCCCGCGGCAATGCCCGCGATGATCTCGGTCTGTCCATCGCGCTCGCGCCCCGTGCGCACGGCGACGCGCTCGACCGATCCGCTGCTCACGCGCCATACATAAGTGGTGCCGCCTTGGTTGAAGATCGCTGTCGTCGGCACGCGCGCGGTCGGCCGCGCGCTCGCGTCCGTGTCCGTTTCCTTGGGCTCATCTTCGAGGAAGGTCACCTTCACGCCCATCTGCGGCAGGATGCGCGGATCGAGCTCGTCGAAGGCGATGCGCACGCGCACCGTCGCCTTCTGCCGATCGGCGGTCGGCACCACGTTGATGACGTGGCTCGGGATGATCCAATCCGGATACGCATCGAGCGCGGCTTCGGTGCGCTGATTCGGACGGACGCGATTGATGAATGCTTCGTTGACGTCCACTTCGATCTCGCGCGAGTCCATGTCGACGATGGTCGCGATGCCGGTGCGCGTGAAACCGCCGCCTGCCGACATCGGCGAGACGATCTCGCCAGGCTGCGCGTCCTTCGAGACGATGACGCCGTCGAACGGCGCGCGTACGAGCAAATCGTCGAGATCCTGTTCGCGCACGCGCACCGTGCCTTCGGCGACTTTCACTTCGCTGCGCGCTGCGTCGAGTCGCGCGCGCAGCGCGGCCACTTCGGACTGCACTTGATCGAGCTGCGCTTCGCTGACCAGCTTATCGGCGCGCAGCTGCTCGGTGCGGCGCAGATTGCGCTCGGCTTCGGCGAGACGTACTTCGATTTCTTGAAGCTGTTTGCGCGAGGCTTCGAGCTGACGCCGCGCCAGGTCGTAGAGCGGACGCGCCGTCGTATCGTCGAGGCGCGCAAGAAGCTGACCTTCCTTGACGGTCATGCCTTCTTCGATGAAGAGCTCGGCGATCTTGCCGGTGACCTTGGCCGAGACAGTCGCCTGACGGCGCGCGACGACGTAACCCGATGCATTGAGGACCGCAGCGCCGCCGATGGGACGCGAGGAGCTTGCCACGGCAGTCACCGTCTCGACCTCGATAGCTCGGTCGCGCAGCAGCGCATAGGCTGCCGCAACGAGCGCGAGCACGAGCACGATCGCGATCAGCCATTTGTACAGCGGGCTCGATTCGCGGCTCGGCGGTTCCTGGCTGCGATCGATGCGGAGGCTTTCCAGTGCGTTCGGGTCGAATGACATGGGCGTCCCGTTGTGTTGTTGTCTGCGCAATGGCCGTCGCCGTGCGCGCGATTCTAATCCGGGCGCATCGACCGCCGTAAAGGCGCGTTCGGTCAATGGCGGTGGATCGCCGGCGAACGCCGCTCGAGTCGCCGCAATTCGTGCAACCCGAACGCCGCTCGCGCCGTGCTATGCGTTCTCTGGGGCCTGTTGTACGAGGATCTCGCCGGTGATCGGCGCCGTGGGCAGCGTGAAGTAGAACACCGCGCCTTCATTCGGCTTGGCGTCCGCCCACACTCGACCGCCGTGACGTTCGACGATGCGCGCAACCGTCGCCAAGCCGATGCCCGAGCCCTCGAACTCGCTGGCGCTGTGCAGGCGATGAAACGGCCGGAAGAGCTTCTGCGCATGCGCCATGTCGAAGCCCGCGCCGTTGTCGCGCACGTGCAAGGTCGCCATCGTGCCGTCGATCGTGCCGCCGAGCTCGATGCGGGCGTTCGCCGTCTTCGAGGTGAACTTCCAGGCATTCTCGAGCACGTTGCGCAGCAGGTCGCCGATGAGCCTGCGATCGCCGTAGACGAAGATGTCGGGTTGGATGCTGACCTCCACCGCGCGCTCGGGCTCGCGCTGTCTGAGGTCGTTGACGATCGAATGCGCCAAGGAGCTGGCGTCGATGGCTTCGCGCAGGAGCGTGTGCCGCGAAATGCGCGACAACGCGAGCAGCGCGTCGATCAGGTCCGACATCTGTTTGACGCTGCTTTGGATCTTGGCAAGCCGCCGCCGCTGCTCTTCGCTGGCATTCGTGAGCGACATTTCGAGCAGGCCTGCCTGACCGGCGATCGTCGTGAGCGGCGAGCGCAGATCGTGCGACACCGAGGCCGTGAACGCTTCGAGCTCACGGTTGGCGCGGGCGAGGGATTCGTTGGCGTGCCGCAGTTGCCGGTGGCTCGGCATGCTGAGCAAGTCGGGCAGCGCCCGCCACAACAGGATTGCCGTCGGGATCGCGAGCAGGGCCGCAACGACTTTGACGGCTGCTCCCAGCCCGGGCAGCGGGTACCAGATGGACAGCACGCGCATGAAGTGGGCGGTGCCGCTTGCGATCAGGAAGGCGCTCAGCACGGCCACCTGCGGACGGAACGGGAAATCGCGGCGCCGGCGTGCGATCCGATAGAGCAGGACCGGCAGAGCGAAGCAAAACAGGCCGAGCACGACGTCGCTCAGCACGTGGGTCCACAGAACGCCGGAGATGGGTTGGCTGGCTTGCAAGCGGTCTGCCTCGAATGCTGGTTATTGGAGCGAAGGCATCTGCACAGGATAGAGGCCTTCAGCGGTTCCCGGATAGAGGATTTGGTATTTCCCGGGAAATCACCGCCGCCAGCCTGGCAAATCCCGTCGCATCAAACGCTTTTCCGCACATTTTAGACGATCAGACATTGTTCATGTACCGACCGGACGGTTAACGTCCCCCGACCGATCGGTACAGGTGTTCCCCCTAGGGCGCCTTCCTCTTTCGTCTGATGAAGCCGATGACCGAGCTCTCTGGGACGCCGACGTCTGCCCGCGACCGGATTCTGCAAGCGGCCGAGCGGGTTGTGATGCAGGTGGGCGCTGCGCACTTGACCCTGGAGGCGGTGGCTCACGCCGCGCAAGTCAGCAAGGGCGGGCTCTTGTACCACTTTCCGTCGAAGGAGCTCCTGTTCGTGGCGCTCGCGCAACGCTACGTCGACAACGTCGAACGCTGCGTCGCAGCGGCGAAGGAGCGCTTGGCTGCGGACGATGCCGGCTGCGAGCTCAAGGCCTGCGTGCTGGGCATGCTCGATCACAAGCGCTGCTCGCGCGAGCTGGCGGCCGCGCTGTTGGCTACCGCCGCGAACGATCCGGCGCTGCTCCAGGTGATTCGCGACGGCATCGCCAGGCGTACGGACGAGCTCGCACAGGATCGCACGATGCGCTTTGCGCGCGCCCAAGTCGTGGCTCTGGCAATCGACGGACTAATGATGCGCGAATCGCTGCGCATTTCGACGTTCACGGACGCGCAGCGCGAGCTCGTCGTCGCCGAGCTCATGCGCATCGCCGATGAAGCGTGCGAGTCGAGCGCAGGTCGGCGAAAAGCATCGCGACCCGCGCCGCAACGGATCGATCGAGCTTGAGGCGGGTACCTGTATGCGTGATCTCATCTCTCTCCCACGAGCTGCAGCGCCGGTTCTATGTGCATTCTTGATCGCTGCCTGTACCAGCGGCGCAGCGCCCGATGGCACGCCCCCGCCGCCCGAAGTGGCGGTGCAGACGGTCGATGCCACGCCGGTGCCGCTCGAATTGACCTACACCGCACGCACATACGGCTCGCGCGAGGTGGAAGTGCGCGCCCGGGTCGGCGGCATCTTGATCAAGCGGCGCTACGAGGAAGGTCAGCGCGTGCAGCAGGGGCAGCCGATGTTTCTCATCGATCCGGAGCCTGTACGCGCGCGGCTCGCCTCGGCGCAAGCTGAAGTGGCGGTCGCCAAGGCGCGGCTCGAGGAGGCGCGCCGCGAGCGCGATCGCGTCTTGCCGCTCTTCGAGCAGAACGCCGTGAGCCAGAGCCGGCGCGACGAAGTCGTGTCGGCCTTCGAAGTCGCGCAAGCGAATCTGATCGCCGCGGAAGCGAAGCTGCGCACGGCGCAGCTCGATCTCGAATACACCGACGTGCGTGCGCCGATCTCCGGTCTGACGAGCCGCGAGGTGCTGTCCGAAGGCAGTCTCGTTTCGACCGATCAGAGCTCGAGCCTGCTCACGCGCATCGTGCAGATCGATCCGCTCTACGTGGAGTTCTCGGTGCCGGAAGCCGAGGCGATGCTGCTGCGTGCGGGTCTTGCGCAAGGCGGCGAGGGTGCGCTCAGCGTGCGCCTGCTGCTCGAAGACGGCCGCGAGCATCCCGATCTCGCCAAGCTCACTTTCGTCGACAACGCAGTCGAACGCGATTCGGGCACGGTGCGCGCGCGTGCGGTGCTGCCCAATCCGGACGCGCTGTTGATTCCTGGTCAATTCGTGCGCGCGAAAGTCGAAGGCGTGGCACTCACGAACGTCGTGTCGATTCCGCGCAAGGCGGTAATGTCCGGACCGCAGGGCCGCTTCGTGTGGCTCATCGACGATGAGCAGAAGGTGCAGATCCGTCCTGTGCAGATCGGCCGCAGCATGGGCAACAACGTGACCGTGACGGACGGGCTCGCCGCCGGCGAACGCTTCATCGTCGAAGGCGTGCTCAAGGTGCAGCCCGGCATCGTCGTCAATCCGGTTGCGGTCGATGCCGCCGAGCGGCAAGCGGTTGCGCGGCCGAGCGGGAGCGAGGAGTCGGCATGATCTCGACTTTCTTCATCAGGCGGCCGATCTTCGCCTGCGTCGTTTCCGCATTCATCGTGCTGGCCGGTTTGGGCGGCATTCGCGCGCTGCCGATTGCCGCTTATCCGGACATCATCCCGCCGCAGGTCACCGTCACCGCCGTTTATCCCGGCGCGACCGCCGAGACGATCGCCGAGACCGTTGCCGCGCCGCTCGAAGAGCAGATCAACGGCGTCGAAGGCATGCTGTACATGCAGTCGATCAATGCCGGCGACGGCACGCTCACGATCAACGTGACCTTCGAGGTCGGTACCGATCCCGATCTCGCGACGATCAACGTCAACAATCGCGTGCAGGCGGCCGTGCCGCGTTTGCCGGAAGAAGCGCGGCGTCAAGGCATCGTGGTGCGCAAGGCGTCCTCGTCGATTCTGCAGATCATCAGCCTGAGCTCGCCTGACGGCAGCATGGATGCGCTCACGATCAGCAACTACGCGCTGCTCAACATCCTGGATGAGATTCGCCGCGTACCCGGCGTGGGCGACGTGCAGATGTTCGGGCAGAACTATGCGATCCGCATCTGGATGCAGCCCGACAAGCTGGCGCAGCTTGGTTTGACGCCGGCTGATGTGGCGGCGGCCGTGCGCCAGCAGAACTCTCAGTTCGCCGCGGGACGGATCGGCGTCGAGCCGATGGAAGGCGAGGTCGATTTCACCTACGCAGTGACGGCGCAGGGGCGTTTGTCGACGCCGGAAGAGTTCGAGCAGATCGTCGTGCACACGACCGAAACGGGCTCGCTCGTGCGGCTGCGCGACGTGGCGCGCGTCGAGCTCGGTTCGAACAACTACAACTTCGAGTCGTACACGGACGGGCGGCCCGCCGTGTTCCTGCTCACGTTCCTGCAGCCCGGTGCGAATGCGATTCAAACCGGTGACGGCATCCGCGCGCGGCTCGAAGAGCTGAGCCAGGACTTTCCGCCGGGACTCATCTACGAGCTGCCGTACGACACGATCCGCTTCGTGAAGATCTCGATCAAGGAGGTCGTCAAGACGCTGATCGAGGCGATGGTGCTCGTCTTCTTCGTCGTGCTCCTGTTCTTGCAGAACTGGCGCGCGACGCTCATCCCCATGCTCGCTGTGCCCGTGTCGTTGATCGGCACGTTCGCGGCGATGTACCTGCTCGGCTTTTCGATCAACATGCTGACGCTGTTCGGCATGGTGCTCGCGATCGGCATCGTCGTCGACGATGCGATCGTCGTGCTCGAGAACGTCGAGCGTCTGATGCGCACCGAACGCTTGCCGGCGCCTGAGGCGACCGAAGAGGCGATGCGCGAGGTGACGCGGCCGGTGATCGCCATCGTGCTCGTGCTGTGCGCCGTGTTCTTGCCGGTAGCGTTCCTCGGCGGCCTGGTCGGCGAGATGTATCGGCAGTTCGCGATGACGATCTCGGTGTCGGTTGCGATCTCCGGTTTCGTGGCATTGACCTTGACGCCTGCGCTGTGCGCCGCGTTGCTGCGACATGAGGACACGGGGCTGCGTCAAGGCATCCTCGGCCGCTTCAACGACTGGTTCGTGCGCATGACCGGCCACTACGTCCGCGGCGTGAGCTTCGTCCTGCGCCGCGGGGCGATCGCGCTCGGGGTGTTCGCGGCGATGCTCGTCGCGATCTTCGGCTTGTTCCGTGCGGTGCCGAGCTCGCTCGCACCGACCGAGGATCAGGGCTACGTCTTCATGGTGGCGGTGCTGCAGGATGCAGCGTCGCTCGATCGCACGCGCAAAGCGGTCACGGCGATGTCGGAGCAGATGGCGCAGCATCCCGCCGTGCAGACGGTTGCCGGCGTGGCCGGCGTCGATCCGCTGACGTTCGCATCGCGCACCAATGCCGGCGCGGTATGGCTGCCGCTCAAGCCGTGGGACGAACGCAAGGACGAATCGTTGAGCCCGGCTGCGGTCGTCAATGCAGTTTATGCCGCGGGCAGCACCGTGAAAGACGCATTCTTCATTGCGTTCGAGCCGCCGCCGATCGAAGGACTCGGTACGACCGGCGGTTTCGAGGCCTATATCCAGTCGCGCGGCCGGGGCGATGCCAAGGATCTCGAACGTGTCACGCAGGAGTTCGTGCAGCGTGCCTCGCAGCGCCCCGAGCTCGCGGGCGTCACGACGACCTACAGCGCGAGCGTGCCGCAGATCCGCATCGATCTCGATCGCGAGAAAGCGATGACGCTCGGCGTGCCGGTCAACGAGGTGTTCGATACGTTGCAGAGCACGTTCGGTGCGCTCTACGTGAACGATTTCAATCGTTCGGGGCGCGTGTTCCAGGTGCAGCTGCAGTCGGAGCCGCGTTTTCGCGCATATCCCGAGGACATTCGCGACGTCTACGTGCGCTCCAAGTCGGGCGATCTCGTGCCGCTGACCGCGCTCGCCACGGTCCACGAAGTGACGGGGCCGGAGGTGGTGGAGCGCTTCAACGTCTTCCCCGCGGCGAAGATCATGGGCAATGCAGCGCCCGGATACAGCTCGGGCGATGCGCTTGCCGTCATCGAGGAGCTGGCCGACCAACACTTGCCGCCAGGCTACTCGCTCGCGTGGACCGGCACTGCCTTCCAAGAGAAGGCGAGCGGCGGCGCCTCGCAGGGCGTGTATCTGCTCGGCGTGCTCATGGTGTTCCTGATTCTCGCCGCACAGTACGAGCGTTGGACGCTGCCGTTTGCGGTGATTCTCGCGGTGCCGTTCGCGGCTTTCGGGGCGCTGTTAGCGGTGTTCCTGCGCGGTCTCGAGAACGACATTTATTTCCAGATCGGCATGCTCACGCTCGTCGGTCTGGCGGCGAAGAACGCGATCCTCATCGTCGAGTTCGCGATGATGAAGCATCACGAAGGCATGTCGCTCGTCGACGCTGCGATCGAAGGCGCGCGCTTGCGCTTCCGTCCGATCATCATGACGTCTCTGGCGCTCATCTTCGGTGTGCTGCCGCTTGCGGTGAGCACCGGCGCGGGCGCAGCGAGCCGTCACTCGCTCGGCACGAGCGTCATCGGCGGCATGCTGGCGGCGACGTTCATCGCCACGCTCTTCGTGCCGCTGTTCTTCCGCTACATCGCCGGCTGGCGGGCGGCGCGAGCGCGCGATAGCGCCGCAGCCGAGCACAAGCCCGCGACCGGTTGATCAGGATTCGCCAGCAACCTACCTCGTCATGCTGAAAAGAAGCGTACTGTTCCTCGCGCTCGCCGCTTCCTTGAGCGGCTGCATCGTCTCGCGTGTCTCGCCCGATACGCCGGCATTGCCGTTGCCCGACGCGCTGCCGGCCCAAGCCGGTGAAACCGTTGGCTTGCCCGACCCGTGGTGGCAGATCTTCGCGGACCCGACGCTCGATGCGTTGATGGAAGAAGCGCTCGCGCACAATCCCGATGTGGCGGTGGCCGCGGCTAGGGTCGACGAAGCGCGGGCGCTCTTGCGAATCACCGATGCCGATCGGCTTCCCTTCGTGAACATCGAGGGCAGTGCGACGCGCAGCAAAGATCCTGCATTTCTGACTGAGGATCTCGGCCAGGATCGCCACCAAACGCTTTATTCGGTGCAAGGCGTCGTCAGTTACGAGCTCGATCTGTGGGGGCGCTATCGCCGCGCATCGCAAGCAGCGCGTGCGCAGCTTCTGAGCAGCGAGTTCGGGCGCGAGGCGACCAAGCTCAGCCTGACCGGCGAGGTGGCTCGCGGCTACTTCGGCTTGATCGCAGCCGTCGAACAGCTCGCCCGTGCGCGCGACACGCTCGTCACGCGCGAAGAGTCGCTCCGGCTCGAGCGGCTACGTCTCGATGCGGGCGAGAGCGATGAGTTCACCTTCAAGCGTGCGCAGGCCGAAGCGGCTGCTACGCGCATCGCCACGCGCCAGCTCCAGCTCGAAGTGGTACGCCGCACCAATGCGCTCGGCGTGCTGCTCGGTCGTTCGCCGCAAGAGCTGATCGAGAACGCAGTGAGCACGCAAGGCATCGATTTGCCGCGTGCGGTGACATTGCCGCCCGAGCTGCCCTCGACGATCCTGACGCGTCGGCCCGACATCAACGCCGCGGAGGCGGCGCTCGTCGCGGCTGCCGCCGATGTCGGTGCGGCGCGGGCGCAATTGTTTCCGAGCATCACGCTCACGGGCGTCTTTGGCTCGCTCAGCCCCGAGCTGGATGGTTTGTTCTCCGAACCATTCGAAGCATGGTCGGCGGTCGGCGGCTTGTTCCAACCGCTGTTCCAGGGCGGGCGTTTGCGCGCCAATGTCGCTCGCACCGAGGCGCTCAAGCAGCAGCGTCGCGCCGAGTACGCGCGCACCGTGCAGGTAGCTTTCCGAGAAGTGCTGGATGCGTTGCGCGGCCAAGCGCTCATTGCCGAGGTGCAAGCTGCGAACGCCGAACAGGTCGCAGCGCTGTCACGCGCAACCGAGCTCGCGGAGCTACGCTATGCGCAGGGCGACATTGCCTATCTGGAGCTGCTCGACGTGCGCCGCAGCCTTTACCAAGCACAGATCGACTTGGTCGCCGCACAGCGCGACGCACTGCTCAACACGGTTGACTTGGCACTGGCTTTGGGCGGCGGGCTCGGGCGAAACGCTGCACCGCCGCGAACGGCGCGGCGTTGACCGTCTTGCAAAGCCGCCGGCGCAGTCGTATAGTCGCAGCCCAAGAATGTTAACGGTAACATGCGGCGCACAAATTAACGGGCCGCACGTGCCTACTGCGGTTTTCGCGGGCTTCGCTCCACATGTCGTCCCCCCCCTGCTTCTTGATGTGTGGGGCAAGTCCGCGGCTCTCTTCTTTAACTACTGAACCTGCTTGGCTGCTCGCCGCGCGAGCCGGCCGGGCGTCGCTCGCGAGAGGGCCGTATGTGGGTCGACGACGTTTTGCGCTTCTGGTTCCACGAGCTCACACCGCAGCAGTGGTTCTCCAAGGACGAGCAGCTCGACCGTGAGGTTCGCGAGCGGTTCGGTGCGCTGCACGAAGCGCTAGCCACTCACGCACTGGCTGTGCCGGATAGCGCCCGCGCCATGCTCGCAGCCGTCCTCGTGCTCGATCAGTTCTCGCGCCACATCCACCGCGACACCGAGCAGGCTTTCGCTTTCGATCCGCATGCGTTGCAACTTGCGCGACAAGCCATCGAGCGCAATTACGATCGCGACCTTGCCGTGAACGAGCGGAAGTTCCTCTACATGCCGTTCATGCACAGCGAAGATCTCGAAACGCAATCGCGCTGCGTCGAGCTCTTCTCTGCTCTCGGCGACGCCGAATCGCTGCGCTTTGCCGTGGAGCATCACGACATCGTCCATCGCTTCGGCAGATTTCCGCATCGCAACGCCATCCTCGGTCGCGACTCAACGGCGGAAGAGCAGCGCTTTCTCGAGCATCACGCCGGTTTCTGACGCGCCGCTATTGAAAGAATTTCAGTTCTGATGCCGCTGCATTTTTCGTAGCGTCATGTAGGGATCCTTTCGATCCGTTGTGCGTTCGCCTGTACGCGCCCTGTAGGCGTAGAGGTGGACAGATGGAAGGCGTTCAGACGCGAGAGGAGCCAAGCTCTCGGACGAAGTGGTTTGCGCATTGCTTTTCGCATTTCTGCCGACGATGCGCAGTTCTCGGCGCCGTGGTGATGTTGGCGGCATGCGGTGGCGGCGGAGGCGGTAGCGGCAGCTCGCCGCCCGATTCTTCGGAAGGCAAGCCGCCGACCAATCAGCCGCCGCAAGTCGAAGCAGGGGACGATCAAGCGACTCAGCTGCCGGCCGCGACGATCACGTTGCAAGGCTCGGCAACCGATCCGGAAGGCGCAGCGCTTACCTACTCATGGACCGTTTCGCCGAGCGAGGGTGTGACCATTGCAGCGCCCACGGCGGCTGAAACCGAAGTTACGTTCACGACACCTGGCGAGTACACCTTCACGCTCACGGTGAGCGACGGTGCGGCGAGCGCGAGCGATTCGCTCTTTGTCGTTGTGCTGCCGCCGGCGTCGAGCGAGCTGTATTGGCCGGGGCTCGACCTCGATGAGAACGATCCGGATCGCGGTTGGATTCGCGTGGCGCCGGAAGAAGTGGGCATGAATGCGGCGCTGCTCGAACAGGCCGCGCAGTACGCATTGACGGCCGGCGGGACCGGCATGGTCGTCAAGGGCGGACGGCTCGTTTACTCGTGGGCTACCGGCCTCAACGACGAGGGCAATCCGGCATCCATCGATACGCGCTACCCGGCACAATCGGCGACGAAGTCGATCGGCAGCATGGCGCTCGGGTTTGCGCTGCAGGACCGATTGCTCTCGTTGAACGATCGTGCCGTCGACCGATTGGCAGGCTTCGGCCGGCCGCCCGATACGAACAATGCGGAATGGATCGACCAGATCACGATTCTGCACCTCGCAACGCACACGGCCGGCTTCGAGAAATCGCGCAGCGATCCTGCGCTTCTCTTCGAGCCAGGCACGACGTGGAACTACTCCGACGGTGCGCTCAACTGGCTTGCCGACATTCTCACGGCGGCATTCAATCAGGATCTCCACGAGGTGCTGACGAATCGCGTGTGGTCGCTGCTCGGCATGAATCTTCCGCGCGGCGGCGACGACGTGCAGTGGCGTCCGAATGCATCGCGCGCGCAGACGCTGAACGGCATTGCCACGCGCGAGCTGTCATCGGGCCTTGTCATCAACGCCAATGCGATGGCGCGCGTCGGCCTGCTGTTCCTGCGCAACGGCATGTGGTCCACCGGCCGGATCTTGCCTGAGGAATTCATCGAGCTCGTCAGGACGCCGCGGCCGGAGTTCGAATCGGCGCAGATCGCCGACCCCGACAATTTCCCCAACGCGACGACGGACTACGGCGTGCTCTGGTGGACGAATGCCAACGGACACATGGCGAATGTGCCGCGCGATGCGTTCTGGGCGTGGGGGCAGTACGACGTGCTGCTCGTCGTCATTCCGAGTCTCGATCTGGTGATCGTACGCACCGGTCCCGAACAGCCCGATTCGCCGGGACGCGTGTTCGGCGATGCGGGTTGGAACGCCGATTATCGAGTGCTCGAACCCTTCCTCGAGCCGATCGTGTGTGCAGCCGATCCCACCAGCTCAGCATGCGCGGCAGAGTGATCGGCTTGCTGAAGTCGGTCCAGACAAAAGAGCCCGCAGGCGATTGCCTGCGGGCTCTGTCGTGTCGGCGCCGATGAGCGGCGTTAGCGCTGATCTTTCTTCGCTGCGCGGTCGCGACGCGGCCGGTCGGCTCGACGCTCCTTCGCCTTGGCTTTCATGTCCTCGATGAGCGAGGGAATCTTCGCCTTCTGCTCCGGCGTGAGCAGCGCGTAGATCTGCACGTTCAGGTCGCTGCGTTGCTGAATCGCCGCGGCGGCCAGCTGCTTACGTTCTTCGATCAGCGCCGGATAGTTCGGGCTGTCGGGCAGGGTCGTGAGCGAAGCCTCGAAATGCGCTCGTTGCTGCGCGCGCAGGCTGGCGCTGTTGGCGCGTGCGGACTCGAGCAGCGAACGCAGGCTCTGGCGCTGCTCGTCGGTCAGATCGAGCTTGTGCACGAGGTGCGCAAGCGGCGAGGCGGCGCCGAATCCGGACCCGTGGAACTTGTGTGCTGACGCATGGAAGCGGTGATGACCAGAGGCATCGTCCTGGCCGGGACGGGCGTAGGCGCTCATGCCCGTCACGGACGCGGCCGACACGGCAACCAGCAAAGCGATCTTGTGCAATTTCATCGTCGTCAACCTCTCTTGATCGGGCCCCGTCACTCGACCGTTCGTTGGGGCGTTCAAGCACATCAACGCAGCGCGTGCGATTGGGTTGACGCGCATCCGCTCATCGATCGAGTGGCAGCCGTTCGGCGCTCGCCAAACTGAACGCAACCTGACTGGCATCGAAGTCCCAGCGTTCTGCCGCGCATTCGCGCGCTCCAGGCGCGTAACGTAGGAGGTTGACCGAGTTCGGGATCGCATCGCGGATGCGACGCGAGACGGCCGTGCCTGCTTGGACTGCCCACACGCGCCGCGGCAGATCGCCGAAGCGATCATGCAATGATCGGATGTACGGCAAGTGGATGTGTCCGCCCATCACGATATCGGCGCCGGCCTGCGACCACGCGCAAGCGGCAGCTTCGTGGCCGTGCACGAGATTGAGCTCGTCTTGTTGGCGAATCGCGAGCATCGGTTGGTGGATGACCACGATGCGCAGCCGATCGGCAGGCGCGTGGCGCAGCCGTTGCGCAACGCGTTCGATCTGCATCGCGGAGATGGCGCCGTCCTTGTGTCGCGACGGACGCGTCGTGTTGACGCAAACGATGAAGAATGCGGCGGATTCGAGCTCGGGTTCGAGCTCGGCAGCGAATGCGCGACGATAGCCGGAATACGGCGCGAGCACGCGCGCGAAGACGTTGAAAAGCGGGATGTCGTGATTGCCGGGAATGGCGACCCAGCGCGTCTGCAGCGCATCGGCGAAGGCGCGCGCAGCTTGGAACTGGGCGCGACGCGCACGCTGTGTGATGTCGCCGGAGAACACGACGACATCGGGGCGCTGCGCACGGACGAGCGCGACGAGCGCGGCCACGACGGGCGATTGCTCGGTGCCGAAGTGGGGATCGGAGATCTGTAACAGCGTCTCGGCCGTCACGAAGACGCCTCGGCCGGAACCATCAGCATGAGTCGACGCCGCGCGATCGTGAACTGCACCGGCGGCGGCATCCAGACGATCTCGCCGTCGAGCGCGAGCTTGATCGTCTTGCGTTCGCCTTTGACTCGTACCGACAGTCGACGAAACGGGAAATTGCGTACGTTGCGCTCGTCGCCGAGTTGTCCGAGCGCACCGCGCAGCGCCAGCCAGAGCAGCGCGCCCGTGCCGACCGGACGCGCCATGACGGCGGCGAGGCGATCTTGTTGCACGTCGTCGGCCTCGGGCAGACCGACGCGTTCGAGTTGCAAAGCGTTGTTGCCGATGAAGAGCGTCGGCGTGCGCACGATCTCGACGCCGTCATCGTGCTCGATTTCAAGGACGAGCTCGCGGTGCCCCTTCAAGAGCGTGGCGAGGCCTGCCCAAAGAGCCACCGCACGGTTTCGTCCGAATTGTCGCGTATAGGCCTCGCGTTCCTGCAGCAAGTCCGGATGCAGGCCCAAGCTCGCATTCACGAGGAAGATGCGTTCGTTCGCGATGCCGACCTGGATAGGATGCACGCGCGGTGTGAGCAGCGCCCGTGCGGCCGCAGCGCTGTCGAGCGGAATGCCGTAGGTGCGGCTCAAGTAATTGAACGTGCCTTGCGGGATCACGCCGAACGGCCGCTCGGTCTCGATGACCGCCTGCGCGACTGCATTGATAGTTCCGTCGCCGCCGCCGACAACGACCGCGCCGCCTTCCTCTTTGGCTGCTGCGACGGCGCTAGCGGACAACGCGGCGACTTGCTCCGGCCGTTCGATCATGAAGAACCGATGCGGCTTGCCTGCTGCGTCGAAGATCCTTGCGATCTCGTCGCGCGACTCCATGGCATCGCCGGAACCGGATCGTGCATTCAGCACGACATGGAAAGGGGTGGCGGGCGTGACCGCTGGGATGAGCATGAAGAGTGCGGCTGTGAGCGGGAGGTACTGCAATCAATGCGCGCCGCACGGGTTTGGTTTCGCGCTCGCTCGAGTCGATCGCCGGACGGAAGGGGATCCGCGGATGGCATTGCGTCATGCGCTGGCTAGAATCGAGCGAACGATCGCGAGGAATGCGTCATGAAAGCCCTTGCTCAAATCCTCTTCGTGTGCGGCGTGCTGTCGTTGGCGGCGGTCGGTACGGCCGAGGAGTCCGACAGTCAGGCGCGCGCCACGGAAGCGCCTACCGTGTTGCCCAAAGTGACGGTGCACAAGAACGCGAGCTGCGGTTGCTGCGGCTCGTGGATCGAGCATTTGCGGCATCACGGTTTCGAGGTCGTGGCTCGCAATGTCGACAATCTCGCGCCGATCAAGCAGCGCGTCGGCGTGCCGTACGGCAAGGGCTCGTGTCATACGGCCGAAGTCGCTGGCTATTTCATCGAAGGCCACGTTCCTGCCGCCGAGATCGAGCGTCTGCTGCGCGAGAAGCCGCGGGCCAAGGGGCTCACGGTGCCGGGAATGCCGATCGGCTCGCCGGGCATGGAAAGCGGGGATCGCATCGATCCTTACGAAGTCTTGCTCGTGCACGACGACGGCACGACGAGCGTCTATGCCAAGTATCCGAAGTAGTGCAGCGCGCCGAAGCGCCGAGCTCAAGGTTCGATCAGGGTGAGCTCTGCTGACGGCGTATCGCCGAGATGGAGCTTGGCGACGCTGATCGGCAGACGGAAGCGACGCGGTCCGGCGCTGCCCGGATTCACGTAAAGCACGTTGTCGCGCTCGAACACGACGGGCTTGTGCGAGTGTCCGGCGATCACGACGGAGATGCCCTCGGCCGCCGGATCGAGCGTAAGCTTTCGCAGATCGTGCAGCACATAGATCGCATGGCGTCCGAGCTGTAGGCGCAGCGTTTCCGGAAGAGCATGCGCCCACGCGCCGGTATCGTTGTTGCCGCGCACGGCGCTGACCGGTGCGATGCGACGCAGTGCTGCGAGCACCGGCTCGCCGCCGATGTCGCCTGCGTGAATGATGTGCGCGGCACCGTCCAGGCTCGTCAACGCTTCCGGCCTCACGAGCCCATGCGTATCCGAGATCAGGCCGACGAAAGCGCGAGCCGCACCGCCTTGCGCGTGTTGGCTCATGTGCCGTCTTCCTTGCGCCTGAGCGGGACGAAGCGTACCGGCGTGATGTCGCGCGTGTGTACTGCGCCTGTCGCATCTTTCGCGACGAGGCGCAGCTCTTGGACCGCCTGTACGGGACCGACCGGAATCACCATCTTCCCGTTCGGACGCAGCTGCTCGATGAGCGCTGCGGGCAGGTGCTCCGGTGCCGCCGTGACGACGATGGCATCGAACGGCGCATGTTCGGGCCAGCCTCGATAACCGTCGCCGGCGCGCACCGTGACATTGTCGTAGCCGAGCTCAGCAAGGACAGCTTGGGCGGCGTTCGCCAGCTCAGGCTCGATTTCGATCGTGTACACGTGCGCGACGAGCTCGGCGAGCACGGCGGCTTGATAGCCCGAGCCCGTGCCGATTTCGAGCACGCGCATATCGGCATGCGGCTCGATGAGCTCGGTCATGAGGGCGACGATATACGGTTGCGAGATCGTCTGGCCGCGGCCGATCGGCAGCGGCATGTCCCGATAGGCGTAACGCCGTTCGCCGGTCGGTACGAAGCGATGCCGCGGCACGCGCCGCATCGCATCGAGCACCTGCGTGTTCTTGATGCCGCGCGCTGCCAGCTGCTCGTCGACCATCCTCGCGCGTGCGGCGAGAAGCTCCGTTTCCTCATTGGTCATCGCCGTGCCTCCTGTCGTCACGCACAGGCACGCCAGTGCGAGCCATTTGGCAGATGCGCGCACGCGATCGCGCAGCGTTGCGATGGCCATGCTCGGCCTCTCGATTGGGTTGCGCAGCCTCCGGTGCGATCACAACGAAGCGTAATGCGTTCGGCAATCGTGTGATATCGCTAAGCGCGCCGACCCGTGTGCATGGATGTGCACGCGCCGTGCTCGGGTAGGCGTCCTTACACGAGAGGGGTGCCCTTCGGTACGCGTACGACCACGGTGCCGGCGATCTTGTCGTGCCATCCCTGACGATCGCGATCGATCGCGATCCAAATGAAGCCCAGTCCTACCACCACGAGCGACAGGAAGCAGCTGAGCGCGCGCACGATCGACGTTGCCCAGTCGACTTCGCGGCCGTCGAGCCGCACCACCCGCAGGTTGCAGATGATGCCGCCGACCGTGGTGCCCTTGAGCTTCCACATGAGGGCGCCGTACGTCGCGAGCGACAGGAGCCAGTAGTCGTCCAGGCCGGGCACCAGATTGATGACGATGGAGACGAGCACGGCGTCGATCGCGAGCGCGCCCATGCGCACCCAGAAATCCGCTCGCGGCAAAGCGTTCAATGGCACCGCCGGCTCCGCGGCGGGAGCAGGGGACGGAGACTCTGTCGCGCTCGCTGCCGTCTCGGCGGTGCTTGTCGCACTCTCGATCGGCAAGGCAGCAGCAGTCGTCGTTGCAGCGGCAGGCGCTGCAACCGGCGTTGGCGTCGTGCGGTCGCGGTACGCGAGCAGCAGCGTGTATATGACTACGCCGAGAGCGAGCGTGCCGAAGAGCGTCTGCACGAGGAACCCGACGAAGGGCACGAGATAAAGCGCCGTCATGATGACGCCGCCGAGCAACGTGGCGAAGGCGACATGGGCGACGGGGCCGCTCTTCGCGAAGGAGGTGAAGCGTCGGCCCAGCACGGCCAAGACGACTGCTTTACCGAACAGCGTCGCGAGGAACACCGCGAACAGGAAGAAGGGCACGAGCATCAGGCCGATGACGGTGAGCGACATCAACAGGAGGAAGATCGGCGACAGGAAGATGGCGACGATGGACGCGAGCACCGTCTCCCCCGGCCGTGTTTCGAAGGTCGTCACGCATTTCTCGACCCCCGAACGGAACAGCAGCGCAAGCAGCACATACAGAGCAAGGAAGCCGCCGGCCAGCCACCATGCCCAGGCCAGATCAGGTTCCAAAGCGAGCGGCCGGCCGAAGCGCGCACCGTGCGTGATCCACGGACGCAGCCACTTGAGCTGTCCGAACCCCTTGCCGAAGGAGACCTCGTCGACGCTGCCGCGGATCACGGCGTTCGGATGTCGCTTGATCGTGCCGCCGACCGCCTGCACATCACCGCCGATGTCGGCATTGTGCCCAAGCTCGAGATCGCCAAAGACGACGACGGCATCGCCCTCCACTTTGCTGTCGATGTAGGCGTCGCCGAACACCGCCGTGACGCTACCCTCGACCGGTCCGGTCACGCGCGCATTGCCGAAGATCGCGATGATGTCTTGCGCACGCCCCTCGCTCGTCACCGAAGCGAACATCGAGACGACCGTATCGGCCGTTTCGCCGGCGCCAAGATGAACTTTCGAACCGATGCGTACGTTCGCGACGTCTTCGTCACGCTCGTCCGCGCGTCGCTGAGCGGTGTCCGTTTCGTCTGTCGCATCGGGCGGTGGCGGCGGCTCGCTCGGAGCGCTGGCCTCGGGCTCTTGGGTCGGCGGCTCTTGCGCCCACGCCCCGACACAAACGCCCGCGACCGTCAGGCCGAGCAGTGCGGCGGCAAGCGTGGCCAAGGAAAACGATCGTAGCGTTGTTGTCATGTTCTAACCTGACGGTTCTGGACGAGCAGGCGATAGGCCGCGGCGCTCACCGCGAAGAAGGCGGCATACAACGCACCCACGACGATGACTCCTATATAAAGCCACTCGCCGGGTACGACTTGAGTCATGGCCGAGAGGGTCGAGCGTGCCGCGAGCCAAAGCGCATGTCCGCGGTTCCAGGTCGACGACCAACGCGAGTCCACGGCATCGACCACGCCGGAGGCGATATCGACGGCGAACACACCGACCAGAATCGACGCCAACACGAACACGAGACGCGCCCACGTCGGCCATTCGGCGAAGCTGCCTTGCCACCAGGGGCGCGCAGCCTTGCGTTCGAGTGCGGACAGCACGCGCATCGACAAATCGGGGGGCGCCTGCCGCAGCGGTTGCTGCCGCAGCAGGCGGTCGACGTAGCGTTCGAGCTGTCGTTCTGGGTCGGGTTGCGTCATGGCGAAGTCACTTCATCCGGTGTGATGCCGTACTGCGCAAGGGATCGGGCGAGCTGCGCGCGGGCGCGGTGTATGTCGACCTTGACCTTCGCGAGCGAGACGCCGAGCCGCTGGGCGATCTCCTCGTACGACATATCTTCGAAATGGAACAGCACGAGCGGCAAGCGTTGCTTGTCGGGAAGCGCCCGCAGCACCTCCTCGATCACCCGGCTGCGCTGCACGTCCGAGACGTCAGCGACGGGGGATTGCTCACCGGAGAGCGTCGCCTCGAAGCTCGTGTCGTCGTCCTCGTCGGCGCCGCTCATTTCGGAGAAGAAGCGCCAGCGCTTGCGGTAGCGCATGGCGTGGTTGAGGCTCAGGTTACGAGCCACCGTACGCAGCCAGCCGCCCGCGGTCGGGCTGTCACGCAGGCTGGCGAAATTCTCGTACGCCTTGATGAAGACCTCCTGCGCAATGTCCTCCGCCTGCGCATCGTTGGCGACGATGCGCGCGGCGGTGGTGAACACGAGATCCTGATAGGTGCGCATGAAGGCGGCGAATTCGTCCAGGCGGTTGCGGTCCGTTGGGCTAGTCACTGGAATACGTTCGTTTAGGCAGACAACACCGCACCCGCCCGGTTGTTACAAATTTGTTGCATTGCCAGGCGCGCCGGTCAGCGAGTGTATCGCCTGCGTGCGCCCGTCAGCACCGGCGACCGCCTTGCCAGGCCGTTGTATACAACGCCCGCGCACACTGCTCGCACGAATTGCGAGAAACCCCGAATGCGCGGTGCATTGGCCGCTTGCCCGATGCCGTCCGTAAGAACCTCGCGTAGTATCCGCGTCGCGAGCCCGTAACCTTTCGCAGCGTAGCCGCGTCTAAGCGAGGAGCGCGCCGAGCACGGTGCGTGGTAGCTCTCAGTGATTTTCCTTTAGCCGGTGCTACGCTCGACGAGGCACTACGGAGTCGTTTGTGAATACTCACGCAAGGCAGCAAGCGATCATGGAGCCAGCACAGGGAGGTCGAATGGAGAATCGACCGCAGGATGAGACGGCGGGGGCGGCGTCAGTTGCGACGTTCCCGACCCGCAGCAATGCAGACAACAGCAATAACGGCGCCATCGACCATGGCGAGTCGCGTCCGCCGTCGCGTCGCACGTTGTCGTTCCTCGGCATCGCGGCGCTCGCTTTGATCGTGGCCGGCATCGGCTGGGCCGTGCTGCGCGATTCCGGTGTGCAGTCGGGAACGGCTCAGGCGGCGGAGCCCGAGCCGACACTCGAATTGGCCGCAGTCGATGTGGCGGTCGTCGAGCCGCGCGCGCTCGCGCGCGTGATCCCGATCTCCGGCTCGATTGCTCCGGTGGTGCAGGCGACCGTCAAGTCCAAGGTCGCCGGCGAGATCGAAGTCGTCACGGTACGCGAAGGTCAGGACGTGCGTGCGGGCGATGTCATCGCCCGCATCGACACGCGCAATCTCAAGGCGCAATACGAGCGTGAGCTCGCCGCCGTCGAAAAGGCGCGCGCCGAGCTGGAGCTCGCAACCTTGAATCGCGACAAGAACCGCGTGCTGCTCGAACAGCGCTACATCTCGCAGAACACTTATGAGCAGACCGAATCGGCGTACGCGGGCAGCGTCGCCAATCTGAAGCTCGCCGAAGCGCAGTTACAGCTCGCCAAGATCGCGCTCGAAGATGCGACCATCCGCGCGCCGTTCGACGGCACCGTCGCGCGCCGGCTCGTCGAGCCGGGCGAGAAGGTCTCGCCCGATTCGGCCATCGTCACGCTCGTCGATCTTCGGCAGATGCTGCTCAGCGCGGCCGTGCCTGCCGTCGAAATTCCTTCCGTCGCTGTCGGCCAAACGGCGCGCTTCAAGGTGGCAGGATTCGGCGCGCGCGAATTCGAGGGCACCGTGCAACGCATCAACCCGGTCGCTGCCGACGGTTCGCGCGCCATCAACATCTACATCGCGGTGCCGAACGAGGACCGCGCGCTCAAGGGCGGCATGTTCGCGCAAGGCACGCTGCAGCTTGCCTCGAGCGAGCCGGTGCTGGCGGTGCCGACGCGTGCCTTGCGCTACGAGGCAGGCGCGCCGTTCGTGTACACGCTCGAAGAGGGCCGGATCGCGCGCAAGTCCGTCGCCATTGGGGCGCGTATCGAAGGCGAAGACTACGCCGAGATTCGCGACGGCTTGAGCACCGGCGAGCAGGTGATCGTCGCCGACATCGGCGATCGCAAGCCGGGCTCGCCCGCGAAGGTGGTTCGACACGATAGCTGATGCGCACGGCTCGCCGGCCGCGCGGTTCATCCGTTTGAGCCGGCGTGCCGCAGCAACGCCTCGCTGCACCTTCGTACGTCGAATCGGCTCATCCAATTCACTCTTCTGCCTTGCGCCCGAAAGCAAGCGCTTAAGTAAGGACCACCGCCATGTGGATCACTCGTACCAGCGTCAATCAACCGGTGTTCGCGACCATGGTCATGCTCGCGCTGGTCGTGCTCGGGTTGGTGTCGTATCGCCTGTTGCCGGTCGAACAGATGCCCGAGGTGAGCCCGCCCGAGGTCTTCATCTACGTGCAGTATCCGGGCGCATCGCCCGAGGCGGTGGAAGCCGACGTCATCAAGCCGATCGAAAACGTCGTCAACTCGATTCCGGGCATCAAGGACATCTTCGCCACGGCGCGCGAGGGCTCGGCGAACATCAGCGTGCAGTTTCAGACGGATGTCGACATCGTCGCGGCGACTCAGGAAATCCGCGACAAGGTCGCGCAGGTCAAGCCGTGGATGCCGCGCGACGTGCGCGATCCGCAGATCACGCGCGCATCCACCGACGGCAGCCAAGAGCCCGTTGTCACCCTGACGGTCTATTCGACCACGCGCAGCATGCGCGAGGTATCCACGATCGTCGAGCAGCAGATCGTCAAGCGCCTCGAGAACACCTATGGCGTGGGCCATATCTGGACGGGCGGTTCCGTCGAGCGGCAAGTGCAGATCTTCCTGCGACCCGATGCGCTGCAGAGCTATCGCATCGGCGTCGATCAGGTCGTCTCGGCCATCCAATCCGCTAATCAGGACTTGCCCGCCGGCATCATCACGCACGGCGCGAGCGATCGGCTCGTGCGCGTGGAAGGCAAGATCAAGGATCCGGCTGCTTTCGGCCGCATCATCGTCGCCAATCAAGGCGGCGCGCCCGTATACCTCAATCAGGTGGCTGAGATCGTCGACGGCGAGGCGGAAGAGACGTCGATCTCGCGCACCGATGGACGCCCCTCCGTGTCCATTTACGTCTACCGGATGCAGCAGTCGAATATCGTGCAGACCGGCAAGGCGATCGAAGAGGCCGTCAAGGAGCTGAGAGAGCGTCTGCCCGAGGACATTCAGATCGCAACGGTGTGGTCCGATGCCGAATGGATCGAAGCGTCGCTCGATCGCGTCAAGCGCACCATCATCGAAGGTGCGGTGCTCACGGTGCTCATCGTGTTCCTGTTCCTGCACTCGTGGCGCTCGACGATCATCACCGCGTTGACGCTGCCGATCTCCGTGATCGCGACATTCATCGTGCTGCACTTCTTCGGCTTCACGCTCAACTTCATGACGTTGATGGCGTTGTCGCTCTGCATCGGCTTGCTCATCGACGACGCCATCGTCGTGCGCGAGAACATCGTGCGGCACGCCGACATGGGCAAGAGCCATCGTCAGGCGGCGCTCGACGGTACGGAGGAGATCGGTCTTGCCGTCATGGCGACCACGTTTGCGATTCTCGCAGTGTTCGTGCCGGTCGCCTTCATGAGCGGCACGATCGGCAAGTTCTTCCTGCAGTTCGGCATCACGGTGTCGGTGGCGGTGGCCGTTTCGCTCTTCGTGAGCTTCACGCTCGATCCGATGCTCTCCTCCGTCTGGCCGGATCCGAAAGAGGGTCGCTTCAAGCGCGCGCCGTGGCTCGCTCGCATCATGGAGCGCGTCGAAGACGGCGTGGAAGCGGCGCATCGCTGGTACGACCGCATGCTGCGTTGGACGTTGAGCGGGCGCCGCTACGGTATTCCGGGACTCGCGCGCTGGGCGCGCCGCAGAGCAAGCGATGTCGCAGCGCCGTTGCCGCGCTGGGCGAGCTTGAGCCCGCGCTCGCTGGTGCTCTTGGTCGCGGCGTTGTCGTTCTTCGGCGGCTTCCTGCTCGTGCCCAAGATCGGCGTCGAGTTCGTGCCGCAGAGCGATGATGGTTTCGTCTTCCTGCGCGTGAACACTCCGATCGGCTCCAGCCTCGAGTACACCGACGCCAAGGTGCGCGACGTCGAGGCGATGCTGCGCCAAGTCGAGGGCGTGCAGACCGTGTTGACGTCGGTCGGTACGAATGAGGGGCGCAACCACGCGCGCTTGTTCATTCGTCTGACCGATCCCAACGAGCACCCGCGCCGGCCGCAATCCGAGATCGAGCGCGAGATTCGCGAGCGCGTCAATCGCATGGCAGGCCTCACCGCGAAGATCGGCTGGCAACCCGTGAACATCTCGGTGTTGGGGCCCGACAACGCGAAGCTCACCGAGCTCTCGCAGGAGCTGATGAAGCGGCTCGCGACAGTGCCGGGCATCGTCGATCTCGAGAGCAGCGAAAAGGGTGCTACGCCCACGATTGCGGTGCGTATCAACAACGAGCTTGCTAGCGAGCTCGGCATCACGACCGCGCATATCGGCAATGCGCTGCGACCGCTCATCGCCGGCGACGAGATCTCGACGTGGGTGGGACCCGACGGTCAGGACTACGACGTGATCGTGCGTCTGCCGCGCGAGCAGCGGGAGCTCGTCACCGACCTCGGCGATCTTTATCTCACGAGCTCGCGCTTGGACGAGACGGGCAATCCCGTGCTCGTGCCGTTGCGACAAGTCGCCGAGCTCGTGTACGCGGAGACGCCCGAGCAGATCCGCCGCCAGAACATGCAGCGGCGCATCTCGATCTTCGCGAATGCGGAAGGCCGCCCGACCGGCGACGTCGGCGCAGATGCGGAGAAGGTGGCGCGCGCGTTCGAGAAGGAGCTGCCGCAGGGTTATCGCATCGAGATCGGCGGCGAGCAGCAGAACATGAGCGAGCTGTCGCAGTCGGCGCTCGTGGCGTTGAGCCTGGCGGTGCTGTTCATCTACTTCGTGCTCGCCTCGCAGTTCGGCAGCTTCGTGCAACCGATCGCGATCATGGTCTCGCTGCCGCTGTCGTTGATCGGCGTGCTGCTGGCGCTGCTGCTGACCGGCACGACGCTCAATCTATTCTCGATCATCGGCTTCATCATGCTGATGGGCCTGGTGACGAAGAACGCGATTCTGCTCGTCGATTTCACGAATCAGGCGCTGCGCGAAGGCAAATCCTTGCACGAGGCGATCCTGGAGGCAGGGCAGGTGCGTTTGCGCCCGATCGTCATGACGACGATGGCGATGATCTTCGGCATGTTGCCGATGTCGATCGGCGCGGGAACGGGCGGCGAGCTGCTTGCGCCCATGGGTCGCGCAGTCATCGGCGGCGTCATCACCTCGACACTGCTCACGCTGCTCGTCGTGCCGGTGCTCTACACCTATATCTACGGGCTGACGCAGCGCGTGAAAGCACGGCGGCGCAAGCATGCTCAAGCAGGCGAGCATGCGACTCAGCCTGCCGCGCAGGATGAGGTGCAGCCCGTGTTGCCACCCGCAGACGGCGTGTTGACTCGTATTCCGCGGCCGTCGCAAGAAACCTAGCGATATTGCCTTGCCTGGGTGAGGCGGCGGGCTGATCCGGCCCGTCGCTCGCTCGTTGCGCATAGCGCTGCACGATTCGTCGATCCGCGCTGCCGCTCGGCCTGGCGGCGGCGAACGTCAAGAGTCTTAACACTTCCCCAAGTAGTCATCTGCCACGATGCGAGCGTATGAGCGTACGCTAAGCGCGCGGCGGCGTCGCAGTGTTTCGCGTGGCGCTCCGGTTGCATGCGAGCGCCGTCGTGGGCGTGACATCGACGCGAGCGGTGCGCGCTTGCCGTGCATCCTTTATCCTGTACGACGATCCGAATCTGCTCGCCGGCACGGAACGAACGAATAACCATGCACGACAACAATCGACGAGACTTTCTGATGAAAACGGCAATGATCGCCGCGGCGGCGCCCTTCGCCGGCGGCAGTGCGCTGGCACAATCGACGGACAAGAAGCTTGGCGTTGCGCTTTGCGGCCTGGGCTCGCTGTCGACATATCAAATCGCTCCGGCTCTGAAGAAGACGAAGCACTGCAAGCTGGCCGGCATCGTCACCGGCGATCCGGAAAAGGCGAAGAAATGGCAGAAGCAGTACGGCTTGCCGGACCGCAGCGTGTACTCGTACGACACGATGGACCGCATGGCCGACAATCCCGACATCGACATCGTGTACGTCGTGACGCCGAATGCGCTGCACCTCGAGCACGCCACCAAGTCGGCGCTCGCCGGCAAGCACGTGTTCTGCGAGAAGCCGATGGAGATTTCCGTCGAGCGCTGCCAGCAGATGATCGACGTCTGCAAGAAGGCCGGTCGCGTGCTCGGCGTCGCTTATCGCTGCCAGTTCGAGCCGCATCATCTCGAATGCATGCGCATCGCGCGCTCGAAGGAGCTCGGCACGATCAAGTTCATCGAAGGCGTGTTCGGCTTCCCGCTCGGCGATCCGGATCAATGGCGCGTCAAGAAGGATCTCGCGGGCGGCGGTGCGCTCATGGACGTCGGCATCTACGTGCTGCAGGCCACGCGCTACCTGACGGGCGAAGAGCCGGTGCGCGTGTTCGCGACCGAGACGAAGACCGATCCGGTCAAGTTCAAGGAAGTCGACGAGACGATGGCTTGGACGGCGATCTTCCCGAGCGGCGTCGTAGCCTACTGCGCCACCACGTTCAATGCGGCGCCGGTGGGCCGTTTCCGCGCGCACACCGATCGCGGTTGGTTCGGTCTCGATCCCGCGTTCAACTACAACGGGCTCAGGGGCGCCCGCAGCGACGGTAAGTCGCTCAAGTTCGGCGAGATCGATCAGTTCGCGAACGAGCTCGATGAGTTCGCGCTCAGCATCCTCCAGAACAAGCCGACGAAGGTCTCCGGCGAGGAGGGCTTGCAGGACGTCAAGATCCTGAGCGCCATCTACGAGTCCGCGCGCACGGGGCGGGCAGTCGATATTGCCTGAGACTGTAGGCCCTAGGCTGTAGTGAGGCGGCGCGCTCGGCGCGCCGCTCGCTTGCAGCTAGCTCTTGGCCCTGGCTCAAAGTCCTGGCCTGTTCTCAGCGGAAACGCCAGAACACGCTCGCAATCACTTCGTACGTATTCAGTTTCTCGCGCGCCGGTGTGCACACCGTGTTGTTGGCGTTGCACACCGCCGTGTCGAACTCCACTTCCGATCGATCGAACGCGACTTCGATCGTCAAGCGTCGGAAGTCCAAGCCTGCTGCCACCAACAATCCTGGATTCGAGCCGGCTTCGTAGTCGCCGCTTGCGAAATGATGCGTGATGCCGGCGCGCACGAAGGGGGAGGCATCGCCGCCCATGTCGAAGTTGTAGCCGAGCGTCGCGGCGAGCGGCACTTCGGAATAGCTGACCTCGCCGCCGATGAAGAAGGCGGGTCCGAGCGTGACATCGAGTCGCAAGCCGGAAGGGTAGTCGTAGGTGACGCCCGCGGTGAGGCCAAGCGGCACTTTGAGATCGACGTCGGCGTTCAGACCTTCGATACGTAAGTTTTGCTCATAGAGGTCGGTGACGTCGCTCAGTCCGCTCACATATGCCACACCGACGCGCCATTCGAACGCGCGCCACTCGAAAGCGTGCGCATGCGGTGCGATCAGCACGAGCGTGGCGATGGCAATGACGCGTTTCATGTAGGAACTCCAGTGCGCCGACCGTTACGAATACGCGGCGGTGTGGGAGAAGTTCCATGAGGCTGTAGGCTCTCGGCTGTAGAAAAAGATGCTGGACGCCCCGGGTCACGGAATATGCATGTGCAGCGTCGCGTCAGGGAGAGCGCGGCAAGCACAGCCCTTGTCTGACTGTAGCCCGTAGCCTGTAGTCCGTAGCCCTGATTCGGTCCAGCGCCCGATCAGTGCGTCATCGCGTACAAGATGTAATTGATCGCGTATTGATACGCGCGTGTGGTGTACTGCAGCGCGTACTCTGGCACGTCCGCGTGCTCCCAGGCATCGCCTAGGTCCATGTTGAAATTGATGATGACCATCAATCGGCCCTCATCGTCGTAGATGCCGCGCCACTGCGGCTCGACGCCGTCCTGCTCGTACGGCACGCCGGTGTAGATGAATTGAATGCCGGGAATCTGCGTGCGCTCGTTGATGTCGTAGGCGACATGGAAGATCGGATCTTCGATCGACACGTCGACGATGGTGCGATCCGGAAAGACGCGGCGCATCGATTCGACGAAGCCGGCCCACTCGCGACTGCCGTGGAAATCATCGACCATTAGAAAACCGCCGCGCAGCAGATAGTCACGCAAGCGAGCGGCTTCTTCCTCACTCAGCTCCCAGCCGCCGACTTCGACGGCATAGAGCCAAGGGTAGTCGAAGAGGCGCTCGTCCATGATCGACATGTAGATGCCTTCGCGCGCGGCATTGATGCGCGTCAGGCGCCGCACGCCGCCCAACAGGTAATGCTCCGCCTCGGGCCAATCGGTGAGCCAACGCTCGCGTCGCTGGAAGAACGAGCTGCTCGAGCTGTAGGCAAGGCGCACGAACTGGAATTCGGCGTGTTCTTGCGGCTCGCTCGCCGTCGGCTGCGAGCTGCTGCTCGCGCTCAACGCTGCGGCGAGGAGTGCGCATCCTGCGACGAGGCGAGTGCGTGCGGCGGGCATGTTGTGGATCATGGCTCTCGACGGCTCGATCGCGCGTTCGTGCGGACTGTCGGCGCTCGAGCCAGCATACCAGTGGCCTCGCTGGCGATCATCCGGCATATTCACCACGCATGTATAGAAAGGCCAAGACGCTGTTGCTGTGGGTGATTGCGTACGTTGCGATCGCGTGCGGCTATCTGGCGTTCTCCGAGCAAATTTCAGCAGGCGATTGGCGAACGGCGTCGCGCGAGCCGGCCGGCCTTGCGCCGGATCCGGCAACGACGCCCGAGCCTGTCGTGCAAGTTTATGCGGCGCGCGCCGTCGGATGGCGCGGCTATTTCGGCGTGCACACGTGGATCGCGGTCAAGCGCGCGGGCGCCGAACGCTACACCGTCTACGAAGTGATCGGCTATCGCTTGCGGCGCACCGGCACAGCCGTCGTGGTACATGAGCGCGCTGCCGATGCGTACTGGTTCGGCAACAAGCCCGAGCTCCTGCGCGAGATGCGCGGGCCGATGGTCGAGGAGATGATCGATCGCATCGAACGCGCCGTGGCGCAGTATCCGTACGCGGATCGTTACCGCGTTTGGCCAGGGCCGAACTCCAATACGTTCACGGCTTACGTGTTGCGGGCCGTGCCGGAGCTGCGCGTCGATTTGCCGCCGACGGCGATCGGCAAGGACTATCTCGGTTGGCGTCCGGTCGAGCGCGCGCCGAGCGGTACCGGCGGACAATTCAATCTCTTCGGCATCGTCGGCGTGCTCGCAGGTCTCGAAGAAGGCCTCGAGCTCAACGTGCTCGGCTTGACGCTCGGTGTCGATGCGCGAGCGCCGGCGCTCAAGCTGCCGCTACTCGGACGTCTCGGGCTGCCGGAACAGGCCGCACTTGCGCAGCCCGAATCGCAGGCGGAACACGCGCAGCCTGGCGCCGCTGCGCGAGCGCATTCGTATGACGAATCTTTATCGATGACCCTCTAGCCATCGGGGCTCAAGCTGTTACTCTTTGGCCCCCGAAGAAGCGCGGGGGAGCGGATCCGCGCACGCATAACAAACAACGAGACAAACAACGAGGGATCCAAGTGGAACTTTTCTGGGTGTTCGCCTCGATCGTCTTGCTCGTGCTGCTCATCAGCTGGGGCAAGATTCATCCCTTCCTCGCCTTCTTGCTCACTTCGATCTTCGCGGGCTACGTGCTCGGGCTGCCGCTCGAACGCCTGCCCGGCTCGATTCAAAAGGGCCTCGGCGACATGCTGGGCTCGCTCGTTGCGATCATTTGCTTGGGCGCCATGTTCGGCAAGCTCATCGCGCAAAGCGGTGCGGCGCAGAAGATCGCGTCGGTGCTGATGAGGTGGTTCGGCGAGAAGCGCATCACGTGGGCATTGATGCTCACCGGTTTCATCGTCGGCATTCCGCTCTTCTACAACGTCGGCTTCGTGCTGCTCGTGCCGCTCGTCTTCTCCGTGGCGTATTACTCGAAGCTGCCTGCGGTGTATTTGGGCGTGCCGCTGCTCGCTTCCTTGTCGGTGACGCACGGCTATCTGCCGCCGCACCCCGCGCCGACGGCGATGGTGCCGATGTTCGGTGCCAGCATGTCGACCACATTGATTTACGGTTTGGTCGTGGCAGTGCCCGCAATGATTCTCGCAGGGCCCGTGTTCGCGCGCGCTTTTCGCAATGCGCAGTCGAAGCTGCCCGAGCTCTTCGTGCCGCAGGACATGCCGGAAGATCAGCTGCCCGGTGCGTTCAACTGCTTTGCGACGGCGCTCTTGCCGGTCGTGATGATTGCAGGATCGGCGGCGCTGCCGGGGTTGGCGCCGGAAGGCACACTGCTGCACGGGTTCTTCAAGTTCATCGCCGATCCGTTCGTCGTCATGCTCGTGGCGCTGCTCGTTGCGACGGTGACGCTCGGTCTCGGCCGCGGTATGAAGATCCAAGCCTTGATGGATCACTACAGCGGCGCGGTGAAGGATATTGCGGTGATTCTGCTCATCATTGCAGGCGCGGGCGCGCTCAAGCAGGTCTTCGTCGACACCGGCGTGAGTGAGGCGATCTCGAACGCGCTCACGGGGCTTTCCGTCAATCCGCTCTTGCTCGGCTGGATCATCGCGACCGTGATCCGTGTGAGCCTCGGTTCGGCTACCGTGGCAGGTTTGACGGCAGCCGGCATCATGGCGCCGGTCGTGGCTGCAACGGGCGCCGATCCGAATCTGATGGTGCTGGCGATCGGCGCGGGCAGCCTCATGCTCTCGCACGTCAACGACTCGGGCTTCTGGATGTTCAAGGAGTACTTCAACTTGAGCCTCAAGGAGACGCTGCTGTCGTGGACGCTCATGGAGGGCATCGTCGGCGTCGTCGGCATCATCGGCGTGCTGATCATGGATGCGCTGCTCTAGCGAAGGATCCGGCGGCTGCTCATTTGTGAGGCCGCGCGCGCGGGCCGCCGGGAGCCTAAATGTCCGTTGTTGACATCTCCCCGGAAATCCACACACTTGCGTGGACAGCGAGGCCTCGTGCGTGTGCGCGAGGCCGGGCCATTCAATCAAACAGATACATAAAGACAAAAAGCACTATCGGACGCTACGGCGGATCGGTCGCCACCAGCCCAACCCTGCGGGCGCACGGCGCGGCGGCATATCCGCGCCTGGCGTGACGATGGCGAGATGAATGGGGGATTTCATGAATCGCACACGCACTCTTCGCATCGCCGGGATGGTCGTAGTCGGCTTGCTCCTCGCCGCTTGCGGTGGCGGCGGCGGAGGTGGTGGAGGAGGCGACTCGTCGCCCACCTCGCCCACGCCGCAGAATCCGTCGCCTTCGCCCAACACGCCGCAACTGCCCAATCCGTCCACTGCGCCGGCACTGCGTGACGTCTTCGCCGAGAGTTTCCCGATCGGCGCGGCCATCGAGCCCGAGCAGCTCGACGACGATCGCGACCGCGCGCTGCTCCTCAAGCACTACAGCAGCCTCACCGCCGAGAATGCAATGAAGCCGAGCACGATCGCGCCCAACGATCCGTATGCGGTCGGCAGCGATGGCTTCCAATTCCAGCGGGGCGATCGCATCGTCGACTTCGCCGTCTCGAACGGCATGCAGGTGCACGGCCACACGCTCGTGTGGCATCAAACCGCGCCCGACTGGTTCTTCGCAGGCGATCGGAACGATCCCAGCTACCGCGCGATCGTGCAGCAGCGACTGGTTGCCTACATCACCGAGGTCGTCACGTACTACAAGGGACGGGTCAGCTCGTGGGACGTCGTGAACGAAGTGGCGAGCGATCTCGACGGCGAGACCTTCCGCGTCAACAGTCCTTGGTATCAGGCATTCAGCGCGAACGGCGGAGACGGGCGCGAGTATGTGCGCATCGCATTCAAAGCTGCGCGGGCGGCGGATCCGAATGCGCGGCTCTTCATCAACGATTACAGCACCGAGAATCCGGCGAAGCTGGCCAAGGTGCTTGCGATCATCGACTACATCGAGGAAACCGACGAGGTCACGGTCGACGGCGTCGGGCATCAGATGCACTTGCAGCGTACGGCGCAAGTTGCCGATGTCGAGGCGGCTCTCAAGACGGTGGCGAACCGCGGCAAGGCCAATCGCATCACCGAGCTCGATGTGTCGATCTACGCCGACCCGGGCGAGTGCTTCGTGCTCCAGCGCATTCCGCCGTGCGCGGCCAATTACGGCGCATCGTTCGCCGACGTGCCGCAAAGCGCGGTGTCGCAGCAGGCGCAGCTCTACCGGGATCTGTTCGCCTTGTTCCGCGAGTACTCGCTCGACGCGGTGACCACGTGGGGCGTCCATGACGCGCATACGTGGCTGAACGGCTGGCCGGTCTCGCGCACGAACTGGCCGCTGCTCTTCGACCGGGATCGCAATCCCAAGCTCGCCTTCTGGGCGGTCGTTGATCCCGAGTTCGCCATTCCTTAAGTCCGGCTGTCAGGCGGGCGCGGGCCAGCGCCGCAGACAGAAACGCGCCTGGGCGGTTCGCTCAGGCGCGTTTTTCATGTCCTTTGGAACTCTTTTCATTGGCGACTACTCTCACGCCTTCCGAGCGGGTATCTTCGCCCGCTCGCGACAACGACGATCGACTTGTGGGGTAAGCACTTGATGAATTCTTCTGGCTGGCTTTCTACGCGTCGGCTGGCGAGCCTTGCCCGCTCGGCCACCTCGGCGTTCGTGCTCGCGTGCGCATGCTCGGGCGTTTCCGCTGCGGCACTCGAGCTCAACGATCGCGAGTACTTCACCAAGCGCGGTCTGGATGTGCTCGTCTTCAGTAATTGGTACGACGGCAATTTCAGCGATTCCAAGATTGCCGGCATCGAGCTCATTCACCATGGCGTGCGCACGGCCACGAACGGCGATGTGCGCCTGAGCCCGACGCCCGAGCAATGGGATCCCGTGCCGGAGCTCAAAGAGCGTAAGGTCCTGCGCGAGCAGAATGCGATCGAAGCGCGCCTTGCGTATCCCCAGTACGACTTCGAGTACACGATCCGCGCCGAGCCGAGCGGCGACGGCGTGGCGCTGCGCGTCGTGCTCGATCGACCGCTGCCGAAGGAGCTCGAAGGCAAAGCCGGGCTCAATCTCGAATTCCTGCCCTCGGCTTACTTCACGAAGACCTACCTGATCGACGACAAGAGCGGCACGTTCCCGCTCTATCCGACCGGTCCGACGGGACGCGATGCATCGGGCGAGGTGTTGCGGCTGCCCTTTGCGACGGGCAGCAAGCTCGTGCTCGCGCCGGAAGATCCTGCGCGGCGCGTCAGCATCGAGACGCGGCAAGGCGAGCTCCAGCTGCTCGACGGGCGCAATCAGGCCCAGAACGGCTGGTTCGTCGTGCGCACGCCGATTCCTGCCGGCGTGCAAGGCACGGCGGTCGAATGGCGGCTCGAAGCGAGCACGCTGCCCAACTGGACGCGTCCCGCGATGATTGCGCATTCGCAAGTCGGCTATCACCCCGATCAGAATAAGACCGCGATCATCGAAATGGACCGTAACGCGGCCGCGCCCGGTACGGTGCGCGTGCTGAAAGTCGCTGCCGACGGCACGACGAGCGTCGCTGCGAGCGGCGAGGCCAAGCGCTGGGGCGAGTACCTGCGTTACGACTACTACACGTTCGACTTCACGAACGTGCGCGAGCCCGGTCTCTATGTCATCGAAGCGGCGGGGCAACGCACCAATGCGTTCCGCATCGCGCGCGACGTGTTCGCCACGACCTGGCACGCGACGCTCGATGTGTTCCTGCCGGTGCAGATGGATCACATGTTCGTGAACGAGGCGTATCGCGTGTGGCACGGCGCTTCGCACTTGGACGATGCGCGTCAGGCGCCGCCGAATCACGAGCACTTCGATCTGTACAAGATGGGTCCCGAGACGGATTCGCCGTTCGCGCCGGGCGAGCACATTCCGGGGCTCAATATCGGTGGCTGGTATGACGCCGGCGACTTCGATCTGCGCACGCAGACCCAGTACGACGTCGTGCGCGGCCTCGTGGATGTCTGGGAGCGTTTCCGTCCCGAGCGCGACGAGACGACGGTCGATCAGAAGAAGCGTCACGTCGAGCTGCACCAGCCCGACGGCGTGCCGGACATCCTGCAGCAGATCGAGCACGGCACGCTGTTCCTGCTCGCGCAGCATCGCGTGTTCGGCCATGCAATCCCCGGCATCGTCGAACCGGATCTCGGCCAGTACACGCATCTCGGCGATGCGGTGACCAAGACCGACAACAAGGTGCACGATCCGTCGGATCCGGATTCGCCGCCTGACGATCGTTGGGCGTTCACGACGGCGACCACCGCGCTCAACTACGGTTCGGCGGCAGCGCTGGCGGCGGCCAGCCGTGCGCTGCGCGGCTACAACGACGAGCTCGCCGAGGAATGCCTGCAGACGGCCAAGCGCGTCTGGGAGTTCGAGCGCAGCCGCGAGCCGAACCTGTTCCGCTACGGCAACACGACGGGCGGTCATCCGAAGGACGAAGAGCTGAATGCGGCTGTCGAGCTCTTGATCGCCACCGGCGACAAGCAGTACGCGAAGCGCATCGAGGAGCTCTGGCCGTCGATCGAAGAGCGCTTCATGCTGAACGTCGTCGCCGCGATCAAGGCGATGCCGTACATGAGCAAGTCCTTCGCCGCCAAGGTGAAGAAGCGCGCAGCGCGCTTCGCCGAGGAGTCGAAGCGCTTCGTCGGCGACAATCCATTCGGCGTGCCGATCACGCGCGGCGGCTGGGCCGGCAACGGCTTCGTCATCGGCTATGCGACGACGAACTACTACTTGCATAAGGCGTTCCCGGATCTGTTCACGAAGGACGCGACGATCCGCGGGCTCGACTATCTGTACGGCACGCATCCGGATTCGAACATCTCGTTCGTCTCCGGCGTGGGCGCGCGCTCGAAGATGGTGGCCTACGGCAACAACCGCGCGGACTTCTCGTTCATCGCGGGCGGCATCGTGCCGGGCGTGCTCATCCTCAAGCCGGACTTCCCGGAGAACAAGGAAGACTGGCCGTTCCTCTGGGGTGAGAACGAGTACGTGGTCAATCTGGCGTCGAGCTACATCTTCCTCGTCCACGCCGCCCAAGACCTGCTCAAGTAAGCTCCATGCGAGCAAAGGCCCTCCCTCGTTCGCGAGGGAGGGCCTTTTTGTTTTGCGGGCTGAGCTCGGGGGCGCTGTTCGGCGTTGCGAGGTAGCGCACTGCGATCAGTGATACTCAAGCGCGCCGAGCAGTGTGGTCGCTACTGCCTGCACGGGCGCGTCCTGACCAAGCACGGCGAGGACGCCGCGCGGAGCGGGCACGATCACGCCCTCGTAGCCGCCTTCGGCGAAGCGCCTGGTCGAGCGTGTCGGTTGCTCGTAAATGAGCACGAGCACCGTCACCGGGCCTTGCGGCGTTTGCACGACGAGATGCGGTGCGAGGTGTCCGCGGAAGCGGCAGTTCGCCACATAGGACACGTCGGCAACCTCCGCGCGTAGCCTCAATCCCGCTGCCTCCAGTACGTCGTGCAGCTTAGCGTCGGTGACGCGTTCGTCGCTGCGCTCGAGCGCAAATGCCTCGCGCTCGGTGTGGCGGACGACGTGCTCGGCGAGGGATTCGCGTGTCGATGCGACCCAGATCGACGTCGCGAGCGCGGTTGCAGCGACCAGGCTGGCGGCAATCTGCCAACGCGCGAACGTAGCGCGCTGCTGCGTTTTCGGCGAGGCGGCCCTGCGATCGTCGAGCGGAATCGCAAGCGCCTTGTGGATCAGCCGATCCATCTCGAGCATCTGCTCGCGATAGGCCGCACAGACATCGCATTGTGCTGCATGGGAGAGCACATCGGGTGTTGCTGCGCTCGGCTCTGCTGCGACCGCAGCGCGAAACTCGTGGCATTTCATGCGCTGGCGTCCTCCTCGGCCGCGTTGCCGAGCATGTGCTTGCGCAACGCGTACCGCGCTCGGTGCAGCCTCGTGAGCACGGCCGGCAGGCTGATGCCGAGATGGCGTGCGATTTCGTCCGTGGAGTAGCCGAGCATCACCTGCAAGACGAGCGGCTCGCGATAGATTTCGTCGAGCTCAAGGATGGCGCGCCGCATTTCGCGAATATCGTGATCGTCTTCGACGGCGAACGAGGCGCGATCGGCTTCCAAGGCCGCGTCGATGTCGACGAGCGACAAGCGTTTGCGCTCGAAGGTGCGCGCGTATTCGCGCCGGGCGATCGTGATGAGCCATGAGCGCACGGCGGCCTCGTCGGACAGCGACGCGAAGGATTTCCAGGCGCGCAGCAGCGTTTCCTGCATGAGGTCCTCCGCCAATGGGCGATCTCGGCACAGCCAGAACAGGAACCGCAACAGGTCGGGCTTGACGGGCGCGCACAGGGCCTCGAACCGCCGCTGCTCGCGGTCTGTGCGAGTGCCGGTCAATGCAACAGACCGGTCGGCCGAGGTATTCATTGCGCTGGCAAGTATCGGGCAGCGGTTGAAACGGAACGGCTGGGATGATTCGTGGTCCTGCCGGCGCCTCTTGCCGTACGCTTGCCGTCATCGAAGGAGCGGCCGGTCACGTATCGGCGTCGAAGTATTGCACATGAGCACGCCAACCCAACCTGTTCGTTCGTCCACCGATTGGCAGAAAGTCGCAGGGCTCGCCGACGTCTGGGAGCTGCAACGTCGGCATGGTGCGCTGTCGTTGCGTGCCGTTGCCGTCGCATTGGGCAATGAGCGCGTGTGCGTGTACAGCCCGGTGCCGCGAGCCGGCGAGGCGGCGCTCGAGCAACTGCGCGCATTCGGTCGTCCGATTCTGTTTGCACCGAATGCGTATCACACTCTCGGTCTGCGCGAGCATTCAGCCGCCTTTCCGGAAGCGCCGATCGTCGTATCCGACCGTGCATTCGTGCGCGTGAAGCGCAAGACGCAGCTGTCCCTCCAGGATCTTCGCTTGCTCGCGGCATGGCTGCCTGCACACATTGCGCTGCTCGAGCCGCCGGGCGTCGGCAACGGCGAAGCGTGGCTCAGCGTGCGCGCAGCGGACCGCTGCACGTGGATCGTCGGCGATGCTTTCGTCAACCTGCCGCACTTGCCGTCCGGTGTGCTCGGCCTAGTAGCGCGGGCGCTCCGCGTGGGGCCGGGGTTGGCGATCAGCGCCACCTTTAAGTATCTGGCAAAGGATCGGCGTGCCTATCGCGAGTGGCTGCTTGCGCAGATCGCAGCGGATCGTCCGACGCGGCTCGTGCCGTGTCACGGCGAAGTGCTCGAGGACGATCGTTTGCCCGAACGGCTTGCTGCGCTCGTCAGGCAGCGATTCTGAGCGGCCTAGCCGCGGGCGTGTGCGCCGCGCTTGTGAGATGCTTGCGTATACACGTTCTCGGCGGCCACTTTTCAAGGCACGTCGCGCAAACTAGGCTTCGCCGAATTCCAACAACAACAGCTCAGGGGGTTGCCATGCTCGGAACGCTTCTGCGCCGCACGCTCGTGCCGGCGTCGATTGTCATCGGCCTTGCCGCTTGTAGCGCGCCTGCCGTCGACGGTACGCGCGTGAAGATCGCGAACGGCACCATCGTCGGGATCGAGGATGCCGAGAAAGGCGTGCGCATCTTCAAGGGCATTCCCTATGCGCGTCCGCCGGTCGGTGAGCTGCGTTGGCGCGAGCCGCAGCCGGTCGAGAGCTGGCAGGGCGAACGCCAGGCGACTGAGTTCGGTCCGCGCTGCATGCAACGGCCGCTCTTCGACGACATGGTGTTTCGCGCGAGCAAGATGAGCGAAGACTGTCTCTACTTGAACGTGTGGACGCCCGCGCAGAGCAACAATGAGAAGCTGCCGGTGCTCGTGTACATCTACGGCGGCGGCTTCGCTTCGGGCGACGGCTCGGAGCCGCGCTACGACGGCGCGAGCATGGCGCAGCAGGGCATCGTCACGGTGACGTTCAATTATCGTCTCGGCATCTTCGGCCAGTTCTCGCATCCGGAGCTGTCGCAGGAAAGTCCCTATAAGGCATCGGGCAACTACACGCTGCTCGATCAACATGCGGCGCTCAAATGGGTGCGCGAGAACATCGCGGCCTTTGGCGGCGATCCGGCACGCGTCACGATTGCCGGCGAGTCGGCAGGATCGTTCTCGGTGAGCGCGCAGATGGCCTCGCCGCTCTCGCGCGATCTCATCGCCGGCGCGATCGGCGAGAGCGGCGCGATGATGGGGCAGCTCATGCCGTTGGAGGTTGCCGAGCAAAACGGCGTGAAGTTCGCGGAAACGCTCGGTGCGAAGTCGCTCGCGGAGCTGCGCGCGGTGCCGGCCGAGCAGCTGCTCGAGGCAACCGCAACTTGGGTCATGCCGCCGGTCGTCCTCGACGGTTACTTCTTCGCGAAATCGCCCGCAGAGATCTACGCGGCGGGCGAGCAGGCCAAGGTGCCGTTGCTGGCCGGTACGAACTCGCTCGAGTCGTGGTTCGGCGCGCTGCTGCAGAACCGCGAGCCGACGGTGGAAAACTACAAGCAGGCGCTCGCAGCGATTTACGGCGAGGATGCAAGCCGCGTGGAGGCGCTCTATCCGGCCGCGACGCCAGAGCAGGTGATGGAATCGGCGACCGAGCTTGCGAGCGATCTCTTCTTGAGTCACGCGACTTGGAAGTGGGTCGATTTGCATGGCCGCACGAGCGGCAAGCCCGCGTTCTATTACTACTACGCGCATCCGCGTCCGGCGCAACGCGCCAATCCGCAGGCGCCCGTGCCGAACGGCGCCGTGCACTCGGCCGAGATCGAGTACGCGATGGGCAATCTCGATCTCAACGACGTGTACGCATGGACCGAGGACGATCGCAAGGTCTCGCGGCTCTTGCAGGGCTACTTCGTGAACTTCATCAAAACGGGCAATCCGAACGGTGAAGGCTTGCCGCAATGGTCGGCGTACCACAGCGATGAGACGTTCCCACGCCTGACCATCGCTGCCGAGACGCAGCTTGCGCCGGATGTGCGGCGCGCGCGGTATCAACTGCTCGAAGAGCTCGAAGCGAAGCGCTCGCAGCGTCAGTAGCGAGACTGCCGCTCGCTCAGTCGCGGCGTGCGAAGTGCACGCCGCGACTGTAAAATCGCGACGCTCACGCAAGAATGCGTCGTTCCCATCCTGCCAGCGTATCCGCTCCGTGCTGCGAACGCGTCGCAGCGCCGTCTGCAGAGAAGCTAGAATCGCAGCATACCCCCGGGGCCTGTAGCACAACGGTTAGTGCAGGGGACTCATAATCCCTTGGTTGCAGGTTCGAATCCTGCCAGGCCCACCAGTCCCGTTTTGCTCGGGGTCGCATCGGGAGCGTGCCCTCACGCCCGACGTGCGTGCCGATGCTGCGCCGGCATTTCAGCGCGCGAGCACGACGTGCAAGGCGCGGCTCGTTGCGACGTGCTCCGTGCAGCGAAAGCCGGCCGCCGCCAGATCGAGTCCGTTGAGCAGCGTTTCGCCGCGTCCCAGCAGCGTCGGGACGATGGCCAGATGCAGCTCGTCGATGAGGCCCGCTGCGAGGTACTGGCGAATGGTTGCCACGCCGCCGCCGATGCGCACATCGCGTGTGCCCGCGACGCGTCGCGCCCGCTCGAGCGCGTCGTGGGTTCCGTCGGTGACGAAGTGAAACGTCGTGCCGCCTTCCATCACGAGCGACGGACGCTCGTAGTGCGTGAGCACGAACACGGGCGTGTGGAACGGCGGATTGTCTCCCCACCAGCCGCGCCAGGTGTCATCCGGCCACGGGCCGCGCACGGGGCCGAACATGTTGCGGCCGATGATCCAGGCGCCGACATTGTCGAAGCTGCGCCTGACGAAGTCGTCGTCGGCATCTTGCGCCCCGCCCGTTTCGCCGACCATCGTGCGAAACGTGCGCGTCTCGAACATCCACTGATGAATGCGTTCGCCCTCGATGCCGAGGGGCGCTTGCAGACTTTGCTCCGGTCCGGCGCCGAAGCCGTCGAGCGACAGCGAAAACGCGCATACCTTCACTTTGGCCATGCTCGGCTCCTTCGATTGAACGGGTCCGCGAAGGACGAACGAAGCCGCATCGATCCGACAGCGAGTCGGCTCGATTGCGATGGCGCTATCTCTACGGGTACAGCGTTGCGACGATGCGCTTGATCTCTTCGGGCGAGCGCTCGCCGGCGAGCGGCGTGCCTGGCATGAGGTACTTGCCCATTTCGAGACCGCCGACGAGGACCGGCTCGTAACCGATTTCGCGAATGAGCGCCGAGGCGATGCGAATGGCCTCCGCATCGTCGCCCGCGATCGGCATGCCGATCGCGCCGGGCGTTTGGTGGGCACTGCCCATGCGGGCTGCGCCGATGGCATTGAACGCGCGCACGATGCGCGCGCCCGGGAGGAGCTTTGCGGACATGAGGCCGGCGCCAAGCTCGCGGGCGCGCTCGGCGATCTCGCCGTCGCGCGAAGGGAAGGGGTTGCAGGCGTCGATCACGATCTTGCCTTGCAGCGCAGAACCAAGCTGCTCGCCGAGCTCCGGCAGCGCTCGGTACGGCACTGCCAACAGCAACACGTCGCCGAACCGTGCCGCTTCGAGCGGCGTGCCCGCGCGCGCATCGGCGCCCAGCTTCGCGGCAAGCGCACGATCGTTCGCAAGCGTGCGCGAAGCGAACATCACTTCGTGGCCGCGGGCCACCCAGACGCTGCCGATCGCCGTGCCGACATTGCCCGAGCCGATCACGCCGATCTTCAACTTGGGTGCGTCGGCGGCATGCGCCGGCAGAGCAAGCTGACCAAGCACGGCAACCAATCCGATGGCTTCGAGGAATTCGCGACGACGCAAGCTCATCTCGTCTCTCCTGCAGCAGATCTAGGCGCGAGCGTATGGGCGGCGCAAGGCGTGTCGCAAGCCGCGTCGACCGAAGCGCAATCGTCGAGCGCTCGAGTGATCTGCGTGCGCACGCCAGTGCTCAGCCGGCCTTGCGGATCGCGCTGACGAGCGCTTGTTTGTCCATCTTGCTGCGGCCGGCAATGTCGAGCTCGGCGGCAAGCTTGAGCAATTCGCTCTTCGACGTGCGTGCGAGATCGCGCGTCGCGGCACTGCGCTTCGCGCGTGCATGGCCGATCTTGCGCACCGACGCAGCTTGCTCACGCGGCGCAGAAGCGTCTTGCGTCGCGACGCGGGTCTTGCGGGACAGGCTTTTTCGCAGCGCGTCCGTGAGATCGATGATCTCGGCGCTCCCTTCCGGCTCCTCGGCATCGACGAGTCCACGCAAAGCGATTACGTCTTTGCCGTGTTCGCGCTTGCGCTCGGCGAGCGAGCGCAGCGACTCGGCTTGCCGATCTTCGAGCTCGGCGATGTCGAGCGTCTTGCGCATCAATCCTTCGATGGCCTGCGTAAAGCGACGCACCTGCGCTGCAGCCGCCTTCTTCTTCGGTTTCGTCAAGCCGATGTCCTTGGGGCTGCGCAGCTCATCGGCATAGCGCAGCGTCGTTGCGCGCAGCACGCCGTTGTCCGACAAGACGGCAACGAGATGGGCTTCGCCTCGCATTACGAACGAGCCGATGGCAACGCGCTGCGTGCGTTCCATCGTTTTCGCCAACAGCACGTAAGCCTTTGCCGAGCGGCCCGCGGGCGCCAGGAAATACGAACGCACGTAGAACGCGCGCGGAATCTGTTCGAACGGCACGAATCGATGCAGCTCGATATCGCGCGACGCCTCGGGTGACGCTGCCTCGATCTCTTCGTCCGAGATGGGAACGAGCTCGCCTGACGATGTTTCGAAGCCACGCACGAGATCGTCCTGATCGAGCTCCTTGCCGTCTTTCGCGCACCGAAAGCGTCGTCCCAGGGCATGTCCGTCGGCGTCGACGAGCTTCATCGACGTCTGGCGCGGGCGCGTGGCTGCGAGCAGATCGACAGGAATGCTGACAAGTCCGAAGGCGATCGTGCCCGACCAGAACGAACGCACCGGCACGTCGACCGAGTCCGCGGCGCGTCGACGCGCGGAGTGCGAGCTACCATTGGAACGCGCACGGCTAGGCAACGTCCTGCTCCCGCGCTCGTGCCAGGCTTGCTTGCAACGCTTGCGTGAGACCCGACTGCGGCGCGCGCGCCTTCGGTTTGAACGCCACAACCTTGCGCCCTGAGAGCTTCGCGGCGATCAAGGCTTCGAGGCGTTCGCGATGCTCGTCGTGCCAGCGTTGCGGCTCGAAGTCGCCGCTGATCGACTCGATGAGTTGCTTGGCGAGCTCGAGCTCGCTCGGGCGCGGCGCCTGTGCCTTCGGGATCTCGACCTGCGAGAAGGAGACGACCTGCTCCGCGCGGCGAAGCGTGGAGATCATGAGGTGCGCGCCGTCGAGATAGAGAGCCCCGAGGTAGCGCTTCTTGCGCATGACCCAGCGCGCGATGCCGACCATATGTTGTTTGCCGAGCGCCTCGGCGAGCGCGAGGTAGCGCGCTGCATCGCCATCGGGTCCGAGGTAGTAGGGGCGGTCGTACCACTGATCGTTGAGCAATGCGGCGTCGACGAAACGGCACACGTCGAGCTCGCGCGCG